>Ga0187847_10000043_pt1 | contig 136961 bp, 114 predicted proteins | sample June2016WEW_4_10_FD_132458 | JGI IMG/M metagenome (GOLD analysis project Ga0187847, IMG submission 132458) | Peatland microbial communities from SPRUCE experiment site at the Marcell Experimental Forest, Minnesota, USA - June2016WEW_4_10 | ecosystem: Environmental > Terrestrial > Soil >...
CCGCGGATCGAAAACGCAAGCCAGTTGTGACACGACGGGATCACCAGAAACAGCCAGCGGCGCTTTCACGGGAGGTGAAGTGCTGCCGCAATTCGTGCACCCTTCAAGCGCGTAATTCAGAAAAAGCGGACAGGTTTTGGTCCGCAGCAAGCGAGTTTTGATACTACGTGTCTACCGCTTCCGGGGGGGTATGTCAGGAGTTCTGAAATTTGGTGGCACTGCCACGGCTTCTCGCATTGGCCATGCCTAGGCAGGCATTCGTTGCCAGCCTAGGGTCAGCGTTGGTATAAGGCTTGATCACCGGCAATTTGAAAGGATAGGGGTCCCGGGCATAGGCTTCAACGGCTGATGCGAGGCGACCCTTTCATTTCCAGCCTTGCAGGTGCCGCTAGAAGGAGCTTCGGCATTTGCGAAAGCAGTGTACCATCGGTGGCGGAATTCCACCCTTTCCATGATGCAAGCGACTCACGCTCAGCACGAATCGGAGCTTACCGGCCACCGGTTCTTTTTGCTCTTCCTGCTTTTGCTGGGGACACTGATTCTGCATCCGTATGCTGAAGCCAGTCGCTTCGGTTACTATGCATTTCGCATCATCGGAAGCGCCGCCACTCTAATCAGCGTGTATGCGGCCAAAATTCACCGCGGCCTGCTTGTCCTCGCCCTCATACTCGCGATCCCGACTCTGGTTCAACGCATCTTGCTGCCCATGACCCATGCGAGTTCGTTCTCGATATTCAACATGGTCCTGAGCTTTGTTTTCGATATTCTCATTATCGTGGTTATTTTCCGCCATGTGTTCTCCAAGGAACAGGCCAATTCGGAAGCCATCTTTGGAGCCTTATGTATCTATCTGCTGGTGGGATTCAGTTTCGCCAGTGCCTATGGCATGGTGGCCGCCTTTGAGCCGAGGGCCTTTTATCTCGATCCGCGGACGAACCTTCACGTCGCTCCTGACCGCTTCGATTTCATCTATTACAGTTTCGCCACCATGACCTCACTCGGCGCTGCCGGAATTACACCGGTCTCGTCCCAGGCGCGTTCCGTTTCCGTCCTCGAAGCTATCCTCGGCGTCCTCTACCTTGCAGTTCTGATTGCAAGACTGATGGGGGCCTACCGCACTAGACCCAACCGATGACCGTCAACCCCGCCAGGCGGGAAGCAGGAGGTCAAAGTCCGCGATTCAGGAGCTGGTCTTCGAAGCGCGCCACCGAAGGAAAGCAACTTAATCCGGCCTGCAGGTCTCAAAGCAAACGGATTCGTATTTGCGCAATCGGTCGGTCCCGTGCTAAATGTAGAGCGTCGTATGACAGTTGATCCGCGCTTGGATCTGAGATGGCTATGGTAGAACATTCTCGCCGACGAGCAAGCTCAGCGTCCTGGTGCGGGATCGCCGTAATTGTTCTAGCCATTTGTTCCCTGACGGCCAGCCTTGCCACTCGTTACACAACTTTCGGCGCGGAGCTCGAAAAGGTAGCGACCGTGAAAGCGCAGTCTCCGCAGGTTCAGAGACAGCGCCTGCTTAACAACGCTCTTCAGTGGACCTCACCAGTTGAGAGCTTCATGCTTTTTCAACCACCACGGCGTTCGGTTTTGGCCGTTTCGGTGATGGTCCCGTCTACGAATCTCAGCTCCGAAAGCTGGCTTTATAACCGGCCTCCTCCCTCCTGCTGACTCTTAATCTCCTGCAACTAATCGTCGTGTTTTGAACTCAAAACTCGTGTATCGATCCGGGTCTCGCCATCGGATGGCCGCCCGGAACGCATGTCCCATACGCGAGAGTTTCCGGGCACCGGCGAACTCTAAGTCTGCGTGGTCCGCGTGATTCCGAAGCCAGTTGAGCTTCGTCCACGAAAGGAAAAGCGAATGGCCATTCCGCATTTGCTGAGCGACAAAGATCTCGACGCTCTTCGCCAGGTCGACACTTGTAGGGTCTCAAATGCCATCGAGACTTTCCATGCCCGCCTTCTGAACACAGGGTTTACCGACGGCAGCATTCACTGTATGTTCGCCGCTGAAGACGCGCCGATCACAGTCGGGTATGCGGCCACGGCTCGCCTGCGATGCGGGGAACCGCCAATTGTGGGAGGGAGCTTCCCTGACCGGTCTGAGTTCTGGAACAGCATTCTCGAAATTCCCGCGCCCCGCATCCTGGTTCTAGAGGACATGGACACGCGACCGGGCCAGGGGGCCTTTGTGGGTGACATGCACGCTGCCATCCTCAAAGCTCTCGCTTGCATTGCGTACTTGACCAATGGAGCGGTGCGTGACGTGCCTGCAGTGCACGCCATGGGACTTCAGCTCTTTGCCGGAACGGTATCCGTTTCTCATGCCTATGCTCACATCTTCGATTACGGGGCCACGGTCACGGTGGGAGGCATGGAAGTCCATCCTGGAGATCTGCTGCACGGCGACCGCCACGGAGTGCTGACGGTTCCCCTGCAATTTGCAACCAAGATCCCGGAAGTTGCCGTTCGCTTAAAAGAGTCAGAAAACAAAGTGATCGACTTTTGTCGGTCCAGCGACTTTTCAGTACCCAAGCTGCGCGAGCTTATGAAATCGACACGTTAACGACGGCCCCATCGCTTGCGCCTCGAAGAGCTTGCTGGTTGGCAATGCCAGAGAAAGTGGCACGGAGAATTTGATGAACAACAGCAGAAACCGATCGGACAGACGATCCCTGCGAAACACATTTTCCAGGTCCATCTTGCTCGCGACGCTGTTTTTTCTGGCGGTCGAATTCGTGGCTTGCTCGGGGAAGGACCGTGCTCAAGCCGGGGCCACGGCTACGGTGGGCGTAACCAAAGTGGTGCGCAAGTCGCTCGGTCGACAGCTCACTTTGTCTTCCGAGTTGGTGCCCTTCCAGGAGATTGACGTTTACGCCAAGGAATCGGGTTTCGTCAGCAAACTCAACGTCGACTATGGCACGCGGGTGAAGACGGGCCAGGTGATGGCCATCCTGGAGATACCCGAACTCGAGGCGCAACTGCAGCAAGATCGGGCGGAAATCAAAAATGCGAACAATCAAGTCAGCCGCGCCCAGCACGAACTGGCTCGAGACCAGGCACAGTACAACGCGCTGCACCTCGAATACACCCGTCTGAATGGGGTCTTTCAGAACCAGCCGGGAATTGTCGCGCAGCAGGAAGTGGATGACGCACAGGGCAAAAATCTGGCGGCCGCGGCGCAGGTAGATTCTGGGCAGGCCGCCCTGGATGCGTCCGAAAGCCAACTCGCCGCGGTTACCGCAAAACTCGCTCACGATCAGAGCCTGTTCGATTATTCGCGGATCACCGCTCCGTTTTCTGGAGTCGTGACTGAACGCTACGCAAATCTGGGCACGCTGGTGCAAGCGGGCACGGGTTCAAGCACGCAGGCCATGCCGATCGTCAGGTTGTCCGAGGACGATCTTTTCCGGCTCGTGATTCCGGTACCGGAATCCTACGTCCGTTACATCCACGTCGCCGATCCGGTGGACGTGCGCGTGCCCTCTCTCAACCGGACTTTCCCGGGGAAGGTGGCGCGCTTCTCGGTGGATGTGCGCGAAGACACTCGCACCATGCACACCGAGGTCGACGTCTCGAATCCCGAGCGAGTACTGCTGCCCGGTCTCTACGCGGAGGCGGAGCTTTCGCTGGACCGAAAACAGGATGTTCCGACGGTGCCGGTACAGGCGCTGAATCGTGAAGGGGAGAAAACCACCGTTTTTGTGGTGAACCAGAATGGTGAACTGGAAGATCGCACCGTGCAACTGGGATTGCAGACAGCGAGCGATGCCGAAATCGCCTCCGGGTTGAACGAAGGAGAACAGGTCGTCCTCAGCGACCGCAGCGGTCTGAAGGCCGGAGACAAGGTTCATCCGCAGGAGGTGGCCGTGATGCAGTACCACGAGCACAACGCGCAGTAAGGCACGGGAGTCCTGGATCGTCTGAGACAGCCAGGAACACAAAAAGGACAGACTTATGCCCGGGTTCTCAATTCGTAATCCGTACTTCATCATCGTCATCTGCCTGACACTTCTGGTCATCGGTGTGACTAGTCTCGCCAGGATGCCGGTCGATTTATTCCCCCCGATCAACCTTCCCGAAGTGGTCGTGGCCACGTTTTACACGGGCATGCCGCCGGAGGATATTGAGACCGATATCACCGATCCACTGGAACGCTTCTTTACGCTGGCTGCCGGCGTGGACCATATGGAATCGCGATCGATGCTGGGTGCGAGCATCATTCGGGTGTACTTTCAACCCGGCACCAACGCCGACGCCGATGTAAGCGAGCTGTCGAACCTGGCTCTGGCCGACTTGAAGCGTCTGCCGCCGGGAACCTTGCCGCCCGTCGTTCTGAAATTCGATGCCTCCAGCCTGCCGGTGGCGCTGGTGACGGTAAAAGGCGAGGGACTGAGCGAAACCCAGCTCCACGACTACGCTCAGTTCCAAATTCGTAACCAGATCGCGACCGTGGCGGGCGCCGAGATTCCGGGCGTGTTCGGGGGAATCTATCGCCAAATCATGGTCTACGTCGATCCCTACAAATTACAATCCCGGCAATTGAGTGTCATGGACGTGGTGGGCGCGGTGAACGATTCCAATCTCATTCTGCCCGCCGGCGACGTCAAAATGGGACCCTACGATTATTTCGTGTATTCCAACAGCCTGGTTGACAATATGGACCAACTGGGCAAGCTTCCTCTCAAGATCAAAGGGAATTCCTGGGTCACCGTGAATGATGTAGGCAAAGCGGAAGACGCTCACCAGATTCAATACAACATCGTCCGCATTGATGGTCAAAAATCCGCCTACATTCCGGTCATGAAGCAAGGCGGCGACACCAACACCATCGCCGTGGTCGATGGCGTCCGTGAGCTGATCAAGCATCTCTACGATATTCCGCAGCAGCTGAAGACGAATATCGTCTTTGACCAGTCGGTGTACGTGAAGGAAGCGATCCACACGGTATTGCACGAAGGCCTTCTGGGACTGATCCTGACCAGCTTAATGATCCTCATCTTTCTGGGAAGCTTCCGCGCCACCTCCGCCGTGCTGCTTTCCATTCCCATCTCCGCGCTGGCCGCGTTTGTGGTGCTGGCGCTGATGGGTGGAACGGTGAACACGATGATTCTCGGCGGCATGGCGCTCGCGTTCTCGCGCGTGATCGACAATTCCGTCATCTCGCTCGAAAACATTTATCGTCATCTCGAAATGGGAGCCGCGCCCATGATTGCCGCCGAGGTCGGCGGATCGGAAGTGACCCTGGCAATCCTGGCCGCAACCCTGGTGGATGTAGTCGACTTTTTCCCGGTGGTTTTCCTTTATGGCGTGGCCAAGTTTCTTTTCTCGGCGCTGGCGCTCGCTTTTTGTCTGTCGTTGCTGGCTTCATTCGTGGTGGCGATGACGGTGATTCCGTTGTTCTGCTCGCGTTTTTTGAAGGCTGTGCCCCACGCTCATGAGCCGGCCCGGAAAAATGAGTATGAGATCGAACCCAGGAGCACGGCAGGTCGGTCCTGGATGGAGCGCTTCAATACGCGATTCAACCGAATGTTTAATAGGGTCCTCGATTTTTATGAATACTGGGTCCGACGCTGCCTCGCGCGTCCCGGGCTCACGGTGCTGGCGCTGAGTGGAGTATTCCTGGCGAGCTTGGCGATTTCTCCGCTGCTCGGGTTGGCGTTTTTCCCCAAGACTGATGCCGGCCAGTTCACCATCAACCTTAAGGTACCGACGGGCACTCGCATCGAGATGACGGATCAATATGTCGCCAAGGTCGAGGACTTGATCCGCCACGAGATCGAACCGAAGGATTTCAAGCGCGTTGTCTCCAACATTGGCGTCGTTCCGGACTTTTCTGCGCTCTACACCACGAACTCGGGCCCCTATACCGCAACCGTCCAGGTGGCGCTTAACGAACCGCACCGGCTCAGCAGTTTTGCCTACATGGATCGCGTGCAGAAGGCAATGGCCCGCCAGTTTCCGGAGATTCGCACGTTTTTTTCCAGCGGTTCCATGGTCGATGCCATTCTCAATCAGGGCGCGCCGGCGCCCATTGACGTGCAGGTCAGCAGCCCGGATCTCGACCAGATCTATGGCATCTCGCAAAAGCTCGCCAACAGCTTTCGCAAAGTGTCGGGCGTTGGCCAGATTTACATCCCGCAAGACATGAACTACCCGGCTCTGCGGCTCGATGTGGATCGCGTGCACGCGGGCGAGTTGGGCCTGACGCAAAAGGACGTTGTGGACAACGTGATCACGGCGCTCAACTCCAACTATATGATCGCGCCGAATTATTGGGTTGATCACAAGAGCGGAAACGACTACTACCTCACGGTGCAGTACTTCGAGCATGGCAATGGCGCCATCAACAACCTGCTCGACCTCGGGCAGATTCCTCTGCGCGATCCGGGCAGCGGGGCGTCCATGGGCTGCGGCCCCGCCGCCCAGCGCCCACCGCGGCCCGGAACCAGCAATACTTCGTGGGCGTGTGGCGGAGTAGGCAAGGCTACGGTGCTCAACAACGTTGTGGATGTGAAACAGATCCTGACGCCGACCGAAGTCGACCACTATCAGATTCAGCGTGCCATCGACATCTTCATTACCCCCAAGGGGGAAGATCTGGGGCGCGTGAGAAGCGCCGTGCTGGACATTCTGGCGAAAGAAAAGATGCCCGGCAACGTTCGCGTGAATTTGCGCGGCATGGTGCAGGGCATGGAAGCCTCATTCAAGAGTTTTGCGCTGGGCTTTCTGATTTCGTTTCTCTTGCTTTTCCTGATTCTGACCGCACAGTTTAAGTCGTTCGTCGATCCTTTCCTGATCATGCTCGCCATTCCCATGGGATTTATCGGTGTCCTGATCATCCTGCCGCTCACCGGCAGCACATTGAATGTAATGTCATTGATGGGGGTGCTGATGCTGGTGGGAATTGCAGATTCCAACAGCATTCTCATCGTTGATTTTGCGCACAATCTGGAGAAGGAGGGGTTATCGCCGGCGGACGCGGTCGTCACGGCTTGCCGCGTGCGCCTGCGACCGATCCTGATGACTTCGCTGGCGACCATTATCGGCATGATACCCCTGGCCATGAAACTGGGCACCGGTGCGGAGCAGTATGCACCGATGGCCAAGGCTATTATCGGCGGCCTGACTTCGTCGGTTCTGCTGACTATTTTTATCGTGCCGGCGGCGTATTTGCTGGTCTACGGCAAGCGCGGCGCGAAGGCTGCGGAGAATCCGACGCCGGAGCCTGCGCAATGAGACAGAAACGTCCCGCTTCCTGGGGTCGGTTCGTGACCGAGGCCGCACATCAGTGAACGCACTTTCCGAGGTGAGATAAGCCGATGACGAGGGCCAATGCTTTCCTATTCTGCATGCTGCTGTTGTCGTTAGGGGCGATACTTGTCGCCCCCGGCTTGGCACAAGGCGATGACAAATCGGAGGCCGCGGCAACCCTGCCTTCCGCCCCACAGCCGCAAGTCGCGCAAACCCGGAATCCTGTCGTCGTGCCTCCGGTGACTCAAGTGGCTTTGGTCTCGGGCTTTCCGCACGGAGCGGGATCTCAGACCGTTTCCTCACCTGACCCTCAAGCGCAGCCGGCGGCTCAAGTGCCGGGCGGACCGATGCGTCTAACCCGTATTCAAGCAGAACATCTGGCCATCAAGAATAATCCCCGCATCAGCCTGGGGCGACTGCTGGCGCTGGCACAACATCAGGTCTATCGCGAGGCCAGGGCGGCAGAACTCCCCGACCTTAATGGAGCCATCACGGCAGTCGACGCCAACGAAGGCAGCCGCATCGGAGCGGGATTCCTCAATGCCCCGACCTTGCTTGAACATGCCGGTGGTGGAGTGACCCTAAACCAGCTCATCACCGACTTTGGGCGCACCGTTAACCTGGTATCCTCTACCAAGCTCCTGGAGCAGGCCCGAAATGCTAGTGCGCTGGCCACCACCGAAGATATGGTGTTGGCCACGGACCAAGCTTTTTACAACGTACTGCAGGCGCAAGCCCTGCTCAAAGTCGCGCAACAGACCGTGGCTACTCGCGGGTCCGTCGAGCATCAAATCGACGAACTTGCCAAGAACAAGCTGAAGTCAACGCTGGATCTCGCCTTTGCCCAGGTGAATCTGTCGCAGGCCAAGCTGCTGCTGCTCGATGCCCAGAACAATGTCCAATCCACTATCGCCGCATTCACGGCCGTCCTCGGCTTCGACAAACAGGTCGCCTATGAGTTGCTCGATGACGACACGCAACTGCCGGCGCCACCGCCGGATGCGGACCTGCTCATCAATACCGCCTTGCAGCAGCGTCCCGACCTGCAGGCGCTCAGTTTTGATCAACAGGCGGCGGAAAAGTTCCGTCGCGCCGAGCGCGACCAGCTCTTCCCTACCATCAGCGCCCTTGGCATGGTGGGAGCAACCCCGGTACGTCCTGACTGCATCCGCGACTGCTCCAACTATTTTGTTTCCAGTTGGTACGGCGCTGTCGGCGTGAATATGAGCATCCCAATCTTTAATGGCTTTCTCTTTCCTGCGGAAGCGTCGGAAGCAAAGTACCGGGCAAACGCGGCTGCGGAAAACACGCGCGATCTGCGCGACCGGGTAGTGCGCGACGTTCGCACGGCATGGCTATCCACAAATACGGCATTTGATCGCGTCGGCGTGGCTGCAGAACTAGCCAAAGAAGCCGACATGGGATTAGAGCTCGCCCAGGAGCGCTACAAACTTGGCTTGGGTTCTATCGTGGAACTCAGTCAGGCACAGCTGCAGCAAACCGGTGCCGCTATTGGTTATGTCAACGCTCAATATCAGTATCGGCTGTCGATCTCCACTCTGAACTTTGAGATTGGAGTGAAACCATGAAACGCCGGCCGGCGATTGGACCAAGGATGCGTCGGAACGCAATCCCAGCAGACCCAGGCGCCAATCGACAACGCCCTACGGCTATGAGTGCCGACTCGAACTGGCAGTCTTGCACGATCAGACCAGTCGCTTCTGGATAGATCCTGGTTTTGAGGGAAAGGCGCCATCGCGCGAACAGTCCCCGTGAGGTCGGTAGGAGCCGGTCGACGGGCTCGCCGGACGTAAAGTGTTCAATTCATGAAAATACGAAGGAGGAAGCAATCATCCTTTAAGACGCGCCATGGAGTATTGCTCCTCGTTGTACTCGGTACCTTTTTTGCACTTGTGTTTTTCTTGGCCTATTACGTCCAGGCAAAGTTAGGTTGGTCGCTTCAGGAGTGACGTCCGCCCGCTCAACACGCACAATTCACGACCGTTCGGGCTACGGCCGAGAACCTGCCCCGTCAGATCCGGCTCAGAACCGCTCTCAAGATGGAGTGGCGTGGGAACAATGGCGAGGATCTCCAAGATGAAAACTCACGGTGTGGGCGGGAACAGCGGTTCAAACGAATTTCGGTTTACCGGCCGGGAGTACTCAGACATGATGCCATTTCTCCTATATCTCGCTGCCGGACCTGAGACGTCCAGCCGTAGCAGGGAAAGGAAGCGAAACCTCTCAGAAGTTGGAACCATGCTGCAGACGCTGGAAGGACATCAGTGCAAATATTTCACGCGGACTGCGCCATGGCGTTGATTCTGCCTTCCAACACTCTGAGTCGCTCAATGAGGTCATCGAACGAAAGAGGCTCGTCAACAAACATTTCGCGCATTGCCTTGTAGTCTTCCCGCAACCGCTTGTGCAACGCCTCGTTCGGCACGAGTTTCAGCGTTACGGGCGCCCGGGCCGACGCGAAATAGATCTTCTTGAACTTGACCACTTCCGCCAGCAGCTTTAGGTCAAGCTTTTCGGTCGCAAATGTGTCGTCGACGCTCATCACAGCGATGTCAGACCAGTGCCGCGACACTCGTCGCTTCAATCTTTGTGGGCCGGGGCTAATTTTCCGCGTGGATCAGCGTTATCTTTTCCCAGAAGGTTCGTTGGCAATCGAGGACAGGAACCGTGACGCTGGCGAGTTTGAATATGTCAGCGAACTCCTCAACGACATAGGGGACCACGGGGAACAGCTTTGCTGGGCCACGGAGCGCCTCTGCCGAACTCGATTTTGATTTGGGGCCTTAGCTATGCCGTGTACTCAAAAGCATTGGGATAGGAGAACAAAAGAGTCATTTCTTCTCCCGCTTCTGGGGACGCCTGCAAACTCCATCCGTTCTTACCAATCACGGATGCAAAGCTCTCGGTCAGGCGCGGAAGTATCTTGGTCGTGACTTCGTTCTCAGTCACTTCCCTGAGTTGCTTATCGATTTGCTTCCGCTTCGTGTTGGAGAGGGCCTCATTAGCCATGTCACGCTTGCCGGTAAACCCGATGGCGGCGCGATCCAAAGATATATCGATGTCTTCGGAGAAGCGGTGGATCAGTCGAAATACCTTCGAGAGAGAAGTCCCGCCCTTGAAGCACATTGGGGGACCCCTTGGAGAGAGAAAAGGTGGCACAGGGTCCAGCAGACCCAGAAATCTTTCTCAATTGCCGTAGTGGTGGAATTGCGGCGATTGGCAGTCTCTTCGAGGTAGGCACTTCGCTCACCCGCCGCAAGTTTTGGCAAAAGTTTCCATTCAAATGTCACGACACGATTCGGCTAAGAACCGGTTGTGCCCACGACGGAGCCGCTGGCAGCAGGCGCTTAATCTCGAATTTTACTGTTGCAGGAAGTTTTCTTGAGATTGCCGCAACCGGGATGTCATTCGTACCGCTTGGACCAAAACTCCTGACCGCCTGAATGACGAGTCCAGCCTGCGTAGCCCAACGCTGATCACGACCGAGCAATTTGTTGTCGGCTTCGCAGATCACGATTCGTGCAGATAGCCGTTGGCATCTGCACACTCGCAGTTTTCCTCGGAGTGGCAGTATCGCTCACCCTCAGTGCCCCGCATTCCATTCGCCACTCATCGCGCTTTCTTATTCTGAGAGGTAGGTAGGTTCGGTAAAAAATCGACTTCGAGGTCAATGGCGCTCCCAACTGCCTGTCGCGCGAGAAGTTCCGGCCCACCGGTTTGCTAAGTCGGTCTTCATCAGAAGAATAAGAATAGGGATGGACGACTGGCCACTACTTGTACCATTCCAAAAAAAGGCACGCGAAAATCGCCTCATACTGGTCCATGGGGTGGGGTTCTGAACTGGGAAAAATCAACGACGAGGAAACTGGTTCCGAAGGCAAGAGAAAATACAGGAGTTCTTCGTCGGAACGGAACAGCAATTTCGCTCGGCGAATACCAGTGGAACTCCCGGTCTTCGATCCGCCATCAATGTCGGAAGCAGCACAGAAGTCCGGAGATGCGGACCGTATGCAACTGTGGGCGGGACAGTCGGCCAAGTTGGCGCAGGATGCACCGGCTGGCATTCTCTGTCATCAGTTGTGGGAAGATGCCACTCGATTCCTGGTGTGATCTGGGTTATCGATCGCCCCCGACGAAGTATTCCACCGCGTCATTAGCTTTTCGCGATACGATGGGACTCGAGATGCTCCTCGTCTACCGCCGCCAGATTGACCTGATGATGCCAGCGCTGGCTGTTCGGAGTAATGGGCTTCGCCCGCCAGAAAACCACACCTCTCCAGGTTGCCGAGGAGTCCAAAATCCCGGATATGGTTCCTGTATGAGGGTCCTCTTTCGCACTTTTTTTGCCGCCATCACCGCGGGCGCACTAGTCGCTTCGCTTGCCGCCCAGTCTTCGCCGGCCATCCTCCATTGGCAGCGCGTCTCCGACACTCCCATCCTTTCTCCTCAAGGCAACACCTGGGAATCCGCCGGAACCTTCAATCCCTCCGTAGTCGTCTTTCATAATAAATTCGTCATGCTCTATCGCGCGCAAGACCACGCCGGCACTTCCCGCTTGGGCTATGCCGAGAGCACCGATGGCATACACTTCCGCCGCCATCCTGAGCCCGTGCTCTCACCTCAAACCGACTATGAAAAAGATGGCGGAGTCGAAGATCCCCGCCTGGTCAAGTTTGACGACACCTTCTACCTGACTTACACCGGCTACAACAAACGAGACGCGCAACTGTGCATGGCCCAATCGAAAGACCTGATTCACTGGACGCGCCTGGGCATCATCCTGCCCGCCTACCAAGGCAAATGGAATGTCCGCTGGACCAAGTCAGGGGCCATTGTTCCCGAAAGGATCGACGGAAAATACTGGATGTACTTTCTCGGTACCAGCGCCGACCAGACCGATCAAATGGGCCTCGCCTACTCGACCGACCTCTTGCACTGGACCGAAGCCTTGGACCAGCCCGTGCTGCCGGTCCGTCCCGGCAAATTTGACTCCCGCGTAGCCGAACCCGGCCCCGCTCCCATTCTCACTCCCACCGGCATAATTCTTCTTTACAACGGAGCCGACGACCACCTGGTTTACCGAACCGGCGTAGCCGTGTTCGACCGCCGAGACCCGCGCCACTTGCTCACGCGCACCTCGGAGCCCATCTTCGCACCCGATAAAGATTGGGAGAAGCGAGGCCAGGTTCCAAACGTCATTTTCGTGGAGGGCGCCGCGCCAGCGGGCGATCATTATCTCTTTTATTACGGCGGAGCCGATAAATACATCGGAGTCGCTCGCGGCGACCTGTCGCCAGGCGAGTCCCCGGGGGCGAGCCAGTAAAGGCTAAGGAGCCAGCGAAGATTGCAATCATTTTAAGCGATGTTTCGCACACCCGGCGCCAATGGCATGGCGGCCAAAACCAGATCTGGCCACAATTTAGCTTCGCACAACCCCGCGCTTGGAAGTAGAATCTGATTAAATAGAAGCGCGCTGTCTTCGTCGAAGCTCCTCGCTCGAAAACGCACTCCCGCAGTGGGGGAGGTATAAGTCATGGGTCGATCCCGTCTCACGCATTCGCTGGTCGCTTTTGCTGTTTTCATCGGTCTGTCACTAACCCCAAACTTGGTCTTCGCCCAGCACGGTGGAGGTGGGGGTGGTTCCCACGGCGGCGGTGGTGGGGGCGGTTTCCACGGCGGTGGCGGCTCCTACGGTGGCTCGCATTCTGGCCCCAGTTACGGCTCAGGCGGTGGATATCGCGGCGGAGCTTATGGCGGCAGCAGCCGTTCCTACGGCGGTGCTGGGGCCTCCCGCGGCATATCCGGACGAAACGGCAGCGCTGAAGGTGGTCGCACCTCTGCCGCCGAGGCCGGCCGTTCGTCAAATATTCATCCCGCCATTGCCGATGGGCAGTGGCATTCCTTCGGCAACTCCGTTAGCTCCGCTCACGGCTCCGCCAGGAGCGACCGGGCGACGTCAAACGCGACCTTGTCGGCGCGCAACGTACGCACCACCACGGGCGAATGGCGGTCTTTTGGTGGATCTAATTTCGTGGGCGGAGGCGGCTTCCGGGGAGGTTACGGCTGGGGCCGCGGCTACGGTTGGGGAGGCTGGGGCTTCGGCTTTGGATGGCCCTATTGGGGCTTTGGGTGGGGACCGGCGTGGGCGTTCTGGAATCCGTGGTGGTACGGCCCTTACTGGGGATACGGTTCCTATTGGTATGGCCCGCCCTACGCCTATTATCCGGACTATAGCTATGACTGGTCGGACAATCCGCCCTACGACAACAGCGCGAGCGGAGGCAATGTAATCACGCCCAACTCGGACGACCCAAGCGCAAGCTCCAATTCCGCTGACGACAGCTTCAATGTCAGCCAGAGCCCAGCTAGTCCTGACTCCGGCGACCCGCTCCAGCCAGAAAACCCGCAAACGCCTGACGCTCAGTCAGACAGCCCGGCGGCAATGGAGTCGCCCTCAAACCTCATTTGAACCAGTCCCCGCGCAAGTTCGCTTGCGCGGGGCACTTCCCTCCCGAGCGAGCGCCGCGATCTTCTGGCACAAAATCAGGGATGCAAATCTGACGCCTATGTAACAGCGCAAGCCGCTGTCCCGAGCACCAGAGGCGAGTCGGCGCTGCGCTCAACGCGCCAAAAAACACTCGCCCTTGACTCACTCCCTCTGCTCTTTGTCTTGCGTCCGGTGGAAAATAATGTGGGGAGACGCCGAAAGCCGCCGTCCCGCCAGCTGTTCGAGAAATACTTCGGGAAGAAGGAACCGGACGCGCGTCAGCGGTAGGCCTCGCGGCGATTGCAAACGCCGGTGCCGTTGATTTGTGGTCTAAGTCCCGGAGGCGGAAAAACCGCGACAGGTAACGTTGGCACGGCAAGAAATCTGACGTATCTGCGTCACGCAGAAAGCTCTATCATGAATTGTAACCTTGGGTTCCGGTGGCAAGCCTGCGGAGGCGCGATCACCTTTTGTGACGCGCATCACACGAAGATGTACCGGACGTCATGGCTGCAGATGGATTGTCGATAGACACTGGAGGGCAAAGGGTCGGAACCGGAGGACGTTATGATGATGTTGTATCGGCTGGTTCGGCTGATCGAGGGCCACTCCCAATCGCTCGCCGGCTGCCTTCTCGATCGAGTCCAACACTCAGAGTTAACCCGCAGCTACCGGCAAAACGTCCCCGACGAAGACCTGAAAGAACGGGTGTATGAGATCTATCGTCATCTGGGCGAGTGGCTTATCGGCAAAAATGAATCTCACCTCGAACAGCGCTACCTTCAGATCGGCGCGCTGCGCGCCTCGCAAAGGGTGCCGCTGAGCGAATTGATCTGGGTGATCGTAATGACGAAGGAGAACCTCTGGGATTTCGTCAAGAAGGAGGCCGTCCTGGAACGGCCAGTGGAAGTGTTCGGCGAGCTGGAAATGTTGCAGCTCCTCGAACAATTCTTTGATCGGGCGATCTACTTCGCCTCCGTCGGCTACGAGCTGGCCATCGCGGGTCACTCGGTGCAGGAAGCAGCCGCGCCCTCGAAAAGCGCCTGAGGAGTTGTCCGGGATGCCGTGGGAAATCGACTATGCCAAGAAGCTCCAGACCGCCGACGAAGCCTTGCGCTGCGTGGAATCGGGAATGCGCGTTTACATTCAGCCGGGATGTGCGGAGCCCGAAGCCCTGGTCGAGGCCCTCATCCGGCGCGGCCCTTGTGTTCACGATGTCGAGATCGTTCACATGATGACCATGGGCGGCGCCGACTACGTGGCACCCGAAATGGCCGCCCACTTCCGGCATAATGCCATGTTTATTGGCGCCAATGTGCGCGAGGCCATCAATGAGGGCCGGGCCGATTACACGCCAATCTACTTGAGTGAAATTGAAGGGCTGTTTGAGACCGGTGCCATGCCTCTCGACGTGGCGCTGATCGAAGTGTCGCCGCCTGATTCCCACGGCTTTTGCAGCTTTGGCATTGGCGTGGACACCACGCTGACCGCCGCCAAATGTGCGCGCCGCGTGATCGCACAGATCAACAGCCACATGCCGCGAACCTATGGCGACAGCTTCATTCATGTCAATGACATTGATGTGGTAGTAGAGTCGTCGCGACCCCTGTGTGCGATGAAGCCGGCTGAGATCACCGACCTGCACCGGGCCATCGCCCGCAACGTGGCGGCGCTGATCGAAGACGGTTCTGTGCTGCAGACGGGCATCGGCGGCATTCCCGACGCCGTGCTTCCCTTCCTCGGCGATCGCAAGGATCTCGGGATCCACAGCGAACTGGTTTCCGATGGCGTGATCCCACTGATTGAGTCGGGCGTGATCACCGGCGCGCGCAAGAACTTCAAGCCGCGAAAGATTATTCTTGGTTTCGCCCTGGGGTCCAAGAAACTTTTTGATTTTGTCGACAACAACCCGATTTTCGAATTCCATCCCACCGCCTACACCAACGACCCCGGACTGATTGCACGGAACGACAACATGGTGGCTATTAACTCGGCCCTCCAGGTCGATCTCACCGGCCAGGTGTGCTCGGATTCGATTGGCACCCACTTCTATAGCGGCATCGGCGGACAGGTGGACTTCCTTCGCGGAGCTTCGCGCTCGAAGCATGGCAAACCGATCATCGCCATCTCAGCGACCGCCAAGAGTGGGAAGATTTCGCGCATTGTTCCCATGCTGAGTCCGGGCGCGGGCGTGGTTACCTCGCGCGGTCTCATTCGCTATGTCGTTACCGAATACGGCGTCGCCTACCTGCACGGAAAATCGATCCGCCAGCGGGCTTTGGCACTGATCGAGATCGCGCACCCCAAGTTTCGAGAAGAACTCTACGAATTCTGCGAGAAGACCAAATGGCTTCACCGTCCACAGGCAGCGCCGGCGAAGTCCTGCAGTTAACCTCCGCTGCCAAAGTTGAATTCCAATTCAGGGAGCGCATGACCAAGCAAGATAGCAAGCCAAAGACGATCTGCGACCGACTTCAAGAACTCGGCTACGCACGGGAAAAACACATAAGGTTATACGGAGAAAAATTGCGTCTGGTCTCAAATCCCATCCCGGACGGCGAAGGGTTTTCGATCGACGGGGTCACGGGCGCCTCGGGCGAAGTGCGACGAATCCGGCTACCGCTCTCGCTCGTGCTTACCTTGAAAAAGGAGCTCACCAGGGCCGCCTGAGCTCGGCAACCAGTCGCACCACGGACAATGAATCCATCGATTGACTCATGCGGCGTTCGCTCGAACCGCGCCCCAGCGGTGGTTTGTGGTCATGAACATGGATGACCCCTACTGGAATGTGACCGTGTTCGCCGTTCGAGGCGCACCAACTCCAACGCTTGCCACAGAACTGCTGGCAACGATTTCTACGGCGCCATCGACGGCCGCCCGGCTTCGGGATACACCTTCTTAAGCGATCAACAACCCGTACAATCTCGACCGTGAAAGTCTTGGTCATCGAGTGTGCTTCCGGGAAGCGTGCCTAGCTTGTAGTTCTTGGGATCCGTCGGGCCGCCTAAGCAGCAAACGGGCCGGGTTGGGACGGCATTGCCATGGAATCGCTCAGTGATGTGCCAGGAGTCTCGATTCCGGATCATGATCATCCGACTCACTTCCTGAATCTTCTCACCCATGGAAATATCTGGGCGCAGTGGACCACCGAGGGCAAGAGCTGCAGCGCAGACAATGGCCCTGGGGCGATCTACGTGTTGCCGGCAGGAACCCGCGATCGCCTCACCTGGTCCGGCCCGACCACTCGTATCATCCTGATCATGGAACCACGGTTCCTCGCGCGTTCGCTTGAGCACACCGCGCACCTAAAGGATATGGAACTTACCACCCACTGGAATCTTCGTGACCGCCACATTCAATCGTTGATGCTCGCTCTGCATGCCGACCTGGAAGACGGCTCACCGGCCGGTCCGCTCTACGGCGAATCTCTCGGCCTGGCGCTCGGCATCTATCTGGTTCGCCGTTATTCGGCCCGTAATTGCGCTACGCCGGATTACCGCGGCTGCATGCCTACGATGCGCCCGAACCGGACTCTGGAGTTTATTCACCAGAACCTGACTCGGGATCTTCGCCTGTGGGAGCTCGCCCAAATCGCTGGCATGAGTCCCAACTACTTCTGCGAATTATTCAAGGCAAGCACAGGCCTGCCCCCTTACAAACACATCCTGAGGTGTAGAGTTGAACGCGCGAAGCAATACCTGCGCGATCCGAAGATCAGCTTGGCCTGCGCAGGAGCGGCGGCCGGCTTCGCCGATCAAAGTCATTTCACGAAGGTCTTCCGTCGAATCGTGGGCGTCACGCTAATGAGATTCCGTGGCAAGATTGGCTGCGGGGGAGTCCACGTCTGAGACCGGTTAGCTTTCCCTGCAGATCACCGTGGCCGATTCGTAATTAGCGAGATCCATTGTCCGACTGATGCTGCTCCGGCCTTCCATCGCTGAACAGATCCGACTGCTGTTGGTCGTTTCCTCGCCTGGCTTCTTGTAATCAAGTTGTTCCATCGAAACAAGATAGGTTGCTGTTCGGCATCAGCTCCTTTAAAACCCAACATAAACCTCGGCCTTTTCGGGGTGCGAGGATCTGTCACCGGCGCTCGAAACGGGTCTATGCTAATACTCGTCATGGTTAAGATTTGTTCGATTCTCGTGCTCAATCTGCTTTTTTGTTCCGCGCTAGCCGCCACGGAAGATTACCCTGTCGGCGATCAGCCGTTTCGGCGGTACATCGCAGAGGGCAAAGACAATAAGCGCGTCACCTTCTATCTTTCAACTCAGCAAGCGCCCAGTCATCCTGTCCCGCTGATTGTCTGGGTCCAAGGTACAGGCTGCTCATCTCAATTTGTCAGCGACGGCAAGCGGATGAGCCGCGGAATGCAGGGCCTTCTATATTCAGTGGCCCGCGGCCGGGCCCGCGTCTTGGCGGTCGAAAAGCCGGGGGTTGAGTTTCTCGATTATCCAACGGATGACGCCGATGCGAGCGCTTGTCGTCCGGAGTTTCTGGCCGAATACACGCTCGACCGGTGGGCTACAACCATTGCGGACGCAATCCAGGCGGCGCAGAAGCTGCCCGGCGTCGATACTTCAAAGACACTGGTGATCGGCATTTCCGAGGGCGGCATTGTAGCCATGCGCGTCTCGAACGTATCGCCCCAAGTAACGCACGCCGCCTCCTTGTCCGGAGGCGGACCGGTGTATCTATTCCACATCGCCGAGTTTATGCGCAGCAAGAAATTGGACCCGGAAAAGGAAGTCTACGCATGTTGGAGCGAAATCCTGAAAGATCCGGACAGCGCCACCAGGTTCTGTTGGGGGCAGACGTACCGTCAGTGGTCCAGCTTTATGAAGACCTCGGTCATCGCGGAAGCCCTCAAATCGCATGCCCTCCTTTATTTCGCCCACGGGACAGCCGACGCGCAGCAGTCCATCTCGGGTTTCGATGTCCTGCGCGCAGAGTTGGCCGCAAAAAAGCGAGACGCCGTGTTTGAGCGAATCGAGGGGGCTGACCATGCCTTGGACCTTCCCAATCAGCAGGCACCCGACGGTCTGAAAGCGGTCTTCGATCGAGTCGTGGATTGGTTTGTTGGAGAGGTCACGAAATAATCCCGGCGAGAGGCCGGCCTCACCAAGCTTGCTGCTGGTTACTCAGATCCGCCGAGTGTTTCTGCAAAGGGCTCGGCAGTCCCCAGTTGCGCAATCACGTCGATCGACAATTTTTCTACCAGGGCGGTCAGCCTGGGAAGGCTGGCTCGCGCCGTCGCCGAGAAGCCCTCGCCGTGGTCGAAACATTCGCCGCACAGAGTGACCGCGTAAGCCTGCGGTCTGGCACCATAAAGTTCGCGGCCTAACCCGAGCAGTGCGGCTGGAGAGCAGGCGTGGGAATAAGGGATCCAGGGTTCGGCAATCACCGGGTGGCTTTTCACTTCTCCGGGTTGGCCTTCGCGCGTCGCATCGATAAAGAAGACGGCGTCGGCATCCTTGAAGTCATGGGCGAGCTCTGGCATCAGTTGGTGGCTGACAACCGATGCAACCGCCACGCCCGGAAACTCCAGGCTGCGGGATAATTCTTCGGCCGCTCGCCAGCCCACACCGTCGTCGGAGCGAAGCGGGTTGCCGTAGCCAATGAGAACAAGTCGGAGCGCGCGGGCCGACTCGCCTCGGGCCATGCGATCCCGTGGCTCCCCGCTCATGACCGCGCCATCTCGTCCAGCACTTCCCCGTCCGCGCCGAGCAACTGGATTCGCAACTGCATTTGTCCCGCCGCATGGGTCGAGCAACTCAAACACGGATCGTAGGTGCGTATGACCGCTTCCACACGATTGAGGGCGCCCGCCGTCAACCGATCCCCATGCACGAAATGCTTGGCTACCTGCAACACGCTCCGGTTCATGGCCAGATTGTTCTGGCCGGTGGCGATGATGAGGTTCGCCCAGCGAATCAGGCCGTTGTCGTCAATTTTGTAGTGATGGAACAGCGTTCCCCTGGGCGCTTCGGCCGCCCCCACACCTTCGAGGGCATTCGGGCGGGCGATGGCGCGCACATGTTTATCCAGAATCTCGGGATGGCCGAGCAAATGGCCCATGCGCTCCACACAGTAGAGAATTTCGATCAGGCGCGCGTGATGGTAATGAAACGAACTGAGCGCGGCCGTGCGTTGCAGTTCGTGAAATTCCGCCAGTTCCTGGTCGGCGCGCGGAGTGCCGCAGCGATCCACCACATTCAAGCGCGCCAGTGGCCCCACCCGGTAGATGCCGTCCGGGAAGCCCTTCGGCTTGTAGTAGGCCGATTTCAGATAGCTCCAGGATTCCACCTTCTCCCCGATGAAATCAGGGTAGGCGGCGGGATCAAGACCGTCGGCGACAATCTTCCCCGAGGCATCGACGATGCGGAGCTTGCCGTCGTAAAACGTCAGCCCGCCATCTTCTTTCACAATGCCCATGAAAAGCGTGGGGAAGTTGCCAAAGGTCGCAATCTCCTCGCGAAAGCGCTCCTGCGTCTCCTTGAACCACTCGATGGTGCGGACGGCGATGGCGAGTGCGTCGGGAATCGATTCGAGGATCGCGTCGCGGTTTTCTTCCGACAGCGGCTCACTGACTCCGCCGGGCACCACCCAAGCCGGATGAATGCGCTTTCCTCCCAGCCGCTCGATGATCTGCTGCCCGAACTGGCGCAGAAGAATTCCATCCCGGGCGAGCATCGGGCTCTTTTCGAGAACCCCGAACAGATTGCTTTTGGCCGGATCGGCGTCCATGCCGAGCAGCAGATCGGGCGAAGACAGGTGAAACAGGCTCAAGGCATGCGACTGAACCACCTGCGCCATGCCGAAAAGGCGGCGCAGTTTGTCGGCCGTGGGCGGAATTCGCACCGCCATCAGGGCATCGCACGCCTTCGCCGAGGCAATCAGATGGCTCACCGGACAAATTCCGCAGATACGCGCCATCAGCGACGGCATCTCGGAAAAGGGTCGCCCTTCACAGAACTTCTCAAATCCGCGGAACTGCGTAACGTGAAAACGGGCATCGACGACGCGCCCTTCCTCGTCGAGGTGCAGGGTGATCTTGGAATGCCCCTCGATTCGCGTGACCGGATCAATGACGATGGTTCTGCGCTCTTCCACTCGAACTCCTAAGCTCCGAATCTTGTCAAAACGCTCAAGTCCGGCGTGCGGCCGTGCAGCAATTCGCTCACCGCATAGAAAATGACGTCGGCAGAGGGCGGACAACCGGGAATAAAAATGTCTACCTCTACTACCTCATGGACCGGACGTGCATATGGCAAAAGCCGCGGCACCTGATCGGGAATCCCCGGATCGAGGGTCACGTTCTCGCAATAGGCGCGCTCATACACCGCTTTTGTGCCGAACGGGTTCCGCATCGCCGGGACATTGGCGGTCACCGCACAGTCGCCGAGCGAGACCAGGATATCGGTGCGCGCTCGCACCTTCCGGATCTTGTGCAGGTCTTCCTCACTACTGACGGCGCCTTCGACCAGCGTGATGTCCACGTTCTCGGGAAACTCCTTGGTATCTACCAGCGGACTGTAGACCAGATCCGCCAGTTCAGCCACGGCCACCAGCCGCAGGTCCATATCCAGAAACGACATGTGACACCCGGAACAGCCATCGAGCCAGACGGTGGCGAGACGTTTCTTGCTCATTCGTTCTCCTCTCGCATCAACGTCAGATAGGGCAGGAAGTTGCGGCGTTTTTCCATTTCCGCCACCGACTTGCCTTTCTCAAACAGTGCTCCGGTCGGACAGACGTGCACGCACTTGCCACAGCCCGTGCAGGTCTCCGACGTGCCCCATTCCTGATTGAGATCCGTAACCACCTTCGCGTCAATGCCACGACCCATGATGTCCCAGGTATGCGCGCCCTCGATTTCATCGCACACGCGAACGCAACGTGTACACAACACGCACCGGTTGTGGTCGATCACAAAACGATCGTGTGAGGCATCCACTTCCACCTTGGGATAACGGTAGGGAAAGCGGACGTGGGTAATTCCCAGCCTCTGCGCCAGGCTCTGCAACTCGCAATGACCATTGGAGACACACACCGCACAGACATGATTGCGCTCGGTAAACAGCAACTCGATGATCATCTTGCGATATTTGGTGAGGCGTTCCGAGTTGGTCGTAACCTCCATGCCCTCTTCCACATGGGTTACACACGCCGGCATCAACTTGTTCGAGCCCTTCACTTCCACCAGGCACAGACGGCACGCCCCGACCGTAGACAGGCCCTCGAGTTCGCACATGCGAGGTACAAAAATCCTGTTCTCGCGTGTCACATCGAGAATCGTCTGTTCCGGGCCCGCGCTGAAATCGCGGCCGTCGATTTTGAGCGTTTTTACTCCCGCCGCCGGGCTCATACCGCTCCTCCTTCCGGCCGCTCGTCATGAGTATGGTTCCTGCACACCCCTGCCGGGCACTTGTGCTCTTCGATGTGGGCCTTGTATTCCCCGGCAAACGACCGCAAAGTGCTGACCACCGGATTTGGCGCCGACTGTCCCAGCCCGCACAGGCTGGTGTTCTTCAGCAGGTCGCAAAATTCCTCGAGCATGGCCAGGTCCTGCGGCGTGGCCGTCATATTCGTGATCGCGGTGAGAATGCGATGCATCTGGTAGGTGCCGACGCGGCAGGGCACGCATTTGCCGCACGACTCGGTCATGCAGAAATCCATAAAGAACTTGGCCACGTCCACCATGCAGGCGCTCTCATCCATGACGATCATGCCGCCCGATCCCATAATCGAGCCCAGTCGCGCCAGCGATTCGTAGTCGACGGGCTGATCCAGGACTTCGGTGGGCAAGCATCCCCCCGAGGGACCGCCCGTCTGCACCGCTTTGAATTTCTTGCCGTCCGGAATTCCGCCCCCGATTTCGTATACCATCTCGCGCAACGAGATTCCCATCGGCACCTCGACCAGTCCGGTATTTTGCACCCGCCCAGCCAGGGCAAAGACCTTTGTGCCTTTGCTCTTCTCCGTACCGATTCCGGCGTACCATTCGCCACCTTTGCGGATGATGGGCGGAATATTGGCGAAGGTCTCGACATTGTTGATCAGCGTGGGCTGGCCTTGCAGACCTTCCATAGCCGGATAGGGCGGCCGCGGTCGCGGCGTGCCCCGTTTACCTTCGACCGAGGCAATCAGAGCCGTCTCCTCCCCGCACACAAACGCTCCCGCCCCGAGCCGTACGTCAATCTTGAAGCTGAAACGGGTACTGCAAATCTCGGTTCCCAGCAGGCCCGCCCGCTCCGCCTGCCGAATCGCATTCCGCAAGCGCTTGATGGCCAGCGGATATTCGGCGCGCACGTAGACATAGCCAGTGGTCGAACCCACGGCGTAGGCGGCAATGAGCATGCCTTCCAGCACGCGATGCGGATCGCTCTCCAGCACGCTGCGATCCATGAAAGCTCCCGGATCGCCTTCATCGGCATTGCAGATTACGAACTTCTGCGCGCCGAACGATTTCGCCACCGTGCTCCATTTCAAGCCCGTGGGATAGCCGGCGCCGCCGCGCCCGCGCAGGCCGCTCGTCACCACCTGCGCAATGACCTCGCGCGGCGACATCTCGGTGAGTGCCTGGATCAAAGCCCGGTAACCGTCGGCGGCAATGTAATCCTCGATGCGCTCGGGATCGATGGCACCGGAATTCTCCAGCACAATTTTCTTCTGCCGCTGGAAAAATGGAATATCGGTCGGGCAAACCAGTCGCGAAACCGGCGGCCCCTCCAGGCTGTCGAGAATTTCTCCGACATCGGCGGCCACCACATTCTTGTACATACGTTCAGTCACGGCGCGATCGTTGACCGCCGGAACTCCCGTCGAAACCAGCGGCCCTTCCGAACACAGTCCCATGCAACCGACGCCCTTGGCCTGGCAGTGTTCCCCCCACCCCCGCTGCGCGATGTCCTTATCGAGAGCGTCCTTGACCGACTGACTCTGACAGGACAAACATCCCGCGGCCACACACACATGCACACGATGGCGGAAGCGATGTTGCGCCTCCAGTTCGGTTTCGGCGATTTGCTGCAGTTCATCCGGGGTCATGGTCGAGTCCAGCGCGAGAATCGTTCTCGCAGTTGTTGGGGAGTCACTTTGCCCGCGACTTCCTGGTCGCACACTACGGCCGGCGCCAGTCCACAAGAACCCACACAGCGCGCGGTCAGTAAGGAAACCTTGCCGTCGGAAGTCGTCTCCCCCGGCGCCAGGCCCAGGTCCTTGTGCACCGCTTCGAGCAGCTGCGGCGCCCCTTTGATATAGCAGGCCGTTCCCATGCAGACCACGCAGGTGTGTTCTCCGGCCGGCTTCAGGGTGAAGAAATGATAAAACGTCGCCACCCCGTAGGCACGACTGAGCGGCACGCGCAAGGAGGTGGCAACGTAACGCAGCGATTGGTCGTCCAGAAAGCCGAATGCCTCCTGAACCGTGTGCAGAGCTTCGATCAGCCCCCTCGGATTGAGACCCTGGCGTCGCATGGTGGAATCCACCAATCGCCAGCGCTTGTCGTCGTTCGGAGCGGCGGGCTTGGCAAAATTCAACAAGTGGTTACTCCTCTCGGCCATTCCGCAAATGGAAGTTTGGCGGTAGGGCAAAAAGAAAACGGTGGCACTCTCTAAGCTAGACCATATCGCAGGAAGTTATGGTGATCTTCATCACATCATCGACGTGACATTGGGATACGTCCCAACCTTGACCACATGGGCGCGAGATGCGAGCGGAAGTGGCAGTGGGCAGCGGGGCCGAAGACGGCGTGAAGGCAGGGGAAATATAAGAACGACTTGCGAGCGCTTCAGGAGTTGACCAGCTTCTCGAGAGCAGCCTTGTTGCGAATGATCAGGGTGGCACCCTTCAATTGCAGCAGTTGTTTTTTCTTGAACTGCGAGAACAGGCGGCTGACGGTCTCCCGCGTCGTACCGATAATTTCGGCGATTTCCTCATGCGTCAGCGTAAGTTTCACTTGCAGGGGGTCGCCGTTGCTGTTGGACGGGGCATTCGACCATCCGAGAAGCAGTTTCGCAAACCTGGCGGAAGGAGAGTTGCTCAGTCCGAGAGTGCGAATGCCTTCATACGCCGTGTAGTAATTGCGGCTCAGTTGTTCGGCCACGCGCAGAGCTACTTCTCCATATTCGCGCATGAACTGCAGCAAGGCGTCCCGGGTAATGAAGTTTGCCTGTCCGGGTTCGATCATCTCGGCCGTCACTTCATAAGGCCGATTGGAAATCGTCGCGCTCAACCCCAGAACATCTCCGGCTTCGGAGATCTTGGTGATAACGGTCTTGCCCTCGGCCGACGAGGTGGAGAGTTTTGCCTTCCCGTTGCAAAGCACAAATACCCCGCGCGGCTGTTGTCCTTCGATAAACAGCATGGCGGATTTCGGGTAAACCGCGGTGGACCGAATCTCGTTCAACTTCTCGATCGCCGGCGCCGGCAAATTGCAAAACAGGTGCTCTTCCCGCATCGGACAGGTGAGGCAGTTGTCGAGGATGTTTAGCCCGTAGGGAGCCCGCATTTGCTCAGAGTTTTCCGCAGAGATTGTATCACCGATCCGCTTGTGATCATGATCACGAAATGCCGTGACTTCAAACATGGCTTGCGCGGGCCTCTCAGCGGAAGATCAAATCACACCGGAGTGTAGAGGGGGGACAGGGCGGTCAATGTAAGGACGCAGTGAGCACCGGGCCGACGATACGGTAACCATCACCCTAGTTTCCAATTTTCCTATGAGGCTTGATAACTACCATTTCGCAGGAATCAAGGACGGTGCATCCAGCATGGAACAACCACACCGGTTTCGAGTCGTCGCCTGGTGGGCCTCCGGCCACACTGGCATCGCAAAATCCAGTTCCGCCCTGAACGCCATCCATTTCACTTCGCCGCCGGCTTTCGGCGGCATGGAAGGCAGGTGGACCCCCGAGGAGCTGTTGCTCTCTGCCATTGCCAGTTGCTATACGACCACGTTTCAGACACTCGCCGAAAATTCCAAGTTTGCCTATATCGACCTCCAGGTCGAAGTCGAAGGCGAGATCCGAAAGTCCGAGGTGCAGTACGACTTCGGCGAAGTGGTCATTCGCGCGAACCTGTTGATTCCGCTGGCAGCCGAACCGTCGCTGGCCGCAAAACTCCTGCAGAAGGCCGATGGAGTGTGCCTTGTGTCTCGCGCTCTGTCGGTCAAACACAAGTTCGAATTCCACGTACAGACCGGGACAGCACGCGCTGAAACCGCGCCGCCCCTGGCGGTGCCCCACTAAAGAAAGAGGCGAAGCAAACAGAACCGCGTAATGGTTATCGCGCTTGCCGAAACCGCAGTTTGATTTGGCCGTCACCGGGAAGGTGACAGCCCCCTTGATCGCGGTCACCTTCTCCCGCAAAGCATCTTGGCTGGAGGTGTTTCATGAAAACCGCGGATTTTGCCACTCGAGTCACCCTCAAGAACGTCTTGTTTGCTACCGATTTTTCCCCATGCTCCAATGCAGCTCTTCCCTACGTGCTCGCAGTCACACGGCGCTACGGCGCCTGCTTGTACGCCGCCCACGTTGTGCCCTCGATGTCTGAAATGCTGCTGATGTCGCCTGAAAGCTGGCCCGCCGCGATCGAAGCCGAAGAGGAGACCGTTAGAGCCCATCTCGACAAGCTGGAAAAGCAGTTCGAGGGTATCCCGCACCAGCTTCTGACCCCGCGAGGCAAGGCCGCCGGCGCGCTCACCCAAATCATCGAAGATCGGGACATTGACCTGCTCGTGCTCGGCACCCATGGCCGCTCCGGCCTTGGCAAACTGGTTCTGGGGTCGGTCGCCGAGGAAATCTTCCGGCGCGCCGCCTGCCCCGTTTTGAGCATCGGACCGCACGTTTCCTCCACCCCCGACACCGAGATTCGATTCCAGCACATTGTCTTCCCCACGGACTTCAGTGAAGAATCGTTGGCCGCCTTACCCCGTGCACTCTCCTTGGCCGAGCAAGACCAGGCACAACTGACGTTGGTGCACGTGGTCGCGCACCCGGCGGCAGGCATCGCGCACCTGGACGAGGTCAAGAGCTCTTTGCTTCACCGCCTCCAGGAGATGGTGCCGTTGCCCGCCGAGGCAGGCTGTCAGATCGAGTGCCGGCTCGAGTTCGGCCGGCAATTTGCGCCGCCGTCGGACCGGATTCTGGAGATTGCCAGCGGCCAATCGGCCGATCTGATCTTCCTCGGTGTACGCCCCGTGCACGGCAAACTGGGACTCTCCACGCACCTGGCAAGCACCACGGCCCAGATCCTGACGCAAGCAGCCTGCCCCGTCCTCACGGTGCGGGGCGTCCGCGTCCAATGAGTAGGTCAGCTCCGCCGGAGGCGCACCCCAGCCGCGGCCGAATTTTTGGAAATTAACAAATCGCAAGCGCCGCGCCGCAGTAAGATTCAGGGATGAGGAATTCCTATGACTCCGAGCGACGCTGATCTCCTGGAACATCTGCACCAAGAGAATCCGGCGCTCCCCGAAAGATACGGTCTGGATGCTATGTTCTCTCCCGCATCGGTCGCCGTCATTGGCGCAACCGATCGTCCGGCAACCGTAGGTCGAACCGTGGTTGAGAACTTGCTGCACGGCAAATTCCACGGAAAAGTCTACGCCGTCAACGCCAAGCATCCGGAAGTGCTCGGCCTCAAAACCTACGCCAGCATTCGCGACGTACCCGGCCCCGTCGATCTCGCCGTCATTGCCACACCCGCTGCCACGGTCCCGCAATTGGTTGGGGAATGCGTGGACGCTCGCACCAAAGCCGCGGTCGTGATTTCTGCCGGCTTCCGCGAACTCGGCGAGAGAGGCGTTGCTCTCGAACAGCAGATTTACGAGCAGTTGCGGCGCAGTTCCATGCGCTTGATCGGCCCCAACTGCCTCGGCATCATGAACCCCATGATCGGGTTGAATGCCACGTTCGCAAAAGATGCCCCCAGGACCGGCAATGTGGCTTTCCTCAGTCAGAGCGGCGCCCTTCTGAGTTCCATCCTCGATTGGAGCCAGCGTGAACAAGTAGGCTTCAGCGCCATCGTTTCCACCGGATCGATGCTGAATGTCGGCTGGGGCGATCTGATCTACTACTTCGGCGATGACCCCTACACGAAGAGCATTCTGCTCTACATGGAGTCGATTGGCGATGCGCGGTCGTTCCTGTCCGCCGCGCGCGAAGTTGCACTCACCAAGCCCATCATTGTAATCAAGGCCGGCCGATCACAGGCGGCTTCGCGCGCGGCTGCCTCGCACACCGGCGCCCTGACGGGCAGCGACGAGGTCCTCGAAGCCGCCTTCCGTCGCTCCGGAGTTCTGCGCGTACACAATATCGCCGACCTTTTCTACATGGCGGAACTGCTCGGCCGCCAGCCCCGCCCCAAAGGCCCGAAGCTGATGATCGTTACCAATGCCGGCGGCCCGGGAGTTCTGGCAACCGACAAACTCGTAGCTAACGGCGGAGAACTGGCCGAACTTTCCCCGGACAGCCTCGAGCGACTGAACGAGTTTCTCCCCGGCCACTGGAGCCATAACAACCCCATCGATGTTCTCGGGGATGCCGATCCTGATCGCTATGCGCGCGCTCTCGAAATCGCTTCCAAAGATCCAAACAGCGATGGACTCCTGGTGATCCTCGCACCCCAAGGTTTGACCGAGCCCCTGCAGATTGCCGAGCGGCTGAAGCCCTACGCGAAGCAGTATGGCAAGCCGTTGCTTGCCAGCTGGATGGGCGGGCAGAGTGTAGTCGAGGGCGAAGCCGCGCTCAACGCCGCCGGCATTCCCACATTCTCCTATCCCGACACCGCCGCTCGTGCGTTCACCCACATGTGGCGCTACACCTATAACCTGCGCGGCCTCTACGAAACGCCAACCTTGGCCGACCAGTCCGAACCTCGGAACGCGTCTCGCGCGGAAGTCACAACGCTTATCGAAGACGTCAGAAAAAGCGGCCGCTACCTGCTCACCGAAATCGAGGCTCTCCGCTTGCTGTCGCTCTACGGCATCCCCACCGCCGACACGCGCGCCGCCGCCAGCGAGGACCAGGCGGCCTCGATCGCCGCGGAAATGGGCTTCCCGGTTGTGCTGAAGGTTTTCTCCGAAACCATCACTTTCAAAACCGAGGTCGGCGGCGTCAAGCTGAACCTGCAGGACGAAGCTGGAGTCCGCTCTGCGTATCGCGCCATCAAGGCATCGGTCGAGCAGAAAGCCGGTCCCAATCAATTCTCCGGAGTGACCATACAACCGTTCCTGGAAATCGACGGCTATGAACTGATCCTCGGCAGTTCCGTCGACTCGCAGTTTGGACCGGTCGTAATGTTCGGTTCCGGGGGACCGCTGGTGGCCGTCTATCGCGATCGCGCCCTCGCTCTTCCGCCGCTCAACACCACACTGGCACAAAGGATGATGGAGCAGACTCGAATTTTCACTGCCTTAAAAGGCGTCCGCGGTCGCAAACCCGTCAACATGGTCGCGCTCGAGAACACTCTGGTCCGCTTCAGCCAGTTGGTCCTCGAACAGCCTTGGATCGCAGAAATCGACGTCAATCCCCTTCTCGCTTCACCCGAGGGATTGCTCGCGCTCGATGCCCGAATCGTGCTGCACGCCTCCGATGTCACTCTCGACCAACTGCCAAAACCGGCCATTCGCCCCTATCCGCTGCAGTATGTTTCGACCTGGAAGATGAAAGATGGCAACCAGATCGCGATCCGCCCCATCCGTCCGGAAGACGAACCGCTGCTGGTCAAGTTTCACGAGACGCTTTCCGATCGCAGCGTCTATCTTCGCTATTTCTGCACTCTAAGCTTGAGCCGCCGCATCGCGCACGAACGCCTGCTGCGAATCTGTTTCGGTGACTATGATCGCGAAATCGCGCTGGTAGCGGAGCGCACCGAACCCGCCACGGGAGAACGCCGTATCCTGGGCGTGGGCCGCATGAACAAGCTTCACGGCAAGAATGAAGCCGAAGTCGCCGCCCTGGTTTCCGACGAATATCAGAAGGGAGGCTTGGGCCACGAATTACTCCGCCGCATAGTTCAAGTCGCGCGCGAAGAAAAAGTAAGCGTGGTATCCGCCGAAATGCTGCAGGATAACACCGCCATGCAGGCCGTTTTCAGACGCCTGGGCTTTCGCATTATGCCCGGCGAAGATCTTTCCTCGCTGCGAGCCGTTCTGGAGCTCTAGATCTCGCTCCAAGCTGCGCGAAAAGCAGGACCCGGGCATGCGCATTGTCTTCTGGGTCCATGGTCCAAGGGGCCACCATATGTCGATTGACACGGTATCGACCAACCGACACACTCGATCGATGGTTTCACGTCGTTTCGAACTGCGCCTCGTCTCTGGATCATAGACTCAGAGTTAAGAACCCGGCTCTGCTAGGTAGTCGTGGTATCAGGGAGAAATTGCGGCGAAAAGACGTCAAGGGCAATCCAGGACTAACGCCCAGGATTGATCCCGAGCAATCCGTTTCTGTTAATTGAAGCTGGGCACCGCGATTCTGGGGACTTTAAAGGGGGCTTTCCCCGTTGTAGTTTCCGCGAAGAGCGAGCAGAGAGCCCGGAAGAACTCAGCGGGCGTGGCGAGGATGGCGTCCGGTCTCAGACCAGCGCCGGTCAAACGGGCGCTCACCTGTTCGCACAGCCGCTCAAAACGCCGCTGCTCAGGTAAGAGAATAAGACCATCCCCCGAACGCAATACCGCAAAAGGCGCACAGTTACCTAAATCCAAGATCCTCGCGGAACTGCTTAGAAACAGTGAGTTGGCCCTTTTCGCCGATCTTAGTCGTGGCCAGGTATTCGAGTGTCGATTTCTGGCTTGCCATTGGCAGGAAAGTGCTACCACACGATCTGTCGGTAAAACTAAGATTCATTCGGGGAGCTCCGGGGAGTCTCGGGGAGCGCCCATAACTAAGCGCTTGATACGCCGGCCCTCCACCTATCATCAAAGTCAGTCGGCTCTCCTCCACTCTGCGCACAGACCGAGTCCAAGTGCGCAGGGCCATGACGTCGCCGATGCCTGAATCGAAAGACAAAATTCTCCGCCAATTCAAAGTTAAGGACAAATGCCCCGTGAAATGCCGTCTCTGACTTCGTTTACAAGCAACCATCTTGTACGCACTCTCATCGAACCTCGGACGCTGCTGGACTGACGCACCCATGAAGCATCGGTATACGTTTTGGTTGACGTTGTTGTCGGCCCTATCGACCCTGGTGCTATCAGGTTGCGGATCAGGCGCGGGGCATAACTCGACCACGCCTCCTAGTGACGCAATGACGGTGACCGTGACGGGCACGGGAACCGTGACCAGCGTCCCGGCCGGTATCAACTGTCCGACGACGTGCTCTGCTAGCTTTCCACAGGGTACTCAGGTCACGCTGAGCGAAACTCCGGGAGCCAATAGTACGTTTGCCAGTTGGTCCGGCGCCTGTACGGGCGCGGCAACCTGTAGCATCACCGTGACCACAGCCGATTCCGTCACCGCCACCTTCAGCTCCGCACTTGCCAGTTATCCTGTGACCGTGACCGAGGCGGGAACGGGCACGGGAACCGTGACCAGCACCCCGGCCGGAATCAACTGTCCGACTATGTGTTCGGCAAGCTTTCCACAGGGCACTCAGGTCACCCTGAGCGAAACTCCAGGAGCCAATAGTACGTTTGCCGGTTGGTCCGGCGTCTGTACGGGAGCGGCAACCTGCAGCGTCACCGTGACCGCAGCCGATTCCGTCACCGCGACCTTCAGTCCCGCGCTTCCGAGTTATGCAGTGACCGTGACCGAGGCGGGAACGGGCACGGGAACCGTGACCAGCAACCCGGCTGGAATCAACTGTCCGACGACGTGCTCGGCAAGCTTTCCACAGGGCACTCAGGTCACCCTGAGCGAAACTCCAGGAACGAATAGCATGTTTACCGGTTGGTCCGGTGCGTGCACGGGAGCGGCCACCTGCAGCATAACCGTGACCGCAGCCGAGTCCGTAACCGCGACCTTCAGTCCCGGAAACGCCTACGCAGCCCTGAATCACATCATCCTCTTCGCCCAGGAGAATCGGTCTTTAGATCATTACTTTGGCGCAATGATGGGATACTGGTCGGCGAATGGATATGACACAGGTGGTCAGACCTTCAACGGGTTGCCGCAATTCAATCCCCCGGTTAATGGCGTAACCCCGGCACCACCTACCAACCCGGGCTGCGATCCGACGGTCATGGATGGAATATGCACTCCTACCCCCGGCAATCCCGTCGCCTCCTTTCATTTCGCATCCGAGTGCCAGGAAGAGCAGAGCCCCTTCTGGGATGAAGCCCACAACGATTGGGACTACACCAACCAGGGTGACCAACCCGCCGAAAATCCTCCCCCGCTGAACGGATTCGTTTTCACCGCCGCGTATGACGCTGAATCGCAAGTCCCTCCGCTTATGGATGTCAACGGGGTACGCGCCATGGGTTATTTTGACTGGACGGACCTGAATTACTACTATTTCATGGCCTCCAACTTTGGGACGTCGGACACATGGTTTGCTCCGGTGATGGATCGAACTCAGCTCAACCGAATGTACATACTGGCCGCCACTTCTGCCGGACACGCATATCCCCTGGCAGCCCCCTATGGCCCCCTTACCAATGAAACGATTTTTGAGGCCCTGCAGAATGCCGGCATCACCTGGAAGATTTATGTCAACTCTGAGGGCACCATTAATCCGAATACGGGAGCCGCGTGTAACAACGATATTTCGGACGCGAATGCTGAGTGTCTCATTCAAAGTTCCTATATCAACATGTTCAGTTACGAACAGACGATCATCAATACCGCCGGCCAGAGTCCGGACTTGTTGCAAAATATTGTCCCGGTGACGCAATTTGCGGTCGACGCCGCGAATGGAACCTTGCCCCAGTTCGCGCTGATTGAACCCGCTTCGGCCGCGTCACTCGATGAGCACCCCAACGATCTCGATACTTCGACCCCGGCTGACGTGCAAGCCGGAGCCAACTACGCAGCCGGTCTGATCAACGACCTTATGGCCAGCCCCAATTGGACAGATTCGGCCATGATTTTCACCTACGACGAAGCCGGTGGTTTCTATGACCACGTGCCTCCGCAACCGGCGACGCCCCCCGGGGACTATCTCTCGCCCTTCGATTTGGTTCCCGGCGACATTTGCGACAAAGCCGGGCAGACGCTTGGGCTCGGAACTTGTAGTTTCGCATGGACCGGGTATCGGGTGCCGCTGATCGTAATTTCGCCTTATTCGGTGAAGAACTTCGTCTCTCACAATGTGCGCGACACGACGGCCGTACTCAAGATGGTTGAGACCCGCTTCGGCCTGCCCCCTCTCACCGCGCGCGACGGCTCGCAAATGGACATGACCGAGTTTTTTGATTTTGTGAACAAACCCTGGGCGAGTCCGCCAACGCCGCCCATCCAGCTCCAGGACGGCGAGTGCAGTCTCGTTCCGCCGGCAATTTGGAACGACCCTCCAGCTTTGGTGGTCACAATTTCGGGCGACACCGGCTCCGGATCGGTCGCGGGCAATCCTGGTAACATCACCGAGTGCCGCCCTGGCGGCGACGGTTGTTTCGGCTCTTTTGCCTATGGCACCGACGTCACCCTTACCGCAACTGCGAACAGCGGCTACACTTTTGCGGGATGGAGCGGGGCGGGTTGCAGCGGCACTGCCACCTGTTCCATCACGGTTACCGCCAACACTTCCGTCACTGCGACGTTTGCCACGAATGGGCTAGCGCCGGCGAGTATCTCTCGAGTGACGCATCCCTAGTCTAGGCCATGGCCGTTACGGCTAAAACAGATCGGCCATCGGCTAGGGTAAAGGCACCTCGGCGGCCCGAGAGGCGATCCCGTCATTCTCACTCGAACAGCTCGATGCCGTCGGAGCGCAATTGATCCTCGAATCCGAGGCTGGGGGATCACTCCAGAACGATCCCCGGAATGGGATAATGAGCCGTGAGAATCCGGCTGGCGTTTGGGCTGTGGTTTGTGTTTTTCTGGGGTTCCTGCTGCCTGGCAGAGACTCGGCACTACTACATTGCTGCCGAAGACGTCACCTGGAACTACGCCCCCAGCGGCCACGATCTGCTCACAGCCACGCCAATCCGGCAACCGTGGCTCAAACTGCAATGGCCGAAGACACGCTTCGTCGAATATACGGACGGCACCTTCACCACTCCCCGGCCGCAACCCGTTTGGCTGGGAATCTTGGGGCCCCTGATTCGTGCCGAAGTGGGCGACGAAGTGGTTGTCGATTTTCTGAACCGCAGCCAGCGTGGTCACGATATGCATCCTCACGGACTGCATTACGACAAGAGCAACGAAGGGTCTTTGTATCTACCCGTAGCTAAAGGAGGCTTTGTCGCTCCCGGCGCCAGATATACGTATCACTGGTTTGCCAATGCGGCCAGCGGGCCGGGACCGGGGCAGCCGAGCTCAATCGTGTGGTGGTATCACGCGCACGTGGACGCGGCGATGGAGATCAATGCCGGTCTGTTGGGACCGATCATCGTCACCGCCAAAGGCAAAGCGAACCCCGACGGATCGCCGAAAGATGTTGACCGCGAATTTGTCGCCTCCTTCATGATCTTCGATGAAATGGGAGGCAAGCCGGCCGGGCAGTTTTATGCCATCAATGGCTTCATCTTCGGCAATCTACCCGGTTTGACCATGAAGCAAGGGGAGAAAGTGCGCTGGTATTTGCTGGGGATGGGAAACGAAATCGACCTGCACACTCCGCACTGGCATGGCGAAACGGTCACCGAAGGAACGAGGAATACGGACGTAATCGAACTTCTTCCTGGAAGTATGAAGACGGTTGACATGATCGCAGATAATCCCGGAACCTGGCTGTTTCATTGCCATGTGGAAGATCACATGGAAGCGGGAATGATGGCGGTGTACACCGTCGCGGCGCCGCCAACGCGTGCTTGCCCAGTTGCTTTTGTGGGCGGAGATTTCTGGAAGGATCCAGACAAGTTCACGCTCAGGGTGAAGAACACTGGCCGCAAGACCATTACAAGTTTGCGGATCATGCCGGAGATGTTTTTGACGCCCCAGGATTTGCAGCGGCCGTTCAACACCGTTTGGTCATCGACTCAGCCCATTTTGCCCGGCCAGGAGCAAACTCTGGAAAGGCCGGGCCTTCGCGCCTCGAGCGCCCAGGCCGTCCTCGGCTGGGTGTTCTTCCCGCATTCGGTGAAGTATGAAGATGGAACAAGCTGGTTGGCGCAAAGCGAAGGTGAGTGTTTTGACGTGATATGGCGGGACCAGCAGCATCCCGATATGCCTGCCTTGCCCCCCCGGCAGGTCGAAATGAATCCGGACTAGGCAGAAGTCTCAACCGCGTGTGTGGGTTTCTCCAGGTTGGCCGAGAACCGATTCCGCCGAACCTTGGGGAAAAGCGACACCGAGCCTAGAGTGTTGGGTCGGCTTTCCGCTAACCCTCGTTGCCAAAAGGTTTCGCAACTGAAACTTAAAAAGCAACTGATCGGGGCCGGAGTGCTTCTTAGTCTCGTACTCGAGTGAGGAGGCACTTAATGGCGGCACAATCTTCATCGTGGCCGATTGCAGACCGACAGATATCCTTGAACGCCGGGAAAAATGAGGCCTCTTCCTCTGCCGTGTCCTGGGCTGCAGTTATTAGCGGTGCTTTCGTCGCCTCCTCTCTTTCGCTGATTCTTCTTTCACTCGGAACCGGGCTTGGATTCTCTGCCGTTTCGCCATGGACGCATAATGGCGCGTCGGCCGCGGCGGTCGGCGCCGGTGCGATTGCATGGCTTATCGTGACGCAGATTGCCGTCTCAGGACTCGGCGGGTATCTCGGAGGGCGGCTGCGCACAAAATGGACCAACGTACACTCGGACGAAGTATATTTCCGGGATACGGCTCACGGTCTGTTGGTGTGGGCAGTTGGGATGGTGATAACAGCCGGGTTCCTGGCATCGGCTGCGGCATCCTTTGCAGGTGCGGAGCGAACCGGTAGCCAATTTGACTCTGGCCAGGACTCTTCCCTCAACCCCAACGCATATTTCGTCGACACGTTGCTGCGCGGCAATGGTCCGGCCGCGGACAAGACCGATGCAAGCGACCGAGCTGAGGTATCCCGGACATTTGCTCACGACCTGCAACAGGGTGCAATGCCCGACGGAGACAGGGCCTATTTGGCTGAGCTCGTGAGCGCACGAACCGGACTCAATCCGTCGGACTCGGATAAACGTGTGACTGCGGTCTTCTCGGAGATTCAGGAATCCGCCGCGCGCGCGCGGAAGACGCTTGCCCATCTGTCGTTGTGGCTCTTTGTGGCACTGCTCAGCGGCGCATTTTCTGCGAGCTATGCAGGGACCATCGGCGGCAAGCAGCGCGACCATATGACGATTTGACGATGGAGTTCAATAACGAATAAGCGGAGGCGCTATGCGGTCAATCATTTTGTTGCTCTTGGGCGTACCGATTCCGATTGTGATTCTCATCGCGCTTCTGAGTCACTGACTGTTTGAAAGGCGCACAAATTCACAGGCGCTGTTTACGCGACACCAAACAATTCAACAACAAGGAGTTCAAAGATGGCTGAGAAAGAAGTCTTGAAGGACCTGCTGGAAGACGAAATAAAGGACTTGTATTCCGCTGAACAACAGCTCACGAAGGCCATTCCCAAGATGGCGAAGGGGTCGAATGATCCTGCGCTGCAGGACGCATTTCGAGGACACTTAAAGGAAACCGAGACGCAGGTGCAGCGGCTCGAACGGATCGCCGAGATCCTGGAAATCAAGCCGAGCGGAAAGAAGTGCGTTGGCATGGAAGGGTGCATTAAGGAGGGCGCGGAGGTATTGAGCGAGGAGGGAGACGAAACCGTCCTTGATCTGGGCATCATCGGCGCCGGCGGCCGTGTCGAGCACTACGAGATGGCCGGGTATCTGACTGCAATCAGCCTGGCGGAACAGATGGGCGAAAAAGAGGTTGTCAGCTTGCTCAAGCAATCCTTGGCCGAGGAACAGGGCGCGGAAAACAGGCTACGGAAAATTGCCACGAATCTATTGAGCGGCGCGCCGAACAAAGCCGCAGCCTAACATTCATTAACTTTCATCGCTCAAACGCCGCTTCGTTTTCGGGGCGGCGTTTGAGCCTGTAATTCGAACTGGTGTGAACAGGAGATCCTATGCTTGTTGGTCGAACGGCGGCTCACGCCGTTGTTTTGGGTGTGATCGCGCTGATGTCGACCTCATGTAACAACGGCAGCGATACGGACATGAGCTACAAAGCGGCGATCAACGGCCATTTCAAGGCCTTTCCGGTTTGCATCTGGTCGCAGCCCAAAAAGTTCCCCGTCCAGGCGGCAACGTCGGACGATGCCAAGACTGAAGGATATGACGCGCTGACGCAGGAAGGCTTGCTAAACCGCACCACAGCCGAGAAGAAGGTGCTGCTTGTCGCGTCGAAGCAGGTAAACAATTACGACCTGTCAGAGAAGGGCCGGACGTCCTGGACACCCGATTCCACGCAGCCAGGATACGGCAACTTCTGCTACGGAAACCGCGAGGTCACGTCAATCGACAATTCGACTTTGAGCACCAGTAGCGCCGGTGTCAAGACCGTCGCCGTCTCTTACCACTATCAAATCGCCAATGTTGCCGCCTGGGCCAATTCGCCGGAGATGAAGACGGCTTACCCTGGCATCGCGTCAGCGCTGGGCTCGAATGCTGCCGACGATGCAACCCTGGTTATGGCCGGCGATCATTGGCAATTCATGAAATAGAGCGTCATCCGCAAGACGGTTGGTCTGCGTATCTCCAGATTGAACCGAGCGCAAGCAAAATGGGCAAACCTCAAGAGGATCGGTCATGGTTGGCAAGAAGGTAACGCGTGCTTCCGGGAGACGGAGCCAAGAGAAAACACGCGGCAGCGGTAACCGAAACACGGCCGCCGGCGGCGAACTTTTCCGTCAGCCAGCCGGAAAACATGACCGTAGATATTGTTATATGGCACTCCGTCTTTAGTCGTGTTCCAACCTCGCGCTAAGATGCAACCCTCAACGAACCCCTCTATGCACAGGCGAAGCGCCGTTTTCCGCTTCGCTTTTAGCTTGCGGGCAGCGTCTTTGATTGAATCCGAACCCGCATCCAGGGGAAAGATTGTAGTTTGTAACGTTGGCTACTTAATGGCGATCTGAAAACTTGCCCTATTTCGAGGTCTTAGCGATCTGAACCGAACCGACACTGAAATATTGCGACAGACACCGATTCGACCAGCCGTTCGGGCTATCTGAGACGTCGTACGTGGGAAGAATTCTAGGGCTTTCGGAAAGCGGGGGCAAGAGAACATCCGCATTTCGGTCCGCCGATTTCAGCAGTGCGGATCGACGATTCAGTTCCTCGTCCCACGCTCTGGCGCGTCCCCGAACGATGTCGCCAATGCTACCCACCGTATTGTCGGAGGTGACCACTAGCGCCGACAACAGAAACAAGGCTATAGACAGCGTCGCGGCGCGGTAAGCTGGAGGAAATGAGAAACTTGGATTAGGTCGTGGCACCAGAAAAGCCAATGCTATCCAGCCCATTAGAAAAATGCCGTATATAAAATTCATGGTTCTTCCCGGAGGTTGGGAACCGAGGTTAAAAATTGCGCTTCCGATCGCCAGCGAGATTAACGAAATCCAAACAAGCAAAAACCCAGCGACAGCACGGAACGAATTCAAGCCTGGGAATTTCTTCCGTAGGGCCGCGACCCAAGGATCGAGCCAGAGCAAGGCTGCCAGAAGCCAGTGCTTGAAGTCGAGGCACCATGGCAGAACGGAATGCATTGTTGCCCACAACGTCCCTTTGATCGCCGCCAAATAGCTGCCTCGATCGGGCACGATACTAGGGGGGGTCCCGGGCCATCCCGTCCATCCCATGCGAACGGAGTTCCCTGGCGCAATTAAGACCACCACGAACCCTATCACCGATGCCGTCCACACGATCAGCCACATCTTCCTGCGAGTGCTCTTCGACAAGAAGGCAATCGCCGTAATGGCGGAAAGAGCGAGAACGAGTACTTCGCCCGCCAGTTCGTGAAACGCCGGTGTCACGAATCCCAAGACGGATGCCCCGATGGTTGCAAGGACTGTTGATTGTTCGGTACTGGTCGGGCGCCGAGATAGAACTAACGCAAACAGAAGCGACACAAGGGTCAAGGGCAATTGGCTTTCGACGGCCCCCGGGATCCAAAACATGCCTTCCTGAGGGCCGGGCATATTCGCCCAGTAGACAGAAGTGATGACTGCGCCCAGATACATCGCTCGACGAGGATTGCCACCTAATAACCGAATTGCCAAGTACACCAGCAAACACTGTGTGGCGATCAACGTGAACACCAGCCACGGGTAGGCACCCGGCAGCGGGCTCGTGGTCAACAGGAGAGTCTCAACTCCCACCCCAGCCCACCTTCCGGTCCAATTGAAATACATGGAACTGATGTAATGGAGTATCCCAGGTATCTGTCCAATAACCGGCGTACTGAAAAACGTAGCCCGGCAGTAGTCGACCTCTAGCGGCTGAGTCCGCATGGTTAATAGAAACACTGCGCAGGCGCAAACCGTGACACAAGCGACAAAAGCCAAAAGGGCGGTCATTCGATAGAAAGCACTGCGGGAGACCGAAACTAGGGCGATGTACCTCCTCCAAGCTTCCCAGTGCCGCCGCGGGATGGATGTAACTGCAGCTGATCTAACAATCCCATTGTCCTTTGGCGATGTCCAGTTCATGGTCTGTCCTATTCTCTTGCCTATCCATTAAGCCGCAATTTCCGTTTTGCACTTCAGCTGCAGGCTTGCCGGTCGGTGCTGTTGTATGAGGACCCATTCGTTGCGTTGGAGATTTCCGCATGAAATCTGGTTGTTTCCCTAGACGTCACTGTCTCCACTTCGTGGACTATGAGCAGCGCATTTTTTGCGGGAGCGGGCTGGTCTGAGCATTGGCGCGCTCCCACAAAGAAAAACAACAACCAGCGACGACGCTCGACGCAGGTTCGCCGGGTAAGGAACCAAAAGATAGGAGAGCAGGAGAGATCAAGCACTGAGTTGGCGAATCCTTGGGCATATAATCCTCCAGGAATCTTCCCGGCCCCGAGGGCGAAGGAAATTCCAAGACATTCAGATTTGAAAAACCCTGGGGTCCCCAACTTCCGGTGAGATGCGCAGTCTATCACTACTCGGCTTTGATTACGCAAGAAAAAATCTTAAACTTTCTGAAAACTTTCCACAACGACGGTATTGTCTACTGGCGAACCAGCACTGTTTTGTTAGGGCGAGAATGGCTCGCTGAGACCCCGGAGAAGACAATCGACGCCTGTTACGACTTTCGAAGCGGGCCGCCACCACCCACGACTCCGCTAAACCATCCTGCGACGCGGAAAAGCCCGAAGCACTGCGCGTACATGCAGTATCTTGGCAGATATGCCGAAAATTCGGCAGCTCACGACCGAAGCGGCTGAACCTCTTTTGTGAGATAGCGAGTCCATTTTGTTCGACCGATGACGGCGAGGTTGCGGGTGAAGCACTCAATCCCACTCTCCAAATTTGGAGTAACAAGACAGTCAGGGACAGTTGAGCTCCCCGAGAAGTTGGTACCGACAGGTGCTGGGGGTCGACATGTACTGAGTGACACTTCCCACTGGATCACGATGAGGGGTGGCCCGACTCGTGTATTTATTGAGATTTGAAGGCTGGTTCACTTGCTAAGCGATTCGCAGACTAAATTAGCCCTCCGTCCCACACCTCCTTGAGGTATCCGGGTGCTAGAGCCCATTCCTCAAACGTCGCAAGAGGTTGCCTCGCCAACCGTCTGGTTTCCACCTAGCCATCTGGCGGATGCGCTTTTCATTGCCATCCTCGATCCTATTCTCACAGTTCAGGAAAGGGATTTTTACAGATATGACAAATTCAATCTTAGAAGCAATCTCAAGCGAATTTGCCTCCGCGGCGGAGAAAGTTGGCGGCAGCGTCGTCGCCGTCCTTGCCCGACGCTGGATGCCGACCAGTGGCATCGAATGGAACAAGGGCGTAATCGTAACGGTTCATCACGGCGTGCAACGCGACGAAGACATCACAGTCCTGCTCGACGGTGGTCGCGTGGTCTCGGCGAAACTGGCCGGACGGGACCCCAGTACCGACATCGCGGTCCTGAGGATCGAAGATGGATCAAACGCTCCCCAACTCGGCGACTCGGCAGGCCTGAGGCTCGGCCATCTTGTTCTCGCGCTCGGCCGCACCCGGCGCGGAGGGCTCGTGGCGAGCAGCGGGATCATTGGCGGCATCAGCGGCGAGTGGAAGAGCCGACGTGGCGGAAAGCTCGATCAGCACATTCGGGTCGACCTCGCCCTGTACCCGGGATTTTCCGGTGGACCACTGCTGAACGCCAGGGGAGAGGTGGTTGGCGTGAATACGCGAGGCCTCGCCCACGGACGGGCCGTGACGATACCGGTGGCAACTGTGAATCGCGTCGTGGAGGAACTCCTAGCAAAAGGGCACATCGCTCGACCCTATTTGGGCATTCGGATGCAGCCGGTAGAGGTTCCGGAAAATATGCACTCGAAGCTGCGCGCTCAAGCCCGGGTCGGGCTGCTTGTTATGCATGTCGAAAAAGATGGACCCGCAGAAAAGGCAGGAGTGTTGCTGGGAGATCTTGTTTTCGAGGTGGACGGAAAGACAGTCGAACACGTGGACACGATTCAGGATTCTCTTGCCACCGCGAAGGTCGAAGATGTTCTGCAGATCAGGGTGATTCGCGCGGGCGAGATTAAGCCGGTTTCAATCACGTTGGGCCAAAGGTCGCGATAACCAATGTCGAAACGAAACGGCGGAGGCTTGATCCGAATTGCGGCGGCGACAGCCTCCGCCGTCCGACGCGCGGGCCTCGAAAGCATCATCCGCAGCCAGCCCGAGTTCCGATTGACGGGAAGCTTCGGTGCTCTTTCGAATCTTCGGTCATTGGCCCGTAGATCCGATTTGGATGTTATTGTCATCGACTCCGATTCAATCCGCGATCTATTAGTTGAGCCGATAGCCGACGCCGCGATCGTCCTGCTCACCGGGGTCGGCGACGCGCGGTCGATCTCCCGCCTATTGCGGAACGGCGTGCGCGCAATACTGTCCAGAGAGAGCGATCCCGACGAAGTTCTCTCCGCTATTTATGCCGCCTATGATGGGCTGGTGTTGCTGAGCGTACCGAACGCCGAGAGTTTGGCCGCGATCTATGGTGATCAGCCGCTCGAAGTTGGAGCTGCGGTGTCCGAAGAGATCACTTGCCGCGAAACGGAAGTGCTCAGAATGTTGGCGGAGGGACGCGTTAACAAAGATATCGCAGAGCGTCTCGGAATCTCTGAGCACACGGTCAAGTTCCACATTAGCTCGATTCTCGAAAAACTGGGTGCTTCCACCCGCACTGAAGCGGTTACCCTCGGAATCCGACGCGGGTTAATCCCGATCTGAAGTCTTGGCCCAGTCGTGCTCCCAGTCCCGTCCAATAACCTCGGCTGGTTTGCCCCATTGCGCTCTTCCTCAATTGCGGGGTTCTCTCTCAATCTCGCCGCGAGCACGATTGCATAAAATCTGGAGTACTTGGCCAAGTCGGGTGTGGTAATGAGGTGTTGCCGACATCGGGGTCGCTCCGTGCAACCGATCTGGAAAGAACCAGAAATCAGTGGAACGTCGTCGGCGCGAACAATACGACTCGCGGCTTTTTAACCATTCCGTGCAGGGGAGGCCGACAATGCGGCACGTTGTCGGGCTTGAGAAGTCGAGCCTTCCGGAAACGTATCAGAATGCCCGGGAAGAAGAGTTCCCGAACAGAGCCGAGACAGAACTCGTAAGCGTGCGGGACTAGAGGCTGCTGTTGCCCGAGCACGGTTAAGCCTGAGACAGTAGGGCTGGACGTTTGCGGACCTCATCCTCGCCCTGGCCATACCGCCGATTAGATTCGGCATCGAGTCGCAATCTTGAAACCAGCTCGGTGCAGTGAAAATGTCAACGTGCACAATCGATCGCCAGAATGTATAAGAGGTCACTATGCGCAATCAGGTCGTTGCCGAAGAGGACTGGCTTAAAGCGCGGCTCGAACGGCTCAGCGCCGAGTAGGAATTAACGCGTCATGATGCGCTAGAGGGCCGCAGGTAGAAAACTCGAAATGTGGAGGGATAATATGTGCCCAGCATGCGTTGCAAGCGCGGCAGTAATGGTCGCCGGAGTTGGATCCACGGGAGGAATTCTGGCGGTGAGCATCGCCAAGCTCAGAAAATTGATGAGAGCGAATCATCTCGGTGTGTTTCAGAAAACAAAGGAGAAATAAGATGGCAACGGGCACAGAGGGAACCAAGGATGGGCATCTTGCGATAAAGACACCCCCGATCGTGTCGCAGCAGGAGTGGGAGGCAGCGCGGCAGCAGCTCCTTGTAAAGGAGAAGGCCTTGACCCGCTCCCGTGACGCGCTGGCCGCGGAACGCCGGCGGATGCCTTGGATGGCATTGGAAAAGAAGTACGAATTCGACGGACCCCTGGGTAAGGTAAGTCTGCTCGATTTGTTCGAGAGCCGTCCCCAGTTGATCGTCTATCGCGCCTTCTTCGAGCCAGGGGTGTTTGGCTGGCCCGAACACGCCTGCCGCGGCTGCTCCTTTGGCGCCGATCAAGTCGCCCACCTGGCTCACCTGAACGCTCGCGACACCACACTTGTGTATGCCTCGCGGGCGCCGCAGGCCGACATCGCTCGCCTGAAAGCGCGGATGGGCTGGGAGATGCCCTGGTACACCATGACCGACAGCTTCGACAAGGACTTCGGCGTCGATCAAGGGCACGGCCACAATGTGTTCTTCCGCGAGGGCGAGCGGGTGTTCCGGACATACTTCATCAATGGCCGCGGCGACGAGGCGATGGGGACCACCTGGAGCTACCTCGACCTTACGCCCCTCGGCCGCCAGGAGACTTGGGAGGACTCGCCGGAGGGTTACCCCCAGACCCCGCCATACCAATGGTGGAACTGGCACGACAACTACGACGCCGAAGCTTCGCCTAACCCGAAGTGGGTCGATATATTGACCGACCCTGAAGAAGCCTTCCGAAAGCGCGCCGCCGAGGAGAAAGCGAGCTGAACAGTGGCGCTACTTCGCCGCCTTCGAGCAGCCGGCTCCCTTCACACAGGAGTCGCGCGAGTCCTCTGCAGCGTGCGCGGAGCATCGCTATCTCGGTACGAAGAGGAGTCGAACGTGGAATTACATCAGCACATGGCGGTTATTGTATGGCTGAGTCTGGGCCTAGCCTAGTGGCGTCGGGACTCTGTCTAGCGTAGTCCTCTCCGGGTTTGAGAGAACAGATAAGTCATGCAGAACCGGTGTTGCCCGGACTCCATGAATTCGATTTTCTGGTGGGGCGCTGGCGAGTTCATCATCGAAAGCTGAAGGAGCGCCTCGCGAACAATCACGAGTGGATCGAATTCGAAGGGACATTGTTCGGCCGGCCACTGATGGGTGGCTATGCTAATGTCGACGACGACGTCTTCGAGGTTCCGGGCGGCACTTATCGCGGCGTGGCTCCGCGTTCCTTCGATGCCAAATCGCGGCAATGGTCGATCTGGTCGCTCGACAGCAGGACGCCGCTGGCACCGCTGGATCCGCTCGTGCGAGGCAACATCCACGATGGCGTAGGACCGTTCTACGCGGACGAAATGTGGAACGGCAAACCAATCCGCATGCGATTCATATGGTCCGAGATCACTCCCAGCTCTTGTCACTGGGAGCAGGCATTGTCGGCGGAGGGTGGTAAGAGCTGGGAAACCAAATGGATACAAGACCTCAAACGGGTGCAATAGTTGGCTTTTCACAGATCTTGGCGGACTTGTGATCTCGATCTCGAGACAAAGTGCGGTTCCAATGTGCAATGTCATCCAAACCAACGTCGGGCGGGATCCCGTGAGCAGCAAGGCCAACGGCACCGTTGCTTTTCTCCGCCGGTCCGGAAGCGGTATCAACGTAAAATTCAGCTTGGAACAACTTGTCGAGGAGCTTGCGCGGGGGCGAAGTGCCGAACGCTGTACGCAACGGGCAGTCCGAAGACTACCATTTTCACGGCCAAGCCATAGAGCGTGACAGGCTCCGTGCCGTGCAAGCCGGAGTGCGGCAGCACGACGAGGAGCATAAACAATTGGACCCAGACGCCGAAATTCAGGCCGCCAATAAGCGGATACTCCGTGAGGAATGGAAGTTTGCGGCTGGCCAAGTAATAGACCGTGGCCCAGGTGCAAGCGATGAAGAAGTGCAGGACGAGGCCAAGAAACCAGGTACCGGCTCCGCCGTGGGTGGCCTCGCGCCCGATCAACCCGGCGGCAATGTAGAGGGGAATATCCCAGCCTTCCTGGACGCAGACCCAGAGGAGGTTCACAGTCCCGCCGAGAAACGCACCCACGGCAATTGCCAGAACAACGTGCTTTTTCACGGTTGGACTTGCGGCTGCTGAAGCTCCCATGGGTTCCGACACCGAGATCATAGAAGGCCTCCCTCGAAAAACAGACACACGACTTCCTAAGGACACGCGGCTTCACCAGACGGGTGGCGAAGCCGAAGTTCGGACATTCGATCGCTCGCTTGCACAACGAATGCGACCTAGGTCTGAAAAGCTGTCACACCATACTGCGGTGAGACGCAAGAAGTCCTGAGCCAGGCCTGAAACACTCTGAATAGTTCTGAAACAGGGGCTTTATAATCGGTTGGCGCCAGTTTTTCGCGGCATCAAAGTAGGAACCTCGATTGAAGATGGAAGACCCGGCCAAAACGAAGCTTCGTATTGGGGATTGGTGCGTCGACCGTTCGTCCGGGCAGGTCTCGCGGGACGGGAAGACCGTTCGTCTTGAGGAACGGTCGATGCGGCTTTTGTTGTGCCTCGCGGAGCATGCGGGCGGGGTCGTGAGCGTTGAGGAGCTGCTCAACCAGGTCTGGCCAGAGGTCACCGTTACGCAGGACTCGGTCTATCAGGCGGTAACGACGCTTCGCCGCGTCTTGGGCGACGACCCGAAGCAGCCGGCATACATCGCGACCGTTCCCCGGCTTGGGTATCGTATGGTCGCCCGAGTCAGCCCGTGGACGGACCCCCAGGTTGACGATCCTCCCAGGGCCGAGGCAGATCCGGACCGCGCCGTCTGGTATACGAGGGGTGCGCCGTTCCTCGTGGGCGCGGTTGTTATCGTGGTTCTTGCTTGCCTGGTTCTCGGCAAGAGCGCAAGGAACGATCCGAGAACACCTACCGCGGTTGCGGCGCGGCCGCAGAAATCTATCGCCGTGCTGCCATTCCTTGATTTGACCGAGGGGATGAAAGAGGAAGAATTTGCCGACGGGATGACGGAAGAATTGATCGACAGATTCAGTAAGGTGCCCGGGCTGCAGGTGCCGTCAGCGACTTCGTCGTTTTACTACAAAGACAAGCAGGTGCCGATTGGCGAGATTGCGAAGGCTCTCGCGGTCGAATATGTGGTGGACGGAAGCGTGCGCAAATCTGGCGACAGGCTTCGAGTTGCAGCGCGGTTAGTTCGTGCGGAGAACGGCTATGTCGTGTGGACGGAGACCTACGACCGACCCTTCGATGACCTACTGATGGTGCAGGACGACATCGCGGGCGAAGTGACCAAGGCGCTAAAGTCCTCCATTGAGGGTGCGCCCCAAACTGAGCTATTGCCCAGTCATTCCCGGTCGCGGGCCCTTTAATTTCCTTTCGTCGCGCCGATCCACCTTCTGCCCAAACTGGTGTTCGTGCTCGAGAATTTGTACTTCTTACCGCCGCCCAAAATCACGCCCCTGCGAGCAGAATCGCCACGGGAGACTCTCCGAACTTGGAAATCCCGCCTGAGAGCTTCGACGATCCGCAAACTTGTAATGGTTTGGTTTTGCTACCCGTGTTCTTCACCTTGAGCGAGTTGCAGGGCCGCTGCAAATCCTTGGGCGTCAAAAACATTTCCGGCATGAGCCGGTTTGGTCATCGACGCAACCCATCTTGCCCGGCCAAGAGCAAACTCTTGAACGGCCGAGCTCGGCTGGTTCTTCTTCAAGCATTCGGTGAAGTATGAAGTGGAACGAGCTAGTTGGCTCAGAGCGAGGGGTGTTTTGAAGTGATAGGGCAGCACCAGCGGCATCCCGATATGCCCGCCTTACGGCTCCGGCAAATCGAAGGGAATCCAGACCAGGCAGAAACCTCAACCGAGTGTGCGGGTTATCTCCCCCTGGTTGGCCGAGAACCGATTCCGCCGGACCTTGGGGAAAAACGACACCCCCTTGGGATGACTTTTGAAATCGCGACCGGGCAACTTTTCCGGTTCAATCGGGTTTGCACGTATTTGTTTGAGTTCTTCTTCCGGGAGGCTACCTGGGACCCGTATGACGGAGAACGGATTCGACGAGCGCACCCAGCCTTTACGGATAAACCAGGCGGAGCGCGGTGCAGTCAGCCTTGGGGGACACCGAGAACAGGCAACGCCGATTCAAGAGCCGCTTGATCGCGTGCGCGCTTGGCACGAGCGGCTGTCGCCCAAGTTTCATCGCGCCTGCTCCGCAGGACGATTGCTCCTTCAGGTGATCGGCGCCGCCGGTTATGCCGGCTACTTCGCTACCATGCACACATTCATGCGCTTGCTTTCCGGCGCCTTAATGGCAGGGACATGGTACGTGATTTACAGAATTCAAGGAGCAGATCAGCCTCGCAAGCCCCGAGTGCCACTCGAAGACCAATTTTGACGTTGCAATCGTCGTCGGTTCCATGCGAATCGGCCGACACCAGCCGTTCCAGATGTCAATCACGACCGAGAAATCGGGACCCGTATCTTGGCCAAGTTGATGCGAAACCCCGTACAAGGATCTTGGGATCATCCCGCAACAGATTTGACTCCGGAGACCGATTCGCCTTTTGCGAGAAGAGAATGAGGCCATGGGTCCGGAGATTCTTGGCGCGGCGCATTCTTGGCCGGAGGACAGTCGTCCTTGACGCTCCCCGGCTTGAACAATCGACTGGGAAAGAAGGCCCGATCCTTGGTCCCTTTTTGCGTCAGCCGAGACCTTCGGCAGTCACTTTGACGATCTCGAAGGGATGCACCGCACCTGCGGAAGGGCAGACCTTCGTGCGGCATGTCTAGGCAGACACGCAATGCGCTCGCCGGGCATTGATGACCGCCGCTTACGCGCTTGTCGGGCTTTCGTTTTCCCAAGTGTGATCTAGATCACACGTCGCTGTGAGCCATGTTCCCGACAACACGGCCCCTGATCAGTCATCCTCTATATGTCCGTTTCCTCAGAACGGCCAGGGTCAATAGAAAAGTCTTCGAAGTCCAGAAGGGAACGTCATGAAGCGTAAGTTCAAGACCATGGACGGCAACGAGGCCGTCGCCAACGTCGCCTACCGCCTCAACGAAGTCATTGCCATCTACCCCATCACGCCCTCGTCAAACATGGGCGAGTGGGCCGATCAATGGTCATCAGAAGGCGTCCCCAACATCTGGGGCACGATTCCCCACGTGATCGAGATGCAAAGCGAAGGCGGAGCCGCCGGAGCAGTGCATGGCGCCCTCCAGACCGGGGCCCTGTCTACGACCTTCACCGCGTCGCAAGGCCTGCTCTTGATGATCCCCAATATGAACAAGATCGCCGGTGAGCTGACGCCGACCGCGTTTCACGTCAGCGCCCGCACGGTTGCCGCCCACGCACTTTCGATTTTCGGCGATCACTCCGACGTGATGTTCTGCCGCACCACGGGCTTCGCCATGCTGTCCTCGAACTCCGTGCAGGAGGCCATGGACCTGGCGCTCGTCGCCCACGCGGCTTCGCTCGAGACCCGCATCCCCTTCCTGCATTTCTTCGACGGCTTCCGCACCTCCCACGAAGTCAACAAGATCGAAGTGCTCACCGAAGACGACATGCGTGCCCTCATCAATATGGATCGCGTCGCCGAGCATCGTCAGCGCGCGCTGTCTCCCGACCATCCCGTGCTGCGCGGTACCGCACAAAATCCCGACGTCTATTTTCAGGCGCGTGAAGCCGGCAATCCCTTTTATGAAGCCTGTCCCGATAAAGTCCAGGCGGTCATGGACAAATTCGCCCAGGTCGTCGGGCGTGCCTACCATCTTTTTGATTACGTGGGCGCACCCGATGCCGACCGCGTAATCGTAATGATGGGCTCAGGCGCAGAAACTGCTCACGAGACGGTCGACTATCTCAACCGTCATGGAGAGAAAGTCGGCTTGCTGAAAGTGCGGCTCTATCGCCCCTTCTCGGTCAAGCGCTTCATCGAAGCTCTTCCCCCCACCGTCAGCAAGATCGCCGTTCTCGATCGCACCAAAGAAGCGGGCGCAGCCAGAGAACCGCTCTATCTCGACGTGGTCAACGGCATCCAGGAAGGCATCAAACTCGGCTACGGAAACCTGAAAACCGCGCCGGAAACGATCGGCGGCCGTTACGGTCTGTCGTCGAAGGAATTCACCCCCGCCATGGTCAAGGCCGTCTACGACAACTTGGCCAAGCCCAGTGCGCAGATCAAAGACCATTTCACCGTCGGCATCCGCGACGACGTCAGCCACACGAGCCTCGATTACGACCCCGAATTTTCCATCGAGCCCGAGAGCGTGGTGCGTGCCATGTTTTACGGCCTGGGCGCGGACGGTACGGTCGGCGCAAACAAGAACTCCATCAAGATCATCGGCGAGAACACGGCAAATTACGGCCAGGGTTATTTCGTCTACGACTCCAAGAAGTCTGGCGCCATGACCGTCTCGCACCTGCGCTTCGGCCCCGAGCCGATCCGGTCGAGCTATCTGGTCTCCAAAGCAAACTTCGTAGCCTGTCACCAGTGGATCTTCCTCGAGCGTTACGACATGCTGAGCCCGCTCGTTCCCGGCGGAGTGTTCCTGCTCAACAGCCCCTACGGCAAGGACGAAGTTTGGGATCAGCTGCCGCGCGAAGTGCAGGCTCACCTCATCGCCAAGAAAGCAAGGCTCTTCATCATCGACGCCTATCAAGTGGCCCGCGAAACCGGCATGGGCTCACGCATGAACACGATTCTCCAAACCTGCTTCTTCGCCATTTCCAAGGTCCTCCCCGGCGAGCAGGCCATCGAAGCCATTCGCGAATCCATCCGCTACACCTACGGCAAAAAAGGAGACGAAGTTGTCCAGCAGAACCTGCGTGCCGTGGATGAAACCTTGGCCCACCTGTTCGAGGTCAAAGTCCCCGAAAAGGTCACCAGCACGACCGAGATGCCAGCCGCCTTCGCCGCCGGTGCCCCGAAATTCGAGCGCGATGTCCTGGGCGTAATCTACGCGGGAAATGGCGATGCCCTTCCCGTAAGCGCCTTTCCCGTCGACGGCACTTTCCCCACCGCCACCGCCAAATGGGAGAAGCGCAACATCGCCCTGGAAATCCCCGCGTGGGATACAAAGACCTGCATTCAGTGCGGGAAGTGCGCCATGGTCTGCCCGCACGCCGTTCTTCGCATCAAAGTCTACGAATCCGCAGCACTGGCCAACGCGCCCACGACTTTCAAATCCATCGAAGTCAAGGATCGCGACTGGCAAGGGCTGAAATACACCATCCAGGTCGCACCCGAAGACTGCACTGGATGCGGCATTTGCGTCGACATCTGTCCCGCCAAGAACAAGAGCGAAACGCGCCTCAAAGCCATCAACATGGTCGCCCAGCCCCCTCTGCGCGAGCCCGAGCGCGAGAACTGGGACTTCTTCCTGAAACTCCCGGAGCTCGATCGCCGCAAAATCAAAAACTCGACCATTCGCCAGCAACAGATCCAGGAACCTCTGTTCGAGTTTTCGGGAGCCTGTTCCGGTTGCGGTGAGACCCCGTACCTGAAGCTGGTTTCCCAACTTTTCGGAGATCGCTCCGTTATCGCCAACGCCACCGGCTGCTCCTCCATCTACGGCGGCAATCTGCCAACCACGCCCTGGGCAAAAAACTCCGCGGGCCGCGGTCCCGCCTGGTCGAACTCCCTGTTCGAAGACAACGCCGAATTCGGCCTGGGATTCCGCCTCTCCATCGACAAGCAAACTGAATTCGCGCAAGAGCTGGTCAAACGGCTGTCCGGCTCGATCGGCGGAGAACTCTCTGCCGCCCTGGTGACCTCGCCCCAAAAGGATGAGTCTGACATTTTCGAGCAGCGCCAACGGGTCGAGCTGCTCAAAGAAAAGCTAAAACACCTGGACTCCCCCGAAGCCAAACAGCTGCTCTCGCTCGCCGACATGCTGGTCAAGAAAAGCGTCTGGATCGTGGGCGGCGATGGTTGGGCCTATGACATCGGCTACGGCGGTCTCGACCACGTGCTGGCGAGCGGGCGCAACGTAAACCTTCTGGTGCTCGATACCGAGGTCTACTCCAACACCGGAGGCCAGGCTTCGAAATCCACCCCCCGCGGGGCGGTCGCGAAATTCGCAGCCGGCGGCAAGCCCGGGCTGAAAAAGGACCTGGGCCTGATCGCCATGAGCTACGGCAACGTCTATGTGGCCAGCGTCGCCATGGGCGCAAAAGACGAGCACACGCTCAAAGCCTTCCTCGAAGCCGAAGCCTACGACGGCCCCAGCCTCATCATCGCCTACTCCCACTGCATCGCACACGGCATCGACATGACCACTGCCATGTCCGATCAAAAAGTCATCGTCGACTCCGGCCAGTGGCTTCTCTATCGCTACCATCCGGATCGCACGCAATGCGGCGAGAACCCGCTGATCCTCGATTCCCGCACCCCCACGCGCAAGGTAAAGGACTTTCTGCAGCAGCAGACGCGCTTCAAAATGCTGCAAAAAAGCAAGCCGGAACACGCCAAACTCCTTTGGGAACAGGCGCAGCAGGATGCGGATACTCGCTTCCATCTCTATGAATCTCTAGCGCAGCGCAAATCACAACCCGTCGCGCCTCCAGCGGAGTCGCGCAAGGCACCGTCGGTTCCAGTAGAAACCGTGAAATAAACGCAAAACTCGAAGCGACCCACATCTCGAAGAGGACCATCATGGATCTGACCACGAAGTATCTCGGCATGAAGTTGCGCACTCCGCTCGTTGCCTCTGCCTCTCCGCTCTCCCACGAAATCGGAGGAATCCGCAGCCTCGAGGATGTCGGCGCCTCGGCCGTTGTGCTGTTCTCGCTGTTTGAGGAGCAACTCCACAAAGAGGCCATCGAACTGGAACTCCACCTCAGCGCCGGCACCGAGAGTTTCGCCGAATCGCTCACCTACTTTCCCCACTCCGCCGAATTCCACACCGGCCCCGATGAATACCTGAATCACATACAGAAAGCCAAGAAGGCGGTCGACATTCCCATCATTGCCAGCCTCAACGGCACTACGCTCGGCGGCTGGGCGAAGTACGCCAGACAGGTCGAGCAAGCCGGAGCCGACGCCATCGAGTGCAACGTCTACTCCATTCCCACCAACCCCGAGATTCCCGGTTCCGAAGTCGAGAAGATGTACACCGACATTCTCCGCGAGGTAAAAACGTCGGTTCGTATTCCGGTGGCCGCCAAGCTCAGTCCGTTCTTCAGCAATCTGGCCAATGCCGCCAAGCGCCTGGATCAACTGGGTACTGACGGCCTGGTCCTGTTCAACCGCTTCTACCAGCCCGATATCGATCTGGAAGAGCTGGAAATCCGTCCAAACGTCCTGCTCAGCAGTTCCCATGAATTGCGCCTGCCCCTGACTTGGATTGGCATTCTCTACGGCCGCATCCGCGCCAGCCTGGCGGCGACCAGCGGCATCTATGGCGCCGAAGATGTGATCAAACTGCTGATGGTCGGCGCTGATGTGACCATGCTTTGTTCCGCCCTGCTGCGCAACGGAGTTGGACACCTTCGTCACGTAGAAAAAGGCATTCGCGTCTGGATGGAAGAGCATGAATATGAGTCGGTACACCAGATGCAAGGCAGCATGAGCCAGCAACGCTGCCCCGATCCCGGAGCCTTCGAGCGTGCCCAATACATGCGAGCCGTCAAGGGTCTGCACCACGTCCAGGGAAACGGCCGCGTTGCGGGAAAAGTCTTCAGCGGAGAATAAAGCTGGCGGCGGTTGAGATCGATGACCGGCCCGCGTAAGTCAGAAAGCGGCCCTTGGGGCGAGGTCCCCGGAACTCCTGAGCCGGACTCGGCGGCCCGAGAGTTATCGAAGTGGAAGCCAAGACACCGTGCCTCGGCTTTGCGGGCATCCCTGCCACAACAACCACGGTTCTCGGCCCCCTCAAACTGCGGGAATCACTTCGTAGGGCCGCATCATTTCATTGTCCTCGTGTTCGAGGATGTGGCAGTGCCATACATAGCGTCCGGTAAAGCCCTCGAAGGGCACTATGATGCGTGTGACCATTCGGGAATGGGCTCGTACGGTATCTTTCCAGCCCGCCTCGTTCGGGTCCGGAGGTTCCGGCGCTCCCAGAAAATGTAACTGTCGCCGGGTTTGAAACAGCCACGGCTCGTAGGGCTGCCGGTCGAGGATCTGGAAGCGCACCAGGTGCAGATGAATGGGATGGGTATCGTTGGTGGGATTGATGAGCGTCCAGATTTCTGTCGATCCGAGCCTTGGTTTTTCGGTGACCGGTGCCTTCCAATGAGAAGCATTCAAAAGCAGCATGGTGGGGTTTCCCGCCTTGTTGACATACTCGTCCAGTGTCAACAGGCGTGTCTGCACCGCGCGCGATTCAGGAATCCGAGGCACCGGCCGCAGGGCGGACGGTAGCGAACTGGTTTCGATCGCCTTTGCCGGCGAAACACGCAATTGCATAACCACCACAGCGTCGCTTTTCACAATGAGCTCGGCGCCCCGATGTTCGCTAAAGTCAACCACCAGATCGGCACGCTCGCCGGGCGCGATTTCAAGATCCGTGAGCGGAACCGGCGCAGCCAGTAAACCCTGGTCGGTTCCGATTTGGTGAAAGGGCTCGCCAGTGGCGGCCGCATGAGCGGCCGACGCTGCCTTCACGAACGACAAATGGTACATGCGCGCGTTCGAGCCATTGAGCACTCGAAAGCGATACCTTCGCGGCTCGACATCGAGATAAGGAAACAGCTTGCCGTTCGCCAGAATCCCGTTGCCAAAAACCTCCGGTATCCAGGGAGACTCGACATCGGGCGAAACCGGATAGAGAAGCTGGCCATCGCGCGTCAGCCAGCGATCATAGAGAATGAGCGGCACTTCGTATTTGCCTTTCGGCAAATTGAGTGCATCCTCCACGCTATCGCGAATAAACAACGTGCCTAATAATCCCGCATATACATTCAGACGATTAATCCCCAACGCATGATCGTGGTACCAGAGCATGGCCGCCTCTTGTTCGTTGGGGTAGTAGTAGAGCGAAGACTTGCCGGGCGCGATCCAGTCTTCCGGATACCCGTCGCTTTCCGGTCGTGTTTTCGCTCCATGCACGTGCACCACTGTTCGCACCTCAGGCTTGTCGGTCTCTGCCCCGTGAATCGTGTGGTCCACGGGCAAAAAATGTTGCGACGGGAGTTGATTGACCCATTCGACCAGCAAAGGTTCGCCGGCACGGGTCTCGATAGTAGGGCCGGGCGTCGAACGGCCGAAGCTCCAAAACCTCGTGGGTGCGAGATCGCGGTGAACCTTGCTCGAGATCGCCCGCGCCTCGATTCGATAATACGGAACACCGCGATTTCGATCGCTAGGACTCGGCCGGGTTCCCTGGTGCTCGGCGATTTCAGGAATGGGAAGCGGATCCACAAAGGGCGCGAGCGTGTTGACGTCGAGAGCTGCGGGCATGGCAGCTGCTGCGTTCGACATCGTCCTCGCATTCACTAATGTTCTCGCGCCTGTCGCCAGCGCGCCAGCCAGCAGGCCCGATCGTTCGAGAAACTTGCGGCGTGAGATCACCAAATCCCTTTCCCGCATCGAGCATACAACAACGGCAAGGTCAGGTGAGAGCGCAGCCTCTCACCTGCCTTGCCGTTATGCCGATCGCACTATCGGTTCCGACGATCCCGAGATGCCCTTATTTGGTGTTCACGGGTTCGCCGGTGTTTTCGTCCAGGATGTAGAGATCGTTGGTCACCTTCTGCTTGAAGTCGAACAGCGAAGTGATCGAGTTTGCGATCGCGTCATAGGATCCTTGTCCGATCCTTTGCCCGCCCAGCCAATTGTCCTCGATGAAGCGCAGGACCGAGGTTTGATCGGTGACCGAGTGATCGACATAATTATGCTGCGCCCAAGGCGAGATCACGAGCAGCGGTTGCCGTGGTCCATAGCCGCACCGACCCTGCGCGTGCGTGGTGGCTGGATTGACGCCAGCGAGCGCATTAGCGCCACTTCCGCAGGATCCCGCTCCGGTCAGAGCATCAGCAGAGGTTTTCGACCCATTTACGATCTGGCCAAGCTGATGATCGTACCAGCCGTCGGAATCGTCATACAGGATGACCAACGCCGTGTTCGGCCATTCCGGCTGGCCTTGCAGGAAATTGGCCACCTGAACCACAAATTGCTGCTCATCGAGAGGATCGGAATTCCCCGGATGGGCGTCATGAATCGAGATTCCCTTGAGGAAACTTACCGCCGGAAAGTTTCCGGCAGAGACCGCGGCAAAGAAATCGTCGATGTCATAGTCGTGATTGGCAGGATCGCCCGAGTACCCAATGGTTGCGACCGAGGCCGGGCGGGCGTGCGTCGGATTCGCCGTCGATGCGTAATACTGGAAGGGAGTGTGATGCGGAACATAATCTCCCTGCGTTCCCACAATCGGCGAGGTCGACTGCCGGTTGCACCCCGTGCTGCCGTCGGGATTGACGAGGTTCAGGTTGAAGCCTCCGGCAAACCACCCCCAGGTGATGCCCGCGGCGTTGAGCAGATCGCCGATATTGGTTCCTCCCATCTGCGCTTGCGTCCCGCCACCCGAGCACACGTCAGCATAAGGGTCGGGGTCGCCGATGACCGTCAGGCCGCCGCTCCCGTCGCTGATCAGGCCGCCGGTGCCGTTGATGTGCTTTGCAACGCCATTGGTTTGGCCGGAAATCAGATTGATCGCACCCACCGTGGAAGGTCCAAAATCGGTGCTATAGGAGTTGTCGCTCATGGCAAAGTGTTGCGCATAGTTCCAGAGCGCCGTGACCGTGTTGCCGTCAAAGTAGCCCATCACCTGACCTGTGGTTAGCACCACTGCCGGAGGAGCGCTCGGCGGAGGCCCGGCGGTGCCGGTGTTGGCGGGAAACAAATCCATCGCACCCCCATCAAAGGCCAGCTGTTCGGCCAGGTAGTCGTGGTCCATATCCTGGGTGTTTCCCTGCGAGCGGTCAAAGCGAAACGGATTGGCTGCTCCGGCGCCATTGAGCGGGTTGAGATTGGGGTTATTGTTCAACAGCGCGTTGCCGAAACCGTTCACGCTCGGGGTGCCCGAAAGAGCATGGAACTGCGGTTCGCCTTTCGGGTTCAGTGCGTTCGGATAGGTGCCGAAGTAGTGGTCGAAAGACCGATTTTCACCGAAGATAATCACCAGATGTTTGATCGGCGTGGCGGTTTTGACCTCGGAGGCGTTGGCCAGGGGCGTTAGAACCGGCCCGGCAACCATGGCAGCGACAAGACCCAACGACAACAGTTGACGCATGGTCGAATGTCCTTTCCCAAATTGAAGGTGAGAGTGGTTTGTTACGGCTTGCCGTGACATTAGTCCGCGAATGTTAAAGCATAATTAATAGTTGTTGACGACCACCGGGCGAACCAGTCGCGAACGGACATGCTGCTTTCGTCCCGTGACCGAACCCGCAGCAAAGAATCAGCGGGAGGGTCCGGAGATGCCTGGCTCGAGTCGGCCCTCTGAGCTTTCACCGTTCAGGCTTAAAGCGACAGCCCCCTCTCTCTGGCATCGCTTCAACCAATCTCGCCGATGACCACCGAAGCGGCCATGGCGGATAGCGCTAACACCATTTACATCTGTGTATTGAGAAATGAATTTAAACCTGCGTATGGAGGAGCGAGCTGACCGGTTCCGGGTTGCCGGGGACCGCGACGGCCACCGAAAGCGCGGCAATGAATGCCGCACTCGAAAACCATAAGGGCGGAAAAATGGCGGTGGAATCAGAGCGATCCCATTCCTGTCGGCGTTCCATGCGTTTCACGGATCGCTCGTGCCCTAGACATGCGGGGCTTGCATTCTATTTCCTACTCCGGATATCCGTCGGGATAGGTCCGGTGCCACTGCCAAGCGCTTGCGACAATCGACTCCAGATCGGGAATTTGCGGCTGCCAACCGAGTTCGCGCCGGATCTTTTCCGAGCTCGCAATCAACACCGCAGGATCGCCTGCACGGCGCGGCGACTCGACCACCGGTATCGCTTGTCCAGTGACTTTCCGCGCCACTTCGACCACTTGCCGCACACTGAATCCCTGTCCGTTGCCCAGGTTATAGATCAACGGGCTGGATTTCTCGAGCGATTCGAGCGCCAGCAGGTGAGCGCGCGCCAAATCGCTGACGTGGATGTAATCGCGGACGCAGGTGCCATCCGGCGTGGGATAGTCGGTGCCAAAGATGTTCACGTGCTCCGAACGCCCCAGGGCGACCTGCAAAATGCGCGGAATCAGATGCGTCTCCGGTCGATGGGCCTCCCCCTTTTCCGGACGGGACGCACCCGCCGCATTGAAGTATCGCAAGCTGGCATAACGCAAACCGTGAATCTGATGGAACCAGGCCAGCATGCGCTCCACCAGCAGCTTGGTTTCTCCATAGGCGTTGGTCGGATTCAGGACATCGCCTTCCTCGATCGGAGTGCGTTCCGGGTTGCCAAACAGCGCCGCCGTGGAGGAGAAAACGAGCCGGTTCACCCCGCAGGCGAGCATCGCCTCGAACAAAGTCAACGCATTCGCGGTGTTGTTGCGAAAGAATGTTGCGGGAACTTTCATCGACTCGCCCGCTTCAATCAACGCCGCAAAATGCATGACGGCATCAATTGCGCGCGACTGAAACAGGTGATCAAGGCAAGCGCGATCCGCCAGATCTCCGACGATGAGTTCCACCCCCGGCGGCACAGCCTGGCGATGGCCGCGACTGAGGTTATCAAAGGCTACTACCTGATGCCCGGCTTGCAGCAACTCGTCGGCCACCACGCTTCCGATGTAGCCCGCTCCCCCGGTGACTAACACTCTCATTTGATCGATCTCCGATGAGCGTCGCTCAACCGAGGTCCGAATGCGGACGCAATCCGGTTGCGCTCCCCATTTCGCTGTCCCTCGGTGCAGATGAAAGCATAACCCGAGCCTTGCTATTTTTCATGGCGAAGCGACGGTCGGGGGACGAGGCTGCGGTTCTTACGAAGAGGAAAACGAAAACGTCCCGAACCGATGCAGGACGTTTTCTCTACGGTGCCGGAATTGTCCGCCTCCCGCCATGGCTTCAGCGAGAAACGGCGGCGAACAGCGGCGAGTGCATCAGCGACTGGAATTTCTGGTCGTCGGTCTTGAAATGTACTTGCAAGTTCGCACTGTCGGCATCGACCGTGGCCGCGTCAATGGCGGTCTTTTCGATCGGACTGGCACTGAGTTTCTTGTAAAGCATGACACCCTTGAGAACCGTGGACAATGTGGAGGCAGTCATCGCGTCAGCCGTTTGAACGCTGAGATCGAAATTTACTCCGCTCTGGAAGTTCATGGTATAGCGGGAAGCCAGAATGCGCTTCTTGAGGCTGTCAAAGTCCCCCACCTTCGAGGCATCGCCGAGCGCCGAAAACATCATGGCCTGGGTGCCTTGCTGGTCGAGGATGCTCCATAGCGGTGCACTGTCGACCGCGGTCATCTGATCGGTCATGATCGGATTTGAATCCATCGAAGGACGCTTGCCGTCGCGCGTATCGAGCGCGCTGTGCAACGAGGCGGTGGTGCCAAAGGCCAGGGTGTTGTCGTCGAGAAAGGTCATGACGAAACCGTTATCCATCGGGTAGATACTGGAAGTGCCGTACTTGGTGGCAGCGATCTTTTTGAGTTTCAATTTCTTGAGCACGGCCTTGGCCGAAAACGAACCTTGGGCTACGCCGATGATCTGAATTCCCTTCTTCTCGGTACGGAACGAAGCAAAGCTGAGCTGATCGAGATCGTGGTCGGAATCGATGCCGATACCTTTGAGCGCCGTCTCGAACTCCTTCAAGTTATCGGGCAGAACCTGTTGCTTCAGCGCCTGCGCGGTGGGGGAATCTTTGAGGGCCCGGTAGTCGACCCCGATCAGTTGCTGAATTTCGGATGGCACCATGGCCCGTGCCGACGATGCGATCGGAATGGCGAAACCGGTGGTTGCCGACAAAAGTAAAGCCGCGAAACACAATCTCTTCATAGAACTCCTCAAAATGGACACCTCAAGACGTTGGTCTGAAAATCGGTCTCGACCGTTTAGATGCGAGCCACAAATCACACGGTGGTGAATCCCGGCCGACGAGTAACTGTTCTCCGCTTATTCTAGTCCTAATGCATAGGAGAGGATCGTAACCAAAGTGCTTCCGCTCGCCTAAGTATTGGAACGCCGAAAGCGCCGGAAATTGCGCCGGAAAACCCCATCGCAGGCGCCTGAAGGCTCGCGCTCGACCGCCGCGCATTCCCGAGTGGTTTCCTCATTCCGGTTGGCTCCTCGTTCCTTGGTGAGGCGCCGCTCCCATTGGCTGCCCCTTCGCGACTCACCCTGTTCTCCAGCCATTAATGCATTTACTTTCCTATACTTACCGGCAATTCATTTGCAAAAGCTGGGCGCAATGTCGCTCGAGAGTAGCCCAGGCTGCGGCCGCGACCGCCAACCCTTAAAGCAAAACCTCAAGTCAGAGACTTGCTGTTCCGAGCCGGCTACACCACGAGACTTTGCGCTCTGTTCCGCGTCTCGGTCACAAATGCCGCATCCTTCAGCAAACCAAGATTGATCTCGACGTTGGCCAGCGCGCCTGCGAGGGCGGCCCTCGCCAGAGCGACTGCGGTTGCGAGATCGGACTTCATGTTCGGGTTGGTGATCGGTTCGAGAGCCCTGGCAAGGTTCGCGACCTCAACTGACTTTTCCGCAACGCCCAGAGGAACGCTGGTTGCCTGCTTGAGCGCGGCGCTGATCGCGGCCTCTCCATCGGCGCCGCTCTCGGGCGATTTGGCCAACTTGTAGGCCTTCATCACGAGATTGTAGGCTTCGGCGTCGGCGTCGATTGCGGACTTGAGTTCTTCGCGAAGCTGGCTCAGTCGGGCGATGGCTTCGCTCAGCCGGCTCTCATATTGCAAGTAGGCTTTCTTGCCGCGCGACATGGACGCTACCATGTTGGCGAGTGCGGCTGCCATGGCTCCGCTGGCGGCCGCAGCGCTGCCTCCTCCGGGAGTGGCCGTCGGAGCGGCCAATTGTTCGATGAAGGGCTCGATGCCGGCGCGCAGGCCGCCTATGGCCATCTTGCCGGTCATGACCGCGGTCAGGCGGTTTTCCAAAATCAGCGAGGAATTGAAGTTTTCCACCTGCAGGAACCATTCCGCGGCCTGCTCCAGCGCTTTTTTCGGAATCAGTCCTACGATTTCGCTGGACACCGGGACGACGCCGTAGCGCTGGGCTTCGCGCTTCACGAATTCGAAGACGCGATGCACCGGAGTCTGCTCAAAGTCGGTGAGGTTCATCGAGACCTGGGCTTGGCCTCGGACCAAAAATCCTGCGCCTTTGACGTAGCGTAGACCGCCGCTCGAGAAGCGCACCGCCTTGGCGATTTTCTTGGCGATCTCGACGTCAGTCGTATTCAGGAAAACGTTATAGGCTATGAGGGCTTTGCGCGCTCCTACAACCGTGGCGCCAGCCGTAGGATGCACCCGGCATTCACCGAAGTCGGGTTTGCGCGCGGGGTTGGTGGCGATGTCAGCGCGGATGCCTTCAAACTGGCCCCGGCGAATGTTCTCCAGGTTCTGGCGTTCGGGCGAACTGGCAGCCGCTTCGTAAAGATAGACGGGGATCTGGAAGCGGTTCGCGATCTCAGCCGCCACCTGGCGCGCGATCGCCACGCAGTCTTCGATGGTGACGCCATCGATAGGGATGAAGGGCACGACATCGGCTGCGCCCATGCGCGGGTGCGCGCCCTGGTGCCGGGTGAGGTCGATCAACTCGGACGCTTTGCCTACTCCGCGGATGGCGGCTTCCTGGATGGCTTCCCGATCGCCCACCAGGGTGATTACCGAGCGGTTGTGGTCGGAATCCATCTCGCGGTCGAGAACGTAGACTCCGGGAATTTTCATGGCTTCGACGATGGCATCGACTTTGGAGGGATCACGGCCTTCGGAAAAATTGGGAACGCATTCGATAAGAGTGCTCGCCATGGGGAGAAGGATAATGGGCGGTGGTTGAGTGAGGCAACTGCCGCCATTTGACAGCGCGCTCCCGCAACAGGCAAGCTGCAAAAACCAGACTCGAAATATGCGCCGCACGCCTCGACTCTCCAGCCGCGGTTTTACCTGATAAGAGCCACCGAAGAGCCGGCGAGAACTTCGGGCGGCTGTCTCTCGGCTCGTCGCTGGTCATCGGATCGCGATCATTCGCGAAAAGGAGAGTCGTATGCTGCGTCGCTCCCTGCTGCTTGCGTGGCTGGCATTTTCGTCGCTGCCGACTCTGGCGCAGAACGAGCGCCACTTCAGTTTCCACTACGCCTTCTCGGTCGAAAACGTGAGTCCGGGGAAACGCCCGCGGGTGTGGATTCCCGTCGACCACTCTGACTCTTTTCAGCAGGTGAGGGTTACTGCCAAGGGCGGCGACCCGCCGCTCAAGCCGGTCCGCCAGGCCTCAAGCGGCAATGAGGTTTGCTACGCCGAGACCTCGAGGGCGGACAAGGCGGAATACAGATTTTCGGTGGACTATGACGTGGTGCGCAAAGAGCACGTGGTGCTGGTGATGGGAAAGCCCGTCCCTGCGCCTCCGGCCGCCCGGGCGCCACCGGTCGAACTGGCGCGATTTCTGGCGCCGGGCCGATTGGTGCCGGTAACCGGGGTTCCGGCGGAACTGGCGGGGCAGCAGACAAAAGGCGCGGTTACTCCGCTCGAAAAGGCCAAGGATATCTATAACTATGTATTTCACACCATGAGATACGACAAGAGCGGCGAGGGCTGGGGGCACGGTGACGCGCTCTGGGCTTGCGATTCGAAGCATGGTAACTGCACCGATTTCCATTCCGTGTTCATTTCGATGGCCCGGGCTGAAAAGATTCCGGCACGCTTCCAGATCGGATTCTCCCTTCCCGCCGAAAAACATTCCGGCGAGATTGCTGGCTACCACTGCTGGGCCGAGTTCTATATCGATTCCGCCGGATGAGTGCCGGTCGATATCTCAGAGGCCTGGAAGCATCCCGAAAAGCACGATTACTTTTTCGGCGCCCACGATGCCAATCGGGTGCAGTTTACCCAGAGCCGCGATCTGACTCTTACACCCGCACAGGAGGGACCGCCGCTCAACCACTTTGTGTATCCGTATGTAGAAATCGGCGGGCAGGAGCATCCGAACGCTTCCATCGCGTTTTCGTTTGCGGACGTAACCGAGAAGATGGCGGGCGCTCGGCCCCTGCCCTGAAGCGTCTCGACGCAAGCGCCATGTATCATGCGGATGTATGGCGGGCGAGATCGCTTCTCCGGGCAGGGCAACCAACCATCGACCCATGATCGGCGTGTTTGATTCCGGGGTGGGCGGGCTGACCGTTCTGCGCGCGCTTCTGCGACGGATTCCCGACGCCGACTATCTCTACTTTGGCGACACCGCGCGCCTCCCCTATGGCTCGAAATCGGCGGCTACGGTCGCCCACTATGCGGTCGGGGCGGCGCATTATTTGCAAGACCGGGGAGCGGAGTTGCTGGTAATCGCCTGCAACACTGCCACCGCTCTTGCCCTGAACGAAATCAAGGCGGCGGCGGCCGTGGAGGTAATCGGCGTCGTCGAACCGGGAGCCGAAGCGGCGGCCGCCGCCAGCCGGAAACGGAACGTGGTCGTGATCGGCACCGAGGCGACCATCAACAGCCACGCCTACCGGCGGGCGCTCGAAGCGCGAAAGATCATTGTGCGCGAAAAGGCTTGTCCACTGCTGGTGCCGCTGGTCGAAGAGGGGTGGGTGGAACATGCGGTGACCGAGCAGGTGGCGCAGATCTATCTGTCGGAAGCTTTTTCGGGAGACGCCAGCGAAGCCGACGTTCTGGTGCTCGGATGTACGCACTACCCACTGATCCAGAAGCTGCTGCGGCGCGTCGCTCCCGAACACGTCGCGATCGTGGATTCAGCCGAATCGACAGCGCTCGAGGTGGCACGACAATTGGGGCGCGTCACGATCGCTGGACCACCGGTTTCGGTGGGTGGACAGCAAGATTTTTCGAGGCCCAGATTCTTTGCTACCGATTCGGCGGAGAAGTTCAGCAAGATGGGCACGCGGTTCCTGGCGCTCCCGGTGGAAAATGTTTTGCACGTGGATTTGAAGGAATAGCCGGCATCGCTGTTAGGCGCGGCCTCGACCCTGCTTCCGCGGCAGACCGGGCGCGGGCTCGCGCCAGCGCGCATGAAAAAAGGCCCCTTGCGCGGCCGCCTTCCAGTTCCCAAATGTTTGTCCCAAATCCCTCCGGCCTTTCGCGTCTCAGTACAGGCGGAAGTCGACTTCGATGTTGATCGCCACCGCGACCGGCTTGCCATCCTTCATGGCGGGTTCGAAGCGCCAGGTCTTGACCGCTTCGATCGCTTTCTCATCCAGTCCCAGGCCGAGAGTCCGTTGCACGCGGATGTCACGGGGCCGGCCATCCGGACCCACGATCACGTAGAGCACGCAGGTCCCCTGATACTTTGCTTTGCGGGCTTCTTCCGAATAGTCCGGCTCCGGGTCATAAATCTTTTTAGGTGCGGACACTCCGCCGCCAACATGGAACACTCCGCCGCCGGTGCCACCGCCTCTGCCCGGGCCAAACCCGGGGCCTTCGCCCGAACCGACGCCGCCGCCGGTTCCGGAACCAATGCCGCCCCCCGAGCCCGTTCCATTCGAAGGCACAGACGGCAGGTGCGAAAGTGGATCGCCGAGGTCGAGCGTGTTGGGCTGCGGAAGCTTGATATCGGGAGGAACCACGACCGTCGGTTCCATGGCCAGCTTGGGATTGGGATTGCGCACGACCGCCATGGGCGGCGTGAACTGCTGCATCGACTGCTTCGGCAAACGTCCCTGCGACGCCTGCAACTTGTCGCGATCGCCGCCTCCCCCGCCCCCTCCGCTCAGCGTCTTCGAGGGTTGCAACGCGGGAAGATCATCAGGCGCAATCAGTAGCACCGTTTCTTTCGGCTTGGCGACCTCGACGATCTTCCTTCCCAGGTAGGTGGCGGCAATAATGGCGGCCACGGCCAGGATGTGGACGGCGGTGGAACCGGCGACCCCACGTCCCTTGTAGTTGTAGAAGCCCCAGATGTCGCGAACCGGAACCGGCTTCGAGGTCAGAACCAGAGGCGGGAGCTTCTTGGGGAAAAAGAATTCATCGATATTCTGGAACAGAGATTTCCACAGAGGCTCGTCGAGAGTCTGATTGGTCAGGAGCAGATGCAGTTCGGGCTCTGGGCCTGCTGAATTCTGCGGTGTCTCAAATTCTGGCATATTTTCCGAGCGATAAGCTCAAGTTCGCGGCACAGAAGACCAAATTCTTAGATGCGCGAATGTTCCGTAAAGGTCGCTTGCAAGACAGACAAACCTTGGCGCACCAATACTGTCCCCTTCGTTGGATGCGCGCATTCTTCGATCTGCTGAAAATTGTACACGCTTTTTACGGGCAGGAAACAGTACTTTTTGAGTTCGCTTCCCCACCAAAGCATAGGGCGGCCCCTCCCCTGGACGTGTCCTTCCGCGCTCCCTATATAATGAAAAGATTCAATCAGTTGGGAGAACGCTGCCAGTGCCGATGGATCTCAAATCCACTATCAATTTGCCGAAGACCAGCTTTTCCATGAAGGCGGGGCTCCCTCAGAATGAGCCCAAAATGCTCGAACGCTGGGAGCAGATGGGCCTCTACGAGCGCATTCGTCAGGCCCGCAAGGGCAGCAAAAAGTACATTTTGCACGATGGACCGCCTTACACGAGCGGCCCGATCCACCTGGGCACGGCGATGAACAAATGCCTCAAGGACTTTATCGTCAAATCAAAAACCATGTCGGGGTTCGACGCGCCCTACGTCCCGGGCTGGGATTGCCACGGCTTGCCCATCGAAATCAAGGTCGACAAGGAGCTTGGCGGCAAGAAACTGGAGATGCATCCGACCGATGTGCGTGCCGCATGCCGCAAGTACGCTGAGAAGTTTCTCGATCTGCAGCGGCAGCAATTCAAGCGCATTGGCGTGTTCGGTCGCTTCGATAAGCCCTACGCCACCATGACACCGCAGTATGAGTCGGTCGTGCTTTCCACCTTTTTCTCGTTTTATGAGAATGATTTCGTCTACAAGGGCCTGCGGGCGGTCTACTGGTGCATGCACGACGAGACGGCGCTCGCCGAAGCGGAAGTGGAATACGAGAATCACACCAGCTCTACGGTCTGGGTGAAGTACGCGCTGCTTGACGATCCCGCGAAACTCGATCCCGCGCTCGCCGGCAAAAGACTCTTCACCATCATCTGGACGACCACTCCCTGGACGCTGCCGGCGTCGATGGCCGTGGCCTTCCATCCCGACGAACAATACGTTGCGCTCGAGTCCTCGGGCGAAGTCTACATCGTTGCCTCGAAACTCGCCCACGACGCTGCCGAAAAATGCGGTCTGGCGAGTCCGCGGGAACTCGCTCAATTCCCCGGTCGCAAGCTGGAAAGTCTCAACTTCCAGCATCCGTTTCTCGACCGCAAGGTTCTGGGCGTGCTTGCCGACTACGTCACCATGGACACCGGAACCGGCGTCGTCCACACCGCTCCCTCACACGGTGCGGAGGACTTCGTCACCGGTGTCAAGTACGGGCTGGACGCCACCAGTAACGTCGACGAAAAAGGAATTCTGCGCAACGGCCTGCCCGAGTACGACGGCAAGCGCGTTTGGGAGGCCAATCAGCCGATCATCGACCTGGTCCGAAGCCGCGGCGCGCTGCTGCACACGGAAAAGACCGAGCACTCCTATCCTCATTGCTGGCGTTGCCACAATCCGGTCATCTTCCGCGCGACCGAGCAATGGTTCATTTCCATGGAAACACCGATGCCGGGTGGCCAGGGCAAAGACGACACGTTGCGCACGCGGACGCTCCGCGAAATCAAGAACGTCAAATGGGATCCGGCCTGGGGCGAGGAACGGCTTTCCAATATGATCCAGACTCGGCCTGACTGGTGCATCTCGCGCCAGCGCGTGTGGGGTGTGCCCATCGCCGTTTTTCTCTGCCGGAGCTGCGGCAAGCCGCTCAACGACCCCGCTGTCAATCGTAAGGTGGTCGAGCTTTTCGCTCGCTTGGGTGCCGATTCCTGGTTCACCTCCGCGTCCGATAACCTTCTACCGGCGGGTACCAAGTGCCCGCATTGCGCGGCCTTGACGTTCGAAAAGGAAACCGACATCTTCGACGTCTGGCTGGAATCGGGCGCCAGCTATCTGGCTCTGATCGCCGATGAGCCCGAATATCCCTGGCCATCCGACCTCTACCTGGAAGGGGGCGACCAGTACCGCGGTTGGTTCCAGTCCTCGCTGCTTTGCGCCATGGGTACGCGATCGACGCCTCCCTATCACGGAGTCGTCACGCCCGGCTGGACGCTCGACGAAAAGGGTCAGGCCATGTCGAAGTCGCGAGGCAACGATGTCGACCCGGTCGATATCGCCAGCCGTCTGGGCGGCGAGATCGTGCGCTTCTGGACCGCATCGGTCGATTTCCGGGAGGACGTCGTCGGCTCCGAAGCTCTGATGCAGCGCGTGGGTGAGAACTACAAGAAAATTCGCAACACCTTTCGCTATGTGCTGAGCAACTTGTACGATTTCGATCCGGTCAAAGACGCGGTTCCGTTCGACAAAATGGAGGAACTCGACCAGCACATGCTCCGCCAGACGTGCGCTTTTGCGAGCGACGTGCTCAACGGGTACAACGAATTTGCCTTTCACAAGATCTATCACCGGGTGAACCACTTCTGCATCGTGGACCTGAGCGCCTTTTACTTCGACGTGCTCAAGGACCGGCTTTACACTTCCGCGGCCAAGTCGCAGGCTCGCCGCAGTGCGCAAACTGCGATTTGGAAGATCGGAGAAGCGCTGGTCCGGCTGCTGGCGCCGATCATGACGTTTACCTGCGAAGAAATCTGGACTCACCTGCCGCCAACTGCGGGGCGCGAAGCAAGCGTGCATTTGGCATCGTTTCCTTCCCTGGCAGAGATCGCCGCGGACGGCATTTCCAAGTCCGATGACGATTGGAGCTCGCTGCGCTTGGTTCGCGACGAGGTGCTGAAGTCCCTCGAGGAAGCCCGGGCCAACAAGCTTATCGGAGGCGGTCTGGAAGCACGGGTTCATCTCGCCGCCGCCGATCCGCTGTACTCGGCGCTGAAGCGCCACCAAGACCAGTTGCGCTACCTGTTCATCGTGTCGGCGGTCGAGCTGACCGAAGGCTCGGGTAACGGCGCCAGCGGCGTTTGCGTCGAGGTCAAACGAGCCGCAGGCCAGAAGTGTGAGCGCTGCTGGAACTACTCAACCCACGTGGCCGAAGACCAGAATTATCCTTCGGTGTGTGAGCGTTGCAGCATCGTGCTTAAAGAAATTCAACCGGCGTGACCGCGACCGCGGCAAACGCGGTAAAGTATAGGGAACAACTGTATCCGGTCATGCGCAAATACCATCTTCTGATCGCGTTATTTGTGATCGCTCTCGATCGCGTCACCAAGATTTCGATCGCACGTCGCCTGACTTTGCACGACAGCATTCCTGTCATCCCGCGATTTTTTAGCATCATCCATGCGGAGAACCCCGGGGCGGCATTTGGCATTTTCGCGGACTCTCCGTCGCACTGGAAGATCGGCCTGCTGATTGCCTTTTCGGTGATTGCTCTGCTAATTGTTTCGGCGCTGCTGTGGAAGAACAGCCACAGCTTGACCTCGACCGGCATCGGACTGTCCTTGATTCTGGGCGGGGCCATTGGCAACTTATGGGACCGACTGGTCAGCCAGCACGTGGTGGACTTTCTCCTTTTCTACATTGGTCCTCATCAGTGGCCGGCGTTCAACGTGGCCGACAGCGCGATTGTGGTGGGAGCGGGGCTGCTGGTCTTTGAAATCATGTTTGCCAAGTCACCGAGCCAGCAGTCGGCCTCGATGTCGACCGAGTGACTTCTGTATGACAACCAATGTATGACCATCCATGATCAGGCGGGTGCGGCCAATCCCGGTTCAGCCAGTTCCCCGTCGGTCCAACCGGAGCAGATCGCCGGTATGAGCGGCAAGGAACTGTTGCAGGCGGCAATTGACGGCCGACTGCCGCAGGCCGCCATTGCGACCACGCTTTCCCACCGACTCGTGGAAGTAGGCGATGGGGTCGCTGTTTCGAGGGCGACCCGGGGCCGCACCTGTTGAACCCCATGGGCACGGTCCACGGGGGCTGGGCGCTGACGCTGATCGATAGTGCGGCCGCGTGCGCCTGTCACTCGCTTTTGCCCGCCGGAACCACCTACACCACCATCGAAACCAAGGCCAACTTTTCCCGACCGATTACGCCCGCTACCGGCCGGGTGCGGGCCGAGGGCCGCGTGATTGCCCAGGGAAAGCAGATCATCTCCGCGCAGGCTCAGATTCTCTCGCCGGAAGGTCGCGTGCTCGCGCATGGCACCTCGACGATCATGATACTGAAGGGCCGCTAGGGCCTTGCCTCCGCCCGGCCCGGCCCGTAACCGGAGTCTTCTGCGCCATCTGGTTCGTGCCTCGATCCAACCGTCGAGAATATGGCGGGCTCCACGCCCAAGATCGGCCAAGGTTGCTGACCCATCGCCGGGGCCAGGCACCATGATTCCCCTCTCGAAAGACAAATCACGGAATCGCCACTTGCCTTTCCACAACCCTAGGCGGTAAGGTCGCAGCGTTATGTCTGCTGAAACGCGTGAGAAGACTGGTAGAAACGATTTATGCCCCTGCGGCAGCGGCAAAAAGTACAAGCGTTGCTGCCTGCCTGGCTTCGTCCCGTCCGTTGACGGCCTGTGGCAGCGGCAGCATGAAGAGACGAAACGGCTGACGCAGGAAATAACCAACTTTGCCGTGCGCAAGTTCGAAACGCAGGTCTTTGAGGCGTGGCAAGACTTCAACCTGAGCGACGTGCCGCCTCCACTCGAGGAGTTTTCCAGCGAGCGTCAGATCGTCATGCCCTATTTTTTGTTCCAGTGGAATCCCGGGCTCTCTCGCGGCGGGACCTCCCGCGGCTCGGGCGGTGTGGTTGCCCGCTCGTACATGCTGGAACGCTCGCGGCAGCTGACCGCGATCGAACGGGTTTTGCTGGAGCATGCGACGGGGCAGCCTTTGAGCTTTTATGAGATCGTTTGGAATGAGCCCGGCGAACGCGTGCTGGTGCGGGACCTTCTTATCGGCGGCGAGACCGAGGTCATCGAGCGATCCGGGTCGAGGAGCTTGCAACCGGGAGACCTGGTTTTTGGTCAGATCTGGCATCAGCCCGAACTTGCGGTGTTCCTTAGCATGGCGCCGCTCTGCATCCCCCCAGACAAGAAAGTCGAGGTCATCGACCTTCGAAAAAAACTGAAGAAGAAAATCGCAAAGCAGAACCGCGACCTGACAGAAGTCGACCTGCTGCGCGGCGCGGATCTGATCCGCGCCACCTATCTCGGCATCCGGGACGCGTTGGCGGCTCCGCCGCGATTGTGCAACACCGACTCCGACCCGCTTCTGTTTCACACCATGACCTTTCGCATCGAGTCAACCAAAGCCGCCTTTGAGGGACTGGTGCCGCTGGCCGCTCCCGAGAGGAGCTTCTGCAAGACGCCGAACTCGACGAAAGAGGGCAACTCCGAAGCGTGAGCCTCGACTGGATTCGGAAAAGAAACCGCAGGTTCAAGTCCACGGACAATACGATTCTTGGCCACCTCAAGAAATCCGGGAAGCACCTGGTTGCGGAGGTAAATTCGGAGAAGCGCGCGCAGCGGCTGCGGAACGAAATCGAGAAGCGCCTCGGTTCCCTGGCAGTTCATGAAAGCACGGTCGCCCAAACGCTCGAACAGATGCGGAAGAATCTGCCCGCGGGGGAAACCTCGGAAGCGGAATCTCTCGATCCCGAATTCGAGGCCATGATGCGCGATCCGGAAGGGCAGCAACAACTGCAGGCAACCGTGCAGAAACAAGTGGAAGCGTGGATCCACGAGAAGATCCCTGTATTGGGCGGACGGACACCGATCGAAGCGATCCGCGACCCGCACGGCAGAGAAGCCGTCGAAGCTCTGGTTCTGCACTGGGAACGCCGTGAGGAACGCCATGTGTCTCCGAATGAGATTCGGCCCGACATAAGCGCGCTCCGCCACTCATTGAACCTGGGACCCCGGGTGTCCTAGATTGGGCAAGAACGCCGGGGATTGTGGGCGGCCCCGGAGTGAGGAATCTGCGATGACTGTATCTGTCTTTGTCGGGACCAGCGTCGATGGTTTCATTGCGCGTCGCAATGGCGATTTCGATTTTCTGCCCGAAGGCGGCGGCGAACCCCACGGCTACGACGAGTTCATGGCCACCGTCGATACACTTGTGATCGGGCGAAAGACCTTCGAGACGGTACTCACGCTTGCCACCTGGCCCTATGGTGACAAGCGCGTGGTCGTGCTGAGCAGCCGACCCCTTGACTTGTCCGCAGCCGGCGGATGTGTCGTTGAACAGATGGCCGGGCCTCCCTCGGAGATCGTCTCGAAACTCGCCGCCAGTGGCGCCCAGCATCTCTATGTCGACGGAGGAATGACCATTCAGGGATTCCTGCGCGCCGGCCTCATTCAACGTCTCATCATCACTCGCGTGCCCGTGCTCATCGGAGATGGAATTGCTCTGTTCGGTACGCTGCCGCGCGATCTGCGCCTCCGTCACATCGCGACGCAACAGTATCCGAGTGGTTTGGTAAAGAGCGAGTACCAGGTTGCCGCCTAGCACCCCGACCCACATTGCCCGTTTTCAGAGGGGTTAAGGGAGCGGAGAACCACGGCCCGGCACACTCTGCGGCGCTCCTGGTTGCGCGTTATAAAACGCGGTGTCAGTTCGCAACCGCGAGACCGCTCGGCTCGTCCTGGCCCTATTCAGTTTCGCGTCCCAGCCACAACCGGTTACGGGGCACTCGCCTGAGGAGCCCGTTGTTCGCCGCTTGCCGCGCCCCGGCACGCTTGTCCCCTGCTCGGACGTCTTTCCCCGACAAGATTTGTCGTGCACTTGCTCGTCAGGGAATCGTGGTCGGTCACTTCTTGGCGGTTGCTTCGCGCTGGCGCAGGGCCGCCATGGTGGCGGCGGAAGGGTCTTTGCGGTTGCTGTTTTTCGGGCGTCGTTTGCTTTTGCTGCTGTAATGATTCTTAGCCATTCCGTCTCCTGCGGTATCGGCGGATTGGGGCGCCGGCCCTGATTTGTACAAGAAAAACGAACCGGATCTCAATCGCCGTTCGATCGTCCGTTTCCCCATCATAATTGAAGTGGAGGGACTCTGCTCTCCGAAGGCGTTCGACCGTGTTTGTCCCCGACGGCTCGCTCGTCTCTGATCGCTCTGCGGTGCAGGTGATCGTCAGCCAAAACTGCCCGCTCGCGGATCATGATAGACTGTCGCCGAAATCAGACATTCTGTGACCTGATTCCCGGCGGAGAAGCGCACATCGCAATCGATGCGTCGCCCCGGGATTGAGGCTTTAGCAAGCTGTTGTATTGGGTGGAAGATCAGTTCGACAAGTTGCCCATCGACGAACTCTGGTGGCCGGCGATCGGCGCCCTGGGACTGGGCATAATCGGATATTTTGTCCCCCGCGTTTTAGGCGTCGGCTACGACACGATTGGCGACATTCTAAATTCCAATCTCGCGCTGAAACTGCTGTTGGTTGTCATGGTGGCAAAGGCCGTCGCTCTGGTCGTCTCGCTTGGGTCGGGCACATCGGGAGGCCTACTGGCGCCGATGTTCATGTCGAGCGCTGCCCTGGCGGCGCTTACGCTATGGTGATCGACCGCGTCTATCCTGGCGCTCAACTAGCGCCGGGGGCTTTTGCGCTCGTCGCCATGGGAGCCGTGTTCGGAGCAGCATCTCGCGTCACGTTTACGTTTATCATTTTCGCCTTCGAGATCACGCGCGATTACAATTCGGTGCTGCCGCTGATGCTGGTCAGTGTGATTGCGGATGGGGTGGCGATGTGGCACATGCCGAAGTCGTCGATCATGACCGAGAAACTGGCACGCCGCGGCATGCGTGTCCATGCTGAATATGAAGCCGACGTGCTTCAGCAGGTGTCCGTGGGAGAGATGATAGACCGTGACCTGCCTGTCATTTCCAGCGAAATGTCCGTGGGAACACTGGCGGAGAAAATCGCGCGCCGAGCTCCTGAGGTTACTAAACACGATGCTCTGTTTATCCTGGACGACAGTGGAAACCTCGAAGGCATCATCACCCGCAGCGATAATCTTGCGAGCGTTCGAAAAAGACGGTGAAGGCAAGATGAGCGTTTTGGATGCGGGAACACGCGACGTCGTCGTGACCCATCCCGACGAATCGCTGCACGATGCTGCCACCAAAATGCTCCGACGCAATATAGGCCGCTTGCCGGTAGTGGAACGCGCGCACCTCTCGCAAGCAGTCGGGTACTTGGGACGCCAGCAAATCATGGCGGCTCGTCTCCAGCGACTGGACGAAGAGCATGTTCGAGAACTAGGTTGGGCGAGCCGGTTTTCCAGGCGACGTTCCGTATCGTGATTCGCGCGTAATCGGACCTATGGATTAAGGCCACCCCGCGGGTTCACCCGTGGGCCGTCGGAGTTTCCGGGATCGGTCGCTCCCGGCTGCACAAAACAGCGAAGGCTGCTCTAGGGTGACGCCGTTACGGGTTTCCGTACAGCTGCCGGTAAACATTGGCGTTCCGCAAAATCGCCTGCACATACTCCCGAGTCTCGGTGAAGGGGATCGATTCCACGAATTCTTGCGGATCGCGGTAGTGGCCTTGCCCCAGCCAGTCGCCTACGCGATCGGAGCCCGCATTGTAGGCGGCCAGAGCGTATTCGAATTGTCCATTGTATTTGTCGACCATGTCTTTGAAGTGGCGCGTGCCAAGCTCCAGGTTCACGGCCGGGGTGTAGAGTTGCGGTGCGCTGTAGCCCTTGAGCTTGACTTGCTTGGCAACAGTCTTGCCGGTCTTCGGCAGAAGCTGCATCAGGCCCACGGCATTCGCGCGCGATAAGGCCAGCGTGTTGAACTCGGACTCTTGTCTGATCAGCGAGGCGACCAGATAGGGGTCGAGACCGTTGAGCACCGAATATTTGCGCAAATCGGTCCAGTAGGCTTTGGGGAAAAGAGCTTCCCAGTAGGGACGGGGCAGATCGGGAAGATCGACGGCGAAATAGTTGGGCGTCGAACGCTTCATGATCTCGATGCCGCGATCGTAGCGGCCGCCGTCCTGATAGACGCGCGCCATTTCGGGAGGCGCCCAGGTCCCGTCAACTTGGCTCGCCGCCGCCTGCAGTTCGCGGACCGCCATGTCGGCCAGGCCACCGTTCGAGAGCAGGCGCGCCCGGGCAACCCGCAGGTTGTCTTCCGGCGGGTCGGCAGCGGTGATCTTTCCGGCAGTCGAAAGCGGAGAAATGTGGTCGAGCAAGGCGTAGTGCGGTGCATCTTGCTGCGACACTGCATCGCCCTTGCCCTGCAGAGCTTTCAAGCGATCCCGGCCGAAATCGGCATAATAATAGTTACGAAAACGGTCGGAGAGCTTCTGATAATAGGCCTGCGCCAGCGCCGGATTGCCCTCCTCTTCAGCTAAGCGCGCACGCCAGTAGAGCGCGGCGGGAACTTCCGCCGAATCGGGGTAAAGCGCGATTTGGTCTTCGAATTCCTTCCTCGCCTGGTCGGTCCGACCCTGGCGGAACTCCAGCCATGCGGCTTTCCAATGCGCATAGGAGGAACGGCCGCCGGTCGGAAAGCGCTGCTGCAATTCTCGGAAGTAGTCGATGGCATGGTCATAGTCGCGCTTCAGCAGATACATGTTGCCCGCCGAAAGCAGCGCTTGTTCGAGCCAAGGGCTGGTTGGGCCGAACTGTCGCAATTCGTTCAGCGTGCGCTCGACCGCGTCTTCATCGCTGGTGGAACGCGCGGTCTCGCTGAGCAGATAAAGGCGCTCGGCCTCGGCGTCACCGGTTTGCGCTCCCATGGCGGTCAGAATTTGCCGCGCTTCTTTGCTGTTGCCGCCGCTTTTTTCGAGTGCTGCGGCCAAGGCGAGTTGCACTTCCGCCCGGTTGGCGGAAGCGACCTCGGCAACCAGTTCCCGGTAGTCGTGCGCCGCGTCGTTATAGTGCTTGGCCTTGAACAGCAGATCGGCGCGAATGCGACGCTCGACCAGGGAGCCCGAGACGCCGAGCTTGCGGAGCTCCGCGCCGGCGGCATCCGCCTCGGAGCTAGTGGGAAGATTGAAGAAGAGATTTCGGAAGGCCGCGGCGGCCTTTTGATTGTCGCCGGTGGATTCGTAGGCGCGGCCGAGGGTGAATTCCACTTCGCTGCGCACCGGGGCGCGGTCGGCTTCGAGCAAAGCGGCGGCCTCGGGCGCGCGCCCTTCCTCGAGCAAGGCATTGGCATAGACGATTTTGGCGTCACGGATTAGAAGGGAGTCAGGGAACTTCTTGCTGAACTCGGCAAGGGTGGAGAGCGCCTCGGCATTGTGCCCGGTTTTCAGATAGGCATCGCCGAGCTGGTAGGCAACGTAGTCCCCCACTTCACTCGCTCCCGCCTTGGCGCGATTCAACGGATCGATGGCACGTCCATAGTCATGGTCGAGAGTGCGAGCATAGCCCAGCACCAGCCAGGCCAAGGCGCCGGCGTCTTCTTTCGGGTGACGGCGTGCATAGGCTTCGACTCCGGCATAGGCGGTAGGCGTGCGGTCCTGCAACAACTGTTGCGCCATGGGGCGCAGACTGGCCGAGGCGACGAAGGCCTGACGCGCACGGCGCACGCGCGGAGAGACCGGCCGGCGCTTTTTTCGCGCGGAGGAAGCGGTGGTCTTCTTGCTGGAACGCGTGCTTTTGGCCGATGAGCTTTTGGCAGCGGGAGTTTTTCCGCTCGTGACTTTTGCGCCAGGATGTTTCGCGGCCGAGCTGCTGGCTGGCTGGCTGTCGGCGGCCGTGGAGGATTGCGATTGAGCGACGACTGGGCACAAAACGCCGAGCCAAAGCAAAGATGAAATGGCGATGGAAACCGCAACTGCAATACGACGCACTCGAATCCTACCTACTGCCTGAAGTTCGCACCCATGATCGAAAGGTCGTCTTCGGCGAGACTCCTTATTATTTCATGGTGGAAGTAATTGCCGGAAGAAGCAATCGTGTTGCCGTAACGTTTCTGGTACGTGGCACGGCTTTTTTCGATCGTGTCTTTGAGACGGTCGTAAAGATCTTTGTTCTTGCGGCCCTCGGCGACCTTTGCCTGGTTGTAGAGTTTGATCTCATCAACCAAAAGACGAGCAAACCGCTGGGCCTTGTGGAGCACTTCCTGCTCTTCCGCGGAGATCGCCGACAGCGCTGCCGGCGCCTCGGTTGAGGTGGTCTCGGTGTGGCCAATGGGCAACGGCTCGGGCGGCGCCGGTTCCATTTCCGCAACCGCGGACTGCATCTCGGCGGGAGCAGTGCTCTGCGATTCTACGCTCCCCTTCTCCGCAACCGCCGCCGTAGGCGGAATTGAGGTCGCAACCGCGGCGCTCGTCCCGGAGGCTTCGCCGGCGGTTGCCGCCGCTGCCTTGCTGAGCCCGGAGGCAAAGGCGGGAGCGTGCGCCGCGAAAGGATCGTTGAAAGCGGGTGCTGCCGGAGCAACGGCAGGGGATGGTGTCCCAGCTGACGGCATGCTGGCAGGTGCACTGGCAGTTTCTGCGTGTGCCCCGGATGACTCCTTCTGTACCTGCTTACGAAGCGAACTGACCTCAAGCCAAGCGCTCGTAGCCAGTACGAGCAGTTCGAGCGAGCCCGCATCGAGCAATGCCGGCGTTTCTGCTCCCCCATCGGCGTAGAGAAGTGCCGCCACTTTGTCTTTCAAAATCAAGGGGAGAATCTGCCCATCGCCGCTTGCGGGCACTCCGAATTCCCCCAGAAAGCGCGCGTCCAGGCCCGAGACGGGAACGTTCGCGATGGCGCGATCGGAGATCGCAGTCCTGATCGCGGGAGCATTTTCGTCGAGCGCGAAATCCTTCACGGCATCGCTGTTGACAAAACCCCGCCCTTGCCACCCTGTGGCGTGGCTCCCTTTGACCACGAAAAGTGCAACCCGGGCGGCATAGCGAGTGCTGGTATCGAGCAAGGCGCGAAGAATTTCTCGCTGCGAGGACCCCAACTGGATTTCGGCAACCGCTTGCGCCAGGTTCGCAGCGGTCTTGGCGGAATTTTGCGCCGCCGGTTCCTCGACCGCGGCCGGCAGAGCGGCGATTTCTTCCCTCACGCGGCGAACGATCTCGGCGCGAAGTTGGGCCATATGGCTGTCTAAGACCTCGCCAACTACCCGTTCTAATATTGGTTCAATCCAACCGCGCTCCTGCATGCGTGCTCCGAAGTAAAAAGGTCGTTGGGGGAGACGGGCGTAGCCCGTCTAACCCCTGATTATACGGCCTCTTGCGGGCGTTTCCTGGACACCTTGGTACCTGTCCTAGTGGTACCGGAAAAAGACAGACGGCAAAGCGAGGTACGTCGCTTGCGAAGCGGCGGGCAAAACGAAGCCCCCAAAAGCCGCGACACCAAGTACAATAGCAGTCGGGATTCAGTCGCGCCTTCGGAAAAATCTGCATCAAGTTACGAATGAGTACCATCCAACCCAATATAGAGCAACCGGTCAGCGAAGAAATGCAGCTGGTCCGGCGTGCCAAACGCGGCGACGACCAGGCGTTTGAAGAACTAGTACGCCGCTATGATCGCAACGTTTTCCGCATTGCGCAGCACATCACGCAGAATCGCGAGGACGCCGAGGATGTGGTGCAGGAGGCTTTCCTCAAGGCGTACGGCAACCTGGCGAAGTTCCAGGAACAGTCGAAGTTCTATACCTGGTTGGTGCGGATTGCGGTCAACGAAGCCCTGATGAAGTTGCGTCGCAGGAAACCGGAACGTACGGTTTCTTTGGACGAGGATGTAAAAACTGAGGATGACTCGCTGCCCCGCGAGGTTGCGGATTGGAGTCCCAACCCCGAGCAGATGTATAACCAGGCGGAGTTGCGGGACATTTTGACTCGGACGATTCAAGGGTTGCCGGCAGGTTTTCGGACGGTGTTCGTTCTGCGCGACGTGGAGGGCCTCTCAACCGAGGAAACCGCGGACGCGCTGGAGTTGAGCATCCCGGCGGTGAAATCGCGGTTGCTGCGCGCGCGACTGCAGTTGCGCGATCGCTTAAGCCGCTACTTTCAGAAAAAGGCGAGTGGAGATGGCAACCAGTGAAGTGTTCTGAGTTTCTCAACGAGCTGACCAACTACCTCGATGGCGCGCTGGACGACCGGACCAAGTCCGAACTCGACGACCATTTGGCGTGGTGTCATAACTGCTACGTCGTCTGTGATACCACTCGCAAGACCATTGAAATCTATCGTGGCTCGGAATTATACGAGTTGCCCGAGGACCTGCGCACCCGGCTCCGGTCGGCGATCATGAGCAAATGTTCCGCTCACAAGAAGTCCGACTCGTCGAGCAGCTGACCAGCACCTTGCCGTCACCTGGAGAGACTTCTCCTAGCCTCAACCGCGCCCTAGGTACTTTTGCCCCCACGCTTTCCTTCTCAGTCATCATTTTGAGCGCGAACCCTTTCTGACCTAATGGAATCTAAGTAGGTAGGGCCGGTTAGGTCCGGTACGAAGGGGGCGAGCGGGCTTTCTCGCTCTATTTTGTGGAGGTAGTGCAATGTTGTCAAAACTGATGGACGTAATGTTCGGGTGCCGCCATGCGCGGTACAGTTTTCCGATCACGGTGCGCGCAGCTTCGCGGAAGGGCGTTTTGGGGCAGCGCAGCGGGACCTATGTAGCATGTTTAGACTGCGGTAAAGAGTTGTGTTATGACTGGAACGAGATGAGGATCGTGGAATCGAAGGGAAAAGAGACAGCGCATTCTTTGGTTACCAAAGAGGCGGCGTAGAATCCGCCGCGCGCTTCCCCCAAGCGCAGCGCGGCGAAAAGTGAACATTCCAGCCTGACCGGTTGCGGTTTTCGCCTTCCATTTTCTTCCCTTCTTCGATCCACTGCAGGTGATTTTCCGGTGAAGATTTCGCTACCTCTCAGTTCATCGATAAGCGCATAATCAGACTGGCGCCGGCCGCCGAGCAGATTTCGGCAGTGCTTTCGAAGCCTTTCCGCTGGCGGTTCGGACGGGAGGTGTCTGTGCCTCTTTCCATGCTTCGGGAATTCCTGGATCGTAACCGCATTCCATACCTAGTGATCTCCCATTCCGTGGCCTATACGGCTCAGGGGATTGCCGCCCTTACTCACACACCCGGAAAAGAACTGGCGAAAACCGTCATGGTGATGGTCGATGGACGTCTGGCCATGGCAGTAGTGCCGGCTTCGTTCCGGGTGGATTTGTATCGCCTCAAAAAGTACCTGGGGGCAGAATCGGTTGAACTGGCCAGCGAACTCGAATTTCGTGGCCGTTTCGCCGACTGCGAGACCGGATCCATGCCGCCCTTCGGCAATCTTTATGGCATGGATGTTTTCGTGGACCAAGCCCTGGCCGCAGACCAGGAAATCGCCTTCAACGCGGGATCGCACCGGGAACTGGTGCGGATGAGATTTGCCGATTTCCGGAATTTGGTGAAACCGGCAATTATCCCGCTGGCGGCCGGTAAAGTCCGGACGCAAGCAGCATAACGGCAGCGGACCCGGGTTCGCTCCCCGCGCGCGCCAGGCCATGATCGGGTCATTGGCCAGCGGCGGCCGACCGATTGTGCATCGGGAAAATACTGTGCCTCGTCTTTTTTTCATACAATCTTCACAAATCACTGTGTTAGATTTGGCGCTCGGAACAAAACTGGCAAGCGCACGCGAATATTCTGGAGGAAACTGCATTGGGCAAGGATATGGTGCCAAAGAAGATATTTTTCACCAAGGGCGTGGGCCGGCACAAAGAACGCCTCACGTCTTTTGAACTCGCCCTGCGCGACGCTGGCATCGCCGCCCAAAACCTAGTGCGCGTTTCGTCCATCTTTCCGCCCAACTGCAAACTGGTGCCGCGCGCCCAGGGACTCACGTATCTGTCACCCGGGGAAGTCGTCTTTGCGGTGGTCGCAGAAAACTCCACCCACGAACCGCACCGTCTGTTGGCGTCCTCGATTGGAGTTGCCATTCCAGCCGATCGCAACACTTACGGATATCTGAGCGAGCATCACTCGTTCGGTGAGACCGAAGACGCGGCGGGCGACTATGCCGAAGAACTTGCGGCGGAAATGCTGGCGACGACTTTAAACGTGGAGTTTGATTCGGATCGATCGTGGGACGAGAAAAAAGAGATCTATCGGATTTCCAACAAGATCGTGCGAACGGCGAATGTTACGCAGTCGGCGGTGGGCGATAAACGCGGGCTCTGGACCACCGTGATTGCGTCGGCCGTATTGATTTTCGATTAATTCTGCTCCGGCTTTGTCGACCATGCCACGCACCCGCCCACCTGGTGCCTCGCCCGGCCAATCCGTCTCGCTTTTGCTCCTCTAAGGGAACGACTTCTCTTCTCTGAAGGTAGACAAGCGGTCCCGCCAACGCCGGCCCGAACTTCGAAGATGTAAGCACCCGATTGCTCCATCCGATTGCGCCGGCGATGGGTCGCCCACCCCACCCGGAATCCGGTTTGCGGAATCCAGGCGAGTTCCCGAACGAAGCCGCCAAGGGTTCAACGACGCTACGGAATTCCTCAACCCCCTCGGCTTTCGCATCCGCCGTGTGCGGGCCCACCATCGCTTGAAATCTCTAGCCCAACAGTTGTGTGACCGTCTTTTTTGCAGCCGGTTTCTTCTTCAATCGCTCCAGCACAGCGGCCACAATCAGGGGCAGACCGACGGTGGCATCCACGAAAACTTCGCCGAACTTTCCGCCTTCGGCGGGAGGGACGAACTTGCCCCAGGAAACGGCCTCGCTGTAGGGACTGCCGGAAAGACCACCCCAATAGACTGGTTCAGGACAGATGCGCAGGCCGTAGTGATAGCGCTTGAGCGGAAGGTCTTCCCCGCCCCGGCGATGGCGCAATTCGATGAACGGTCCGAACTGCTGCGACCAGTTGCGCGGAACCCCTCCCCCGATCGTGAAGATTCCCAGTCGCTTCTGCGCAAGCAGGGTTGAGGCAAAGTGTTCAAGATCGGCGAAGGGGTCGAAGCGAAAGCGGGGCTGGCTCCGCTTGTCGCGTTCGCGGTTGGTGAGCGCATAGTCGAGGCCCAACTCGGAATCGGAGAAGGCGGGCACAAATACCGGAACATTGTTTTCGTAGGCGGATTTCAGAATGCCGCGCTGTCGTTTGGCATGTTTGGCAAGATGCGCGCCGATGGCGCGGTTCAAGCGATGGGAGCACATCACTTCGTCCGAGTCCCAGCCGCCGAAGACGGCGTGCATGACGCGCTCCACGTCGTCCAGGTTCTGCTCGGGTTCGAGTGTGTCGTAGACGCGATTGTACCCAGCCTCGTAGAGTTCTTCGTCGCTGAGATCGGGATTGTGACGGAAATGAGCACGGCCGGTCGCTTCGACCAGACCGTGCGCCATCAGTGCACCGGTTGAAACGATGGCATTCACCATGCCACGGTCGATCAGCTCGGCAATCACCAGGCCCTGTTTGGCCACGGTCATGGCGCCGGCAAGCGTCATGACGACGAAGCACTCGCGGTCACGCGCCATGGCTTCGAGCACGTCGGCGGCCTCGCCGAGCTGGCGGCCGGTAAAGGCTGTTTTCGACATCGCGCGCACCAGTTCATCGATGGAACGGATCTTGTTCAGATCGAGCGGCTCGAGCGGAATCAGGCGGTCGGAGACGGGATCGTGGAGCTTGCGGTCGACGCCCGCGCCTGGTTCGTGGTGGCTCGGTTTATGATGGCCTTGCTTGGCGATAGTGTTGTGCTTCAAGAAAGAACCTCCGGATGGAATGCGATTTGGCTCGAAGAAACAATTTACTAGAAGTGAAGGAAAAGCAGGGACGGACAGGTGACGAATTTGCTTTTCGAGTGCCGTACGCTGCACGCCAGCCGGGGAAACATGCTTCTCCGTAATCCGGCCATGGGGTGATCCCAGGTAACGCGCCCCGAGCACTTTGATATGCTAGAGCGCGTATTGCAATAACTTTCGGTCGTCACATCAAGAGCACCTCAGGGTTTCGTGCCGTGTCGGCCGGGGCGCAGCGAGGGATCGCTAACCGCGGCACGAACTTGGTGCCAGTCCGAGTCCCGCGTTTCGCTCGGGTGACGACTTTTGCTGTATTTCGGAGAATACGTGCGAGACAAATTTACCATCGCCCTTATCCAAATGTCGTGCGGGCCCGAGCCTGGCGATAATCTGGCCAAGGCGCTCGATCGCGTTGCCGAAGCGGCGCGAAAGGGTGCCCATGTGGTGTGCCTGCCCGAACTGTTCCAGACACAGTATTTCTGTCAGCGCGAAGATGCGGCGCTGTTCGATCTTGCGGAATCGATTCCCGGTGCGACGTCTGACATCCTCGGCGCTGCCGCTCTCCAGAATCGGGTGGTACTGATCGCGTCGCTTTTTGAGAAGCGCGCGCCCGGGCTCTATCACAATACGGCTGCGATTTTCGATTCCGATGGCACGCTGGGCGGCATTTACCGCAAGATGCACATTCCCGACGATCCGCTCTATTACGAGAAGTTCTATTTCACTCCGGGCGATCTTGGATTTAAAGCCTTCAATACCTCGATCGGAACACTGGGCACGCTGGTGTGCTGGGATCAGTGGTATCCGGAAGGCGCGCGCCTTACCGCACTCCAGGGCGCCAGCATTTTGTTTTATCCCACTGCCATCGGATGGCATCCGGCGGAGAAGGCCGAGTTTGGCGAAGCGCAGCACGATGCCTGGCGCACCATGCAGCGAGCGCATGCCATTGCCAACGGGGTCTACGTCGGCGTGGTCAATCGTGTCGGGTTTGAGACCGGTGACATCCGCGGCAATTCTTTGCCCGGCCCCGGACTTGAATTCTGGGGCGGGTCGTTTTTCTGCGACCCTTTCGGACGCGTGCTCGCCGAGGGGTCGACGGCCAAGGAGGAAATCCTGTTCGGCGAAGTCGATCTGCGTCAACTGGAAGATATTCGTCGCAACTGGCCATTTCTGCGCGACCGCCGGATTGATAGTTACGCTCCGATTACGAGCCGAATGCTGGACGGGAAATGACCGGAATCATGACGAGATCATCCAGTTCGCGCACGCTCCCTCTTCCCGCCGCTCAGGGTTATCGAATGCCCGCCGAGTGGGAACCGCACGAATCGACCTGGCTTGCCTGGCCGCACTTTCGCGAAGATTGGCCGGGAAAGTTCGAGCCGATCCCCTGGGTCTATGCGGAGATCGTTCGTCACCTCGCGCGGCACGAACGCGTAGACCTGATCGTCAACGACTCCAGCTGGGAAGAGCGCGCGAGCGCCGTGCTCGACAAGGCGGACGCGCTTTCGGACAATGTTCGGTTTCATCGCTGGCGTACCGATCGCGTGTGGACTCGCGACTCGGGTTGCATCTTCCTGAAGCCTCCCGACCAACCGGCCAATTCCGGTCTGGCCGCGCTGCACTTTCAATTCAATGCCTGGGCGAAATACCCGAATTACCAGCGCGACGAAAGGGTGGGAGAACGCATGGCCAAGGCCGCCGGGGCGCGTGTCGTACAGCCATGGTTCGTTCGTCCGAACAACGAACCGCACCGAGTGGTGCTCGAAGGTGGGTCGATCGATGTCAACGGTTGCGGCACGGTTCTCACCACCGAGGAATGCTTGCTCTCTGCGACCCAGTCGCGCAACCCACCGATGGATCGCGCCGCCTACGAGCAGCTCTTCTTCGACTATCTTGGCGCACCCAACGTCATCTGGCTCGATAGCGGTATCGCCGGCGACGACACTCACGGACACGTCGATGACATCACGCGTTTCATCGCACCCAACACCGTCGTGACCATGGTTGAGGCGAACGAACAGAGCGAGAATTATGCTCCGCTATACGGGAACCTCGGACGCCTGAAGAATGCGCGCACCCCAGAGGGCAAGAAACTGGATATCGTCGAGATTCCCCTGCCGCGCCCGGTGCTGTTCGAGGGCCGGCAGTTGCCGGCCAGTTATGCGAATTTCTATATTGCGAATGGATCGATACTGGTACCGGTCTTCAACGATCCGAACGATCGTGTGGCGCTTAATACACTGGCAGCCCAGTTCCCTACCCGCGAAATCGTGCCGATTTACTCCGGCGATCTAATCTGGGGATTGGGAGCGCTGCACTGCATGACGCAGCAGCAATGCACATTGCTTTAGGCCAGCATGTCGAAAGCACGACGCAATCCGACCGCAGTCCCGCTGAACGTTGCGCCCTTGGCCACAACGGCGCGCAAGCCTGTGCCCCATGAGTTTGTGCTCGATGCGCTCTCTCCGTTGTCGCCTGTAACGCGGCCGATGTTTGGCTGCCTCGCAATTTACGTTCAGGACAAGATCGTCCTCATTCTGCGCAACAAGACTGACGCCATTGCCGACAACGGGGTCTGGCTCGCAACGACCCGGGAACACCATGAGAGCCTGCGCCGGGAATTCCCCAAAATGCGGTCGATTCAGGTGCTGGGAAAACCGGTCACGGGCTGGCAGGTTCTTCCTGCCGATGCACCTGACTTTGAGGAAGCCGCACTGCGGGCCTGCGACCTTGTTCTCGCAGCCGATCCTCGAATCGGAAAAGTGCCGGCATCGCGGCGGTCCCCGGGTTCGCGCCGCAAAAAGCCGACCCAAGTCTCGCCACGCGCCAAGGCGAGCGGCCGGACCGGCAAGACTTCCGACTCGTGAGGACCGACGCAGGCCTCCTGGACCCCTTTTGACCGGCTCGGGTTTACCGAATTCCTCGGGATCTCGTTCGTTGGGACTGCCAAAAACACATCGTGCTATTCTCACTTTGGTGACCGGTCCTAATTGCGGAAGTGCAGCACGCGAATCCGAGGTCAAAGATCAGCAATGTTGGCAGCAGTGCCCCAACCGATTGTTGCCGGGCTGGTCGCCGGGATCGTCTCGCTAATCGTGGCCGTCCTTTCGTTTTATGCCACCGTTCGAACGGTGAGAGCCGAACGCCAGAAGCTGGAACGAGAACTGACTCGTCGACTAACCGAGCGTTTGTACGACTTAAGACTTAAGCATTATCCCCGAGCGTTCGAAATCACCGAGGGGCTTGGCAAATATGCAGGTCGGCCACCAGCATCAATTGCGACAGAATATCAAGAGCATACCGAAAGCTCCGGGAGTGGAAGGCCTCAGAGGTCTCTTTGTGTATCTCGGAGTATTCCCTGGCACGCTTTTACGACTTGATTGATGTTCTCAAACGTCATCCCGGGATGGGCGATGAATACACGGACGCGCAAATGAGAAACACCTGGGCCGCCCGCAATCGATTTCGGGGGGCGCTTCGGGTTGATCTCGGTCTCTTATTTGAAGAAGAACGTGGGAGTAAGTCGAAGGACGAATAACCATCGAACTCAACAATAGACTTGGGCCAATAGAAGAATTCCTGTTTCTCCCAGGAAAAGCGACCCCACGGATATCGCTGAGGCGTCAAACCTTCCCGGCTCAGCTGGCATAACCTCGGCTTAACACGAGCGATCCTCAGGAAAGGAATCTGTGACACCGAAACCCATCGCACCGATGATGATCTTGGTTGCCGGTCCCTACCGCTCCGGCACGAATGACGATCCAGCTTTGATCAGGAAAAATGTTCAGGAAATGGAGTCCTACGCGCTGCCCATCTTCCGCGCCGGGCACATCCCGATTCTGGGAGAGTGGCTGGCTCTGCCGCTGGTCGAGCTTGCCGGTTCCAGCAGGATCGGCGACGAAGCTTTCAATGAGGTGTTTCACCCGATCGCCATTCGGCTTCTGAAAAAATGCGATGGTGTGCTTCGCGTCGGGGGTCTCTCGACCGGTGCGGATGAAATGGTGCGCGTCGGCCGTATCCTTGGCCTCACAATCTATACGGACCTGGCGGACATCCCGAAGATGGAATGACCTCTGGCGACGTGAGACGTGCGCGTGGGCGAAACGTCGCCTGACCGTGTTCAAAGAACATGGCCGATTTCCCCCTCACTCCCGATCTGATTTCCGGGGTACACTCCAGGAGGCGTGAGCGCCATGAAGACCCATGTGCCCTGGTTTGTCCTAACCATGCGATCTTGTGGTCACGTCCAGCAGCATCCTGCGCATCACGATTCTCCCGGATGTCGCAGACTCGAACTCTCGCAGGCCTTAGCGTCGTCATGGCTGAACTGGCGATTGAATCGCCACCCGCACCGTCGAGTGGTTGCAATCTAACCTTGCTCCACCCCAGGTTTGAGTTCGTGAAGAAGATGTTGGCCCAGAGTGTTGGCCACCGTGTTCAAGTCGTTGGCCAGTGCGAGCCGCCACCTTTCCCTCGATTGCTGTGCGAGTTCCTCGAATTGTTGCACGATCGACTGCACAGCTCCCTCCCCCTGGACTGTCACCGACGCGGAAAAAGAGTTCTCTATTCGGTTCTGGATGGTTCTCAGATGGCCGCACATCTCGTTGAGCCTGCTTTCGACTTCATTTGAGCCGCGTGCTTCGAGGTTCTTGAGTGCCTGGGCCACAGCACTCCCGATTTGAGCTTCCGAACGGGAGACAATTTCGGCTGCGACGCGCTCCAGGTGCGCGTCAAGATCTGACTCGAGCCGGCGGACTGACTCGTTGAGCGCTGCCATTCGCCCTCCAAGATCCGACACTTCCGACTGAAGCTGGGCCGCTTTGGCGGCGGCATCGGCCTGAATCTGCTCAATCTCGCGGCGATGAACCGCGTGTGAGTCCGTAAGTTGCCCCTGCAAAGAAATCAGGAGTTTTTTACCTCGCGTGTCGAGATGTGCCCCTGTCTCCAAGGCCTGCCGCTGCAGTTTCTCGATTCCGGTGCGAACCTGTTCTTGTGCCGTGCTGGTGAGTTCCATAGACATTGCTTGCGCCCGTTGTTCGACGGCGTGCAGCTCACCCGCAAGACGGTGCCGAAACTCGGTCAGAGTTCCGCTGATCTTTTGCTCGATGGCCGTTTGCGTCGCACCCAGCATCTCTGCGGACTGTTCTCGCGCCTGTTCGAGGACGCGCGTCCCAAGGTCCTGGCGTAGGCGCTCCCAGAGCTTCTCTTCTACCTCAGGCGGAATGTAGCGAAGCGACACCTCGAAACGGTTGCGTCTGGCATTCACGGCCAGCTTCTCGCGGAGTTCAGTGACTTCCGCCTGTAAGGGCCGAACCAGTTTTGCAAGTATGCCTCGCAAACGGTCTTCGGAGAGTTGTTCCTCGAGCTTGTCGAGGAGGTCTCGCGAGACTCGCGAAGGAGTTGCTGGTTGGTGAACTGCCAACCTGGCCGACAGTTTTTGGGGAGGTTCATGAGCGGATGGCGGGGGCATTTGGACTACCCGCCAATCCTCGGGACAGGATTCCAGTCCCCAGAAGTTTTCAGGCCGGTCGAGCTGTGCTCCCAAGCGGAAGCCCTGTCCGTCAGGCCCCATTGGCTGGCAGAAAACTACAGACGCCGTGGCCTGCCGGCCTCCACGGCTGTGCAGGCGCAGGGCGCTTCCGGCGTTCAACTGCAGGGGGAAGCGGAGCGCACAACCATGCGCGCTGACCACCAGCGTCTCACAGATCTCGGAGAACTGGCCCTCGGGCTCCATGCTGGTGACGCGGACCGGAACCTTGATGGGTACTCTCGAACTGCGCCGAACCGTGTGACCGTTGGAAGCGGGCATAATAAACCTCTGCTTGGCGAGGCTTGCTGCAGCAGACAGTGCCTCTGCATTAACAGTACTGCGAGGTGGCGGGCATGACATCTCTCAGGAGTGCGCCTCGAAAATGTTCGAGCGTACAAGCGCCAGATTGCCCGTTTGTCAGAACCGCCGTGTACCTTGGCTCGCGCTCCGCTGTACCACTGGTCTGCCGCACCTCGTAGTACGTAGGAAATGCGGCATACCGGGAAATGACGCCGCTGCTGAAACGGCTTTACCCGCGGGCGCAATGCGGGGGCTCTTGCGGAAAGCGTCCCACCCGACAAAAGCCTCGGGGATCGTCCTGCGTACGAAGGTGCCCTCGCCAATTTCCAGAATCGCTCGCGCAGCACCAACCAGATCCAAATCGTCGTGACTCAACACCGTCATTTCCACACCAATTTGTGGCTTTCGGGCAGGTGCAACAGCAAACACATGGTTGGCACATTGCAGCCGCAGCCAGCGTGACTTCGCCACTTGATCAGCAAGCTCTCCGGCGGCAGGTCTGCGTTCCTTCGTGCAGGGCGGAGACCTGCCGGTTAGCCCCTGGTACGACCCAATGCGTGAGTGCGGACCAACAACGTGTTGCGCGGCGGCGTTCTCAATTGACAACTGCAGACGCCGTCGCAGATACTGCAATCTGCGCATGTAGGATGCAACGGCACGTCGCCGAAGGGCAATGCCCACCTACGATCTCATCGTGGAGGTCTACATGCCGAATCTGGAGAACCTCAAAAAGCAAGCCAAGCTCATATTGCGGTGGCATCGCCAACGCCACTATCCCGTCGCCGCACAGATCCGCGGGCATTTGCCCCGTTTCCTGAATATGCCCGACTCTGAGATTCTTGCGGCGAGCTTTAAGCTCAGCGATGCGCAAGAAATGGTCGCAAGACAGCAAGGCTTCGATAGCTGGCAAGCCCTGAAAAACGGACTTACGACCACCTCGCTCAAGGGGGAATCATCGCCATCGAGAGCAACGATTGTCAGTGCAGAGCCGCAACTGTTCGTCACCGATATCGAGAGATCATGCGAGTTTTTCCGTGAGAAGTTAGGCTTTTCGCTGGTATTCAGTTACGGAAAACCTCCCTACTATGCACAGGTAGGCCGCGACGCGGCGCGTCTCAATCTACGGTGTGTCGAGCGAGCAGTCATTGCGTCGACGGTCCGTGATCGGGAGGAACTGTTGTCGGTATCTATGACCGTGGCTACAGCGGACGAGATCAAGCTGCTGTTTGTTGAGTTTCAGTCTGTTGGCGTTGCCTTTCATCAGAGGTTGAAAAAGCAGCCTTGGGGCGCCAAGAATTTCGCCGTCAAGGATCCGGATGGGAATCTGCTGCTGTTTGCTGGCCCCGCAAACTAACAACTCTTAAGCCGACCAGTGCTGATCGAGCATGGACCGTCGACTGACCTCACCGTACTCGATTATGCAAGGGTTGCCCGTCAATGGTCCCGTTCAACGCCCCTCGAATTCTCTTCGCACAATTGCGGGCACGCATCCACTTGTTCGATTCTTGTTCAAGCGCCGCCAGCGTTTTCATAATCCAATCGAATACAGGCGGCGCGAAAAAGTCATCACCGCCTTATTCCGGTAGTCCGTTTCGAGCACAGGAACACGGTTCTCCCCGGGCACGAGGCGAAAGCTTCCTGGGCGCGCGAGATCGTAACGAGCCCGCGCGGAAGGATAGAACGTCTCCTTATGCCTCAAAACTTGTATGAGGAGTTCCTTGTCTGAAGGAGCCTCCGTTCCGATCTCCCCTTGGGACAGCATCGCAACGTCATAATAGTGATGCGAATACCGGTCGGGAAGCGATTCATCGGGTGCGCGGTAGCATTCCGCGTTTGCCGCGGAGAGCTCGCCGCACAAACCGCTGCCCTCGACATCTCAATTACCGCCCGGCCCCTCGTTGCAGAGGGCCGAGCGGCGCATAAAAGGGTTTGCGTCACGGGTGCCCCCCCCAGTCAATATCGTGGTGTTCAACAACAACGTTCTTGGAATGGTCTAACTCGAAATGTACATTGTCCGCGACCCCCGTGACGTCGTCCTTGCCGAGTACCACTTTGGCATCAAGCAGCGCTTGCATGATGAATCCTACCCCCTCGCCGACTATATTCCGCGTTTTCTCGCCGGCAACACCGGCCATGCCTATGGGAGTTGGTTCGAACACTTGGCGAGTTGGTATTCCACCCGCCGCGATGATCCCAAATTCTTGCTGGTTAAGTACGAGTCGCTGCATTCGCAGACTGCGATTGAACTTGCTAGAATTGCCGATTTCCTGGGTGTTCCCAGCGATCCTTCCAGGCTTGCCTTTGCCATCCAGCAAAGCGATGCCAAGCGCCTGCAGGTGTTGGAAAAGAAACAAGCCCATCTTTTCTCTTCGACCAAGGAGATTCGTCTCGACTTGCCCTACATCCGGGTAGCCAAGGCCGGAGGATGGCGCGTTAACCTCCCGAGGGAACACGTGGCCAGCATCGAGTCTGCATGGGGCAGCCTCATGGAAGAAATGGGCTATGAATTAGCCGTGGCCACTCCGAGCGAGGTGGCCACGTATTGACACACCGGGATCGGACACGTTGCGACTTGCCGTGCCAGAACAACGACGGGCTGCTGGGTGGCCTTACTTTCCATTTTCTGATTCCGCTCTAACGTACGAAGTTTTTGCGCCAGGACCTCCTCCCCTTTGAAACGGAATGCATCGGCGCGACCGTGATCGCCATCGGGGCGCAGCGATGACAATCGCCATAAGGAGTACCGTTGTGCCGAGACGACGAAATGCGCCGGTCTTTGTGGTGGGTTCATCGAAGTCGCCATAGACGGGCGACCGGGCGAATGCTGCGATGATCCCTGCTCTCATGACAGCCCTCCTTTGTGCTCAAACCGCGCGGACCTAATCCCCGCGAAAGGTCGACTGGCTCCGCACCATCAAGTGGCTTGAAAAGGATTCACGGTGCGACCTTTCGAATCTGTTCACGAGTGCGCGAAATCAGTTACCGAGCCATCAGCCACATGCGTAGGTTCGCCCGCGTATGACGTCACACGTTGCGTGCCTATGGAGGCAATATAGCCGTCAGGGCGGATCAGGATCCGTGATCCCTCACGCGTCACGAACTCTGTGGCGTGGGTACCGCGCATGTGTTCGAAAAGCCGCGTGCCGCCAGCAAGTCTTACGTCGGGCATCCGGTCTCCGGGATGCAGCCGACCCAAAGGGTTACCCAACGACAACGTACTACTTCGGTAATGGAGTCTCAGCTGATTCGTCGCTTCTCCGCGTTTGAGCGAACGGGTACGGTAGAGTTCCCTGCTTAGTCCTAACACCGCGGCGGCAACCGGGAGGCGCTCAGTTTCGTAAGTGTCGAGCAGTGACTCAGGACCTCCGCGAAGAACGTGCGCCAGTTTCCACCCCAGGTTGTAAGCATCCTGAACTCCGGTGTTCAATCCTTGGCCGCCGGTAGGCGGGTGCAAATGAGCCGCATCACCGGCAAGGAAAACGCGGCCCATTCGCAAGCGATCGACCATCCGCACCGCGGGCCGGTATAACGAACTCCATGCGATCTGCGTGACATGGCACCCTGTCGCTGTCAGGATTGCCGACTCGATACCTTCCGCGGGCTCTCTGCGGGACATCAGCTGAAAAAGCGAAGCGTCCGGCAGCGGACAAAGGCCGATAGAACCTCCTTTTGCGAAGGGCCATATGTGCCAATCTGTGTGGTCGAGTCCCTCGAGCTTGACATCGGCAACGAACGCGGCCTCGGCGTGGAGAGTCTCTCCCCGTAAGGCAAATCCGAGCGTTTTCCTGACCGCGCTGTGGCCGCCATCACAGCCAATGAGGTACTCCGCGGTCAACAACTCTCCGCTGGAGAGATGGACCCGAACGCCACGCTTGTCCGGCGACACGCGCTCGAATGCCGTGCCAAACTCAACCTGCGCACCCAGCTGGGCCAGGCGCTCTCTCAGGATCTCCTCCGTGCGATATTGCGGAACCAACCAGAGGTTCGGATAAGGCACGCCCTCCGTCGCCGGCTTGCGTCCGCCCAACGGTCCAAAACGCAGGGAAAGCGGGCCTATATGCACGCGGAATTCCGGATACTGCACGCCAGCCTCGAGGATCGCTCCAATGACGCCGAGGTCCTCGAAGACCTCCAGCGTGCGTGGCTGAATCCCTTTTCCTCGCGAGCCCCGGAAGGGTTCTTCAGCCGCGTCAATCAGACGAACCGCAACGGAACGCCGCGCCAGTTCGATCGCAAGAGTTAAACCGGTCGGTCCAGCGCCCACAACGATTACCTGTGTATCGTACATCGTACGAAAAGATTAATGGTACAGTGTACGAATGTCAAGATCCTCCCAACTGAGCCGTGAAAAGATTGCCGCCGCTGCCCTTGTACTTGCCGACGCCGAGGGCTTCGCATCCGTTTCCATGCGGCGGATCGCCCAGCAGCTGGGCGTCGGTACCATGAGCCTCTATTATTACGTTAGGACCAAGGCCGACCTGATTGCGGCAATGGACGACGCGCTTATGGGCGAGGTGCTGATGCCGTCCCTGCCCCGCAACTGGCGCGAGGCGTTGACCGGGATCGCAATCCGGACACGAGATGTCTTCTTGCGGCATCCCTGGGCGCTCTCCTCCATGTTGTCGGCCCCCCCCGGCGTTAACGCGATGCGCCACATGGAACAATGCCTGCAAGCCCTTACCCGGACCACCATGACCACCCGGGAAAAGCTTGCTTTGCTTGCCATCATCGACGACTTCGTCTTCGGATATACCCTTCGCGAGACTGCCAGTGACTCGAAAGTCGATCCGGAATTCGCCAGGGCGCAATTCGCGACGGAGGCCTTTCCCCGGCTCAAAGATGCCTTTGGCAAAGGACGCAGGCCCGCAATGCCGGACCGTTTTCAAGTGGGTTTGCGCGCCCTTCTGAGTTTGGTGAAGGACAGCAGCGAATGAGCTGAAACAGATCCGTGACAAGGGCGGCATCGGGAACTTCGTCAGGTGCGAATGGTCTTTGTTCAGCAGCTATTGAACCACGGAACGCAGGCGGGCTCGGCGCCTCTTTCTACCCGCGGCCGCGAGCTTGCTGTTGCGAAGAACAATCATAAGAACATCTCGCCAGAGATAGTGTCCAACGCAGTTTTGTCACTTCCCGGAAGATGTCCCCGCTCGAGTACCTAAGCCAGTGAGGCAGCTCTTTGCCTCCCCTGGTCAATACTAGAACCAGTCTCATCAATGAATCTCGCTGCCCTGTAGAATAGCCGCATGACGGAACCGGACTTGCGTCATGCATCCCGGCTTATCCTCCTTGATGGCCAGTGGCGAGTGTTGCTGTTTCGACATGCGGGAAAATATGGAGAACCCTTCTGGGCACCTCCCGGCGGTGGCCTGGAAAGCGGCGAGACATTTGAACAGGCCGCTTGGCGCGAGGCCTGCGAAGAACTGGGTTTAACCCGCTTCACCCTGAGGCGCCTCTGGGAGCGCGTAACCGACTTCCTTTACATTGACCATCCTGTCCATCAACGCGAGTGGTTTTTTCTGATCGAAGGCGAGTTACCGACCATCTCATCTGACGTAGAGAAGGTTCATAAGCAAGAGGGAATCCTCGAAATGCGGTGGTGGACGACAGCTGAGATTGAGTCGACACGTAAGTCTGTGTTTCCAGAAGAACTCGCCTCAGAATTTAGGAACATTTCAACTGACTCGCCTATAAACACCTCAGCGAGATCTTGATGCAGCTAGCTGAACCATGCCGAGGAAGTTTTCAGCCTGATACTCCCAGCGAATCCCAGCCGACGAAACCAGTGCAGCCACGCGAAGCGGCGCTCCACACACCAAGGTCTTTTGACCGAAAGCTCCTTCGACGAGTTGGCTTTCGTGGGGCGACGCACTTTGGATACCGAAGGCGAGAGGAAGCTGTGATCGGTGCAGATGGAGAGGATCTTCGTAGCTCTGCCGCCCTTGGTGGGACCTACCGCGAGCCCCTTTTTTTACTCCCGTGAAGAAGGCATCGAGAAACCCTTCGTCCAGCGGCCACTGCCCGCGGGCATGTAAACGGTAGCCAGGAGGCGCAGGACCTTTTCCAGCTTGCCGTCGCGAACCCACTGTTGGAACCGGCATGGGACAGGTTCTGAAGACATTCCTCATTGACGAGACAATGGTAGGTAGGGTGTGGGTAGCGGCAAACGATGTCTTGGGTCGCAAAATCACTTCACAGGAATACCCGGGTCGCCTGAATCCAATCCTGTGGGGCGATTTCCCCACGGCGGGATTACAGTCTTTTTCGGTCCCGCTTGTGGGCAGCCGACGTGCACCAAGTTCCTTCGAGCAAGAGCTCAATAATCATCTCGAGAGCATTGTCCTCGTCATCCCATGGCTGGTTACGGGACGCGCGTCCCACTGTTTAGGCAGGTGGCCGCCCCGCCATCGGCCGACGAACTGATCGCTCCCGATTGATCGGTGCAAAATGCGCGACGACCGTAACTGTTTCCGATGGGCGTGGCAGTCAGGCGAAAGCTTGCGGCGGGTTTGCCGACACATCCCGATAGCGAGAAGGCGTACCCCTCGTGCTTGCCACTGGCCAGTCCACTGCTGATGAGCATGGCTTGATGTTCGTTGGCCTCGGCGGCGCCAAAACCGTCGAGATCGGAAAGTGTGCAGGTGTACCCTACGGCGGGATAAGTTGCCGCGTAGGCAGTCTCCGCCGTGAGAATCTTGCGCACCGCGACCAGAGCGCTCCCATCACTCCCAAAGGTGCTGGTGGAGGTTTGTGCCGGAACCTGACCCATGCCCTGTGCATGGATCTGCGAAACCCCGGCGCTTGCGTGCGCGGCCATTCCGTCAGAGATGCGTTTTAATAGGTCGGGATCGGCCAGCGGCAGGTTGATGGTGATGGCAATATCATTCAAAGTCCAGAGCCCAGATTCCGTCTTCATGGAGAAGACGATGCGCGGCATGAAAGGACTCCTTTGCAGCTGGTTGTCTTTGTAGGTCTTGAATGACAACTCGATCTCGTCCTGATCGCCCTGCAGCGAGTCGTTGACGACGACCACCTCAGTCTTCTGCCCGGTCTTGGGGTCCACAGCGGCGAGCATCACCGGCCCCGTCTCAAATGTCTGAAAGCTCTTCCCCTGTGCCTGAAGCTGCCCGGCAAGCAAGGAGTACGGCTGCATGCTGGTCAGCGCCCCGGATTTTTCAAGCGTGGCGCGAGTGGCAGCGGGCAGATGCCTAAGAAAGCTTCCTGACTCCTTGCTGAAGAACATCTCTAGCAAAGCTTGCCGGGCCGTTTGTGGGGCATCCGGGACTGAGCCCGTGGCCCACGAATCAGCGCTCGACAAGATAAGAGAGAGAACAAGCACTGCGAATTTACGCATGAACGGACTCCTCCCAGGTGTTGCCTGATCTTGGCACGGCGGCGGGAGCGGCTCCAGTTACTGAGGTAAGAAATCTTGGGCAGGCGATTCGATTAGCGGACGGCGAGGAGATCCGGATTGCATGGTAGACGCAGGATCGGGCGGTCAAGCTCGCCAGTTAAGTTTCTGCCTTCCACTGGAAGCAGAGACCAAAACCATCTGGATCACGAAGGAAGAGCTGCTTCATGCCGTATGGCGCAACCTTCGGTTCTTTCAACTCTATTCCCTTGGCGCGCAGGTGAGCATAAACGGCATCGACGTCGGGAGCCCCGAAAAAAAGGGCCGCGTCGTGATGCGTCGAGACACGGTGGGGGTCAGCAGAAGGGGGCCGCTCGTCATATTCATAGCCGGTATTCAGCATCAGATCCACATCGTTCAAGCGTAGCCAGACCCAGTTATGGTTTGGGGCGGTGGTATTTTTGTCGGTTTCGACGATCTGGAACCCGAGGACGTCGCAGTAGAACTTCAACGACGTCTCCATATCGAAGACCTGCAGGAGCGGCGTCATCCCCTGAACATTCATGGTCATATCAGACCTCCCAGCCTGGGAATTGTGCTCGAAGTGTAATCTGTTCGCCCACATTCGCGAGCGTGATTGGGCAACCTTGCCTTCATACACGGTCATTCGCGTGCTCGCCAGATGGGCGTGCTTTCGGGCTAATCCGGAGCCGCTAGGCGGCTGCCAACGCCACTCAGAAGATTCGACGCCGCCTCTCCAGGATCCTGGCTGGCGAAGTTGTCATCCAGAAACAGGACCGTGACCGACGGATCAATTTCCTCCAACGCCTTGCGCGTCGGTTTGCCGGCTACGGATTGCAGGCGTGCGGAGATAACCACGAGTTTCGCCTTCGTTGCCTTGAGCAGGATACGGGCATCGTCGACGGTCGCAGTGGTCAACGCATTGTACCCGGCACTGCACAGCACTTCGCGCAGGAATGTGCCGACGTCTGTTGACTCGCAAACGCAGAGCAAGAGGGGTCTTGCGTTTCCACTTCCTCCTCGCGAATATCGCGAGCCCAAGTATGCGGCGGTGATCGCCTCTTCAACCGAATCGTAGGCTTCAAACTGCGAGAGCAGGTTGGTCATCTCCAGCGCCTTGCGGATCTTGGGCGGCACTCCGGCGAGTTTGAGGTCTCCGCCCTTGGCTCGTGCGGCTTGCGTCAGGCGCACCATCGCTCCTAATCCACTGCTGTCGATGAACTCCACGTTGTCGAGTTGGAGCACAACGTCGCCGTACTTGAGGAAAGAGTCTCCAACATAGGCGTGCAACGTAAAGACTTCGTTCCCGGCCACGATCCGTCCGTAACACTGAATGAGCAGGACTTCGCCTACTGGGCGGCTCTCCAGGCGCAACTGCATCACGCGTCCTCCTATTTTTAAGTTGTCACCCAGTCGGCCTTTTGGGCTGCATCGAGCGCCGACATCCACTTCGAGGATCAGGATGCGCGAATCATAGCCCTGATCACGCGTGGCAAATGTTACGTGGCTAAATAAGGCAAGTCAATCGATGCGGTAGCGTTGTAGCGTTGACGGTATCTCGAAAGCAAAACTGATTGTTGGCAACAGCGGGTTCATACTCACGATGGGCATCCGAGCAAGCTGTTTTGTTCGGACGTTGCGACAGCGGTTGGAGCACAACAAATTAGACGGACAGCGAGCGCTGTACCTCATCGGCAAGCGACACCCTGAACGGTAAGCCTCGTCGCTCAGCAACCGCAGCTTGGCCGGATTATGAGGAGGTGGGAGGAGCGGAACGCCGCCTCCGAACGGTACGGGTATAACGCGCACTCGACCGTATCCGCGGAACCGAAATCGAGAAAGGTGCGAAACAGAACGCTACCGCCGAATGACCGAAAATCTTTGCCACTCCGAGTTTGCAACCCCTGTAGCCAATCGGAGCATCAGTACTTCTTGTTTTGCGCTCTTGTTTCCTTGATAATCTGGTCGATCTGCCGCTACGGGAGGGTATTGGTACCGTCCTCAGACTCTTCGCCCGGAATTCTCATGACTCCGGGTTGATCTAGATCTATAACTCGATGAATCCCGATTGGGTCAAACCCATAGCGGACGAGGCGCACCATCTGGGCATGACCGTTACCGGCCACATTCCGGCTTTCGACACTCCTGATCGGGCCATTCACGATGGCTACGACGAAATCACCCACGTCAACCAGCTGATGCTCGGCTGGCTGCTCAAGCCCGGAGAAGATACCCGTACTCCCTTGCGTCTGACCGCGATGGCGCGCGCCGCGACCCTGGACCTCGCCTCCACACCGGTGCAGAACACACTCTCTCTGATGAAAGCGCATCACATCGCACACGATCCCACGGCGGTGATTCTCGAACGTCTGATGCTGAGCCGGGCCGGTACGGTGCAGCCCGGCGACGTCGACTATCTCGATCACATGCCGATTGCGTATCAGCGGTACCGCAGGCGTACCTTTGTAGCCATCAATAACTCAAGCGAGGACGACGCGTACCGCGCGGCCTTCCTGAAGGTGATTGATACCCTGAAAATGCTGCACGACAATGGCATTCGGTTGCTGCCTGGAACCGACGACACGACGGGTTTCACACTCCATCGCGAGCTCGAGCTCTACACGAAGGCGGGCCTGACGGCAGCCGAGGCGCTCCGTGCCGCGACCTTGTCGACTGAACAATACTTTGGTCATGCCGACGAGCTGGGCACGATCGAGCGCGGCAAGATCGCAGATTTCTTCCTGATTGCCGGCGATCCCACCAAAGACATCCGGGCGATCAAATTGCCACGGCTGGTGTCGAAGGGGGAGGCGATCTATTTCCCAAGTGAAATCTATCAGGCGTTGAGCATCCAGCCGTTTGCCTCGCCTCCCACCATTCGGGCCGCCGCAACCAAGAACCAGGATTCGACGGCGCAGGGCCGGACGGGGCACGGAAGATCCGGTTTTGCCTGGGAAGGACTCGATTAGGGCGGGCAGAAACTTTGCAATCGCTGGTCGATATTCCAATATTTGCACATCAACAAAATGTTCATAACCAAGCCATTGATTTACAAAAACATTTGACTCAGTGACGACGCTTGCGTATTGTTACGCAGGCTGAAAGTCAGGGGACTTACGGCCGCCGGGCCCCAGGTTGTTGCAGACTTCGAGCAAGTGCTCTCCAAGGGAGAATCGTCGGTGTTCAGGGTGTTGCTCCGAACGCTGCATTGCGGCCACGGTTCCAACCAATCGACTGCACCGATTGCCGGCGCACGACGTTCCCGCCCGGACCTTGGTGAGGCCGGCAGATCGCTGTTCGGCAATCCCTTGCGGGACGGAGATTGCCGTCAGGGCCTAAGGTGAGCCCGGTGCGGGCGACCCAGCAAATCGAGCCCTGAAGGCCGAATTAGAATATTGGATTACTTCAATGGATACGCGGATAGGCACCGCAGGGATGCGAGAATTCCAGGAGAATTACCGTGAAACCAAGTGAGAAAGAATACCGTCTCGATTTCGTCTCCAGGCTCTCAGGCGCTCTCGGCCAGACGCTCGGGAAGCTTTGCGAAATCGTCGTTCATGATTTCAGCTCTCCGGAGAGGTCCATAATTGCGATTGCAAACGGAAGCCTGACGGGTCGGGAGGTTGGCGACACGCTGGATGCGCTCGGATTCCAATTGCTAAAACACCATCCGGCGTCGGACCTCCTCAATTACCGGACCAAGACGAAAGAGGGCAAGGAACTGCGCTCTTCGAGCATCTTCCTGCGCGATGAAAAGGGGCAAATCTTCGGAGCGCTGTGCATCAATGTCGATGTCTCGGGTCTGCTGAAGGCTCAGGAATGGCTTCAAGAAGCTCTCGGCTCAGCGAACACCACCATCGACGAGAGATTCGAGCATTCGGTGGACGAAGTACTGGAGAACCTGATCCAGAATGCCATCTCCAGCATCGGCAAAAAGACCTCCGATATGACCCGCGACGACAAGGTTGCCATCGTCGCCTACCTGGAGGCCAAGGGAGCATTTCTCATCCGCTACTCGGTCGAACGCGTAGCTGAATTGCTCGGCATGACGAAATACACCATTTACAACTACCTCGATGAGATCCGGAAGAAGCAGGAGCTCGCCGAACTCGAACCTTCGAGAACACCTTAAAGGGGAACTACAAGGTTCACCAGTGCTCAGCATCACGATTGGTAAAGCTCTCGATCGCGTCTGCGACGACGTGGTCAGGTGGTCATTCGGTGGCTGCAGCTCTCATTCCGTGTGGCCCACGTCTATTCCTGTGCCTTTCCTTTTTGACAGGACGAACGATTGGCGGATGGTATAGAAACGTGAAAACCCGGTCTCATTTCCACCCTTCGATACTGGAGGTGAAGTCAAGGAGGAAGGAATTGGCGGTGAAGTATTGGATCCCGACGATCGAGTTACCGTTTCCGCCGGCATCGACAAAGGTGTCGGCGGTTCCCGTAGCCTCCGCCGTGTAGCTGTAATTGAACCCTGACGGCGTGGTGACGGTCACGGTCGACCCCGGTAGCACGGAGCTCGGGAATGAATTGCCCGGGGGTGTCGAGAGATAAACGTACGGGGTTCCAGTATCGAAAAACGAGTACCCGGTGAAGCTTCCAACCGAAGCACCCGATACGGCAATCGTCGTATCAGGGATGGCCTTCTGACACACCGGATATCCGGCGATCATCGGCGGACCAACGTACCCGTTGGGCGGGCAGACCAATGGCGTGGTGCTGAAACCTGATTCGACGCGAGCATTGAGACCGACCGTCAACATCGGCGATGGATGGCAGCTCCCCGGCGTGGTGATATCGCAGGTTTGAATCGGCGCAGGGTGCAGCATGAATCCTGCGTTCATCTTATCGCCATAATTGAAATACTTCATCACGCTGACGACATAACAGCCGGTGTTCGTCCGCTGCGTGCAGCCGGCATACCCGTTGGCCGGTTCGACCGCACCCGCCACATCGATGGTCCCGTTTGTGCTTGCGACACCGAACCAACCTTGCCATCCCGGCGGAGCGTAAGAGTGTCCGTTAACCGATTCCAGTAAGTAAAACAAAAAGACTGGCATAACTTCGGTCGTCAGCTGGCCTTTCGCGTCTCCAATGGTTAGTTGTGCGAATCCGAGGTTGCCGTACTCGACGGTCTTATTGAGAGTGCCATAGCGGCGCGTGCCTTGCAGGTTGGTGACGGTAATGCCCGCATACGTCATCGAAGTCTGCCCAGCGGGGAAAACGAACCCCGAAGGGGTGACCAGGTCAGGTGGGAAAATGCTTTCTGCGTATAGCGTGACACCGGCCGACCCGGTGTCGAAGCCTAAGGGCATGCTGACGGGCACCCTTCCCACCGCAGTGACCATCACGGTGAGCAAAGCCGCTTGGCTTGACGATTGATTCGGATACAAGCTGAGAATGGTCGGCCGCGTAACCGTGCTTCCGGGCGATGTCGCACCAGGAGAGGATGGGGCGAGTCCCGTAGCGCCGCTGGCAGTAACCCATGCGGCGACCAATCCGGCGACTAGAAGTTGAATGAATTGGAACCTCTTGTTCTTGAATGTTTTACGTACATACCGTCGAGCAAAAGGTGGCATCCCGGTTCTCCTGATGTTCTGCAAACACTGATTGCCCAGCCTCGATCAATGCCTTAACGTCCCGGCCGAGCTCGGTGCGAGCAGGCGCGTCTTCGTACATCGCGTGTCCCCCCACATAGCACTTGAAGGTAATCGATTGCCGCAGGTTGGCTGGTAGCTGGCGATCGAGATCGGCGCCAGCGGCACAAGGCACGAAAGAATCGTACATGCCCGCGGCGACCAGCACCTTCATGCGCGGATTGATCGTAAGCGCTTTCTCCGTGCCCGGCAAGGGGGGACCGAGACGCGGCGGGCCGTCGCCCCGCGTACTCGCCGCTTCCATGGCGGCCTTCAATTCCTCGGGCGAGACCTTGGCAGTGGCGTAGTTCCAGCGCGCGTTCACCGGGTCGGGATAACTGCCCGTCGGCGCGAAACCCTGATCGATTGCCTCAAGTCCAAGGTAAGGCAAGCTCGTGTGGTAAGCGAGTTCCTGGCGGAAATAGCGGAGGATCGCGGGCGCATCGCTGACGGCGGGGGCTTCTGCGCGCCGCATGTCGAAGACATAGAGTTCCTTGCCTTGGTCCCGCAACAGGCCGGTGCGAAATTGGCGAGGGGTGATCGCCAAGGTCTTGCGGTCGATCTGCTCGGGTGAGAGGCCGGTGAAGCGCGACAACTGTTCGACAATCGCGGTTCGCTCTGTCTGCGAAAGGTTTTCCAGGCGGCCCAGAGCAGGAGCGTAACTTTCTCGCACCCAAGTCTCGGCCGCATGTCGTACCGCCACCGGATCCTTGCCAAATTCGGGTGCCGTTTTGCCGTAGTACAGGGCCGTGCTGGCCATATCTACAATGCGGAGCGCGGAGCGCAACTCGGCAGAACCGTAATTCTTGTTCAGTCCCCATCCGCCCGAGATCAGCTCCAACTCATGGACTGCGACATCGCGTTTCTCCAGGGCATAGGCCACACTCGCCGCGCGACCTGCACCCCAACTTTCGCCGGCCAGAAACACGGGCGCGTCCTCGGCACCGTGCAGTAAACGCCAAGCGCGTATAAACTCCGTGACCGTGTCCACGTCGCCGACCGTACTGTAGAATTCAGCGCCATACTCTGGCTTCGCCGGCCGGCTGAATCCTGTGCCGATCGGATCGACCAGCCCCAGGTCCGTCGCTAGAAGCCAACTGTCGGGATTGTCGACCAGCCACCCACCTTGGACCAACTTCGGCCCCACGATCGAAAAATGGAGCAAGGAAGAGTTGGCGCCCGGACCGCCGTTCCATACGAAAGTTACCGGTCGAGGCCCATGCGCCGAAAGGATGCGATATGCAGTGTAGAACATGTATCCATGCGGCTCACCAGTTTCGACGCCGCAGATTGCGATCCGTCCCACTTCTGCGGTGTAGTGCAGTGACTTGTCGCCGATCTTGGCCTGCTGCTCAGTCACGACCGGTCGGTCATCGCCGATCGCAAGCGCCGGCAGCGAGTGAACAAGGAGAACGATCACTCCAGCCAGTCCGATCAGACTCCTGACGCCGCGTTTCCTCCACTTACTGATTCCATTGTCTTCTCCAGGTCAAAACCAATCGGGAACTCCCCAGCTCGACTTGCTGGCACGGTGCTCCTGGTCGAGCCGAACTCATCACGGCAAGCGCCGATCGACGCCTATTTCGCGCCCTCAACGAACTTGCGCACGTCATTGTCGAATTCGGTTCGGTTGTCAGTGCCGTCGTAGACTTCGTGCGGCCCGGGAAATAGGTCGACGGTGAGGCGGTCGCCAGGAACCCCGCTCGCGCTGAAACCCGACCCATCGGAGCTGCCCAAATCATAGATTCCGCTGACCGCAAATAGCCTGAGGTTGGAGTCGTCCTCCATGGCGCGAGCCATGATGGCGGCCGTAGTTTCACTCGCTTCGTCCTTCGACGCGGCGAATACCCACTGCGAGTTGGCGGTAAAGTTGACGCCATAGTACGGATCGGTCGACACCGGGTCGATGAATATCAGATCGGTGATGTCGAGGGGGCTGGTTGTGTTTTCGGCGAGCTCGGTAGCGCTTCGATCCTTGGGATTGGTACGGATGACCGGACCCAGCGCGGTCATGTGTAATGGCGAGGACGACGCGCCCGGGCCCCCGTTGAAGATGAACATCACCGGGCGGTGGCGGAGGTCGCTCACACCGTCGCGGGTATAGGCGATGGTAACCAGGGCCGCCCCGGGCCGGCTCTGGTTATCCATAATAATGTCGTCGGCGACGGTGGCGGTGTACGGAACCGTCTGGCCACTGATATGAACAACGTGCGCGGTGATCGCCACTCGCGGCACGGCGGGGACCGATGATTGGCGGGACCGGGCAGCACTTGCCCCCTGGCCGGGCCGACTGTCGGCGACGGACGTTCCGACAAGCAACGCCAGACCTAGAACCGCAGCGTTCAGTCGCATCATCGTCATTTTCCTTTGAGTACCCGACCTATTCCGATGACCGTCCGGACCAGAATCCAATAAGCCGGCAAGAACAAATGCCAACGAAAGGGCTCCAGGCTCCAATCCCAACCATTGGACAGCGAACTGTCTTAATGACGGGTTCCACGCTGTCGGACGCCTCAGAGTGAATTCCGCAACGCCGGCAGAGTTGGACATCGTGCCTGACGATATCCAGAGGGCTGCTTTTCAGTCAACTATTTTTAGAACTACGAACTTCTATGTTAACTTTTGTTGACTCTGGCTTCGTCTGGGTGGAGCGGCCTATCGTCCGTTTCCCCGCCTGAGGCCAGCAAGAAGCCGTCGATCGGACTCTCCGGGAAAACACATGCGCAGAGCGTTTCTTAATTTCGGTTTGGGATACCTGGTAATTTACTTGTCGCTCATGGTTTTTCCTGTGGCGGGAAGGGCTGAAGGATCGAATGTCTCCCCTCTCACCATTACCTTGCGAGTTGCGGTCGCTGATTCTCGTCAGGTTGTGCCCTACGTAGACGTCACGCTGACCTATGCGACTCCGCCTATCGCCACGGGCCAGGCATTTCTGAAAATACCGCTGGTAATTTCGAATGTGGAGACTGTTGCCAGGACCATCGACAATCTTTCGGTAGAAGATGGGAGAGGTCCGGTCTCCGTTACGATCAAGGACGATCTCGAGAGCAGCGCTCTTCCCTGTCGTCACGGGATCTCCTCGCGCGCAACCGAAGGCGCACTGACGGTTCACTACCGTGCGCCCATCTCCAATGTCCTTGCCCCGCGCGGTGCCGCCCCACCGCTCGAACTGCGCTCCGACAGCGGTGCCTTTTCGGGCGCCGGCGAAACTTTTCTGGTGTTGCCGGAAATGGATTCGTCACAGGCAACCTTCCAGCCCCTCGGGGTTCGCTGGAATCTCAGTGATATCTCGGCGGGAGCAACAGGAATTTCCAGTTTCGGAAAAGGCGACTTCACCGCGGCTCAACCAGAGGGGCTGCGTTTCCTGCAATCCTCTTTTTTTATGGCAGGCCAGCTGCAACTCTATCCCCAGACTCCTCCGCAGACTGGATTTTTCTCGGCCTGGCATGGCGCCCCGCCCTTTGATCTGCGCCCGCTAATGATTTCCGAAGAGAAGCTCTACGCTTTCTACGGCAGATTCTTCCGCCGGCAGCCGACAGCTCCGTACGGCATCTTCCTTCGTGAAAATCCTGTGAATGCAGGCGGCGGCGTATCTCTGGGAGATTCGTTCGTCGCGACTTTTGGGCCCAAGACAGAGCTCGATTCCCTGAAGATCACGCTCGCACACGAGATGTTGCATACCTTTGTCGGTGGAATCGAGAAGCCGGAAGGATTGTCGAGTTCATGGTTCTCGGAAGGAATGGCCGTCCACTACGCTCGCTTGCTCTCGCTGCGCGCCGGCCAGATCACGCCTGCCCAGTTCCTGGAGGACCTGAACACGACGGCGGGACGCTATTACACCAACGCGCTGATCGCAACGCCCAATGCCGAGATCCCCGCTCGTTTCTGGGCGGATACACGAGTTCGAGTTTTGCCCTACGACCGAGGTTCGATGTATTTCGCTGTCGTCGACGGAGAAGTGCGCGCTGCCTCCGGCGGAAAGCGCACGCTCGACGACTTGCTGCTCGCCATGCTCGAACGGCGGCAGCAAAAACTGCCCCTCGACGAAGCTGCCTGGGTCGATCTGGTCGCGAAGGAATTGGGGGACAAAGGAAGAACGGAATTTCAGGCCATGCTGTCGGGCGCCATCATGCTTCCCGACTCGGGCGGTTTCGGACCATGCTTTTCCCGCTCGACCAGGATGCTGCGACGCTATCAGCTTGGTTTCGAACCGAAAGTGCTGGTCGAGCCCAAGCGGATTGTCCGGGGTCTGATACCGGGCTCGGCGGCCGAGCGTGCAGGCATCCGAGACGGCGATGAAATCACTCGTCCCGTTCCCCAGGACATACTTCAGGGACAGCAGGAAGGAGTCCTGACCCTCAATCTACTTCGTGATGGAAAGCCGCTTGAGATCAGCTACAAGCCACGCGGTCAAAGTGTCGAAGCCTACCAGTGGATGAGAATCGGAGATCTGCCAGACAGTGCCTGTTCCTTCTTAAGCCGGCGGCGCTCGATGGTCCCGGCAGAAGTCTCGGGCACAGCCGATGGACGGTGTTTGGCCAAACCGTCAGGAGCGGTTACAGCACACATCAGCGAAGCAAGGTCATCGCCCGTTCCATTAACTGTTGGAATCGCTCGCGTGATTCCTGGTAGAGCTTTTGCTCGGCAGGCGTTGGACCCTGGCCATGAACCGTATTGAGGGCCGCGATCAATGCCCGGCCATTGCTGGGATTCAACAGGAAGAACACGGCAAAGCCAGCCTGGTGTCCGGTATGGCCGATAAAAGTCACAGTGGCATCACCGGACGCCCGCGGGAAGAGAAAAAACGAGTATCCATTTGATTCCGCAGGCGAGCTGGCAGAGTCTCCCGCATGCGTTACGACCGGCCTCCACATTTCTTCCAGTGATTTATGCGAAAGTACCATGTCAGAAACAGGTTGCAGTCCGCTCCCGGACAGAAACGCCACCCACTTTGCCATATCGGACAGGGGGGCGTTGAGCCCGCCGTTCCCCGTAGTGATGCCGGTGTTGAACTCGCGTGGCTGGGCGATTTTGCTGGTTCGGCCCTGGGCGTCCGACTGGATTATGTAGCTTCTCGAACGGTCTTTCGCTAGATAGTAGGGTGAGACATTGAAATAGGTTCGGGACATACCGAGCGGCGAGAGAATGTTTTTCTGCACGTAGACCTCAAAGGGATCGCCGCTGAGCGCCTCGATCACCCGCGCCAGGTAAATAAAGCCGGGGTTGGAATACTGGAACTTTGTGCCCGGGGAAAATGCCAATTCCTGATAGGGCATCATCGCGACAAGTTGCGACCAGTCCGTTGGCTCAAACGGCTGCCACGGCTTGCCTTCGCCGTAAGTCCACGTCGGGCTCTGGAATCCAGCAGTGTGGGTAAGCAGATGGCGAAGGGTCACCTTGGAGATATCGTTATCCGCACTGTGGATGCGCGCAAGCTCAGGGACGTATTTGAGGATCGGATCCTCGAGCGAGAGTTTGCCCCGGTCCCGTAACTGCATGATGGCCACGGCGGTGAACGTCTTGGTCACCGATGCCCAGTGGAAGACGGTGTCTGCATCCACCGATTGATGAGCAGCCTCATCCGCCATGCCTACGGCATGCGACTCGGTTATCCGTCCTTTGTCGAGCAACAGATACGCGGCGCCCACAACGCCGTCGTCCTCGACCGTGTGCTCGAACGTGGACTCGTATGAACGCATTTGCGCGGCGAGAGGAAGTGATAAGGAGGTCAACATTGCCAGGAACGCAACCACGGGTGTATTCATGGCCCAAAAAGATACCACGGCTTCCCTGTCCCACGGTCTGCCCTGGCCGAGAATCCATGGCATGGTCGATGAGCACTACTTCCTTTTCAATTGCAGTGGCGCCCGGCTGCCAACGATCCCCTGGGGCACGAAGCCACCCGACGGAAGCACCATTACGCTCGGGCGCCATTCGCTTTCGGTCCGGTTGGACCGCAGTCCGTCAATTATTTCCTCGAGATTGCTTGCTGCTACGTCCTCGTCGAGACGTTTGCGTCCGTTAGAGTCGAGGTCCTGACTCGAGAAACGACTCCCATCGCTGACGTAGCTCGCCACGGCTCTCCTTGACCTTGCCCGCACACATCTCAGGATGCTTCAGCTGTTCCAATCTGCCATAATCCAAGCACCATCGGGCCGAGGGCAATCCGTCGCCGAAGCCGTCGACGCGGTCGCTGACAAGGAAGATTGGAACGCGAGCCCTGACATCGAGCCCAGCCGTCGTTTGCGTCGCCCGGTGATCATCATTCTCGAAGGGATGAACGGTTATGAAAAGCAGCAAGCTCGTACGCCTGCCGCTACTTCTTCTCCTGGCAATAGTGCCGGCTTCGTTTCACGCTCAAACCACCTCGAATCCCGCAAATCTTCCGCAACGTGATGGTTCTCACGACTTTGACTTCCTAATCGGCAACTGGAAAGCGCACGTGCGCCGGCTCCCGGACCGCCTCGACAACTCCGACATCTGGATCGAGTACGATGGCTTCTCAAAGCACAAGAAACTCCTCGACAGCAATGCGAACTTCGAAGAGTTCGAGGTAACGAGCACCGACAAAAAACTCCACATCAAGGCGCAGACGCTTCGGCTCTACAACCCCACATCGCATCAGTGGAGCACTATTTGGTCGATGTGGATAACGGGACTCTCGGCTTGCCTCCCGTCGTTGGCCAGTTTACAGGGAATCGCGGCGAGTTTTTCGACCCGAAGACTTCAAAGGCCGAGCCATTCTCGTGCGCTACGTCTGGCTCAACCTCTCACCCAGCGCCGCGCGCATGGAGCAGTCGTTCTCACCTGATGGTGGGAAGACCTGGGAAGTGAATTGGATTTGCGAGCTTTCGCGATAACCAACACCCGGACGGCGGGCCGCCTCTCCTTCCGAGACAATCCGGGTGAGACTACAACTGATCCTGGTGCCCTACATCGCATAAAGACCGAAGAAACCTCCACCGGTCCGCTGGTGTTCATGCGCGGTAAACCAACGCGGTTCTCTCAGCCAAGTCGTAAAACCCGCGAGAGCGCGATGCTGGCGACATAACAGGCCAGAGAGATGCTGATGCCTGTGAGAGGCGCCCGGAAAAAATAACACTTGCAGACGACAGCCAAACCGCCGAGCATTGCCAGCCCGACCACGAGCAGGAACGGTGATTGAAACAGGAGTTGGTGGTGAGCCAATGCGAGAAAACCGAACACCAAGCCGAACAAGATAAGCCCCATGCTGTGGCTGGCATTGAAGCCCACCCAAGCCCGCCACATCGTTGTTTCTTTCGTAATCAAGGGTGAAATCTGGCTCATGCGGATTTCGAGCTCGGGGTCACGGGGCGTGAGCTGCGGTCCCGAGAACGTATAGACGAGGTGAATAACTCCGAGCGTAAAGACGATGCTCGCACTAACAATCATGAGAATTCTTGCGGCCAAGATGCTCTCCCTCTTTGTGGGCCTGATGCCCAGGTTTCGCCCTCCAGTCTGCACTCAAGGCGGGCCGGTCGGCTTGAACGGTCTGTGAGAGCTCCACATTGCTGATGCCTTTCAGTTTTGCCTAGACCTCTCTACCTGCTCGCGATGCTCCACATTCTATGCCCCGTGGTTGTTTTGCGCCGGCGTGGCGACGATGACCACATCCACGTTTGCCGTCGGCACCTTGGCCATCCGGCAAGCTACGGCGGCAACACGGAGAGCGCCAACGGCATGTCGCCGGCTCTGAAGCCGGGCGTGGATAAGGCAACTTCGACCGCAGCCATCGCGAGCTCACGAAATCCCTCCCAGTAGGACCGACGGTGACGGTGACGGCCACGGCCACGGTGATTTCGCCGCCAACGGGTCCGACGGACGTGCGGAATTTGCGGGCGGCACCCATTTGCCTGGTGCACCAAACTACGCGTCTAAGATCTCGTGCACGGCGCGGTGGGCCTGATCGATCGCGGTATTGGTATAGGCATGACCGTCAGCATCGCAGTTCGCGATCTTGATTCTTCCAAAGGGCTGACGGCCAACGACACAGGGCCGTTCGGACGCCGGGCGGTCGAGCGGTTCGAACAGCGAGTTATATTCGTAAGAATATCCATGCGGCCAGCGGTTGACGGTAATCGCCTGGATGTCGCGAGCGGGATCGAAGCCGCCAGCCGACAGGGTGCGGCCCAGTTGATCTCGTATTTGGCGCTCGAAGGTTTCGAATTTCGTATTGACCAGTTCCCATCGTCCGGCACGGTACTGGTCTTTGCAACTCAGTCCGGGCTCGCAGGGCGTGCGCAGAAGGTGAAGCAGGCAAGATTCCTCAGGCGAACGGGGATAGTGATAGGCTCCCATGGAGACCGGGAAATCCAGTGTGACGTGGCTGAAATAAGCCCCGGGAGCATAGATGCTGCTTACCCCGAGTTTCTGAAACGCCTTCCAGTTCTTGATTTGCACATTCGTATAGACCAAAGGCATCTTCACGCAGTAGGCCAGCGCCTCCTTCTGTTTGTCTGACATTTCCGGACACAGATAGGGAATCATCATGTTGAAGCAGGCGAGTATGCAGTGCGCACCGCGCACCCGATGGGCGCGACCGCCGCGAACGTAGGTGACTTCCACTTCCTTCGCGTTTGCCGGATCTCCGATGTGTTTCGCTTTGACGGCAGTGCTGTTCAGGCGAATACGAATCGTCGACGAGGTTTCGTCGAGGCGGGCATAGTCGGCGCGCGCGGTGACGACGTCTTCCATGCTATGGCCGGAAATGGCCCCGGGAACCAGTGAGCGCACCAGCATTCTGGCGATCGAAGCGTTACCGTCCGGGAAATGGAAGATGTAAGGCTCATCCTTTTCCGGATTCTCTTCGCGACTCCGGGGAAGATTCATACCTTGGAAGCCGGGAAAGCCTTCGCGGGCGCAGTCATAGGCGGACACGGCGTCAATGCCGACGGTGAATAGATCGTGCGTCGAACTCTGGAAAACCTTGACCACATCGGGGTGAGTCTTGGCATGTTGCAGCAAGAAGTCTTTATAGCTGGTCTTGAGCAACTTGTTTCTCTTCTCATCCGGCGCAAGTTCCGGGATGTAGTCGACGCTGGCCTGCTGCAGGCGAACCAGATCCTCGCGCGCCTGTTCGGCGATCGGAAACTGGGAAATGTTGTCCAGCGTGAGGTCAACGTTGAAATAGTGGAGACGCTTTTGCGGCACCAGACGATCAACGCCAAAAGTTTCCTTATCAAAGTACACCGCTTCGGTCAGGTGCCTGGAGTCGAATAGCTTCTGATCGTAGTATTTGTAAAAACGTTTAACCTCGATTCCCAGTTCCTGCAAAAGTCCGATCGACTCTTTGCTGTAATTCCCCGGCGCCTCGATCGATTGGGTTCCACCGTAGCCGAGCAGCAACCGTTTCCCAGCCTGGAATTCGTTGCGCTTGGCGTGCCCCCCGAAATCATCGTGGTTGTCGAGAAGCAGAATACGGGATTGCCTTCCCGCGAATTTGCGGTAGAAGTATGCCGCGGCCAGGCCACTGAGGCCGCCGCCGACAATGACCAGATCGTATGATTCGCCGTCGTCGATCGGCTCGCCCCAGGCGTTGTCCTTGTCCTTGCCATCGCGCAGGTCGTGGGCAACTTCCCAAGATCCGTCGTGACTGCCGCGCATGCCGGATTTGGCCGACGGGTCATAGCCAGGGTCCTTCTCCGGAGCGTACGGGGACTGCGGCGGCATACCCAAGACTTCAAGCCAGCTGGCCCCTGCGACCAGCGAGGCCCCAACTGCCAGGCTCATACCGTTCAGAAAATCGCGACGGCTAATGTCGCGGCCCATCCCCAGTTCACGGTCCCGGTCTTGATTGCTCATTGACTCCCCTCGTAGACGCTCGCTGATTCCACCTCACTCGATCAACCGCATCGTACACGCTTGGTGGAAAAAGGCACAACGACTTCCATCACGCCTGGCCGCGTTACAATGTCGGGCAGATTGCGGCAGGAAAACGCCGCAGCTCGAACAGAAAGGGTTGCCTATGCACAGGTCGCAAAACAAGAACGCGGAAACACAGGAGCCGGTTCTTATCCGCATTGGCCTGGCGCTTGCCAACTGGAGCGAGCGCTGGTTTCCGGACCCGCTGATCTTTGCCCTATTGGGAATCGTGGTCGTGTTCATCGTGGGCCTGGTGCTGCGGCAGAGCCCCGCAAAACTTGCGATCCAGGGTGGGAAGAACTTCTGGTCGCTTGTGCCGTTCACCATGCAGATGATGATGATCATCGTCGGCGGATACGTCGTCGCCTCAACGCCGCTTGTATACCGGGCGATCCGGGCGTTGGCGGGAATGGCCAAAACGCCGCGGCGAGCGATAGCTTTGGTGGCGCTATTCTCCATGCTGACGTCGTTAATTTCCTGGGGACTCAGTCTGGTTTTCAGCGGCCTCTTTGTTCGCGAGTTGGCGCATCGGGTCAAGGGCTTGGACTACCGCGCCGCCGGCGCCGCGGCCTATCTCGGGCTGGGCGCGGTCTGGGCGATGGGCCTTTCCTCTTCCGCCGCCATGCAGATGGCGACCAAGTCCGCGATTCCGTCGTCGTTGTTCAGCATCAGCGGTCTGATCCCACTCACCGAAACTCTGTTCTTATGGCAGAGCATGGTGACGACGCTCATCCTGATCGTGCTCTCGGTGGCGATCGCCTACTGGTCCACACCGTCGGCGGAGAACGCCCGCACCGCAGAGTCGTATGGTATCCCTTACGAACCGATACGATCGAGCCTGGAGGAGAGGAGTAAACCGGGCGAGTGGCTGGAATATAGTCCGTTGCTGACCATTTTGGTGGCTGCGCTGCTGGGCTGGTATCTGGTCGACGTTCTCCGCACCTCGCCCCAGGGCGCATGGGCAGCGCTCGACCTGAATACATACAATCTCATCTTCCTTACGGTGGGGCTTTTGTTGCATTGGCGACCGAAGCGTTTTCTGCGTGCCGTAGTGGAGTGTATTCCGGCCACCGGCGGGGTGCTGATCCAGTTTCCGTTTTACGCCGTGATTTTTGGAATGATTGTGGGAACCGGAATCGCGGACTCGCTGGCGAAGCTGTTCGCCTCCATTAGCACCCACAGCACGTATCCGCTGCTCGTCGCCATGTACTCGGCGACGCTCGGCGTTTTCATTCCCTCCGGCGGCAGCAAGTGGGTCATTGAAGCGCCCTATGTGCTCCAGGCCGCGAACCTGCACCAGGTGCATCTGGGGTGGGTGGTCCAGATCTACAATGCGTCGGAAGCGCTGCCCAATCTGGTGAATCCGTTCTGGATGCTGCCACTGCTGGGCATACTGAAATTGAAGGCGCGCGACATCGTGGGATATGGCGTGCTGCAGTTGATGGTTCACATCCCGGTCGTATTCTTTCTGTGCTGGTTGTTCGCGCGCTCCATTCCTTATTTGCCACCCACGAGATAGCTTTGGCAGGAGCTACTTCTTTTTTGCCGGCAAATACTTTTTTTCGATCGAGGCGACAACCACGTAGTTCGGGTCCACCATTTCGTTGAGATGAATCCTGGCGACTTTCGATAGCAGCTCGTAGGCGTCGAGTTCCGACAAACCGTAGTCTTTGTGGATCCAGTGGACCAGTTCGGTGAAAGCAATGCGCAGCGCATCGTCCACAGGACGATACGCGCCCACCGTCATGATGGCGTCGTCGTTCTCAAACTGCGGCCAAGCGATGGTTCGACCCTTGATGACGCTCAGCTGTACGCGTGCCTTCAGAGGAACTTCGATGGCCGTGCCGGCGACTTCTCCATCGCCCATGGCGGCGTGGCCGTCACCGATATAGAACAGGCCTCCCTTGACGTTCACCGGGAAATAGACGGTGTTGCCGACGCTCGCTTCGGGGGAGTCCATGTTGCCGCCGAATTCTGCCGGGACAACCGAACTGCGCGCCTCGCCGTTGGCGGGTGCGACTCCGATGCAACCGAAAAAAGGATGCATGGGAATCTTCACGGTAAAGTCGGAATCGAGCGCTTTGAACAGCGCCGTGTTCGAGGCGTGATCGATGGGATAAAACCACACCCGCTCCGGGAGCGGAGGATGGAGCATCGGCGTGTAGTTGGTCTCGTTGAGGGCGCCAAATCCGGGAGCAAACGCCCCCACACCCGTATCTCCATCGACCTCGAGCGCGAGGATTTTGACGGCCAGGGTATCACCGGGTTCGGCCCCTTCGACAAAGAACGGTCCGGCAAGCGGATTGTCGCCGGTAGACAAGCTGAGCTTGTCGCCGGGTTTTTTGAGCGCGTTTCCGAAACAGTCGAGCGTGTTGGTATCGAGGATGTCGCCTGACTTCAGGCGCGCCACCGGGTCCGAGGTGGCAAACAGATACTTCACGTTCGCGAGCGTGGTGGTGTAGTGAACGACATTGCCGGTCGGCACGTTCTGCCCGAAAAGGGTGGCGGACGCGCCCAGCACTCCGGCGAGCAGCGGCAGAACTCCGCTCCCGAACTTCATTCCATTCGCCTCATTGCCTCAGTTGCAGATCCCAGATCTGTCGGGTCCATTAGAACGAATACTTCAGGGAGAACTGAATCAGTCGCGGGGTGCCGTTGGTCTGCGTAATCTCGCCGACCGCACTGGTACCGTTGGCATTGGTCGCTTCCACATTCGCATTCCCGGTAAATTGTGGGTTTTGAAACGACGGATGGTTGAACAGGTTGAAGAACTCGGCGCGGAAATGCACGCTTTGTCGTTCGCCGAACTTGAAACCCTTGCCGAGGGTGAAATCGACGTTCGCCTGCCTCGGGCCAATGATGCAGTTGCGCGGTGAATCCCCGAAACCGGTGGTGCCGTCCGGACCAATCGCCGCGTCCGGTTGATAGGCGCCAGGGTTGACCCAATTGGCAATCTTGGTGGCGAGGGAACCCGAGTTCAGAGCGTTGCTGCAATTGAAACCGGGAGCGAAGTTGGCCGTCGCAACCGGATAACTGGCAAGATTATAGTTGGTCCCACCGTTGGAATCCGCGATCGTAATGGGGGAACCCGATTGCACAACGATCACACTGTTGACCTCCCAGCCACCGAGCGCATATCCCATCACATCGTGGCGGTTGGCCATGAAGGGCAAGGCGTAATTGAAGCTGGTGACAAAGCGCTGGCGATGATCAAAGTCGGAGAGACCGCGGGAGCCGGCCGCACTGTTCTGGTCATTCACGCGCGTGAGGAAGGCCACGCTGGCGGTGGAGACGTCATCGATCGATTTCGAATACGTGTAGGCGCTTTGAAAGTACAGGCCCTTGGCGAAGTGATGCGAAACCGTTGCTTGCAAACCTCCATAGTGCGAATCCGAGTTTGGATAGAACGCCTCAAACGCTGCGGGATCAATCCCGAGGAAGGGCGCTCGCGCCGTCGAATTGGCTGCTGTGTTCTGCGTGATCGTATACTGAGTTCCATTTTGCGCGGTCAGGACGATGGGGTTGGACGGGCTGGCCAGTTTCGGCTGGTCAGGATCAAAGGTTGAACGCAGACGCGTGCCCTTTGTGCCCACGTATCCGATTTCCAGCACCCAATCTCCCCCCAACTGTCGTTGCACCGAGAAGTTCCACTGCTGCGTGGTGGGCACGACCCAGTGCAGGGGAACGGCCAGACCAAAGTAGTTGGCGGCGGTGCCGGAGAACACGGGAGATCCGGTCGTCGGGCCTCCCCCGAAGCCTTGAAAAAAGGAAGGCGTCGGCACGAATGCCGCCTGCACCGTGCCCAGAGCTGGTAGCCCTGATAGCAGGCTGCCCATGGTCAGTGGCGACCCCCCGTTGACGAGCAAGGGATAGAAGGGAGAGGTAAACGACAGGTTGTCGACGGCCCCAATATCTTCGCGGACGCTGTAGATGCCGTAGCCGGTGCGAACCACCGTGTCGTGCTTGCCCCCCACGTCATAAGCGAGGCCGATTCGCGGTTCGGGCACCCTGGCATACTCGTTGTTCAGGGCTGCGTTGTTCAGGTTGCCGGTAAAGCCGGGATAGCCGTACTTGTTCACACAACTGGGGAACACGAAAGCGTCGCCGATGGTATTTGCGTCATTCGGTATGGTGTTGCCCAAATGACAGAGGTTGTCTTCGGCCGCGCCGACCCACTCCAGGCGCAGCCCCAGGTTCAGAGTCAAACTCGGCGTGACCCGCCAATCGTCCTGCGCGAACCCGGAAAAGGCGGGAATGAAGTAGTTGTGATTGGCAGCGCCGCCGCCGCCTTCGCCAAAGTTGGGCTCGCCCAACAGGAAGTTCTGCCAGTAATTGATACCGCTGTCTGCCCCAGGAACGAAGAACAATAGACCATTGTCGAGTACGGGAAGATTGCGGCGAATCGAGGTGCGGTCGATTTCACCGCCGAAGCGAAACGAGTGGTGCCCGTGCGTCCAACTGAGGGTGTCAAGGTAGACCAGGGCATCGGATAGCGCCGATTGCAACTGGTTGGGGAAGGGTCCGATCTGCAAGCCGCTGCTGAACTGGAAGCGATACATATCCGGCGCACCGGATCCGTTGTCGATGCCCAGGTTGCTCGGCGAAGTGCCTGCAACGGGAACGTTTTCAAGCGCATCGCTGATCACGTTCACCCCGAAACGAAACTCGTTGATCAGAGAATTGCTGAAGGAATGCGTCTCGGCGATGCTTCCAAACCGTCCTCGCAGGGGAATGTCGAGGGGGAAATTCAGGTTGCTGGCATATGCCGGGTAGCCCGTCTGCACCTGCAAGTTATCGGCACCGAAAGGTTCGTAGGTTTCCGAATCGGACCAGAAGAACCGCCAGGAGAGGCGATCCTTGCCCCGGTTAAAGTCTCGATCCCAGTTGGCGGTGAACTGATTATCGCTATATCGCCCCGGAACGCTGAGGGTCAGGGAACCGGTGTTCAGCACCGGACCGTTGGCCGTTTGCGTAAAACCGGGTGTTCCAGCCACGCTCGGAATCAGCCAGCCGCCTCCTACCCCCGGACCGAACTGACTGCCCTTCACATTCAGCAGCGCCAGGGCAACGGGATCGAGCGAGGTGGCAGTAGCACCGCCACAAGGGGCGCCGCAAAAAAATGTATTGATCAGCGTGGTCTGATCGCGCGCGGTCGGCAGCACCGGAACCGAGGCGCCGCTGATATAGGTTCCCAGCGAATCACCGCTGCGCTGGCGCGTGCCCTGGTAGTTCACATAGAAGTATCCCAGCTTGGCTTTGGGACCGATCGGCCCGCCCAGATCGCCGCCAAAAATGTTCTGTTTGAGATCGAACGGACCCAGGAAGAAGTCGTCGGCATCCAGCTTGGAGTTGCGGAAATACTCCCAAAGATCGCCGTGGAAGGTGGCGGCACCGCTCTTCAGAATGGCGTTGACATTGCCGCCGCCGTTGCGACCCTGGGTCGCATCATAGAGGCTGGTGCCCACCTTGAATTCCTGGATCGAATCGGGGTTGGGGACGGGCGTAAACGTCAGTTCCCCGAACGAGTAGTCGGAGGCGGAAACGCCCTCGATCAGATAGTTGTTGTTATCTTCTCTTCCACCGTTGACATCGATACGCACATCACCTCGGCCAAGCGAGGCGGCATTATTCAGGTTGGCCGAAGCGCCGGCTGACAGATCCAGCAACTGCTGGAAATTTCTCGTGGCCAGCGGAAGCGTGGCGATGGTGTTCGAACTGAGGGATTCTCCCGTGGTCGCGTCGGTCGTATCGATTTGCTCGGCTTCGGATTCGACTTCCACAATCTCTTTCACCGCACTCAATTTAAGACTCGCGGTGATGCGCGTGGTTTCGGTAATACGCACCGTCACGCCGGGATACTTGGTGTCGGGAAAACCGGCGGCGTTCACTTCCACTGTATAGTTGCCCACCGGTAGCAGTGTGGCGTTGAACAGGCCGGAAGCGTCGGTCTTAGTCTGGCGTAGAACCTCACCCGTAGCTTCGCTCTTCACACTGATCTGGGCGTTGGCGATGACGGCTCCCGAGGCGTCCTGCACCACGCCGCTGATGGCACCGGTCGCTCCGCCCTGAGCGAACGCGAGCGAACCCATGAGCACCGACAAAGACAAGGACAACAGTATGACTAGCCTTCGAGCCGTCAACATAGAACCTCCCGGCGAAACAGGTTTCAAGTGCTGCAAAAACCGCACGTATTAAAACCAGTCATTACATAAGGGCCAGGCAAGCACTGTCAAGAAAACGATCGAAAACAGCGATGCAAAAAACTAATGCAAACGATGCAAAATACGCTATAAGTCACGGTTTGGTTGCCAATCGCCCCTGCGCTCACTCGTGAAGTCCTTCGCCGCCGCCGATTGCGGCCTCTATCGTCGCGCTTACGGAAAATCCAAGAGCACAGAGCATACACCCTGGGAAACCAAAGCCAAAGACGACCGGGGAGGCAGAAACCAGCGCAGGCGTGAGTTCGGTCAGGCCCTGCCGACCTCCCGCGAGGGGCTGGGGCTTCGGCACGCGTCAGACGAAGCCGCGGAACCCTCGCCCACCTTCCGTGCTCGCGCGGATACCAGGAGCGCGCCGGCCCCCTCGGGAGCGTGGAACGGAGATTTGAGGAAGGAGAATCCTCCTGCTCTCTGTCAAGAAGGCCCCCCGGAAGGGTGCGCACTCCCGCAGTTCGGAAGCTCGCAGGCATTGTCGCCCGGTTGCGGAGATTCGCAAGGGGCGATCGAGCCACGGTGACATACATCACTCGTGACTGTGATCACCGTCACATCCATCTAAACCTCGATCAGTACTCTGTTTAAATTCAAACATTTGCGGTCGACGCCTTTACAGGGGGGCGGCTCCAGGAATAGATTCAGGTCCAGGGATCGATCAAGATCTGATGCTTGGACAAGCGGAGCGGTATGTCGCGAGCTGATCGCAAAGAGTCGACAACCTCGTTTTCGGGCAAAAGCCTCTCGAGCAAAGCCATGGCCGAAGTCATACTCTCGAGCGACCTCTTAGAGGCCCTTCCCGACGCCGTCGTTGCCGTCGACCGTACCGGCACCATCGTTCAAGTCAACGCCCAGACAGAAGAACTTTTTGGCTATGACCGCGAGGAATTGATTGGCCAAAAGGTTGAGGTCCTGGTGCCGGAAGCCTATCGCGGGGAGCATCACCATCATCGCGAGAATTTTGCCGCCCAGCCCAAGACGCGGCGCATGGGCGCAAACCTCGACCTTTATGGAAGACGGCGTAACGGCTCGGAGTTCCCGGTAGAAATCAGCCTCAGTCCGGTCGCGACTGCCAAGGGGATGATCGTTTTGAGCGCCATCCGCGACCTGAGCGATCGCCGGCAAATCGAAGATGCGCTGCGCCGGGCGAACGAAGAGCTATATCGCAAAACGGTCGAACAATTGGGCGAATCACGGTCTCGACTGGCCTCGATTATCGACTCGTCCGAGGATGCCATTATCGGCAAAAACCTGGACGGCACCATTACCAGCTGGAATAAAGGCGCGGAGCGAATTTATGGCTACACGCCCGATGAGATCGTCGGAAAGCATATTTCGCTGCTCGCTCCGATCGATCGTCCCGATGAGATCCCGGAGATTTTGCGGAAGGTGGCACTCGGCCAGAGCGTTGAGCATTATGAGTCGACGCGCGTGACCAAGGACGGACGCGTGCTCAACGTCTCCATCTCCGTATCTCCGTTGTACGACGGCTCGGGCACAATCGTCGGCGCATCGGCGATAGCGCGCGACATCACGGCACAGAAGCGAGCCGAGAAACAGCTTCACCAATCCCAAAAGATGGAAGCGATTGGCCGTCTGGCGGGAGGAGTGGCACACGACTTCAACAACATTCTGGGCATTGTCAATGCCTGCGCTGAATTCCTCCGAGACCGCATCGATCCCGCTTCTGAGCCTTCGAACTACGTCGAGAACATCAAGAAGGCAACCGAACGCGGTTCGGCATTGACACGGCAACTGCTGACCTTCAGCCGTTCTTCGGCCATCCACCCTCGCCTGCTCGATCTCAACGAACGGTTGAAGGACGTGAGCAAGCTCCTTCGCCCGCTGATGGGAGACGATGTCGAGATTCTCATTGTGTCCAAAGCGCCAGCAGCGGTGGTCGAAGCCGATCCCAGCCAGCTCGACCAAATTGTCGTCAACCTGGCGGTGAATGCACGCGATGCCATGCCTCGAGGCGGAAAATTTATTCTCGAAACCCGCACCGAAAATTTCGAGGAAGACTTTGCCGAACACCACCACCAACGCATGGCCGCGGGACGCTACGTTTTACTCGCGGTCAGCGATACCGGTACCGGCATGAACGAGGCGACGGCGCTGCGCGTCTTTGAGCCCTTTTTCACAACCAAGGAGGTGGGCAAAGGAAACGGACTCGGCTTAGCCACCGTCTATGGCATTGTCAAGCAGAGCGCTGGACACATTATGGTCTACAGTGAGCCTGGTCACGGCACCACTTTCAAGATCTATCTCCCTTGTGCCGATCACAAGATCGGGCTCGAGTCCCCGCCGGAAAAAGAGCCCGTCGCCCCGAGACGGCAGGGGACGACCATTCTGCTGGTCGAAGACGATGCGACCATGCGCAGCCTGACGCGAAAGGCCCTCGAAGAACATGGCTATACGGTGATGGAGGCCGATGACGGCAAGTCCGCAATCCAACTGGTGGAATCGAATCCGGGCCCGATCGACCTGTTATTGACCGATGTCGTGATGCGCCACATGAGCGGACCTGAACTGGTCGATCACCTGAGCGGCACGCACCCGAATCTGAAAACAGTGTTCATGTCCGGTTATACCGGCGAACTGATCGCCGAACGCGGGGTGTTGAAGCGAGGCATCCCTCTTCTCGAAAAGCCCTTTGCCCGCAATGCGCTGCTGAATGTGATCCATGAGACGCTGGGGTGAGCCCCCATCAGGGAAACCGGACGCCGCGGCCCGGCTCTGGTCATCTAACCACGGTGCTGGTGATGGGGATCACACATCGCTGTGGGAAAGGACGCACCTCGAGCCGATTATGGGCGACGGGAAAACCTGAGATCGCCCCTTTCAAATCATCGCAACCGCCTTTGATTTGTTTTACTTACACGCATTCTATGGGATCCGATGACAGCCTTCTTGGGATTGGCGATGGACTTGCCAAAGTACGGTGGAGCGGAGGCAGCACATGGCCACACAAGTCGTCACCAACGTCCCGAAACTTCCTACAGCCGACAAGAGTTTTTGCGATCTTCCCCCGGCCATAGCCGAAATTCTCGAGCAAGCATCGCTCACAACCACTTACCCGACCGGCGCCGTCCTGTTTGCCGAAGCACAGGCCCCGCGGGGAGTATTCCTGGTTCGCCGCGGACGGGTGAAGCTTTCCATTTGCGGAAGCGATGGCAGGACGCTGATCTTACGAATTGTCGACCCCGGTTGCCCGCTCGGAGTCGCTGCGGTGGTTTCCGGACGCCCTTATGAAGCGACGGCTGCGACCCAAGAACCGTCCGAAGTGAGCTTTGTGCGTCACACCGATCTGCTCCGCCTGATGCGGCTCCACGGCGAGCTCGCGCTGTGGGTGACGCAACACATCAGTCAGGATTACGCCTCCACTTGCCGCGAAATCCGTGACCTGATTCTTTCCGATTCCGCCAGTGAAAAGCTGGCGCGGCTGTTAGTGCAATGGCTCGATCAGAACAGCAAATCCAGAAATCCCAGCCAGGTAAAAATGGCATTAACGCACGAAGAGATCGGGCAGATGATCGGCTCTTCGCGTGAGACCGTCAGTCGCCTTCTGGCCGGTTTCAAGAAGCAGCACCTGATTCAGCAGACGGGCTCGACCCTGGTGATTCCCAACCGGGTTGCTCTGGAATCTCTCATCACGGCTTAAAGGTGATATAACAGAAAGCAAAATTACTCGTCCGGGCCGGCATCCTCCTCCGGCCCGGTTTTTTTGTCGGCAACCTTAGTCTTTAGATCGAAGAGCCGCTCTCCATCCTTTGTCCTGAGCCCGTCGGGCAAGTCGCCCTTTCCTCCTCATTCCTCAGGTCCAGCAACCTCCTCCCTACTCCCAGGCGCCCAGCAGTCGGCGCAGAAGCACCAGTTCGCCCACGTGGTAGGCGTTGTGATCGGCGGCAAGCAGCGCTTCTCTCAGCAGGGTTTGACCATCACCATTTGGAATTTTTCGAAACAGGTCGTTCGCATCGTCGACCACCAACTGGCACAGTGCCTCCAGGCCTTCCCGAAACGCTTGCGCGCTCTGTTCCCATGCTCGTTGGTTCGGGGGAGCTTGCGGGTGCGGCCAGTATCCGCCGGGAAACTCCGGCGATTTGTGCTCCGGCTGGCGCGAAAACTCCAGGATGTCTGACTGGGTGATGCGCAGATGTTCGAGAACTTCCCAAGGCGAATGCCTGGCACCGTCCGGCCGGCGGCCGCGCAGACTCGCCGGCAGGTTCTCAAAGGCGCGATTGAAAGTGACATGAGCGTCTCCGCCCTTGAGCGCGTTGGGCAAATGCTCGCGTAAAGCCTTGTCGTTGGTCATGGTTCGCATTTATCCTTTTTCCCTTTAGTATTTGTCGGTAAAGTAGCCCCGAAGCAGGATTTCAGCGCTTGGTTCGCCTGGCCCGGAATTCGCCCTCGAGTTTCCAGGTTTGACCGTCCGGACCGAGCGATTCGCCCTTCCAGTGAAAAGAATCGGACGTGATCTCGGTGAACCGCCAACGGGTTGGAGTGCCGTCCACGCGAGCGCCCACTTGAACGATGTCGTTTTCGATGCGGCGTGCAACCTGCTGTTCCCGGTGGCCGGTCACAGGATTGATCCACGTTATGAGCCAGGCCTGAGTTGCCCTGTCCCACACACGAAGCGTGGTTCCGTACATATTGTTGGTCTCGCCGGTCCAAACCGTGCGCTCCGAACAGCGCGGCATGATCCAGACGTCCTGCACGGCACGGCCTTCGAGTACCCATGCAAAGTGCACCTCGCCGCGGATGCCCTGCGCGGAAACGTCGACCGCCTTGTAGCGCAAAACCTGCAGTTCCCAGCTGCCAATAAGCTGCCCGTAGGCGTCGGCAGATTCGGGAATTTCACTCGACCGGCCCGCAGCCGCCAATCGACTGTAAAGACTCTCAACCGGTTCCATTGCCATTGTCGTCATCGTTCGCTCCGCTTCAATCATCGAAACGCTTGTGCTATGGTTTCGCAGTTATAGCTCGCTTGCGGAGGCACATTCTTGGCAAAAATTGCGGTCGAACTCGAGCGGGCCGTCTCCGAACGGGCGGCACGCGGCTGGGCGGCGCAGAACCCGATTCCCCGGGTGTTCGCCCAAGGCGCGGGATGGCGAGTAGCGGACTTGATTTGCACCTCAGGACCGCAAGACCGGCCGTTCGAGGAGCAACATTCGCAGGTCTCGATAGCCATTGTCCTCGCGGGTACGTTTCAGTACCGCACGCCCGATAGCAGCCGGACGGGCGAACTGATGACGCCCGGTTCCCTGCTCCTTGGCAATCCGGGACAGTGCTTTGAATGCGATCATCGACACGGAACCGGAGACCGCTGCCTTTCGTTTAGCTACGCGCCGGAATATTTCGCCCTGGTCGCGTCTCATGCCGGCTCCGCAACGGGCCGACGCCCGTTCCCCACTCCTCGACTGCCATTGTTGCGCGCTCTTTCACCCCTGATTTCGGAAATCGTAATCGCGCAGATGGAGGCGCAGCCCGCCCGGGAGCAGGGCGGAGCGACCAATCTGACTTTGGCACTGGCCTGGGAGGAGTTCGCCATACAACTGGCTGCCTCGGCCCTGCAGCTGGCAGACTCGGCGCGGCGATGCCTGGCGGACGCGCTGCCGAGCACCATGGCGCGCGTGACACGCGCCGTGCGAACGATCGAGAACCAGGCCGACTCCGATCTGACGATTGCGCGCCTGGCGCGTGAGGCGGGACTGAGCCCCTACCATTTCCTCCGAAGTTTCGCGCAGCTGACCGGCGTGACGCCGCACCAGTACCTGTTGCGGGCGCGCCTGCGCGAAGCGGCAACGCGGCTGGCCACGCAGACAGCCAGCGTGCTCGAGATTGCTCTCGATTGCGGGTTTGGAGACGTATCGAATTTCAATCGAGCTTTTCGCAAAGAGTTTGGCACGCATCCGCGGGGATTTCGACGCCGAGGCCTGGCGGCAAGCGGTTGATCCTCGGAAGCTCCAGAGCGGCCCGTTCGGTACCGATCTCGAGCTGCAGCCGCCACTTCCGCAGTGATCCTCGAACCCTCGCTGCCGGGACTCTCCGTTCGGCTCGCGCGGCTGCTCGGCTGGGTCAATTCTGGTCGTGCGGGTTCGAGCCCTTGGCCTGGCCGCCTTGATGATCGTCGTAGTCTTCGGGATCGCTCGGCAACTCGACCAGTCCGGCCCGTTCCAGGGTTCGGAAATAGCCTGGACGGGCATGGCGATAATGGTCGGCCGGGATTTTGCCGTTGATCCAGGCGGTATCCATGGGGTAGACCATGGGATCGAAGATCACCAGATAGAAATGCCAGATGAGGATGGCAAACGTGGCCAGCAGCGCCTCATACCAATGGACCGCCGTGGCCGCATCGGTCACCCATTTCGGAAAGTGGCGCAGGGTGAAATTGTTGAACCAGAGCAGGAAGCCGGAAGCGCCCATGACGAAGGTGCCCCACATGAAGGCCCAGTATTCCATCTTCTCGGCGTAGCTGAACTTGGCAAACTTCGGCTCCTCTTTGGTGAGGCCGAGATTGTAGCGGAACACACCCAGCATGTCGGAGGCATCGGTGATGGTGGGGAGCATGGCCCAGAGGAAAGAGCGGTCGCGCTTCTTGAGCGCGAGGTGCGCCACGTGAAAGACCGTGGCCAGGATCATGACCACGGCGGCGGTGCGATGCAGGCCTCCGCGCACGCCGACACCCGACTCCCACAGGAGCAGGGGCTTGGCCCACCAGCTATCGGGAAATTTCAGGGCAAATCCCGTGAATACCAGCGTGGGGAAGCTGGCCATGATGCCCCAGTGTGCGATGCGGAACCACAGGTTCATGCGCAGCACCATCTCACCCGATTCCCGGCGCGGCCGGCGGCGAATGAGCTTGGCCAGAAAGTCAATGAGGTTGTGCAGCAGCATGAAGCCCAGCGTGGCCGGGATCAGCACCCAGTAGGTCCAGCGAATCCACTTCACCACCGGATGGTTGGGGCCCGCGCCCGTCTGCACGTGCACCGGTCCGATAGTGAACTTGGCATCGACCACGCCCTGGTGACATTGTCCGCAGGTCTTTGGCAAGTTGGCCGGGTTCACGGTTGAACGGGGATCGCTCGAACGGAGAATGGAGTGAACTCCGTGGCAGGAAGCGCAATTTGCCGCCGTCACTTTCCCTTCTTTGAGGGCGAGTCCGTGATAGCTGCCGGCATAGGACGGCAAGCGATCGGTGGGCAAATCATTCCGCAGCGCCAGACGGGCATCGCCATGGCAGCGACCGCAGGTCTCCGACGACACGTTCAGGGCATTTAAGGGCGACCCCGCGCTCTTCGGGTCCATGATCAGGTGCTCGCCATGGCAATCGACGCAAACCGGGGCATCCCGCCCGCCCGCCTTGACTGCGACGCCGTGAACGCTCTCGTTGAACTCGCGGGCGATTTCCTTGTGACATTGTGCGCAGGTTCCGGGAACATTCCAGTGATTGACTTTCGATCGCGTGTCGGTGGCGGGATAAATGTCGTGACTGCCATGACAACTGGAACAGGTTGCCGCCTCCTTGCCGAGCGCGACGGCGCGCCCGTGAACACTCTGCTTATAGGAATCGACCGGGTGCGCCACCGGAATTTTATGCCGCGACAGAAAGCCGGCATCGCTATGACATTTGGCACAAGTGTCCGCCAGATTCCTGCGCGCCACGGTCGAATCAGCTTCGCTTGAGGCTTTTACGGCGTGGATGGGCCCGTGGCAGGAGACACACCGGGGCGCGTCGCGGTCGCCGTTTTTGGCCGCTTGTCCGTGGATGCTTGGTTCGAGCGCCTTCGCCTCGTCGGCATGACACTCGACGCACTTTCCGGGCATCAGCTTTTCGGCCGTGCTCAGTTCGTGCACGCTGCCGTGACACGACGCACAGGCCGATTCGCCGAGCACGGAATGGACGCTCGCGGGAAAGGCCTTGGCTTCGTCCGCATGGCAGGTGGCGCATTGCACTTTGACAATCTTGGCAGGATGCGGGAATTCCTTGATGTCGCTGTGACAATCGGTGCAGGCGAGAATCCCGTGGGCGCTGGCGGCATGTTTGGCGGGGTTGATCGAAATGCTTTTCCCGGCGCCGGACTTCATTCCCGCTTCGCCGTGGCAAGCCAGACATTGCTGGTCGGCAGCGGGCGCAGCCCACGCCGAAGCGAAAACCAGAGTCAGGTAAACGATAGCAACCCGAAGCGCGAGCATTTCCACCTTTCCTTGTCCTGCGACAGCCCGTCGGCTCTAGCGGTAGGCAAACAACACCGCATAGATGATCCACAGCACGATGCTGAATCCCACCGCCAGCGCCACCCAGGCGAAGAACCGAATCGTACGGGTGACAATGGGCTGGTAGGCCTCCCCCATGTTCTCGTCCAGTTTGCCGCTGGCAACGAGCGCTTCGTACTCTCTCGGCTTGTCTCTTTTCAGTTCCTCAAGCGGCATGCGGCCGGTGAAGACGGTAATATCCATGGGAAATTTTTCCGGCCGCAAGTGGGTATTGAAGAAGTGCACAGTAAAAATGAAACCCGTAGCCAGCAACGCCTCGTCGCTATGGATGATGGTTGCGACATTGAGGAACGAGCCGGGTATAAAACGGGTAAAGAACACCGGAAACCACAGCGTGAGACCGGTCGAGCCGATGACCGCAATTCCCCAAAACACGGCGAAGTAGTCAAATTTTTCCCAGTAGGTCCAGCGTCCGTAAGCGGGACGCTCGCCGAGACCGACAAACCACTTCAGGGTCGCGACCAGCTCGGCGAGATCCTGGCGGTTGGGAACCATGCTGCCCGGTCCGAGAATCAGCGAGAACCAGGAACTGTGCTCCCGTTTCTTGAGCTTGTATAAGTCCACCAGGTGGGTAATGAAAACTCCGAACATCAGACAAGCCGCGCTGCGGTGAATGTAGCCCGCGTTTTCGAATCCGCCGAGCAGATGCGACAGCACCGCCGCCCACCCGGTATAGGAGAACTTCAGGGTCAGCCCGGTCAGCGCCAAGGTAATGAAACTGCAGATCATGCACACGTGCAGCACGCGCTGCAGGGGGCTGAAGCGGACGAACTGACGCTCCGCCGTGCCGCCCTTGGGCAACACATTGGTTGGGGGCGGGCTTTCCAAGACTTCGCCTTTAGGCATCGGAGTCCTCCTTGCTTGCCGAAGAATCATGGTTCGCGGCATGTTGCTCTTCGGCGGCGCGCAGTTCCCGGCGCATCTGGAAAGCTCGTGGCAGCCAGAGCAGCGTATGCAGGCCGCCGACCACGAAGGTTCCCAGCAACAGCGCGGTCATGCCCCAGAAGGTGTAGAACAAAAACGGATATTTTTTCGGATCGTGGTGCGTGGCGTGCGTAAGGTAGCCGGCAAAGCGCCGGGTGGCGCCCGCATGGCACTTCTGGCAAGTGGCCGCCACGTTGGCCCGGCTTAGGTGCGAGCGCGGATCGGCTACCGCAAGGATGTCGTGCGCCCCGTGGCAGTCATAACACTTCGCCGCCTTGGTGTACCCCAGCCGCGAGACCTTGCCGTGATAGGTTTCAAAATAGCTTTTTGCGATCTCTCCGTGACACCGCCCGCAGGTGTTCATCACGTCCAGCCGGAAACTGTTCTCGTCCGTGCGGCGGATGGCATGAGCCGTGTGGCAATCGTTGCACACCGGAAGTGGCTTGTCGGATCCGCCCACGCGCTTGGCGTGGATGCTGTTCTCGAACTGCTCCTCGATGCCGTGGTGACATCGGCCGCAGGTCGTCGGCACGTTGGCGGTGCTCACGCTCGACTTCGGATCGGTTCGCGGAAGGACGCTGTGCGCGGTGTGACAGCTGGTGCAGGTCGCAGTTACGGTCAGGCCGTTCTTGAGCAAAGTGCCGTGAATGCTCTCCGTGTAGTTGGCAATGATCTCGCGTTGCCTGCCGGTGTAGCGGACCGCGGCTTTATTGCCTTCGCGGTGACAGCGGGCACAGAGCCCGGGGACGTTGGTGGCAAACGAGGGTGAATTGGGGTCCTGCTTGCCCAGAATCCCGTGCGTGCCGTGGCACTCCTTGCAGGTCGGGGCATTGGCATCATTTTTCGCGTTCAGTTGTCCGTGAATGCTGGCCGTATACAGCTTGCCCACTTCATCGTGACAGGCGGTGCAGTCGACGCCGCGAGTGATGGTTTCGCAAGGACGCACGCGTGAGGCGTTGACTTCGGAGTGGCATTGGCTGCAGGCGATCTTGCTGTGGCGCGAATGGGTCACCTCGTCGCGGTTGACAAACATCGACTTGCCGTCCCGCCCGCGACGTAGTTTTTCGTCAGCGTGGCAGCGCATGCAGTCGGCATTGGCCATGCCCTCGTCATAGAAAACATTCCGGATCTTGTGCGGCTGATGGCAGTCGGGGCAGGCGGGGAGAACGTTGGCCTGCTTTTCCCACAGCTCGCCCCGGATGGTCTTGCGGTGGACAATCTCGATTTGCGAGTGGCATTTGGTGCAGGTGGCGGCGATGTTTTTGCGATTGATCGAAGAGGCCGGATCGGTATGCGGCAGGATCAGGTGCGGGGTGTGGCAGGTGGCGCAGTTCGGCGCGACCGCCAGTCCTTTCTTGAGCAGCGCCTCACCGTGGATGCTCTCGGAGTAGTTCTCCAGAATATTGTCCTGGGGAATGGGACGATTCCGCGAGACTGCCGTACCTTCGCGATGGCACTGGCCGCAAACAAAAGGCACTTTCAGCGGCGCCACCGACGAGCGCGGGTCTTTCACCGGCATGATGTCGTGGTTGCCGTGGCAAGTCACACAACGGGGAGCCAGCGCGTCGCCGTGCGCAACTGCCTTGCCGTGGAGCGAGCGGGCATGTTGTTCCTGCTCGGTCCCATGGCAGGTACCGCACTTGACCGGAGCCGGCTTGTCGTGAGGAAACTCCTTTCCTTCGAGGTCGGCGTGGCAACCGGTGCAACCAAAACTGGCGTGGACCGAAGTGGCAAATCTCTTGCCGTCCACATAGAGCAGCGTGGTTGTGCCCGGCCGGGTCGGAGCGCTGCTTCTGTCGCCATGACAGGCGAGACACTCGGCCCCAGGCTGGTCGGCGGCGCGCACCGGGCGTTCCGAAATTCGAAGGCTGAACCCCACGGCCAGGACCGAGGCCACGACGACTCCGAGGCCTGCGTGCCACTTCCTTCCGAACGTCGTTGTGTCATGTGCAGCTCTCATTCGGCTCATTTCATTCCAATATCGTTAAGCACTTTCGGATTTTCCTCTCCCACCGCCAGTAGGTTGTGGCAGGCCGAGCAATCGTTGGTGATGGTCTTGCCGTCGGCACTGGTGTGGCTGCCGTCATGGCAGCGGAAACATCCCGGCGAATCATTGTGGCCGAGGTTGTTCGGGTGCGTGCCCCAGGTCACGCGCATGTCGGGGAAGATGTTGCGCAGGTAGATCTTCGCTACCTCGTCACCGGCCTGTTCGACGAGCGTGCGATGCGTTTGATAGACAACGGGATAGTTGGTGCGATAGAAGTTGTTGAGTTCTGCCTTGATGGTACGTTCGGCCACGTCGCGGGCGGGATAATTCACCTTGAGCACCTCGACCGCCTTTTTCCGGATGTAGGGAAGTTCCGGACTGATCAGCCCGGTCGACATCTGCTTGTCCACCGCATTTTCCGGCAGATCAAATCTGTGCGTGGGCCGGTTGTGGCAATCGACACAATCCATCACCCGATGCTCGCCCTTGTCCAGTTGCTCTTTGGTTGGCTTGGTGTCGGTGGAAACGAAGGCTGTGGTTTTTCCCTGATCGTCGGTGTAATACACGGCGGCAATGGTCTGCCGCTCGGCATCTGTGGAGATGTACTGAATGCGTGCGTTATCGGCGAGGTGACGTCCGTGGATGCCGACCGAGCCCTGATAGGTGCGTCCGCCGACTTTCAGCAACAACACGTCGGTTTGCGGCGTATTTTTTTCGTCCTCCTTGTAGCTGGTGTTCACCAGAAACTTGTCGCCCGTAAAGCGCTGCGGCCAGTGACATTGCTCGCAGGTTTCGCGCGCCGGCCGGAGGTATTTCACCGGCGACGGGATGGGGCGGGAGTAGGTGTGCAAGGTCACAGCCACGACTTGCCGCAAGCCGGAGAGCTTCGACCGCACAAACCAGCCCGCTCCCGGTCCGATGTGGCACTCGACACAAGCCACCCGCGAGTGCGGAGAATTCTGGTAGGCCGAGTACTCCGGATCCATCACCGTGTGACAGGTCTTGCCGCAGAAATTCACCGAATCCATGTACTCGACGCCGCGATAGGAGGCGGTCGCCACGATGAGGAGATTGAGCACCGTCGCTGCGGCCACGTATTCCAGGGTTCGCCGCACCACCGGCAGCCCCAGGTCGATGCTGGGGAAAATGCTTGGCAGTTCGCCCCTGGCGCGCAGACTCCGTCGCCGGAGGTAGATCCCGATCGGAATCAGCAGTAGGCCAAAGACGAAAACGCCGGGAAGAATCAGGAAGACGAGAAGGCCGACATAGGGATGCGGCGGACCCGGCAGGATAATGTCATAGAACCAGAAGGCGATGGTGGTAAGCGCCGTGCTCGTCGTGATCACGGCGCCGATTATCGTAACGGGATTCTGCCCGAGAAAATAAATTGGCTGGAGCCAGTGTTGGAAGCGCTGTTGCACACTCATTGGCAAGTGGTACTCCCCCTTATCCTCGATGCGTCGCCGTCCAGACACACTTCAAGACTCACCGCCGGAACCGTCGGCGCGCTGGACAAAACCTAACTCTTAATGCAAGAACCTCGCGGGACTATTTCTTCAAGGTGCGGATATAGGCCACCAGCCCCTTCACTTCCTCCGGCTTCAGAGACTTGTAAGCAGGCATCTTGGGGGGCTTTCCGCCTGTGATCACTGCCTCGAGATCCGCATCCGACTTCGCCTGCACGTCGGCGCTCGTGAAATCATGACCCGCGGATTTCTTCCCGTCGGCGCCGTGGCACATCGCACATTTTGCTTTGTAGAGTGCCTCGGACGCGTCCTGCGCATACGCGGTGAGGGGGAGGACCAGCATCGCGGTTGCGATCGCGAGCAGCGGGAGATTCAGTTTCTTCATTTTGCAAGCTCCATTCGAGTTTTGGTTAGTTTGCACTCACATCTACAAATGTAACCCGTAATATTGGACTCTCCGGGGGGCGAGGTTCTGTGATCCCGGTCACAGCTGCTTGTAACCGCAATGTTTTCCGAACAGTAGGGCGCTCCTCCGGCGCCGGCCAAGCAATCGCCTTTCACATTCTCGCGCACCCGAAAAACTGCGTCCGAGCGACGCTGATTGCCTTCCCGCAACCGGACTGTAACGGTCGGAAGCGACCGAACACTATCAGACGGGAGTGTTCGCCCTGAACTATGGCAGCGACATCTTCGCCAACGGTCGCCGAGGTTCTTGACGACGAGCTTCGGCAAATCGAGACGGCGCGCCCCCTGCGCCTCGGCCATGACGATGCGCGGCCGGCTGCCGCCGGTACTTTGATCGGGTTGGCGTTTTCGGGCGGGGGCATTCGGAGTGCCACCTTCAACCTCGGCATCTTGCAGGCTCTGGCCCGCTCACGTTTGCTGCGGTCGTTCGACTACCTCTCGACCGTCTCCGGAGGCGGCTACATCGGCGGCTGGCTGATGGCCTGGATGCACCACCAGAACCTCGGAATCCAGCAGATTGAACAACGCCTCTCGGCCGCGCCCGATTCACCGCGCGAGTCCGCCGATCCTCCCGAAGTCCATTTTCTGCGCAATTACAGCAACTACCTGACTCCGCGAAAAGGGTTGCTCGGCGCCGACTTCTGGGCTTTTGCCGCCAGCTACCTGCGCAACACACTCCTGAACCAGATCATCCTCCTGCTGGCCCTGCTTTCGTTGTTGCTGCTGCCCCGCTGCTTCGTGTACCTGCTTCATTTGCTGGAGGTTGCTGAAAACAAGCTGAAGGGACGGATCTCCGGCATCATCCAGGATTATCTGCGATCCCAGTATTTCGCGCTTGACCTGGGACTTTTGCTCGCCTTCCTGGCCGTCGTTTTCATTGGCATGAACCTGGTCTCGGTCGATCCACGCCGAAAAAGGAGAGACTGTTGGTTCACCCGTCAGTGGGCGGTACAGATACTGATCGTGATGCCATTGTTTCTCTCGGGAGCGCTTTTTACCTACGGGCTTGGGAACTTCCTGCTCGACTGGCAGATCATCGAGTATCCGCTTTATCGCGCGCCCTTGTTGGGAATGGCACTGTACTTCGGACTGTGGGCGGGTGCTCTCGCGGTGCGCTCGATGGTCCGTGCCGCGATCAAAACCACCGGAAACGGAGGCCCCAAGGTGGGGCTCCTGCTGGCCACGGCCGTGGTGACGGGAGCGGTGTGCGGGTATCTGTTCGTTCCCTTCGCCAGAGTTCTGATTCCCTTCGCGGATCGCTCCGGAGCTACGTTCAGCAAGTGGCACATGATGACCTTCGGGACCCCGGTTGCGATTCTCATGATGCTGATCGCCGGCGTGTTGCATATAGGGCTGATGGGACGCGGAATGACCGACGCGCACCGCGAATGGTGGGGAAGGTTTGGGGGCTGGCTGGTGATCTACGCTTTCTGCTGGTTCTTCCTGTTTCTGATCGCGGTCTACTTTCCCGCTGCCCTGGGAAAATTCCTGTGCTGGGAGCAGCACCGCCACCCCCATCACCCGCTGAGCTTCACCGGGGTTCTGGTATGGGTTGCGGCGACCGCCTACGGGGTCGCTTTCGGCAAAAGCGAGGAAAGCGGCAAGCTGATCTTGGACCTATCCTTTCGAGCGAGGCTGCTGAACTATCTGGCCAAGGGCACGCCTTACATCTTCATTCTTGGCTTGCTGATGGGGCTCTCGCTGCTCGCCTCGAAGATATCCCTCTGGATCGGCGGATCCGGCCCGGTGGGCGCGGGAATCGAATGGCCGGCGCTGGCCGTGCCAAGTGATATTTGCTTTCACCCGGGCGTGCCGGTCCTGTGTGGTCTTTTGCTCGTCGCCGCCGTGATTTTTTCCTGGCGCGTTGACATCAACGAATTCTCCATTCACCATCTCTACCGCAACCGTCTGGTGCGCTGCTATTTGGGCGCCTCGGTGCCGGGACGAAACGCACAACCTTTCACCGGATTTTCCGATGCCGACAACTTTCCGCTCTCCACCCTGCGAATCCCCGCCGTGTCGAAGGACCCGAAAGATGCGCGGCCGATTCCAATCCTCAACACCAGTCTCAACGTCGTGCACGGCGATGAACTGGCGCTGCAAACTCGCAAAGCCAGGTCTTTCGCTTTCACCCCACTCTACGGTGGGTTCACCCGGCAACACGCGGGTGGAAAGCAATGGGAGTGTTTCTTCGGACCCACGGCGAAGGCGGGCTGCAAGCTGCCTGGGTACAAGGATGGCATCACCCTGGGCACGAGCATGGCCATCTCGGGTGCGGCCGCCAGCCCCAATATGGGCTCCTATTCGGAGCCACCGTTGGCCTTCTTGATGACGTTGTTCGACGTGCGTCTGGGCTGGTGGATCGGCAATCCCGCCGGCAAACGGTGGCAGCACGGCAGTCCGATCCTTGGCTTCTACTGGCTGCTCCGCGAGTTACTGGGCTCGACCACCGACGATAGCGACTACGTCTATCTTTCCGACGGTGGACACTTTGAGAACCTTGGCGTCTACGAACTCGTTCGCCGGCGCTGTAAGCTGATTGTCGCTTGCGATGCGTCGTGCGACCCGGGCCACGGTTTCCGAGATTTGCATAATGCCATTGAACACTGCCGCACCGATTTCGGAGCCGAAATCGTGATCGACGATTTCGGTCCGCTGAAGCCCACCGTCGACGCCAGCGACGCCACTCCCGCGCCGGCCCACTTTGTTATCGGCAGGATTCGCTACAACCCGGACTCGCCACCGCAGGACGGCATCCTGATTTACATCAAGCCCACGCTCAGGAAGGGAGATCCGCAGGATGTTTTGGCTTATGCCAAGACCAACCCGCAGTTTCCGAATGACACAACCGCCAACCAGTGGTTCGACGAAACTCACTTCGAGAATTACCGTGCTCTGGGGCAGGCGTCGGGAGAAGCGGCCGCCGGCGCCATCGACGGGGCCATCAGGCATGTCCTGAACCGCTAGAGGCATCGCCGGGAGAACGACGGGAACAGATCGTCGGCAAAACCGCGCGTCAGGGTCGCCTGCAAATCTGGCCGGGAGCTCCCGTTTCCTGCACTCCTTCGAATTCCTGCCCTTCGAAGGGCGCTCCGGCCTGACCCCTTACGCTCGGGAAGCGGTTCGCATCAGACTCCAGCATTGGCGGGCGATCATCCAGTCCTCCTGGGCGTGAATCACCAGGACGCGGACCGCCGCCTCCGGCGCGGAGATATCGCGATCGGTGTCCAGGTGCGGTCGCGCATTCTCGCCGGCATCGAGTTGCACGCCGAAGAACGAAAGGCCCTGACACGCCGCGGCGCGAATTTCCGGTGAATTTTCACCGACTCCGGCGGTAAATATCAGCGCGTCGACGCCATCGAGCACGGCCGTCATGGCCCCGATTCCCGACCGCAGCCGATGCACGTAGATCTCGAGCGCCAAGCGAGCCCGCTCCGTCTTCGCCGCGGCCTGCCCGCTGCCATCCGGAGTGGCTTCGGCGGCGGCCTGAATTTCGCGCATGTCGCTCGACAACCCCGAGACGCCGAGGAGTCCCGACTGCTGGTTCAGGATGGTATCCAGTTGCTCACCCGAGAGATGTTTCTGTCGCACCAGATAAGTCAGAATGCCGGGATCGACCGAGCCCGAGCGCGTTCCCATCATCAACCCTTCTAACGGGGTAAAGCCCATGGTGGTGTCCACGCTTTCGCCCCCGCGAATCGCTGCCAGCGAGCATCCATTGCCCAGGTGACAGCTCACCAGCTTCAGCGATTTCAGTTCCTTCGCCAGCAAACGCGCCGCGCGTTCCGCGCAATATTGATGATTGATCCCGTGGAATCCGTAGCGGCGAATTCCCTGCTCGAACCACTCGTAGGGCCCGGGATACGTCGATGCCGATCGAGGCATGTTGCGGTGAAAGCCGGTATCGAAAACGGCGACCTGCGCCACCGCACCGAGCAGTCTCGAGACGATTTGCATGCCTTCCAGCTCGGCGCGATTGTGGAGCGGGGCAAACGCGGAAACACTTTCGATGGCCGATTTCACCTCGGCAGTCGCGAGCGCGGGCTCGAAATGTCGCGGTCCGCCGTGGACGACCCGATGGCCCACGACCTCGATTTCCGAGGGCCCGGAAATCACCCGCCCTTCCCCGTTCCATAAGCTGCCCAGCAGGCGCTCGATGGCCTCACCCCGAGAGCCTGCCGCGATGACTTCTTTTCGCCAGACGCCGTGCCCGGTCCGGACAGAGGACTCGGCCCGGTCACCGACCCATTCGATTTTGCCCTCCCACAGGCACCCGGGTGGATCGCAGGGGAGCGCCTCACCGATTTCGTAGAGACAGCTTTTCTGGCTGCTGGAGCCGGAGTTCAGCACGAGAACTTTCATTAGTACGGCCACGTCCAGTCGCGGATTTCCGGCATATCGTCTCCCCGTTCGTGAATGTACTGGCGATGCTCGACCAGTTTGTTGCGGAGGAACTGTTTGAAGTGGCCGCCGACGCTTTGCAATCTCGGAACCCGATCGACGACGTCGCCGGCCAGGTGAAAGCGGTCGAGATCGTTCAGCACCGTCATGTCAAAAGGCGTCGTCGTCGTGCCCTCTTCTTTATAGCCTCGCACATGGAGATTTTCATGGTTGTGCCGGCGATAGGTGAGTCGGTGGATCAACCAGGGATAGCCGTGGTAGGCAAAGATGATGGGCTTGTCGAGCGTAAATAATGAGTTGAAGTCGACGTCCGAGAGCCCATGCGGGTGCTCGCTCGAAGGCTGAATCGTCATCAGATCGACGACGTTCACCACCCGAATCTTGATGTCGGGAAAGTGCTGCCGGAGAAGGTCGACCGCCGCCAGGGTTTCGAGGGTGGGAATATCTCCGGCGCAGGCCATCACGACATCGGGTTCGGATCCCTTGTCGGTGCTTGCCCACTCCCAGATACCAATGCCGGTGGTGCAGTGTTCGATGGCGGACTCCATGTCGAGGAACTGCAAGGCGGGCTGTTTACCGGCCACAATCACGTTGACGTAGTGGCGGCTCCGCAGGCAGTGGTCGGCGACCGAAAGCAGGCAGTTGGCGTCGGGCGGCAGATAGACACGCACGATGTCCGCCTTCTTATTCACCACATGATCGATAAAACCAGGGTCCTGATGCGTAAAGCCGTTGTGATCCTGACGCCACACATGAGAGGTCAATAAATAGTTGAGCGATGCGATCGGCCGCCGCCACTCGATCTCGCGGGTGACCTTCAGCCACTTGGCGTGCTGGTTGAACATGGAATCGATGATATGAATGAAGGCCTCGTAGCAGGAGAACAAACCATGACGGCCGGTGAGCAAATAGCCTTCCAGCCAACCTTGACACATGTGCTCGCTGAGCATCTCCACCACCCGGCCGCGCTGTGAGAGATGTTCATCGACCGGCAGAATTGTCTCCATCCATTCCTTGTCGGTAACCTCGAAAAGCGCATCCAGCCGGTTGGAGGCCGTCTCATCCGGACCAAACACACGAAAGTTCCTGGAGTCGGCATTCAGCTTCATCACGTCGCGCAGGAAGGTGCCGAGTACGCGCGTGGCTTCGGCGTTTTCCGTGCCAGGCTTGAAGACGGCAACCGCGTATTTGCGAAAGTCCGGCATGGCCAGATCGCGCAGCAGCAGACCGCCGTTCGAATGGGGATTGGCTCCCATCCGGCGATGGCCTTTGGGAGCAAGTTCGGCAAGCTCGGCAATGAACTTGCCATCCTGGTCGAATAACTGTTCCGGCCGATAGCTTCGCATCCAGTTCTCGAGAATTTTCAGGTGCTCCGGCTTGGACTGGAGGTCGGCCACCGGGACCTGATGGGCGCGCCACGTGCCTTCGATCTGCTTGCCATCCACCACTTTCGGCCCCGTCCAGCCCTTCGGACTCCGCAGCACGATCATCGGCCACACGGGGAGACGGGAATCGCCGGCGACCCGGGCTCGTTCCTGAATCGAGCGAATTTCGGCCACGATCGCATCCAGCGTACCGGCCATCCGCTGATGCATCTCCTCCGGAATGTCCCCCTCGACGAAATAGGGTTTCCAGCCGTATCCGCTGAAGAACTGGGTCAGCTCTTCATCATTCATGCGGGCGAGAACGGTTGGATTGGCGATCTTGTAGCCGTTGAGATGGAGAATTGGCAACACCACCCCGTCGCGAACCGGATTGAGGAACTTGTTGACGTGCCAGCTCGTTGCGAGCGGCCCCGTCTCCGCCTCGCCGTCGCCTACCACACAACAGGCAATCAGATCGGGGTTGTCGAACACCGCCCCACAGGCGTGCATGATCGAATAACCCAGCTCTCCACCCTCGTGAATGGAGCCGGGAGTTTCCGGAGCCGCGTGGCTCGGAATGCCGCCCGGGAAGGAGAACTGCTTGAACAGCCTCTGGATCCCCTCTTCATTCTGCGTGATATTCGGATAAAACTCGCTGTAGCTGCCTTCCAGATAAGTATTGGCCACCATCCCCGGGCCCCCGTGGCCGGGGCCGGCCAGGTAGATGACGTTCAGGTCGTAGTTCTTGATCAGGCGATTGAAGTGGGCGTAGATGAAGTTCAGACCGGGCGTGGTGCCGAAGTGCCCGAGCAGCCGCGGCTTGACGTGTTCGATCTTCAGGGGCTCGCGGAGCAGCGGATTGGCGTATAGATAAATCTGCCCGACGGAAAGATAATTGGCCGCGCGCCAGTAAGCATCGATCTTGCGCAACTCGTCCGGTTTCAGGGGCTGGGCTGCAATGGGCTGGGTCGAGACGCCACGCGGCGTCGAATCTACTGCGGCTGGGGGAGTCATCGAATTCTGCCTTTCCACTTCGCGATCTTTGTATTCTAAGAGTCCAGGTGGCAAGTCCGCCAGCACTGCGGCCCGCTTTAACATGGCCTTCATCTGTTTGCTTGCTGGCCCGGGATGGCAAGGTCGGCATCCGGCAATCGCTCGCCTCCCTGCGGTGCTTCAGTGTTCCCCCCCTGGTTGATCCGATACAATCACCCCCGTGCCCGACATCAAGCTTGATCGCGGTGAAACATTAAAAAAAGTTTCCATGTTTGCCGGGCTGGCGGAACCCGAGCTGCGGTTTCTCTCCGAACGCGCCATCGCGCGCTCCTTTGCCGCCGGCCAGGCCGTGTTCGGCGAGGGTGCGCCGTGCGCCGGACTGTACGTGATCGAGTCCGGTCATGTCCGCATTTTTAAGAGTTCCGCCGGGGGGCGAGAACAGGTATTGAGCATCGAAGGGCCAGGCGGTTCGATTGCGGAGCTGCCGGTTTTCGATGGCGGAAACTACCCGGCATCGGCAGTCGCCATCGACCAGGTCACGCTGCTGTTTGTCAGCAAACAGGATTTCCAGGCGCTCTGTCTCGAGTATCCCGCGGTCGCGCTCAAGGTGCTCGGCGTGGTGGGGGCTCGCCTGCGCCATCTGGTCGGTATTATTGAGGAGCTTTCCTTCACCACGGTCCGGCATCGCCTCGCGTCCTTTCTATTGCGGGTCGCACAAAGGGAGGGCAAACGCACCACCGCGGGCGTGGAAATCGTCCTGACCGTCAGCAACCAGGAGCTGGCTTCGCAAATTGGCACCGTTCGCGAACTGGTTTCCCGCAACCTCTCACGCCTGCAAACCGAAGGCATCCTCAAAATCGATGGCCGCACGGTGATTGTCCGCAATCTGAGCGACCTCGAGGCCGAAACGCACTCCTCGGAGTGAGGTCGTCGGACCGCGTTTCGGAGCCGTGACTAAAGTCATAGACACCATCGCTCGCCTCCGTTACGGTCGAAACATCACATGCGGCCGGAGGACAACCGCCCAACCCGCGAGTCGGAGTAGGGACCATGATCGCTCATGACCCCCTCCACAGATCCGGACGAGCGGAGTTAGTGCATCCGGCTCCCACCTTGGGTGAAGACGCCCAGGCGCACGAGAGGATAAGGATGACAAACGCGAGCCGGGGGAAACCATCGCGCAATATAGCACCTCATGCGGCGCCACGGCAGATGATTAC
>Ga0187847_10000044_pt1 | contig 136156 bp, 110 predicted proteins | sample June2016WEW_4_10_FD_132458 | JGI IMG/M metagenome (GOLD analysis project Ga0187847, IMG submission 132458) | Peatland microbial communities from SPRUCE experiment site at the Marcell Experimental Forest, Minnesota, USA - June2016WEW_4_10 | ecosystem: Environmental > Terrestrial > Soil >...
AGTTGCCTCCGCCGACGAACTGAAGGCACGGATCGAGCTCTACCTCAAGCAAGTCAATGAGACCCCTGTGGTGTTTCGTTGGAAGTACAAACTGGAGACGCTGTCCCTGGTATAGCAATTGATATGTTATTTGCGAATCACTATACTAGGCCTTTCAGAGCGCCATCAGGACCACGCCGCAGGCAACCAGCAAGGTCGCAATCCAACGCCTTCGGCCCACCCGCTCATGCAGGAAGATTCGTGCGGCCATGGCATTGGCCACGAAGGTGAGCGCGGCCGACGCAGGCGCGACCAAACTGAGGTTTCCCCACGACAAGCCAAACAGCAGGCTGTAGAAGGCAACGGCCATCGCCAGCACACCCGCGGTGAACGTAGGGGTTTTCAGCACCCGGCCGATGACCGCCAGCAATCCGCGGCGTCGCAGCAGTTCCCCGACATCGCCGACGCGCTTCATGGAATAGGCAAGCAACACGTCTCCCGTCGTGGAGGCCAGAACTATGAGTCCGATTGCGGCCCAGGCGTAGATCTCGCTCATGGCCGCACTTCTCCCGGTTGGGAAACGGTTTGGGCCGAACCGGCAACCGCGTCCTGGTGTTGGCGGGCAGGAGTGACCGAAGGCCCGGCCGCCACAAATCCCACGCCGGCGGCAATGAGCGCGATGCCCAGCCAGCGGGTCAGCGAAATTTCTTCATGAAAGCCGAAGTGAGCGATCAAGCCGACCAGCACGTATCCGAGCGACGTTGCCGGCAGCACGTAAGTGAGGTCGGCCCAGGAGAGCGCAGACAGGTAACAAGCAAAGAACGCCAGCAGCAACAGGATTCCCGCCGCGATCCAGGGATTGAGGATGGCCAGCAGCAGACCGGAAAGATGATGCAGGGAAATCCCGCCGAGATTTTTCATGCCGCGGGCGAGCAGGGAGTCGCCGGCGGTGGCGAATAAGGAGATTCCCGCGAGAACGAGGTACTTGCGAAAGGTCACTGCGGAACCAACTCGTGAGGCGTGGGATCAGGCGCCCATGGAATCATGGAAGCATGCAGAAAGCCTAGGAGGCGTGGACCGCTGATCATTCCAATATCCCAGTCACTCAGTGATCGGAGGATTCATTACGCTTTGGCTGGTTCAGGGGCCGTCGATTCTTCCTTATGGTTTTCCTTGATCCACTTGTGGCGCAGCGAGCGCACTTTCAGGAAGGTCCGCGCTTCTTTGTACAAGCGCTTGCGCTCGGTGTTATTGAACACCGCTTTCCTTAAAATGCGGTAGGCGGCCTTGGGCCGGAAATAATACGCGTCGTAGAAGTCGTGAACCGCGCCCAGAATCTCGGTCGCGGGCAGGCCGGGATATTCGATCTGCACCATCTGGTGGCCGAGGTCATCGACCATCTTCGTCTCGGTCGTCATGAATCCGTTCTTGATTGCCGACTCATGCAATTCTGTTCCCGGGAAAGCGTGGGCCACGGAAACCTGGATCGTCTCTACGTCGAGTTCCTTGGCAAACTTGATCGTGTTCTTGATGGTCTCGTGAGTTTCTCCGGGCAGGCCAAGGATAAAGTCTCCATGGATGACCAATCCCAGCTTGTGGCAATCTTTGGTGAACTGGCGGGCGCGCTCGACGGTCGCTCCCTTTTTGATGTTTTTCAGAATCTGCTGATCGCCCGATTCGTAACCCACGATGAGGAGCCGGCATCCCGCGTCTTTCATGGCCTTGAGGGTTTCAAAATCGGTGGTGACGCGCGAGGTGCACGACCAGGTCAGGCCGAGCGGTTTCAATTTGGAGCAAAGTTCGATGGTACGGGCTTTCTGCAGGTTGAAGGTATCGTCATCGAAGAAGAATTCCTTGACGTACGGCCAGTATTCTTTCGCCTTGGCCATTTCACGCGCCACGTCGTCGGTCGAGCGTTTGCGCCAGGGATGTCCGCTGAGGGTCTGCGGCCAGAGGCAGAAGGTGCACTGTGCCGGGCATCCGCGCGTCGTATACAGCGACACGAACGGATTGAGCAGAAAAGGCACGTTGTAGCGGCGGACATCCAGGTCGCGCCGGTAAACGTCGGTCACATGCGGTAGTGCGTCCAGATCCTGAATCGGGGGTCGGTCGGGATTGTGCAGGACGGCGCCATTCTTGCGATAGGAAATGCCCAGGATATCCTCGAGCGGCTTGCCCTGCGCGTATTCGTAAATGGAGTAGTCGAACTCCTTCCGGCATACGACGTCAATCACCTTCGCTTCGAGGAGTGACTTTTCGGGAAGCACGCTAACATGGGGGCCGACGAACGCGATTTTGATGTGGGGATTGCTGTCTTTAATGGCTTGGGCGATGCGAACGTCGCCGCTGAATCCCGGAGTGCTCGTAAACAGCACGAGCAGCTCGTAGTCTTTGCAGGTGCGGATTGTCTCTTCCGCCGTGACATGGTGAGGCGGAGCATCCAGCAGGCGCGCACCTTCAAGCAATCCTGTCGGATAGGCGAGCCAGACCGGATACCAGTAGGATTCAATCTCGCGCGTGGCGGGCCAGCGCGAACCTGCACCCCCATCGAAATTCTCAAACGAAGGCGGATTTAGGAACAGCGTTTTCAATGGCATAGTGTGAGTCTCTTATTCTAGCATTTTGATGCGCATACGGACCCCGGCGGAGGCTAGCGAGTCAGGTACGTTCCTCCTGCCGCGAAAGGTGTGGAAATCCTTGCCCCAGTGTGCCTTAGCGGCGCTCGAATCGGCAAAGGAATCCGCTCAAAAGCCGCTTTGACGCATTGAAGGTGCGAAAATCGGACCTCGACGGCATAGTGGTTGGATGCTTTATTTGGCCGCCGGGATTGTGGAAACGGTGGCCGGCAATGCCCATTGCTCCAGCTCGCCGGTGGCGCGCAGCAGGTTCAGGCGCACTCGCTGGTACTCAAAATCGGCGTCCTGAAAAAGCAGGAAGCGTTCGGCTGCCTGCACGCGCGCGTCGGCCAGTTCATGTAGGGTGCCAGTCTTGGCGTCGATCTTGGTCTGGGCTGCTTCGAAGCCAGCTTGGGCGAGCTGATATTCCAGCTGCGCGACTTCGCGAGCCGCCTCAAGTTGCTCGGCCGCGCGTTGGAGCTTGAGCGTTTCTTCTGCCACCTGATTACGAGTCGCCTCCGCTTGCTTCCTGGCCTTGAGGGCCTCAGCCTCGGCACCTTCGGCTCGGGCGCGCTGGCTGGCGTTGAAAAGCGGGATGCGCAAGGCTAGACCGATGGTGGCGTTGTTCACCTGAAAAGTGTGTGCGGGAAAGTAGGTTTCGTAGTTGTTAAAGGTTGAAAACCGCGCATACTGCGCTGAGAAATCGACCGAAGGATACAGAGCGCGATGCTCGCCCGCAGCGCGCACGGCCTCTGCCAGAGAATGCTGCTCGGCAACCTTGACGACGGCGCTCGAGGCGACTGCTTTCTCAGGAAGATTTTCCTCGCGAGCGACGGGCGGCAGAGCGGGGATGGTCTCGGGTGCGATTTCGACAGCGGAAACGGGCAAACCGGTCAGGGTCGAAAGGTGGCGTCGAAGAACGTCAGCGTTGCCCCGCGCTTCGGCGCGGTGCAGTCGCACGCGTGCCGAGGTGAGCTTGGCTTTATTGAGATCTACCGTGCTGTCCACGCCGGCCCGCAGCCGATCCGATACCGCGTGTTCCATTTTCTGCGCGTCGGTGGCGTCCTGCTCTAAGCGCACCAGTCGCGCTTCCCACTTGACCAGTTCCGCGTAGGTCAAGGCAACATCCTGGATGACGGCGTCGCGCTGGTCTTTGTCCTGAATCTCCGAAGCGTGCCAGTCGATCTTGGCCGCCTTCAGGAACTGCACCTGCGCCGCGTTGAAAATCGAACTTTGGCTCACCACGTTGGCCAGCGCCGGTGCCGAACCTTCGATGCTGAGAGGATAGCCATAGGTCCAGCCGATGCCCGAGCCGAGGATAAACTGCGGCACGTAGTTGTTGCGCAGCTCGCGATAGGAGGCAAAGGCCCGCTGCACGTCGGCGCTTGCCGTTGCCGAGCCGGTGCTGTGCGCGAGCGCAAGCCGAATCGCGCGTTCGAGTGGAAGCGGTTCTGCGAGGCCGCGCATCGCAATCATCAGAAAGAGTGCGGCGGAAATGGGGGCCAACGGATTCGTGGAGCGCGACCATCGTGGCAACCGGATCTTCATCTCCTCACCTTATCTCTCCTCACGCAACGGCTCATCGGTGGCGGTGCAGCGACATAAATTGTAGTGCGCGACAGGCAGGCGGTGCAGTGGCGGTCGGAAGTCGCTCGGGACGCCACCAGGCGTGGGAGGGAGCGTGACATCTTTCAATGGGCCAACCGGCTGAGAGATTGCTGGGCTACACGGAAGTTCCGAGCCAATGTCAGTGCGGCCTGGTATTCGTAGGCGGCGCCGGCCTTGTCGCCTTGTTTTTCGAGCAACAGGCCCAGAAGATAGTGGGCCTTAAACGCCGGCGCGGCCTCTACCGGGCCAGTGGCGAGATAGCGGCGCACCATCGTTGTGGCTAAGGGATAGCCACGGCCGGCGCGATACAGATTGCCCGATGCCTCGACCAGAACGTCGGGTCTCACGGTGGGAGCCTGGCTGAGCTTGACCATGGCTTGCTCCATTTCGTCCAGCCGCTTCTGGTGGCGGAGGAAAAGAGCCAGTCTGAGCCATGCTTCCGCGTCCCCGTGGCTCAAGTCGATGTACTGGTGATACTCCTTTTCGGCGGTAGCGGAGTCTCTTTTTTGCTCGGCGATGAGCGCATAAACCCAGTGTTCACGGGCAGGGTTCATGATCGCAATCGAGTGCGCTTGATCGCGCGCTTTCTGTTCGCTGCCGCCGATGATTCCGGGAGCGTCGATGTAGAATTCCGCCAGATCGGAGCGCGCCTCGAGGTCCTGCGGGTTCAACTGCACGGCACGTTCGAACTCGCTGCGCGTCTTTCCCGCCAGGCTCGCCGCCGCCATGAAACTTGCCCGGTCTGCTTTCTCGCCATACACGCGGCCCAGCCAAAGATGGAAACGGCTGTTGGCCGGATCGAGAGACGCGGCTTTGCGGCAAGACGATTCCGCCCGGTCCCAATCTTCAATCTCGTAGTAAGCGCGGCAGAGCAGGTTCGAAGATTCCGCGTCCGACGGAGCGGCAGAAAGACGGCCTTTCAGTTGCGCAATCGCGTCATCGATGCGGCCGGCGGCCAGCAAGTCTCGGGCAGAGTCCGCATGGCTTTCGGTCAGCGAAACAACGACGATCAGTAAAACCAGAAAAACTCTGGAAGTGCGGGTGATCATCTAGAATTTGACCTGGGTTCGGTCGCCGATCGGCTTGCCGTTCAGCGAATTGGTGGCGACCACGTCCTTGGCGGAGAGCCCGCGCGTGATTTCAACTTGCGTCAGGTTGGAAAGGGAAGTCTCAACTTCCCGGCGCTTGAGTTCGTGACCCACCACCTGCAGCACATACGGCCTAGAGTCGTCCAGACGGATAGCCTCGCGCGGCACCACCAGGGCATCGTCGTGCGCCGCGATGATGATCGTGACCCCGACATTGGTATTGGGCAAGAGTTTTAAGTCCTGGTTGTCTACAATGCTGGTCGTCTCGCCCACGTTGCGCGTGCCGTGCAACTTCACCGTCGAAGGCACGGCCAGAACGGTCGAGTGCCAAAGGCGCCCGGGGATGGCGTCCCAGGTAATCTCCATGCGATCGCCGGGAGCCAGCCGGCCGACGTCCGGCTCGTCGACGAAAGCGCGGACCAGCACTTTACGCAGGTCGGCGACTTGTAACAGAAGATCGCCGGAGGTGACGAATCCTCCCGCCTTGACGGGAAGGGAATAGACAATTCCGTCAAAAGGAGCCCGGACATTCGATTTCGCCAGGATGTCCTGCGCGGCATCGTAGCTGGCCTGCGCTTCGGTCCGCTGCGCGTCAACGTGCTCCAGTTCTGCGTTCGAGTAGCGCTCAGTCTGTTTTTGCCGGAGAAACGTGAGTTGCGCGTCCGAACGTGCCAGAGCGTCTTCGGCTTCCCGCACTTCTCCCGCCGCCGCCGCGCCCTGCTGCTCGAGTTTTTTCAGGGCGTCCAAGTTACGCCGGGCGGAGTCGCGATCGGTTTCGGCCCTGGTCAGCTGGGCTTTGAGCCCCAGCACTTCCTCCTGATTTCCGCCCCGTACCGCAGCGCTCGAATCGGCTTGCGCTCCCCGCAGTTGAGCTTGGGCACGGGCCGAGTCGGCGCGCGCGGCGGCATCGTCAAGCACGACCAATAACTGACCCTTCTTGACCGAGTCGCCTTCCTTCACCAAAACGCGGCGTACACTGGCCGCAACCGGAGCGTGGGCCTCAAAGTTCTGGACCGGCTCAATTTTTCCGTTGGTGGAAACCACGCTACGAATCGTGCCCTGCTGCACGGTGGCGGTTCGGACCGCCACTGCGTCATCGCCACGCGAGACAAAAGCCGCAAGGACGATCACTGCTCCCAGGATGGCAAGCGCTATCACCCACCAGCGTCGTGGCCGGCGGTCCGAGCTGTTTCCATTCAATGGCATGCAAGGAAAAACGTAAGCTTCAATGTACCACCCGCGCGGAGCGCAGCGCAGGCAAAACGCCGTTTTCCGAACTTACCTGGTTAGATGCCGGGCGCCGATGGTTTGCTTTCCTTTGTGTCGCCGCTGCCTGGTCCGCCATGCCGGCCGATTCTGGCCCGCTCTGGGTACAATAACCGGATGGCGAAAGTTTCCCGCTCCCATTCTTCCCGTTCCGCGACTCCTCGATATACGCTGCAACACGCCCGCGCCGGGCTCGATCAGGCCTTTCCGGAGATTGAAACCTGGGAAAACCAGTTTCCCGGATACGAGATTGTCGTGGATGATCCCGAATTTACCTCGGTTTGCCCGAAAACGGGCCTGCCCGATTTCGGCCAGCTTGTGATCCGTTACGCGCCCAATCGCCGGTGTCTCGAACTGAAGTCGCTGAAAGAATATCTCCAGGCATATCGTAACCTGGGTATTTTCCAGGAGAATGCGGTGAATCAGGTGCTGGCCGATGTCGTGCGATGGGCTCGGCCGGCATGGGCTGAGGTGAAAGGCGAGTTTCGTCCGCGCGGCGGAATTGCCACCGTGGTGATCGCCGAGTGGCCGCGAGAGAAGAAAACAGCAAGACGAAATCGACAGAGGTGAACCTGGCTGGGGCCGACATCGAAATCTGGTTCTTTCCGATTCCTGTCCCAGGGCCGCGCGCCCGGGGACATTTCGGCGGGCAGGCGGTATCGCAAGCGAGGGTGCGATTTCATCCGGTTGCTCGCCCCGTTTGCGGCGCTTCCGCGGCCCTCGATCGGGCGCTGCCATGATCGCCGGGGTTCCATGTTTCTCTCCTCCTTCGTGCTATATTCCTACGACTCGTGACCCGGAAAAACCTCCACGCCCGCACCGCGCTCATCGTACTGTCTGCGCTCAATCTGCTCAATTATGCGGACCGCAATGTGCTGTTCGCGGTGCAGCCGCTGGTGCAGGACGAATTCCATTTGAGCAAGGTTCAGATTGGATATCTCACCAGCGCGTTCCTGGGGTTTTACATGATCGCCGCCCCTTTTGTCGGACCGCTCGCCGATCGCTACTCGCGCAAGCTGATAATTGCCGGCGGCGGCATTTTCTGGAGCGGTCTTACCCTGCTCACGGCGTTCACTCACACCTATGGGGAGCTGCTGGTTCGTCACACCCTGGTGGGGATCGGGGAAGCCACCTTCGTTACCATTGCACCGACCTTTGTGGCGGATCTTTTCGCCGAGAAACTGCGCGGCCGCATCCTCGGAGTATTCTATCTTGCGATTCCGGTGGGATCGGCGGCGGGCTATCTGCTGGGAGGCAATCTCGCTCCGCATTATGGATGGCGCTTTCCGTTCTACATCGCGGCGGCACCCGGGTTTGTTTTGGCGATTGCCGTGCTGTTCCTCGACGAGCCACGGCGGGGGCAGTTTGATTCGGTCGAAGAAACTTCCGAACGCGGCACCATCCGGGGTCTGGCGCGCAATCCGGCATTTCTGACCGCGACTCTGGGAATGGCCGCCATGACGTTTTCCCTCGGCGGTATTCAGGTCTGGATGCCGCAATTTCTTTACAGCGAGCGTCACTACTCGCTGGCGCAAGCCAATTTCGCATTTGGCATCATTATCGTGGTCGATGGTATTGTTGCTGCGCTTGTCGGCGGGTGGTTGGGAGACTACCTGTTGCCGCGCCTGAAAAGTTCTTACTACCTGGTCTCCGCCGTGAGCATGGCGCTCGGCGTCCCCGTGATGATCGTGGCCTTGTTTGTCACGGGGCGCGCCATGGTGCCGGCGATTGCGGTCGCGGCCTTCTTCCTGCTGCTCAATACCTCGCCGCTCAATGCGGCGGTGATCAACTCGGTTGGTGCCCACATTCGGACAACCGCAATCGCTGTGAACATCTTCATTATTCACATTCTGGGCGACGTGCCGTCGCCCACGATGATGGGATGGGTCGCCGACCGGCGCTCGTTGCAGACTGCTTTCGTTTTACCGGTGATTGCCATGGTTGTCTCTTCGCTGATCTTGTTTTACGGTATGAAATTTGCACCGCCGCTGCGGGTCCGCGCGGAATCGACGGCATCGCAACTGTCCCCGGAAGCATCAGCCTAGAGCATGCATGGGGCAACCATTCCCTGGGGAGTAATCAACTGGATCGCGGGTGGTATCCTCGCGCTGGTCTGGTTTTCGCGCATCGTGGATGCGGCGCTGGGCATGCCGACGGTCGCGGATATTGCCCGGCCCGAATGGGATCGCCGGCCTTCGGGATCCCGGGGCGAGCCCAGAATCAGCATTGTCGTTCCAGCGCGTAACGAAGAGGATAGCATTCGCGACACGCTGCTCCAGCTGCTTGCCCTCGACTATGCCAACTACGAAGTGATCGCAGTCAACGATCGCTCGACCGATCGCACCGGCCCGATCATGGACGAGATTGCTGCAGGTTCCAGGGGGCAGAGCTTGCTGAGGGTAATTCACATTGCGGAACTGCCGGAGGGATGGTTGGGAAAAACTCACGCCATGTGGACGGCCGGCCAGCAGGCAAGTGGAGAATGGTTGCTTTTCACCGACGCCGATGTCCTGTTCAAATCCGATTCTCTGCGGCGCGCCGTGGCTTATGCGGAGGCGGAGCGGGCGGATCATGTCGTCGTTTTTCCGCGCATGATCATGAAGCTCCCCAGCGAAAGAATGATGATCGCTTTCTTTCAGGCGCTTTTCGTATTCGGACATCGCCCCTGGAAAGTCGCCGACCGCGAGGCTCGCGACCACATGGGAGTCGGCGCCTTCAATTTGCTGCGGCGTCCGATCTATGACGCGGTCGGTACTTATCGCGCCTTGCGCATGGAAGTGCTCGACGACATGAAATTGGGCAAGGTGGTCAAGAACGCGGGCTTCGTCCAGCGCAACGTCTTTGGTGGGGATCTGATCTCGCTCCGCTGGGCGAAAGGCGCGTTAGGCATTGTCGACAACCTCACCAAGAACTTTTTTGCCGTGCTTTCGTTTCAGTGGCCGCGGACCTTGGTCTCGGTCCTCGGTCTTGGTTTTCTGAATCTGGGGCCGTTTCTCGGCGTCTGGTTGTCCCATGGCTGGGCGCGAGCGCCTTACGCCATCGCGCTGCTTTCCCTGTTTGCCATTTACCGTGGGATGTCGTCCATGTCACCGATCCCCTCGTATTACTTCTTTCTGCATCCCGTCAGCACCAGCTTTTTCATGTACGCGCTGCTGCGCTCCATGGTGCACACGCTGTCGAACGACGGAATTGTGTGGCGGGGGACCAGGTATTCGCTGGAACAGTTGCGCAAAGGAATGGTGTGACGCCGCCGTCGAACCACCGCCGATGTCGGGCACCAACCTCCAATGCCAGGAGCGCGGCGTCTCAGCGCGGCCTTGGTCCGGTGCATGTCGCCGGTCACCGGTCGCGCGATGGTTCCCGCACGATCGCTTTTACGCGACCCGGAGGGGCGCTGAGTGAATTGCAGCGGTCCCTCATCAGCGTATTGATTCGCGGCACGCCGGGGACTCGATACCGGTGAAGGAAATAAAGCCTCGGCCGCTTCCCCGGGAAGCCTGCGACGCGATCGCGCTGGCTTGGGCTTGGCGCAGCGAGGTGGAGTGCCGGGGCCTGACCCCGGCCTGCCACAGTGCTCGACGGCCAAAAGCGCCGCCTGTGGCCTCTGCGGGTCGGTTATTTGTTGAACGCCTTTACCGCGGTCGTCTCGTCATCCTTCACGTCAAAGACGGTGTAGAGCTTCGTGATTTGCAGCAGGTCGTGCACCTTCTTGGTCAGGTTGAGCAGTTTAAGATCGCCACCCTGGTTCTTGGCGGTCGTAAAAGCACTGACAAGCTCGCCGATGCCGGAGCTGTCGATGTAATTCACGTCGCCGAGGTTCAACAGTATCTTCTTCTGTCCCTTGGAAAGCAGGTCGCGCACGGTTTCGCGCAGTACTACGCTGCCTTCGCCGAGAGTGATCCGGCCGCTGAGGTCGACAATCGTGACGCCATCCACTTGACGAGTACTGGACTTCATGCTCACTGGGGAGCCTCCTTGGAGTCCGCGGGGTTGCCGTGGACATGCTTGATCATTCTAAGTTCGGTGCCGGTTTGGGACGGGTGAATCTCCACCACGTCCATGAACGAGCGTATCAGGAAAATACCACGCCCCGATGTTTTCATCAGGTTGTCCGGCGCCAACGGATCCGGAATCTTGCTGGCGTCGAGCCCCTTGCCCTGATCGCGGATGATGATGACCAGGTCGTGGGTAGTGCGCTCAAAGGCGAGCGTCACCTTTTTGCTCGGGTCGTAGGCATTGCCATGCAAGACGGCGTTCACCGCGGCTTCTCGCACCGCCATGGAGATCTTCATGATCTCCTCGTCGTCAAAACCAGCTTCGGCGGCCATGCGGCTGGCTGTCTCTTCGGCGTTATTGACCGTCTCCAACGTCGAATCGAGCGTATAGGAGACCCGGTTTGCGAACATAAAGCGAACAGTTCCTGAGTTGGCATCCGCCCCGCTTACGGCGTTGGCGCCAACCTCAAAGTGCTCGCCCGAATGCGTTTGACGGGCGAACTGAGAGTTTGCCTGTAGGGCCCGCAAAAGTCAACGCGGTACCCCAAGTTTGTCATGCCCCGGTTGAAGGGTCATCGGATGTTTCCGATAGCAATCATCGATCATGAGCGACCCCGATACCGGGAGTAGTTACACTCCCGGTTCGCGAATGTCTTCAAGAAGCCGGCGGAGGCAAACCGTTGCTCGGGCGTTAGGGCGACGCAGGCGAGGTGGGGCCGGCGGGGGTGGGAGCGCAGCGATCGGCCGATGGCCGCGACCAGCCCGGACAGCACTCGCGAGCGACCAGGCTGCTAGAAGAATCAAGGCATCCCGGGAAAGGGTAAAAGTCGCGGAGTCGACGTTCAAAGACCGGATAACGCGCCACTTCTCGGTCGAGGAGCATTAGAGTCGGATATTCGGATATTCTGTTCGCCGCTCCGGTGACCGAGAACTCCAAACCCAGGCTAGCAATAAGGCTGACCTTGGATCGGACTTGCCGACGGGAACGATTTTTGATTTACCAGGGCAAAGAACCGCCGCAACTTCGCGGCATCCAGATGACCATTGGTTCGCACCCCGGAGCACAAGTCGAGTCCGAACGCGCCCACTTCTTCGATGGCGTGGCCAACGTTTTCAGGCGTCAACCCACCGGCCAGAAACAGTGGGACGCCGATATTTTCCCGGATGGTGCGGCTGAGCGTCCAATCGTGCGTCCGGCCGGTACCGCCCAATTCTTTGACCGCGAGCTTCTGGTTGCCGGAATCGAGCAGGATGGCATCCACGTGGGGCGCGACGCGAGCGGCCTCCTCGACCGACTCGGCACCGGTTACGTGGACGACCTGAACCACCGAAATCCCGGGCAGGGCCTCTTTCAGATCGCGATGGGTTCCGTCCGTGAGATGGTCGCACAGCTGGATGGTATTGGTCCGACAGAAGCGCTGTTGCTTGACGATCGCAGCTACACTTTGCCGTGAAGTCAGCAGAAACGTCCCAATGGGGGGAGGAACGGCGGCTGAGATCGCTCGAATCCGTTCGTCGCTGATCACCCCCGGCCCGCTCGGCATGTGAGAGACCAGCCCGAGCGCGGAGGCGCCGCACGCGACGGCCAGATTGGCTTCTGCCACGCTCGCGATGCAGCAGATTTTTACTCGTGGCGCCAGGGTTGCGTTCATTCGTTTGTGCGGGCCGCAGCCACTCGCCTTCCCACCGGGCTCCACCATTGAGAACCACGCCCGGCCCGGTTGCCTGCGGCCAATCCTTGACGGAAGGAAATCCCGCCCGGGTGCACCCGTCCGTCACTGCCGCAGCCTAAGCTCTAAGGAGCCGGTTGCTGGCGATCAAAGCACGCGTCGGTCGTGGTTACAGGCAGGAGCTTGGCGTCCGGTGCGCGCGGTCGAAACCCTATTCGCCATAAGGAACCCAGATGTTCTTGACCTGCGTGGCATGCTCCAAAAACCACCGCCCCTCGGCGAGCTTCGGATTGAACCAGTCAATGGCGCGGCCTTCGTTGGTGAAGACTTGCTTCAGATTGCCAATTGACATTGCCTTGGCCGACGCGGCACTTGGGGCGTCCCGGAAGCACCAGATGGCGTCGACATCGTCGTGTTCGGCCAACGTTTTCAGAAGCTGCGAGGCATACCCGGTCACGAGATTCAGTGCGCCGCCGGGCAGATCACTGGTATCGAAGAGCTGGTAGAGATCGCCCGTGATCAGAGGATAGGCCTCAGACGGAACCGCGACCACCGTGTTGCCCATCGCGAGCGCCGGCATCACCAGGGAAACAAGACCGAGCAGCGGGGCCTCCAACGGGCAGATCATGCCGATCGTTCCGATCGCCTCGTTCATGGCAATCGCGACATTGCGAAAGGGCGGGTTGTGCACCGCGCCGTCAAATTTATCGGCCCAGGCGGCGTAGGAGAAGATCCGCTCGATACTGAGTCCGACTTCGGCCGCCGCCTGCTTTGCTCCGACCACCGCCGCCAGCCGCTGCGCAATTTCATCGCGGCGCGCGGAAAAATTCTCGGCGCAGTAGTAAAGAACCTGTGCCCGGTTGTGCGCGCTAGTTTTGGTCCATGATGCGGCTTTTCTCGCCGCTTCCACTGCATTGCGAATGTCCTTGCGATTGCCGAGCGGAGATTCGCCGAGCAATCGTCCATCGGAAGAGCGTGCTTCCAGGCTGTAGCCCGAATCGGGGCGCACTTGCTTGCCTCCGATGTAGAGTTTGACGGTTCGATCAATGGCCGAGCCGCCGGTCGGGTCTTGGCCAGGTTCCGAGCCGACAGGGGCAGGTTTTTGTTCCGCGGGGAGCGGCGGAGCGTTCTTGAACCAAGTCGGCTCCATATATTCCAGCAGTCCTTCGCGTCCACCCTCGCGTCCATATCCGCTCTCGCGATAGCCGCCAAAGCCGCAGGAAGCGTCGAACAGATTCGTGCAGTTCACCCAGACCACTCCTGCCTTCAGTTGGGCGGCGACGTCGAGCGCGAGGTTGATGCTTTCGCTCCAGACGCAGGCGGCAAGACCGTAGACGGTGTTGTTGGCCAACTCCACGGCTTCGGCGGGTGTGCGAAACGTCATCGTCGCCAGTACCGGCCCGAAGATTTCTTGTTGCGCCACAATCGATGCCGGATGCACATTGCTCAGCAGCGTCGGTGGATAGTAGAACCCGCGCGAGGGCAGCGTGAGCTGTGGTTGCCAGCAGGTTGCACCGTCGGAGACGCCCTGGTCGACCAGTTTGCCGATCCGATCAAGTTGCACCTGCGCCACGATCGCGCCTATGTCGATCGCCTTATCGAGCGGCGCGCCGATGCGCAGGGTGCTCATGCGATTCTGCACTTTGACGATGAGAGCTTCGGCAATACTCTCCTGCATCAGCAGACGCGAGCCGGCACAACATACCTGCCCCTGATTGAACCAGATTCCGTCCACCAGGCCTTCGACCGTGCTATCAAGATCGGCGTCCTCAAACACGATGAAGGGAGACTTTCCGCCGAGCTCGAGGGAAAGTCGCTTGTGACTGGTCGCGGTGGCGGCGCGAATCGCCCGCCCAACCTCGGTCGATCCGGTGAATGCGATCTTGTCCAGGTCCGGATGCCTGACGAGCGCCTCGCCGGTCGAGCCGTCTCCGGTAACGATGTTGACCACGCCGGCCGGCAAGCCAGCTTCCTGGCAGATTCCGGCGAAAGCGAGCGCGGTCAGAGGCGTGAATTCGGCTGGTTTCAACACCACCGTGTTTCCCGTCGCCAGCGCCGGAGCGATCTTCCATGCCAACATCAGCAGAGGGAAGTTCCAGGGGATGATCTGTCCCACAACTCCGCAGGCCACCTGGTCGGGGAACTCCTGTTCCAGAAGTTGCGCCCACCCCGCGTGGTGATAGAAATGACGCGCCACCAATGGGATATCGATGTCGCGACTTTCGCGGATCGGCTTGCCATTGTCCATGGTCTCGAGAACCGACAGCAGCCGCGAATGCTTCTGCACCAGTCGCGCAATGGCATACAGGTAGCGTGCGCGGGCGTGGGGAGTGAGTGCCCGCCATTTTGAGGATGCGGCCCGGGCGGCCTTCACCGCAGCCTCAACATCTCCCGCCGACCCTTGCGCAACCGAGGCCAGTTTTTCTCCGTTCGAAGGATCGACGGTCTCGAAGTATTCTGCCGCGAGGGGTGCCTGCCATCCGCCGCCGATGAAATGTTCAAAACGGTGGCCGTGCAGTGTCAGCCAGGCGACGGCTTCTTTGGAATCCTCGGGGGCAGGACTGTACTCCATGGTTAGGAACTTCTCGGCGATGCTCATGGATGTTGACTCGATTCCTTGTTCCGATCTGTTCTAGCGACCGAGTAACCTTGATCGGCGGCTCAAACTTCGCGATTGTCGAACAAAAGCATTAAGGGACGATCGCTGGTAAACTTCAGCACGTCCGCGGCTGCGGCCTTGCCCTCTGCGCTCGAAAAAGCGTTCTCGATTGCCGTCATGTCGTCGAAGTGCAAGGTGGCAACCAGATGAAAGTCGGACGGCCCGGCCGGTGTCATGATCGGACCTTGGCTGACCTCATAATGCCTGAGTCCGGGGATCTTTTTGGCCAGCGGAACGTGCGTTCCGAAGTAATGATTGTTAAAAGCGGCTGCATCCTTCGGGGTCTGATAGACCACCAACATTCGAGCCATTTGGCGTCTCCTTCGGTGAAGCTCTTTTGCACCATTGTTGAGCGGCGGTTGCCGGGTGCTGACGATCCGGCACCTCCGTTCCGGCTCAGGCCAGCGGATGCCGATGCTCCGCCGAATACCGGCCGGTGACGTGATGCTCCAGTTGCCGCTCGATGTCGCCGAGCAATCCGCTGGCGCCGAAGCGAAACATTTCCGCGCGCAGCCACGAGTCGCCCAACTCCTCTTTGATCATCGCCAGCCAGTCCATTGACTGCTTCGCAGTCCGGATCCCGCCGGCGGGCTTGAATCCCACCGCCATTCCGGTTTGCCGGGCGTATTCGCGGATGGCGCGTGTCATCACCAAGCCAACCGGCAAAGTCGCGTTCGTGGGCTCCTTGCCGGTCGAAGTCTTGATGAAATCGGCGCCAGCCATCATGGCCACCACACTCGCCCGCGCCACGTTGCGCAGGGTCAGCAGGTCGCCGGTCCCGAGGATCACCTTCATGTGCGCCGATCCGCAGGTCTGCTTGAAAGCAGCCACTTCGTCGTAGAGGGCTTGCCAGCGTCCGGCGAAAACGTGACCCCGGGTAATGACCACGTCAATTTCGTGCGCCCCGGCCTCCACCGAGCGACGAATCTCGTTCACCCGCTCCGCGAGCGGCGAAAGACCCGCGGGGAAGCCGGTGGACACGGCCGCAACGTGCACTCCGCTGCCTTCGAGCGCGCGCAACGCCGTTTCGACAAAAGTGTGGTACACGCAGATGGCGGCGACCTTGATCTGCAACTTCTCGATTCCGAGTTTCTGTTCCAATTCCGGCTGGATGGGATGCCGACCCTTGGCACACAAACGGCGGACGCGCTCGTCGGTATCATCGCCGGAAAGAGTCGTCAGATCCATGCAGGTGACGGCTCGCAGAAGCCAGGCCGCCTGCCAGTCTTTTTTTACGGTTCGCCGAGCGATCTGCGATTGCGCGCGCCGCTCGACCGCACTGGTGTTGACCCGCACCTCGCTCACCCAATCCAGATTGAGCGGGATGCCGGTGTTCGGCAGCAGCGGTCGCCCCCAGAGAGTGGCCGTCGCGCCGCGCGCTTCAGTGGGAGGCGCGACCCTCCGCGACGGGTTATGTTCGACCTGCATCCTGGCTCTCCGCAGCCTGTCCTTTGCCGATTGATTGTACGGCAGAAAGAACGAAAGATGAATTCCGGTCGCCGCCGCCTGCGGGATGGCGGGTGAAGACTATGGTTTCACCTTGACACCGATGACTCCGCACGACTAGGCTCGGCGCGGTTCGTAATTTCTGTCATCGGCGTTCCGGAGGTCGATTCTGATTCCCCATGTATTTGGTTCGCGTGTTGCGCTCCTTGTCTTGGGCGCAGCAATGCTCAGCGCCTGGATGGTGATCGCGCTCCCGGTTCCGGCCCTCGCTGCCGCCAAGAAAATCATCCTTGATACCGATCCCGGCACCGACGACGCCATGGCCCTGATGTTGGCGCTGAATTCGCCGGAACTCGACGTCCGCGCCATCACGGTTGTACCCGGGAACGTGACCGCCAAGCAGGGGCTGGAGAATGCGCTGCGCATGATGTCGCTGGCTAATCGGTGCGACATTCCGATCGCTGCCGGAGCCCAGCATCCGCTCTTCCAGAAACTGATCACCGCGGAGTTCTGGCACGGCCGCAATGGGCTGGCGAATATCGATCTTCCGCGCAGCCGATGCCAGGTCGATTCCCGCTATGCCCCCGACCTGATCATCGAGATGGTGCACGCCGCTCCCCATGAAATCACCCTGGTTCCGGTCGGTCCGCTCACCAACATTGCGCTCGCTTTGGAGCGAGATCCGTCCATCGTGCCGCTGGTGAAGGAAGTCATCCTCATGGGCGGCTCGATCAGCGGGGGAAATTCGACCGCCGCCGCCGAAGCCAACATCTACAACGATCCCGAAGCCGCACAAATCGTGTTTCAGGCGGGGTGGCCGCTGGCCATGATTGGTCTCGATGTCGGCGACAAAACCTTGTTTTCGGCCAAATACCTCGATCAACTCGCCGAGGCCCACGGCCCGGTGAACGACTTCATCTATCAGGTGGCGCACTTCCTGGTGCAGCAGGCGGCGGACTATGGTTTGTCCGGCACACCCATGTATGATCCGCTCGCCGTCGGAGTCGCCATCGACCACACGCTGGTGAAAGCGCCTCCCATGCACGTGGAGGTCGAGACCCGCGGCGAGTTCACCCGCGGCGAAATCGTCGCCAATCGCCGCAACCAGGTCGAGCGCAATGTGCTGCACGGTGACCGCTATCGGGTCGAGGGACTCGACCAGGTTGAGGCCAACGCAAAAGTTGGCGTCGAGGTCGACGCCGACCGCTTCCTGCAGTTATTTGTTTCCCGAATTCGCGGCAAATAGCTTTGCGAGAACGCGGCTTCGGCCGTGCCACTTCGCGCCCTAAAACAGGTCTGCCGCTGGCAGACCGAGCCTTAAGGAGAATCGATGTTCACACCCCATCGTCTGGGTATCGCACTGCTGATGATGATCACGAGCGCCATCTGCTGGGGCTCCTGGGCGAACACCTACAAGGGCGTCAAGAATTATCGCTTTGAGTTGTTTTACTGGGACTACGCCATCGGCATCTTCCTGATCTCGCTCATCCTCGGGCACACCATGGGCAACACAACCCACGATGCCACCAGCCTGGTTGCCAACATACACTCCGCCGACGGCAACGACATTCTGCTGGCCATGCTTGGGGGAGCCATTTTTAATCTGGCGAACCTGTTACTGGTTGCCGCCATCGATATGGCGGGCCTGGCGATCGCCTTTCCCGTTTCCATCGGGATCGCGCTCGTGGTGGGCGTCATCACCAGCTATGTCCAGCATCCGCAAGGTAACGCGGCGTTGCTCTCGGGCGGTGTGCTTTGCGCCGTCATCGCCGTGATCCTGGACGGGCGAGCCTACAGCAGCCTGGCCGCCGCCAGTCGTTCCACGTCCAGCAAGAGCATCATCACCTGCATCGTCTCCGGCGTCCTGATGGGTCTTTGGGCGCCCTTTATGACGCGCGCCATGCCTCACGAGGTCAACGGCATCATGCGTGGCACGCTCGGTCCCTATGCGGCCGCCATCTTTCTGACTTTCGGCGCGCTGCTGTCCTGCCTGGTCTGGAACGTCTACTTCATGAAGCACCCGCTGGTCGGCCAACCCGTCAAGTTCAGCGGCTTTTTCCGGGCCCCCCTCTCCGCCCACGCGCTCGGACTGTTCGGTGGATTTATCTGGGGTACCGGTATGGTTTTCAATCTGGTGGCGGCCAGCTTCACCGGCGTAGCCATTTCCTATGCCATCGGACAATCGGCGCCCATGGTCGCTGCTCTCTGGGGAGTGCTTGCCTGGAAGGAATTCGAAGGCGCACCCGGAAAAGCCAAGATGTATCTCGGACTCATGTTCGTTTTTTACTGCCTGGGAATTTTGCTGGTGGCACGAGCCAACGGTTGAACCAGAGTTTCGATCCGCGCCCGCTAAAATTTTTCTCGACCGGAAAATTGCCTCTCCCGAAATTGGAAGGAGGAGGGTCCGTCCGCTTGGTTCACACTGCCAACGAGGCCCGCGCCCGCATGGAAAGCCGACAGAACTTCGATTCCCGAAGTGGTCGCGGAAATCCGCGAAAGCATAGGCGTTATGGAAAATTGAATTCCCAATCTGTGTCCGCCAACATTCCCGGGCCCGCCATAAAACTCTTGACTTTGCTTTTCCAATCTATTTATATGGCCCATCGTAATAAAACTGGTTTGCTCCATGTTCCCAGCCGCCACGGAGCGATCCTGATCCGCCACTCTGCAACCTTAGGAGTGGCAGCCAAGGTGGAAACCGATGCTCAAAAGTAGGGCGCTGCTCGTCGCGGTTCTGTGTTGCGTATTTTCCTTGTCTTCTTTCCTGTTTGCCCAAGCCAACGGCAGTCTTTCCGGAACGGTTGACGATAAAAGCGGTTCGGTCATCTCCGGCGCAACCGTGAAAGTCTCCGCGCAGGAAACCGGTCTCACGCGCGAGGTGAAGACCGACGGGTCAGGACACTACCTCGTACCGCTGCTGCCGATCGCCCATTACACGATTCGAGTGGAGTCCCAGGGGTTCCAGACCACGGAACAGAAAGACATCCGTCTGCAAGTCAACGAACAGCGTGAGGTAGATTTCACGCTCAATCCCGCCTCGGTCAGTCAGACGGTCGAAGTCAGTGCCGAAGAAGTGGCGGTGGAAACGACCAATCCTACCCTTGGCCAGGTAATCACTTCGGAAGAGGTAGCGGATCTGCCTTTGAACGGCCGCGACTTCGTCCAGCTTGCGACCCTGACACCGGGCACGACCCAGGAAACCAATCCCAACAGCTTCTTTAACGGTGGCGCGAGCAGCGAAGTCTCTGCCCGCGGCACCTTCTCGCTTTCGGTCGGCGGATCGCGCGCCCAGAGCACGGATTGGCTACTCGATAACAATGACAATAATGAGCTCACCTCCGGTGGCATCTCGATTTTCTCGGACATCGACGCCATCCAGGAATTCAAAGTGCTGACCTACAACTACTCGGCGGAGTATGGGACGCGCGCCGGTCCCACGGTGTTGGTGACGACGAAATCGGGCTCGAACAAGTTGCACGGATCGTTGTATGAATATTTGCGCAACACCGACTTCGATGCCAAGAGCTACTTCGCGGCCTTCAAGGAACAATTCAACCTCAATCAGTTCGGCGGTTCGCTCGGCGGACCGATCAAAAAAGACAAGACATTTTTCTTTCTCAACTACGAAGCCAAGCGGCAGCGGCATGGCATACCCTATATCGGGCTGGTGCCAACCCAGGCTGAAATGGGTGGGGACTTTACCAACGATCCCTTCATTGCGCCCGGCTCTCTTGTGAATCCCTATGCGAATCTCGGCACGGTCACCGGCGAGCCTGCGACTTTCCAGTGCGACGGATCCGGCAACCCAACGGCGATCAACGCCGACGGAAGCCAGGTGCCGGGCACGCCATGCAATAAAATCCCGGTCACCGGCGGCCCGACAGGCTTCGGTCTCGCCGATCCCATCGGGCAAGCGATGTTGGCTCTGTATCCAGTGGGTAGCACCTCGTATACAACCGAGGGAACCAATTACGCGAACGTACCGGTGCGGCGGCTCAATGAGGGCCAGTTCAACGTTCGCGTCGATCACACCTTTTCGAGCAAGGACTCGGCGTTTGCTCGTTTCAGCTACGACCAGGCCAACTCCTATGTGCCGGGCGGGTCGCCCACCTGGGCCGAAGCGAACCCTTTTGCCAGCAATCAGCTCATCGCCAATCACGGGCGCAACGCTGTGGTCTCGGAGACCCACATCGTTTCCTCCCACAACATCAACCAGATCAGTCTCGGCTATAACCGCATCTTCAACCAGATCACCTCCTACGGTGAGTTCGGTCCCCAGCCCTGTGAGGCGGCGACTCTCGGTATCATTGGCGCGGATTTGAACAGCAAGTGTCCGAACGCCCCCGCCGGACTGACGCAATCTACGAAAACCTGCCTGAGTTGCGGATTGAGTTCCACCCAGCTGACCAACTACTGGTCCTTGGGCGATCGCGGTTTTGCTCCCTTCCAGGGTGGTACCAATGTATACACGCTGTCCGATACGTTCGATATGATCCGCGGCAAGCACGACGTGCGGGTGGGTTTCGGATTCCGCGACAACCAGATGAACGTGATGACCAACGGCTTTCAGGATGGCTATTTCATCCTCGACGGTGGATCCAGTTCTTTCACCGGAGACAACGCCGCCGATCTGCTTCTCGGACAAGTCAATGGTGCGATTCATGACCAAACGTTTTACGGCGCCACCACCGGCCGCCGCTGGAAGATGTTCCGGCCTTTTGTGCAGGATGATTGGCGCGTCACCAACAACCTGACGCTGAACCTCGGTTTGGCATGGGCTCTGGTGACGCCGATCACAGAAGCCCAGGGACGCCAGGCCAATTTCGATTTTGCCACCGGCGAGTATCTGATCGCCGGGCATGCCCCGTTTAACGGTTGCACCAACTGTCAGCGCTCGAACGGAGCAGTTGGTGTCCAGTTCGACAAGACCGCTCTTGAACCTCGCATCGGATTGTCTTGGAAGCCGTTTGGCAATCCGAACACCGCGATCCGCGCCGGCTATGCCATCTATCACGACTCTGCCTGGAGTCAGGGTGCTCAGGGAACCTGGCAAAATCCTCCCTATTACGCCGAAGTCGACCAGTTTGGGTACTTTCCGAGTAACCCATGTCCTTTTGGCAACTCGACAATATTGGCCAGCCCCCAGAACTGCGGGCTAAAGTACGGATTCACCCAACCCAATCTGCTGCCCTTCGCGTCTCCTCCGAACCCGGACGACTTTACCGGAACGATTCTTTCGCAAAACCTGAATTTCAAACAAGGGATGGTGCAGCAGTTCAATTTGAACGTCGAGCGTCAGATTCCGGGTAATGTCGTACTCACCATCGGTTATGCCGGCTCTCGCAGTACGCACATCTTGATCGACGGACTGAACCTGAACATCGGCTCGCCCTCGGCTTGCGGGACACCGGGTTATACGCTCGGCTGCGGCGCGGGCGGCGCCGCGTTTAGCGCCCCCTACGGACCTTTCACCACCATTTCCAATGTCACCGACGGTGGGCGGGCGCAGTACGACGGTCTGCAGATCAAAGCGGAAACCAAGAGCACGCATCACGGTCTCTATGCTCTACTGGGCTACACCTGGGCGCGTACCTTTGACAGCGGAATGCCCGATGGCGACGGCACCTTCCCCGGCGCAACCTACTGGCCTCTGCCCGGCACGCGGGGGCTGGACTGGGGCCTCTCGCAGATCAACCTGAACGACCAATTTACCGCCAGCGTGATTTATGACCTGCCCTTTGGCAGGGGCAAACAGTTCGGCGGTTCCTGGAACGGCGTGGAAGATGCGGTTCTCGGAGGCTGGCAAGTCAATGTGATTGAAAAAGCCACCTCCGGTTTCCCGCTGTTTATGACCACCAGTGCGAATGCTTCCGGAGTTAATTTCCAATGGAACGGAAGCAGCTTGAATCGTCCGAACGAGGTGGGCGATCCGAACAAGGGAGGGCAAGTCTCCGCCAACCCGACCTGCGTCGCTCCGGCCCAGGTGCACACGGTTCAGGCCTGGTTTAACCCCTGCGCCTTTGAAGCCCCACCAGTCGGCGAACTCGGGGACTCGTCCCGTTCGCCGCTGTATGGCCCGCGTTTCGTGAACACCGACTTCTCGGCCTTTAAGAATTTTCATATCCGGGAGTCGTACACGGTCCAGTTCCGCGCGGAGATGTTCAACCTCTTCAACCATTCCCAGTTCTACCTGGGCGGCGGCAGCACTGGAATGCAAGACCAGAGCAGCACTTCAACCTTTGGCGTGGTCAACGGAACGGTCAACAACCCGCGTGTGGTGCAATTTGCTCTGAGGCTTGATTTCTAGGCCGCGGAACAGGGGCGGCAATTTCGAGCTGAGGCAGATTTTCCATCTGCCTCAGCTTTCTTTCTGGTCGCCCGAATTCTTGGGTGGAGACTTGCGCCTTCCATCGAGAATGGCTACTTGGGATACGAATTCATGAAACTACGGGCCCCCGCTCTCGGGATTTTCACGGCGGTAACCACTCTCGCTGTCCTACTCACGGGCGCCAACCACTTGTCTTTCGGAGATGAGTGGAAGCCGCGCCACGACCTGGTCTCGCATACCGGCGTTATGAATCTCACCGAGCTGCCTTCTCCGAGCGAGGTGTTCTTTCCCGGGCCTGCCTCGCCCGCCGACCAGCCGGCCTGGCTCCAACAATTGCAAGCCTGGCGCCAGGAACGCCGCACACTGCTGCGCTACGGGGGTGCGCAATACGATCGCGCCGACCTGCAGTGGACGCAGCACATATTTTCCCAAGTCCAGCTGCTGATCTGGGACCGAAGCCTCTACGATCCCGACAAGGGCGAATACACAGTGGATCAGTTTCTTTCCGAGACCGAGAACCGCATCGGCCCAATCGACGCCGTTCTCATCTGGCATGTCTATCCCAATCTGGGCATTGACGACCGCAATCAATTCGATATGCTGCGCGATCTTCCCGGAGGCGTTCCGGGTGTGCGCGCCATGGTTGCACAATTCCATCGTCACGGTGTGAAAGTGTTTTTCCCGCTGCTTGCCTGGGACGCCGGCACCCGAGACGAAGGCTCTGCGCCGGCGACGGCGATGGCCGAACTGCTCAAGCGAGTCGACGCCGATGGCATCAACTTCGATACCCTCGAGAGTGTTCCGCCCGGTTTTCGCGAGGCGAGCGACGCGGTTGGCCATCCTTTAGCCCTCGAGCCTCAATTTCAGCCCCGCGACGGTTCGCTCGCCTGGAGCAACCTCAGCTGGAACGACTGGGTGACCTGGGAAGGGAAGCAGTATCCATTTTCTCCGATGGTGAGCAGGAACAAGTGGATGGAGACGCGGCACACCGCGCTCGTCACCGACCGCTTCACCCGCGACAAGACCGACAGTTTGCAGCACGCTTTTTTCAACGGCCAAGGCTACGCGACGCTCGAAAATCTATGGGGCTTCTGGTACGAAAATAATCCGCGCGATGCGGAAACCATGTTCCGCTTTACTCAGATCGAGCGCGCCATGGCCGACTATGTTCGGAGTCCCGACTGGGAGCCATATGCTCCCGTCTTAGAAGCCGGCGTATTCGCAAGCCGCTTTCCCACCGCGAAGGGAACCCTCTGGACAATCGTCAATCGTAACGAATATGACGTCGCGGGTGCGGAAATCGAAGTCGCGAACTCGCCCGGCGCACACTACTACGATCTTTGGCACGGAACGGAATTGACGCCCGTCATTCTCAATGGCAAATCGACCCTTACCTTCGACCTCGAAGCCCTGGGCTATGGCGCCGTTCTGGCCACAGACCAGGGACTGGACCAGAGTGTCGAAGGCCTGCAAGCCTTCATGGCAGAGCGCTGCAAGCGTCCCCTGGCGGGCTATTCGCGCGAATGGAGAGCCGTGCCCCAATCGCAGGTCGCAATCGCGCCGACCGCGCCGCAAGCCTCCGCACCGGAGGGAATGGTACGCATCCCCGAAGGCGACTACGACTTTCAGGTGAGCGGTATCGAGATCGAAGGGGGCAACGATCCCGGTATTGATGTGCAATATCCGTGGGAAGACTCAGCGCGTCGTTTTCATCGGCATCGATTGCACCTGCATGGTTTCTACATTGACCGGACTCCGGTCACCAATGCCCAATTTCGCCAATTCCTGGACGCAACCCACTATCGGCCGAAAGACGATCACAACTTCTTGCGCGCTTGGCAACCGACCGGGGGTGCGAACGGCTATCCGCAGGGGTGGGATAACAAGCCTGTTACCTGGGTTTCGATCGAAGACGCCCGAGCCTACGCCGCCTGGAGTCACAAACGGCTACCCCACGAATGGGAGTGGCAATACGCAGCGCAATCGACCGATAGTCGCGCTTACCCTTGGGGAAACCGGTGGAGCCCGCAAGCTCTTCCGCCAGTCGATTCGGGGCCCGCGATGCGTGTACTGGCCGACGTAAAAGCATTCCCCGAAGGCGCAAGTCCGTTCGGCGTTCTCGATCTGGAAGGTAACGTATCGCAGTGGACCGACGAATACCGCGACTCGCACACCCGTGCGGCAATCCTTCGCGGCGGCGCTTCCTACCAGCCGAGTGGTTCGATCTGGTACTTCCCGCAAACCTATCGGCTCGACGAACACCAGAAATATCTGTTGATGTCTCCCGGGCACGACCGGGCAGCGACCATTGGCTTTCGCTGCGTGGTGGATGCGCCATGAGGGAACGGAGCTCGCGGAAAATGCGAACCTACAAGCTGACTGGCCGCCAGATTGTCGGCTGTGGACGCACGATGCGGGATCGAGCCGTCGATTATCACGAAGAAACAAATCCTGTACCTGAGTGTGGATCTGGATCCGGGTACGGCAACAGTTTCAGCTGGTCGGAGAGACTGAAACCGGCTCGCTCGGGGTGTATCCGGTTGAGATCCAGTTCGACCTCGACCCGGAAAAGTTCTGCCGCATGGCGATGAGCCTGATGAGTGCCGCCACGCCCCCGCCCGGCTGACCAGGTTCAGGGCTCGGTTCGCGAGCTAGAATCGGGTTGCCGCAGGGAGATGATAAAGGCCTGAATCTCACTTCGGTCCTGTTCTGTCTTTTCTTTTATTTTCTCGGCTATTTGAGCATTAAGTTTAAGTTCTTCTTGAGCTTTCGGCTTGTCCCCGGTCCGCATGTAGGCTTGCGCCAGTCGGTAGTGTGCTTCCTCTAACGTGGCCGCGCTCGGCGAACCGATATCGTCCGCACCGGCGTTGCTGGTCGATACCACGATGGCCGTCTGGAAAGCGGAAATCGCTCGCGAGAAGTCCGTGCGCTCGGCGTAGACAATCCCCAGTTGCAGATATGCCGGGCTGAGTTTCGGGTCGAGCCGGACCGCTTTCTGGAGCAGCGATTCGACGCTCGCCGATGGCCCCCCGTCGCGCTCCGCTTCCGCTGCGCTCGGCGATTGCCGCTGCGATTGTTTGAAGAGGCTGAGCGCATAATAGTAGTTTGCCAACGCATTCTGCGGTTCGATCTGGGCAAAATGCGCCAATCGCTCGACCGCTCCTGCGATGGGAGCGGTCTCGGCCGATTGCATCCTTCCGAGATACAGATATGGAGTTGGGTCGGTCGGATCAAGATCGGATGCGCCGGCGAGGAACTGCGACGCCTGATCGCAGGAGCCGCGAGCATACCATGCAGCGCCGAGCGCGAGCAGCATGCGCTCGGACTTGGGGAACAGGCGTTGGCCCCTCGTGAACACCTCGGTTGCCGGTTCCAGTGCGCGATGCGTCAGAAGCTCGGTTCCCCAGTCGAACAGGTTTGCCTCGCTGGGATCAAGCGTGGCGGCGCGCTCGAATTCGCGAACTGCCTGCAGTGGATGGCGAAGCTTCTCCTCGACCTCGCCCAGCAGGTGGTGCACCTCGGCGTTTCCGGGGTTCAGACGGGAAGCGGCTTCGAGCGCGGCGACTGCCTCGGCGGGTCTTCCGTCGTCGGCAAGCAGTCGGCCGAGCCGCCAGTTGGCGTCAAAGCTCGCGGGCTCGCGCGTTGCCGCGCCCCGCAAAGAAGTTTCGAGTGCAGCGGAGGTCGGTGCCATGGAAGCTGCAGAGGATTGCTTGGCCGATTCTTTGCTCAGCGAGGCGGTTGCTCTGGCCAGCGCTTCGGTCGTCCGCCGGACGGTATCGGAACCGTGTCCGCCGAGGTTGGAGCCCTCGGTTACGCCGGCGACGGTAAATTGAGGCTCATCAAAAAACTCCGGAGCCTGCGGGCCTGGCCGCTCGGTTTTCGGGTCTGCCGCGGCTGGACCGAGCTGTGCCGATGCCTTGGCGGGTGCGACGATTAGGTCGACGGTGGTCGATTTGCGCGGTGCAAGGTTCACGCCAACCGCCCTTGCCTGGTCGTATCCGCTCTTGTCCGCGCGCAGATCATACCCGCCCGACCGAAGCGCGGTAAAGCGATAGCGGCCTTCGGCATCGGTGTAGGTGACCTGGTCCGGGAGAGGCGGCGGAGTGCCGCGATGCAACGCCACCGCCGCGTTCGCCACCGCCCTGCCCCTTGAGTCGCGTACCGATCCCTGCACCACGGAAGTCCCCCCAGAGTCTCCAGACTGGGCGCGAGTCGGGGCGCTCGCTGCGAGCAGCGCCAAGACGCAGGCGCCAACATAAATTGCAGGGAAGTGCCCGGTGGTCATGCGGATCGGCTCCTGGCGAAAAGCAAGCGCGGCAGCTCCCAAAAAAGATAAAATCAGCGGTTACTTGATCGCCATTCTATTCTTGGTCAAAGTTGTCCGCAATCGATGACCGTGGTTATGGAATCTGCGAGGGGCAGGCATGAAGCGAGTCCGTTTCACGAATTCGTTGGCAATGGGAGCTTTGATTCTGACGACCTGTATTTGGTCCGCAAGCCAGGACCTGCGCAAGGTCATTATTGATCAGGACGCGGCGGGTCCTGCCGGAACCGACCAGCAGGCCATCCTGTTGCTCATTCAGTCGCAGCAGACCGAAGTCCTGGGCATCACGGTGGTGACCGGCGATGCCTGGCTCACCGAAGAAGTCGCGCACACCCTGCGCCTGCTCGAACTTATCGGACGAACCGACATTCCCGTCGTCGCCGGCGCCGAGTATCCGCTGGTCAGAACAAAAGAAGAAACCGAACAATGGGAATTACGCTACGGTTCGGTATCCTGGCTCGGGGCTTGGACTCCACGCGTGTATCACGCCCCGCGCGAGTTGGGTGCGATGCCCGAAGGAATGCCGACCACCAAGGCCGCCCCCGAAGATGCTGCCCATTTCCTGCTGCGTATGGTTCGCAAGTACCCGCACGAAGTCACGATCTACGAGGGCGGTCCCATGACGAATCTGGCGCTCGCCATCGCCCTTGACCCGGAGTTCGCCGGCCTGGCCAAGGAGTTGGTGTTCATGGGCGCAAGCCTGAATCCGCAGACCGCCGATCCGGAATTTGCCAACACGCCGCGCCATGAATTCAACCTCTGGTTCGATCCGGAAGCCGCTCACATTGTGCTGCGCGCGCCGTGGAAAAAGATCGTCTGCACCCCGGTCGATATTTCTCTGAAGACCAAGATGACCCAGGAACTGATTGACGAGGTCAAAGCCGGCAAGTCCCCGGCCGCCCAATATATCGGCAACTATGCGCGACTGCGTGGCTCCTACAATTATCTGTGGGACGAACTTACATCGGCGGCGTGGCTTGACCCGTCGCTGATTACAAAAAAGGAAAGCCGCTACATGGACGTGAATCTGGATCGCGGTCCCGGCTACGGCGATACGCTCAGCTGGTCTGATCGGGATAAGCCCCGGCGCGAGGTGCAGTCGGTCGAAGTGCAGTCCGATCTCGACACGCAGAGGTTCTACAGGTTGTTCGTGGATTTGTTGACGGCACCTACGCCGGCCCCGAAGCCGGCCCCTAGTCCCTAGGGTGGCAACTGTTCCAGCATCTTCTGCGCGCGTGCCTCTCCGGGATGCTGCTGGAGCAGGTCGAGGAGCACGGCCCGGGCCTTGGCAGGCGTGTTTTCGATGATGTACACGCGGGCAAGGTTCAGGTACGCCTGATCGAAAGCCGGCGAGACCCGGATGCATTCCTCGAAAGTTGCCACCGCCTGATCCCGCCGCTCGGTCCGCAGATACAGAATGCCCAAATTGTTCAGCGCCTCGGGATATGCGGGGCGCGACTTCAAGGCCTTCTGGAGAGAATCGAGGGCTCGGGCGGTGTCGTCATTTTGCGCAAATACCATGCCGAGGCCATAGTTCGCCTCCGCCTCGTCGGGATTGATTTCGAGCACGCGCTCATAGGTTTTTTGAGCCTCAGCCCAGCGTTTTTGCTGGCGATAAGCGCTCGCCAGATTGTCGAGCGCAATGACATGGTCGGGGCTGAGCTTGAGGGCCTTCTGAAAGTAACCGACCGCTTCCTCGGTGTGGCCGTCGCGCCCCGCCAGCAATCCGAGGTTATTCCAGGAGTTGGCGAGCGTGTCGGGATAGCTCGAGTGAAGCTTGAGGGCACGCTCGAAGCACTCCCGTGCTTCCGCCGTCTTTTGCTGGTTCAGGCGCACGCTGCCAATGCCATAAAGAGCCTCTGCGCTCGAGGGATCATCGCGCAAGGCAAGATGAAACCAAGCCGCAGCTTGATCCATGTAACCGTTCTGGAAATAGGCTGAGCCCCAGGACAGATAATTCCGGCCAAATTCGAGGGCATCGGCCACGCCGGGAAAGGGGAGGGCGTACATCAGCCGTTCCGGGGCGGTTTGGGGAATCTGACGGAAGTCGTTTTCGACGTGCGCCCGGTCGAGCGGCCCCTGGTAAACCTTGACGATGTCTCCCCTGGCGGTGATAAGGAAAGACGTGGGCAGCGACAGATCACGATGGCGATCGAACAAGTATCGATAAAGGATGTTGTAGATGGCGCCTACGTCGTCGGACCCGAAAAGGATGGGAAACGAAAGACGACGCTGCTCGATGAGCGCGCGGACGCCTCCCGCAGCTGCGGGAGGGTCCAGATTCACCGCCCGGAGTTCGAGGCCCTGGGACCTCCACGACGCGTGGTGCTGGTTGAACGTGCTCCAATCGGAGACACAACGGTCCGCCTCGGCCGCCCAAAAGTTGAGCAGCACCGGCTTGCCGCGCAGCGCCGATAGAGTCTGCGTCTGTCCGGAAACATCCGGCAGTGAAAAATCGGGGGCCTCGACCGGCGCCAGCAGCCAAGTCTCGGACACTGTGGGCAGGGTGTCGGCTTCCTGCACCTTTCTGTCGGCCCGCCGGTTGGGTGAATCGAGCGACCGGAAAGCTTCGAGGCGCGACGGCTCAGAACCTTCGTGCACCCACACGCGATGATCAAGCGGCAGATCGCGAAGTTCCTGCACCAATCCGCTCGGCCAGCGGATCGTGGCGTTGACCGGGCCCGTCGCCGCTCCCAGCCCAAAGAACAATTCCTTGCTGTGCTGCGAAAGAAATCCCGATCCCGCTTGCACCGACCGGACCTGAGGCGCTCGCATCTGGTTGCCCCCATCGGTCTCGACCCTGACCACGGCACCGATGGCGTCGCGATTGCTCTTGCCGCCGCGCAGGCGAAAGCAGATTGCCGGCGGCAAATTCGGCATCCGGTTTTTCAAAATCCGCAACTGCGGCCCATTCCGATTCTTCAGAAACAGTTCCTGACGTCCGTCGTGATCGAAATCGGCCAGGGCAAACGATCGCCCATCCTCCAGGAAGTCCAGCCCGAGGACGCCCGAGATGTCAGAGAATGTTCCATCGCCATTGTTCGCATAGAAGACGTTTCGCTCGTACCCGCTCCAGGTGCCATCCGCCCGAATCAATTCGTTGATCGCGCTCCATCCCTGTTCGTAGTCGTGAGAAGGTTTCGCTTTGTCCGGCGAATACGCGACCACCTGCCGCCAGAAGAAACTGTTCAAGTCTTGCCGCGAAGGGCCGCTAACCATGCCGTTGGCGATATAGAGATCGGGAAAGCCGTCGTGATCAAAATCCCAGGAGTCGCTCGACCAGGCCCAGCGTCCGATCCCGACACCGGCCTCGCGGGTCGTATCGGCAAAGGCGGTGTGGCCGCTGGGGTACGTATTTCGAAATAAGGAGTTGCCCATAGCGTGTTGGTGGTAGAGGGTTCGCGCTTCCCGCGATGCGTTCGTCTGGAACATGTCCTGCATCGTGATCCGCTCGCCCGCTGCTGTCCACATGTTCCCGACGTAAAGGTCTTCGGCGCCGTCATGGTCGTAATCAAAGCAACAGACGCTCATTCCCGCGCCGATATCCTCCACGCCCGCCACCCGGGCAATATCGGTAAAGGTTCCGTTGCCATTGTTGCGGTAAAGATTCTTGCGGCCAAAATCATTGACCACGTAAAGATCGGGCCAGCCATCGCAGTTGAAGTCAGTCCATCCACAACAGAAGCTGTAGCGAGTGTTGTTCTGGCTGAGACCGGTTTCCTCGGTTACGTCGCGGAAGGTTCCGTCCCGGTTATTGCGCATCATGAAGTTGGGAGGGCCGTTCTCGGCGTCATAATACGGCGACGGATACTTGTACTGGTCGGTTCCCTGGTAGTAGACGTAGAGGCAGAAATAAACATCCAGCCAGCCGTCGCGGTCGTAGTCGGCCATAGCCGCGCCGGTGAAGGTGCCTTGCGGCGGGCTTGCGAAGTGAAATGCGTTCGCCTTTTGGCGGAACTTGCCGCCGCCCACATTCATGAACAGCATCGGGCCGGTCGCCCGCACCACGATCAAGTCCTGCCCGCCATCGTTGTCAACGTCGACAAAAAGCGCGCAAGCCGTGTTCTCGAGGACGCCAACGCCCGCTGCTTCCGTGATGTCCTCAAACGTCCCATCGCCTCGATTGCGATAAAGCCGGTTTGGAAGTCCGCCCGGCTGGCAGACATAGAGGTCGTCCAATCCGTCGCCATCGATGTCGCCAATCGAAACCCCGTTGTGGCCGTAGATGTCGATACCACAGGCACCGTCGAGCACGGTCCGCCAGTAATCGGTGCCATGCAGAAGCTGCGAAGAGTAGGAAGCATTGTCGCCAAGCGCCGCAGCTGTGATGTCAGCATAGGCGGGGCCGAGAGACCCGATCGACCGACTCTGGGTCTCCTCGAGTGCGTGCCAATTGCGCACCCAGAGTGCGCCTGATGCCGACCGTTGCCAGAGCAGTTGCCAGCTTCCGACGCGCTGTTCCCGGTCGAAGGCATCGCGGGTTGCCACCAGTTCGTATCGGATGCGAGTCTGAATCTGGCCAGCCGAGAGCTGCGCCTCGGGCGTCGATCCCAGCTCGATGCTCGTGATCTGAAATTCCGCCGTGAGAATGCTCCTAAACCCGCCCACCATAGTCCGCAGTTCCCCGAGAAATTTGTCGCGCGCAAGCGTGGCATCGGGCTCGAACGAGTTGACGCGCACCTCGATCGGAGGCCCCGGACGGACCACCCGCGATTCCCTGGGCCGCAGAAAGCATCCTGCGAAGTCAGGGGCCAGAGCTTTGTCGATGGGCAGAATTTCCCCGGGCGACCGCAGCAGGCCCGCGCTCCACTGGGCAAGGACGGCTGCGATCTGGTCGGCGTACTGTTCGGTTACAAAATTGTCGAGGCCGGCCTGCGCTTTCAACAGCAGGGCATCGAGCGACCTGGGCATCCGGTAGTGAGGATGCAGATCGAACTCATGATTCGACGGGCTTCGCTCGGCGGAGTCAAGGCCCTCGAGGGATCTCAATCGGAGGCCGCGCAGACCAGCCGGCACCAGTGCCGCCGAAGCTCCCTGGCAACAGCGAACCAGAAAGTCGCGCCGACCAGAATCGACGGTCCCGGGGACGGGAGAGGTTGGCAGCTTTTGTTCTCGACTCAGAACCATGTCTCCCGGGTTCTCACCTGTGGCCCGAAATTAACATTTGCACCCGCGATGGTCAACATTGCACGGCTATAATGATCGGTCACCCAAGCCTCAGTCATTTGGAGTGCGACGAATGCAAACCAGAAATGCCCTGCGCTGGCCGAAATTGGCAGGCAGCCCGGTACTCGACAGCCTTCGCCCCGCGATCGAGCGCTCCCGCGACGTCGAAACCAGGGTAGACAAAATCATCGAAGTCGCCGGCTGGATGGCCTACGAGGAGCTGCCCATGCCGGACTACGCGCTGCCCTTCGGGATCGGCGCCGGAAACGCCGACGAGACTATCGATTTTATCCTGACCGTCTCCTCGATCGATACCGCTTTTACCGATTTCACCAGTCACGTGCGGTTTCAGGTGGAATATGACGGCCGAACCTGGTCCGATTCGGACGCGCTGTTTGCTTGCGTCAAACGGGCCATGGACCAGGCCGTTCCGATTCTCGAAGGATCCTATCTGGCGCGGGTCACGCGGCCGGAACTGGAGAGGATTCTGGCCGCCAACATCGAACTGCCGATGCTCGACGAAAAAATGCAGATCCTGCATCAGGTCGGAACCACGTTAACCGCAAAGTATGGCGGGCGGTTCTCGAACTTTGTGAAGTCGTGTTCCCCGCGTTTGTACGACCAGGGTAATGGCCTGATCGATCGCCTCGTAGCCGAATTTCACAGATTCAACGATGTCAGCGACTACGACGGCGACTCCATCCGGATCTATAAGTTACCGCAGCTTGCCATCTGGTTCTTGTATAGCAGCCTCCGCCACCCGGGAACTTTTCCCATTGCCGACATCGACAAGATGACGGCGTTTGCCGACTACATCGTTCCCATGGCGCTTCGCCTGCTCGGAATTACCCGCTACTCAACGGAACTGGAGCAGGCAATCGACTCCTATCAGATGATCCCGCGCGACAGCCAGCGCGAGATCGAAATCCGCTCCCATTGCATTTACGCGGTGGCGCTGCTGACCGAAGAGATCAACCGATTGCGTCCTCCAGATCGGCAGATCATCGCACCGCAGCTCGATGCACGGCTGTGGACGCACTACCATACGACGTGGTTTCCCCATCATTTGACGAAGACCATCATGTACTGAAGCCGTTTTGAAACCTTGTTTTCCGAGGAGCCCAGGATCATGAGACGCGCCGCAGGTAGCCTATTGGCAGCCGTCCTTGTTTTTTCCGCCTTCGCAGGCGCCGATGCCCGACGCAAAGTCATCCTCGACCAGGATGGTCGCGGGCCGGCGACGACCGACCAGCAGTCCATGCTGCTTCTCCTGCAGTCGCCGGAGATCGAAACCCTCGGTATTACCATCGTCAGCGGCGACCAGTGGCGCGACGAGGAGGTGGCGCACACGCTGCGCATGCTGGAGTTGACCGGACATTCCGACATCAAGGTCTATCCGGGGGCGGTGTTTCCACTCATCAATCGCCAGGAAGAAATTTGCCGCTGGGAAAATCTCTACGGCAAGGTGAGCTATCAGGGAGCGTGGAACGGGCACAAGGTGCGTGCCGCCAACGGTTCTGACAATGCGGGGACGTGGAACTCGGGCGTCGCTCGCGGACCCTTCGAGGTGCCAAATCCCTTGGTGGAAGGCAACCCCACGCTCAAGCCGGAAACCGAAGACGCCGCCCACTTCATGATCCGCATGGTTCACCAGTACCCGCACGAAGTCACCATCTACGCCGCCGGCCCGCTGACCAATCTGGCGCAGGCCATCAGCCTCGATCCGGGGTTCTCCGAATTGGCCGAAGAGTTGGTGGTCATGGGTGGCAGCATCGCGCCCGTGGTTTCTCTCGAGTGGGGACAGTCGAATCGCCGCGAATTCAACTTCTGGTTTGATCCGGAAGCTGTGCACATCGTTCTGCGCTCCGCCTGGAAGAAGATCACCGTCACCACCGTCGATATTTCGGTCAAAACGCGCCTCACCAAAGCCATGATCGAGCAGATCGCCAAGGCCAGGACGCCCGCCGCCGAGTACATTGGCAAGTGGGCGGATGAAGAGTTCCTGTGGGATGAATTGGCGGCTGCGGCCTGGCTCGATCCGAGCATCATCACGAAGGAGGAGTCAATGTACATGGACATCGACATCTCTCACGGCGCCGGTTACGGCAATACGCTCGTTTGGCTCCCCGGAAATCAGCCCGGACTCGGCGAGCAGATGGTGCATGTCGAAACCGATCTGGACCTCGACAGATTCAACAAGACAGTCATCGACCGGCTATCGCGTCCGCCAAAATGAACAGAGCCATCGGAATTTCTTGGCTGGGCCCGGGGCCAAGGCTCGGTTTACAATGGCCCACCACGCAATCTCTGTTTTCACTGGCTCACTATGCCGAAGAACAAACTACCGACTGATGCGCGCGCGCGTCTGCTGCGTGCGGCGCGCAGGGCCATGAAACATGCCTACGTACCCTATTCCGGTTTCAAGGTTGGAGCTGCCATTCTGACTGCCAAAGGCGATGTGTTCCTGGGCTGCAATGTGGAAAATGCGTCCTATGGCATGACCAACTGCGCCGAGCGTACGGCGATCTTTGCCGCCGTGGCCGAAGCTGGACCGCGGCTGGAGATCGTCGCTCTGGCGGTCGCTAACGCCCAGGGAAGCCCGTGCTCGCCCTGTGGTGCCTGTCGTCAAGTCATTTACGAGTTTGGTCCCCAGGCCGTGGTCTACTACCAGGCTAGGAGCGGCTGGACCGAATGTCCCATCACCGAGCTTCTCCCGGAGGGTTTCCGCCTAAAGTGAGTCAGCCGAGGGTTGCCGAATTCCGTGTCATTGATCTCATCCGCAAAAAGCGCGATGGCGGCGCACTTTCTTCCGCCGAAATCGGGTACCTGGTCGAGGGGTGCACGCAAGGCAGCATCCCCGATTACCAGATGGCAGCTTGGCTTATGGCGGTGGTGCTGCGCGGAATGACGCGCGAAGAGACCGCCTCGCTCACACACGCCATGCTGCATTCGGGCGAGGTCCTGGACCTTGGCTTTTTGCCGGCGAGAAAGGTGGACAAGCATTCCACCGGGGGCGTCGGTGACAAGACCTCCCTGGTCCTGGCCCCGCTGGTGGCCTCCGGCGGTCTGTACGTCCCCATGATCAGCGGCCGCGGACTAGGCCACACCGGAGGCACGCTCGACAAACTCGAATCGATCCCGGGATTCCGTGTCGGTTTGTCGGTCGCGGAGTTCCACCGCGTTCTGAAGGCCTGCGGTGCTTCGATGATCGGCCAGACCGAACGAGTCGCTCCCGCGGACCGCAAGCTCTATGCCTTGCGCGACGTTACCGGAACCGTGGAGAGCCCATACCTGATCTGCGCCTCCATCATGAGCAAGAAGTTGGCCGAAGGCACCGATGCGCTGGTGCTCGATGTGAAGACCGGCTCCGGCGCTTTTATGAAAAAGGAGGAAGACGCCGTCTTCCTTGCCGAACTCATGGTCGAGACCGGGGAACGTATGGGCAAGCAGATGGTCGCACTCATCACCGACATGAACCAACCCCTCGGACGCATGGTGGGGAACGCCCTCGAAGTCGAGGAGTGCATCGCAGTTTTGCGCGGCGAAGGCCCTCAGGATCTGCGCGACCTGTGTCTTGAACTCGCAGCCTGGATGTTCTTTCTTGGCGGCGCGTCGAAAACCGTGAAGCAGGGCAAAGAGTTGTCGGAGGAAATCATCGCTTCGGGCAAGGCGTTGGACAGATTTCGTCAGATGGTCGAACTGCAGGGAGGCGACGTCAGCACCATCGACGATCCGTCCCGGCTTCCGAGCACGGACCACCGCGTGGAGGTACCCAGCCCGCAATCCGGATACGTGACCTCGATCGCCTGCGAACAGGTCGGTACCGCCTGTGTCATCCTCGGCGGAGGCCGGGAACGCAAGGAAGACACCGTGGATGCCGCCGTGGGTATCGTCGTGCACAAGAAAATCGGCGACCAGGTTACTACCGGCGAGTCGCTGTGCACGATTCACTGCCACTCCGACGCTCAGGCCGCACGGGCCAAGTCCTTGCTCGAACAGAGCTATCAAATGGCAGCGGAACCGCCGACCGAGAAAATATCTTTGATTCATCGCGTGATTTACCAAGGGGAACACTAGTTTCCGGAGGGGAAAACGATGGGACGTTTCACCGGCATTCTCGGCTTGCTCACGATGTTGGGTTTCGCCTACGCCTTCTCCACCAACCGCCGCGCGATCAATAAGAAGACCGTGGTCTGGGGCCTCGGCCTGCAAATCGTGTTCGCGATTTTCGTTCTGAAAGTCGAACTCGGCCGACTCCTGTTCCAGAAGGCGGGAGACGCAGTCAACCGCCTGCTCCGCTATGCCTTCGTCGGATCCCAGTTTGTGTTCGGGGATCTCGGCGCGCAGCACTCGACGCTGGCTGCTCAGACCGACCAGCGATTCTTTTTCGCATTTCAAGTCTTGCCCACGGTCATTTTCATCGCCGCCTTCTTCGCCGTCCTCTATCACTACGGCATCATGCAATTCATCATCAAACTAGCCGCCAAGGTGATGACCCGTTTCATGGGTGCCAGCGGCGCGGAGTCGCTCAACGTAGCGGCCAGCATTTTCATGGGCCAGACTGAGGCCCCGCTTACCATCCGCCCTTTTCTCCCCGACCTCACGCGCTCGGAACTGATGACGGTGATGACCAGCGGTATGGCCCACGTTTCAGGCGGCATCATGGCCGCGTACATCGCTTTTGGCATCGAGCCCAAACATCTTCTGAGCGCGGTCATCATGACCGCTCCCGGCACGATTCTGATGTCGAAAATGCTGGTGCCGGAGACCGAAGTGCCGAAGACCGCCGGTCGCGTCGTCATGAGCGCGGACGAGGTGGGCGCGGAAAAAGCTGAAAACCTGCTGGGCGCCATTGCGCGCGGCACTACCGACGGTTTGGGTCTGGCGCTCAATATCGCCGCCATGCTGATTGCCTTCCTCGCCCTGATCGCCCTCGCCAATGGCGTGCTGGGCGGCATCCACGACCAGCTTGGAGTCGTCTGGTTCCCGTCGAGTTTGCAACAGATTTTCGGGGTTTTGTTTGCCCCCGTGGCCTGGGTCATCGGAATTCCGTGGCATGACTGCGCAGCCATTGGCAACCTGCTCGGCACGCGCATGGTATTGAACGAACTGGTGGCGTTCTCGATGCTCGGACCGCAGAAGGCGATGCTCGACCCGCGCTCGTTTACCATCGCGACTTTTGCCTTGTGCGGCTTCGCGAACCTCAGTTCGATCGGAATTCAATTGGGCGGAATCGGGGCGCTCGCTCCGAACAAGCGCGGCGAACTGGCGCGTCTTGGAATCCGCGCGATGCTGGCCGGAACCATGGCCAACCTGATGTCGGCCTCGATTGCCGGCATGCTTTTGTAGTCGTCGCAGGTGGAGGAGTTGGCTCGTCGGCACCCGGCGAGCGACCACTACTTCTCGCAATGGCGCGCGTTTGCCACCTGCGCCAACACTTCGTCTGTGGTCACCAGGCGCGCCCCAAGGCTGCGAAATTCCGCCACAGTCTTTTCTCCGACTTCGGGCGACAGAGTTGCAATCGCATCGCGAACCACTGCCACTCGCCGCTTTCGCTTCCGCAATCCCTTCACCGCGTAACCGACGCAGTATTCCGTCACCACCCCGAAGACGACAAATTCCGCATCGTCGCCCAACCGTTCCACCAAACTGGCGGCATGGCGCGTCTCAAAGACATCCAACGTCTGCTTCTCGAGGATGATCTGCTGATAGGGCAAGAGGTCTCCGGGCAAGCCGGCGTTGGCATCGTTTTCTACCCGAACCAATCGGTCGGTAAGCGCTTCCGGCACAAACTCCGATCCGGGCGTGCCTTTCAGGCAATGGGGCGGAAATTGGCCGAACTCCGGGTCATTCGGCGCATGAAAGCAGCCGTGGGAGACGAGGAAAACATCGCCGCGCCGCGCCGCGTCCGTCAGCTTGCGGATATTGGGCAGCAGTTTCTCGGCACCAGGGACATAGAGCTTGCCCCCGGGCAGCATGAAATCAGCCTGCACATCCACTTCCCAAAAAATGTATTCGCGAGATGGCATGCCACTCTCCGTGAGGTTGATGGTCGCACAACTTGGCTTCGGCCAACGCCCGGCTCCAGGTTGTGCTCGCCTGACGCTGATTCATTTGTATACTAGCGGCCACGGACTTCGCAGCCAATTCTTGCCGGAAAGAGAAATCATGTCTTGCAACCAATCCCCGAAAGCCGCCGCTCAAAGCAAACTTGTCATCCGCAACATCGGACTCATGCTCAGCGGAGACCTGACCCGACCCGTCCTTGACGCCGACACCGTGGTCGCCACCGGAGATCGCATTGCCGCCCTCGGCAAACAGGGCGATGTGGACACCTCCGGGGCCACGGTAACGATTGACGCCAAAGGCAGCACGCTTGCGCCCGGTCTCATCGACAGCCATGTGCATCCGGTTTGCGGCGACTGGACGCCCCGCCAGAATCAGCTCGGGTGGATCGACAGCTACATGCATGGCGGCGTCACCACGATGATCTCGGCCGGAGAGGTACACACTCCGGGTCGCCCGAAAGATATCGTCGGGCTGAAGGCGATGGCCATCTTTGCGCAACGTGCGTTCCAGTCCTTTCGACCGGGTGGGGTGAAGATCTGCGCCGGAGCGCCGGTTCTCGAGCATGGCATGGTCGAAGATGACTTCCGGGAATTGGCCGCGGCGGGAGTGAAAATCCTGGGGGAAATCGGTCTGGGCAGCGTCAAGGACGGCAAGACCGCGCATCAGATGGTCTGCTGGGCCCGCAAATACGGTATCCAGAGCACCATTCACACCGGAGGTCCGTCGATCCCCGGTTCCAGCCTGATCGACAAGGATATGGTGCTCGAAACCGACGCTGATATTATTGGCCACGTCAACGGAGGCCACACCGCTCTGCCCGACGACCAGATCCGGGCGCTCTGCGAACAGTCTTCGCGAGCTCTAGAAATTGTGCACAACGGAAACGAGCGCGCAGCCCTGCTCACACTCCGCACTGCCATGGAATTAAAGCAGCTTGACCGCGTGATTCTGGGTACGGACTCCCCCGCCGGATCGGGCGTACAGCCACTCGGAATTCTGCGCATGATTGCGCTGGCATCGTCGCTCGGCGAAATTCCTGCCGAGGTTGCCATCTGCCTGGCCACGGGAAATACGGCCAAGATGCGGAACCTCGATTGCGGGCTGATTGCGGCCGGGCGTGAAGCCTCGTTCGTACTGATGGACAGGGCCCAGCACTCGGCCGGTAAGGATCTGCTCGACAGCCTGCGAAAAGGAGACTTGCCGGGTATCGGCATGGTCGTCATCGACGGCGCGGTGAGCGCTCAGCGCAGTCGGAATACTCCCCCTGCGACTGCCGTGCCAGAGGTCGTTGGGTGAAAACGGGAATCGTGCCGGGCAGAGGGACCTTGCAAGCATCGGCCAGGCGCGCGATTTCACTTCAGTTCATCCCGAGCGATGCCGCAACCGATTTTTTATACTCGCGGGCCTTGGCAAGGGCAGCCGGCTCGTCCACGGTGAGCAGCTGGTGGTCCCGCAGCACCAGGCGCCCGCCAATCATCACCGTTTCCACGTCGCTCGCTTTCAACGAGTATGCGATCTGCGCGTAAACGTCATACATCGGTACCGCGTTCGGTTCGTCCAGGCTAATCAGCACCAGGTCCGCCTTTTTCCCCGGTTCGAGTGACCCGATCTGTTTTTCCATGTGCAGCGCGCGGGCCCCTTCGATGGTCGCCATCTCGACGACGGCCAGCGCATTCAACGCCAGCGGGCTCATCTTCGAAATCTTCGCCAGCTTTGCCGCCAAGTCGATTTCCTCCATCACATCCAGATCATTGTTGCTGCCGGCCGGCCCATCGGTTCCCAGGCCGACCGCGATTCCGGCCGTTCGCATCTCGGGTACGGGCGCTACGCCGCTTGCGAGCATCATGTTACTCGATGGATTGTGCACGCAGCCCACGTTGTGCTGTGCCAGGATCTTGCGGTCTTCGGCGTCGACAAAAATACAATGCGCCGCCACCACGTCGGGACCGAGCACCCCGATTTTGTCCAGATATTTTACCGGCGACATCCCGTTCTGCTTCTGGCTGTCCTCCCACTCTTTCTTCATCTCCGCCACGTGGATCAGGATTGGTGCATGATATTTGCGCGCCAGAGCGGCGGCGTCCTGCAGGGTTTTTTGCGAGCAGGTGTAAATCGAATGGGGGGCCGGCGCGGCGTGGATGAGCGGATCGCCTTGCCACTTCGCGAGAAATTTTTCGGTGTAAGCGAGCATCGCCGCATTGCTTGGGTTGTCGGGGGCCGGGAAGTCGAGAAATGTTTCTCCCAAAACACCTCGCATCCCCGCCGCTTTGGTTTCTTCGGCCACCGCATCTTCGAAGTAATACATGTCGGCAAAGGTTGTCACCCCGGCGCGGATCTGTTCGGCCGCGGCCAGTCGCGTGCCCCAGCGAACAAACGACTCGGTGACGTTCCTGGCTTCGGCAGGGAAGATGTATTTGTAGAGCCAATCGTTCAGGGTCACGTCGTCGTGCAGTCCCCGAAACAGCGTCATCGGAACGTGCGTGTGTCCGTTGATCAGGCCCGGAAGCACCAGCCGGTCGGGCGCAGCCATGGTCTGCCGGCTCTCGAACCGGGATTGGAGTTCGCTACGCGGCCCAACCGCGACAATCGTATCCCCGGTCACGGCCACCGCCCCGTCCTCGTAGATGTGGCGCTGGCCATCCATGGTCACGACCATGCCGGTGATGATCGTGTCGGCATGCTCTTTGGGTGATTGCCCAGAGAGAACCCCGCAGAGAACTGTGAAGAGACAAATCGGAAACCTGTAGAACCGCCGGCAGAAAGTCATCGTCATCATGCTCGCCCTATCTGGTTGCTATCCGGTGCAGTGCCCGCCTGGAGTTGTGAGCCTTCACCGCAGTCCATCTTCGCCCTTGATCTGTTCCTTGGTAAGCCCGCCCACCCGCGCCAAGGGCCGTCCGCTGTCGGTGACCGCAATGGCGACCATGATCTCATCGGCCCGCGGAGCGTCGTGAATCCGCACTTCCATGCCATCAAAATGGCTGCGCACAAAGGCCGCATCCTTGTGGCCTAAAGGTATGTCGAGCACCACCCCCAGCCCGCCGCGCTTTTTCGAAGAAGGAATCAGGGCGGCCCCTTTGCCGAGCACGCGCCGCACCGGCGTACCCAGCTTCGGATGCAGGATCGCCGCGGCATGCTCCAGTTCACCATTTTCGCCCACCGCCGCGGCCTTGCCGTAGCTTTCGGCCGACGGCCCCGCAATGCCCAACGCGTGAACCGCCCGCTGCGTCAGTAATTCGCCCAGTTGTTCGCCTATCGAGATGAGCTCGGAAAGATCCTCGACGTACTGCCCGGCATAGGGATTCGCAATCACCGCCACCGCCGCTGCCCGCCGGGTTGGGGGGGCGATCTTGCGTCCCATCTCGGTATGCGTCTCCTCGACAAACGTCGCGATCTTTCGAATCTTCGCGACCGGATGCGCGGCTCTCATCTCGGCATTCATCGCAGTCCGTCCTCTCCCCTGATTTCCGACGCCTTCAGGCCGCCCACGCGGGCGTGTACCCGCGGGCCCGTCGTCATCACCAGCGCCAGCAGGATCTCATCGGCGCGCGGCGCATCGGTGATGCCCACCTCCATGGCATCAAAATGACTGCGCACGTAAGAGGCGTTGATGTGGGTGATGGGAACGTCGAGGCGGGTTCCGGGCCCGCCGACCTTCTTGGTTGAAGCGACAATCGCCTTTGCCCCGCCGAGCACCTCCCGCATCGCGTAGCCGCCAGGAACGTGCCATAACGCTCCGTGTTCGAGTTCCCCCGCAGAACCGACGATCGCGCCTTTGCCGTACCCCTCGACTGACTTCGGATTGCCGCCCAGCGCCGTCACCAGCGATTGCGCCATCTCCAGCCCCAGCGGCTTCAGGTCATCCATGAAACCGTCGATTTTCTCGACGTAGCCACCGGAATAGGGATTCCGGATGACAACCAGCGCCCCTGCCCGGCGAAGCGGCGGGGAGGCAACCGGGCCGCCCTCATGAAAAATCTCTTCGACCATCAAGAGCCGTTTGCGAATCTGAACCTCAGGCATCGACCAGTCTCCTGTCGGGAACGGAAACTTCGGGTAACGGCGAGCGCCTGTCCCCTTGGAGGACTCGCGTTTCTCCCTGCAGATGAAGGGCTGAGGCGCGAAGGAGCCCCGATTGGCGCAGCGAATGCGCCATCCGGCAACCTGCTTCGAGCGCCTCGTCGATCTCGCGGGACGTTAGCTCCGAGACCGACTGCGTCACCAGGCGTTCGCCCAGATCGCTATCGGGAGCGAGTTCGACTGCGGCCACGCGCCCGATTCCGGGATGTCCCGGCAGATCGACGGCGTTAGCCACGATTGTGGCGGCAGCGTCAGCCATCGCCGCGGTATCGGCCAGCACCGTGACCGCATCCGCGATGCCCAGCGAAAAACTGCGTCCGCGCCATCCGCTGGTGGCGATGCCGCGAATCGGATTCTCGAAATCAATGGTGGTTGTGCCAAACAGTGAACCGCGCTCCGGACGCTCTACCATGCCGACGACAAAGGCCTCGCCTGGCCCCAAGTGGAGCGCAATATCACCGCCGTCGTTCACGTAAGCCCGCGAAAGCTTGGCGGTCGAAATCATGGCGTCAAGAACTTCCTCCGCCACCGCACCGGCGACCGCGGCCATCGGGGTGACGAAGTACTTGCCGGCATAGGGCCGTACGGCGTTGACCATCCGAAGCGCAACCACTCCTTTTGCCGTCGACCCCTCCTCACGACAGGCCTGGCGCAGGAGAGGGAGCTCAGAACACAACTCGTCGAGCACCGTGACAAACCGAGCCGCCGCCGCACGATAGGCGCGGCCGATTTCGCTCCTCTCGCCGAAAGCTTCTACAATCACATCCATCGGCCCATCCTGCATGTGCAGGCGGCGCCCGTCGGCAAGCGTGCGAACTTGCGCCCGGGGGTTCACTGGCCGCTTTTCTCCGAAGTCAGGGGCCACGGATTATCGACCCGAGCCATCAATCTTCGCCGACCGTCTTCCTCCCGTGCGATCGAACCGAGTGGCCGCACGCAATCCATATATCCGCCGAGTGCGGAATAATCGGAAAGCCGCAGCGAGAACTCGATTGGCGCCACCAGCGCCGGGGTTGGAACATAGCCGAAGGAGTTTTCGGGCATGCGGCTCACATCCGCCATGAGGGTAATTCCACCCCCCGGCCAAACATAAACCGGCGCACCGCCGCACGTCACCCGGGTCAGCGCGTCGCGCACCGAATGCGTCAGCTTTACCGGATTCTCCGTAACCCCGGCGCGCAGCGAGCCGCCTGCGCCCCCCATGAACAGCACCGTACAGAGGGCGGGCTCGCAGTTTTCGCGAATGCGTGCCACCGATTCCCGCAAAGCAGGCGGCAGCTCCTTCTCGAGCGGACGGAGCGCCTCATCCAGTTCAAAATACGCGGAATGCTCGCCGGTGGTGCTCACCATCAGTAACCGCAACCCGGGGCGCGCAACCTCGCGATCAAAGGGTCCGAGAATCGAAAGCGGGTCGGTAAGGTTGGTTCCTCCCCACGAGGTGCCGGGCTCGGCCACGCGGAAATACCGGCCCGGCGTCGATCGCCGCCCTTTCATGCGTATGCCGGTTTCCGGGACGCCCAGCAGTTTTCCCGCCTGATGTTCCGACAATACACCCGTAATGTGATCGTCGACCACCACCACGTCGTCGACCTTGCCGAACCACTGCTTGGCAAACATGCCGATGGTGGCGGAGCCGCAGCCCACGCGCATGCGCTGCTCCTGGACGCCGTCGACAACGGGCGCCTTGTCGGCCTGTACGACAATGGTTGCGCCCTGGTCAATGTTCAATTCCACCGCCTGGCCATTGCAAAGATTCAGGAGCGTATCGCAGGTGACGGTTCCTTCGTGCCGGCTGCCGCCGGTAAGGTGCCGCACGCCGCCAAGCGATAGCATTTGCGATCCGTATTCATTGGTGGTAACGTGCCCCACGGCCTCGCCCTGCGCTCGCACCGTGCTGCACTCCGCGCCCAGATGCCGGTCGGTATCGATCTTCAGCTTGACGCCGCAGTAGCTGAAAATACCTTCGGTCACCACCGTCACCATATCCACGCCGGCGACTTCCGAGGAAATTATGAACGGTGCCGGCTTGTAATCCGGATAGGTCGTGCCAGCACCAATGGCGGTCACAAAGGTTTTTTCTCCGCTCACAACCGAGCCATCCCACTCGCGGGCTTTTTCGAGAAACGGCACCACCGTTTCGCCACGCGCCATCGCGCGCTCGAGCACCACATGCGGATCCAGCCGCACCAGTTGCCCGTCGCTATTCCCGTAGCGATCGCACGATCCCGTTCTCCCCGGCTTGATGTAGCACAGCACCGGACAGGCGTCGCAGCGAATTGCGTCTTCAGCCACGGACTCGCTCCTTCCTGATCTCGGCCGCGAGAATCGCTGCCCGCACCCGATCGGGAGTCGCGGGAACTTTCCGCACCCGAACTCCGATCGCGTCGTGCAAGGCGTTCAAAATCGCCGGCGCCGTCGGTATCACCGCCTGCTCGCCAATGCCTTTTGCTCCAAAGGGGCCAACCGGCGAAGGATCTTCGATCAGAATCGAGTCGATGGGCGGCACGTCCCCCGCCGAGGGGATCAAATAATCGTGGAGGTTCTCTCCCCGGCCGGGAAAAAATTCTTCCATTAAAGCCATGCCCAGTCCCTGGGCCACGCCGCCTTCAATCTGACCCTCGATCAAGGTCGGATTAATGGCGCGGCCGACATCATGCGCCGCCGTGACCCTCAAGACTCGCACCGTTCCCAGTTCCGTGTCCACTTCGATCTCCGCCATATGCGCGCCAAAGCCAAACACCGCATACGGAACCCCTTGCCCGTTCTCGTCGAGCGGGCTGGTCGGCGGATCAAAGGTCGCCTCGCACGTGATCACGTATCCATGCTCATCGAGCGGCAGGTCTCGGAGTGCGAGTCCGTGCGACACACCGCCATCGCGTGTCGTAATGCGGTGGTCGTCAAAATCAATCTTTGCACAGTCACAGACGCCGGCGAGTTGGAGAATCGCCCGTCGCAGCTTCTCTCCTGCCATCTGCGCCGCTCTGCCGGTCACCAGCGTCTGGCGCGAAGCCGAGGTCTTGCCGCAATCCGGTGTGATGGCGGTGTCGCCGGAAAGCAAATCGAAGCGCTCCAGCGGAGCGCCCAGGGAATCAGCGCAAATCTGCGTGACGATCGTGTTCGATCCTTGGCCGATGTCCACCGCGCCCTGGTGCAATGCGATCCGTCCGTCGCGCTTGAGCCCGATGCGCACGGTCGAGGGGTTCGGCAGGGAAGTGTTGCCACAGCCATACCACATGCCCGCAACGCCCGCGCCGCGCCTGACCGTGGCGGTGGGATTCGCATTGCATTTTTGAACCTCGAGCCGCGCCCTCTGCCAGGCCGGCCGCAAGGCCTCCAGGCAGGCGCGGATGCCCGTGCCCTTGCCGAGCACCTGCCCGGTTACGGTGGGAGTATGTTCATCGAGCGCGTTCAAAATGCGGAACTCCAACCGGTCCATGCCAACCCGATCCGCCAAGTCGTCGTAGAGTTGTTCTTGTGCGATCGCAGTCTGCGGAACGCCGAAGCCTCGAAACGCGCCCGCCGGTACCAGATTCGTATGCACGGCGCGGGTCAACGCCCGGTAGTGCGGCACGTAATAGGGGCCGGAAGCATGCACCGGCACGCGAGCCGCTACCGTCGGGCCCCAGGATGAATAGGCGCCGGTGTTAAAGTCGGCGGAAAAGTCGAGCGCCACCAACTTGCCGTCCTTGCCGCAGCCCCCGCAAAGCCGTATGCGTGCCGGGTGCCGCTTCGTGGTCGAGACCATGGACTCGGTCCGCGAATAGACCATGCGCACGGGCTTTAGCAGATGCCACGCGGCGACGGCCAGAAAGGGCTGCACCGAGAGATCGAGCTTGGAGCCGAACCCTCCACCCACCGCCGTCGGAATGATGCGCACCCGCTCCGGCCGAATCGCCAAAATCGCGGCAATGTCGCTCCGATCCATATAAGGAGATTGCGTACACGCCTGTATCTCGATGCCGTCTTCCACCCGTCGTGCGAATCCCGCCTCCGGTTCGATGTAGGCATGTTCGACAAATCCCGTTTCATATTCGGCGTCCACGACCACGTCGGCGTCCCGCAAGGCCCGCTCAACGTCACCGCGCACGACCCGTCCTTCGGTCAAGACATTTCCCGGCCGGTTCGCATGGATCAGTTCCGCACCTTCGGCGAGGGCAGCGTCGATATCCTGGAGGGCTGACCGTTGTTCCCAAGTCACCGGGAATTCCGCAATTTCCAATGCTTCCACCGTCGCCGCCTCGCCCACCACCGCCGCCACCGCTTCCCCACGATGGCGAGCTTCGGTCTCGGCAAAGACCGGCTGATCCGCAAACCGGCCGATCACTCCGTAGCAATTCTTCCCGGGCACATCCTTTGCGGTGAAGACGGCTTCCACGCCAGGATGTTCCCGGACGAACGCCGCCAGATCGCCGAAGTGAAATCGCGCCCGGTGATAGGGGCTGCGAATGGCGCGCACCGCCAGGGCACTCGGGGGAGTTTCGTCGGCGCCAAAGATCTCGCTGCCGTCAATCTTGTGCCGCCCATCCAACCGAACCACCCTTTTCCCTACTGCCCCGTAGGCCTCCGGGAAAATCGCGGCTCCACCCCCGACCGCAGAGTCTGTCGTTCCCGCATCAAGAATCGCCGCAATGATCTTTCGATATCCGGTGCACCGGCAAAGTACGCCGCCGATCGCGTCCATTACCGCCGACTCGTCCGGCGCGGGCTGTTTCTCGAGCAGCGCCGTCGCCGCCACCAACATTGCCGGAGTGCAAGCCCCGCACTGTGCGGCGCCATGCGCAAGAAATGATTGTTGCAGTCTCCGGCCAATCGACTCTCCCATTGTCTTGCGCTCGGCGAGACCTTCCACGGTCGTGACCTCGCATCTCTCCACCTGCCCGATCGCCACCAGACACGCGCAAACCGGGTTTCCGTCCAGCAGAACCGTGCAAGCGCCGCAGTCTCCCGCGTCGCAACCCACCTTGGTCCCGGTCAGGCCAAGCTCCTCTCGCAGCACACGCGAAAGCCGTCGCAACGGTGAACCTGAGACAGTCACCGGCCGACCGTTCACCCGAAATGCGATTGTCTGCTCGCCTGTTTCCGATCGCAACCCCGGACCTCCAGCCATCAGCCGTTCTCCACACAGGCGTTCAGCGTGCGCTCGACCAGCCGCCGCGCCGCTTCCATCCGATACTGCGCAGTCGCGCGTACATCATCGATCGGCGAGAGCGGGAGGAAATGCTCGGTCCTCGCCACGCCGCCCACGCCGTTGCGCGCCGGGACGCCCACAAGTGCGGCTTCGAGTGCTCGCAGGCGCTGCGCCACTGCCGAGCACGAGCCGACCGCGACTCGCGCCTCGGCGACCCGCCGTTCGCGCACCAGCACGACCACCGACACCATGGCAATCGAGATCACCAGATAGCGCCGCGCTCCCAATTTTACAAACCGCGACGCCGCATCCTGGAGACCGCCGGGGACCAGCACCGCGGTCAGCAACTCGTCCGGCTTTCGCCGGGTCTTCCGATTGCCGACGATAAAATCGGCCAGCGGCATTCGGCGGCTGCCTGCGGTTGAAGCCAACTCCACTTCCGCATCGAGCGCGAGCAACGGGGGCACGCCATCGGCTGCCGGTGAAGCGTTGCACAAATTTCCCGCCACCGTAGCCCGGTTTTGTATCTGCACCGAACCGACTTCACGCGCCGCGGCTTTCAACCCATCGAAGCCACGGGGAAGTGGGGTGCGGAGGATCTCGCTCCACGAGGTGAGTCCGCCGATCCGGAAGCCGTCCCGGTCCTTGGAGACGCCACGCAATTCTTCCAGGCCCGAAACGTCGACCACCGTTTCCTCGAGGCCGCCGGGGCCGAGCGCCGGATAGAAATCCGTGCCGCCCGCCAGAATGCGAGCCTCCCCGGAGGCCAGCGCGGCGATCGCGTCCTCGAGCGTTCTGGGCTTGTAGTATTTGGCATTGATGAACAACGACCGAGTCCCCGGAATGAGGTTCTTGCCCCGTTTGAGTGCAGGATGTTCGCTATTTGTATAGCAATCATCGAGATTTGTACAGCACGGACCTGCGCCCGAGGTGGCGGTGGCGGCGTTCCGCGTGGGCATGGCACCGCTGTCGCCAACGATCGTTCAAGAATTGGTTTGCTAGCCGGTTCCCACTGTGCAATCCTGTTGCACGCAGCCACATCACGCTGAACCGGGAGTCCCTTGCTACGAGCAAAATTGCTTCTCGCCCTGATCGTTGGTCTGGTTTCCACGCTTTGGGCCGCCGACAACATCGCTCCCCTTAATGTCAAGCTAGGTCTGTGGGAAGTGACGGTCACGCACTCCATGACCGGGATGCCAGCGGCGCCCAGCCTTCCTCCCGACGCTCTCGCCAAAATGCCCCCCGAGCAGCGCGCCCGCATCGAAGCCATGATGGGCGGCAAACCGAGCACGGACGTGCGCAAAGAATGCGTCACGCGAGAGAAACTTGAACAGCACTCGGCTTTCAGCAACAACCGGGGAGACTGTGCGCGGACCGTTGTCAGTTCCACGGGACGCAAGACGGAAGTGAAGTTTCACTGCGAAGAGAAGCAGTCGACCTCCGACGGGAATTTTCTGATCGAGGCCGTCGATTCGGATACCGTCAAGGGAACGATGCACATGGTTAGCAACTCGAATAGTGGTCACAATGTAACGATGGATCTGACCATTAGCTCCAAGTACATCGGCGCCGAATGCGGTGACGTCAAGTAGCATCCTCGACCAAGCCTTGCCCGGCACGGCGGCCCCAGGAGATTCCCGCGGTCGCGAAAATGCCAGCGAGGCTGGTGCTTGCGCAAACGCTGTCGCTCGTCCCCGCCCTCGCACAATCGGAGAAATCGCCCGAGAAGCGCACTCAACTCGAATCTGCCATCTCCCGTTTCAGGCGACGGGCGGCACGGCTGGAATTTCGCTGGCGGTGGTTGAAAACGGCGTCGAAGCCTGGTCGGCGGGATGCGGCAGCGGGCAGCGGGAGAACTTTGTTCCCGCACTCTCATGCGGGGTGTGCCGGGGAGGAAGCTTCGAGTGGGATGCAGGCAGATTACGTCCGGGAAAATGTCCTGACGCTCTTGGGGTGACCCAAACCGTGGTCGACGACCGTTTCGCGGTCATTTTCGTTTCGCACGTGCTTACAAGCCAGGAGAAGTCGCCGCGCCGGAGCCGTCGTCCTGATCAATCTTTGACGGTCGAAATGCCCCGGGCCTGGCGACCGGGTTGGTGAACATCATCCTCGCCCCACCTCGCCGGTGGCAAAATAGCCGACCCGCACGAGGCCCCGCCCGAGCGGGGCCCCAGTGCTTCTCGGGACATTTCTTCAATTCGGCATCACCACCGAATCGATTACATGAATTACGCCATTCGATTGAAAGACGTCGGCGATGGTCACCATGGAGGTGCCGCCCTTTTCGTCTTTCAGTTCGATCTGTTCGCCGTCGTGCAGCCGGAGCCACAGTTTTCCGCCTTCCACGGTCGTCAACTCGGCCGTACCGTTGCCCGCTTTAATTTTATTCAGCAGATCATGCGCGGACAGGCGCCCGGCCACCACGTGATAGGTCAGCACCTTGGTGAGTGTGGCCTTATTCTCGGGCTTCAAGAGCGTGTCCACTGTGCCGGGTGGAAGCTTGTCAAAGGCCTCGTTGGTCGGAGCAAACACCGTGAACGGTCCCACTCCCTCCAAGGTATCGACCAGCCCGGCCGCTTTCACGGCTGCCACCAAGGTGGTGTGATCGGAGGAATGGACCGCATTTTCTATGATGTTCTTGCTGGGGTACATCTCCTGGCCGCCCACCATCGGATTTTTCATTCCCGCCGCGGCCCCGAGCGCCGCCCCACTAAGCAGAATTGCAACTACCATAATGCTGCGTTTCATTTCCGTATCGTCCTCTCGCTGTGAATTTGAGCTTTCATGCGAGGTACGATTGTTTGGGCAGAACGGATTGCGATGCGCAAAAAAAAGCGCGCGGCCCGAAGGCCGCGCACTTTGGAGGGCACTCGACGGCGGCTAGTGTCCGGCCGCCATCGCCATCGCTTTTGGTTCCGTCTGTTCGGCGCGACCGACGTACATCTTGTACGACTGGTATACGGCGAACAGGACCGCCATCAGGGCTGCCATGGTTGCCAGTCCGCTGGCCGTGCTGAAGGTGGAAACGATCGCAGTCAGTCCCGCACCGATTACGTAGTTCGGGAACGACCACAGGAAAACCTTGTGCCACATGGCAAAAGGATTGACGCCTTCGGTTAGACCGATGATGCTCGCTACCGGCGCCGTATTCGCCAGGAAGTAGGTGACGGCGGCCAGTACCAGAGACATGGTGTGCGCTGACGCGTGGGCGGCAAATATCTGGCTGTGAAAAACCAGGTACGCCAGGCCGGCTGCGTTCAGCAGGGTGCATGCGTTAAATACAAATTGGACAGGTTTCGTTTTATTCCCGCCGGAATAAGATTGCGCGATGGCTGCCGTAATTGCTACCAGCAGACTAGCGAACAATCCCAGTTGCGTGACTCCAAGCAGAATGACGGGCAGGTTTCCCGACATTGAGCTCGTCATCCCAGGCAGCTTCACCTTCAGACGCGAACTCAGTGCGGCTGCCGCGAGCAGGAGCACCAACTGTGGCCAGGCTTGCGATTGCCATCTGACGACGCCGAACGACAGGGCGCACAGACTCGCAACGGCCACCATTCCGATCATGACTTTGGCTTTCATTGGCAGTGTGTTTGTCATGGTAGTCTCCGAATATGGTTTCAGTCGTTGGTCTAGTCGTCTCCTGGATCGCCATCGCTCAGTGCTGCCAGCGTGCTGACGAGCGAAGAATAGGAACCCCAGACTACACTGTCGCCAGTTATCGAAGTCGACCCCCAAACAACGCTGGTCGCTCCCCAGACAACGGAAGTAGCGGAAAGGGCATTGGCGCCCCAGACCACCGAGTTACCCCACACTACCGAAGTTGCACTCCAGACCACGCTCGAGCCGCTGAAATTCGAGTCAGGAGTGGTGTTCTTGACCGTAACACCGCCAGAGCCCATGACCGCGGTCTGGGAAAGTGCCAATCCCGTCGCGAGGTCCGTGTTGCCGAGCGCCGCGTCGATATCCAAGTACCCGGCGCCATAGGTGAAGATGTCGTATTCGTTGTTGTACAGGTTGCCATGGCTATCGTGCGAGTACGTGTACTGTCCGAACCCTTTCCACGCCGTCTTCATCAGACGGGCTTTTACTTGATCAGGAGTCAGTGCGGAATTCTGCTGCAACATCAGCGCGACCGCGCCACTCACAATCGGCGTTGCCATGCTGGTGCCGCTCAACTCGTAATACTTTGCCGTTCCACTGGTCGGCGCAATCTGAAACTGCGGATACGCCGTATCAAGAGTGCTGCCTGGCACCCGCAAAGAGACGATGCGGTTTCCCGGCGCAACCAGGTCGGGCTTCACAATGTGATCGACTGAGGTAGGTCCTTTGGAACTGTAGCTCGCAATCTGGTCGTCAACGCGTGTCGAGGTCAACTCTGTCATGGTTGCCCCCACGGTGATTACCGAGGGATCGTTCGCCGGAACACCGATCGTTCCGAAACCGTTCGTGGGCGCGAAGCGTCCGTTGTTGCCGGCAGCACAGACCACCACGATGCCAGCCTTCCAGGCAGCTTCCACAGCCTGGTCAACCGGATCAAGCGTGTAACTTTCAAAGATCGGACGCCCCAGCGACATGCTGATGACGCGAATGTTGTAGGTGCTCTTCAGAGCGATCGCTTGCTGAATGGCGGCGATCACTTGGCTGTCTACACCCATTCCATTCAGGTCGAGCACGCGCAGGTTGATAAGGTTAACGTTCGGAGCCACGCCGGCATACGTCGCCGCATAGCCATTCCCGGTGCCTGAACTGGCGCCCGAGCCGCCAATCAACCCCGCCACGTGGGTTCCGTGACCATACTTGTCGGACGTCGTGGTGTCGCCCGACACGAAGCTCTGGCTATAGACGACACGGCTCACGCCGCTCGCATTGTTCAGGTCCGAGTTGGCTGCGATTCCGCTGTCAATCACCGCGACGCCAATTCCGCTGCCGTTGAGCCCATAGGCCGAAGCTGCGATGTCCGCCTGAATCGCGGTTACGAACTCTTCGGTCACCGGGTTCGCCGTCATCTTTTGCGTACGGTCGGGGCTGATGTAGGTAACGTTAGGATCCTCTGCCAGTTCCGCCAGCATGCTGACGGGCACCCGCATGGCGACCGCACGAATGCTTTGGAACTTCGACTTCACCGTCGCGCCGCGGCCCTGCATGTCCTTCAGGTGGGCCGTCGTGGGCATCTGGCGATGTTGAACGATGACCGTCACCATGCCGTTAGAATCGGTGGTCGGTTCCTGGAGCTCGGGAGAGAACTTGCGAGTCGTGGAATCGCTACTGACTGCGGTGGTGACGGTTTTAAGCACCGTTGTGACCGTCGTGGAGAGCGGGGAATTGACCCCCCAAACCACCGAGTCGGCCTTCGGTCTGGCGGCAGCAACGGACACTGGAGAAGACTTGCGAGCCAGGGAGTCGCTACCGACTGTGGTGACGGTTTTGACCACGGTTGTGACCGTCGAGGAGAGCGGTGAATTGACCCCCCAAACCACCGAGTCCGGTCTCGGCTCGGCGGTACCAGCGAACAATGGTGTTGCTGACAACATCAGCAACGCCACCCCCGCCGCTCGGCCCCAAGCAGCACTGAATGCTGGGGAATGGAGCGGACGTTTCGCCTGTCCGCTTGTTATGGGAACTTTATGGCTATTTTTCATAAATGTTTTGTGAGGCCTTGATCGAGCGGCGTGGGATACAACACGTCCTCGTGCCCAGCCTGTAGTAGGCAATCGCAGGACCAGTCAGGCAGACGATAAGCCTATCGTTTACAAGTACTTACCGAAGGACGTGAAGGCGCGGGAAGAGGACAACTTGGCGCATCCGAACGAGGTAAGAACCGCTTAGTCGAGCTAACTCACTCCAAACAAACAATGGGACAGAGGGAAACCGGGGTTTGGGACAATTTGGCCCGACTGTGACCATGTTCGTGGCCCGTGGTTGCCGAAAAGCCAGCCCTCGCGCGAGAACCGCGAGCGCCTGCGAATGCGGACCAGAACGCATGGCGCTCGGTGCGAGCCCCCTACCACAGCGGGGGTTAAGCCGTCTGTGCTGCGGCCGGGACCAGCACGGGGCGCAAGGGTGCGCTCAGGCCGCGCATGACCCGCTCGAACTGGGCGAGATCGAGCGACTGCGGCCCGTCGGAAAGCGCCCGTTCCGGGCAGGGATGGACTTCGACAATGATGCCATCGGCACCGACGGCAATCGCCGCCCGTGAGACCGGCCCGATCAGGCTTTGCTTGCCGGTCCCGTGCGATGGATCGGCGACCACTGGCAGGTGGGAGAGCTCTTTGGCAAGGGCGATCGCGGCGAGATCGAAAGTATTGCGAGTGCCGGTTTCAAACGTCTTGATTCCGCGTTCGCAAAGAGCGACCTGGTCGTTTCCGCCAGAAAGAAGGTATTCCGCCGCCAACAGCCACTCCTTCACCGAGGCCGAAGGGCCGCGCTTCAGCAGAATCGGTTTCTTGACCGTTGCCAGCCGGCGCAGCAAGGCGAAGTTCTGCATGTTGCGCGCACCCACCTGGAGCATCTCGGCGTACTCACAGATCAGGTCCACGTCCTCGGTACCCATGACCTCGGTGACGACCGGTAATCCGGTCAGGTCGCGCGCCTCGCGCAGAATCTTCAGTGCTTCAATTCCCAGGCCCTGGAATTCGTAAGGCGAGGTGCGTGGTTTGTAGGCCCCGCCGCGCAGCATGGTAGCCCCGGCGCGCTTCACGCCTTCGGCCGTTTCGAGCAATTGCTCGCGCGATTCGACCGAGCATGGACCGGCAATCACGACCACTTCCGGACCGCCGATCTTTACGCCGGCAACGTCGACCATCGACCGTTGGGGTCGGGTCTGGAGGCTGACGAGTTTGAACGGCTGCGCAATTGCCACCACGTTGTCAACGCCGGGTGCCACCGACAGCGCTTCGATTTCATGCCGGCGCCCCCCGCTGCCAACAGCGGCAACGATGGTGCGCTCGGTACCGCGGGTGACGTGAGGCTGGAATCCGGCCTCGCGGATACGTTGAATAATGTGGTCGATCTGTTGTTCGGTGGCGTTGTCGGACATGTTTACAATCATGGCGATGACCTTTCCGTGACCCGCAAAAAACAAAAGCCGCGATTCGATCGCGGCTTCGGCGGGATTCTCGAACTTGCTTACGCTGGGGTTCGACTCGAATCCTCGACCTCCGCCGGGAACGAAAACCAATAGCAGCCAGATAGGTTGAAGGTGCTAAATCGAGTCATGGTGATGCTAAACCTCAATCCTTAGTGTGCGGACGTTTTCGTCAGAGCACCGACGTCGTTCGACCTGCGATACTAAGAGACAAGTTACTGACCCAAAGAACTCGCGACACTGGAGAAGGCATTATTGGCGTTCCCCCCGATCAGACGTACCGTACCAATAACCAATACCAGAATGACGGCCAGCATTACGGCATATTCAGCGATATCTTGCCCCTGATCGTCGCTGGAAAGATTCCGCAACCACTCAATCATAGAACCTCCACCGGGAAGCAAAACTTCCGGGAAAACTCGTGTAGGTAATAATGCCGACTCGGGGGGCGATTGTCAATCGAGATGCGAATGTACGCGACCGAAGTGCACCTTGCGACTGCCCGAGGGGCTAGGGCGGCGGAGCGGCGAAAGCCGTCGATGGCATTCCGCTCGTCTCATGGTTCAACAGCTGATGCGCAGACCGCGAAGCATAATTGAGCACCGGTCCCGGCAACACGCCAAGATACAGCGTCAGCCCGCAGCAGAGTGCAATCGCCAAGGCGGCGGCCAACGGAACCGGCGTAACCGGTACCTCGCTTCGCGGTTCGCGCATATACATCATGACGATGATACGCAGATAGTAATAGGCACCGAGAGCGCTATTCAGCACCATGACCAGGGTCAATCCCACCACATTCGACTTCAACACCGCGCTCAGCACGTAGAACTTGGCGAAGAAGCCACCGGTGATCGGAATTCCGATCAGGGACATCAGGAAGAAAGTGAAGGTCGCGGCCAGAACCGGCGATCGTTTGCCCAGGCCCGCGTAATCTTCGAGGGTAACGTATTTCTCGCCCGCGTTGGCAAAGTGGCTGACGATGGCAAACGCTCCCACATTCATCGCCGCATAGGAAGCCGCGTAAAACATGACTGCCGCCGCGCCCAGTTCCGGCAGGGCCGCAAACGCCACCAGCTGATAACCCGCCTGCGCAATCGCAGAATAGGCCAGCATGCGTTTGATATTGCTCTGTACCAGGGCCCCCACGTTTCCGAGCGTCATCGAAAGCGCGGCCGAAACCCAGATCAGCCAGAAACGTCCCGGGGTGTTGGCCTCCATCAGCACGCGCAACAAAACCGCGAACGCCGCCGCCTTGGGACCGGTCGACATCAGTCCCACTACGGGAGCCGGAGCCCCTTCATAAACATCAGGAGTCCAAACATGGAAGGGCGCCGAGGCCACCTTGAACCCCAGGCCCACGAACATCAAGGCCGTGGCCACGTATGCCAGAACCGGCACATCGGCGGACCTGAGCGCCCCGCTGATGGCGTCAATATTGGTCGAACCGGTGGCACCAAACATGAGCGCGACACCGTAGAGAAAAAAGGCGGTGGCAAATGATCCGAGGAGAAAATATTTCAGCGAAGATTCACTGCTGGCGGCGTCGCGGCGCCGGAAACCTGCCAGCACATAGGTGGAGATGGAAGAGATTTCGAGGGCGATGAAAATCAGCACGAGTTCGATGGCGGATGACATCAAACACATGCCGACGGTGCCGAACAGAATCAGCGCGTAGTACTCTCCGGCTCGTATGCGCTGCACCTTCAAGTATTCAAAAGAGCTGAGGATGGCGACACAGGAAATCGCAATAACCAGAAAATGAAAGAAGACGCTGAACGGTTCCACTCGCACCATGTTCCAGAAAGCAGTCCCTGGATGCCGCGCCATGCAGAAGACCGACACCAGCGCGGTCAGGCTGCCGAGAAATGCGATTGTGCCCAGCGACTGGTGGCTGTGCTCGGGATCGAGGAGAGGGTCGACGACCATGACCAGCATGCCAAAAATAGCGAGCACCAGTTCCGGCAATATACGCAGATAGTCGGCGGTCTGCGGCAGCGCGGCAGGGAGGGCAGCCTGCGCCTGGGCGAGCAAGCCGGGCAGAGCGGGCAACGTCCAGCTCAGCGCTCCCGGCATCATTGCCCCACCACCTTGCTGGCCAACTGGGAGAGGGGAGCGAACGTATACGGTTGCACCGCCGGATCAATGGCGCTCAGCCAAACCAAAGGTGCGACACCCATCACGAGCGCAGCAATCGCAATCGGCGAGAGCGCCCACTTCTCCCGAACGTTGAGGTCGGAAAGAGTGTTGTTGACCGGGTTGGTTACCTGGCCCAAAAAAACCCGCTGATACATCCAGAGCAGATAGCCTGCGCTCCAGATCACGCCCGTAGCCGCCAGAATTCCATAAATCGGCCGCGCCTGGAAGGCGCCGCTCAATACCAGGAACTCACCGATGAAACCGTTGAGCAGTGGGAGTCCAAGCGAAGCGAGCGCGGTCACCAGAAAGAACGCGGCATAGTTCGGCATCGGCGAAGCGAGCCCGCCGAACTCGGAAATCTGGTAGGTATGCCGTCGCTCGTAGAGGACGCCGCACAGCATAAACAGCCCGCCGGTCGCGACGCCATGCGCCAGCATCACAAAAACCGCACCATTCAGCCCGGCGGCAGTAAAACTGAAAATTCCAAGCACCACGTACCCGAGGTGGCTGACTGAGGAGTAGGCAATCAGCTTTTTCATATTCGGCTGCACCAGCGAAACCAGCGCGCCATAGATGATGCCCACCAGCGCCAGGGTCACGATCCAGGGAGCATTGCGGTGAGCCTGTTCGGGAAACAATCCGACATCAAAGCGCAGCAGCCCGTAGGTTCCCATCTTCAGCAGCACGCCCGCCAGCAGTACCGATCCCGCGGTGGGCGCTTCCACGTGTGCATCCGGCAGCCAGGTGTGAAGAGGGAACAGCGGCACCTTGACAGCGAAAGCAATGAAGAAGCCCAGGAAGAGCCAGAGCGAGGCGTTTTCGAAACCGGGGATACTGCCGCTGCGAATGGCGTTCTGAATGACCACAAAATCAAAGCTTCCCGTCTTCGCGTAGAGCCAGACAATGGCGGCCAACATGAACATCGAGCCGATCATGGTGAACAGAAAATACTTCACCGCGGCATAGACCTTGCGCCCGTGCCCATACATGCCGATCAGCAGCGCCATCGGGATCAGGGTCGCTTCCCAGAAGAAGTAGAACAGGAACAAGTCGAGCGAGGTAAAAACCCCGATCAGCGCCGTCTCCAGAATCAGGAGCAGGATGAAGAATTCCTTCACCCGCTCGTGAATCGAAGTCCATGAAATCAGCACGCAAAGCGGCGTGAGGAAGGTGGTCAGCACCACCAGCCAGACCGAAATCCCGTCGATGCCCATGTGGTAATGAATGTTGGGCGTTGTGATCCAGACCTTGTCGATCGCAAACTTGAAAAGGTTGTGGTCGCGATGCAGGTGCACCGGCAAATGCAGCGAGGCGAGAAAGGTGCAAATCGAGATGACCAACGCAAACCACTTGATGTCGCGGTCGCGTCGCGGAATGAGCAGAATGAGCAACCCGCCCACGGCAGGAATGAAGGTCACCAGAGAAAGGATGATGGGATTGAGGCTTTCCATATTAGTGGGTTACTCCCATCCAAACCATGTAGGCGATCACGACCGCCCCTCCCGCGGCCACCCAACCGGCGTAGGATCGCAGATTGCCCGATTGCATGTGGCGCGCTTGGTCAGAGACTTCGCGGGCGGCGGTGGCTGTGTTATTCACCGTGGCGTCGATCACTCCCTGGTCTACCCCATGCCAAAGAATGGCGGTCGAGCCGTCGATGAGCGGCTTGACGAAAAGGACGGCGTACAGTTCGTCGATGTAGTACTTGTGGACGACGGCCTGGTAAAGTCCGCCGAGCGAAGCAGCGATGCGCGCGGGCAGTTGCGGACGACGGCTGTAGAGTAGATAGGCCAGCAGCCATCCGAGAGCGGCCACGCTGATCGAAACTCCCATCAACAGAGTCTCCGTGCCTTTGCCGCTGTCAGAAGATGTTTCCTCGACCATTGCCGCTCCCTGCTGGAACACCGGAGCGAGGAAATGTTCGAAGCGATTTCCGTAGCCGACGAATCCCCCCACCAGAGACAGAAAGGCCAGGACCACCAACGGCCCCAGCATCACCCAGGGGCTCTCGTGCGGCCCGCCGTGCCCATGACCGTGATCGTCGTGGGCGTGAGCGTCAGGCGCATGCGCAGGCTGCGGGCTGGCACCGCGATAGTCACCGCCAAAAGTCATGTACATCAGGCGAAACATGTAGAAGGAGGTGATGAACGCGGTAATGACGCCGATGAGCCAATAGATCCAGCTGGCACCATATGCCTGCCAAAGGATCTCGTCTTTCGACCAGAAGCCAGCCAAAGGCGGGATGCCGGTGATGGCTAGCGTCGCGATTGCCATGGTCGCAAACGTCCACGGCATAGACTGCCGTAGCCCGCCCATCTTTCGCATGTCCTGCTCGCCGCCCACACCGTGAATCACCGAGCCCGCCGCCAGAAACAGGAGGCCTTTGAAGAAAGCATGCGTCATGAGGTGAAAGATGCCCGCCGAAAATGCCCCCACGCCGCAGGCGATGAACATGTAGCCAAGCTGCGAAACCGTCGAATAGGCGAGAACCTTCTTGATGTCGGTCTGCGCGATGCCAATGGTGGCTGCAAAAAAAGCGGTCAGCGTGCCTATCGTCGCCACCACGGTCATGGCCATCGGCGCGCGTTCGAAGATGGCCGACGATCGCGACACCATATAAACACCCGCCGTAACCATGGTTGCCGCGTGAATCAGCGCCGACACGGGAGTCGGACCTTCCATCGCATCCGGCAGCCACACATACAGAGGAATCTGGGCGGACTTGCCCGCCGCGCCAACCATCAACAAGAGCCCAATCGCGGTCAGCAACCCGGCGCCCGCTGTCTCCGCCGGCAGCGTGCGCACGGCGGCAAAGACGTGGGCGAAATCCAGCGAGCCAAAATGCTTGATCATCAAGAACAAGGCAATCAGGAAGCCAAAGTCGCCAATACGGTTGACGAGGAAGGCCTTCTTGCCGGCGGAGGCCGCGGAGTTCTTGGTGAACCAGAAACCGACCAGCAGATAGGACGCCAGCCCCACGCCTTCCCACCCGATGAACATGACCAAATAGTTCTTCGCCAGCACCAGCGTCAGCATGAAGAACATGAACAGGTTCAGATAAGCCATGAAGCGGTAGAATCCATCGTCCTCCCACATATACCCGATGGAGTAGATGTGGATGAGGAAGCCGACGCCGGTAACCACCAGCAGCATGACGAGCGACAACTGGTCGAGGTAGAAGCTGAAGTCGACCTGGAACGTTCCCGAGCGGATCCAGTGGGCGAGGTCGAAATAATAAGGAGCGGATGCGGAACGGAATCCCGCTGCCAGAACCAGCGCCAACAGAAACGACGCGCCGCAGAAAACGAGCGCGATCGCCGTGATCGCGGTTTTCGAGGACCGTCGGCCGAGAAAGCCGTTAATCGCCGCCCCCGCCAGGGGAAGAATCGGGACGAGCCAGAGATAGGGATTCGGCGTCATAACTTGAGCAGGTTCACCTGGTCCACATTCAAAGTTTCACGCGTGCGATAGACGGCAATGATGATGGCCAGGCCCACCGCGGACTCGGCGGCGGCCACCACCATCACGAAGAAAACAAAAACCTGCCCGCTCAACGCGTGCCAGTGCGCGGCGTAGGCCACGAACGAAAGGTTCACGCCGTTCAGCATCAGCTCGATCGACATGAAAATGGTGATGATATTGCGCTTAATCAGGAACCCGAGCACTCCGCAAGTGAACAAGATTCCGCTCAGCACCAGATAGTAAGAAAGAGGAATCTCCATCATTGGTCCTTTCTCGGGTCGCGAGCGATTGCTTCGGGGCGGCTGGCGAGCACGACCGCGCCCATGATGGCGATCAGAATCAGCACCGAGGTGACTTCAAAAGGCAGCAGAAAATCGTGGAAAAGAAGCCGGGCAATGCTTTTCGGATCTCCCCACAGCGCGCCGATCGACACCAACTGGGTTGTGGAGGAGCGGCCCACCAGCGTCCAGCCGACCAGCAGCGCCCCGATCGTCACTCCCGGAACGCCCAGCAGCGTGGCTACGTGGCTGCCCTTGCTGCGGACTTCTTTGCCGGCGTTCAGCAGCATGATGGTAATCAGAAACAACACCATGATCGCGCCGGCGTACACAATCACCTGCACCGCCGCCACAAACTCGGCGCCGAGCAGCAAGTACTCGGCAGCGAGCGACGCCATGACCACGATCAACGACAGCGCGCTGTTAATGGGATGGCTTTGCACCAGCAGGTTCACCGCCCCCGCCACGCAAATCACTCCGAAAAATAGAAAAAGGACTAGATGAAGCATCGTATGCAAGCCTTAGCGGTTTCTCGTCCTCAGGCTCTCCAAGCCACGACCAGCGCCGTATAGACAATGTTGGCAATCGACAGCGGCAGCAGCACTTTCCACCCGAAAGCCATCAGCTGGTCATATCGAAATCGCGGTAAAGTCCAGCGCACCCAGACGTACAGAAACATAAAGAAGAAAACCTTCAAGCAGAACCAGACGACCGGCATTACCGCCTGCAGCAGAGGCGGATGAAAGATCGGCCCGTTCCACCCGCCCAAGAACAGCAAGGTAGCGATGCAGGCAACCGTCACCATGTTGGCATACTCGGCCATGAAGAACATCGCGAACTTCATGGCGCTGTATTCGGTGTGATATCCCGCAACCAGCTCCGACTCCGCTTCCGGCAAGTCGAACGGTGTGCGGTTGGTCTCCGCATAGGCGGAAATCAGATAGATAAAAAATGCCAGCGTCTGTCCGTGAAAAATATTCCAGCGGGGAATGAAATACCAAAAGCGCCCACCCTGCGCTTCGACGATCGTCCGCAGGCTGAGGCTTCCCGACATGATGATCACTCCCACCAGCGAGAGGCCGAGCGAGACTTCGTAGCTGATCATCTGGGCGCTGGCCCGCAGTCCGCCGAGCAGGGCGTACTTGTTGTTCGACGACCATCCCGCGAGCGCAACCCCGTACACGCCCATCGAGGTAATGCCGAGCACAATCAGCAGCCCGATGTTCATATCGGTGATCTGCAGGTACGTGCCCCAGGGGCCGATGTAGACGAAGTTGCCAAACGGGATCACCGCAATCGAGGTGATGGCAAACACCAGCGCGATCATGGGCGCCGCAATGTACAGCGGCTTGTAGACATGTGGCTGCGTCAGATCCTCTTTGAAAATGAACTTGACCCCGTCGGCCAACGGCTGCAGCAAGCCAAAGGGCCCAACCCGGGTGGGGCCCCAGCGATTCTGGATGTGCGCCGACACCTTGCGCTCCAGCCAGACGCTGTACGCCACCGCCGTCAGCAGAATGCCGATTACGGCCAGGGTCTTGATGATCGAAATGATGAGGAAAGCGGTTACGCTAAGCAAAATGTCTTTCGTCTTTCAGTAAGGTTTTTCATGCCGCGCGGGCGATCTCGCCCGCGGCGTTGGATCGTAAGCTTCTTAGTCCGCCGCCACTTCCGGCACTGCCGACTTGTTTTCGTAAACCGAATTCAGAGTCTTCGAATAGCGCCCGAGCGTTCCCGAGCTGAACAGGTCGTCGCCCGCCGGAGCAATCAGGTCCCGTTTCTGCAACGCCCCCGCTCCCGAGTCGGCAATTTCCAGATGCTGATCGTTGCCGGCCAGCAGGTCGACCCGTGAAACATCGTAGCCGGCGACCAGGCGCTGCACCTCGTCCAGAATCGCCATGGGGTCGAAGGGGGTCATCTTCGGCTCCAGGTTGTGCGCTTCCAGCCACACCGCATGACGATCGGCCTCGCCCGATTGCGCGCCTCGCGTCTGGCCCATGTCCGAGCGCGTTCCGCCACCAAAGGGCACCAGATTGCGCACCTCGAAGCCCATGGCGTCCGCAATCCGTACAATCATTTCGAAGTCCGGCTTGGTGTTCGAAACCTCGCCGGCCTTCTTCACCAGTTGCAAGTCGCCGCAAGTGTTCGTATACGTGCCCGTCTTTTCGTAGGCATTGGCCGCTGGCAGAACCACGTCGGCGATGTTGGCCGTCTCGGTGAGGAACAAATCCTGCACCACCACAAAACTCTTGGAGAAGACAAAAGGATCGATCTGCAAACGCCCCACGGGATTTGAACCCACTACATACAGCGCTTTCAGCTTGCCCTGCCGGGCCGCTTCGATCATCTCCGGCAGTGTCCAGCCGGGCGCGGCGGGAACATGGCCCCACTCCTTGGAGAATCGGGTAGCGGCCGAGAGCGGCTCGTATCCGGGCAGCAGGTCGGGATAAAGCCCCATTTCGCTCGCCCCGCGGGAGTTCGAGTAATCGCCCAGGCAGATCAGCCTGGCACCGGTCAAAGTCGAAGCCAACTTCACGAGCGTCGCCACGTCCTCGCCGCGCAGTTCCGAACCAAAGGCGATGACCAGGTTCTGCTCGCCGCGAATTTTCTCTCGCAACCCAATCCACGCCTCGCGGCCGGTCGCCTCCGAGAGCAGCGAATCGAGCAGGGAATCGTCGCCGGCAAGAAACGCGACGGCCTTCGCCTCCGCGCCCGCCGGAACCAAACCCATGGCGGCGGCCTGCCGCCGCAACTTGATCGGTGCCGAGTTGACGAGGTACAGCTTCGCGCGCCGCAGCCGAACGTTGGTCCGGATCTGCCAGGCCAGCAAAGGGTGCTGATTCGTGGGGTCATTGCCGATCAGCAAAATGGCGGGCGCGGTCAGCACGTCGCGCATGGAGGCGGTCTTGCCGGGCTTGCCATGCAGCGCCCGAGCGAGCGCCGGGTAGTCGGCCGTGCGGTGATGATCGAGGTTGTTGGTGTGGAGGACGATACGGGCAAATTTCGAAAGCAGATAATTTTCTTCGTTGGTGGTGCGGTTGGATCCCACGACCGCGATCGAGGTTCCGCCGTCGTGATCGCGCACTTCGCGAAAACGCTTGCCAATCAGTTCAAATGCTTCTTCCCAGGACGCCGGAGTCAGTTTCCCGTTTTTGCGCAGCAGGGGCTGGGTCAGCCGTTCCGGGTGGTGAGCAAAATCGAAACCATAGCGGCCCTTGACGCACAAGAAATCGTGGTTGATTCCGCTCTTGTCGCGGTTATCGCCGCGCACGATCTCGGCCCCGGTGTCACAGCGGCGCACGCCGAGGGTGGTCTTGCACCCATCCCCGCAATGCGTGCAGATGGTGCTCACGTGCTTCATCTCCCAGGGACGGGTCTTGTAGCGATAAGCCCCCGAAGTCAGCGCACCCACGGGGCAGATGTCGATACACATGCCGCATTCTTCGCAGTCGAGATGATCGCTCTGGTTGGGTGCGATGATGGAACTCACGCCGCGGTTCTGCACGCCCAGTGCCCAAACGTCCATGCCCTCGCCGCAGACCCGCACGCAGCGGTAGCACAGGATGCAGCGCGGCCGGTCGAAATAGACTACCGGAGACCATTGCTGCTCTTCCCGGTGGTTTTTTGCCTCCATGAATTTCGATTCGGCAGCGCCATAGGAAAAGGTCATGTCCTGCAGTTCGCATTCGCCGCCCGCGTCGCACACCGGGCAATCCAGGGGATGGTTCCCCAGCAGCAACTCGACCATCGCCTTCCGCGCCTGGCGCACTTCATCGCTGTCGGTGGACACGATCATGCCCTCGCCAACCACGGTCGTGCAGGCGGTCTGAAGCTTGGGCATTTTTTCGATCTTCACCACGCACATGCGGCAAGCGCCCTGCAAGGAGAGCCCCGGGTAATAGCAGAATGAAGGCACTTCGATACCCGCGCTCTTGCAGGCTTCAATCAGCAGGGACCCTGCAGGGGCGGTGATCTTCTTGCCGTCGACAGTCAGATTTACGTCAGCCATGGCTTTGGAATCGGCAATTTGTCCTTCGCAATCACCCGCAATCACAAATTACAAACTGCCCAGCACGAATTTCGTTACGCGAACACCGGCTCTTGAGTGCCCGCCTTTTCAAACGGGCACGGCTTTCCATCCAAGTGATCTTCAAACTCTTTTCTGAATTTCTTCACAAATGCCATCGTCGGCATGGCCGCCGCATCGCCCAGCGGGCAGAAGGTCTTCCCCAGCATGTTTTCGGCCAGGTAATAGATATTGTCGATATCCTTTTCCATGCCGGCGCCCGCATGAAACCGGGTCAGCGTCTTCTTCAGCCAATCGGTCCCCTCGCGGCAGGGGATGCACCAGCCGCAGCTCTCGTGCTGATAGAACTTGATGGTGCGCAAGGCAAATTTCACAATGCAGGTCGTATCATCGAGCACCACCACACCGCCCGATCCCAGCATGGAACCGGCTTTCGCCACCGAGTCAAAATCCATGGCGATGTCGATTTCCGTGGGCAACAGCACCGGGGTTGACGACCCACCGGGAACCACCGCCTTCAGATTCCGCCCGTTCGGAATTCCACCGCCGACCTCGTAGATCATCTTCTTGAGGTTGTAGCCCATTGGCAGCTCATAGACACCGGGCTTATTCAGATGTCCGGCCAGACAAAACAGCCGCGTACCGCCGTTTTTCGGAGTGCCCAGCCGGGCGTACCAATCGCCGCCTCCCAAAACGATATGCGGCACCGCGGCCAGGGTTTCCGCATTATTAATGACCGTCGGGCCGCCCCAGAGGCCAACCACGGCCGGAAAGGGAGGACGAATGCGCGGAATGCCGCGCTTGCCCTCGAGCGACTCCATGAGCGCCGATTCTTCGCCCACTTCGTACGCACCCGCCCCACCATGCCAGTAGACGTCCAGATCGTACCCGCTGCCGAAAATGTTCTTGCCGACGAAGCCCCGGGCGTAAGCATCTTGGATCGCTTTCTGCATGATCACCGACAGGTATCGATACTCGCCGCGAATGTAGATGTACGCATGGTGGGATCCGACCGCGAGCGCCGCGATCATGGCGCCTTCAATCACCGAATGCGGGTCGTGTTCAAAAATCAGCCGGTCTTTGCAGGTGCCGGGCTCGCTCTCGTCCCCGTTGCAGAGAACGTACTTGGGCTTGGCCGACTGCTTGGGCACAAACGACCACTTCATCCCGGTGCTGAATCCGGCCCCGCCACGCCCCCGCAGTCCCGAGTTCTTGACCTCATTAATAAGGTCGTCCGGCTTCATCGCCAGCGCCTTCTGCACGGCCTTGTAGCCGTCCAGTTCGAGATAGCGGTCGATACTGGTCGCGCCCTTGCCAAAGCGCTTCGAGATCACGCGCACCTCGTCGGGATGGGACACCAAAGTTGCCATTGCCCGCTGCCTTCAATCCGCAATCGAATCCCCGAGTCCCCAGGATTCCATCAAGTTCTACTGCGTTCCCTTTTTCCTGCAGTCATCCAAAATCTGATCCATTTTTGCGCTCGTCAGGTTCTCGTGGAAATCGTAGTTCACCTGCGCCGCCGGAGCCCAGCTGCAGGCGCCAATGCATTCGACTTCTTCGAGTGAAAACAGGCCGTCCGCCGTCGTCCCCTTGTGCCCGATGCCGAGCTTGTTCTGGCAATGACGGAGCAGCTGTTCGCCTCCGCGCAGCATGCAAGCGATATTGGTGCAAACCTGCACGTTGTACTTGCCGCGCGGCTTGGTGGTCAGCATCGAGTAGTAGCTGATCACGTTGCGCACGTCGAGCTCGGTCAGTTCCAGGCGCTTGGCCAGTTCGGCAATCACTTCGTCGCTCAGTGCGCCGGCCTCGTCCTGGGCGTAAAGAAGGGTCGGCACCAGCGCCGACCGTCGGGTGGGATAGTGGCCGAGCATCTCGGCAAAGCGAGCTTCGAAATCGTCAGAAAAACGCATTACCTGTCAATGTCCCCCAACACCACGTCAATACTGCCGATTACCGCCACCACGTCGGCAATCAGTTGCCCTTCGCACATCTTGGCCAAAGCCTGCAGATTCGCGAACGATGGCCCGCGCATGTGCACGCGATAGGGCTTGGCCGTTCCATCGCTCACGATGTAATAGCCCATCTCGCCGCGCGGCGACTCGACCGCCTGATAAACTTCGCCCGCCGGAACCGTAAAACCCTCGGTGATGATCTTGAAGTGATAGATGAGCGCTTCCATCTGCGTCTTCATCTTCTCGCGGTCGGGCAGCACCACCTTCGGTGAGTCAGCCTTGATCGGACCCTCGGGCATTCCCGAGAGCGCCTGCTGCACAATACCAATCGACTCCCGCAACTCGGCAACCCGGCAAAGATAGCGCGCGAACACGTCCCCTTCGCTGCGTACCGGAACGCTGAACTTGAAATGCTCATACCCGCTATAAGGAGCATCGCGCCGTAAATCAATGTCCACACCGCTGCCGCGCAAAGTGGGACCGCAAGCCCCCAACGCGATTGCATCCTCCGCGCTCAGGCGCCCGACGCCCTGAGTGCGCATCTTGAAAATCGGGTTGCCGGTGAGCAGGTTCTCGTATTCGTCCACGTTGCCCGGGAAACGGTCGGCGAACTTCTTTACCTTCTCGAAGAATCCGAGCGGCGGATCGAGTGCCAGTCCGCCAATGCGGAAATACGAAGTCATCATCCGCTGGCCGCTGACCATCTCAAAGAAACGCAAGATATCTTCGCGCTCGCGGAAGCAGTAGAGGAAGACCGTCATGGCTCCCAGATCCATGGCGTGCGTTCCCAGCCAGACGAGGTGGGAATTGATGCGGGTCAGCTCATTCATCAAAACCCGCATCCACTGCGCCCGCGCCGGAATCTCCAGCCCCAGCAATTTTTCCACCGCCAGGCAGTAGGTGAGATTGTTGGTCATCGGGCAGAGATAATCGATGCGGTCGGTCAGCGGCACAACCTGCTGGTAAAACTTCGCCTCGCAGGTCTTCTCGATGCCCGTGTGCAAGTAGCCGATCTCCGGCCTCATGCCGACAATGGTCTCGCCGTCGATTTCGAGCACCAGGCGCAGCACCCCGTGGGTCGACGGATGTTGCGGCCCCATATTGAGGATCATGGTGCGGTCGCCCGACGGCATGTCGCGTCCCGCTTCGGCCACAGCAGTGGGAAATTGTGTCACCGGTAACCCTCCACCGGATAATCCTTGCGCAAAGGATAACCCTCCCAGTCGTCGGGCATCATGATCCGCTTCAGGTTGGGGTGTCCTGTGAAGCGCACGCCAAACAGATCGAATACTTCCCGCTCGTAGTGGTTGGCCGAAGGCCAGACCGAGGTCACCGATTCAACGGCGGCGCTCGACCCGTCCAGGCGCACCTTGAGACGGACCCGTTCCTTTTTGGCGATGGACAAGAGATGATAGACCACTTCAAAGCGGGGCTCCGACGGATACCAATCCACGCAAGTCAGGTCCGCCAGATAGTTAAACGGGCAATCCGCCGAGTCGCGCAAAATGGCACAAACTTCGCGAATCGATTCCTTCACGATCCAAACCGTCAGCTCCTCACGATCGAATTTCGCCGCCTGTACGACCGTGGCATTCCATGCCACCAGTCCCGCCAGCGCGGGATGCGACTTCAGGCTTTCAATCTCAGTGATCGGGGGAGCGAGCGGCATCAGAAATCCCCTCGCTTCATGGCCGTCGATCCCCAGTCCAGCACACCCTTTTTCCAGACATAAAAGAGTCCGACCAGCACGATCGCGATGTACACCATCATTTCCCAGAAGCCAAACATCTTCAGTTCGCGCAGAATCACCGCCCAGGGATATAAAAAGACCGCTTCCACGTCAAACAGGATGAACAACATGGCCACCAGGTAAAACTTGATGGAAAACCTTCCCTGCGCGTCGCCCATGGGTTCGACGCCGCATTCATAGGGCGACATTTTGGCGCGGCCCGATTTATGCTGGCCGACAAGCTGCGAAAGGACGACAATCACGCCCGCCAGCGCGGTGGCGACGCCGAAGTGCATCAGAAGAGGCAGGTAGCGAGCGAAATAATTGTCCGGCATAGGAAGAGCTATATATAATCGGCGCCAAGCACAATAGTAAACGCTGGTAAACGTTCTAGATTAGTTTTTGGTTTGAACACTGTCAAGCTAAGGACGCGTTTTAACATCCGTTTCATCCGCCGGAACCTGTCTCGACAGCACTTCGACAGGCCAGGGAGAGCCTGATCCGCATGATCTTTGGGTTTAACACCGATATTCGTCACGAAGACATCGTCTACCACGTGCAAAGCGAGGCCCGCGAAGGCGAGCAGCTGCTGCAGACGCAAGTCTTCGTTCGCGGGCGCTGCATCGGCAAGCGCGCCGTCCCCTACAACGCCGGCGCCAGCGGTTCTTTTGCCTCTCCAACCAACGATCAGGATAAAGAGAAGCTCCTGCGCGAGCTGCATCGCGAAGTCCTCGATGCCGTCCGCGACGGCAAACTTGATTCCATCTTGAACAAGAAAGAATCCCCCGAAGCACTGGCCGCGGTAAAGCAGCTCGATCTCGAGTGGACCAACTCCAATTCCGTGCATGCCAGCGGGGCTTTATGCATGCAGATCCGAGTTACCGACGGCGGAGCGACCGTAGCCGGCGCTCGCCTTACCCTCCGCTTCGCTCGCCCCGACGCTGCCCCTTACTACGCGCAGGTGCTGACCGATGCCAAGGGCAACGCCGAGATGAACGTACAGGTGGACGAAAAGTCCCTGGCTCAATCTTCCGTCCTCGTGCAAGCGAGTTTCGACGGGCGAACCGCCACCCGCAAATTTCAATTGCGCGAAGCGAGGTAGGTTGCTGGGCGACCGGGTTCGCGCGGCCCCGCTCGGAGCGAGGCCAAAGGCATCCGCCGGCAGCGACGCGAGCAATTCGAGCCTGGTTGGCTGCCGAACAAATCAAGCAAGCATGCGAGAAGGGATCGAATGAATCTAACCATCAACGGCGAATGCCAGAGTTCCTCGGCCGAGACTCTCGCCGCCCTGGTCCAGCAACTCGGCATGAAGCCCGACCGTTTAGCCATCGAACTCAACCGCGAGATCGTCCCCCGCGACCAGTGGCCCGAGATTCGGTTGCACGAAGGAGATCGCCTGGAAATCGTCCACTTCGTTGGCGGCGGATCGAGAACGAACTCGCAGGAGGCAAGTCCCGCAGTGTGCTGAGCATAGCGAAGGATCCGTGCACGGGGCGGTTTCCTGTCCGCGTTCTTCGCCGCGGAGATGATCACGAGGCGTTCAAGTTTGGCAACCCATTTCCCGACCTGCTAACCTGAGTTCAATACGGCCCCGTCGTTCAACGGATAGGACTTCAGTTTCCTAAACTGACTATGCAGGTTCGATTCCTGCCGGGGCTACCAGCCAAGAGCCTTTCGCCCCCCGGCAGATTTCCTGGACCCATTGCGCCGACATCAACCCGGCGGGGCAATGCTGCGGGGCAATGCTTAAAGACCAAAAAAGACGCGGATAGGCCGGGGCCCTCCAGCGCCCCGGTTTCGGCCAGGGGGCGGACGCTGGAATTGCCGCAGCATCTTCCTATCCGCCGAGCGAGCGACCATCCGAAGCCGACCGGCCGGAGAGAGCTGGCACGGGACAAAAGCCGGGTTTGCCGACCGCTGCGAATCGCGAGCCCCGGGATTAGGGACCGATGAGACGGCGCGCGGTGCCGTCGGCAAATGCCTTCCCAGACAAGTCACTCGGAAACTGTCACCCCGCTGCCGTATAATCAAACTATTGTGCTTAAGTACTCAATCGTAGTTCCACTCCACAACGAGCAGGAGAACGTCACCGACCTCTACGCTCGGCTGAAGTCGGTCATGGAAGCCAGCGGCGAGACGTTCGAGATGGTGCTGGTCGATGACGGTTCGATCGACGGCACCTTCCAGTTGCTTCGCGAGATCGCCGCCGTCGACAGCCGGGTGACGGTGGTCAAGCTGCGGCGAAACTTCGGACAGACCGCCGGCCTGGCGGCCGGATTCGATCATGCCCGCGGCGAATACATCATCGCCATGGATGGCGATTTGCAGCACGATCCCGCCGATATCCCGTTGTTCCTGGAGAAAATTGCCGAGGGCTACGACATCGTCAGTGGGTGGCGCAAGCATCGCGTCGACAATTTCTGGCTGCGCCGTTTTCCGTCGCGTTGCGCCAACTGGTTCATGGCCAAGCTGAGCGGAGTCGATATCCATGACTTCGGCACCACGTTCAAAGCCTACCGCCGGGAAATTCTCGGCCAAGTGCCGCTCTACGGAGAACTGCACCGCTTCATCCCGGCGCTGGCCTCGTGGTACGGCGCTTCGATCATCGAAGTGCCGATCAAGAATGTGAACCGCGAACGCGGTGCTTCGCATTACGGAATCTCGCGCACCTTCCGTGTTTTCTTTGACCTGATTACGATTCGCTTCCTGCTCAAGTATCTTTCCCGCCCCCTGCACTTTTTCGGGACGCTCGGAATGCTCAGCATTTTTGCCGGCAGCGGAATTTCCGGCTGGCTCATTCTGGAAAAGTTTCTTCGTCACGCCGACGTCATGTACCAGCATGGCCCGCTCATGATGTTCTCCGCCGTGCTCCTGCTCGCGGGCCTGAACATGCTCGCCGTAGGCCTGCTGGGAGAGATGCAAGTGCGCCATTACCACGAGCCGGCCCAAAGGGCTCCCTACTCGGTCGATCGCATCCTGCGGGCGCAGAGTGAAGAAAGCACCATCTCGGAATAGTCCTTGTCCGGTCGAGCTCGGTGGCTAAGGCGGCTACTGCCGCCTCGCCCCTCCCGCGGCAAAGCGCTATAATTTCTGCGCCGCTATGCCAACTACAACCCAACTCGAATTGCGTCTGGCCACCCGCATGTCGCGGTTAGGAACCGAAACCGCATTTGAAGTCCTGAACCGAGCCCGCGTGCTCGAGAAACAGGGCAAAGACATCATTCATCTTGAAATCGGCGAGCCCGACTTCGACACGCCGGCCAACGTGGTCGAAGCCGGGGTCAACGCGCTCCATCGAGGATGGACCCATTATGGCCCCGCCGCCGGCTTGCCCGAACTCCGCCTGACCATTGCCGACTACGTCAGCCGCACCCGAAACATCTCCGTTTCGCCCGACGAAGTGGTCGTTGTACCGGGCGGCAAGCCGATTATTTTCTTTACTATCCTGGCGCTGGTTGACGAGGGAGATGAAGTCATATATCCCAATCCCGGCTTTCCCATTTACGAGTCGATGATCAACTATGTGGGCGGACGTGCCGTCGCCATACCGCTGCGCGAGGAGCGCGACTTCTCGGTCGACGTCAAAGAACTGGCGTCGTTGATCAGCGATCGCACCCGGCTGATCATCCTCAACTCGCCGCACAATCCTACCGGCGGCGTGCTGACAAAAAAAGATGTTCTGGCCATTGCCGACGCCATCGGCGACCGCAACATCATGGTTCTGTCGGACGAAATCTACAGTCGCCTGATTTTTGACGGCGAAGACTTCTCGATCTCCAGCGTCGCCGGTTTCAAGGACCGTACCATCATCCTCGACGGCTTCTCGAAGACCTATGCCATGACCGGATGGCGGATGGGCTACGGCGTGATGCGGGCCGACCTGGCTACGCACATCGCGCGCCTCATGACCAACTCGAACTCCTGTACCGCCAGCTTCACCCAGGTTGCGGGTATCGAAGCCCTGGGCGGCGATCAGTCCTCGGTCAACCGGATGAATGCCGAGTTCCGCCGCCGGCGCGACGTTTTCGTGGCCGGACTGAACCAGCTCAAAGGCATCTCCTGCCTGGTACCAAAAGGCGCCTTCTATGCCTTCCCCAACATCAGGAAGACGGGATGGCCGTCCAAAAAACTGGCCGACGCGCTGCTCGAACAAGCCGGAGTTGCCTGTCTGTCTGGGACCGCCTTCGGCGCCCACGGAGAAGGCTATCTCCGCTTCAGCGTGGCGAACTCGCTCGAAAACCTGAATCGAGCCTTAGAGAGAATCAACGACTGGATCGGCAAAAACCTGGGCTGAGTCCGCAAAGACGTCGCATGAACGAAGCCGAAGAGCAACCGGGAAAAGCAGCCTTCGAAATCGAGAAGGGCCGCAGGCTGGTGATGACTCTCAGCGAGCAAGAGGTGGAAAAGTATCTCCACCCCGGCGAGCTCCTCGATGAACTCGAAGCCGGTTTCCGGGGGCTCGAGTTGGGAGAAATCCAATCCCCTCCCCGTTCCCAGCTGTCGGTGCCCGGCAAAGGGTTCTCGCTGGCGATGCCAGCCTGGCAGCCCGGCAGGCAACTGACCATCAAGATCGTCAATGTCTTCGACGGCAACCTGCAAATCAACCTGCCGAATCACCTGGCCTTGATTACCCTGTTCGATCCCGACACCGGTGTGACCTCCTGCGTCATGGACGGCACGCACATCACGGCCGCGCGCACGGCCGCAGCGGCCGCCGTTTCCGTCCGCCTGCTCAGTTGCGCCGGATCGAGGATCGCTACCGTGATCGGTGCCGGCGTTCAGGGACGGCAACACCTGCGATTGCTTCCCCGGGTTCGGAATTTCGACCGCATTAACATTTGTTCCCTGCGTTTTGAAGAGGCCGAGAAGCTTGCCGCCCAGAGCGATCTTGCCTGCGCCACGGCGGACATAGAAAAAGCGGTGCGTGAGTCCGACGTTGTGTGCCTAGCTACGCACTCGCCCGCCCCCGTGATTGAGGCTCGGTGGGTGAAGCCCGGCACCCACGTTTCTTCGGTTGGATTTCATCCCCCGAGTGGAGAACTGCCGAAGGACCTGGCCAGAGCCCATCGCCTCTTTGTCGAGACCCTCGACGCCTTTCGCCCCCCGCCGGTCGGGTGCAGTGAACTGGCGGGTCTGGACATTGCGAGGGCGACAACGCTCGGGGCGGTTGCGATCGATCGGAAGGCGGGTCGCCGCGATGACCAGGAGATCACGGTGTACAAGGCGATGGGTGTAGCCATGGAGGATATGGTTGCGGCCAATCTGGTTTTCGAAAGGGCCAAGCAGGCAGGTGGCGGAAACCTTATGGCCTGGTGATGCGGCCCCGGCGGTTCGAGAAGGGAAGAACCGCCGCTGACTTCGCGCCTACGAAGGCCAGCGAATCTCCGCTGTCCTTGGCGGCCCCGTCTCCTGCCCCGTCGCGCACTCCCCGATTGGTGTACAATTCCGCCGCTATGACAAACATCGAGAAGCACCCCGCGGGCTCTTTCTGTTGGATTGAACTCCACACCACAGACCAGAATGCCGCCAAGAGATTCTACGGCGCGCTGTTCGGCTGGGAAGCGCACGATAATGCCATGGGCCCGAACGATTTTTACACCGAATTCAAACTCGCGGGGCGTGAAGCGGCCGCCGGATGCACCCTGCGTCCCGAGGAGCGTTCGCAAGGCATCCCTGCGCACTGGACGATTTACATTACTGTCGACAGCGCCGACGCCACTCTCACCCAGGCGCAGCAACTCGGTGGGAAAGCGCTCGCCCCGGCCTTCGACGTCATGGATGCCGGCCGCATGGCAGTCATCGAGGACCCGACGGGCGCGATCTTCTGCGTCTGGCAGGCCAACAAGAGCACGGGGATCAGAATCGCCGGCGTCCACGGCACGCTCTGCTGGGCCGACTTGAGCACGCCCGACGCCAGGCGCGCATCTGACTTCTACTCCGCTCTTTTCCGATGGCAGATCGCCGCCGATCCGAAAGACAAGTCGGGCTACCTGCACATCAAAAACGGAGAGCAGTTCATCGGAGGCGTTCCGCCATCAGCCCATCGCCAGCCTGGAGTTCCACCGCACTGGATGGCCTATTTCCAGGTGGATGAAGTGGATGCCACTGCGAAGCACGCGAAAGAAATGGGCGCCCGGGTTCTGCTTCCGCCCACGACGATGGAAGGAGTGGGCCGCATGTCGGTCATCGCTGACCCCGAGGGTGCAGTGTTTTCGATCTTCAAGTCGGCGCGGTCGACCGATGGTGCTTAGCATGGGGAGTGCGAGGCCTCGCCCGCTCCGGCCGAAAGACGAACCAGGGGACTGCATCCGGCCAAAACTACCCGGCAGGCGATCCTGGTCGCCGATCCGGCATCACCGCCGCCGGTGACCCAGCTCACTGACCCTTGCGACCCCTCCGGCTAGGCTCATTCTGCAAGCCTATGCGCCGTTTTTCGCCCTGCCCAATGCCCGGCGTATCGCAAGGAGCAGCCCCATGTCTATTCAAAATTCGACCACCGGCGAAGTTCTGCGTGCCTACAACATCGAAGAACTGAGACAGCAGGCCAAGCTGATGCGCGGCTACAACCTCGCCGCCCTGTGCGCAGCCGGTTCCGGACACGCTGGCGGCACGCTTTCCATCATGGACATCACCGCTGCGCTTTACCTTCGCGTGGCCGACCACGATCCCAAGGATCCGAACTGGCCGGGGCGGGATCGCATCGTTTGGTCAACTGGGCACAAAGCGCCCAGTCTTTATCTGGGACTTGCCTTCGCCGGGTTTTGCCCGAAGGAAGACGTCGCGCTGCTGCGCAAACTATCTTCGCCCTATCAAGGGCATCCACACTGGCTAAAACTCCCCGGGGTAGAAGTCTCGACCGGATCGCTCGGCCAGGGTCTAAGCATTGCTGTCGGCATGGCGCTGGCCGCGAAGCTCGACAAGCGAAAGCATCACGTCTTCTGCATCATGGGAGATGGTGAGCAGCAGGAAGGTCAGATCTGGGAAGCCGCGATGGCGGCGGGCCACTTCAAGCTGGAGAATTTGACCGGCATCATCGATTGTAACCGTCTCCAGATCGACGGCTGGGTCAAAGATGTTATGAACGTCGAGCCGCTGGAAGAAAAATATCGCAGCTTCGGATGGGAGGTCACGACCATCAGCGGACACGACATGACCCAGGTGGTCGAGGCGCTGGAGAAGGCCAAAGGCAAGAACGGTTGCGGCAAGCCCACCCTGATCATCGCCAACACCGTCAAGGGCAAAGGCGTCAGCTTCATGGAAGAACAGGCGGGATGGCACGGCAAGACTCCGAACGCGGAGGAGTTAGCGCAGGGACTCAAGGAACTCGGGTTGGAAGGCCAGGTCCCGGTGGAGCAGTTGTTGGCTCACGCCAGGAAGTATCAATCCGAGGTGGAGCGGAAACTCGACGCCGAGATGCCCAAGTTCCAGGGCAACTACTGGTGGAACGAGTCGGCGACCATGAAAGTCCAGATGAAGCCCACACGCCTGGGCTTTGGACAATCGCTGGCTGCTAACGGCGACGATCCGCGCATCGTCTGCCTGGGACTCGACATTTCCGGCTCGATCACCATCAGCGAGTTCTATGCCGGCAAGCCCGAGCGTCGGGAGCGTTGGATCAGTATGGGCATCGCTGAGCAGTCCGCCACCTCCGCCGCCGCCGGGCTGGCGAAAGAAGGGAAGCTCCCGGTCTTCGGCACCTACGCTACTTTTGCCGCCGCCCGCAATCTCGACCAGATACGCACTTCGATCTGCTACGGCAACTTCAATGTCCTGATCGCCGGAGCGCATGGTGGAGTCAGCGTGGGTCCCGACGGGGCTACGCATCAGGCGCTCGAAGACTGCTTCGCCATGTGTGCACTGCCGAACATGAACGTGGTTGTCCCCTGCGACATCATTGAGACTCGCAAAGCCACCGACTATCTGTTACTCCGGCACGTGGGACCGAAATACATCCGTTTTGCCCGCGAAGCGACGCCCATCGTCACCGACGAGAAAACGCCATTCGTCTTTGGCCGAGCCAATGTGATTCGTCTGCGCCAAGAGGCGGACAACTTCAGCGAAGCCTTCGAGACGAAACTAGAATCCGAATACCGCGACGAGTGCGAAGACCTGACCATCGCAGCCTGCGGACCCATGGTCCCGGAAGCCATGCGAGCCGCCTGGATCCTGAAACAGGACTTTGGTTACGAAACACGGGTCCTGAATGTGCACACGCTAAAACCGCTCGACCGCGAAGCGATCGTCCGCGCCGCCAGGGACACCAGCGTGGTCCTGACCGCCGAAGAGCATCAGATCGGAGCGCTGGCTTGGCCCGTAGCCAGTGCCATCACCCAAGCGCCTGAGCTCTACGGCGTCCCGGTTATTACGGGCGCGATCGGCGTCAAGGACCGCTTCGGAGACTCGGGAGCTCCCTGGGAGCTGATCAAGGAATTCGAGGTTTCCGCCGAACACATTGCCGCCAAAGCGGTGCAACTGATGGGTGTGAAGAAATCCCGTTCCGGAGAGCCCGTGTCGGAGGTACATCTGATCGCCACAAAATAAAGGCCGGAGAGTCGGCGACTCTGGACGGTTTGCCTGATTCCCGGGGCGGATGGTACAACCCTCACGAGGCCTCCGCACTTGAAAAAAATCGCCCCTGTCGCCCGGCTTGCCGCTCTCTCGCTGGTTGTCGTGTTTGTGGTTGCTCATGCCACCGAGCGCTCGCAGCAGATCAAGCTTCCGACCGGCAAAAGTCTGACGCTCCCGGTGCCCGGCTACATCGCCCGCACCAACAGCTTTCCCGCAACGATTGCCGTCAGCCCCGATGGCCGCTACGCCGCACTGCTCAACCAGGGATACGGCACCGAGCAGAGCGGTGGGCGCCAGTCGATCGCCATTCTCGATCTCAGTACGAACCGACTGCAGGATTTTCCCGACGAGCGGCTGAGCGGCGACTATTCGACACGGCAAAGCTATTTCATAGGTCTGGCATTTGCGAGCGACGGCAGACATCTCTATGCCTCGATGGGATCGATCACCGATCCCGCCGGCGAGAAACCGAAAAGTACCGGCAACGGCATTGCCGTCTATGGCTTCGCCGACGGACAGGTCACTGCCGAGCGCTTCCTCAGGATTCCGCCCCAGGCCGTCGCCGAGGGAAAAGAGGTGGCATTCGGCTTGCGCAAGACTCCCGCCGGAACCGCGCTTCCCTATCCCGCTGGATTCGCGGTGTTGGCTGGCGCAACCGGGGACCACCTGCTCATCGCCGATAATCTCGCCGACAACAGCATTGTCCTCGACACGAGCTCGGGCAAAATCCTGCAATCGTTTGATCTCAGCCGCAGTCGCCATGTTCCGAGCGCATATCCCTACACGGTGATTGCCAACCAGGCCGGAACCAAGGCGTGGGTCAGCTTGTGGAACAGCGCGTCCATCGCGGAATTGAATCTGGAGACGGGAAAAGTGCAGCGCTGGATAGACTGCTTGCGTACCGAGGGGACCGCCACCGCTCCCAGTTTGCATCCGACAGCGATGCTGCTGAACGCGAGCGACAGCATCCTCTACGTAGCGCTCGCCAACGCCGATATGGTAGTGGCCGTCGATCTGAGCTCTGGTTTGCCCTTGGATCGCTACACCATCAGCGGCGGCTCGGTCCTCGAAGCCATCGCACTTTCGCCCGATGGCAGGCGTCTTTATGCGGCCAGCGCGTCGCTCGACGCGGTCGCGGTATTCGAAGTGAGAAGTTCTCGTGCGCCGGTCTCGCACGCCAGGACGGTTCGAGCCGAGACCGAAGATCCTCCTCACCTCATCCCCACCGAATGGTATCCGAGCGCCCTCGCCATCGCCGGCAACGACCTGCTCATCGCAACCGCGAAAGGAGAAAGCAGCGGCCCTAACAATAGGGAAGCAACGCTGCAAGGAGAGGGGAGAAGAAAAGACCATCCTTACATCCCGACGCTGATCGGCGGATCGATCCAGCGCCTGGATCTCGCCGAGATCGACAGGAATCTCGCCGCCTACACGCGTCAGGCCGAACAAGACAGCCTGTCCCGATCCGATGGCGGCCAGTTGGCTTTCGCCCGCGGAAAGAATCCCTTTCACCACGTCCTCTACATCCTGAAGGAAAACCGCACCTACGACCAGATTCTCGGCGATTTACCCGTGGGCGACGGCGACCAGTCGCTCACCATGTATGGAGCCGAGGTCACCCCCAACCAGCACAAGCTCGCCCTGCAATTTGGCGTACTCGACAACTTCTACGACAGCGGGGAGGTTTCCGGTGACGGGCATCTCTGGTCCACGGCCTCGACCACCAGCGACTACAATGAAAAAAACTGGCCCATCGGCTACCGCAGCAAGGAGCGCACCTACGACTCCGGCGGTGCGGTGGCCGAAGAATTTCCGCTCGAGCAAGGGATTCCGGACGTCGACGACCCGGGTACGGGATTCCTCTGGGATAACCTGGCCCGAGCGAACCTCACCTACCGCATCTACGGAGAATTTATCGCCGCGGTGTGGTGCAAAAACGAAAAGACTGATTCGCCGATGCAGGGCACACCCTCTCCCAGTTCTTCAACCTGCCCCCAAGCGGAAATCAGGAAAGGCGAGGCTCTGCCTCCGAACGTAGGCAATCCACGCGGCGGCTCCAGTCCCTGGCCATGGCCGATTCCGCAGATCAAGCGCATGCATCCCACCAAAGCGGCGCTGCGCGACCACTACGATCCGCTGTTTCCAGATTTCGAAACCGACTACCCCGACCAACTCCGTGCCGACGAATTCCTGCGAGAGTTCGACGAGTTCGTGCAGGCCAAGGGAACAGCCAAACAGCTTCCACAATTCACGCTGCTCTATCTCCCCGACGATCACACCGGAGGCACACGTCCCGGCAAGCCCACACCGCAAGCTTCGGTCGCCGATAACGATCTGGCCGTGGGCCGCGTCGTCGATGCCGTGTCCCACAGTCCCTACTGGGAAGACACCGCCATCTTCGTCCTGGAAGACGACGCGCAAGACGGGGCCGACCACGTCGACGCCCACCGCTCGATCGCGTTCGTGATCAGCCAATACGCGCCCCGCTCGTCGCAACCGTTGGTCGACCATAACTTCTACACGACCGTCAGCGCCATCCACACCATGGAGGCGCTGCTTGGCCTTGCTCCCATGAACCTGTTCGACGCCCATGCTCCTCTCATGTCGCCGCTGTTCGCAGGCCCGGGAACCCAGCCCCCCTATCAGGTTGACGAGAGGAATCTGCGCAACGGCTTGATCTACACGGTGAATGACAGCAAAGCGCCGGGGGCGAAGCAATCGTCGCGGATGAACTTCTCGCGACCGGATGCCGCCGACGCCGAGACCTTGAATATCATCCTGTGGCAGCAGGCAAAGGGCAATGTCAGGAGGCCGACCACGGAACGAGGGCCCTGAAGCAATCTCGTGTTTACCGCGGCTCCGCGGCTGAGCCCGAGCGAGCTAAGCTACAATCTGCAGGTGGCGTTTCCGATCCAGTGTGCCAACCTGCGCAAAACCTACGATGGCAAAGTCGAAGCCGTCCGTGGCCTAAGTCTAGAAATCGAAGCCGGCCAGTGCTTCGGTCTCCTCGGGCCGAACGGAGCAGGGAAAACCACGACCATCGAAATTCTCGAAGGCCTGCTCGCGCCCACCTCCGGCGAAGTCCTGATCTTCGGCCATACCTGGGCCGGGAACGAGCGTCAGTTGCGCGAGTGGATCGGAATCTCGCTGCAGGAGACGCGTCTTTCGGAAAAGCTGAACGTCCGCGAAACCCTCGAACTGTTTGCCAGCTTCTATGATGAACCCCGACCCGCTCGCGAGGTTCTCGAGGAACTTGAACTCACGGAGAAGGCCGAAGCCTGGGTGGGCAAGCTTTCCGGCGGCCAGAGGCAGCGCCTCGCCGTAGCCACAGCGCTAGTAGGCAATCCGCGTATCCTCTTCCTTGACGAGCCCACCACCGGACTTGATCCGCAAAGCCGCCGGCAGCTCTGGGACATCATCCGCGCCTTCCAGCGGAAAGGGGGCACGGTCCTGCTGACGACGCACTACATGGACGAAGCCGAGCGCCTCTGTGATCGGCTGGCCATCGTCGATCACGGCCAGATCATCGCCGAAGGCACTCCCTCGGACCTGATCGATCGCCTGGGAGGGCATCACGTGGTCGAGTTTCAAATCGATGGGGATTCGCACGAGCACCGAGGTCAAGACGATGCGTGGCGCGTTTTGCCCGGCGTGCAATCGGTGCGCAACGATGCAGATAAGATTTCGCTTACCGTGCACGAGCCGCATCTCACCATCCCGGCGCTGCTCGGCTCGATCAATCAGAAGGGGCGGAAACTCCTGCACCTGAACACGCGTCAAGCGAGTCTCGAAGACGTCTTCGTTACTTTGACCGGACGCCACCTGCGGGAGGACTGAATGGCCGTTGAAACCAGCGCTCCACCCCCTCCCGAGCGCCAGCCGATCGGCGCCGTTTCCGCAGCTCGCAACCACCGCTGGTCGGCTTACCTGCAACTGCTCCGGGCGCGCTTACTGGAACTCAAACGCGAGCCGGAAGTCGTTTTCTGGGTCTTCATCTTCCCCCTGCTGCTGGCGGCGGGTTTGGGCATCGCCTTCCGGAACAAGCCAGCAGATACAACCTCGGTGGTCATTATCGACAGCGCGGGAGCGCAGCGCACACTGGCTATGCTCGAGCGCATGCCCGTCCGAAGCGCGACCGAGAGAACATCCGCCATCCGCGCGACTATCCTGGGCCGCGACGAATCGCTCCGAGGGTTCCAGTTCGGCAAGTACGACTTGGCCATCGCGTCAAATCCCGACGGCAGCTACACCTACTACTACGATCCCGCGCGTCCGGAGAGCCTCCTCTCCCGCGCCGAAATCGACGCTGCGCTCCAATCCGCTGCCGGGCGCAAGGACGTGATTAGGACATCGGCCCAGTCGTCCAGCGAACCCGGTTCCCGCTACATTGATTTTCTGATACCGGGTCTGTTGGGAATGAACCTGATGAACTCCGGCATGTGGGGAGTCGGTTTCGCCCTGGTAGAAATGCGCCAGCGCAAACTGCTCAAGCGTTTTGTAGCCACGCCCATGCGGCGCAGTGATTTCCTCCTGGCCTTGACCAGCAGCCGCCTGGTGCTGATGGTCATTGAGGTAGGGTTGCTCCTGGGCTTCGGCGTCCTGGTCTTTCACATGCGCGTGCGAGGATCGATTTTCTCGGTCATTCTGCTTGCATCGCTCGGAGCGGTCACGTTCGGCGGGGTCGGTCTGCTGACCGCTTGCCGGGCGCAGAAAATCGAGAGCGTCAGCGGACTGATCAATCTGGTGATGATGCCGATGTGGATTTTCTCCGGCGTTTTCTTTTCCTATCAGCGCTTTCCCGCGCTCTCCCAGCCCTTGATCAAAGCCCTGCCTCTGACCGCATTGAACGATGCCTTGCGAGCCACGATCATCGAAGGTGCCCCGCTCGGCTCGCAGTCGGCACGACTGCTGGTCCTGGCCCTCTGGGGCGGCGTCTCGTTCCTCCTCGCGTTGCGATGGTTCCGCTGGACCTAGGAGAGTTCCCGATGCCAGCTTCTCGCCGCTAGCAGAGCCTCGCGGTTCGGCTAGCTGGCGTCAATGCGTTTTTTCCAGTGTTTGTCCACCCGCCATAGGCGAAAGCCGCCCAAGAACGCATTTTCGTTCTTGCCCAGTTGAGTATTGGGAGGAAGGGTTTTGACCCGGACGGCATTGCCGCCTCCGAGCACAACGTAGTCGGCATTCAGGGCTTCGCGCAGCTCTTCGACGATGCGCATTACGTACTTGCACCATTTCTTTTTGCCCAGGCGCTTCAGGCCGCCCATGCCGAGATAGTCCTCGTAGGTTTTTCCGTTCTTGTAAGGAAGATGCGCCAGCTCCATCGGCTCGACCACAGCATCGACGATCATGGCGGACCCGAGGCCGGTGCCAAGCCCGAGAAAAAGCATCCGCCCTCCCTGGTAGGAGCCAATCGCCTGCATGGCGGCGTCGTTGACCATTTTCACCGGGCGCCCCAAGGCTTTCGAGTAATCGAACGACACCCACCCCTTGCCTAAGTTGAACGGCTCACGCACCGGACGGCCGTGGATCACCGGGCCGGGATAGCCAATGGCGACAACGTCGTACTGCCAGTCTCTGGCAGCCTGCTTCACCCACTTGCACATGCGCGCTGCGGTCATCCGCTTGCCGGAATCGAGCTTGCGCTCGGTTTTCTGACCGGTCGCCAGAATCTTGACGTGTGTGCCTCCCACGTCGATGACCAGAACCTTACGAATCATGCGCCCTCCCAAAACTCCTGATCTTGCCCTCGAATCGCAACCCCCCAGCAACGATTTCGGCCGCTAGGGCGCCGGATTATGCCACCCTCCGATATCGCTCGCCAGGCGGTCGGCTTCGGGTGGTCCCCAGGTTCCGGGCCGGTAGGGGTGGACCGGTACCGAGTTATCCAGAATCGGATCCACCGCCATCCATGCTGCCTCGACCACATCTTCGCGCACAAACAGCAGTTTGTCGCCGTGCATCGCCTCGCCCAAAAGACGTTCGTAGGGAGCCTGGGCTGCCGGACCTCTTTCGAGCACCGAGAGTTCGACCAGCGCCGACGTCATCTCCGGACCCGCACGCTTCACTTGCGCCCCGATGTTCACGGAGAACTCGGGTCCGAGGCGGAGGCGCACATGGTTGCTGCCGTCTACGGTCTCGTGCAGCGGAGCCTTCTTGAGTTGTACGAGCACTTCTGTGGCGTTCACGGGCAGGCACTTTCCCGACCGGATCAGAAAAGGAACGCCCTTCCACCGCCATGAGTTGATGTAGAGACGAAGGGCCGCATAGGTCTCGACCTCGGAATCCGGGGCGACCCCGTTCTCCTTGCGATATCCCTCGAACTGCCCGCGCACTGTATCGGTCACCTCAATCGGCGGGATGGCTCGGAAAACCTTGAATTGCTCGTCATGCAGAGCGCGCGGCGCGAGTTCGTTCGGTGGCTCCATGGCCAGCAGGGCAACGACCTGGAGCAGGTGATTCTGTACCACATCGCGAATCGCGCCACTCTCTTCGTAAACCTTGCCGCGTCCCTCGACTCCGAAGGTCTCGGCCATGGTGATCTCCACATGATCGACGTACTGGCGATTCCAAATCGGCTCCAGAAAAGTGTTGGCGAAGCGGACAAAGTACAGATCCTCGACCGACTCTTTACCCAGAAAGTGATCGATGCGGAAGATGGCCGACTCGGGGAAGGCCTGGTGCAGGGTCGCGTTCAGTTTTTGCGCCGAAGCCAGGTTGCGGCCGAATGGCTTTTCGACGAGTATGCGCGGGGTGCCGGATCGGTTGAGCCGGCCGAGGGACTGCGAGACCGAACCGAATAGGTCGGGAGGAATGGCGAGATAGTACAACGGGCTGCGCGCCGAACCGAGCGCCTTGCGCAAAAGCTCGAAAGTATTCGCATCCTGGTAGTCGCCATCAATATATTGCAGCAGCTGCACGAGCCTGGAGTAGGCACCTTCGTCGATGCCGCCGCCCGCGGTCAGACTGTCGCGCACCCGGGCCCTCATCTGGTCGAGGGTCCATCCGGATTTGGCGACTCCGATGATGGGAAGATCGAACCTGTCGCGCTGGATCATTGTCTGCAAGGCGGGGAAGATCTGCTTGTAAGCGAGGTCACCTGTGGCGCCGAAGAAGACAAAAGCGTCCGCCGGCGCTGCCGCCGGTCGCTGCGGTTGTCCCGCAGGCAAGGCGGGCGCGGGCTGATGGTTGTCGGTGCTCATGAATAACCCGGGATGCTCCGAGATGCGAATCCTCCGAAGAAGATATCATGGGCCGTGGTCCGGCCTGATCTTCACATCTCAGGTTTTCGCCTTGCGGTATTGGTCATAGGCGTACAGAAAACGGTCAAGATCTTGCCTGGACAGGTAGTAGGGCGTGGAGAGGCGCAGTTTGTTTGGATCCGCTCCGCGGATGCGGATTTTCCTTTCCTTCCAGAGCCAGTCTTCAAGGTCCTTACGAACGATGGGGGGCACGTTCACGGTGGCGATTGCGCAGCGCAGAGAACGATCGGGGGATGTCCAGGAGATTGCTCCGCGCTCGATCATCGCCTCCAGAACGTAGTCGCAGAGTTGGCGGTGGCGATGTTCAATGCGCTCCATGCCGATGTCCTTGGCCAGTTGAATGGAGGCGCGCAAGCCCCAGAGGGCGGGGACATTCGAACTGCCGATGCGCTGGAAGCGTTCGGCGCGGAGCCTCGGCTCGTCCCAGCCTTCGGTGGCGATGGTGTTCCACAATCGGTCGATCATTTCGTCGCGGACGTAGAGAAAACCCGAGCCCTTGGGCGCCTGCAGCCACTTGTGAGGGCTGGCAGAATACAAGTCGCAGCCGAGATCATGCAGATTGAGGCGCATCATTCCCGGAACGTGTGCTCCGTCGACCGCCGAAATCACTCCTTTGCTGCGGGCCAGCTCACAAAGTTGCTTGGCCGGCAGCACGGCTCCAGAAAACGTGGTGATATGGCTGAAAAAGAGGACTCTTGTGCGCGGGGTAATATTGGCGTTGACGAGCTCCAATACCTGTGCGGGATTCATGACCGGTCTTGGAAGACTGATTTTCCTGATCACGATGCCGTACCGTTTGGCGCGCAGATTCCAGGGCTGCTCACCTCCGGGATGCTCCTGATCCGTCATCAGCACTTCGTCGCCGGCTTTGAGGTCGACGCCGTTGGCGATGTAGCTGTTGGCTTCGGTGGCGTTTCTGAGCAGCGCAATCTCGTCGCGGTTGCAACCTACGAACTCGGCCAACGGATCGCGAAACTGGTTCCACGCCGCGTAACCCCAGATGGGATAGTCCTCGGGGTCGGTTTCGTTAAGCTTCTCGCACGCCTCATAGCCCTCGAAAACGGCGCGGAGAACCGGCGCGGGGCTCGATCCGACGGTGCCGTTGTTGAGGTAAACCTCATCGGCGGGAATCAGGAATTGCCGGCGGAGCTCGGCCCAGTAAGTGTCTTCGTTTTGCTCGAACAGCGAGCGCTCGGGCAGCTTTGCGGGCAGGGACTGGAGCTGGGCCCATAGCTTTCCCGGCCACGCCAGGCCGGCGCCAACGGCGAGGGAAGAAGCGAACGACGACGACAGAAAACTGCGACGGTTCAACATGGCGGCTCCTCTTCTCGAAATGCCTGTAAGACCCGACATAGTACACCGGTAAGTGGCGAAACGAAAAGCAGATGCCGCGCCGCGGCGTGGGTTTCGGCATGGCAACAGGCGGTGGCTCGATGGCTGGAAATATCGGAAATAAAGGGTAACGCTGCGCGTGCAATATGCGTCCAAGTAGGTGGGAATCTCCCCTGCGGCGTCTTCCTGGATTGCCACTTGCGCTCGGGGGTATAATCGTTGCAGCCCACCAGGTGTCTACGGGGTATTCAAATGTCGTACCGTAAATCGCTGATCTCCCTGAGTTTATTCGCGCTGATCGCATTGCCCGTGCTGGCGCAGGGTCAAACCTCGCAGGCACCGGCCGCGCAGCCGCAAGCATCACCGGCGCAAACTCCCCCGACCCAAGCACCGAAAGATCAGACTTCAGCCTCGACTTCGGCTTCGAATGGAGCCCCGCAGACTCCGTCGCAGAGCCCCTCGGCGACTCCTGGTTCCAGTCCGGCTCCGCCGGCGGATGCTTCTGCAAGCGGCAGCGATGCGGCTCCGAGCGGACCTGCGCCAGTGCAGGAGCCCGACGAAAGCAAGGTCAAGCACGACGGCGGCGAGAACGATGTCGATGCCATCGGCAACCGCAAGATCGGAGGGCGGGGCCTGGGAGACTGGTACTCGCTCGAGACCGAGATCAAGATGGGCAAGCAGTATGCAATGCAGGTGGAAAGTACGGTGAAACTTGTCCAGGATCCGGTGATCAACGAGTATGTGAACCGCATTGGGCAGAACCTTGTGCGCAATTCTGACGCCAAGGTTCCGTTCACCATTAAGGTGATCGATTCCGATGAGGTCAATGCGTTCGCACTGCCCGGCGGATTCTTCTACGTGAACTCCGGCCTGATTCTTGCGGCAGACGAGGAAGCCGAATTGGCCGGCGTGATGGCGCATGAGATTTCACACGTGGCGGCGCGACACGGGATGCGTCAGATGACGCGGGCGAACTGGGCCAACATCGGGACCATTCCGCTGATCTTCATCGGCGGCGGCATCGGTTACGGAATCTACGAAGCAGCGGGACTGGGGTTGCCGCTCACGTTCATGAAGTTCCAGCGCAATTTTGAAGCGGAAGCCGACTACCTCGGTCTGCAGTACATGTATAAGACGGGATACGATCCGCAGGCTTTCATCAGTTTCTTCGAAAAGATACAGGCGAAGGAGAAAAAGAAGCCGGGCACGATCGCCAAGGCCTTCGCGTCGCATCCGCAGACTCCCGACCGCATTGAGGCCTCACAGAAAGAGATCGCGACCATTCTTCCGGCGCGCCCGCAGTACATCGTTTCCACTTCGGAGTTTGACGATGTGAAATCGCGGCTCGCCACCATCGAAAACCGGCACAAGGTGATTGAGCAGAAAGATGCGAACAAACCCAGCCTGCGGCGCGCTTCGACCAGCGACAAGACGTCGACCGGCTCGGATACCAGTGACGACGATCGCCCCACGCTGAAGCGACGCGACGACAGCTCAAACCAGAATTGAATCCTCGCCAGGGGTTGATAAAACACAACCGGCGGTTGCCCGCCGGTTTTTTTTATCGATCTCGAACCGAGCTGGGTTGGGCTACGAGCCCGCCGCCACTGACTTCACTGCGATGGTCGTGCCATCCACATCTCCGGTGACTTTGGCCTTCGCCCCTGCCAGGTCGTTGAGTTTGCCGAGGGCGGCCTGATCGGATGTCTCAAGCGTATAAACTTGGTCGCCAACTACGAGTGCGTACTTGGAGCCGTGCTTCATACACGCGCGCGTGCAAGCCGCCGCTCCGCCGGCCATTTCGTGTTTTGCGCCGCACATGGCGTCGCTCACTTCGCCGGTTAAAGTCTGGCTCTTGCCGCCAGCCAGCGCCGGCACCGCTGCCAGCCCGACCAGCATCTGCACGGCAAAAACCGCTGCTGCAATTCGATTTGCTTTCATTCCGTATTTTTCTCCTGTTGAACGGTGATGGTTCAAAACGCCTGTTTCATGATGTCAATATAAGGATTCGAATGCAAGCGGGCGGAGTTCGCGGTCAAAGTTCGCCGGTCAAAGTTCGAGGGCATCGCGGCAGACAGTGTTTTCGAGTGCAGACCTGTGCCCGGAATGGTCGAGTTTCTTCGGCGCTCATCGAAGCAACTCCGCGCCATTCCGGCGTCCGATGGTTGTCTTCGCTAGATTCCGGCCGCGCAGTTCCTCCTGCGCCCCGCCGGGATGGTGCTGGACGATGGCTCTCCAGGCTGTCGACCTGTCCGGCAGCCGCTTGATCGCCGGGCCGCAGCTCCTACATTAGATCGTCCACAGAACCGGCGGCACGGATGTCGATCCCCGGCCTGCTGGGGATAAAAAAGGGGGACGTAAGCAGCGAACATCCGCGCCCTCACTGCTGTTTGAAACGGACCTCGACATCGACGGTCTTTTCTTTCGCGTCCAGCGATTCGTGCACGGTCACGGCCCAATTGACGCCGCGGGGGAGGATCTGTTCGGCAAGGTTGCGAAACTTTGCCGGGTAGTCGGCGTTGTAGCTCTGACCTTCGCGCAGGGTCCATGCCTCCCGCATCCGGGCCGTCGATTGCGTGTCGAGTCCGTTGATTTCCAACTCTCCCATCTTGTAGAGATCGCCTTCGACGACGTTCACTACCAAGTGCACGGCGCTATTGCCATCATCGAATAGGGTGTCGGGCTTGATCTGAACCGCCATATAACCACGGCTGCGGTAAAGCCTGGTGGCGCTTTCAAGATCCTTCCGAAGACGCAGGGCATCGGCAGGCTGCCCGACAGGTAGGTGAACGAGGGGAGCGAGATCGGCGGTGGCGACAGCCGCGTTGCCCCTCCACTCGATGCCGGATGTCGAATACACCTTCCCGGGTGTCAACGGCAGGATCGCCGTCACTTCGACCTCGCCACCGGCTGGCGCCGCCTCTGCTTTCGACACCAGGCGCGCGTCGGCTCTGGCAAACGAAGCTCTAAGATATCCCCCCTTGAGGCACACAGGGAGAAAATCAACTTCGGCGACTTTGGCCATGCTGGTTCGTCGGTAGGGAGCTCCGGCAAGTCGGCGAGCGGCAACCTGCAGCCCAGGCAGCAGGTCCGGAGTAGCCCCCGGGAACTCGACATTCTGGATGCGGATTTCGAGGTTCTCGACCGAGTAAGAGATACCCAACAGCTTCCCGCCCTCCTCAGCGGTCTCGCGAAGGTAGTCCACCCGTGCGGGAATCTGTTTCCGGTCGAGCAGCGTCTGGAGCGCCTCCTGGATGTGGTCGATGAGAGAACCGGCAAGCGGCACCTCGCCCTGGAAAAGAGGCACCATGCGCTGGAGCTCGCCCCGGAGCTCGGTATCGGTAAACCAGGGAAAATTTTCGAAACTCGCCGGAACCAGCTTGTCCTTGCCAACGTCGGTCAGTTGCAATTCAAGGGTGGTGCTCGCGCCCGAGGAGGAAAACGAATACGCGGCACCTGCGAACATCCCGGAGTCCCCCAGTCGCTGCACCGCCTCTTTGAAATCGCCGTCGGCGGCGGGTTGGCCGAGTCGCAGCCCGCAGGCGGCCAGAAGGTCCTGGTCGGTGTAGCGGGTGCTGCCCTTGACCCGCAGCGCGATCAGTTTCCCGGCATTGCCGGCGGAGGTCTTCGCCGTGACCCGCTTCTGTCCCATCGCCGGAGCCACCAGCAGTGCGGAACACAGCAAAAAACCGATCGCCCGGCTCATTTCGATCGCTTCCCGGCGCCGGCGACGGAAAAATTCTTCTGTTTCACAGCGATGTCCATGAAAGCCTTGGCAGCACGGCTCAGCGATTTGTCTTTGCGGAAAACAATGGCCAAGTCGCGGCGGATGTGCACGTCCGAAAACGTGATCGCAGCCAGAGCCTTGGCGCGGATATCCTCCTCGATGTTGGAGCGCGCAATAAATCCAACGCCCACATCGGCAGCCACAAAACGTTTCAGCAATTCGCTCGAATCGAGTTCCATGGCCAGGGTGGGCTTCAATTGATGGTCGCGGAACAGTGTATCGAGCGCGTCTCGCGTGTGGCCCAGTTTGGGCACGACGAGCGGATAGGTCGAGACCTCCGCCAGGGTGACGCTTTTCTTAGCCGCCAGGCGATGAGAGGGAGCCGTGATGACGACAAGTTCGTCACGATGAATCATCTGTGCCGCAAGCCGGCTGTCGTTTACGGGCAGTGAAACCACGCCGAAGTCGACCACGTTTTCGATGATCGACTCAAGAATCCGGGCGTAGTCGGAGCGCTGAATGCTCACCGAAACATGGGGATAGTCGCGCTTGAATTGCGCGAAGACCTCGGGCAGAATGTGCAGGCACGTGCCTTCGTTTGCCCCGACCACAATTTCGCCGCGTGGCACGCGCTCGGTCTCGGCAATCTCGGTAAGAATCGTCTTGCGGCGTTCGATCGTCTCGGCGGCGTACTTGAAGAACAGTTTGCCGGATGCGGTGAGCGAGACACGGCCTCCGGATCGGTCGAGCAGGCGCGCGCCGACTTCTTCTTCCAGGGCCCGAATCTGCGATGAGATTGCGGGCTGGGTGCGGAAACGCTTCTCCGCCGCACGCGAGAAGCTGGAGAGGCGCGCCACTTCGAGAAAGATTTCGAGCTGATCGAAGTCCATCGTGTGCTGGCCACAGACACTATAGCGAGCGAGCTGCCGTCACGGAAGAGAAATCATAGACCGGCCTCCGCAAAATTCCGCGAGGCCGGTCGCAGCTGATCCAGTTGTATCGCGGGCCGCATGGCCGGAGACGGGGCGAGGCCCCGTCCCGACGGTTCGTCGCCGCTAGACGTTGATTACGGCGATGAGCTCTTTCACCGCGGCCGCACTCTTGTCGAGCGCGGTTTTCTCCTCCGCAGTGAGTTTGATCTCGATAATCTGTTCGATGCCCTTGGCTCCGAGCTTGACCGGGACGCCCACGTACAGTCCGTGGATGCCATACTCCCCGTTGAGATAGGCGGCGCAGGGGAGAATCTTCTTCTTGTCCTTGAGAATAGCCTCGACCATTTCGGTGGCCGCGGCCGAGGGGGCATAGTAAGCCGAGCCGGTCTTGAGATACTTGACGATCTCGGCGCCGCCATCGCGCGTGCGCTGGACGATGCGGTCGAGCGTAGCCTTGTCCATGAGCTCGGTGATGGGAATGCCGGCGACGGTCGAATAGCGGGGAAGCGGGACCATGGTGTCGCCGTGCCCACCGAGGACGAAGGCGTTTACGTTTTCCACGCTGACTTTGAGTTCCTGAGCGATGAAAGTTCGAAAGCGCGCTGAATCGAGGACTCCGGCCATGCCGATGACGCGCTCGCGCGGAAAGCCACTGATCTTGTAAGCCGCCTGGGCCATGGCATCGAGCGGATTGGAGACGATAATCAGGATGCAGTTCGGTGAGTGCTGCACCACCTTGCCCACGACGTCACTCATGATCTTGTAGTTGGTGTTCAGAAGGTCGTCACGGCTCATGCCCGGCTTGCGCGGAATTCCGGCGGTGATGACGACGATGTCGGAGTCAGCCGTATCGGCGTAATCGTTGGTACCAAGGATGGCGGAATCGCGCTTTTCGATCGGCATCGCCTCGGCCAGATCAAGTCCTTTGCCTTGGGGAACGCCTTCCACAATATCAATAAGCACCACATCGGCTAATTCTTTGGAGGCGATCCAGTGAGCCGCGGTGGCACCTACGTTTCCGGAACCGACGATCGTTACTTTATTGCGCATGAAGTTTCCTTTCCAATGCAAGAGCATAAATTAGGCAGAACGCTGGCGGCCTGCGGGACGACGGTCCGGAGGGCGATGCTGTCCTAGCGCAACCGTTCGAACGCATGCGTCCACTAATCCCGCAGGAAGCCGGGAACGCACCAGAGCATGCAGAGCAGTTCGATGGCGCGCGCCGCTTCCGCGCTGCCCATATCGACCGCTTCCCAGCCAAACTCATCCCGAATCTTGCGGACGGACTTCTCGGCCGTCTCGCTTTTGCCGCAGAGGAACATCGCCGGTTTGCCGCCTTGGAATCGGGGATTCACCACGGTGGCGTCGCCGACGGAATTGAATGCTTTGGCAAAATTCGCGTCTGGAAATTCGAGTTGCAGCCGCTCCATGAGGGATTCATCAAGGTTGGTAAAGAACGCTTTCGGATCGTTCGCAGGCCAGTCGCTTAGTTTGGCGGTCGTCCTAGTGCCCATACGCATCGGGTGCCCATGCTGCATGAAGCCGCCGGCCAGCGCTTTTGCCACATCGCCCGACCCAAGAACTCCGACGTTCATCTGGCTTCCTTTCGCGTTCGCGACGGCTTTCGTGGTGCCGCGATTCGGCCGACGCTCGTACGGATCGGTCGTCCGCCGCGGTCGCTCGCAGAAACATCTCAGTCGGCGGCTACGGGCACGCTCATGTTTTCGATCATGCAGGTGGCGAACTCGCTGGTCTTGACCTTGGTCGCACCTTCCAGCATGCGCTCGAAGTCGTAGGTCACTTTTTTCTGCTCGATGGTGCGCTCCAGGCTCTGCTCGATCAGATCCGCAGCCTCGGTCCATCCCAGGAAGCGGAACATCATGACGCCGGAAAGGATTACGGAGCCGGGATTGATGACGTCTTTGTCGGCATACTTGGGAGCGGTTCCGTGGGTGGCTTCGAAGATGGCGTAGCCGTCGCCAATGTTGGCTCCGGGAGCGATGCCCAGGCCTCCCACCTGCGCCGCGCAGGCATCCGAGATGTAGTCGCCGTTCAGGTTGGGCGTGGCCAATACGCTGTATTCATCGGCCCGCGTGACCACCTGTTGAAAGATGGAATCCGCGATGCGATCGTTGATCATCAGCTTCTTCTTCCAAATGCCCTTGCCGTGTGTGGCGTAGATGGAGTCAAGACAGCTCTTCACTTCCTGGTAGACATGCTCGCGGAAGTCGTCGGTTGCGAACTCAAGCCCGGGTTCGACGAGGTTCGCGTTCTCTTCGACGGTGAGATTCGGATTCCGGTCTTTGTTGTCGAGGATCCAGCTCTCGCGCTCGGTGACGACCTGGTTACGAAATTCGGCGGTGGCGAGATCATATCCCCACTGCCGGAAGGCGCCTTCGGTGAACTTCTGGATGTTGCCTTTGTGCACCAGCGTGACCGACTTGCAATGGTTGTCGAGCGCGTGCTGAATGGCCATGCGGACCAGGCGTTTGGTGCCGGTCACGGAGATCGGCTTGATGCCGACGCCCGAGTCGAGGCGAATCTGCTTTTTGCCACCTTTCAGCATGTCCCGGTTGAGGAAGTCGATCAGGCGAGCGCAATCGGCAGTTCCCTGCTCCCACTCGATGCCGATGTAGACGTCTTCCGTATTCTCGCGGAAGATCACGATGTCCATGCGCTCGGGATGTTTGACGGGCGAGGGTACGCCGGCGTAGTACTTCACCGGGCGCACGCAGCCGTAGAGATCGAGGGTCTGGCGCAGGGCGACGTTGAGCGAGCGGATGCCGCCGCCGACGGGCGTGGTCAGCGGGCCCTTGATGGCGACGCGAAATTCACGGATGGCGCTGACGGTGTCATCGGGCAGCCAACTCTGGAAGCGCGCCTTGGCTTTCTCCCCGGCGAAGACCTCATACCAAGCAACCGAGCGCTGCCCGTGATATGCCTTTTCGACAGCGGCGTCGAAAACGCGCACCGAGGCTTTCCAGATGTCGCGTCCGGTGCCATCGCCTTCAATAAAAGGAATGATGGGATGATCGGGAACGCGATATTTGCCGTTGCTGTATTCGATCTTCTGTCCGTTGGGTGGGAGAGGGACTCCGTTGAACGACGCCATTCTGATAGCCTCCAAGCGCGGGAAAAGTAGTAATCATTATAGATTGGAGCTGCCAAAAATAGGCTGGCCATCACGGATCGGTGTGACGGGACTCACAAAGCGGTTTTCGGCCAGATTCGCCCCTCGAAGCACGAAAACCCGGAGCGCCTCGGTTTTTTCGTCCTGATTAGCGCTCGATTTTGACGGACTTTACCGACACGTCCTTATGAGGACGATCCTGACGATTCCGGCCGACCTTCGAAATTTTTTCCACGACCTCGTAGCCTTCGACGACCTCGCCGAAAATCGTGTGTTTTCCGGTGAGCCAGTCGGTATTGGCGACGGTGATGAAAAATTGCGAACCGTTGGTATTGGGACCGGCGTTGGCCATGGCGAGTTTGCCTGCCTTATCGAACTTGTGCGGCGACCCCTTGGTCTCATCCTCGAACTGGTAGCCGGGGCCACCCATGCCGGTGCCCTGCGGATCTCCACCCTGGATCATGAAGCCGGGGATCACGCGGTGGAAAATGGTTCCGTGGTAAAGGGGGTTTTTGGTTTTCTGGCGAGTGCTGGGGTGCGTCCACTCGCGCTTGCCCTCGGCAAGCTCGACAAAGTTGGCGACCGTCTTGGGGGCATCTTTTTCGAAGAGGCGACAAATGATGTCGCCCTCGCTGGTTTCGAATACGGCATAGGTTCCGGGTGTACGGGTCATAGTCTCCTCGAACTTCTCAATCGATCTAGTTGAATCGAAACGCATGCTCGCTGGGTAGAGCCGACGCTCGCCCTCGCTCAGGTCTGCGGGGCAGGGTCGGCTACATCGGTTTTTCCATGCCCGCCGATGGTTTTGCAACCGCCTTGTGCGCGGATGTGCCGGTGCCGTGGATGTCGATGTGCGTGATCTTGACCGGACGCAGCGGGCGTTCGCCGTCGGTCGCCATACGAGCAATTTTCTTCACCAGTTCGACCGCCGCCTCGTCGCACTGTCCGAAGATGGTGTAGCCGCCGTTGAGGCTGGGGTAGGGGACCTCGGTGATGAAGAACTGCGAGCCGTTGGTGTCAGGTCCAGCGTTGGCGTAGGCGAGACGCCCGGGGCGGTCAAACTTGACGTCGGGTGAAGTCTCATTCTTGAATTTGTAGCCGGGATCGCCCGTGCCGTTGCCGGCCGGGTCTCCACCCTGAATCATGAATTCGGGAATCACGCGATGAAAGATGGTGCCGTCATAGAGCGGTACGCCGTGCTTTTTGGCGTGCGACACCGGGCTGGTCCAATCTTTGGTGCCTTTCGCCAGAGCGATAAAATTCTCGACTCCGAGCGGGGCGATCTTCGGAAACAAGGTGCAATTCAGGTCGCCGGCCGTGGTGTGAATAATGGCTGTGGGTTCGGCCGCGGCAGGCGGCGCCGGTTTAGGAGTTGAGGCGGCCTGGGCGGCGCCGAGCAGGGACGTGGACAGGATCAGGACAAGCGTAGGCAGTAGAGTGCGCATGGATGCTCCGGGTGTGGTAGTTTGCGATCTTTCATTGTACGACACGGATTCGACGCCATGGATGCGAAGATGAAGATTGTACGGCCGCGGTGGCTCTGCGTGCGAGTGGCCGCGGTTCTCGATTCCATTGTCGGGCCTTCCTGGCCCGGCTTCCCGCGGTCCGCCCCGCGGGGTTGCGCCCGGTTTGGCCTGTCTGCTTACGGGCGCTCGTGATTCGCGCCTCCCGCTGAATCGATGGTCGACGCCGTCCGGTCGAGCGAAATCCGGAACCGAAGTTCACGCCCCGAGTGCCGGAGCACTCGGTCGGCCGCGCGCGAGTCCGGCCGAAGTGCGTTGGCCGGGTCCTCACGTCATCTGGCGGACATCTCCTGGCTCACCCGTTCCGCTTCGCGGAAGACGCGCAACAGGTTCGCTCCCAGAATCTTGCGGATGTCGGCGGCGCCGTAGCCGCGGTCGAGCAGGGCCTGGGTGATCTTGGGCAGATCGGCGGCAGAGTCGATACCCTCCGGAGTCGCTCCGCTGACACCGTCAAAATCCGAGCCCAGGCCTACGTGGTCGATGCCGGCAACCTTGGCGATATGGTCGATGTGATCAATCAGCGAAGCCAGCGGCGGTCGCGGAATCATGGCAGCCCACTGGCGCTCGACGCGGTCATCATCGAGATAGGTGACAGTTTTTCCGGCAGCCTTGAGCCGTTCGGCGTTGGCCGCAACCGCCAGGTCCCGATCCTTGGCCTGTGCGTCGGCCGCCTTGCGATAGTTCTCATCGATGAAGGCGCTGTAGAAATTGACTTGCACCACTCCGCCGTTGTTGGCAACGGCGCGCAGCATGTCATCGGTCATGTTCCGCGGATGATTGGTCAGCGCCCGGGCGGAGGAGTGGGAGGCGATGACGGGAGCTTTACTAATCGCGATCGCGTCATAAAAGGTCTTGTCGGCGACGTGCGAGATGTCGACCAGCATGCCCAGCCGGTTCATTTCGAGAACGATCTGCTTGCCGCCTTCGGTGAGGCCGTTGTGATGCTCGATTCTCGGGTCGTCGATGTCTCCCGAAGAGTCGGCAAATTCGTTGGTGTTCGACCAGCTCAAGGTCATATAACGAACGCCCAGGCGGTAATAATCGCGCAGCAGGCGAATATCGTTTTCGATCGAGTGTCCGCCTTCGATCCCGAGCAGGGCGGCGAGCTTATGCTCGCGGTGGGTGCGCTCGATGTCGGCAGAGCTGAACGCCATCTGCATGCGATCGGGATGCCGGGCCGCCTGCTCGTAGACCGCATCGATGAGATCGAGCGTGTGGTGGGCAAAGTGGCCGCGGTTGGTTTCCGGCTCTACCCAGATGGAGAAGAATTCGGCTCCCAGATTGCCGGCTTTCGCCTTGTCAAGGCTAATGTGGCCGGGATCGTTGGGATCGGTTGAACCGATATCATAGTGTTCGTCGAGAAAGCGCTGCGGGGTGTCGGCGTGCGTGTCGATGACGAGGGCGGAGTTCTGGATTTCGCGGGCCCTGGCGCTGACCGCGTTCTGCGCCAGGAGGGGAACGGCCAAGGAGAAAGCGAGGGCGAGGGCGAGGGGAAGCTTGTTCATGACGAGCAAGAATTCTATACGATCGTGGCGCGCCAGGGCTGGTCGCTCGGATAGCCCGCAGACGGGCGTTCGCCACGCCCGTTTCCGTCTTCGGAGCCGTCAACCGGAAAGGGCAGCGAGTGCTTGCTCGATCGAACGCTCCAGGGTTTGGTCGGTGTCGATCCTCGTCTTTTGATAGCGGATCGTTTCGAACCTCGCTTTGACTTCAAGGTAGAGGCCGAAGGTTCGGTTGCGGGCGGGGTGGAGGGGGTCGGGCTCGAGGTCGAGACGCCGGCGGGCTGATTGCTCGGAACAGACGCACTCGATGATCATCCAGGGCTGAGCGAGTTCCTCTGCGGCTCGGACCACGCGATCGATTTGATAGCTGCGGGAGAATGGACGGCCGTCGAGGAAAATCGCGCGTGCCGGCGCTTTCTGCAGCAGGAAACGCGCGGCGTCGAGCATCAGCTCCATCACGAAGTCATCTTGTTCCACAGAGTACGTGATATCTTCGGGCGCAAACAGTGCGGCACGCACTGCATCCTTGCTGAGCAGCGCGCCTTTGACGCGCTCGGCCAGTTGCCGCGCGAGCGTGGTTTTGCCGGTTCCAGGAAGCCCGGCCATGAGAATAATCATGCCCTGAAAAGTGTAACGGAGACGAAGATCCGTTCGAGCTCAGTTGGTGTCGCCCAATGTCGTTACGGTGGCGGCTACCGGTGGCGTCGCGGGCTGTGCCGCGGGCGCGATGGCGAAGATCGTCTGCGTCTGTCGCCAGTCGCTGTAGCGGTCGGAAACCATCACGTGGAAGCACCAGTGGCGACGCTCCTCTTCGGGTTCGACCAAGCCGAGCGCGTTCAGATAAAACAGATAGTGTTCGACGAAGCGAATCTGCTCCTTCGTCATGCCACGACGCTGCAGATCAACCGTGATGCCGGCCAGATGCGACGAGGCGGTGTCGCCCTCGGCGGGAGCGGCGTTGCGATTGCGGCGGCGCAGCTTCTGCTGCACCTTGACGGTGCGGACCGCCGAGTTCAACTGGATCTGGGCGTGGAACTGGCGATAGTAAATCTCGGAAAGGTCTTCCACGAAATCACGGGTCCAGGGACGGCAATAGCGGCGGGTGGGATCAAGCGCCCGCTCAATCTTCAGGGAGTTGCTCTCCACGATTGGCACCAGTTCGCCGGAAGCCTTAAGTTCTTCCAGTTCCGCGTCGTCCTGAATGCGGGGCAGCAAGAGGCGGTCAACTTCTTCGTTTTGCCGGATCAGGGAATCGTGCGACGGTCGGAACAGCGGGTTCCAGAGAATGCCCCGGAGGCCGTGGAAGCGATAGGAGTGCAAAATCCGGTGGCGGTGATGGATGACGGGTTGCTTCAGGGCAAACGTGGCACGGGGCGAAGCGACCGCGAGAAAGATCGCCAGCGTGACCAGCCCTAGCGGCAGCCCTGCGATCGGCCTGAGGATTCGTGCCATTTCCATTCCCAGCCTTGTACCAACTTCTGAAGTGGCTGAAAAAGCCCCTTTTCCAAGCGGATGGCCAATTGTAAACCACAGAAGAATGACTTTGTTAAGCAATTCACGCTAAAGCCCATTACTTAAGGGAGTTAGGGCAGTGACTGTGCGGTAACCATCTGCCTGGTTACCCCGGGATCGAAGCGCAATTGGTAGGGCTTCAACGCTCTATTTGCGCAGCAGGTCGACGAGCGCTTGCTTCATGACCTGGCCCCCGACCTCGGCAATCGATGTGGTGAGCGGGATACTCTTCGGGCAAATCTCGACGCAGTTCTGGGCGTAGCCGCATTCCTGGATGCCTCCGTCTCCCATGAGTGCCGAAAGCCGCTCACGCTTCAGGGCCTGGCCGGTCGGGTGATTGTTGAACAGCCGCACTTGCGAAATGGTGGCGGCGCCGACGAAGCCGGTATGTTCGGTAAACTGCGGGCAGGCCTCCATGCAGCAGCAGCACGAGATGCAGTTCGAGAGCGGGTAGGAGATTTCCTGCACCTCCGGGGTGACGCGCGGACCGGGCCCCAGGTCGTAGCTGCCATCGACCGGCACCCAGGCTTTGACCTTCTTCAGGTTCTCGAATAGCACGCTGCGATCAACGGCCAGGTCGCGCACTACGGGAAACTTCGAGAACGGCTCAAGCTTGATGGGCGGCTCGAGGCTGTCGAGCAGAGTGGAGCAGGCCATGCGGGCTCGTCCATTGATGAGCATGGCGCAGGAGCCGCAGATCTCCTCCAGACAGTTGGAGTCGTAGGTGACGGGTGTGGTCTGCTTGCCGTCGCGGGTGATGGGGTTGGCCGCGATCTCCATCAGCGCCGAAGTGATGTTCATGTTCGGCTTGTAAGGAATCTCGAACTCCTCCCACGACGGTTTGGCGTCGGGGGTGAGTTGGCGTTTGATTTTGATGATTACGGTTTTTGTATTCGCCATTAGCTTCTAGCCTTTAGCTCCTAGCTTGCATCTCGGACAACGGTCGTGGCGGCACAAATCGAGGAAATAGGGAATTTCCGCTCCCATCAGTACTTTCTCGGCCGCGGCGGAATCAGCGCCGCATCCACCGCCTCGAACTCGAATTTCGGCTCGTCCAGATCGGGCGCGAACGTCGCTTTGGTGGTCTTCATCCAGTTCTTGTCGTCGCGCTCGGGGAAATCCGGCTTATAGTGCGAGCCGCGAGACTCGTCGCGCATGGCCGCTCCCTGCGCGATCACCCGTGACAATTGCAGCATGTTGTAGAGCTGGCGCGTGAAGGCGATGGTCGTGTTCGCCCACTGCGAGCGGTCACTCAGATTGATTTTCTGGAAGCGATCGAGCAGGTCAACCACTTTGGCGTCCGCTTCCTGACACTTCTTGCTGTAGCGAATGACGGTGCAGCTCTCGGTCATGAGCGCGCCCAGTTCGCGCCAGAGCAGGAAGGGATTTTCGTTGCCATCGGCTTTCGCCAGTCCGGCGTTGATGTCCAGTTGGCGTTTGCGTTCGGCTTCGAAGTGTCCGTTGCCGGGTGCGGCCTGCAGGCTTCTCGCGTACTCCACGGCATTCGGCCCGGAGATGAAGCCTCCGTAAATGCACGACATCAGCGAGTTCGCCCCCAGGCGGTTGGCGCCATGGTACTGGTACTCGGCCTCGCCGGCCGCGAAGATGCCGGCGACGTTGGTCTGCTGCTTGTAATCCACCCACAGTCCGCCCATGGTGTAGTGCATGCCCGGGAAAATCTTCATCGGCGTAACGCGCGGATCGTCGCCCACGAACTTTTCGTAAATTTCAAGAATGCCTTCCAGCTTGCGGTCCAGGGTCTTGGCGTCGATGTGCGTGAGATCAAGGTAGACCATCGGCTGCCCGTCGATGCCGAGCTTGTGTTCGTAAACCACCTTGAAAATCGCGCGCGTGGCGACATCGCGCGGCACGAGGTTGCCGTATTTCGGATACCACTCCTCGAGGAAGTACCAGCGTTCTTTCTCCGGGATCGACTTGGGATCGCGCTTGTCGCCCTGCGTTCTCGGAACCCAGACTCGCCCCCCTTCGCCGCGCGCCGATTCCGACATCAGGCGCAGCTTGTCTTCACCCGGAATGGAGGTAGGATGCACTTGAATAAACTCGCCATTGGCATAGAAGCAGCCCTGCTGATAGAGGGCGGATTGTGCCGATCCCGTACAGACCACGGAATTGGTGGATTTGCCGAAGATCGCGCCGATGCCGCCGGTGGCGATAATGATGGCGTCGGCCGGGAAGGTACGGATTTCCATCGTCCGCAAATCCATGGCGCAAATGCCGCGGCAGGTGCGCGTTCCGTCGAGTACGGCGGAGAGAAACTCCCAGTGCTCGTACTTCTTGACCTTGCCCTCCGACTCATAGCGGCGGACCTGCTCGTCGAGCGCGTAAAGCAGTTGCTGCCCGGTGGTGGCCCCGGCAAACGCAGTGCGGTTGTACAGGGTTCCGCCGAAACGGCGGAAGTCGAGCAGGCCCTCCGGCGTGCGATTGAAGGGAACGCCCATGCGGTCGAGCAGATCAATGATCCCGGGAGCGGCCTCGCACATGGCCTTGACCGGCGGCTGATTGGCGAGGAAGTCGCCACCATAAATGGTGTCGTCGAAATGCTTGTAGGTGGAATCGCCCTCGCCCTTCAGATTCTTGGCGGCGTTGATGCCCCCTTGGGCGCAAACCGAGTGCGAACGCTTGACCGGGACGATCGAGAACAGGTCCACCTCGCCGCCCATCTCTGCAATTTTGATAACCGCGGCGAGCCCTGCCAGGCCGCCGCCTACAACGATGATTTTCGGAGCTGCTGCCATCTCGAGGAGTCCGATCTGCCGGGCCGGGCCCGGACCTGCTGCAACAATCAACTAGCGCATAACGACATTTTCCGTCGCGTTCGAATCCAGGGGTTGCGGCGGAGTGCTGAGGAATCCATACATGCTGGCCGCGCCGATCGATACCAGTCCGAGGGCGAGCACCAGGCAGAGGTAGCCGAAGCGGCGGCGCGCCCGCTCGCCTACCGTGATTCCCCATTTCGCGGCAAACAGCCATAAGCCATAGCTGAAATGCCAGGAAGCGGCGATGATGCCAGCCGCATAGAAGACGATCATCCATGGATTCTGAAACTCCGCCTGCACCTTGGCGAATGACTGCATGGGATGCGTCGGCAGATGGATGCCGGTGAAGCGCAGAAAAAACGTGTGCTGCACCATGTAGACGAAGGCGATGATGCCCGTCCAGCGCTGCGAGGTGTAGAGCCAGTTGCCGCTCCAGGGATAATGGGCGACGTTGCTGTCGCCTTGATACCAAATGTAGACGCCATAGAGCCCGTGGTAGAGAATGGGAATCCAGATGAAGAACAGCTCCAGCAGAAAAACCCCGGGGAGGCTGTTGAGAAACTCGACCTGCTTGCCATAGGCGATCGGCCCCCGGAAGGCTTCTGCGTTCGAAATGAAGTGTTCGAGCAGGAAGGCTCCGATGGGAATGACGCCGCTCAGAGAATGCAGACGGCGCAGCAGGAATGAAGTCCCTTCGCCGGCACGCAGTGGAGCAACGCCTGGCTTGATGGTGGGAGCGACGGAATTGGCAGCTGATGCCACGCGGAATGCTCCTTAAGGTGGTCCAAAGTTGAAACTGGGTATTATCCTGTCCGGCGGGAACTGAAGTCAAGGAAGAACGGCCTTGGGTAATCGGCCACGAGACTTTTTCCGCAGCCTGTTTACCGCAGCCCGTTTACCGCCGGGGAAGGTGTCCTCGAAACTGAACCACGGCCCGATTTCCCTTCATTGACTGGCATCACGGAGCTCCCTCATCATGAGAGGAGGCCCGCGCCCGCAAAGAAACCGCCAGCCGCGGAAGTGCCAGAAAAGCCAAGCGACGAGATGAAGAAACTTCCACGCCATCGTGCTCAATACGCCGGAAAGCAGGATCGCCGGCAACCTCGCTCATCTCGTGAACTTTCCGTGCTCTACGAAGACGATGCCATCGTAGCCCTTAACAAACCAGCCAAGCTTCTGGCTGTGCCTGCGGATAACTCCGGCGCGCCATCCGCCCTCTCGCTTCTTTCCACGGAGCTAAAAGAAAAAAGACAACGGGCCTTTGTCGTACATCGCATTGATCGCTACACCTCCGGCATCCTGCTGTTTGCGAAGACATGGCCGGATCGCGAGGCGCTGGTTCGCCAGTTTCTCGAACACACACCGGTGAGGCAGTACCTTGCGGTCGTGCGCGGGCAGCTCAAGGCCAAAGAGGGCGCACTGGTTCACTACTTTCGGCAAGAAGGAATGTTCCAGAAGTTGACCCGGGAGCGCGACCCGAAAGCGGCTCGAGCGGAACTCCGTTACTCGGTCGAACGCCTTCTTCGCGGCGCTTCGCTGGTTCGGGTCGCGCTGGTCACAGGATTACAGAATCAGATCCGAGTGCAGCTTTCGGCGCTCGGCCATCCCGTCATCGGCGACCGAAAGTACCATCCCGCGGAGGCGGCGGAGCGGCGCATAACGCGCGTCGCTCTGCATGCTGCGCATCTTGAGTTTGCGCATCCACGGTCGGGAGAGAACGTGTCCATCGATTGCGAACCGCCCGCGGACTTTCAGTACCTGGTGCAGGCCTTGACGCTGCCCTCTCGCAGGCGCCGGTGAGTCTCGCCGCGATGCGGAAATCAAAGGACCGGGAGGTCGGGGCGGCGGTTGCCAGCGCTGTTAGCCATAACCACCCCGCTGTGATGCAAGAGTAAGCCGTCCCAACATGGGCCCCCTGGTGCCCAAAACTGTCAAATCCAGCCCTGGCATTCCCGTGGAGCCCGGCAGTCGACAGGTAGCCGCCGAAGCCCTGGCCGCCAGGAATGAGCGCCGCGCCATTCGCCAGAAGTGAAGCTGTCGGCTGCTCGCGAGCTGACTGAAGCCGGCGTTCTTTCGGGCCGCGGGGGCGCCCCCCCGGGGCCGACGCCGTGGCCTACGAGTTACGCCGGCAGCGGCGATCGCCCGTCGCTCGGCTAGGTTTTCCCGAACCACTCGAGGAACGCGCGAAACGCCGCGCCACGGTGGCTGTACAGTGCTTTCTGTTCGGCGCTCAGTTCGGCAAACGTCTTGCCGATTTGGGGAAAATAAAACAAGGGATCGTAACCGAATCCGTGGCCGCCCCGGGGTGCCTCTAGAATCAGGCCCTCGGCGCTGCCCGAGAAAGTCCGAACTGTTCGCCCGTCGCGGGCTGCGGCCAGAACGCATACGAATCGCGCGGTGCGCTCGGGTTTCGGTATCCCCCGGAGTTTGCGCAGCACTTTCGCATTGTTGGCCTCGTCGCAGGTGTTGCCGTCGGCGTTAGCCGGGTCGTGCGCCGCATAGCGTGCGGAATGGACCCCGGGAGCGCCGCCGAGCGCGTCCACCTCCAGTCCTGAGTCGTCGGCCAGAACCAGTTCGTCGGGTGCGGCCAGACTGTAAGACTCCGCTTTCTTACGCGCGTTCTCCTCGAAGGTGTTTCCGTCCTCGACGACTTCCGGCAAGGTGGAAAAATTCGCGATGTTGGCGACGGTGATGCCAAGAGGCGCGGCAGCGCCGGAGAAATCACGAAGTTTTCCAGCGTTCGAGGTTGCCAGCAGGATTCGAGGTCGCATCGGGGTGTGAGAGAGCAGAGCAATTCTATGGCATTGAAATCAATCTCACAAAATCAGGAGAGAAAAAGGCTGGGAACCGTCTCGAGCTAGCTTGGGAACGATCAGGTGCAACAGAGCGCCGGGGCCGGGCCGACGCGAACGGCGGCACGCCGATTCGGCCCGCGGTCTTGGTTGCGCCGAGCATCCCACGGCTGCACCGCGCTTTCTTAGGCGGTGACGTTAGCGGGGCTGCGCTGGCGATGCAACTCGGAAAGAAATGCTTCTTCTTCGAGCGAATTGCCGTTGCGAAGGAGTTCGAGAAGGGGATCCTCTGCCTCGGTGCCCGCGGTCTGGCTGAGATCGACCGTACTCGCGAGCAGCGAGCGTGGAGAAGTTTCCAGCTCCGGAGTGGCGCCGGGCTGGCTGGTCAGGAACTCGATGAACTCGCCGACGCTCCGGCGTTGCTCTTCGGTACGGGCAGGGAATTCAATGCCCATGCCATGTCCGGGATGCATGACCCGAACCAGACCCTCGACATGGATCTCCATGCCAGCGGCGCGCAGACACAGGTCGACGGCCGAACACTGCGGGAACGGAGATTCGGTCTGCACGTAGCATCCACCCAGACTGAGATCGGTCAACTTGCACTGGCTGACGATGTCGGGTTCTTCGGGCAGAGCTTCGTGCGAACGCGCACCCAGCCACTCGTTCATGGCGTCGCGCGAGTTGGCATCCATTTCAACAAAGCGCAGGCCAATTTGACCGTTGGCGCTACTCCAGGCCACTTCCGCCTGAGCCTTCATGCCGGAGGGACCGTCCGGTAGGTCAAAACCGACTTCGACCAGGGCAGCGGAGGCAAGCGGCTTGGCCGCCAGCACATCCATTCCGCCACTGCTGAGGTCGAGCAGAATTCCTTCCACCGGGTTGCTCTCGCCGGCGTGCATCAATACCGACGACTGCACCGCGACCCGCATCGACTGCCGTCTTTCGCGCTTGAGCAGCGCCGTGGCCGCGCGCAGTGTGTTCTGCGCCTGTTCGGGCGTCACTGGTTTGGTGAGGACGAAATGAGCGCCTGCGCCAAAGCCAGCGCCGAGGATGGAGCGGATTTGCGCGGTATCCTGGAGCAGCGCCACCGTGACCGGCGGCCGGTGATCTGGACCGTTCAGCTGACGGCAGGCTTCGAGCACCAGAGATGCCGCATCGGGATCGTCGAAGTCGACGATGACCTGATCAAAGCGTTCTTCCGCGAGGCGCGCCTCAGCCACATCGGCCGCGCTCGAGCGATCGACCGCGACCCCGAACTGCGCCATGACCCGAATCAGGGTCTCCGCCGTCAGGTCATCCTTGGACACTAGCAGTGCCTGCAATATCATTGGAAACCAACTCCTCCCGCCGCGTGCCTTGCCCTCTGCTCGCCGCTGTTTACGGCCAGCGCGGAGTGCTGCCGCGCCCGGGCTTTGGCGCCGCCGGTGAAGATTGAGCGGCGGCCTTGGCAGCCATCGCGTTGGAGTTTTCCTCGTCCACTTCCGCCAGCACTGCGCTATCGTCTTCGGCGTCAGTTTCGGCGAGCAAAGGCGCAACCTCGCGCAGTTTTTCGGCGGCTTGCTGCAGCATCTCGATCTGCTTTCCGATCTGTGCGTACTGCGCCTGCTTGCGGCGCAAAACCTCATGGATATCCTTCATACATCCCCCTGCGCCTGACTCTAAGTTTGGACGAGGGTAAGGTCAACGGAAAGCCATCGCGCACCGTTACCGCAGTAACCGAGGCCAACATTGCCGGTAAAGTCCGCGCGACCCGAATCAAATCAGGTCTCACACCGAAACGCTGATCCTGGCACAGGGTGCGAGCAGTGGAGCTTTGGCGGGAACAGGTCGATCGAGGAGACGAAGCAAGAAAATGGCTAGAGATGGGAAAAGCAAAAGCCCCGCCAGAGCGGCGGGGCCATGAGTTGGGCGTTGCGGCCGAAACCAAACGAAGACGAAGACAGAGCTATCCACGCACCATTTTGCGGCGTAGCATGCCGGCAATACCAACCAGCCCGGTGCCCAGCAAACCCAAGGTTCCAGGCTCCGGCGTACCGAGGCCGGTAGACCCGACGCGAATGTGGCCGATCCCTGCCTGGATCTGTCCCGCGGCGGTCTTTATGGTCTGGGTGGTCGATCCAGTAACGGTATGACCGTTCCACAGGGTCCCCTCAATCTCTCCACTCAGCTGATAGACCCGGTTCTGACCCTGGCTGCTGACCAGAGTCCAGTCCACCGGACCGACGAAGCTGCCGGTAAAGATCGTTCCCTTGGGCATTCCGAAGTTGCCCTTGGCGGTTATGACGAACGTCGAACCGGTAGAGGAAAAAACCCCACCTGCCCATATCGAGCCGCTGACCAGGGCGCCGGTTGAGAAACTGACCGATCCGATCGTTTTTCCCTGCGGCGCGGTAATAGAGTTAAACGCCGTCAGTTGAGATCCCACCGAACTGATGCCGGAAGCTGAAACCGAAATCGAACCATACTGGTTGGTGATATTGATCGGATCCGCCCACGCAGCTATCGGCAATACTAGAGCCAGCAACGCAAAAACTACCACTCGCCTCATTGTTATCCCTCCCAAATTCCGTCTTGTCGTCCCCAACTTCACCCTGGTCTCTGTGCCAAGGTAATGCAGCTCGCCTGGTGCAATTAGAGCAGTTCAAGTTCCATAGCAGAAAATCATATTATATTGTTTATTGTCAATAGCTTACAATTAACCGGCCCGATTGTTACCCATCTGTTACTGCAATCTGCTGCACACTGTCATCACTTCACTTTCTTCATCGCGCAGAGAGTTAACCCGTTCGGAAGTGAGATGGAAGGAACCGACGCAGGCCTGAAACGGCAAAAGCAGCTGGCCGAAAAGCGGTACTTCACCCTCCGTGCAAACCCCTCCCGCAACCCCGATTGCGACACGAAAGTAACCAGTCGCCAAGTGAAAAGGATGTTACCACGGATCGATATTTTGGCAAGTGGCTATTTCGGGCCACTTCCTTAGCCCATCAGTCGCAGCCGCCCTTTGGTGACGAATAATAACCCGAAGCTGCCATGTAAAACCATGAAAGTAAACCTTTTATTGATTCGATGTCGCTTGCAGTCTTCCTCCAGCCAGGCTGCGGTAGGCGGCGTCGAGAATAATCTGATTCCGCCAGCCTTCGAGCCCCGGCACCGGAAACGCCTCCCCGCCTTCGGCGGCCGAGGCGAAGGCGTCTACCTGCTTGGCATAGGCAAGCCGGTTGGAGACCGTTTCCTCGGCGACACAGTTTCCATTGCGCCACAGTTCCAGCTTCAGCGGTCGCTCCACGCTGAAGGCGTCATCGGCTCGGAGAACGCCTAAGTCGCCGACAATTTCGAGCGGCGTGCGGTAATGGGCGCGGGTTGATACCAGCACCGTGGCGAGCGTTCCTCGCTGAAACTTCAGGGTAACGACAGCCGAGGCTTCCACGTCTCCTGACGACTGGTCGGAGTAGCCGAGAGCGCTCACTTGCCGCGGTTCATCCTGCAGGATGTAACGCAGGGCATCGATGCAATGCACGCCCACGTCCGCGATGGGGCCGCCGCCGGAGATCGCGCGATTGTAAAGCCACGTGCGCGCATGGCCCGATCCGGGGTATGAGAACTCCGACCGCGCCAAGACAGGGCGGCCGATGTCGCCGGCTGCGATGCGTTCCTGAAACCGCAAGGTGCTTTCTTCAAAGCGAAAAATCTGCGCCACGCCAAGAAGCACGCCAGCCTTTTGCGCCGCTTCCACCATCTGGCGGCATTCGTCTGCATCCATGCCCATCGGCTTTTCGCACAGCACGGGCTTGCCGGCTGCCACCGCCGTGAGCACGTCCTCGAGGTGGCGAGCGTTCGGTGTGGTCACCAGCACGGCGTCGACTTCCGGGCAGCGGACGAGTTCTTCGGTCGAAGCAAACACATGCGGGATCCCATACTGGGCGGCGGCGGCGCGCCCCTGAATGAGATCTCGCCGCGACAACGCGACGACTTTTGAATTCTGCGCCAGACTAAAGCCCGGCATCAGGCGCCTCACGGCGTGCAACCCGAAGCCGGCAATGCCAAAACGAATCATGATCGGTTCCCCCAATCTCTGTCTGCTTGCTGCATTCGAACGAACTAGGTATACGGGTAAAAAATGAAGAACAGTAGCGATAACACGGTCAAGGCCCAAAGCGCGGGACGAACATCCCGCAGGCGTCCGGAAACCAGTTTGCAAAAAGGATACAAGACAAAGCCCGCCGTCATGCCGATGCCCACGTTGTAGGTAAAGGCCATGAGCACGATCACACCGAACGCCGGAACCAGCTCGGTCAGGTCGTCAAAGGGTATGCGCGTAATCGGCGTCAGCATCAGCAATCCCACAAAAATAAGCGCCGGCCCGTAGGCCTGCGGCGGGATGGCCGAAATAAAAGGTGCCAGGAACAAAGTGCCAACAAAGCACAGTGCCGTGACCACGGCGGTCAAACCGGTGCGCCCCCCGGCTTCCACCCCGGTGGCGGACTCAAGGTAGGCGCCGGAGGTGGAGGTTCCAATCATGGCGGCGAACGTCGTGGCCAGCGCGTCTGCCATCATCGGACGCTCGATCTGGGGCAGATTGCCGTCTTGGTCGAGGAAGCCAGCGTGCGCCGAAACTCCGATCAGCGTGCCCATGGTGTCGACAAAGGCCATCACGAAGATCGTCAGGACGACGGGAAAAAATCCCCAGGTCAACAGACCGTGCAGATTGAACTGGAAAAAGAGCGGCCGCAGGCTCGGTGGAGGACTGACCCAGGAGGTGGGCGAGGGAGCGGCGCCGGTTACAAAGCTGAGCAGCGCGGTCGCGAAAACTCCGCTCAGGATCGCGGCCGGGAAGCGGCGGATCGTGAGTACCGTCATCAGCAGAAAACCGAAGATAGCCAGCAGGACCGAAAGCGACGTCAGATGGCCCGGACGCACCGGTGCGCCGGCAATCCCCAGGGTAACGATCCCGGTCTGGTTCAGACCAATGAAGGTAAGAAACAGTCCGATGCCCACGGCGTAGCTGTAACGCAGCGTGGTCGGAATGGCATCGACCATCCACTGCCGCAGCCGGAACAAGGTCATCAAGATAAAGAGAATTCCCGCCAGGAACACCGCGCCGAGCGCGCTTTGCCACCCGTAGCCGAGCCCATGCACGACGGTGAACGCGATGAAAGCGTTTTCCCCCATGTAAGGAGCAATGGCAAACGGACGATTGGCGTAGAAGCCCATCAGCAGAGTTCCGAAAATGGCGGTGAGAATGGTGGCGGTAAGCGAAGCGTCCGCCGGCATGCCCGCAGATTTCAGAATCGCCGGGTTCACGGCCACGATGTAGGCCATGGTAAAAAAAGTCGTCAGTCCGGCCACTATCTCACGGCGAACTGTTGTCTGGTGGTGAGTGAGCTGAAAATACTGATCAAGCCAGCGGTTCAAAATCGTCCTCGGGTGGAAACTCCGGATTGTATATTCGCCGATCGCGAACGGCGCCCGTGCCGAGAGCCCGTCCGCCCTCGCTTCTAAACCGGTCCGCCATGGCGCAGCTCGGCCAGCAACGCGGGATCGATGTTGCCGCCACTGATCACGGCCACGTTGACTGAGGTGGCCGGCAGCTGGTCGGCATGAAACAGAAATGCGGCGGGAGCAACCGCCCCGCTTGGTTCGGCCACCGTTTTGGCGTTTGTACTGAGTATGCGCATGGTTTCGCGAATCTCCGATTCGCTCACGCTGACAATGTCGTCGACGTAGGTACGAATGTGTTCGAAATTCACCGCACCCACGCTCTGGGTGCGCAGCCCGTCGGCCAGAGTCTGCGAAACCTGCCGGGCAGGGAACGAGACGATATGCCCGGCGCGAAGACTGGCCTGCGCATCCGCCGCAAGCTCCGGCTCGACGCCCACCACTTGCACCGCGCGATCGCTGAGCTTGATCGCCGCCGCCACGCCGCTGATCAATCCGCCTCCGCCGACCGGGACCAGTACGGTCTCAACCCGAGGCAAGTCCTCAAGAATTTCAAGCCCGACGGTTCCCTGGCCGGCAATGATTTTTTCGTCGTTGTAGGGCGGCACCACCACGTACCCGTGCTCGCCGGCCAGCTGTTCGGCGCGCAGCCGGCGTTCTTCACTGCCCGGACCGACGATAACAATCTCCGCTCCGAGCGCCGCGGTTGCCGCCAGCTTGTTCTTCGGCGCATTCTCCGGCATCACGACGATGACCCTCACCCGCAGTGCCCGCGCCGCATAGGCGACGCCTTGTGCGTGATTGCCGCTGGAATAAGAAATGACTCCCCGCCGACGCTCGTCGTCGCTGAGTGAGGCGACCTTGTTGTAGGCCCCACGCAGCTTAAACGCGCCGATGGGTTGCAGGTTCTCGAGCTTCAGAAAGAGTTTGCGCGCCTCGGCCGCTCCCGTCCATTCGAGCAGCGGCGTGTGCACCGCGATGCCCTTCAGCAGAGCCCGTGCCGCGCGGATATCGTCGAGCGAGACCATAGGTAGTCCACAGCTATTCTAAGGTCCTCTGCGTGCTGCGTCGCAACCGAGGTCAAGATGGCCGGCCCGGGGTGCCTCCAGTTCGGCGTTCGGAGGGAATTCACGCTGGAGGGGTCCGTGGGCGGGAAAATATCCCTTTCCTTGAGGCTATCTGCCTCGAATCGTCGGCGGACTCAGATCTCGAGGATCACGGGCATAATCAGCGGACGCCGCTGGGTTTGGCGCGAGATGTAGCGCTTCAGGTCGGTGCGGATTTTTTCCTTGATCATGCCGTAGTCGGCCTTTTCTTCGGCGCTCGAGGCATCGAGGGTCTCGGCAACGATCTCTTTGATGCGCTCGATCGAGATGGTCTCGCCCGGGTTGAAGCCGCGGGTCACAATCTCCGGAGACGTCTCGACCCGCCCGGTAAGCTTATGGATGGCGATCACCGGCATCACGAAACCGTCCTCGCTGAGATGGCGCCGGTCCCGCACAATGATGTCTTCGACCACGTCGGTGCGGGAGCCGGAATCGATGCACACGCGCCCCACATTGACGCGACCCGCCAGGCGCGCGCCCAGGTCGTCGATTTCCAGTACGTCGCCACTTTCGACGAGCATCACATTGCCCACGGCGCCGCGCATGGACCCGGCCAGCTCGGCATGCAATTTGAGCTGGCGATACTCGCCGTGGATCGGAATGAAATACTTGGGCCGCACCAGATTGATGATGAGCTTCAATTCTTCCTGGCTGGCATGTCCGCTGACGTGGATGGGTGGATAAGACCCGTCGTCATAGACGACGAACGCTTCGCGACGAAACAGGTGATCGACAACCCGATAGATGGCTTTTTCGTTGCCCGGAATAATGCGCGACGACAGGACCACGGTGTCGCCCTTTTCGATCTTGGCATGCTTGTGGTTGTCGACCGCCGCCCGCGACAGTGCCGACATCGGTTCGCCCTGGGTTCCGCTGATCAGGACGCAGACTTTCTCCGGCGGAAAATTCTTCATCTCGCCGGGATGAATCAGCATCCCCTCGGGAATCTGGATGTAGCCGAGATCCTCGGCGATCTCGGAAGAATTTTCCATCGAGCGCCCGATGAAACAGATCTTGCGTCCGTGCTCTCGCGCCATGTCGACCGTCAGCTTGATGCGGTGAATGGAAGAGGAGAAACAGGAGATGAACAGACGCCGCTTGGTGCGCACGAATACTTCCTCGAACTTGCGATGCACCGCGCGCTCGCTCGGAGTGTAGCCCTTGCGCTCCACATTGGTGGAATCCTGCAACAGTGCCAGCACGCCCTCTTTTCCATATTCGGCGAAGCCATGCAGGTCAAAGAGGCGATTGTCGGTAGGCGTCGGATCGACCTTGAAGTCGCCGGTATGCAGCACGACGCCGAGCGGGGTGTGGATAGCCAGAGCCACACAATCCACCAGACTGTGCGTGACCTGCAGCGGATGAATGGTGAACGGTCCAACCTTGAATCGTGTCCCGGGCGTGATCTCGCGCAGGTCGGCATCGTCCAGCAACTGGTGTTCGTCGAGCTTGTCCTCGACATAGGCCAGCGTGAACTCGGTGGCCCAGACAGGAACGTTGAGTTCGCTGAGAATCCAGGGAAGGGCCCCGATGTGGTCTTCGTGGCCGTGTGTCAGTACAATCCCGCGCACGAACTTGCGATTTTCCAGCAGGTAGGAAATATCGGGAACGACGATGTCGACTCCCAGCAACTCGGCTTCGGGGAACATAAGACCGGCGTCGACGACGACGATGTCATCGCCAAAGCGGATGGCCATGCAGTTCATACCGAACTCACCCATCCCGCCCAGGGGAACGATGTGCAGTTTTCCTTTGGACATTCGACGAACTGATGCTAGCACAGAGAGGTTGGCCCAGACCTTGGCCGGCGCCGCGCCGGGGGAATCATGACGCTGCCTTTGGCTGATAGACTCATACTGAGCCATGACCGAAGAGAAGAAGTCGTGGATGCGGCTGCGCATGGAAGGCGCAATTCGCGACGGCCTGACGCGCACCTACGACAGCATCAAAGTCGATCCCGCGCGCTTTCTGATGCAGCTGCGTGTGGCCCACGATTTGCCCCTGGCCACGTTTCATGGGGTCTACACGCTGCCGGTGGAGCGTCTCGATGACGTCGCGGAATCGGTAACTCGCGCCGGCATGAAACTGGCGGCGGCCGAGGGCGCCGGACTTGGCCTCGGCGGCATCCTCACCATCCTGCCCGATCTCGGCATTCTTTCGGCCATAACCATGCGTACCATTCAGAAGCTCAGTCTGCTTTACGGATTCGAGCTGAACACCGACGATGAAATCGCCGAGCTCTGGATTGCCGCCGCCAGCGCCGCCGGCGTCGACATCAGCCGCGAGTTGCTGGAAAAGGAAGTGGTCAATCGCTTTGTGCCCAAAGTGATCCAGCGCATCGCGGTTCAGGCCGGAGCCGATGCGGTGGAGAAGTGGGCCGGACGCCTGATTCCAGTGGTCAGTTCGGCCATCGGATGTGGACTGAATTATTACTTCGTGCGCGCCTGGGGCCAGCGGGCGCAGGCCCATTTTCGCGCCAAACATCTGGCAGCGCGACGCCGAGTCGAGGCGGAACAGATGCAGCTGCCGGGCGGGCCCGCCGCGACCTTTCAGAGCTAAACTTCGCGGGCGCCACCAGGCGCGACGCTCGTCGAAATCGAGCTCCCAGCCCGGGTCTCGAAGGCCGGACTCGGCGCAATCCGACTGCCGGTGGCGAGCGAGTCGATAGGCCATCCTAGAGACGCTGGCGAGAAGCCGGCCGTGCGCGGCGGAGGCGATCGCGACGCGGAGCGAATGCTCGCCCGACGCCCTATCGCAACCACTCTTCCAGTTCAATGCCCCGTTCGGTCTTCTCATCCCGATACTTCACGATCACCGGAGTATAGAGCGAGAGATTCCACTGCGCTCCCTGGCCGCGGCTCACGGCGCGCGAACCGGGAACCACCACGGCGCCTTCGGGGACTTGCAGCGGGCGCTCCGGGGTGCTGCGGTAGATTTCGCCGCGCACCAGATCATAGAGCGGCGTGGATCGTGTCAGAATCGTCCCCGCCCCCAACACGGCCCGGGTTCCGACCAAGGTCCCCTCATAGACCCCGCAATTGCCGCCCACCAGCACATCGTCCTCGATGATCACGGGAGCGGCATTGATGGGTTCGAGCACGCCGCCGATCTGCGCAGCAGCGCTAAGGTGGACCCGCTTGCCGATCTGGGCGCAGGATCCAACCAGAGCGTGCGAATCGATCATGGATCCTTCATCCACGTATGCTCCCACGTTGATGAACATAGGAGGCATGCAGATGACCGACGGCGCAACATAAGCGCCTTCGCGGATGGAAGAGCCTCCGGGCACCAGCCGGATGTGATCGGCGAGAGTAAGACGACGGGCGGGGAAGGTGTCCTTGTCGACGAAGCAGAGTACATCTCCCTCCATTTGTTGTAACTCGCCAAGTCGAAAGCCGAGCAAGATCCCTTGCTTGACCCAGGCATTGGTGGTCCAGCGGCCGTTTACCTTCTCGGCGGCGCGCACCTGGCCGCGCGTCAGGGCGGAACGAAAGTCGAGGAAGGTGTGGCGCGCCTCGGCGCTGTTGGAACTGCTTTCGGCAGCGGCTAAGTGTTCGATGGCCGACTTCAGAGTAGAGAGTGGATCTGGCATAGAAGAGCAAAAGTACTCATCCTGGGGTGACCCGGAGCCAGGCGGCGGCCCCTAGGCGCCGGGCTTTATGCGACACACTTGCATTCGCTGCGAATCAGCACCCCGGGCATCTGATGAGTCGCCTCGCGTGCCTCGGCGAGATTGTGGTACGGTCCCAGCCAGCGCGAATGATTCGGATCGTGCCCGGCGGGACGTCCTTTGCCGGAGTTGCATTGGCCACACGAGGCGCGATGCACCATGGCCTTGTGGGGACCCGCCGCCCAATTTTCATAGATATAAAATTCCGTAGCTGCTGCCGGAGCCGCCGGTGGCCGGGCAATCAATCCGGCATCGGTCGCAATCCTCTGCAGCTTGGATCGCATGTCGCGCCGCATGGGCAACAGGGGCAGCCGATAGATCTCTTCGATCTTGCCCATCATCGCCAGGACAGCCTTCACCGGCAGGGGACTCGATTCGAGGAAGTTGCCGAGCATCAGCGGAAGATATTTGCGATGCAGGGTGCGCGCTCGCGGCCAGTCGTTCGTCAGCGCCGCTCGCGTCATTTCCGCCATCTCGTGCGGAATTTCGTTGGATGCCACCGAGATGACACCCGCGCCGCCGAGCGCGATCAGCGGCAAAGTCACGGCGTCGTCGCCAGAGAGCACCAGGAAGCTCTCGGGCACCAGGTTCAGCACCTCGGCGATCTGCGTCATGTTGCCGCTGGCCTCCTTGACGCCGACGATATTGGGGACCTCGCAGAGGCGGGCCAAGGTTGGCGGTTCGAGGTTGGCGGAGGTGCGACCCGGCACGTTGTAGAGGATGACTGGTTTGTCGACGGATTCGGCAATGGCGCGGAAGTGACGGTATTGACCTTCCTGCGTCGGCTTGTTGTAGTACGGCGAAGCCGTGAGGATCGCGTTGACGCCTGGCCGCGCCGCCACTTCCTTCGCCTTGGCCACGGCTTCCTGCGTCGAATTGGAGGTCGCACCCGCGACCACCGGCACGCGTCCGGCGACCACCTCGATGGTGACATCGATGACGCGCAGCCACTCGTCATGACCGAGCGTGGGAGTTTCTCCCGTGGTGCCGCAAGGGACCAGAAAATCGATACCCGATTCGACCTGCCAATGGACCAGATTGCGCAGTGCGTTTTCGTCGATCGCGCCGTCCTCGGAGAACGGTGTGACAAGAGCTGTACCACATCCCCGGAGTTGCATGTGCTAAGAATAACTCTTCTCGCGGGCGCGTGCATGCGGGGGCCGGCGCGCCGGAGACGAGCCCTCGGCAAGTTGCCGGGAGCAGAACCGAAGCCTCTTGCCGAGCCGGGTTCGCCAGTGTTTCCGAGCTCTAAAGCTCGCGCCAGACTTCGCGGAACTCGTAGAAACCTGTTTTTCCAGCCAGCCACTCGGCTGCCCGTACCGCCCCTTCGGCGAACCCCTGGCGCGACTGGGCGTCGTGACAAAGATAAATGCGATCGCTCGGAGAATGGAAAACCACTTCGTGCATCCCGACCGCGTCGCCTTCGCGAAACGAGACAACCTCCACTTCCTGGCCGCCGCTGGCGTCGATAATGGTCTGCAGCGTGATCGCGGTTCCCGAAGGAGCATCCTTTTTCTGCGCATGATGACGCTCGAAAATCTGGCCCGAGTAACCGTATTTGAGGGCCGCTCCGGCGGTCGCGGCAATCTCGAAGAACAGGTTCACGCCGATGGAAAAATTCGGACCGTAAACAAAGCCCGAGTCTGCGGCTCGCACCAGTTCCCGTAAACGCGGTACCTGGTCATACCAGCCGGTGGTCCCAACCACGATGTTCTTCCTGGCGCGGATGCAGGCCTCGGCGTTGGCGACGGCCGCGGCGGGCGAGGTGAAGTCGACCACCAGATCGGTCGAGTGGAGCGCGTCCGACGTGAGCGCGCTGGCGCCGGAGTTATCCGCGGAGGAAAGAACTCGCACATGATGTCGCCGCGACAAGGCGACTTCTGCCACCGCCGATCCTGTTTTGCCGCGGCCGAGAATGAGAAGATTCATAAGCAAGCCTGGAACTGCCGCGAGCTCCGGAAAAGCGGGCTCACCGATGCCTGCCGGGCGTGCCCGGTATTGTCCGCGTTCTCGGCAGGCGTTGGCGAAGGCGACTTTATGCGAAAACCTCCGGGTCCGCCTCGGCGAAAAACGCCTTATGCAGGCGGCGCACGACCTCGGCCGCATCGTCTTCTTCGATCACAAACGTCAGATTGATTTCGGATGCGCCCTGCGAAATCATTCGGATCTTCACATTTTCCAGAATGCCAAAAACCTTGGCGGCGATTCCGGGAGTCTCGCGCAATTTCTCGCCAACCAGGCAGACGATGGCCTTGCGCCCCTCGTACTTTACGTCGGCTATCTTGGCCAGGTCGGCGGAGAGGGCGGGGATATTTTCCGTGGTCTCGGCCGTGACCGACACGCTGACCTCCGAGGTGGAAACCACATCCACGGCGACCCCATGCCTGTCGAACGCTTCGAAGATGGACTTCAGATAACCGTGCACCAGCAATCGGCGGGGGGAGGCCACTTCGACCAGCGTGATCTTCTTTTTGAGGGCGATGGCCTTGAAAATGTTGGAGCAGCGCGGCGCTCGCGCCGTAACCTTGGTCCCTTCGCAGGTTGGGTTCAGCGAGTTCAGAACATAGACAGGGATATTTTGCTGTACCGCCGGGAGTACGGTGGCGGGATGCAGAACCTTGGCGCCGAAGTAGGCTAATTCAGCGGCCTCGTCAAAGCTGATGACCTTGATGCGGCGCGCGTCAGGACAGAGGCGCGGGTCGGTGGTCATCATACCGTCGACGTCGGTCCAGATTTCGATGCGCTCGGCGTTCAGTCCGGCGCCGAAAATCGCGGCCGAAAAATCCGACCCTCCCCGGCCAATCGTGGTTGTGATGCCGGCGCGGTTGGAACCGATGAATCCGCCCATGACCGGAACCTTGCCCCCTTCAAGCAAAGGCTGGACGCGCTTGCGCAGACGCTCGTTGGTTTCCTCAAACTGCGGAACCGCGCGCATGTAGGCGTTGTCGGTGAGCAGCACCTGGCGGGAATCGACGTGAACCCCGGACAAACCGCGGGCGACGAACGCGGCCGCGACGATCTTGCTCGAAAGCATCTCGCCGAACGAGGCCACGTTGTCGTAGGTGCGCGGCGTGATTTCGCCGACTGCGCCAATGCCGCGCAACAGTTCGTCCAGGTCCTCGAAGTCGGCCCCGAGATCGCTGTGGAATTCGGTGAACAGCGCGGTCCCAAGCAATTCTCCGGCGGTGTCATAGTGGCGTTCGCGCAACACACGCGCCATCTTGAGCGCGGTCTTGCGATCGCCGCTGCCTGCCGCCTTTCCCATCGCGAGCAGGGAATCGGTGACCTTGGCCATGGCGCTCACCACCACCACCGGACGGTCCGCCAGCCGACCCTGCACGATATGGGCTACGCGATCAATTGCTTTCGCATCTTGCACCGAAGTCCCGCCAAACTTCATGACAATCATGGGCGGGCAGGCTCCTTGGCGCCGACAGAGAGTGGTTTCACCCCAGATACCCCTTGGCTTTCAGAAGTTCCGCATTCAGCAGAGCCGCACCCGCCGCGCCGCGAATGGTGTTGTGCGACAGGACCGTAAATTTCCAGTCGAGAACGTTGCACTTGCGCAATCGTCCGACCGCGGTGGTCATTCCCGCGCCGAGATCGCAATCAAAGCGCGGCTGCGGACGGTCGGGAGCCGTCAGGTACACGACCGGCTGATCGGGAGCGCTCGGCAACCGCAACTGTTGCGGTTCGGCGCGAAAGTCGTTCCAGGCGGCGATGATCTGTTCCGGCAAGACCTTTTTCTTCAATTTGATCGCGATCGACTCGGTGTGCCCATCTTCGACGGGGACGCGATTGCATTGCGCGCTCATGGCAAACGGCGCCGGGTCGATGTGCGAACCGTTCCGTGTGCCGAGCAATTTCTGCGTCTCCTCTTCCATTTTCTCTTCCTCCTTGGCAATGTAGGGAATCACGTTGCCCAGAATGTCGAGAGAGGCTACGCCCGGATATCCCGCGCCGCTCACCGCTTGCATGGTTACCGCCATCACCGTTTCCAGCGTGAAGGCGCGATGCAGCGGCGCCAGCGCCAGCACCAGTCCGATGGCGGAGCAGTTGGGGTTGGTGACCACGTATCCCCCCGATTTTGCTCGCCAGGACTGTTTTTCGATCAACTGAATGTGGTCCCCGTTGACCTCGGGAATGACCAAGGGAACATCGGCCTGCATTCGCAGGGCACTCGAGTTCGATACCACGGCACAGCCGGCCTCGGCAAACTGGGGTTCCAGTTCACGGGCGATTCCGGCATCGAGAGCCGCAAAGATGATTTTCGGAGCGCCCTCCGGTTTGGCCGGCGCGACCGTCATTTTGGCCACCTCTGCGGGGATCGGGGTCTTCAAGCGCCAGCGCGCAGCGTCCCCGTAAGGCCGACTCTCGGAGCGATCGGAAGCCGCCAGCCATGCGACCTCAAACCACGGGTGCCGCTCGAGCATCTGGATGAAGCGCTGGCCCACGATGCCGGTGGCACCAAGGATTCCTACCGCAAGTTTGGATGACATGATCAGCTTCGATTTTATACCAGCGAAATTTCAACGGGGGACCGGCGCGAACACAAACCGAATTCTCGCCGCTTGTGCCGCCGATTCCTCTTCGCCCGGCGAGGAGACGACACTGGGGTGCGAGTCCGCGGCTCGGTCGACGATTTGCTGCGCCGGGATGCGGCGTCAAAATCATGCACCCGGGAATCGCCAGCGAGCGCCGGGTTCGGCCCGGATGGACGATGGGACTCCCGGCCCGAACCTTGCCAGCGTCTTCTAACTTCTGCCGCGTCCCAACTCTGGCGGGAAGGAATATTCGTTGAGCGGCCCGAATTTGCGTTTCTCGGCATAGATGCGCCAGCGGCGCCAGACGATACGCAGACTGGCCATCACCGGGATGGAAAGATAGACGCCAAGAATTCCGGCAATTTCGCCACCCGCAAGTATGCCAAACAAAGCCGCCAGAGGGTGCAGTTCCACGCTGACGCCCATGATCCGCGGCGAGATGACGTAATCCTGGACCATCCGCCACACGAACAGGAACAGCAGCAGGAGCGCCCAGTGCGGGTAGCCCGAAAGGATTGCCACGATCAGCATGGCGGCGCCGGCCAGCAAGGGACCGGCAAGGGGAACGAATTCGAGAGCGCCGCCAGCGGTGCCGAGGGTGAGAGCAAACGGAACCCGCATCACGCCCAGAAATGAGCTGTAGACGACCAGCGACAGCGCCGCCAGGGTTAACTGCGCGCGAATGAATTGGGCGAGCATCTGATTGAGGTCCTGCAGCACATCCTGCAAAAACTCACGCTGGGAGCGCGACTGCACCAGCGACAGCAGCACTTCGTGGAAATTTCCGCCATCGCGCAGAAGAAAGATTGCCAGGATCGGCACCAGAAACAGTACCCACACCTCCTGCGCCGCTTCGGCCGCGCGAATGCCGATGTGCTGTGCCAACTGCGTGAGATCATCCCGCCGGCTGAGCAGAAACGCCTGAATTCGCTCCTGCGTGCTGACACTCCAGCCATGCTCGTTTCCAATCCGAGCCGTGATTTGGCCGATTTGGCCCGAGAGTTGGCCGGCGCTGGCCTTATCGACCAACCCGGGCAGGGACTCGCTCAGGCGCGAACTTTGCCGGGCAATTCGCGGCCCCACCAGAAAGCCGAACAGTCCGAGCGCAACCAGCAGCAAAATATAGATGACGGTGATGGCCCAGGTTCGGCTGTGGAAGAGTTTCTCCAGTCGCCCCACTGCCGGATTGATCAGATAGGCAAAGAAAATGGCGAACAGGAACAGGATCAGCGTGCGCCGTGCGGTGTAGAGGAAGCCCAGTCCTATGGCGAACAGGAAAGCTGTGAACAGAACGCGCGAGGTGCGTGAATCAAGAATTGTCAAAAATTATCCGTTGCGGCCGGCCAGCGAACGATTTCCTTGCCGCATCCACTCTATCGTATCGTCCCCGACGGACGACGACAGATCCTCATCAGGGTCCCGCGCCCGGGAACGCCGGCCCGGCTCAGGGGCTCCCTAGTCGCGTTCCACAACCGTATTGTCTCCCACCACGGACATGCGCAGCACCTTGAACTGATCGTCCAGCCAAAGTTGCCAAGAGCCTGCGTCGGTCTTCAGTTCCAGCTTGATCAGGTCTCGCGGTACGTTCTTCAGGGTCACCTTTTCGCGGCCCAGAAATTCCATGCTCAGCGGCGCCGAAGAACGCTGGTGCGGATTGATGGTGGCAAATTGCGTCCGATGCCGCAACGGGCACTCCACCGGTCCTTTATCCTGTTTGCAGGCTAGGCCCAAAAATCGCCAGGCGAGCACTTCGCGGTCGACAAAAAAGTAGTCGTCCAGAATGGTGGTCGATGGCGGCAGCAAGTAGGGTTGCTCGTGTTCCTTGTCCTGCGCGCCGGCGCTCCACTTCTGCAGCAGAAAGTCATCATTCGGAACCAGCACCGATTCCGCGACCTCCGGACTCAGTTCCTTCCACTCGTAGCGACGAATCTCACCATTTGCGCTCAGCCGCATCTCCGAGTGCTGCACGTCGGGAGGAGTATTCTCGCTTTTGAACTCGGAGTCAATCACGCTCCCATTACTGACCTGATAAATGGAAAACGTCTCCGTCCCCACCCGATGGCCATTCTGGAACACGCCGAATGTGCCGGAGTCGATTTGCTTCCCCTCGTGTTCCTTCTCCTTTTCCTTGGGGAGGGCAGCGACCGATGCCGCCCAGCACCAGAGCATCGCCACCGTGAAAATAAGCAGCCGATAAGACAACTTCACCTGGATTCTCCTGTTCCGAAATCAGCCAGGGGATACCCGTACGGGACGGTTTCCGCGGTTTTTCCCCAAAGGTGCAATGTACTCTCGATTTCAGCCCCACGGGACCGCCGAGCGCTGGCGCAGGTTACGATCGTCACCAACGTATTCCCCGACAAAACTCACTGGTTGCGGGGCGGTCCGCGGCGCGGAAAGAACGGACGGGTTATTGCTCGTCCGCACCCCTCTGCCACCACTGGTCTCCGCACCTTAGGATTTAGTGTATTTTAGCGTTGCTTGAGGCGGATTCTACCACTGAAAGATCGCAGCACGACTTCGGAGGATGCCTTGCCGGTGGTGCCAAAGAAGGAACGTCCGGCTTCCATGGGGAACCGCGAATGCTTGGCCTGGAGTGGGAAGTCGTGTTGCACCCGCCCGAGCACCGAATGCGCCCGGAAATCGGCCGAGACATCGGCGGGAACCAGCGCCTCGATGTTGCCGGTGTGGGTGGTGAACTTGTAATCGCCGCCCAATCCAAAATCGCCGTCGTAGAAGATTCTCCCCCTGCCCGACATTGCCAGTACCAGCGGCCCGGTCACCGACTTCAGATGGACATCGCCGCTGATCGAGGAAACCTCAACATGACCGTTGCGAACGTCAGTCAGCGTAATCGGTCCGTGCATCGTGCGGATGTGCACGTGGCCATTCTCGACGTTGTGGACATTCACCACCGCCTCGGCGCCTTCTAGGGTCAAATCTCCCTGCAAGCGCTCCGCTGAAAGCGGACCGGTCGAAGAATGCAGATTGAGCGTGGCATCGGAGGGAATCAGCACTTCGTAGTCAACCCGACCCGTTTGCTGGTCGGCGCCCTCGAGCAAGTGGCTGGCGACCTCGATCCGATTGCCATTCTGCTGCTGGTCGATTTCCACCTTGTCTGACTTAAGCGTGGCCGTGACTACCACTTCCTCGCCGCTTCCCGGCTTCACCGAGATCGCCCCGTATTGCGTGTCGACCGAGACGATGGCGTTTGCGCCGACGCTAAAGCGGTACTCCTTCCGCGTCTCGCCGAAGCTCGCCGCCGACATACAGGTTGCCAGAACCAGAGTTACCACCGCCGTCTGCTTGAGACTTGGCTGCTGGATGCTCGCTTGAAGACCCGCCATAAAATGCTGCCCCCGCGGCCGGCAATGCCGGTCCGCCTTTGCCCTATTGAATACGGTCCAACGCGATCTGGTAGAGAAGTGCCTTTTGCTGATAAGCGTCCATCAGGTGCTGTCGCGCGTCGGCGTCTCCCGGGTAACGATCCACATACGCCTGCGTTTCCTGGATGTCGGCGTTGACCGCCTGCAGCTCATTTTCATAGCTCGCCCGCGTCGAGGGAGCCAGGGTCGAAACCGCGCTCAGAAACTGCTGATCTTCCGCGGTCGGAGGCGGCTGCAGCAATCGTTTTCGACCACCTGCCGCCGCTGCCGTCGTTTTGGCCATTTGCACGCTTGCGGCAGCAGGGGGGGCTGAGGTTTCTGGAACTGGAGACGGAGCCGGAGCAGTCACCCTGGAGGGCGGAGCGGTCATGCTGGGCGCCGGAGCGCGAAACGCCACGGTTGGCGCCGGCTTATGGCTGATTACGTAAGCGCCGGCCGCCAGCATCGCCGCCGCGATCGGCGCCAGCCACCAAGCGCTCCATCGTCGTCCAGCCGGAGCTGGAACCAGTCGGGGACGGGCGGGCAAGAATGCCGGATCCTGATCGCGGATCACGCCCTCAGCGCGCAGCTCGGCGGCAATATTTACCCACACACGGGCCGCCGGCTCATTACTTTCGGCCAGTTGCCGGGCGTGGTTCGAAATCAGGTTCAGGTCCGACACCAAGTCCGAACACATCGGACAAGACTGAACATGCTCGGCAACGTCGCCGGGCAATGCGCCTGGTTCAGCTTCGAGGAATTCAGGCAGGAATCGTTCGAGCTCTTCACACGTCATAGCAACCTCTCCCCAATTACCGCACTTCCCTCAACCTGTCTTGGCCTTTTCGGCTCTCATGAACTTCAGATAATCGCGCAACTTCAATCGTGCCTTGTGGAGCTGCGACTTGCTATTGCCTATCGAGCAGCCCACGATTTCGGCAATCTCATTGTGCTCAAATCCTTCCACATCGTGTAACACAAAAACCGTTCGATAGCCGGGCGGCAACTTGTCGATCGCCCGCTGCAGCTGCAAACGATCGATCGAGCCGCTCAGCTTCACATCCTTGGTTCCGAACTCTTTTCGCGGAGCTTCGTCGTCGGCTTCGAGCGTCTCTTCGAGCGACACGACCGGCAGCCCCTTCTTGCGCAGTTGCATCAGAACCACGTTTACCGTCATGCGGTGCAACCAGGTGGAGAAAGCCGACTCCCCGCGAAAGGTTCCGATCTTGCGGAACAGCTGGAGAAACGCTTCCTGGGCCAGATCTTCGGCTTGGGCGGGATTGGACACCATGCGCAAACATAGCGAGTAAACTCGGCGCTTGTGCAAGTGATACAGGACTTCGAAAGCTGCTTCGTGACCCTGCTTTGCCTGCTCAATTGCTTCTGCTTCGGTGATACGTTGTTTGTGGTCGGTCAAGTCGCCTTTTTCCGGCCGCTACTGCTTCAGATGCGGCTTCGAACTCTTTTCGTTGTACAAATTTGCCGGGGGAGTCGCGGAATCGCTCTCGACCGTCGCCAAGCCGTCAGAATACCAAAAACCGTAGCTTCCCAGAGGGTTCGGCTCACTCAGCCAGTAAATCACTTTCGTAACCCAGCATGCCCCGCCAGGCGGGACGCGTCGCCCGCCGCCTCGAGCGCGATATCCCACCACGGGTGGCCCAGCGCCCGATTATCCAGAAAAGCATAGGCCGACAGAGAGCGCCTTACGCCTTCGCCGTAATCGTCTCCAGCCCGTGGCCATGAGGTCCCGTTTCGCGAATCCGCAGCAGGATGGCGAAGGCGAGCCCCACAAAACCGAGGACGGAGAAGATCCACATCCCCAGACCATACCCTCCGGGATTGTCCAGACCGGCGCGTGAGTAGTCGTTGGCCTTCCCGATCAGCAGGTTGAGGATGAAAAAACCGATCTGCTGAATCAGCGTCATCAGCGCATAGGCGGTTCCCAACCGCTTCTGCTCGACGATGTAGGCCACCGACGGCCACATGACGGCCGGAATCAGCGAGAATGCCACCCCCATCATGCACACCGGCACATAGAGCGAAACATTGCTGTATCCCATCATCAAATAAACCGGCATCAACAGTATCGAGCCAAACATCATGAGAAAGGCGCGCTTGCCGATCTTGTCCGCGAGCAAGCCGAACAGCGGAGTTGCCACCATCGCCGAGAGGGGAAGCAGGCTGTTGAACATTCCCGCCTGCTCATGCGCCAGCACCCGCATGGTTTCGGCGGCGTTCACCCCGCCATGCCCGGCCAGGATCTTGTTGGTGAAAAAGTCGATGGCGAAAGTGCGGAAGGGAAAGATGGCTGAATAAAAAGTGAAGCAGAGCCCAACCACGAACCAATACGAAGAGTTGAAGCGGAAAATCTGCCCGAACTCCAGCTTGTCAATCGAACCCGCCTGAGCCAGTTGGTATCGGCCCTCGGCCCGGCTCTCCAGGACCCAGTAAATGATCGAGCAGGCGACCGCCAGTACTCCGGCCCCGACCGCGATCAGAAGCGGCCCTTGCCAGCTCGGTTCCCCCGCCGGCCCGTGGGGATAGAACACCTGGTTGGCCCAGGTGGGAGAATTGTCCGCCGCGACCGACGCCAGGCGGGCGATGGTCAGGTTAATGCCGAAGGCGAAGCTGAGTTCCTTGCCCTTGAACCATTTCGCAAGTACGGTTGTGACCGCAACGATCATCGACTCCGCACCCAGCCCGAGCACCGTCCGTCCGGCAATCATCACGCCCGGCTGACCGCGCAAAGCGGTTAGCGTGGCACCGAGCAGGCAAAGCACGCCAAAAAAAGTGATCGCCTTCTTCGTGCCGATGCGGTCAATGACAATACCGCCAATCAATAATGTCGCCACCGCGGCCACGCTGTAGGCAGAATTCAGCCAGCCAAATGCGGTGGCAGAAAAACCCAGCCGATCGATAAAAATGCGCTCCAGCGGATTGATACTGTCGTAGATGTAGTAGTTGCCGCCCATTGCCAGACTGACAAACAGCAATACTGTCCAGCGGTAAAGACGAGAAGGTTCCGGACGTCGAAGCTCAGACATCGAAGCACTCATCCTCGGCGCGCACCGGCGCCTTCAGGAGATTTGTAGGAGAGAACCAATCGACGAAGATAACAGATTGGGCAAGGAGAAGCTTCCCGAACTTGCGTCGGCGGCGCAGACAGGGTGCCATTGCCCCCGTCTGTTTGCCGAACACGTGCCTGGTTTCAGGCGACGGCGAAAAACCGCGCCCAAAATAGTGTGCGCGAGGAATAACCATGGCGAGACCCGAGGACTGGCAGACCCACGATGGTTATGCTCACCGTGGGTGTGGCCTGCCAGAGCTCGACCCGAACTTGATGCCGGTTTCAAATCGCTCGGCGCGATCACGCCCGTTCGACTGGACCCGGATCGCGGGCTGAGGGCCACCGACGGTAAGGAAAGAAAAGGCCCCGGGCGCCCAGGGAAACCTGGCCAACCCTGGGCCTCAATTCGGATCTCGGGGGGCGAGAAAAGTGGGCCTACAGTTTCTCCCGCTTTCCGTCATACCTCACCTCGCCGTTTTTGTCATTCTGGCGCGTCACGTCATCATTGGTATAAACGTGACCGGCCTTCGCTTCTACGGTTGGGCGCACCAGGTTCGAGGTGTGCTCCCGCTCGGTGAAGTACATCCAGCCGGCGGCTTCGCCGTGTCGACCATGGCCTTGCGGCGGACGCTCATCCTCCATGCTTTCTCGAAACGACTCGTGCACCAGGTGTCCTTCCCGTCCAATCGGCTCCGGCCCCAGATGAACCTGCGAGCTCGCAAGGGGAGCGCCGCCGCCCTGATACCAAACCGGTTCGGTGTAAACCGAACTCGTTGATCCCTGGACCTGAGAAAGTGTCGCGTTCGTCGCCCCCGCGATCAATCCGGTAGTGGCGTTGCTCGCTCCCACCGGATTCGGCGAAACCGTTTGCAGCGAAATCATCGGCGTGGTGAACAGCGGGACATAGGGCCCGCATCCGTAAAAGCAGGGGCCAGGGCGAGGACCGGGTTGCTGCCCGAAAGCGGCTGCGGTCATCAGAACTACCGCGGTGAAAATCAAATTGGGTCGCATACTACCTCCACAGGGGAACGTGCCTGTGCTCTCAGGCGTGCAGTTTGCTGGCCAGTTGCCGGGCGCCCAAAGACTGGCCAGAAAGTTCGGTGATACAGGGTACTATCGGGCTAAACATCTGAAATCGGCGGGCCGCGGATTGACGACGATGGTGAAAGCGGATGCGCACAACCTGCAGCGAATTAGCCTGTCCGCGATCAGGGCGGGTCGCCCGGAGAACTCAATCGGACAGTCGATTGGGGTTGGCCGAGCCGTTCAGCGCGGCCTTGGTGGCAGGAGGTTTCCGAATGCGGTCCGGCCAGTCAACGGATTCAGCTCCCCACATATCGCGCATAAAGGCTGCGTGCAATCGAGGTGTCGGTGGTCCCCTTGATGATGGCCCGCCCGTCGGGAAATAGCGTCATCTCATAGGGCTCGCGCCAGAACTTCAGCACAAACTCGTTGTGGCGAACATTGCCGAGCGGCGCCAGGCGAGTACTGAGCTCGGCAAAGTCGACCGGCCGCTGGCGCTCATGGATCTGCACCGAATTCCGTCCGCACAAAGTAATGTGCGGCCGCCCTTCGCCCGCCAGATGTACAAAGTCACCGGCGCAAGCGCGGCACCCGGTACGAGAACCGAGGGTTGTCAGCTCCGCCCGCTCATTTGTCCACACATCCCACGACAGCAGCGTCCGCCGTATCTGTGCCCTCGCACCCACCAGAAACTTCAGCCCTTCGGTTGCCGCAATCGAAGCCACCAGGCTCACCGCCGAAGCGATAATGCCGGAGGTCTCACAGGTCTCCACCGTTCCCCGCGGAGACTGGGGAAAAATACAAGCCAGACACGAGGTTTCGCCGGGCAGGATGTTCATGGTCACGGCGTAACTGCCAACCGCCGCCGCGTAAATCCAGGCCACGGAATTCTTGACCGCGTAGTCATTGATCAGATAGCGGGTCTCGAAATTGTCCGTGCCGTCCAGAATCAGATCACAGCCGCCGAGCAACGGGTCGGCGTTGGCGGGAATCAAATCGACGACTCGGGGCTCGACCACAATCTGCGAGTTGAAACGGGCAATCTGGCGCGTCGCTGCGATGGCCTTCGGAACCGACTCGCGGGCATCATTCTCGTCGAACAGCGATTGCCGCTGCAGGTTGCTCGGTTCGACATAGTCGCGGTCGAGAATCCGCATCGTGCCCACGCCCGAGCGCGCCAGCAGCGATGCCAGCACAGAACCCGTGGCCCCGCATCCCACAATGACGATGCGCGAGCCGGCTAGCTTCTTTTGTCCCTCCGCTCCGATCGGCTGGAACAAAACCTGCCTTGAGTATCGGTCGTCCATCTCGAGATCCCTGGCGCTCACCTTCGCGATTACCTTTCCTGGGCTTTGCAACCAGTATTATAGGTTCCGTGTCATCAAACTTCGTCGGTGCAAGCAACGCATGCCCGCGGGTGATTCATCGAAACCGAAGGATTTAACAAAGATTTTGATTTTAATGATGAAGCAGTCTGCATCTCGGGAGGAACCCCGGTCGTCGCGACCGGCGCCCTTGCCTCTCCCCGATTGCTTGGCAACTGCCGCCCGCCTCTGTCCGACCGGGCCAGGATCGGCACCTCCCGGCACCCGCCGCAACCCCGGAATGGCACGCGGCTCCGGTCGCTTCGTCGCGCGTATGCTGCTCGCAGGGATGCTGGTTCCTGCGATTTGGGCCGAGTCGCCCCGCGCCCAGCAAGCACCCTCGGCGGCGCCGGCGCGGCCGGAAGAAACCTCCGAAGCCCAGCCGGAAGCGAAGTTTGGTACCATCACCCCCTATCTCGGTCTATCCATCGATGAGATCGAACTGCCTGGCCTCGCTCCCGAAGAGGCCACCGTGCTGCTGGCGGCCACGCCGCTCAAGATCGGCGAACCGCTCACCCGCGACATCCTGCACGACGCCATGCAGGCTCTGTATGCCACCGGCCGCTTCTCCGATATCCAGGCCGAGGCGGATCGCACCGACACGGCCGGTGTCCGGTTGCGCTTCCTGACCGTCGCCAACTTCTTCATCGGCACGGTCGCGGTGGAAGGCGTCTCCACCAATCCGTCGCCCAACCAGCTGGTAAGCGCCAGTCGCTTGCAGCTTGGCGAACTTTACACCCGCGAGAAGCTGGATCGTGCCCTGACCGGAGTGCAACGCATGCTGGAGGAAAACGGATTTCACAAGGCGCAGGTAACGGCTTCGGAAAGTCGCAATGACCAACAACATCAACTGAACCTGACCTTCCGCGTCGTCCCCGGGGCGCGTGCGCTGATTGGAGAGATCCGGGTTGAAGGCGACGCCGGCTACTCCGTCGAGCAGATCAAGGAGATCGCCAAGTTCCATCCCGGCGCCGGGGTGGTTTCCAGCCGGGTTACCCGCGCCCTGCAAAGAATCCGCTCCCGCTACCAGAAGCAGGATCGTTTGCTCGCCCAGATCTCGGTCGCCAGCCGCAGCTATCGCCCCGAGCACAATGCCGTGGACTACGTATTCAAAATCGATCGCGGTCCGGTCGTCCAGATCGCGGCCGAGGGTTTCAAACTGAGCCAGCGCATATTGAAGAAGCTGGTGCCGATCTATGAAGAAGGCGCGGTCGACGATGACCTGCTCAATGAGGGTCGGCGCAACCTCCAGAACCACCTTCAGACTCTCGGTTACTTCGATGCCACCGTCAGCGTGAGCCAGCGCGCGACCCAAGGGGGGAAGGATCTGCAGGTGGTGTACGCCATCAATCCCGGAGATCGTCACAAACTCGCCGCCATCCACATTTCCGGCAACCGGTTCTTTTCCGACGAGCAGATTCGCTCCCGCATGCAGGACCAAGCCGCCGGACGCCTGTTCAGTCACGGGCGCTACAGCGAGGCCTACCTCGAAGAGGATGTGCGCGGCATCGAGGGCCTCTATCGCGCCAGTGGTTTTCGCCAGGCGGAGGTCGCCAGCAAGCTCGAAACCAGGTATCAGGGAGACCCCTCGCTTCTGGCAATCGAGGTCAACATCAAGGAGGGAGCGCAAACCCGAGTCGAATGGGTACGCATCGAGGGCAGTTACACCCTGCCGCAAGAACAGCTCCCGGAAATTTCCACGGCCGAGAACCAGGGCTTCGACGAATCCAGTCTGGCCGAGGACCGCGACGCGATTCTCAGCAAGTACTTCGACAGCGGCTTTCCGAACGCCAGCGTGGACGTGGCTTATGTACCGGTTCCCGCCTCGGACCAATCGCCCCGCGTAGGCGTGACTTTCACCATTCACGAAGGCGAGCAGTTCTTTGTGAACCAGGTTTTCCTCGATGGACTGCACTACACCCGACCGGGCGTCGCGCACCGGGAAATGCACGTTCAGCCGGGCGCACCCCTCAGCCAGCAAGGCATGCTGGAGAGCCAGCGCCGCCTCTACGACCTCGGCCTTTTCAAGCAAGTCGACACCGCGATCCAGAACCCGGATGGTACCGAGTCGCGCAAAAACGTAGTGGTCACCACGCGCGAGGCCGATCGCTACACTTTCGATTACGGTGTCGGTTTTGAGTTCCAGACCGGGCAGCCGGCTTACGGAATCAGTCAGCCTCTTGGCGCTACCGGCGTCAGTCCCATGGTGTCGTTGGGGGTCAGCCGCATCAACGTGGGGGGGCGCCACCAGACGCTCACGCTCAAAGGCAACCTCGGCCGCCTGCAACAGAAAGGGCTGATCAGTTTTGATATTCCGAAGCTGCTCAATTTCGACAGTCTGCGCTTCTCTGCGACTGCGCTTTACGACAACACGGTCGACGTCTCCACCTTTACTTCGAAGCGCCTGGAAGGCACGTTGCAGATCCTGCAGGTACTTTACAAAAGAGAAGATCGCGAACTGACGACATTCAGCTACCGTTTCAGTTACCGGCGCGTGGAGGCGAGCAACATTGAGGTCACAAGCAACCTCATTCCGCTTCTGTCGCAACCAACCCAAGTGGGTACTCCGAATTTCATCTATGTCCGGAACCGCCGCGATAACGATCTGGAAAGCACGCGCGGCAGCTATACCTCCGTCGAAGGCGGCTTTGCCTCCGGTTGGTTTGGCTCGGCCGCCGACTTCAGCCGCTTGCTGGTCAAGAACTCAACCTATTACACCCTTTTTCGCGATCGCAGTACGGGACAGAAATTCGTTCTCGCCCGCTCCACCACGGTTGGCGTCGAGAACCGCTTCGGAAGCACGGTTCTGCTGGATCCGGCGCAAGCGCCGGCGCCTGGCCAAAGTCTGATCCCGCTGCCGGAACGCTTTTACAGCGGCGGCGGCAACTCGAATCGCGGATTCGGGTTAAATCAGGCAGGACCACGCGACCCGTTTACCGGCTACCCCGTCGGCGGCAGCGCCGTGTTCCTCAATAATCTGGAGATGCGGTTTCCAAACGTTACCGTGCCCTACCTGCAGGAGAATGTCGGCCTTACGCTTTTCGAGGACATGGGCAACGTCTTTGCGCGTCCCCAGGAGTTGCTTCCCAGCCTGGCGCGTTTCCACCAACCTGACCGGGATCTCTGCTTTCAGAACATCACGCACACGCAGTGCAACTACAACTATGTTTCGCACGCCGTCGGCTTGGGCGTGCGTTATCAGACGCCCATCGGACCGCTGCGCTTTGACTTCGGATACAATCTAAATCCGCCCTACTTTCCTGCCTTCACCAACATCGTGACCAATGGTTCGCAGCAAACGGGGCAGTTTGGCTATCAACGCGCCGGCCATTTTAACTTTTCCTTCAGCGTCGGGCAGTCGTTCTGAGGGCAGGCGGCGAAGGGTCGTTGTTCGAATGAAAATGCCGCGCATACAACTCGCAAAGCACATGGTTTGGGCATTGCTGCTCGCCCTGGCGCAGGCTCGGCTGGCGCTGGCGGGCCAGATCGTCGATCGCGTGGTCAGCGATGTTAACGGCCATGTGGTCCTGCAAAGCGATTGGGAGCAAGAAGTGGCCCTGGAGGCCTTTTCGAACGGCCGCGATCCGGACTCGTTCACCTCCGAGGAACGCCGGGCGGCTCTGGACCGCTTGATCGATCAGGAGCTGCTGCGCGAACAGGTGCGGCCCTCCACGCCCGCCCCCACAGCCCAGATCGCTGCCCGCGTGGCCGAGGTCCGCAAGCTGCATCCCGATTGCCCCAGCGAAGACGCCTGGCGAGCCAAGCTGCGACGTTATGGTCTGACGCAGGGTGCGCTCGAAAAGCGTCTGGGCGACGAGATGCAGCTCATGAGGCTGGTAGAGGACCGTCTCCGGCCCTCGATCCAGATCGATCAGCAGGCGGTCGAAGCCTACTACCACGAACAGTTGCTGCCGGATCTGAAACGCGCCGGCAGTCAGGCGAAGCCCCTGACCGAAGTTTTCGGCCGAATCAAGGATCTGTTGGCCGAGAAAAAAATGAATGAGCTGCTCTCCGGATGGCTGGCAAGTCTCCGTTCCGAGAGCCATATCGGATCGCCCGAACCGAGTGCCGGAGAACGCAACCGTTGACGGAGAAATCGCTGGAGCCATCGACACCGCCCGCTCCTGTCGAGCGTCGCCGCATCCTCTGGCACCTGTTTCTGGGTTTCTGCGTTTTCAGTCTCGTCGCCTTCGCCGTGCTGGCCTGGTACGTGACCACGGATTCCTTTCAGAAAAGGGTCCGCCGCCGTGTCGTCGCTTCGGTCGAGAAACTCACCGGCGGACGTGTCGAGCTTGGCGAACTCCACACCACCCCGTTCCGCCTGCGCGTGGACGCTCGCAATCTCATCATCCACGGGCGCGAAGCACCCCATCAAATTCCATTCTTGCGGGTCGATCGGCTGCAGGCGGAATTGAAAATCATCTCCCTGCTCGGTACCGATGTGGGACTGCACTCGCTGCTGCTCGAGCATCCCGTCGTCCACCTCATCGCCTACGCTGATGGCTCGACCAACGCTCCCGTACCGCAAGCCAGCCTTTCTTCGGGCCAGGGGCCCCTGGAGCAACTGCTCTCGCTCTCGGTTTCGCGCATCGAGGTCGAACGGGGCGAGTTTCTCGGGGAAGACAAAAGAGTCCCGTTCGATTTCGTCGCCAGCGACCTCTCCCTGCTGTTGAACTACTCCTTGCTGCGGCGCCAGTACGAAGCCCACGTGGTCGCCGGTGGCGTCGCTACCCATTATCAGGACTACCCCGGGTTTGTCTGGCGCGCCGATCTCTCGTTGGTGCTGGCGAGCGGAGTTGCCGATATCAGCAGTCTCAAGCTCACGTCGGGAAAATCCGAGATCCAGTTCAAGGGCCGCCTGCAAGATTTTCATGACCCCCATATCCTCGGCGAATACCACTGCCTGGCCGACCTCGGCGAGCTCGCATCCTTGGCCGGCCAGCCGCAATTTCGCAGAGGCACTGCCCAGCTTGCGGGAAAAGGTTTCTGGAACCTGCATGATTTCTCCACCCAGGGAACGGTCGAGGCCAAAGACATCGAATGGTCGCACGGCAAGCTGGCGATGCGAAACGGGCGCGCGGCGGCGGATTTTTCCGTCACTGCCGACCGTCTCCGTGTTTCCGCCATTAAAGCCAACCTCTTTGGCGGTGACTTGGCGGGCGATGCCGATGTGACGAACTGGCAGAGTTCCCTCGAACCGTCTCGAGCGCCCGGACGGCGCCACACGATCGGACGAGTCGCCCCCGGAAGTCTTCAGCGCGGCTCGGTACATCTGCAGTTGGCAGGCTTTCCCCTGTCGCCCGCCCTGAGTCTGTTGAGCTCGGCCAGTCTTCCGTTGGATCGGCTGCACTTGTCTGCCGGGATCAGTGGCCGGGTTGACATGCTCTGGGTCGGCTCGATCCGCGATTCCGAGACCAGCCTCAGCCTCGCCTTCACGCCGCCTCTCAATCCCGTCCCCGGCGAGATTCCCTTGCGCGGCCACACCGATAGCATCTTTCGCGGATCGCGCGATGAACTGGAAGTGAGCCAGCTCCAGCTGGCAACCCCGGGCTCGGAAATCACCGCCTCCGGGAATCTGGCCGCGGCCTCGGCGCTGCGATTCTCGATCACCAGTCGCAATCTGAAGGAGAGTCTTCCCTTGCTCGAAGCGGCCTACGGATCGCCGAATTTTCCCTTCGCCCTCCACGGCTGGGCGAGCCTTGCCGGCACAGCCAGCGGTAAGCTCTCGGCTCTTACGGTCAATTCCAATCTCGAGGTCTTCGACTTCGACACCATCTTGCCGGCGACCGCACAACTCCCGGCTCGTTCCGTTCACTGGGACGCGCTCTCGACCGCGATCCAATACTCCAGTAATCAAGTCGCCGTGCACAACGCTTCGCTCCTGCACGGTCGCACCATTGCGCGCTTCGACGCCAGTTCCGTGCTCGCCGCCGGCAGACCGTACGAGAACGCTCCTTTCAGCCTGCACTTCGACCTGCGCAATGCCGATGTGGCGGAAATCGCGCGATTAGCCGGCACGGCCCGTCCCCTGGCTGGCACCCTGAATCTGGCCGCCACCCTCTCCGGCACCCGGCCGAATCCTCACGGCGACGGGCACCTCGAACTGCACAACGGGGTCGCTTATGGAGTGGCGGTGCCTTTGCTGAGGAGCGATCTCCGCCTGGCAGGCGACGAACTTCAGTTCAATAACGTCGAGACCACGGTCTACGGAGCGCCTCTGTCGGGAAGCGGGTCGCTCGGCAACCTTGATCAGGCATGGTTCGAGAACCAGTTTCCAAAAAGCGGTTTCCGCCTGAGTCTCGCCGGACGGAATCTCGATCTCGCCCGTTTGCCGCGCCTGCAATCGACTCGGTTTACGGCGGACGGCATTGCCGATTTCACGGTACAGGCCCGGGGAACCATTGAGCAGCCTTCTCTCGAGGTTCACATCCATCTTCAAGACCTGGCCTTGGACAAGGAACGCGCCGGAGATTTCTTTGTGGACGCGGTAACCGAAGGCCGCGAGCTCAAGCTCAAAGCCCACTCCAACTTCGACCAAGCGGATCTCGCGATCACCGGTACGGTGGCCCTCGAAGGCGACTTTCTCGCCGATCTCAACCTGGTCTTTCATCATGTGGACGTGAATCCCGTTCTGCGCATCTATCTTCCCGGAAAAATGACTGGCCCCTCCCCACTCGAGGGCAAGCTGCAGGTTCGCGGTCCATTACGAACTCCACGCGATTTAAAAGCCGTGGCTGCGATCGAGTCCTTCAGCACTGAAGTCGCGCACGTGCAAATCCACAGCGCCGAGCCCATCCGCCTGGAAGTCGAGGATCAGGTGCTGCGGCTCGAAAGCTTCCATCTCGGAGGCAGCGGCACCGATTTTACCGCCCACGGCCGCGCCCACTTGGCCGGCCAACAGGAACTCGATCTCCGCCTGGACGGCAACGTCAACATGGCCCTGCTGCAGACGCTCAATCCCAAGATCCTGGCGCGCGGTACGCTCGGGGTCAAGCTCAATGCCAGCGGCGCGCTCTCACAACCCGTTCTGCAGGGACGGCTCGAGGTGAACAACACCTACGTCAGTCACAACGACTTTCCGAGTGGCCTCAGCGATCTGAACGGAGTCTTGCTCTTCGATCGCAATCGCGTGCAGATCGAGAGCCTCAATGGCACGACCGGCGGCGGCAAAATAGGTCTGACCGGCTCTGCCACCTATCGTGACAGTGCTTTCCAACTCGACCTGGGCGCGACCGCCCACGACGTTCGTCTGCGCTATCCTCCTGGGGTGAGTTCGACCGCCAACGCCGATCTCCGCTTGACCGGCAGCACAAATGCAGCCTTGCTGAGCGGAAACGTCACCGTCACCAAGTTGGCCGTCACTCCAGGTTTCGACTTCGCCGGCTACCTCGAGAAGAGCAAGCAGACCGTCGTTCTCACCGACACCGACAGTCTCGCCAGCCGCCTCAAGCTCGATGTGCATGTAACCACCACTCCCGAATTGCAAATGCAAACCGCCGTCGCCCGGCTTTCCGGCAACGCCGACCTCAAGTTGCGCGGCACGGCCGACCGTCCGGCCATTCTCGGAAGGGTCGAGGTCCTCGAAGGAGAAATCTCTTTCAACGGCAACAAGTACAAGCTGGAACGCGGAGACGTCACCTTCGCCAACCCGGCGCGGACCGAGCCCGTCATTGATATGCAAGCGAGCACCCGCGTCCGCGATTACGACATTACGGTCCAGTTCCGCGGCGACGCCAGCGTTCCCAACGGCCTCAAGGTCACCTGGCAATCCGAGCCGCAGCTTCCCGAGGCCGACGTGATCGCCCTGCTGGCGCTCGGCCGCACCCAGGAAGAATCCGCAGCCGCGCAATCGACCGGAACTTTTGGTTTCGGCGGTGATGCCTCCAACCTCCTGATCAATCAGGCCCTGAACAGCACCGTCAACAGCCGTCTGCAGCGCCTGTTCGGAGCCAGTCGCGTCAAGATCGATCCCCAGGGCCTGGCCAATGAAACCAACTTGGTGCGCGGTCCGGCAGTCACCGTCGAGCAGCAAGTCGCCAGCAACCTTACCCTGACCTACAGCACCAACGTCTCGGTTTCGAACCAGCAAATCATTCAGGTCGAGTACAACCTGACCCGCACGATTTCGATCGTGGCCCTGCGCGATCAGAACGGAGTTGTCAGCTTTGACTTCAAGATCCGCCGCCGCAGGAAGTAATCCTTCGCCTAACGGGGTGAGGAAACGGCGCAAGGGAAGCGGACGCTCGCCAAGGTGGTGTTGAGGCAGGTTTGTCCCGCACACCCAGCGGAACAACACCGGGCCGGAGCCATACCCGCGTCCCAGACTGGAGAAAACTCGCATTGCCACCGCTTTGCTGAAAGCAACAGTCGTGGGTCGGCGCAGCGGGCTGCGCTTTCCGCCAGGGATCGACATTCCGCTTGACATAAATCTCCAAACCAGCAACTCTATCTGTTTTCCACTTCGCGCCCGCAGCAGCGGGCAGGGGAAGTCAATTTGCGAGTTCGGGTTTTCTATCACGACAAATGTTTTGACGGGGCATGCGCCGCCGCACTGTTCTCCCGCTTCTATCGCGAGCGCATCCGCGGCGACGTTGATTTCGTCTACTCCGGCCTGCTCCACCGCGCCGGCTCGCTTTTCGACGAGACGCAATTCGACGGCGACGAGAACGCCATCGTCGATTTCAAGTACTCCAGTTCGCCCCAGGTGACCTGGTGGTTCGACCACCACGAGAGCGCCTTTCTTTCCCCTGCCGACGCCGCCCATTTTGAGCAAGATCAAAGCAACCGCAAGTTCTACGATCCCGCCTTCAAGTCCTGCACCAGCTTCATCGCCCTGATCGCCAAAGAGCACTTCGGCTTCGATCCCAACCCGGTGTCCGAGCTGGTCCATTGGGCCGATGTCGTCGATGGTGCGATGTACGAAGACGCCAAGGCCGCCGTCGAAATGCAGGCCCCCGCCATGAAGCTCACCATGGCCATCGAAGCCTCCACCGACCGCGACTTCGTCAAGAAGATGATCGCGCAGCTTGCCTACCATCCGTTGTCCAAGATCTTAAGAGAGCCGTTCGTCGAGGCGGTCCTCCCCCCGCTGCTCGAGCGTCATCAGCGTTCCGTGGAAATTCTGCGCGAGCGCGCCAAAGAAAAGGAGGGCACCATTTTCTTCGACATCACCGACCTCGACCTCGAGGGCTACAACAAATTCATCCCCTATTATCTTCATCCGGATTCCGTTTACAGCATTGGCCTGAGCAAGAGTTCATTCCGGGTAAAGGTTTCGGTCGGATCGAACCCGTGGTCGAAACGCGAGCCGACTGTCAATCTCGCCAAGGTCTGCGAACGCTACGGTGGCGGCGGCCACGCCCGCGTAGGGGCGATTTCATTCGAAGTCACCCAGAGTGGAGCCGCCCACAAAGCCGCGCTGGAGATAGTCGAGGA
>Ga0187847_10000045_pt1 | contig 133008 bp, 93 predicted proteins | sample June2016WEW_4_10_FD_132458 | JGI IMG/M metagenome (GOLD analysis project Ga0187847, IMG submission 132458) | Peatland microbial communities from SPRUCE experiment site at the Marcell Experimental Forest, Minnesota, USA - June2016WEW_4_10 | ecosystem: Environmental > Terrestrial > Soil >...
AGGGTTGCGAGCGGAGCGGAAACCATCAGCGCCTGCATCACCGAGACGCGTTTCTCCTCGTTCGCCCTTGGAATATACATATCGATCCCTGGCTATATCCTAAACCAGCCGCCGGAGCGCGCATCCCCCATTCTGTCCCTCGTTTCTGGCAGCCGGATTCTACCAATCGATTTGCCCGGCGCGAGTCTGGCAACGAACGTCATGATCGGGCATCGGCCGCCGCCGAAAAAAACCGGTTCGAGCCCGCTCGGCGAGCCTCGAAACGCTTCCCCAGACCCTCGCCCGCGCTCGCCCAAGCCCTCGATGGGCAGCAATTCTGGCTGCGCCATCCTCGGTCTGCGGTGGTCGCGCCCGGTTGGCCGACGATGAGTGGATTCCACCCAGGCGATCGCCGACTTCGCCTGGCAACGGTCTAGGGTCGGAGAGCGCGGCGTCCCGGTGATGAGGCTCTGCGCTCCTTAGTAGGCAATTGCGAGCGGGGATGGAATGGGCAAGAATTTGACCAGTGGGGTGTTGCCTGGTGGATCGCTCAAGCGAGCCTTTTTCCCAAGTTCGGGATCTGGCGGTTACCTATCGGTCCGAGAACGGGGCCGCGGTTCGTGCACTGGACGGGGTCAGCCTCGAGATCCGGTCCGGGGAAGTGATCGGGATCCTCGGAGAGTCCGGTTGTGGCAAGAGCACGCTGGCCAGATCCTTCCTTGGTCTGCTCGGACCGAACGCCCGATGCGAGGGTACGATTCTGATCCGCGGCCAAGACCTGCTGACGCTGTCGGGTAAGGAATTGCAGGCGATACGCGGGCGCAAAATCTCAATAATCCCGCAGGACCCGGCGGTTGCCCTGAATCCGGTGCTGACCTCTGGTGCACAGATTGGCGAAGTTCTGCGCGCTCATTTTCCCGGCCCGGCGCGGCCGAGGCGGGCGCAAGTTATGGATTTGCTTTCCGACCTTGGCTTCGATCACCGCGAGCGGGTCTATTCCGCATATCCTCATCAACTGAGCGGCGGACAAAGACAGCGGATTGCCATCGCCCAGGCGGTCGCGTGCCGACCGGATCTTCTGATTGCCGATGAACCTACGAGCAAACTCGATCGAACGCTCGAAACCGAGATCATCGCGCTTTTGTCAAAGATCCGGCGCCAGCATGGAACCGCGATTCTGGTCATCGGTCACGATCCAACCCTGTTTGCGGGATTTGCCGATCGCATGGCCGTGATGTACGCCGGCCGGATCGTGGAAGTCGGCTCGAGCAGCGAGATCTTTCGCCGGCCGCTACACCCTTATACCCAGGCCCTTTTGCGAATCGCATCCTCAGCCGTGCTATCCGGATCGAAGGCCCGGGTCCGGCTGCCGACGATCGAAGGTGAATCCTTCACTCCGACTTCGATCGGGTCCGGCTGCCGGTTCGTCGCGCGCTGCTCCGATCGCATGGAGGTCTGTACCCACCGCTATCCGGGTGAGTTTCTGCCGGAGCCGGCGCGGCCGGTGAACTGTTTCAAGTACGGAGAATGACTTGTCCACTTACTTGTCGACTCCCATTACGAAAGCCGAGGAAATCATTCGCCCCCCGCTGCTCAAGGTCCAGGGGCTCTCAAAACGGTACGTCCGGGGCGTTCCCTGGCGGAGGCAGCTGTCGGTCGCTGCCCTCGAGAAAGTCGAATTCGAGATTCCACCGGGAACAACGTTAGCGCTCGTCGGCGCCTCCGGGTCAGGGAAATCCACGGTGGCGCGATGCGTGACGCGCCTCGAAAAGCCCGACTCGGGCAAGATTCTGGTTGAGGGCATCGACATTGCGCCGCTTGGCCGGCATGGCCTGGCGCCCTATCGTTCGCGCCTGCAGATGGTGTTTCAGGATGCGGTGACCGCGATGAATCCGCGCTTCTCAGCCTTGGAAGTCATCGAGGAGCCCTGGCGCATTCATCCCCAACCCGGCCCAGGTGCAGCCACCGGGCACTCCCGCCGCGACTTGGCCGGTACCCTGATGCGTGAGGTCGGACTGTCTCCCGATTGGATGCACCGGTCGATTCGTCAGTTCAGCGGTGGCCAACGCCAGCGGCTCGCGCTGGCCCGCGCCCTCGCCTTGCGCCCGCAGCTGCTGGTTCTCGACGAAGCGCTTTCGGGACTGGATCTGTCGACGCAAGCCCAAATCGCCAACCTGTTGCTCGACCTGCAAGCGGCGCATTCCCTGACCTATCTCCTCATTTCTCACGATTTCGCGCTGGCGTCGCGCTTAGCAGACACGATCGCAGTGATGTCGGCAGGCACGACCGTCGAGGTCGGGCCCACCCCGCAGATTCTCGCCAGCCCCAAGCATGCGGCAACGCACGCTCTGCTCGAATCGTCGAAACGGGCGGCGGCGAGCCTGGCGACCATCACCGGGGCATCGGCGTGAGTTATCTCGGGCGAAGGCTCGCGCGCGCGCTCCTGTTGCTGATCGGAGTGTCGGCCCTCTGCTTCTGGTTCACGCAGATGGCGCCCGGAACGTTCTTTGACGAAATGCGGTTGAATCCGCAGATTTCACCGCAGACGATTCGGGCGCTGCGCTCGCAATACGGATGGGATCAGCCGCTGCTGGTGCGCTACGAACGGTGGGTGCGATCGGCGTTGCACGCCGATTTTGGATATTCCATCGCCTACAACCTGCCCGTTGCGCCCTTGCTGTGGAGCAGGGCCAAGAACACTCTGCTGCTCACGACCGTGGCGCTGTTTTTGACCTGGCTGACCTCGGTGCCGTTGGGCGTGTGGACGGCGAGCCGGCGCGGCAGCCTGCTTGATCGCGCGGTCGGGCTGCTGAGCTCCTTGCTGAACTCCGTTCCCGAGCTGGTGATTGCCGTTTCTCTGCTGGCAATCGCGGTTCGTTGGCGTCTGCTGCCGGTTGGCGGAATGATGTCGCCTGATTCCGAGAGCCTGACCCCATGGGCGAGATTCAGCGACCTCACACTCCATCTGGTGCTGCCCCTGTTGATCCTGGTGCTTTCTGAAACGGCGGTGATTGTCCGTCATGTGCGCGCCAGCGTGCTTGAGATCCTCGGCGCTCCTTATGTCGAAGCCGCGCGCGGATTGGGCATCAAGCCGGCCCGACTCCTGTTCCGCCATGTGCTGCCAGCCGCCGCCAATCCCGCGATTTCCCTGCTGGGATTTTCTGTGGCCGGACTGCTCAGCGGATCTCTCATGGTGGAAGTGGTCTGCGGGTGGCCGGGTTTGGGACCCCTGCTCGTCGAGGCGACCCTCTCCCGTGACTACTCACTCGTGATCGGAGGAATCATGCTTTCTGCGCTCTTCATGATCGGCGGCAACCTGCTGGCGGACATCCTGCTGCTCGCCTGGGATCCGCGAATTCGCAAAGAAGGATCGGATGGGGCATCGCTTGCGAACTAGGACTGCCATTTTCGTTGCCGCGCTCGCAGGATTGCATCTGACCCTGCTGTTCGCCGGTTTTGTTGCGCCTTACGATCCCACCACCCAGAGCCGCGAACTGCCCTACGCTCCGCCCACGCGACTGCATTTCATCGACGGCGCCGGCTTTCATTTCCGTCCCTTCGTCTATGCGTGGACCTCGGTTTTGGACCCTGACCAGGTGGGAAGTTATCAGGAGGACCGCAGTCACGGTTATCCCGTGGAGTTTTTTGTGACCGGCCCGGGTTACCCGATCCTCGGTCGATATCGAACGACCAGGCATTTGTTCGGAGTCACCGAGCCGGCCAAGGTCCTGCTGCTCGGCACCGATGGTTACGGGCGCGATGAATTTTCCCGCCTTCTGTGGGGCGGCCGGATATCGGTCGCCGCCGGCATCACGGCTACCTGCATCACGCTTCTGGCGGGAAGCATTCTCGGCCTCATCGCGGGCTACTACGGGAGCTGGATGGACGAATCGCTCATGGGACTGACGGAACTGTTTCTTTCCTTACCCTGGCTCTATTTCCTGCTCGGAGTGCGTGCCTTCCTGCCGCTTCATCTCGATCCGCTCGACACGTTCTTCCTGTTAACCGGAGTGATCGGCTTGATTGGCTGGGCCCGGCCGGCCCGACTGGTGCGAGGAATTGTTCTCAGCGCACGAAACCGCAACTACGTGTTTGCCGCGCGTGGCTTTGGGGGAAGCGATGTCTACCTCCTTCGGCGCCACATTCTGCCCGAAACCTTTGGCGTGCTGCTGACCCAGGCGGCGTTGCTTGTTCCACGCTATATTGCCGCCGAAGCTACGCTCTCCTTCTTCGGACTGGGCGTCAGTGAACCCGTGCCGAGCTGGGGCAACATGCTCAGCATACTGCAGCAGTACAGCGTCCTGGTCTCCTATGGCTGGCTGCTGGCTCCGGCCTGCGCTTTGGTTGTTACTTCCGTACTCTATAGTTCCCTCGCTGATGTACTCCATTCCCGGTTAGAATCTCACTCAACCTAGGAAACCGTTCTGTGGGGTAAGGGGTCGTTGTTATGAAAGCAGCTGTTTGCCTCGCCCTGCTCTACGTGTGCCTACTCGCCGGCGCGTGTTTTGCCGCGGCTCCGGCTCCGGACGTGCCGAAGCCCGGCGAGGAACTTGCTCGCCTAGCCGACGTCTCCGGCCAATATGGCGGCCAAATCTCGATCGGAGAGCGCTCCGAACCGAAGACGCTCAACCCTGTCACCGCAACCGATGCCGTTTCGCGCGAGGTCATCGGGCGTCTCATGGGCGATCTGATCGAGATCAACCGAAGCTCGCAGCAGACCGAGCCGGCGCTGGCAAAATCGTGGACCATCTCCGCCGATGGACGCGTTTTCACCTTGCAACTGCGCAAGGGAATCCGCTTTTCCGACGGCCATCGGTTCGATGCCGACGACGTGGTGTTTTCGTTCCGTGTCTACATGGATCAGGCGGTAGATTCGCCGCAGCGCGACTTACTGATCATTGACGGCAAGCCCATCGCAGTTACAAAACTTGATCCTTACACGGTGCGATTCGCTCTGCCGCGTCCCTATGCGGCGGCCGAGAGATTATTCGACGGGCTGGCGATGCTGCCCCGGCATCAATTGGAAAAAGCCTATCTTGCCGGCCGTTTCCCGCAGATGTGGTCGTTGAATGCCGAACCCTCTGAAGTCGCCGGCCTCGGCCCGTTCCGGCTGAAGCAGTACGTGCCGGGGCAACGCTTGGTGGTGGAGCGCAACCCCTATTACTGGAAAGTGAGCCGCGAAAACCAACGGCTGCCTTTTCTGGACGAACTGGTGTACCTGTTCGTGGGCACCGAAGACGCCCAGGTGATGCGTTTCGAGGCCGGGGAGACCGACATCATCAGTCGCCTCAGCGCGGAGAACTACAACCTGTTGGCGCGAGAGAAAGCGCGCGTCCGCACGCAGCTCGCCGATCTGGGACCCAGTCTCGAATACAACTTCCTGCTGTTCAACCTCAACGAAGTCGGCGGGAAAAAGCTCGAGCAAGTGGGCGCCAAACAAGCTTGGTTTCGCGATTTAAGATTTCGCCAGGCAGTCTCGGCCGCGGTCGACCGCGATTCGATCGTGCGCCTGGTCTACGGCTCGCGGGGGGCAGCCCTGTGGGGCAACGTCGGGCCGGGAAACAAGCTGTGGATCAATGCCAGCCTCCCGCACCCGCCCAGGTCGGTCGAAACCGCGCGTCAGCTCCTGCAGTCCGCCGGCTATCGGTGGAGTTCCACCGGACAGCTGCGCGACCCTCAGGGGCGGCCGGTCGAATTTTCGATCATCACCAGCTCCTCGAACAGCCAGCGCCTGAAAATGGCCACGCTGCTGCAACAGGATCTGGCCGGCATCGGCATGCAGGTGCACGTGGTTCCCCTGGAATTTCGTGCCCTCATCGATCGCGTGTTTCAGAGCTTCGATTATGAGGCCGCCATCATGGGGCTCGGCGGGGGAGATGCCGATCCCAATCCGGAGATGAATGTCTGGACCTTCGCCGGCACGTCGCATCTGTGGCACCTCGGCGAAACTCAGCCGGCGACCGACTGGGAGGGCGAGTTGGACCAGCTGATGCAACAACAGATGGTGACCCTCGACTTTGGCAAACGCAAGCAGTTCTACGATCGGGCGCAACAACTGATCGCCCAAAACCTTCCCTTCATTTTCCTGGGAACCCCGAACATTCTGGCGAGTGCGAGCAGCCGGGTGGGCAACTTCCACCCCGCCGTGATCGACCCCTATACGCTATGGAACGCCGACCAGCTCTACGTGCGCGGCCCGGCAACGCAGAACGCGGGCGTGCGATGAGCGGAACCGCAACGCGACGAGCACGGCAAGAGCGCGATCCGGTTCCGGACGAGCGGCTGATTGGCCGCTGCCTCGACGGCCATCAGGAGGCATGGTCGCAATTGATCGACAAGTACAAGAATCTCATTTACTCGATTCCGATCAAGCTGGGAATGCATCAGGATGCGGCCGACATTTTTCAGTCCGTGTGTGTGGATCTGCTTTCTTCGCTGCCGCGCCTGCGCGAGCATCGCGCCCTGCCGAAGTGGCTGATCGAAACCTGCTATCACAAGTGCCTCCGCCAGCAGCGAAACCAGGAGAGGCTGGTGGGGCTTGACCCCGAACCAGCCACGGGCGACAGGGAGCTGCCGGCCAGCGGGTCGGACGATGCCCTACCCGAGCACATGCTGGTGCAGCTCGAACAGGAACAGATCTTGCGTGACTCGATCTCCGAGTTGCCGGAAAAATGCGAGCAGATGGTGCGCCTGCTGTTTTTCGAAATTCCGCCACGGCCCTACGAACAGATCGCTGCCGAGTTGGGGATGGCAACCGGTTCGATCGGCTCGATCCGCGGTCGCTGCCTGGCGCAGCTCAGGAAACATCTTGAAAAGCGGGGATTTTGATGAGCGTCCAGGCGGCTCCGAAGACCGAATCCGACGCCATCATCGAGCGCCTGTTGGCGCTTGACGATGGCTCAGTCCGCGCCCATTGGGTCGCGCAAAACCCGACCATCGCCTGGCATGAAATCGTACAGACCCTCACCGAGCGAGTCTGGCAAGAGGTCCGCATCGATACCCACCGGGCCCAACGGCTGGCCGAAGCAGCCCTCGATGTGGCCCAGGTTCTCGGCAGTCCGGCCCTGCTGGCCCGCAGCTTCCGGGCCAAGGCCAACGCCATGTACGCGCTCGACGAGCACACCGAAGCGGTCTATTTCCACGAGCAGGCGATCGTTCTGTTTGAACAAACCGGTGATGAAGCCGAACTCGCCCGTACTCTGAGCGGATCGATTCAGTCGTTGCTCCTGTTGGGCTGGTACGATCAGGCGCTGGCGGCCGGGGAACGAGCCGGCGCCATCTTTCGGCAACAGGGCAACAGTCGCCGACTCGCGCGCCTGGAAATCAATATCGGCAATATCTATCACCGCCAGGACCGCTTCCCCGAGGCGCTGGCGTTTTACGAGCGCGCCTATCAGCAGATGCTGGCGCACGATGACGCCGAGGGTCTGGCCGCGGTCTTAAGCAACCTCTCCCTTTGTCACATCAGTCTGAATGATTTCCCCAAGGCCCTGGAACTGCACCAGGTCGCGCGCCGGCATTGCGAACAGAAGAATATGCCGATTCTGGTTGCCTACGCTGACTACAACATCGCCTATCTGTATTTCCTGCGCGGCGAGTACGGGCGTTCGATCCAGATGTTGCGCGACGCCTCCGCCAGCGCCAACAAGGCCCACGATGCCTATCAGCTGGCGCTCTGCAATCTCGACTTGTCGGAGATCTATCTCGAACTGAACCTGAGCGCCGAAGCCGGAGAACTGGGACGCGCGGCCAACCAGGGCTTCGAACAACTGGGCTTCGGTTATGAGGCCGCCAAAGCCCTGGCCTTCGCCGCCATTGCCGCCAGTCGCCAGGGACAGGCCTTTGAAGCCGTCAAGCTCTTCGCGCAAGCCAAGGAAATGTTTGTTCGCGACCAGAACCAGGTCTGGCCTTCGCTCATCGATCTGTACCAGGCGCTGGTGCTTTTCACCGAGGGCCGCCTGTTTGAGGCGCGGCGCCTCTGTGCGGCGGCGCACGAGTTCTTTCGCAACTCTCCGATGCGTGGAAAAGCCGTATTGGCGGAACTGTTGTTGGCCCGGATTGCCTTACGCCTCGGCGATCGCGCCCGGGCACAACAACACTGCCAGAACGCGCTCGCGAGCCTGGAAAACCTGGACGCTCCCACCCTCCTCTATCAGGCGGAGTTTTTGCTGGGGGATGTGGAGCGCCTGACGGGAAATGAGGACGCGGCTTACCAGGCCTACTGCCGCGCGCGTGCGGCCGCGGAACGCTTGCGCAGTAGCCTACGCGGAGAGGAACTGAAAATCGCGTTCTTCGAGAACAAGCTCGAGGTCTACGAAAGCCTGGTCGACATCTGCCTGCGCCGCCGAAACAGTTCCGAGGAGGCATTCGGCTACATCGAGCAAGCGAAATCGCGCACACTCATGGATGTTCTCAACCAGCCCGTCCACGTGCCGACGGCTGCCGATCCCGGGCAAAGCGAACTGGTGCGATCCATCCGCAATCTCCGGGAAGAGCTGAACTGGTACTACAACCTGATTGAGCGCGAACAGCTCCGTCCCGAAGAACGTTCGCAGGAGAGGGTGCAACAACTCGAGCAACAGGCTCGCTCGCGAGAATCCGATCTGATGCGAGCGGTCAAGGAAACCACCGTGGCGGAGGCCAACGAAGCGGGCGTGCAAGTCCCCTCCACCCTGTCGCTCGACGAAATCCGGTCCACCCTTCCTGCCGACGCCGCCATGATCGAATTTTTCTGCGCCCACAAGCGCATCGTTGTCTGCGTGCTCACCCGGGACCAGCTTCACCTTTGTCCGGTCACGGTCGAGAAGCGAATTCAGAAGATTCTGCAGCTTCTGCAGTTCCAGATGTCGAAATTCCGCCTGGACCCCAAGTACCTGGCCACGTTCAGTCAGACGTTGCTGGAATCAACCGAGGCGCACCTGAAGGACCTTTATCAGGAGTTAATCGCTCCCATCCGTCACCTGCTCGAGGTTCGACAACTGGTCTTCGTGCAGCACGGATTGCTGCACTACGTTCCGTTTCACGCCCTGCACGATGGCGAATCGTATTTGATCGATCGCTTCCCGATTTCCTACGCGCCCAGCGCCAGCGTGTACGCTCACTGCCAGAACAGAACCGCCAATTCCTCGGGTGATTGTCTGATCCTGGGCGTGCCCGACGAACGCACTCCCGCCATTCGCGCCGAAGTCGACGCCCTGGCGCAGATACTGCCGAACCCCCGACTCTTCGTCGGTGAAGAAGCCACCGAGCGGGTCCTCAGAACCTACGGGCCGCGAAGTAAGTCCATCCACATTGCCACGCACGGATACTTTCGTCAGGACAATCCGATGTTTTCCTCGATACGCCTCGGGGCCTCGCATCTCAGCCTCTACGACATGGCCCACCTGCATTTGCCGGTGGAACTGGTGGTACTGAGCGGCTGCGCCACCGGGCTCAACGTGGTTACCCCAGGAGACGAGTTGATGGGTCTGGTTCGGGGCTTGCTGCAAGCGGGCGCGCGGTCGCTGGTTTTGAGCCTGTGGGATGTTGACGACGATAGCACCAAGGAATTCATGATCGAGTTCTATACCCAGCTGCAGCAAGGGCGTCCGAAGGCCGAAGCCCTGCAAACCTCTTCCCTGCGCCTGCGCGAGCGGCGTCCCCACCCCTACCATTGGGCTCCTTTCTTGTTGATAGGAAAAGGGTAAACGGACAATGATTTTATTTGTTCGCCAACTGTATTTTTTGCCCTCCTGCCCGCCCTTTTGTACTAGAACCCCCGAAGCTCATGAGGACCACAATGCAGCATTTTGCCGAACAAGCCGGAACCGATTTTGTCCGCGGCCTTAGCCTTCCCGAAATCAGCTGGAACATCAAGGCACACCTGGCGACGGGTTGTGCGAAATGCAAGACGGCAATTGATACCTGGAGCCGCGTTCAAAGGTTGGCCACCGACGAGGCTACCTATACGCCGCCCGAGGATCTGGTGCGCATGGTGAAGCTGGGCTTTACCCGCCAGCAGGCGAACTCGACGTGCGGGTGGGCCCTGGCCAGTTTGGTCTTCGACAGCTGGACTCAGCCGTTGCTGGCCGGCGTGCGCAGCGGAGCCCTCAATGTCTGGCAAGTCATCTACGAGGCCGAAGGCCTCACCGTGGATTTGCGCTTCGGCCGTCGCGCCCACCAGACGGCAGTGCACTTGGTCGGCCAGGTGCTCGACAAGCACGTCGGGCGGGCTTGGCGGAACGCCACCATCGAGTTATCGACGGAACAGGAACAGTTGATTGCAACCACCGCGGTCAACGCTTCGGGGGAATTCCAGGTTGAGTTTGAGGCAAGAGACCATCTCTGGTTGTCGGTCAGGACGGGAGATGGCAACACGGTCCGGATTCCGCTGACCAACCCGAAATGAAAGTAACGCGGAACCGGTTACCAAAAGGCGCCGACGGGTTACCAGGAAAGTACGGATGTAAGTAGAAACGAATCAGATTGCACTCTACACTCGCAATCTGGGAAACGGGTCAAAAGGGGAAACCAATGGGCAAACTAAAATCAAACTCGAGTCTTTCGCGCGCGGGCATGCTGGCTGGCTGCCTGATTTTGCTGGTCGCCTTTTGCGCGCCCGCGGCAGAGGCGCAAACGCGTCTGATTGTGCGTGACTCGCTCGGATTACCGGGCCTCAACCTCACCTGCCTGTTAACCGGATGCAAGGTCGTCACCGGCCTCGGAGACCCCAATGGGCAGTTGTTCCTGGTCACCTTTCCTCCCGTTCTGAACCCGGTTACGGCGTTACTCCGGCTCAACCTTGAGAGCGGCATCCTGGATGTCGAGGTTGACCAGATCGCGACCACGCAGCCCACCTATGCCTTCTCTGATCCCGGCTATCTGACCGATGAAGCGCCGACGTCTTACTATGGCGCAACCGTCTGGCACGGATACGTCGCGCAACCGGCCAATCAGTTGGTGCGCACCGCCCAAACCCAAGGGAAATTTAACGCCGCTGGCGCCGGAGTAACGGTGGCGGTGATCGACACCGGTGTCGATCCGACGAGTCCGGTTTTGGGAAGCGTCCTGGCCAATGGCTACGACTTCACGCGCAATGTGAGCGGCGGTTCGGAAATGAACGACGTGCAGGCGAATCCGGATCTGAATGATGCTCAGGCCGCGACCCTGAACCAGCGCACCGTCGCCGTGCTCGATCAGCGCACCGTGGCCGTGCTCGATGGTACCTCGTACAGCGATTTCGGACACGGAACCATGACGGCTGGCATCGTACACCTGGTCGCGCCCGAAGCGAAGATCATGCCGCTCAAGGCCTTCTCCGCCGACGGCACCGGATATGACTCCGACATTCTGCGCGCCATCTACTATGCCGTAGGCAACGGAGCGAAAGTGATCAACATGAGCTTCGACTACGCCAGTTACTCCCCGGAACTCGCCACTGCCGTCAAGTACGCGAACAGCCGTGGCGTGATCTCGGTTGCGTCCGCCGGCAACGATGGTGAGTACACGCGGGTTTATCCGGGCGGGCTTCCCGGGGTCATCGATGTCGCGTCGACCTCGAACCTAGACGTGCAGTCCACGTTTACCAACTACGGCGCGCCGCCAGTATTTATGGCCGCACCGGGAGAAGGCGTGGTCACGACCTATCCATGGGGAACCTATGCGGCCGGATGGGGCACATCGTTCAGCACCCCGTTTGTCGCCGGAACAGCGGCTCTTATGTTGGGCGCCAACAGCAACTGCCCCAGCGCCATGGTTCCCGCCGGCCTGTCCAATGCCGACTACATCGGAAATCAGAACCTCGGTTTCGGGCGCCTGGATACCTACCAGGCACTGCAATCGTGCCATCTTTTGTAGTCGATAGCGACACGGGAGAACGAGCCCGCGACCATATGCTGACCACCCCCAATTCGCCTCTCGATGTGTCGGGGCTTGTGCTTCGTGTCAAGGAACTGGAAGAGCAGCATCTGGCGTTCCGTAATTCTGTGGTCTGTGCGTTTAACCAGATGCTCGACCTGAAAGACATTAACACCGGGGTCCACAGCACCCGCTTGGCCGAGTGGGCGCTGCGAGTGGCCCGGAAGATGGCCATCCCCGAAGAACGCCTTTACCAGGTTGAGGTCGCCGCCTTGCTGCACGACATCGGCAAGATCGGTGTACCGGACGCGATTCTGCGGAAACCAGGCCCGCTTACCGCCGAGGAACGCGCCCTCATCAATCGCCATCCCGAATACAGCTGGTCCATCCTCCGCCTGTTCCCCGGACTCGAAGAGGCAAGCCTCTACGCCTTGCACCACCACGAAAGCGTCGACGGCAAGGGCTATCCGGCCGGACTCACGGGCGGCGATATACCGCTGGTTTCGCGCATTATTTGCGTCATCGACGCCTTCGACGCCATGGTCTCGAATCGCTGCTACCGGCAGGGCCTGGCGCATCCGGAAGCGATCGCGCGCCTGCTCCGCAGCAGCGGCACCCAGTTTGATTCCGACGTGGTCTCGGCATTTATTCCGATCGCCGAACAAGAAGCGGCTGACGTTTTTGCCGCCGCCGGGACGAGCATGTCCGCCGTGCTCTAGCCGGCTGTCCCGGAACGGATTGTCGGGGATTGGTTTCGGTTCCTGTAAAGGCAGGAAATGAGAGCGAGCCGCGATGCTTACTGAGGACGCACCCAGAATTCGACGCGCATCCCATCGGGATCATCGAGCCAGATGTACTCCGTCAGCCCGTCTTGCCACAACTTTATGCCGCTGTGAGGGATCCCGCTGTTGTCCAGTTGGCACCGTACCGTTTGTAGCTCCATTCGAGTGCGCAGGCCAAAGGCAATGTGGTTCAGGCCGATCTTTTCTTTCTCATACCTTCCCGGCGGGGACTCTGCGGAACACGTAAAGAACAGCCGAGTGTCACCTGCCATATACATGAGGTAGTCTTCAGCCCGCAGAGGCTCGCCGAGGAGGGCGCTGTAAAACTGTTCCGTCTTGCCGATCTCCGCGACACGGAAAACCAGATGGTCAACAAACTTGGGGTAGATCATGTTCTCCTGCTCCGATAACCCACCTCGCTTTTCATCAGTATCTCCGCGCCAGACACACGAGCCGACAACACCCGGAAGACCTATTCACGGGTAGTCGGAGCCAGTGGCCGCTCTCCGCACGTGAGCGAAGATTCCGCTGGATCTTAATGCCAGTGGATGAAAGCGGACGGCCAGCTGTAGAAAAAGCACAACGTCACCGGCATGCTTCCTATCGTCGCTCGATAAAGAATGCCAGGAGCGAATCCGGATTCGAAGGATTCGCTCTCGCCAAACCACGGAATGAGGACCGAGAGAGCGATGATACCAAGGCTCGGGCCGGTGGCGGACTCGAAGAGAAGCGAATCCTCTTTGAGGCGAGATGAATCTCCCGGTCACGACTCTGCCGGTCATCGAGGAATATGGAGACCGCGGCCCTCGCTGCATTCCAAACCACTATCCACAATCGAATTGCAGCGCAGGCTGCTAGCCAGGCAGTGCGGAGCATTTTGCCGTGGCCCACTCGCCAATCGAGCCTTGCAGCTGGCCAACGAAAATATTGTTGTCTCGCGGGCGTAAATGTCGGATAGGATAGCCGTCATTTATTAACTCTTGCGAAGAAGTCCCTTCAGCTGAATGCTCGTGGGAGTATCGGAGGACTGTCCATGAAACGACCGCTGCTGACTGCTACGGTCTGTTGCATCCTCGTCTTGGTTGCGAGCACAGCCGCATCGGGGCAGGTTGCAACCACCTCGCTTCGCGGCTACGTCAAGGATTCCAGCGGTGCTTTTGTGCGGGGCGCATCCATCACACTCTCCGATCAGAATACCGGTGCTACGTATCGTACGGTCACGAATGACTCCGGCTTCTACGTCTTTCCGGTCGTCACCCCGGCCCACTATCTCATCACCCTAACCTCCGGCAATTTTGCCCCGCAGTCGCGCATCGTCGAGTTGCTGGTGGACCAGCCGGCGACGAACGATTTCACCTTGGGCGTGAAAGCCGACCAGGTGACGGTCGAAGTAAGTGTCGCCGCCGAGGCCCTCAATCTCACCGACGCTACCATGGGCAATGCGGTCGACAACTCGACCATCCAATCTCTCCCCATGGAAGGCCGCGATCCCATCTCGTTGCTCACCCTTCAGCCCGGAGTTGTCTTTATCGGCAGCCGGTCGGCAGGCGAGATCACCGACAGCCGCCAGGGAGCCGTGGCTGGCGGACGTTCGGACCAGGGCAACATCACGCTCGACGGTCTAGATGACAACGACCAGATCTATGGCACTGCATTTACCGGTATCCTGCGATCGACTCTCGACTCCACCGAAGAGTTTCGCGTCATCACCTCGAACGGGACGTCCGCCACCGGCCGCTCCTCGGGAGCGCAAGTCAACCTGGTGACCAAAAGCGGAACCAACCAATGGCATGGGGCCCTGTACGAGTACTACCGGCCAACCAACACCGTCGCCAACTCTTTCTTCTACAAGTCACAGGAAATTCTCTCCGACAAACCGAATATTCCGCAGAAATACGTTCTGAACACCTTCGGTGGCAGCATTGGGGGACCGATCAAGAAGGACAAGCTTTTTTCCTTTTTCAACTACGAGGGGAAGCGCCAGGCGATTGACGATATTGTCGGAGCCACGGTACCCACTGCCAGCTTTATGCAGGGAGAGCTGCAATATACCGATCCGAATGGCAACAAATATCTGCTCACACCGCCACAGGTGGCACAGCTCGATCAACCGTGCACCACCAACACGTTTAACGGCGCGCCGGTTTGCCCGAATGGCCCTGGCGCAAACGCCGCCGTACTCGCCTACTACGCCAAGGTGCCGCTGGCCACCGGCGGCCTGCTCGGCGACGGACTCAACAGCGGGTCACTGTTCTTTACTTCTCCCGCGCCCCTTACCACCAATACCAGCATCCTGAAGCTCGATTACAACCTGAACAGCAAGAGTCGATTGTTTGTGCGCGGCAACTTGCAGAAAGACACCACCGGTGGAGATGAAAATCTCCCGGGCCAGCCGCCGCAAAGCTTCAAGGATGACAACACCAAGGGTATTTCCGCCGGTTATACCTGGATTCCCACGCCCCATATCGTCAATGATCTGCGCTACGGCTATGTCCGTCAGGGCTACCAGCAAGGCGGCTTGGGCGTAGGCGAATACGTCGACATCGAAGGACTGCAACAGCCGACCGCCCAGACTCGCAATATGTACCTGCACGTGCCGGTTCACAACATCACCGATTCGGTTTCCTGGAACAAGGGTGTCCACACCATCGAGTTGGGCGGCAACTGGCGTGGCGTCAGCAATCAGCACGGCAGCGACGCAAATTCTTTCGACGGAGCCGAAACCAATCCGCTCTACGCCAGCCAAGCCGATTTGCCCAACCCCAACAATGTGCTGGGCGGGAGTTTTGCAACCGCCTGGGAGTACGCCTACGCAGATCTGATGGGAGTCATCCCCGAGGTCTTTGACGTTTATAACTACCAGATCACCAGCCCGACATCGGGGACTGCGCTGCCTGAGGGTGCATTCATTCAGCGAGATTTCCACGCCAACGAGTTCGAATACTTCCTGCAGGACACCTGGCATGTCCGCCGCAATGTGACCCTTACGATGGGCCTGCGTCATACCATCCTGCAAACACCCTATGAGATCCACGGCCAGCAGGTCTCGCCGACCATCGACATGGATCACTGGTACAAGGAGAGGGAAAGCGCGGCGCTCGCCGGACAGGTCTACGAGCCGTTGATTTCGCTGGCGCCATCCGGTAAAGCCAACGGGTTACCCGGCTACTTTCCCAAGCAGAAGCACAATTTTGCTCCGCGCTTCGGAGTTGTCTGGGCGCCAGATTCAAAGACCGCGGTTCGTGCCAGTGGCGGCATGTACTTTGACCACTATGGTGAAGCGCTGGTAAATTCCTTCGACCAGAACGGCTCCTATGGTCTCGGCGCCGGTCTGGCGAATGCAGCCGATGTGCTCGGATTCGAAAACTCGCCGCGATTCACTGCTCCTAACGCCATTCCAGACATTCCGCTGCCGCCGCCTTTGTCCACGCAATCGTTTCCCTATCAACCGCCGGCAACGGGCTTTGGCATCGATTGGGGAATCGACAACCACCTGAAGACTCCCTATGCGATAGCGGCGAATTTCTCCATACAGCGCACACTTCCCGGAGGTTTCCTGTTCGAGCAGGCCTATATCGGCCGCTTCGGGCGGCACCTTTTGCAGCAGCTTGATCTGGCAGAGCCCACAGATTTAGTGGACACGCAAGGTGGTGGCGACTACTTCGCCGCCGCCAGGACGCTCTCGGCGGAGGTCGATGCAGCTCCGTTCAGTCCCGTCACCGGCATCAAGACCGCCACGGTTGCTCCCATCAAGTACTTCGAGGACATGTTTCCCTACATGAAGAATGTTGACTACTCGGGAGAAAGCGCCACGCAAGCGATCTTCAACAATGCCTGGGCGCCGCAACGCTATACGAACGGAGAGACCCTGGCACTGGCTATTCTGGATGTCTTCTCCATTTTCCCCGGCAGTCCGGGTACCCCCGGCGGTGCAGCCGCGCCTCGTTTCTGGAGCAGCCAGTTCTCCTCGCTCTATGCCCTGGATACCATTGGCTCGAGCTCGTATAACGCGCTGCAATTCACGCTTCGCCATCCCACCTCGCATGGCCTGACGCTCGACCTCGGCTATACCTTCTCGAAATCTCAGGACATCGGCTCGGAGGCGGAACGAGCGAATCAGTTTCAAACCAGCGCCGATAACTCCTATACCAACTTCGCCATCCAGAACACCTGGAACCCGGGCCTTAACCGGGCCCCTTCCGATTTCGACATCCGCAGCCAGTTTACCGGCGATTGGGTTTATGCCTTGCCGGTCGGCCGCGGCAAGCGAGTGCTCGACGGTGCGAATCCCGTCGTCGAAGCCTTGGTCGGCGGATGGCAGCTTGCCGGTCTAGCGCGCTGGACCAGCGGACTGCCCTTTACTCTCGAATCCCCCGCCTTTCCGACCAACTACAACAATCCAGGTTTCGGAATTGAGGTGCAACCGGTGTCCACCCATCGCCAGATTGCGGGCGGGATTCCCCGCGTCTTCGATGCGACCACGGCCAGCGCGATCGGCAACGGGATTTACTTCGGAAGCCCGATCCGACTGCCTTATGCCGGCGAAGCTGGCGAACGCAACAACTTCCGCGGAGATGGCTACTTTGACATCGATGCTGCACTCAGCAAGAGCTGGAGCCTGACCGAACGGGTCCGACTGAAATTTGCTGCCGAGGCCTACAACATTACGAACTCGACGCGCTTTGATACCAGCCCCGCCGGACTCGACGCCGCAACCGCGAGCCCGCTGCTCGGCGTCTATAGCTCAACTCTAAGCACTTACCGCCGCATGCAGTTCGGCCTGCGGTTCGACTTCTAACGGTGCCGGGTAAGCCTCCCGCCATGGCCAGGTTGGCATCGGCTCGGTTGATAAACTGGAAGCGTCGGAGGTTTCCAGCTGGGCGCAGGCTCACTTATCATGAAGGGGCATGACCATGTTGCCCCATCGAGAACGGATTTTCGGCAAAGGCGGCGAAGTCTCCGCTTTTCTCGTATTGCTCCTGGCGCTGCTGCCGATTGTGTTGCCGGCTCAATCGGCGGCAGGGCAGACATTCACTGAAGTCTATCCATTTAATAGCGCTCCCAACCTGACCGATGGCGCTTGGCCGGAGGCGGCCGTAACCATTGATTCGTCCGGCAATCTCTATGGCACCACGTTCTACGGTGGCACGGGCACCGGATGCGACATCTACTTCGGCGCCGGTTGCGGAACCGTCTTCAAGATCGACCCGAGCGGCGCGGAAACCGTGCTCCACAGTTTCGCGGGTCAACCAGATGGGTCGAACCCCACCGGAAGTCTGACTCTCGTTGCGGCGGGCAACCTGTATGGAGCGACTCCCTATGGCGGAGTGTTTGGCCAGGGCACGGTATTTAAGCTGGATGCATCCGGCAAGGAGGACATACTCCATAGTTTCGCGGGGGGAGCCGACGGCGCTCGGCCGAACGCTGGATTGGTGCTGGACGCTTCCGGAAACCTGTATGGAACTACGCAGTACGGCGGCGACGGGTGCAACGCTGGCGGCGAGGGTTGTGGAACAGTATTTCGGATCAGCGCTGCTGGCGAAAACACCGTGCTCTATCGGTTTTTGGATGGCCTGGACGGCTCGAGTCCTCTCGGAGGTGTGGCGCTCGATTCCTCGGGCAACCTTTACGGCACCACCTGGCTCGGTGGTACTTATAACTTCGGAACCGTGTTCGAGATTAGCAACGCCGGCTACCAGACCGTACTCTACAGCTTTGCGGGCGGCAGCGACGGAGCCAATCCGATCGCCGGCCTGATTATCGCTCCGTCCGGGAATCTGTATGGAACTACACCGGCGGGCGGGGCCTACGGGAACGGGACGGTGTTCGAAGTCGACGTCGCTGGCAACGAGGATGTTGTGTATAACTTCACGGGCGGACCGGACGGCGCGGCCCCCTATGACAGCCTGATCTCGGACGACGCGGGCAATCTCTACGGCACAACCGCCGCAGGCGGAGTTGCCGGCGCGGGCACAGTATTTGAGCTTTCTGGGGGCTCGTTAGCGGTGCTCTACGCCTTCCCTCTCGGAGCAGGCGGCACCTATCCGGGCGGCGCAATTCCCATGGGCAGTCTGGTATCGGATGCAGCGGGCAATCTCTATGGCACGGCCCTCCAAAGTGGGACTTACGGCTGGGGCGACGTGTTCGAGATTCAACCTTAGTCGATGTGCAAGAATCACAATTGCCGAGGCGCAATCACTCTCGCAATGAGCAGAAGCGAACAAGAGCATCAGAACCAGATCGGCGATAGGTTCGAAAAGGCGGCCAAGGTGCTAAGCCCAGACTCTATCCGTAGTGCGGCGACAATTTTCCTGGTTGCCATCGTTGCTATCGGCTCCGCCCGACCGCAACCGATCGCGCCCGTTTGCAATCCCACCATGTCGGCGCCGATCGAGGTTGCCTCCTCGCGGCAGCGCTACGACGCCGGCCAAAAGGCCCAGCCACCGCTCACTCCCCATAGCGGCTTCGATTGGCCCGACGGACCCATCGCAGCCCTCAAGACCACGGGTGGCTATATGTTCTTCAGCATCGACGCCGGCTTTCACAAACGAACCCTTTGGCACGGCCAGTGGGTGGGCAACAACAACTCCGGTTCGGTTGTGCGCACCATCGGCTCGCTCGACAACCCGTTGGGCTCGACGCCGCCCGTCGACGTCGTCATCGGCCAGAATCCCGATCCCAAAGTCGACCCTTACAATTGCGATCCAACCAAATATCCCGACCGCGAGTGCTACACCTACATCGGCGGCGGACCGGTCTATCAGGTGCCACCGGGGAAAGTGGGAGCGGGAAATTGGCTGCTCGTCTACCATGCCGAATACAACGCGCCGAATTATTACATGCTGGGCCTGGCCGTATCCTCCGATCAAGGTCTGCACTGGACCGATATCGGCCAGATCATCCGCTTCAATCAACCCTTCAGCCGCAAGGGAAACGGCGCTCCCTTCGCCATCGGCGATCCCCCACTGGTCCCCTCGCCCGACGGGAAATATTTTTACATTTACTTTCAGGACTGGCTCAGAAACGGTGCCGCCACCATGCTCTCGGTGGCGCGTGCGCCGATCGATTCGATACTCGAACGCGCCTTCGGCGGTCAGAGGCAGTTCGCCGCACCCTTCCACAAGTACTACGCGGGCCAGTGGGATCAGCCTGGAATCGGCGGCCTGTCGACCGACCTGCTCCCGAGTGCGCGCTACGGCGGAGGACTCAACGTAGCCTACGACGCCTACCTGAAACGCTACCTGTTGCTCAACAGCGACTCGCAGAATTTCAGCTACGCCGAATCTCCCGACGGCCTCGAGTGGACCGACACCGTCTTTCTGGGCATGTTGGGATATGTGCCCGACCTCGCCGGCTATGCGATGCCCATCGGATTGGGCGACGATCCTACCACGCTGGGAAAAGAGTTTTACGTGTATTACACGCAATTTCGGGGACCCTGGCCCGGCGGCCAATCGGTGAAGCGATTTACCCTCACCTGCCAGTAACTGGGGCTTCTCTTGGCTCGATGTCGTCAATTCGCTCCCGGGAAGCCCGATCTATCGATGTGGCGCCTGCGCCGTCGCGAACCGTTGCCGCTGCCGGCAGTACGCAGTCGTGGCTCGAGGATGAATGCCATGCGATCGGAAACTCGGTCAACACGATCGGTTGTGCATGGGTCGGCCCCTTGTTTCAAGCTGGCAACGCAGGGTCCACTCGGCTACGATATTGCGCTGTCCGCACCGGCGGATCGAGCAATCCTCGACCGCCTTAGCGAAAGGTTTTGAATGGCGTATCGATTGGCATCCGGCCATCGACAATTGAACCCGGGAAGGCAATCCCCATGCTTCGTATACTGATGCTTTGCGCAATCCTGTTGCAAGCGGGTCCCGAAACCGCAATCAAGCCCCTGATCGACAATGAGCGCGTTGCCGTCTGCGAGGTGAACGACTCCCCCGCTGCGCAGCCGTTCGATGCGGTGGTTGTGTCCTTGTCTGGCAGCGCGTCGTACCTGCCGAAAGGCATGCCACCGAAGATCGCCGGACGATCGATCGTGATCGACTTGAAAGACCACATGGTGGCTCCAATCTCGAACCCGACCGGCTATCCGCTGGCGTTTCCGCGTCCCGGCTCGCGGAAGCTGTTGGAGAACCTCCAGGTGATCGTGTGGGATTACACCTGGACGCCGGGCGTCGCTACCCCGATGCACTTCCACGATAAAGATGTCGTGGTCGTGTTCCTCGACGATGGCGACCTGAAGTCGACGACTCCAGACGGGCAGGTGGTGGTAAATTCGTACCGCTTCGGAATGGCAAGGTTCAACGCCCGCGATCGCACCCATACCGAAACGTTAATCCGTGGAAAGCAGCACGCCATCATCACGGAACTGAAATAGCGCTTTCCGATTTGCAATCCCGGCTTTCACCATCTGCACGTCGGAACGCTCGCACCTGTTGCCGGAGGGGAACTCGGTCCGCACCATTTTTCGACCGGGCTTCAGCATCTCCCCGGCAAAGAATCGGGAGAACCTTGTTGCCCGCCACGTTGACGCGAAGTTTGCTGGCGCTCGACCAACGCCGCCTCAAGAACCAGCATCAGAGGAAAGCGTGGCGATGCCTGGACAAAGGAAAGTGTTTCCCCGCCAGCCGACGGCGCGCGCGCCGATGGCCCGCTCATGGTAGTGGAGTCTTCGAACTGTGCAGTGCCGCGGACCGGGCCTTTTCGGAGTCCGAGTCCGGTCTCTGTAGAATGGAGTTGCGGAGGGAAACCTGCATGTGGATTCAGGTCGGTTATGAATTGGTCTTTTACTGTCCGCAGGCGACGCCAATGATCCTCATGCTCAACGTCCATTACTCGCGCGCCTCGGATATTGTCACTCCCGATTGCTTGACGACCGATCCCGAAACCCCCATTAAGGCGTATCGGGATGGATTCGGAAACTGGTGCACCCGGATCGTAGCCCCGGTCGGGAGAATTCGCCTGACCGCCACCGGTGTGATTCGAGATTCGGCCCGGCCTGACCCCTCGATGATCTCCGCCCGACAGCACGCTTTACAGGATTTGCCCGAAGAAACTCTGGTCTTTCTGCTGGGCAGCCGCTATTGTGAGACCGATCTGCTGTCGGAGACCGCGTGGTCGCGATTCGGTCAGTCGACACCCGGATGGTCGCGCGTCCAGGCGATCTGCGATTTTGTTCACAACCACATCGTTTTTGATTATCAGAGAGCGCGCTCCACGCGCACCGCCTGGGAGGCGTTCAACGAGGGAGTGGGTGTCTGTCGCGACTACGCACACCTGGCGATCGCGCTCTGCCGCTGTATGAATATTCCGGCGCGCTATTGCACCGGATATCTTGGCGACATAGGGACACTGCCGCCGTACGGGGTGATGGATTTTGCCGCCTGGTTCGAAGTCTATCTCGGTGGTGCCTGGCACACCTTCGACGCCCGAAACAACGTACCCAGGATCGGACGCGTGCTTATCGCGCGCGGCCGTGACGCGGCCGATGTCGCCATCGCGACCACCTTCGGCCAGAATACTCTCGAGAGCTTCAAGGTCTGGACCGATGAAATCGCGGAATCGGTGTCATCGGTCGGCTAATCGGCGGCCGCGACGCTCGGTCTCGCCCCTATCGTCGAGCGGCTCCATGTCAACGGCGACTTTGAGGGTGTGAGCTCCACCACCCAGGATCAGGCCGCGCAGAGGACTTACGTCCCCGTAGTCCCGGCCCCAGGCGAGCGTCACGTGGCCGTTCGAGGGGACAAGGTTGTTGGTGGGATCCACGTCAAGCCAGCCGATTCCCGGACAATAGGCTGACACCCAGGCATGGGATGCGTCGGCACCGACCAGCCTCGGCTGCCCGGGAGGGGGATAGGTTCGCAGGTATCCGCTCACGTAGCGTGCCGCGAGATTCAGGGAGCGGAGGCAAGCGATTTGCAAGTGAGCAAAATCCTGGCACACGCCCCGCCGTTTGCGGAAGACCTCTTCGGTCGGCGTCCGGACGTTGGTCACTTTCGAGTCGAAGCAAAAATCCTTGTGGATGCGTGCGGTCAGGTCCAAAAGCGCCTCCGGCATCGGCCTTCCGGGCGTAAACGATTCGAGCGCATAGGCGGCAAAGTCCCGACTTACCCGTATGCGCGGCGACTCAAATCCGAACTGGTAGGCTTCGAGACCCGCCCGGCTGTGATCGTTCGGAACTGATTGGACTGCCTCTTCCCAAGGCAGTGGCAGTTGAGGCCAAGGCGTTGCCTTCCTTTCCATGGTCACCTTGCTCCGCGCCTCGACCACCAATTCCCGGTGCGGCTCCTGAATGGTGAAAAAGCAGAGACGGTTCCCGAAAAAGTCCACCCGCTCGGTGCGCGTAGCCGGACGCGGTTGGATACGCAGCTCGCTATGCGCCAACGGGTGGTGCGGCAAGGCGCGCGGCTTCAGGCACGCCACATGGGTACCGACCGAGACGGGATACTTGTATTTGTAGGTGGTCCGGTGGACGATTTTATAGATCATTGGCCTATGGTGATCGGCAAGGTGCGGGCATGGCTAAAATACCTGCTCGACAAGTTATTCGACCAGGAAGGCAGCAATCCTTCTAGCTCCCGGAGGAAGCTCGCCAGCCGCGACAGCCCCTCGGTACCATACGCCGCCGCGGCACCCGGCAAGGGGTACCTTAGCTTTCGCAAATCGAAACTGCGCAGCAGGGTAAGCGCTGCGCGCATCGCCTGCAGGTCGACCGGGAGATGCCGGGGAAGCTTTTGATAGAGATCGGCGAGGTGGCTCAGTTGAAAGTCCAACGAGCGCGGATTGGTCTCATCCGCCAACAGCACATCCAGCACGGCTAAGGGCTGGAGGGTGGTGTAGTACCGCGTCCGGTAGGTGACCGAGCTATCCCCGACCTCCAGCAAGCATTCCAGAAGCAACCACTCCTGCTCCGCCAGAGGCGTCGAGATTTCGCGCAGTTGCCGGGTCAGATAGATGGCGCGTTCGAGCCGCCGGCCGGTGGTCAGGAACAACCAGCCCAACCCCCGGTTGATGTTCTCCCGCTCCATTCCGCTAAATGCCGAAAGAAGTGCCAGGCAATCGGTCAGGATCGCCGGGTACTCAAGAAACGGCGTGCCCTGCCCCTTCTGAATTAAGTCCCCCAGGTGCCCGATAAGGTACATCATGTCGGCGGACAAACGCTCGCGAATATTGCCGCCAATCCGGGATACCTCGTCGAGAGTGCAGGCCAGACTGTCGGGCCGCTTGGCGTCGGAGAGCAGGGAGATCATTTCCTGTTCCAGGTCCAGCGAGGTCGGCCGCCGGTGTTTGGGCTTTGGCAACTTGCTGTGCCGCGACTCCAGGCATCGGTGCAGGCGGAGGAGGCAACCGAAGTCGGCCTCCTCGGCGCGCCGTACGCGGGGGACGATGGCGCGCAGGATCCGAGCCATGTTTTCGGCTCGCTCGACATAGCGGCCCAACCAGAAGCAATTGTCAGCGACACGGCTCGGCACCACGCGGGAGACACGTCGCAATTCCACGGGTTCATGCCGCGGCGGCAGCATGCTGAACGTATCGACCGGACTGTCCCACAGGATCCAGGCATCCTTGCTGTGGCCGCCCCGCTGCATCGAGACGACCGACCCTTCTGCCTCGGCAACCCGTACCAGCCCTCCCGGAATCGCAATCCAGCCGCTGCCGGTATTGAGCACGTAGGTGCGCAGTACCACGCTGCGCGAGTTGAGACCTCCGTTGTCCCACACCGGCGCCCTGGACAAAGCGACCTGCTCCTGCGCCACATACTCATGCGGGCGGGATCGCAATTGGTCGGCAAGCTTGCCCTTTTCGGCTGTCAAGAGTTGGGCTCCGAACACCGGCTCCATACCGCGAGAGGGAAACGCCGGTTTCACCACCACCGAATCGAGATGGTTGAGCACCCAATCGAGGGCGTACGACTGCCCGCACCACCAGGTGGCGACCGAAGGAAGCTTCAGCGTTTCGCCCAGCAACTGGCGGCAGAGGCCAGGAAGAAAGGGCATGATGGCGGAAGTCTCAATCAGACCGCTTCCGAGAGCGTTGGCCACTTTCACATTTCCGGCGACGATCGCGTCGACCAGGCCGGGCACCCCGAGAAGCGAATCGCCCTGCAGTTCGAGAGGATCGCAAAATCGATCGTCCACCCGACGCAAGATCACATCGACTTTCTCCAGTCCGTCGACGGTCTTCAGGTACACCGAGCGTTTGCGCACCGTCAGGTCCGCTCCCTGGACCAGAGCAAATCCCAGATAGCGCGCGATATAAGAGTGTTCGAAGTAAGTCTCATTGAGCGGGCCGGGGGTGAGCAATACGACTCGCGGATTGTCGCGCTGGGCGAGACTGGTAAGTGCTTCGCGTTGCGCCCGGAAAAACGGGGCCAGGCGCAATACGTTCGAGGTACGGAACAGATCGGGTAGAACATCGGAGACGATGGTGCGGTTCTCCAGGGCATAACCACTGCCCGAAGGCGCTTGCGTGCGATCGGCCAGCACCCACCACTGGCCATCGGGGGAACGGGCAAGATCGACGGCCAGCATATGCAGATAGCTGTGCGCGGCAACGGGCACGCCCACGAGCGGCCGGAGAAATGCCGGGTTGGCGTAGAGCAGGGCGGCGGGAAAGTCGCCCCGCGCCACCAGATCCTGCGCCCCGTAGAGATCCTCGAGGAGCAGGTTGAGCAACTGGGCGCGCTGAATGATGCCGGCCCTGATATAGCGCCACTCCTCCGCCGGAATCAGTAGCGGAATGATGTCGATCTGCCAAGCCCGAGTTGCCCCGAGTGGATCGCCGTAAATGTTGTAGGTGATCCCGTTCTCGCGAATGCTGCGCTCGGCCCGGGCACAGCGTCGTCCCAACTCTTCGGGCCCGATCGCCCGCAGCGACTCCAACAAGTGTGCCCAGTGCGGGCGAGGAGTAACGCCATCGGCCGACATTTCGTCATAGGCCGTTCCGTATCGCAACGGAGGTTGATAGAGATCGACCGTCATGGGATAATCCCCGGCTTCCCGACCTGGGTCCGGTTTCCGGGCGGAGGCAACCGCAGATCGAGCGTCATGGGAAAGATGGAATTGCAGGGTTCCTCAGGCGCCGGCATCAGGCCAGGCGCGGAGACGGATCTTTGAAAGCGCTCCCGACGTCGCGCTGCCGCCTCGGTTGCGTTCGCGGGACGGGCGCTGTAGGCGCAACCGTCCGGCGAGCCGACATGATAGGTGCAGCGGCCAATCGAGCGCTCTTTCCAGCGGTCCATGAGGTCGAAGATCAGGGGTGCATGCACGGGAATCGTGGGGTGTAAGGAAGCCGATAACTGGCGGGCGCGAAATCGTACGCCCGCGACCGCCTCGCCCGGCTTGCCCGAAGCACAGAGTGGCACGCGGCGGCCGTTGCAGACAACTCCGTAGCGGGATTCGGCCTCGAACCCGGATACTCTCACCTGAATCCGTTCGAACGATGAGTCGACGGCGCGAACCGTTCGGCCAGAACTGGTTTCCTCGGCGAGCACATTCCAGGGTTCGAGGGCCTGCCGCAACTCGAGTTCGACGTCTTCGGCAGCGATCGAGCCGATCTTCGGAAAGCGAAACTCCAGCTGCGCAGCAAACCACTTCTCCTCGAAGTTGTAGCCCGACTGGCGCAACTGGGCGAGCACGTCGAAAAAATCGCGCTTCACAAAATGCGGCAGCATGAAACGGTCATGCAGCGCCGTGCCCCAACGGATCAGGCCGCCTTCGAACGGCCGTCTCCAAAACATGCATACCAGCGCCCGGATGAGCAGCATCTCGATAAGACCCATTCTGACATGCGGCGCCATTTCAAAGGCACGTAATTCGAGCACGCCAAGACGCAACCCGAGACCTTCGGGCGGATACAGCTTGTCGATGCAAAACTCGGCGCGATGGGCGTTGCCCGTAACATCGACTAGCAGGTTGCGGAACAATCCATCCACAATCGTGGGCGGACAGTCGCGGGCCGGCAAATTACTGAAGGCGACCTCCAGTTCATACAAGGCGTCCATCCGCGCCTCGTCGACCCGCGGCGACTGGCTGGTCGGGCCGACATACATGCCGGAAAACAGGTATGACAGCGAGGGATGGTTCTGCCAGAATGCCAGCATGCTGCGCAGCAGATCCGGGCGGCGCAGGAACGGGCTATCGAGCACGGTCGCTCCTCCGATTGCGATATGGCTGCCTCCGCCGGTCGCAAGATGGCTGCCGTTGTAGGAGAACTTTTCGGCCGTCAACCGATTACGGTGCGCTTCCCGGTAGAGCAGTGTGTTGATCCGTTCGAGTTCGTCCCAATGGCTCGCGGGCGGCAGGTTTATTTCGAGCACGCCCGGATCAGGAGTGACGCTGAAGGATCGCAACCGTGGATCAGACGGTGGAGGGTAGCCTTCCAGCCACACCGGCTTGTGCAGATACTGGCACGTATCCTCGACGGCGGCGAGCAGGTCGAGATAGTCCGCGAGTTGGGATAAATAGGGCAGGAATACGTGCAGGCGGCCTTCCCGAGCCTGCACGCACAGCGATGGACGGATTAGTACCGGCGCAGTTTCAGCGGGGCTCGAGACGGCGGGTAGAGAATCGGCCATGGGATTTTTCTCAAACCGATCCATCCGCCGGACGGCACAGGAGGGAAGCCTGATCCGGTCGGTGAAAGGGGCATTCTCGTACTCGTAATCGAGCTCGTCAGGCGCCACCCATGGCATGGACTCGGTCGGTATGCGGTAGCCGATGGGGGAATCACCCGGCGACAGGAACAGCGGCTCCGGGCGAGGGAACCACAACTGGCTCGACCAGCACAAACGGCCCGCCGGTTGACGACGGCGAAGGGGCAAAATGTATCCTGCCGGCTCCGCCGACCGATCGTCAGGGTTGTATGCGGGCAGAATGTTTTCGAAGCTCACCTCGAGGCGGTGCGAGAGCGCCTCGATGAACTTCAAGGCATCGACCGCACCGAAGCCGTAGTGCTCGTTTTCGCTGGCGATGAGATCGATATTCTCCCAAACCGGGACCTGGTCGGCGCGCCAGCAGCAGCTCAGCGCCCAACGTGGCAGGGGCTCGCCGGGATACCATTTGCCTTGTCCGTAGTGAAGCATGGCACCGGGCGCCACTTGGTCACGAAGGCACTGGATCAGAGCCAAGCCGCGGCTTCGCTTCATTGGTCCCAGGGCATCGATGTTCCATTGCGGGCTCTCGACGTCGTCGAGGCCGACGAACGTAGGCTCGCCGCCCATGGTCAGGCGCACATTCTGCGCTCCCAGGTCCGAGTCGACTCCGTGCGCCAGTTGTTCGACCCTTTGCCAATCCTCCTCGGTGAAGGGCTTGGCTGGCTGGGACGCGTCATTCAGTCGGCGAATGGACATGGAGTAGCGGAAATCCACGTTGGCCGGCTCGACGGTGCCTTCGATGGGCGCTGCCAGGGAAGCGTTTGGGGTGCAGACGAGCGGGATGTGACCCTCCCCGGCAAACAGGCCCGAGGTCGGATCCATCCCAATCCATCCCGCACCCGGCAGGAACACTTCTGCCCAGGCATGGAAATCCGCAGAGTCGGCTTGCGTGCTGTTCGCGCTTTCCGACGCGCTCACCGCCAACTGAATCAGATAACCGGAGACGAAGCGCGCCGCGAGTCCCAAATGGCGCAGAATCTGCACCAGAAGCCACGACGAGTCACGGCAGGACCCGGTGCCCTTTTCGAGCGTCTGGTCGCAGGTCTGGACGCCGGGATCAAGCCGCGTCACATATTCAATTTCGCTTCGCATCCTCTGGTTCAGGTCAACCAAAAAGCTGATCGTTCCTCGCTGCTGGCGCGAGAGCTTCTCCAGAAACGTCTGAAGTCGGGGGCCGGAGGGGTCGAGCGCAAGGTAGGGTTCGAGATCTTTTGCCAGATCCGGAGGGTACTCGAAAGGATAGCCTTCGACTTCCGGTTCCAGAAAAAAGTCGAACGGGTTGAAGGGAGATAGTTCCGCGACCAGGTTCACTTCAACCGCAAACTCCGAGGTCTTGTCCAGCAAAAGGAGGCGCGCCAGATGATTGTTGTACAGATCGAGCTGCCAGTTGAGAAGGTGTCGGGCAGGGGTGACGCTGAGCGAGTAGCCGAGGATCGGCGTTCGACAATGCGGCGCCGGACGCAACCGTATAACCTGGGGACCAACGGAGACCGGCTTGTCGTAACCGTAATGTGTCCGGTGATTGAGAGCAACCTGTAGGCTCATCCACCCTCATGGGCCGCACCTGGAGTCTGCAGCCCGTTCTCAGTTCCCTACCCCACCCGTTAAGGCGCCGAGGCTCTCGCGGGACCTGCTATTAAGCTACCCTAGGATTTCACTCAGCGGGGTATAATTTGTGGCCCGCGGCCGGTCCCCCCGGCTCGATGCGAGATTATCGCTTCGTGACCAATTGCCCTTTTGACGCTCGACGCGGGAACCACTTCTCGGGAGCAAAACGCCAGTCCTGTTTGCACGCTCGAGCAGTTTAGGATCTTCGAGCTGTCGGCGAATCTGGCGAGCCTCTTCCTGAAACCGCACAAAGCGCCGATCAATGCGATCGCGTCAAGCGGGTCCCATCTACTCGCCTCAAGCTCAGCCGCGCCATATCGTCGGGTGTGTGCAGAGGGCGGGCCGCGATGATGCAGGTCGAGGGCTCCGTCGCTTCGCCCCTAGCGACCCGAGGAAGCGAGAGAAGTGTTTCTTCCAGGCCGTCTACCGGCGCGGAAAGGTTTTGAAACGAGGATCAGCAAATGCCGTACTGCAGAAGGCGACCAGTGACTGCTTTGCCGCCGAGGCCCATTACTCACCCGTGCCGAACTCCCCGAGACACTCCGCCTGGCTATGGTGAGACAGGAAGCCACATTCTGCGGACCCCTGAAGAGCTCGCCGCACCCCGGTTCCCCAGACTCTTCGAATTTTATTAATGCTGACATGACCATCTCAGCCAGAAACAAATTGCGCGGAAAAATCGTAGAAATTCAGCTTGGCGATATCATGGCCCACGTCGTCGTCCGGGTCGGCGACACTCTCATCGAGAGTGTCATCACCCGCCGCAGCGCCGACGAACTCAAGCTCAAGAAGGGCGACACGGTGGCCGCTGTGGTCAAGGCTACCGAGGTAACGATTCAAAAGGACTGAGCCTCATTCCCGCGCCTTCGCAGTCTCGAACGTCGTCCCCTCCCGTCACACCCGAAGAATCATGACCTCGGTTGCCTTGATCAGGGCGACTGCCGTCTGCCCTGCCTTCAGTTGCATTTCGCGAGCGGAAGCGGAGGTGATGATCGACGTAATCTGCTGGCCGCCAATCGAGATTTTGACCTCCGCCATCAGCCCACTGATGCGAACCGAGTCGATTCGTCCCACCAGCTGATTGCGACCGCTTACTCGGCGGATGACCTGCCTTCGTTCTTCCTTGTTTCGACCGCGGGTACGAAACAACAGCCTGTCCACTTCATCCCGGGGGATCCGGTGGTGTCCTCCGGCCGTGCGGATACTGCGAATCTTCTTTTTGTAAATCCACTGCTTAATGGTGGGAAAGCTGATCCCTAGCTCTAAGGCGGCATCCCGGAGCTTTAACAACTCCTCAGCGATCCGCGCCGATTGACCCTCACCTCGCATTGGAACAAAATCGTACCGTCATCGCCAGGAGATGGTCAACCAACCGGACTTCCCTGCTTCGCGCTCACGCCATTCGACATCGATCGCACTGTGGCAACATGCTTGTCTACCTACGCCCGGCCTTGTGCCCGGTCGCTTTCAACCGTAGAACCGTCTCGCCTTCACCGCCGGCGGCGGCGATCGCCGCCATATCCTTCCATCCCACCAACCACACCCCGATTTTGTCCATACGCTTTCCGCTCTGAGGGTCGGTCGGACGACGGTTTTGCCACCCAACCACCATTGCCACGAATCTAAGATCTGGTCTTGCGGGCCACCGCGACCAACCGCTGGGCCTCCAGGTCGTAAGCGCTGCCCTGCAGATCTCCGAACAAATGTACCTGTTCGAACCCGCAGCTCAATAGGCGGTCCTGGAGTTCACGTCCGGAATAGATGGTGTGTTCAAAGCCGAAGCTTCGGGCGCGTCCGTCTTTTATTAGGATCCAATCCGAGTAAATGCGGCACCAGTTGTCGCGAACCTGAGGACGTTGCACAATCAACGAGCCGTCTGCGAGTTCCGTGCTGATTGTGTTTTGCCAGGTTCGCGCCAGCCTCTCTTTACCCACCAGCTCGAGGACCACCACACCGGTGTCTTTCAGGCTCTGGTGGAGGTTCCGGAGCACTCGAAGATTGTCCTGCTCTTCCCGGAAGTACCCAAACGACGTGAAGAGATTGCACGCCAGATCAAACGTCGCCGGACGAACGAAACTCCGCATATCTTCCATGATCCATTCGATAGAGGTGCCGGTTTGGGAGGCGTGCTCACGGGCCCGGTCGAGGAGAAATGGAGAACGGTCAACCCCGGTGACCCGAAAGCCGCATTGCGCGAACTCGACCGCATGCCGCCCGGGGCCACAACAGAGATCGAGCAGAGCGCCCCCCTGGCATCGGGTGAGCGTCAGAATCCGGCTGACCTCCTCCTTGGCAGAAGAAAACCGCTCCGGAGAAAAGATAAAGGGATACAAATCGCGCCAAAACTCTTCCCTTTCGAACCATTCCATAAGCACAAAGTCTACCGCTTGCGGCGGAGGGCGGGAAGTTCTGCTGTCGAGAATGGACAAGCGTGGCCATCTCGCCGCGGGCGAGGACTCCTTGGGGCACGATCTGCTCAGTGAGTCCGTTGCGCACTATGTCATTGGACTCGGTCACGAACGCAAACTCTTCCGGCCCCACGTTGTTCCTTAGCGTCTTCGCGCGCTGCGCCAGGCTTTCCTCCGCATCCGATCCGAGAACCTTCATGGTGGCGCAGATGAATTCCCCCCCCGGGAGAGGCATCGCCCGGGGGTTGTGGCTGCTTCCCTGCAGGTCGGCCTGCACCCGGGGTGGAATCAACTCCAGCACGCGCGCGGAACTCCCCCTCAGCCTGTAGCGCCGTGAAAGGGTATTTCTTCAGAAAAGCGCACCTGGAAGCGGGAAGGGCCGATCGTCAGGTCCGGCGAGGCGGCAACTCCGTCGCCAGGCCGTAAACAACGTCACAATTGTGTTGTGATCAATGGCACATTCTATGCCGCGCGTGTCGGCTAGGCTTGAGGAGCCGCGAAAAGACGAATTCCCTGGAGGCCCCTAAAATCGGGTGCCTCCTTCAGCGAGGTTCCCTCTCGTCGTCGCTGCAAGCAATGGGACTGGGGGGTCGGTATGAGTCGGCCGGTGGAATCTCGCGGCGTTCGGAACTGCAGGCTTTTCTCGCGTGCGGTAAGCATTGCCATTGCGCTCATGGGCGGTCTGGCGCTGCTCGGGTGGATGATCGGCACCGAGGCCTTCATTAATGTCTTGCCCGGCCTCACCACCTTGAAACCGAGCTCCGCGGCATGCTTCGTGTTGGCGGCAATCTCCCTGTATCTGATTCAACTGCGCCGCGGCGAATTGAGCAATTCTCGCAATCGACGCACTTACGCGGCGCGAGTTCTGAGCGTTGCGGTCGGGTTGGTGGGCCTGCTCACCCTTGTGGAATACATCTTCGGCCTGAGTCTCGGCATTGGGGCTGCGTGGTTTTCGAGGACGCTCCTTGCCGACCCAACGGCCCAGGCGGACCGCATGGCGGGCGCTACGGCGTTGGGTTTCCTTCTGCTCAGTGTCAGTGCGTTCTTTGCCACCACCCGCTACGCCCATCTGGCCCAGAGTTTCGGCTTCCTCACTTCTCTAGGTGGATTTGTCGCCTGCGTCGCCTATTTTCTCGGCATGGGCCCGTTCCTGCTGGCTTCGGCGTATTCTTCGATGGCACTACCCATCGCCACTCTGTTTCTCCTCGCCGGACTAGCGATCTTGGCCGCGCGCCCGCGGACGGGATTGATGGCTGTCGTCACCAGCGTCGATCTGGGGGGCGTCATGGTGCGGCGACTCCTGCCCCCGATTATCGCCATCGTGATTGTCATATTCCTCGGTTGGCTTCGCTGGCAGGGCCAGGTGGTGGGGCCTCATGGCACGGGATTCGTGCTCGCCATTCTGATGGTGTCTGAGGTTGTGGCCTTAATCGCGCTGCTCTGGACCAGCGCGCTGCGGCTTAACCGTATTGACCAGGAACGCCGCTGGGCACAGCAACAGCAACTCCGGCTGGCGGCGATTGTGGAATCGTCAAACGACGCCATCTTCAGCAAGGACCTGTCGGGCACGATCATGAGCTGGAACCGGGGTGCGGAACGGCTCTACGGCTACAGCGCGTCGGAAATGATTGGTCAGCCGGTGGCAAACCTGATTCCACCCGAACTGCAGGAAGAAGCAAGCCAAATATTGCGAGAAATTGCTCGTGGGCACTCAGTGATGCGCGAAGAAACCATACGGCTCCGCAAGGACGGAAGCCCGGTTAATGTCTCTCTGGTCGTCTCTCCCATGCTCGATCTCGAGGGTCAGATCGTGGGTGCCTCGAGCATCGCACACGACATCACCGCGCGCAGGAAAATCGAAAATCAACTTCATCTCCACGCAACCGCCTTGGCAGCAGCGGCCAACGCAATTCTGATCACCGATGCCGCCGGACAAATCGTGTGGGTCAATCCGGCATTCACCAAGTTAACCGGGTATGAGTTGGGTGAAGTCATGGGCCAAACCCCTCGCATACTGAAATCCGGGCACCATGATCGGGCCTTCTACGAGCAGATGTGGAAGACGGTATTGCGCGGCCAGGTGTGGCACGGAGAAATGGTCAATCGCCGCAAAGACGGTTCGCTTTACACCGAAGAGATGACGATCACTCCCGTCCTTGACGAAAACGGTGTGATGCAAAATTTCGTTGCCATCAAACAGGACATCACCGCTCGCAAATCACTCGAGGAACAACTACGACAATCGCACAAGATGGAAGCGGTCGGACAGCTCGCGGGTGGCATCGCTCACGATTTCAATAACCTACTCCAGGTGATCATCATCCACTGTCAGTTTCTGGCGGACGAACTTGGGACTGATAACCGCGTCGAGCTGTCGGTGGACGAAATCCAGAAAGCCAGCTACCACGCGGCTCAGTTGGTCTCTCAGCTGCTCGCATTCAGCCGGAAGCAAGTGTTACAGCCGCGAGTTCTGGACCTGGGTTCGATCGTGTCCGAGGCGGACACGATGCTGCGGCGACTGATTCGTGAAGACATCGAACTCAGCACGGTGCTCGCAACCGACCTCGGACGAGTCCGAGTCGACCCTACGCAAATCATGCAGGCCCTTCTGAACCTCGCTACCAACGCTCGTGATGCCATGCCCTACGGCGGCACGCTCAAGATCGAAACCCGGAACGTCACCTGGCTGGCGGACGAAACTCATTCCACCCTTGCCATGCCTGCCGGTCATTACGTCCTGCTGCAGGTCAAGGATACGGGGATCGGCATGGATGAGAAGACAAAAGCGCGCATCTTCGAACCCTTCTTCACTACCAAAGGCATAGCGGGCGCGGGCACAGGCACCGGACTCGGTCTGGCCAGCGTGCATGGTATTGTTCGGCAAAGCGCGGGATACATTTCGGTGGAAAGCCAAATCGGAAGAGGGACTACTTTCAAGATCTACTTGCCCCGAGTCGACGAAGACGACACCGACTCCGCGAACCTGACACGGGAGCGCGAGTCCCCGCGCGAGTGGACTGCCACCGTCCTTGCGGTTGAGGATTCTGACCTCATCCGGCTAATGCTCCCGAAGGTTCTGGAGAATGCAAACTGCAAGGTGCTCCTCGCCTCGAACGGAGTGGAGGCGCTGGCGGCTGCGGAGCGATATCAGGGGCCTATTCATCTACTGATCACCGACGTCATGATGCCAGGTTTAAGCGGCCCGGAATTGGCAGCCCAGCTGGGCGCCGCGCGCCCGGAGATGAAGGTGCTTTACATGTCGGGCTACTCCAGTGAGATCTTGGCCAAGCAACCGTTATTGACCGCGGGGTGCAAATTCCTCCAAAAGCCCTTTAAGCCGCAGGATCTGCTGCGAGGAATCAAGGAATTATTGCCGTCAGCGACGGCAACCGCAGCCGAGCCAATCCGGCCTCCCGCCGCGCCCCCTCGGCAGCAAACCAACTGACGTGGTTTCCGACGCTCTGTCTCCCAAACACAGAGCGACTCACGCCGACGGTCACTGGTCCTGCCCGAAATGTGCCTTCTGCCACCTCCGCAGTCCCATTAGAACAATATCCCGGCGGTAACAGCGATCGCTTCGTAAACTCCCTCGAATTCGACCTAGCTCCAAATTGCGGGCTGGTCGCCCGAAACTCTGTTTGCCCTGATCACCGGTATCAAGCAGAACGCTGGATCGATCCTGTGGCGTGGTTCGAGCGATGCCGATCGATCCGATTCCGGGCGATGGACCCTCTCGACACCGAGGTAACTACAAAGGAAGCCGACCGAGGAGTCACAATGATGGTCGGAAGAAGTCTCGCAAAAGCACAAGCTTGCAGCGAGCAAAACAAGTGAGTTGGCCGCCATGGACGGAGCCGAAAAGCAAGCGCTCGCGATTTACCAGATGGTCTGCTTGGCCAGCGGGGACAGGCCCCGGACTTTCAACAGCGCAGAGCAGATGGAACGCGAAACGGCTCACTGGAAGGGGAACAATCCCGCGCTCGCCGCGCTCGGCGAGTGCTCACCGGAAGTTCAGCTTGCATTCCTGAGTCATTCATTTGAGTGGCTGCGCGCGGATGCCCGGCCGGACCGGGACCTCCCTGTTTGTCTCGCCCTGTCGGAAGCGATCGAACTGGTGCTCCAGCTGGTCCCAAAACCGCTGCCTGACAAGACTGTTTTGCAGCTGCTGAGCCAGGTGCGTCAAGACCAATCGATGGCGCGCCTCTATTTCCCTTTGGGAAAATTGCTTTCGCTCGTAAGCCGCGATCAAGTTACCGACCAGCTCCGGGGCGAGCTACGAAGGCTGTATCCCCAATTCGCCCCGAGCCCCACCGGAAAAATCGACAAACTCGCAGAACCGACCAGCGCCATGATCGCCGAGCTCATGCGCTCGGAGGACGAGAAGAGACTCGATCCGGGACGCGGCCCATGGTCGCAAATCGTCTTCGAAACGCTCGCCGATAACGACGAGATCACGCGCGCCGGATGGGAAGCATTACTGGAACACTGCCGCAGCCTCGAACCAACCGTACCTGGCACCCGATGGAAGAAAAGAGCGCAGGCGCTGATTGCCGCACTCGGAGAATCCGAGGTCTTCACCGTCATGGGGCGCTGGCTGGCGCTCGGACCGACTCCCGGTCAATGCCGGGAAGCCAGAGTGCCCATCGAGGACTCGGCTTATCAGAAAGGCGTCGTCTGGTGTCTGGGGTTCAGTTCCGAACCCGGGGTTGCCGTCGCCATCGCCGACTTCACGCTTGCGTCTCTCCGCAAAATCCCCATGTTGGGAGCGGTCTCGCAGAAAGTCGGGTTTGCCGGCGTGCAAGTGCTTGGATCAATGGGTGGCACTGAGCCCGTCTCCCAGCTCACGCGCTTGCGTGCGCGGGTAAAGTACGCCGTAGCCCGGCGCCTGATCGAAAAATCTCTGCGCCAGGCCGCCGAGCGAAGTGGCTTGACCATCGACGAATTGGAGGACATCTCCGTCCCGACCTGCGGACTGGACAAGCAGGGTGTGAGCGAGTTCGTCATCGCAGACGTCAAGGCCAGTCTCACCCTCGGCGAAGCTGGTCAAGTTGCAATCGCCTGGCGAAACTCGGACGGCAAGTTGTTGAAGTCCGCTCCGGCGCGTCTCAAAAAATCTTTCGCAAAACAGGTGGGTTCCGTTTCCGCTGCGGTAAAGGAGTTGGAGCAGGCCTATTTCGGGCAAAGATTCCGCCTGGAGTCGTCTCTGGCTGCAATTCGCTCCATTCCGCTAACACACTGGCGCGAATATTTCCACGACCATCCTGTTTTGGGGTTCCTCGGCCGCAGGCTGATCTGGGTGTTCAGCAACGATCAGGGTGAGGAACGCGCCGGCATTTGGTCGGAAGAGGAGGTGCGCGACGCTGCCGGAAACAGGCTGGATCTGAGCACTTTCAAAAAGGTAAGGTTGTGGCATCCGCTGTCATGCGATGCGGCCAACGTTCAAGCTTGGCGCGAACGCGTCTTTACCGCACGGATTCGCCAGCCGTTCCGGCAAGCATTTCGCGAGGTCTACGAGGTCACCGACGACGAACGCCAAACCCACATGTACTCGAACCGCTTCGCGGGAGTGATTATGCGCCAGCACCAGCTGGTCAGCCTGTGCCGGGCGCGAGGATGGGAGTACCAGCTCCAGGGCACCGTCTTCGACGGCTACAACCTGCCCCGAAAGAAATTGGATGCCTGGAACATGCACGTGGAACTCCACGTCGACCTGCCGCCGGATCGCGACAAATCCCTTCGTGATTCCGGGCTCGGTGAGCTCTCCGGAACCGGCATCAATTTGTTCCTCGTGTCCGATCAAGTTCGCTTCTATCGCGACCGCCAGGAAGTTGCGATCGATGAGGTTCCCGCGGTCGTGTTTTCGGAGGTGATGCGCGATGTGGACCTGTTTACCAGCATCTGCGCTGTCGGCGACGATGACTCATGGTCGGATCAGGGGGACCGGGGCACGGGCCTGTTCCGCCCCCGTGTCGAAATTCACGAACTGTCCGCCATCATTGCCCTTCGCGCCGAGATTATTTCGCGCATGCTGCCGTACACTTCGATTGCCGACCGCTGCAAAATCGAGAAAACGCATCTGGAAGTGCGCGGGCAGCTTGGCACCTATCGCATTCTGCTGGGATGGGCGGCCGCAGCCCTGGTCACTGATTCTGGATTGCGCTGGCTGAGAATTTCACGGAAGATTCTCGATTCGGTGCCTCTGGACTTAACGGCAGTTCCGATCGAGCCCGACTATCACACCCAGATGGTCCTGCGCAAAGCTCATGTTTTGGCAGCCGACTGGAAGATCAACTCTCCGGAACTGGTGCGCCAGTTCATGCCGGAGTGAGAATTGCCGGGCAACTCCGGTCCTGCCGGTCTCACGAGCAGGGGCCTCGGGCAAAATGCGCGAAGCGTTCCTCGCGCAGAAGGGTCGTGAACGCCCATGGGATTTGAGATCTATCTCCACTGTCTTGGCGGCCCGCAGCCAACCGGAATCCCGAGGGCAGCCGTTCGAGCCCTCTTTCCCGTCATCGAGGAGGACTCGCAACCCGATTACTGGAGTGTGCATTATGGTTCTGCTGATTCGTGCCAGATCAGTGTTACTGCGTCCCATGCTGACCATGAACTGATCACCTCGCTCTGCGTCTACAGGCCTTGCGGCGACACGCGGTTCTGGGAGTCCGTGCTCGCCGTACTCAGGATGGGGCCGGTGATGCTGTACTGGCCGGGTGGCGGGCCGGTGGCCGCAAGTCAAATGGGAACGGAAGAATTTCTGCAAGAGATGTCGGCATCGCTCGGAAAGCCGCTCCGCGTGGGATCCGCAGCGGAGCTTCTGACTGCCATTCGCGCATCATGAGTGCGCGTCAAACGGGGAGCCGAGCGTCTGTTTCCGGATCGGAACCGCAAGGTTGCCGATGGACACTGATCCTGTCCCGACGGCTATCGGGTTCGACCGGCTTCGCAATCAAGTCTGACTTGGCGCAATGCAAAGCGGAAAACGTGGGCCGCGCTTCCCGGCCCGCTATGCGGCCGTTGGACGACGAAGATCCGCTTTGAGTCGTTGAACGGGAAAAACTGGCCGGTGGTGTTCCTACGCGGCAAAACCTCTTTCAGACTGGCGGGAGGGTCGAGTCTGATCCGCCGCGAAACCTTCGCTTCAGGCGCTGCCCGCCCGGGAATTGTCCTGGGCGCGATATGAAGTTTTATTCCTCGAACCAGTTTGGCCGCTGCCTGGCGGCGAAACGGTCGTCAGCCACTTGGATCCCGACAATTGGCTAGCCGCCGCAAAAACATGCAACCCGGGGTCACCGAACCGAAGGACCAGCAAGCAACTCGCTTGGTTAGAGCTACGTTGTCGATTTTCGACCGCACGGTTAAACTTCGTGGACACTCTATGCGTCACCGGTTCGTACGAACGCGAAGTTTCGGGATTTGGATCCGCATACCTGCAGCTGACCGGTACAAGTGCGGGAGCGCTCGCGGGCCGGCCCACGAACAACCGGTCGAGCCACCGACATGCGCCGGAGGCGGATCGGAGCCGCCAACTGGTCTGAGTGGAGAAGGGCTGTAGCATACGATCTGCAAACCGGAGGTCCAGATGGAAGTTTCGAATCATAACTCAACTCGGAGGCAAAGGATGAAGCGGTTGTCGGCTGGGCTCGGCGCATTGGCCTGTCTTTTTCTAGTCTCACTCTCCCGGCTCGTTCAGGCACAAACCACAACCGAAGCAACCGGTTCCGAAGGGCCACTCCGCCACGGCGTCGCCGCCGAAGTCACTCTCACGGGCACGGTGTCCGGTTCGCTCGCGAAGGCCGGCCCAGGAATGGTTGTTGGCTCACACTTGCTGCTGACAACTCCGGAAGGCCCGGTGGATGCGAGTTTAGGTCGGTTCGGTTTGCTCGCCAACGGCGCCATTCCGGTCGCCAACGGAGAGCAGGTTGAGGCGTCTGGCGTAATCAAGACCGTCAAGGGCCTGCCCATTTTGCTGGTCCGCGTCCTCCGAGTGGGGGGCGAGGTCTATACCCTCCGGAACACGTACGGCGTCCCTCTCTCGCCTCAAGCACGCAAGCGAACCGGCCGGCAAACGGGTCCGAAAGGGGAGTCGCGATGAACCGCCGAACTCATGCTGGCGTCCTCACGTCGGTGTTGCTGGCAACGATTCTTCTGACCAGTTGCAACAGCTCGAATTTCAATCCTCCGGCGGAACTGATCGCAGCGACGGGCGGAACGCCGCAGAGCACAGCCGTCAATACGCCGTTTACGTCGCCGCTGGTGGCGACGGTAACAATGGGCGGCTCGCCGGTAAGCGGCGCCTTTGTCGTCTTCACGGCTCCCTCGACGGGAGCAAGCGGCCTGTTTGGGAATGGAACCAACGCGGATACGGAGACGACGAACGCAAGCGGCGTGGCTACGTCGTCGACGTTTACCGCCAATGGAACCCTGGGCGCCGTTGCGGTGTCGGCTTCGGTTGCAGGAGTGACGGCCACGACCTCATTCAGCCTGACGAACACGGCCGGGCCCGCGGCTTCGATCACGGCCACCAACGGGTCCCTGCAGGACGCAACCATCGGCACGGCATTTGCAGGGCCCCTGGTAGCGACCGTTGTGGACAGCGACCGGAGGCCGGTAAGCGGCGCCTCGGTGACATTCTCGGCTCCGTCTACGGGAGCAAGCGGCACATTCGCGAACGCGACCCCGATGGAAACTGACACGACCAACGCGAGCGGCGTAGCCACCTCGTCGACGTTCACCTCGGATGCAACGCCCGGCGCCTATACGGTAACGGCTACGATTGCCGGAGTCCAAACGTCGGCCAACTTCAGTATGACCAACATAACCGGCGCGGTCACAACGATTGCGGCGACGAGCGGAACGCCGCAAAGCGCGGCGGTGAACGCCGGCTTTCAAGCGCCGCTGGTTGCGACCGTGCTGGACCTCAACCAGAATCCCGTCAGCGGCGCCCTGGTAACGTTCGAGGTTCCATCAACAGGCGCGAGCGGGACCTTTGCGAATGGAGTCAATACGGCCACGACCAACACCCAGGGTGTAGCGACTTCGGCGCCGTTTACCGCGAATGCATCGGTCGGAACCTATACGGTAACGGCTACGGTTGCCTCCGGGGCGCAACCGGCCAACTTCGTTCTTACCAACACAGCCATCAGTTTTGCCTTTTATCTGAGCGGGCTCGAGGCGATCGACGGGGGTCAGAATTTCTATGCCCTCGCGGGTTCGGTATCTGTCGATGGCAATGGTAACGTCCTCGGCGGCGAGCAGGATTATAACGACGGCATCGGACTCACCTCGCCTCAACCTTCGGGCGACACGATTTTGCCGGGAACCGCCGCGCTGACTGTCGATCCCACATCGGGCCAAGGAACTCTCACCCTCACCACCAACAACACCAGTTTGGGCGTGAGCGGCGTCGAAACCCTTGGTATTCAGTTTGTGAACGCCCAGCACGCACTCATCGTTCAGTTTGATGGGTCGGCAACCTCGAGCGGAAGCATGGACACGCAGACGCTGTCGGGCACACTCAATGACGGCAACTACGCCTTCACTTTCTCCGGAGTCGATCCCTCTTATCAGCCGGTTGTTCTCGGGGGCGTGTTCTCGATCGCCGGCAGTGGCACCACGCTCTCGGGTACTTTCGATATCGATGATGCGGGGGCGGCAACCACCCCGACGCTAGGCACGGCTTTCAGTGGCACCATCACCGCTCCTGACGCCTATGGGCGGGGCACGATTACGAGCACCGCCCTGGCCATCGCGCTCAACTACTACGTGGTTGGACCCGAGGCAATCCGGATCATCGACGTGGACGTGGATCTTGGCGATTCGGGTGTAGGTTCGGTGTTCGGCCAGGGTAGCGGCACCTTCAGCGACGCATCGCTGGGGAGTTCCGTGTTCGGAATCGCCAGCAACTCGTATGGAAATCTCTATGCTGCGGCCGGAATGTTCACTCCCGCACCGGCCAGCGGCACCTTCAGCGGGGTCGCGGATGACAACGAATACGACAATGGAACCATCGTTAGCAAGGCGCCCATCTCGGGCACCTATACGGTTTCGAGCAACGGATACGGCAACTTGACGATCGCGCCCGGCGACCTCGGAGACGTCAGCACCCTGCGAGTCTACATGACGGACCCACTGCTCAACCTGAACGACCCGAACAACAACAGCAGCGGATTGGGCGGCGCTCTGCTGGCAGATCTCGATGTATCGAGTCTCAACTCGAGCGGCGTCAACGGCACAGGAATCCTGGTTCCGCAGACTGATACCTCAGCTTCGAGCTTTGCCGGCAACTATGCCTTTGGCGCGCAGGTCGACAATGATTTCCATGGGGCGCACTTCGGCTGGGAATTCGACTTTATTGGACAGGGATTGGTCAGCGGCGACGCTTTGAGCGCCGCCAGCGGACTGCTCAGCGATCCCTTCTTCGCCTTCAACTCCACCCCTCCGAGCGGCACCGATACCGGCGTTCGATTCTCCGGAACCGCATCCACCGACCTGGCGAATCCCGGGCGCTACACCCTTCGACTCGGCATCACCATCTCTACGGGCGCGGTCAATTTTCCCTCTGCCATCTATCAGGCCAGTGGCGGGCAATTGTTCTGGCTGGACGAAGATGAAAACGGCGAGAGCGTATTCCTTGGACTGATCGAGCAACAAGGAGCGCTAAGCGGTTTGCCGGCAGCACGAAGAGCACGGGCAACAACAAAGGCACGACAGAAACCATAGGCAGGGGAACGGGGCATGGCCGACACGGCCATGCCCCCCAACCTCTCATTCGGACAAGGCGGTTGTATGGGAAGTTCGCGTTGGCAGATTCTAACTCGCAGAGCTTGCAGATTTACGGAGATGGCAATGAAACTCCCGGGGATACTGTTGTTGTCGTTGGTGGTGATGCTAGCGCCCGTCGTCTGTTCGGCTCAGGACGCGACCGGAAGGATTTTCGGAACCGTGTACGACCAGCAGGGAGCGGTGATCCCGGAAGTACAGATTACCGTGACCAACATCGCCACGCACGACGCACGCACTGCCACTTCGAACAAGGAGGGCACATTCCAGTTGCTGGCCCTGCCCATCGGCAATTACAAGGTAACGGCCGAGCACGCCGGCTTTCGCACCGTCGCCAGCTCGGAACAGAAACTGCTGATCAATCAGGCGCTGCGCATCGATTTCAAGATGGAAGTCGGTGCGGCCAGCCAGACGGTCGAAGTGGGGGCCGAAGCGGCGCCGGTCGAAACCGTCAACCCGACTCTCGGCCAATCGATCACCGGGCGAACTCTCACCAACATGCCCCTCAACGGGCGAGACATGCTGGACCTGGCTTTGCTTCAACCCGGGGTCACGGAAAGCAACGACGACAATGCAGGCGCAGGCAATTACAGCATTGCCGGCGGCAGAACCGATTCGGTGACGTTTCTCCTCGATGGCGGACTGAATAACGACCTGCTCGATAACAGCAACGTGCTCGATCCCAATCCCGATGCCGTCGCCGAATTCCGGATTCTGACGAGCGACTACACAGCAGAGTACGGACGCAACGGCGGCGGCGTCATCAGTGTGGTGACCAAGTCCGGCACCAATCAGATCCATGGCAGCCTGTTCGAATTCATACGCAACGGGGCGTTCGACGCGAACGACTACTTCAACAAGGAACAGGCTCCCGAACTTCCCCGGCTCGACCTCAAGCGCAACCAGTTTGGTGCAACCCTGGGCGGCCCGATCATACGCGACAAGTTCTTTTTCTTTCTCGCCTATCAGGGGCAGCGGCAGGTTAAGGCGAATCCGATCATCGACTCGCCGGTCTACACACCCCAGGAATTGAACGGAGATTTTTCGAACGCTGCCAGCGGAGGTACACCCGACTCGGGCGTGGTAGCGTTTCTGACCGAAAATCCTTTCTTTGCCGCATCGGGAAACGGCGGTGCAGCCAATGCCCAAATTGATCCCACAAAGTTCGATCCCGTCGCCCAGGCATACATCAAAGCCGGCTTGATACCGAGCGTCGCGGGCGGTCTTCTGTCCACGTCCGAGACCGCGGAGGACAATCGGAACGAATTGACCAGCAAGTTCGACTATAACCTCAACGCCAAAGACAAATTTGCTGCCACCATCGGTCTGAACCATGCCGGCGACCCACTTTACGGGACGCTCAATCCCGCCCCGTTTGCCAGCGTCCCAGGCTTCCCTGGCATCGACAAGAAAACCTTTTACTTTGTAAACCTGTCCTATACCCGAATCTTTACCCCGACCGTGCTGAATGAATTTCATTTCGTCACCCACCGCACAAATTTCCTGCAGGACGAACCTGGAAACCATCTGCCCACCGGCCCTCAACTGGGCATCGATATCACCCCCGACCTGGCGACCGGCCCCACCAACATTTATTTCGACAATGGTTTTCTGATCGGCTCCAGCGAAAACGGTCCGACACGCTACGTCGAAAACACCTTCTCCTGGACCGACGCGCTCACCTGGACGAGGGGGAAACACAACTGGAAATTCGGTGCCGGATTTTCGCCGTATCAGGAGAATCTGGTTTATGGTTATTACCTGAATGGAGAGCTTGATTTTTACACCGGCACCAGCACCGCCACGGGGAATGACTTTGCGGATTTTCTGCTCGGCGTTCCCGACGCGTACTTCCAAAATGCTTTGGCACCTTCCAACATTCGCAGCAAAAGCACCTATGCATTCGGCCAGGACGAGTGGCACTTCCGCAAGAACCTGGTTTTGACTCTGGGGCTGCGCTACGAATACAACACGCCCAAGTTCGATACCGAGGGGCGCTCCTTTTCGGTGATTCCGGGACTGCAGTCAAGACGATTCGTCAACGCCCCGCCGGGACTGGTGTTTCCCGGCGATCCCGGCGCCCCCACCGGAACCAATTTTCCCGACAAGAAGAACTTCGCGCCACGCTTTGGCTTTGCTTGGGACCCAACCGGAACCGGCAAGACCAGTCTCCGCGGCGGTGCCGGCATTTTCTACGATATCCTGAAAGGAGAGGATAATCTCCAGTTCAACGGGCAACCCCCATTCGTGGGCTCTGCCGGACTCTACTACAACTCGCCGAACTACCTGCCCCCTACCTGTGAATACAGCAATGATGGTTGTCCGGTCACCGCGCCCCTGACCTACATGAGCCATCCCTTCCAGAATGCCTGCAACTATGACGCGGCCGGCAACTGCATTAGTTTGGGCGTGGCCAACACGTTCCCCTCGAAACCGCCTGCCTCGAACATCGATTTCACGCCGTTCCTCCCGGTGAACACCACCGGCGCCATCTACCTGGACGACCCGCATCTGCGCACTCCCTATGTCTACCAATACAACCTGAGCCTGCAGCGCAATCTGGTCGCCGACACAGTTCTCGAAACCAATTATGTGGGAAGCACCGGACGCGGATTGACCTCGCTCCGGGATATCAACCCCATGGTGCTCGGCAGTACCAATCGACGGCTCAATCAAAGCGATGGCAATTGCGGAACGTACCTGCAAGTGGTCTGTTACGGCGAACTCCCGGAATTCCAAAACGTATCGAACGCCAACTACAACGCTCTCGAAGTGAGCCTGTCACGGCAACCCAAAGACTCACGCGTGGGGACGCTTTATTACACCCTCGCCTATACCTACGGCCATAACATCGATAACGCGTCAGGTTTCCAGCAGCGCAATTCCCAAGTGTCCGCCTATGGCGCCAATCTTTTCCGAGCTTCCGGCGACAGCGACGTCCGCCATCGCATCACTCTCAGTGGAGGATGGGATTTGCCGATCGATCGCCTCTGGGGCGCAGGTCCGAAGCGTCTGACGCAGGGCTGGAGTATCTATCCCATCGTCACCTATCGAACCGGATTCCCCTTCGACATTCCAGCCCAGTTGCCCGATTTCAGTGACCCGCTCAACCCGGGCTCTTCGGGCGCGGGCGATCCTCTACTTTCGCACGCCGCCCAGGTGGCGCCCATCCGGACGTTCAATCCCGCACAGCTCCGCACCATTAATGAAATCACCTACGGCACAAACCCCGTCACCGGCGGCTGCCAGATCACAACCACTCCCGTGAGGGGCAACTTTCTGTTTGATCCCAACAGTTTCTCCGACGTGCCGCTCGAGAACAATAACTACTTTGACGGAGGCACTCCCGACCCCTGTTTCCCGCAACTGGATCCGGTCAATAACCCGGCCGACCGAACCTACGGCGTGCCGCGCAATCTGCTCCGGGGGCCGAGCGTGACCAATCTCGACATTGCGCTGGCCAAAAATACATCGATCACGGAGCGGTGCAAGCTGGAGTTTCGTGCCGAGTTTTTCAATGCCCTGAATCACACCGAGTTCGCGCAACCGACCATTGCCGACGGTGCCTCGAACATTGACAGTCCAACGTTCGGCCAGATCACAAACACCGGCACCTTCCGCGGTGCGACGCCTCGCATCGGCCAGTTTGCGCTTCGGCTGACTTTTTAATTCGCACTGCGGATCCGGGTTCCGAGGAAAGGAATCTGCAACACCGCCTCCATCCGCAGCCCATGATGGTCGCCGATCCCTATCGCTCGGCCACGCATGACCGTCCGGCGAGGAGCAGGAGAAACACCAGGAAATCAAGTCCTGCGCCTTGCTCATCTTTCGCGCCGGACCCGTCCCAATTCTCGGTGTCTGCCTCTCCCACTGGTGCAGCACGCCGGTTCTAGCGAGATTGGCGGCGAGGCCTTCCCGTCGGTCCGGTGACTCTCGGCCGACGCCGGTCAAAAGGTACGGGCAGCCGTGGCCTTGGCCTGGCCATTGACACGAAACCTGGGAGAAATTCCAACCGTGGAATAACCGGCGGAGACTTACGGTCGGGCGTAGCTCAACGAAGCGCAGCTAATAAATCAGCTTGAGCGAGAACTGAATCTGCCGCGAATTGCCTGCCGTCTTCGAAATCTCGCCGAATCCCGAACCGTTGAGCACGTTGGCCGGCAGCCCCATGTTCACGACGTTGAACAGGTTGAAAAACTCGGCACGGAATTGCAGGTCCACGCGCTCGGCTCCGCTTTCGCGGCGGCCAAAGGGCGTGTCCTTGATGAGCGCAAAATCGAAGTCGTAGTAGGCAGGCCCGCGAAAGCTGTTTCTCCCAAGCGTGCCGAAGAAGCCCTGGTTGGGTCCGCTGCCACCGGCCATGTGGATGGGGATGGAGAAGAAATCGGCGGCATTGTTGGCACCTGCGCCAAAGTAGTCCTCGCGATCCCGCCGCGCGGTCGACAGATGCGGCGTGGCAATCTGGTCAGGCCGATCCACGCCTCCATCGCCGGCGCCCGTCTGCTGAATGCCGCTGAACACGGTAAACGGCGCGCCCGAACTGATGCTGGAGATGCTCAGCAGTTCCCAGCCGTAGGTCACCTTGCGGCTCACGGGCCTGAGGAACTCGGCACTGTCGAGATGCAGATCCTGCGCCAGGCTCAGACCAAAGCTGTTCGAGACATCGAAGGCGGAGGGCCCTTTTTCCGGATGTGTGTCATAGGGATTCTGCGAGAACCCAGAAGCGACGGCGCCGGTCGAGCCCGTACCCCCGATCACTTCGCTGGTTGTATCGATCGACTTGCTCCAGGTGTAGCTGGCCTGGATACCCGGGCCGCCATGACCCACCGAGCCGGCCAGAGAGGTCTGCAGTGCGTGGTAGCTGGAATGCGCGTCGTTGGTGATTACGTTTTCCACGCCAAATCCGCCAATGACGTTTCCCGCGCTGTCAAACTGCGTGTGCGGTGCGAAGGCCGGGCTCGCTCCCGCAAATGCGTTGGGGAAACTGTAACGAGGCAGCTTTTCCGCCGCCGTGCCCACATAGGCTGCAGCGGCGGTGAGATTGCCGAGTTTGCGCTCCAGGCCGAGGGTCCAGGTGTAGAGCGTGCCATTGCCGAAGGAGGGATTGATTCCGCTGAGATTGAGCGCGCTTACCACGCCGCCCGGCGTCAGCGCCGCCATGTCTTTTTCAAAACGGTTGACGTCCATGATGGTATTGGCGGGAACATCCTTCGAATTCCCCGAGGCAAAGATGTTGATTCCCTGCGGCGTATAGATATTGGGCAGTTGCGAAGGCGTCAGCTGGAAACCGTAATCAATAGGAAAGACCGCGGCGGAAACCAGGCGCGGATAGATGACAAACGGGGTCGCGCCGGTGAGAAAGTTATCCTGCCAGATGTTGGGCTGAATGGTGGTCACGGCGCCGCCCGCATGGACAGAGAAATTGCTCGTCACTTGCCACGAACCCTGTATCCGCGGCGCCCACGCCTTCCAGTCTGTGCGGTAGCCCGGCTGCGGATTGACCACGTACTGCTGAACGCCGTCAATCATCTGGAACGTGGACGTACGCTTGGCGCGCTCAGCAATCGGTGTGTAAAGCTCCCAGCGGATGCCGTAGTCCAAGGTGAAGGTCGGCCTCAACTTCCAGGTGTCCTGGAAGTAGGCGTTGACGTCGTTGCGGCTGATGGCCGCAGGACCTATGTGCTGGCCGCCGGAGATGAATTTCGGCGCCAGCGCAACCGTATACACAAACGAGCTGCCCGAAAGGAAGCCGGAGAGCGTATCGGGCAAGGGATCGCCGGGCTGGATGTTGTGGGTCCCGCTCGCCGAGGGAATCGCCTCCGTCGCAAACGCCGTTCCGCCGCCAAAATCGTATTCGCCGTTGGGGCTGATGCCGAAGTACGTGGTGTCGCGATTGCCGCGGAACTCCGCGCCAAACTTGAAGGCGTGGCGCGCGGTGAGGAATGCAACGTTTTCGCGGCCCTGGAAGAGATTGCCGTAGGCCTGCATCACCGAGCCGCCGGCCGAATTGAACGCCTCATAGAGGCCGTCGTTGAATTTGACCGCGGGGTCGGTGGAGTCGGCCGTCGGGAACCCCGGCGTCGAACGTGTAATGCTGATCGACGACTCGAATGTCAGCCGCGGCGTGGCCGTCCGCGTCCAGGTCCCGACCACATTGCGCTGGCGGTCGATGTACTGGATTCCGAAAGCAGGGTCGACGGCCGTCTGATCCGGATTTGTGGTGGGGCCGGTCAGATTGTCGAAGTTGAAGCGCGCGAAAAACTGATCCTTCGCTGAGATCTTGTGATCCAGCCGGACCTCGAACTGATCCGCGTCCGTCGCCACCTTGGAGGCGGTGGCGTAGGTGCGCGCTCCGTAGGGCCCCGCGAGATCGTTCGGTAGCGGATAGCGCGCCAGAATCGCTGCAATGGCCGGAACGACAGGAACATTCAGCGTATCGGTGCCGCCGCCCGCGTAGCTGACCTGGTCCACGCCGCTGCGCTCGGCCGGCGTGGGCACGGGCATCACCTGCGTCGTACCGAGCACCTGCCGGAAGCCTTGGTACTCAACGAAGTAGAAGGTGTTGTTCCGGCCGTCGAGCAGCCCGGGCAGATAAACCGGGCCGCCATTGGTAAAGCCGAACTCGTTACGCCGGAACGGCGGGATGCGGCCGGGATAGGCGGGTGTACGGTGGTCGAAGTAATTACGCGCATCGAAAGCGGAGTTGCGGACGAACTCAAAGACGGACCCATGAAAGCCGCTGACACCCGAGCGGGTGTGAATGTTTGTGAAACCTGCAGCTCCGCGGCCAATTTCGGCCGGCAGCCAACCGGTGCTCGAGTCGATACTCTCCACCGCATCCACGTTGAAGTTGGAAAAGGTGGATCCGCCCATTTCCGGATCGCTGATGTCGGCGCCGTCCATAGCGAAAGTCGCTTCCACACCGCGCTGACCGTTGATGGCAAACTGTGCGGTAAAGTTGGTGGCGCCATTGGCATCGGTCATGGTGCCCGCGGCCAGTAACAGCAGAGAGCTGAAGTCACGCTTGTTCAGCGGCAGCTCGCTCACGGTCTGGCTCGAGAGCTGCTCTCCGCCCGTGACGCCCTGGCCCCTAAGGGCCGTTACGGTCAGTTCCCCTCGATTGGAAAGCGTGACCGCGACCGCAGCCGAGACCCCATCCAGGTCAATGGCCTGGGCATAGTCGAACTTGCGGCCTGTCGACTCAACCGAGAGCCGGTACTGTCCGGCGGGCACGGCCGGTAGCCGGAACTGCCCGTCGGCGCCGGTAATCGCCTCGGCCCTGGCCGCGGTGGACGTGAGCCCTACCTTGGCATCAGAAATGGGCGCACCGGCTGGGTTGCGCAGAACTCCCTGCCAGACGAACTGTGGCGCTGTCTGCGCCCATACTGCCGCCGTCCAGACAAGCAGTGCCGGAGCCAGCAGGACCGAGAGACTTTTCACCTTGTATTTCATCTTCTCATCCTACCGGCCCCGTTCGTTGCCCAAGATGGCTTGCACGTGCTTTCTCCATCGATTCAAAGACCTGGGATTATCGTCAACGACGCCCGTCCATAATTCCGGGATTGTCTTCGTGCCCAGGACCGGATGACCTTAAGCTGAGGAGCATCCACTCAAGCGGCAGCTCCCCTTTGTCTGGCTTCCACACCATGCTGTGAAAGCGAAAATAAGCGGTCGAACTCGGGTACGAAAAGAACCGCGGAAGCTGGGCGATGAGGTTATTTCCATGCGCGCGGCAACTTCGCCAAGTCGAGCGCGGTCGAGGCCATATTCGTCGGACACCGGCCGATGATCTTGAAGTGCATGACGACGATCGAAGGGAGTACGTTACCTTGCCCCGTAGACCGCTCACCATTGAGCGGGATTTGACTCTACCCGCAGAAATGCCGCCTGCGTCGAGCTCGCGGCCGCCTTACACCCGATCAATTCAGCATCCGGAGCCATTCAACCGTGAGGAATTGCGCTCGCCCTCCTCGAGCGACGTAGCCGCCTCCGGCCGTCAGCAGCAAAGGGAAAGACTTTCCGGTTGGCGGGCACCGAACCGATCATAATAGATCCGGCGATTCATGCGTAAGCCGTTTTCTGATGGAGAGCAAATAAAGCGGTTCTCCCCAGATCGCGCCGGATCTGCTGGGTAGTAAGCGGCGCGGGTCGAAGGCCTAGGGGGAACACTAGCGAGTCTGCCGAACACGAAGGCAATGGCCGCTCGACGCGTTTGCATGGTTCGAGCGGGCCCTGCCTACTTGCCTCACCTAAGAATTGCAGGGCCAGAGCGTTGCGTTTCCTGTTTCAGTTTTTTGATCACCGGATTGAAGCTGGCGATCAGCGGATTCGAATAGCGGCAGGTTCGCGTGAACCGTGGAACCCCACTCATCGCAGCGCGTGCGATGAAGTGGGGTATGTGGCCTTAGTGGATCGTGGTCACATAGGTTCCGGAGGTACTGTAGACATCAATGACATTCGAAGCGTTGTTGGAAAAATACAAAAGACCCTGCGCCGAGTCGACCGCCATGCCACCGGGGATGTAGTTAAGATTCAGAACAGGAATATTGAGATCCTTTGTCACGACCCCATAGGAGTTCGCCGAGTATAGGGTGTAGTCGTCAAGAGCGACCGCCTCACCGCCATCGCCGAGCACGCCGGCGACCTTGTTGGTCCCGTTACCAGTCAGAACATCAGCCACGTAGGACTCCGAGTACACCGCATTGCTGCCAAAGGCGCAGAAGCCCTGGGAAGAAATGCCAACGCTGTAGAGAAAACTGGCGCCAGGCTCAACCTGGTTGGCAGACAGGGATAATATCGGGTTTGTATTCCTATCGATCACCACCAGACTTGAACCGCCGTTGACCAGCCAGACGTCTCCAAGGGAATCAACCGCGATTGATGTGGGGTTCGAGATTCCGCTGGTCATCATCATTGTGGGAATACCGGCGCTAAATTCCAGCACCTGGCTGCTTGAGAAGTTGGCAACCCACAGATTGCCCTGCGGATCCAACGCGATGGCCGATGGGCCGTTGATGCTGTCGGTGATCGTCTTGGATTTGATCAGCTTGTGGGTTGGTCCGTACACCAGGATCTGGTTGGAGTTGAAGTGGGCAACGTAGAGGTTGCCCTTGGAATCGACGGCTAATCCGGTGGGCCCGTTCATCGCGGCGAAGGCTAAGTTAGCTAGCAGTGAGAACATGACCAGCACATACACAATTGCACGGATTTTCATGGGAAGGCTCCTGATTGTGATTTGCGCCAGGCTCTCTGGGCCCTGTTGCGCTCACTACCATAAGCGACAAAACGGAGCCGATGCCATCAGCGGGAAGAGCGATTGTCGGGAGTTCCAGCCCTCCCTGATTCCAGTCCAATGGATTCAAAGGGTTATCGACGGGCGGTGGGCCGGGGTCTCGGCCTGCATGCGGTTGGGAAGCAAGTGTAGAACGCGACATGCTGCGGTAGGTGCGGTCAGGACGACTCCCGTTCGCCCTTGCTCGGACGGCGTCATCATCGCTTGCCGGCACGATCGATCAGACTAGTTCAGCAGACTTGTGTCGCCGCCGTTTCTCAGAAATAGAACTTCAGGGCGAATTGTATCTGCCGCGGCGCCCGCGTGGCCAGAGGGTATCCGAAGCCGCTCTGCGGGTTCGTAGGATTGAGTTCGAGCGGCGTGGGCTCGGCGCTGATGGCGCCAAACTGGCCGAACAAATAGTTAGTGTGGTTCAGGATATTGAAGAACTCGGCGCGAAATTCGAAGTGCTTTTGGTCCGAGATGGGAAACTGCTTTACCAGAGAGGTATCCCAGGTTGTGTATCCAGGGCCCTCGATGATGTTGCGTCCGGCATCGCCGAATGTTCCGAGGGCAGTGTTATGCGCGAAGGCGCAGGTGTTGAACAGCGTTCCCGGGACGCAGGGCTTGGCGTTCGGATCGCCTACCAGATTGGGGCGTGAGCAATAGTAGCCGACCGTACCGCCACAGTCGGAATTGGAGACCGAAACCGTGTCGGTAGCGGTGTAGTAGTTGCCGCTGGCCGCGGAAAAGACGCCCGACATCTGCCAGTTGCCGAGCATCTGGTTTACGACGCCGGAAGCATCCTTGGCGATCAGGCGTCCGTGACCAAAGGGCAAATCGTAGACGTAGCTGAAGACGAAGCGGTGACGCACGTCGAAGTCGGCATTGCCGTAGTTCGAGTTGGGGTAGCGCTGGTCCTGGAAATCTCCGTTGTTGACCGATCCGAGGCTGGCGCTCGAAGCGTTGTCGAGGGCGTGTGCGAAGGTGTAGGCCGCTTCGTACTGGAGCCCGTGAGAGTAGCGCTTTTCCAGGCGAACCTGCAACGAGTCGTAGTTCGATTGCGCGTTCGAGCGCAGGGTGTCGATGGCGACATTGAGCGCCGGGTTGCAGTAGCTGCCGGGCGAGGATACAGGCAGCGTCAGACTGCAAGGTCCCCCGGTTCCTCCCGGCCAGTCATTGTTATTGGCGGGACGCCGGGGGGCCAGGGGATCCGACGGGTTCGGATCGGGCGTCGCCTGATTGGCGTTGTAGAAAGCGAAGAGCTTCAATCCGCGAGAGCCCCCATAGGAGACCTCGAAAATCGTATCGGCGGGCAATTGCCACTCGAGACCGAGGTGCCACTGCTGGGTATAGGGCGTGACCAGGTGCGGGTCGAGCGAGTACAGGCTCGGCGTGTTGGGGTCACTGAGCGCGTTGCTGGGAAAACCATTTTGCAGGACGTTGAGCGGCAGGGATCCCGAAATCGAGCAATCGAGCGTCGAAGGATTGGCCGAGGGCACGCTACAGTTGGGGCTAAATACCTGCGAGGCGAAGAACGGAGGATTGAAGCCGGGGCTCGGGTTGGAGAATGGGCCGTTTTCCTGACCGCCGTAGAAAATACCATAGCCGCCGCGCAGGACTAGTTTGTCGGCCAGCTGGTAAGCCAGCCCAAAGCGGGGCGCAAAATTGTTGAGGTCCGGAGAAACAAGACCGCGAGAGCCGTTGCGCTGAACCGTGAGCTCGGAGCCGAGCGTCGGTGTCAGTTGCAGGTTTTGTCCGCTGGGAACGACCAGGGAGAGCGAATTGAAATCGAACGTCGCCTGGTTGTTGTCGGGCTCTTTGATGGTGGTGAACAGCTCGTAGCGCAGGCCCAGATTCAGGGTGAGGCGCGGAGTTACTTTGAAGTCGTCGAGCGCATAGATCGCGTAAATCTGACGGTTGTAGATGATGTTGTTCAGGCCGGTGATTTCTCCGCCGTCAGGGATGCCGAGGAGGAAAGTCGCGATGGACTCGCCGCCGGAGCCGGGCGATGCGGGGTTGTCGGTGAAGTCGCTGCCGAAGCTCATGTAGCCTCGAGCGGCGGCCGGCTCTAAGATGGTGAACTGTTCAAAGCGGAGTTCGGTGCCGAATTTCGTGGCGTGGCGTCCGCGGGTCCAGCTCAAGTTGTCGGTAAAAACGAAACTGTGCTGCTTTTCGAGCGCGGGTTGGTATTCGGAACTGCCAATGCTCGTGGTGCCGTCACTGAAGGTGATCGAAGGCAGGCCGCCAAGGTCCGGGCCGTACGGAACTCCGGGAAAGCCGAGTTGTTGCGCGACGTTGACGTTGTAGTTCAGATTGAAGCGATGGGAGTTGAGATGGTTGAAGCCGAAGCGAAATTCGTTGATCAAGTCGTTGCGAAAAGTGTGCAGCTCGCTGGCCGCGAGGCCCTCGGCGGTGTTGTTGCTGTAGCCATCCTGAAAGCTGCCGCCGTCGAGTACGTTGTTGAACGGTGAAGGCAAGAAATTACTGTCGTTGCCGTAACTGAAGCGGGCGAAAAAATTATCCTTTTCGCTGATGGTGTGGTCGATGCGAATGTCGAACTTGTTCTCGGTTTCGCTGCGTCTGGGATCGCTCAGGAAGTCGTTGCCACCTCCCTCGGTGGTGTTGGATGCGGGAAACAAGGCGGCCAGTTTGCTGGCCAGTGGATCGATCGATCCCGAGGGAAACACGTTGGTCGGCAGGCCCCCGGCGGTGTAGCCACCGATCGGGACGCCGCAATATCCGTTGGCGTTGGCGGCGCTGTTTCCCGCCAGCCGCGCGTTAAAGATCTCTCCCTGGTAGGTCGGGTTGCCGTTGCAATCGAGAGCCGTGGTGTTCGGAATCGGGAGCCCTGTGTTGGGATCCACCTGGGGAGCGACGGTCGACGTGAGAAAAGCGGAGAAATCCCCGCCCACCTCGGCCTGCGTAGGAACCGTGGACAGCTGCGGGAGCCCCTGACGGATGCGCAGCCCTTCGTAGTCTCCAAAGAAAAACAATCGGTTCTTGACGATGGGTCCGCCCAGCGTGAACCCAAACTGATTCTGCTTGTACGGTTGCTGACCGAATTGATCGAAGGCGTTGGTCGCGTCCACCTTTTCATTGCGCAGAAACTCGAACACGTCGCCGTGGATCTTGTTGGTGCCCGACTTGATGACGGCGTTCATGATGGCCCCGTTGCCGCGGCCGAACTCCGCGGTGTAGGCATTGGTCTCGACCTTGAATTCGGCGATGGCGTCGACCGACGGCTGCACCACATAAGCCGCGCCGTTCAGCACGTCCCCCAGATTGGCATTGTTGTCGATGCCGTCGAGCAGAAAATTATTTTGCAGAGACCGCGCGCCGTTGGAGCTGAAACCGTAGGTGGTTTCGACCCGGGAACCGGGCTCGGCGGCAGCGATGCCGGTTCCGAGCAACGCAAGCTGTGCGTAGTTGCGCCCATTCAGCGGAAGGGCGTTGATGCGACGGCTGTCGACCACCTGGCCGAGGTCGGAGGTTTCGGTTTCGAGCTGCGCCCCCTGGCCGGTGACCGTCACGACTTCGGTGGCCATGCCGGGCTCAAGCTTCACGTCCACGCCCACCCGATCCTGGATGTTCACCTGAACCGGACCCGCCACCGCCTTCTTGAAGCCGACCTTCTCGACGGTCACGCTGTAACGGCCGATCCGCAGGGGACTAGCGACGTACTCCCCTTGCTCACTGGTAGAGACCCTCAGCGGCACATCGCGATCCAGGTCGGTTACAGTCACCTTGGCACCCGCCACCAACGCTCCGGTCGGGTCGCGCACCAGGCCGACAATGGCTCCGGCATCCTTTTGCGCCCAGAGCGGCGTCACAAAACTAAGGGCTACGAGAACGAACAGTATTCCGAGCCTCGGTCGAGCGTGGATATGGACGGGCATGGCAAACCTCCTGAGCTGCGTCCCAGAACGCGAACTCCCATTTGGGGAGTGCGCCCTCTTGTGGAGTATTACGAACTATTACTGTTACTTTCGTTTGATCACTTTGTCAACTGAATATTTTGCCTCTGACTCCGGGTTGTGATCACCCCGCCCCGACTTGGCACCGGAATGCGGGGCGCTCAAATGGCCATCCCATCGTTTCCGGCTCCCCGAAGCGCGGCAACCATGGTTCATCAAGTCATCGAACTCAGCTTCCCCGCATTCCGCACGCCCGGGCATAGGTCCGCAGCACGAACTGGATGTGATCACGAATCAAGGACTCGGGCTGGCGCTCGACTTGTCCGGCTCGGATGGCCTCATATTCCCGCGGAAGGTACTGGCTGATGAGGGTCAAGGGGAACGGCTGTGCTTTGAGGTTCTCGAGCAGCCGTTCGATCTCGGCTTGGACGGCAGGCTCGTGCCAGTAGTAGCGGCAGCGGTCGCTATAACTGTAAGCTCGCGCGAGGCACAATTGGTACTCATCCCCACTGTAGTAGGGACGCCAGTGCGCGGGTTCCGACAGCATGACCTGATCGAGCGTCTCCCGCACCTGCGAGCGCTTCTGGCTCTTTCTCCCGGCAAGCAGATCGGTCTCGATCGCGCTCAACGCAAAGATGGCTTCCCGGAAGGCGAAGGTCAACCAGGGGCCCACTTTCAGAATGGCAAAGTGGTCCTCCACCATCCGCGCAAGCGCGCCCGCAGACTGATAGTCGGTCGAGTGCGCCTCATAGACCAGCAACGGGCTCTCGGGCAACGCCTGCGAGAGCGACCGCGCCCGGCCGCCGTCGTATTCAAACACGACCTCGTCGCCGAACTCCACCCCGGGCTGCACCACCACACCGATCACTCTTTGCCAGGCCGCCGACAAGCTTCTCTGCTCAAAGGCCTGATGAAAGATGCGCAGAGTCTGCTGGAGGCTTTCGACCGTGGTCAGGGCCGGAGGTGCTCCCGGGGCGGACTCCCCGCCCGGGGCCGGCACTTCGGTCCCGATGACATAGAGGGGAGGGGCTGCGTCGGCCGGCATTTCTCTTGCCGCCTCTTCCGCGGCCTGGCAGAGCATCGCAGCTCGCTCTGCGACCACCGGTTCAGCGACGACCCCTCCGTCGTCGGCACATGGTGCGCTCGCATCCAGATGGATTTTCCGATATCCGGCGAGCACACAAGCGCGAACCAGTTGGCCAGCGTTTGCTAAAGCCCTGCTCCCGCCTGCGCTCCTCCAGGGAAACGGCCCCAGATGGTCCCCACCCAGTCGAATGCGCTCTGCCGGAAGCCCCATGCGGCGCGCCGCCAGGTGGACAGAATGGGCGAACTGGGCCGGCGTAAGTCCGGTGTAACCGCCCATTTGATTGACCTGACTGGCGGTGGACTCGACGTGGAGGACAGAATCGTCTTCGATGGCCTGCTCGATAGCCGCGTCGATGACCGAGGGATGGGCGGAACAGACCGCGTAGACGCCCCCGGTTCGGGAGAGACGATTGCGGATCAACACATCCAGCAGACTTTCGCTGGCCTGGCGGCCGCGCCACGGAATTACCGGTTTCAAACCGCCTCCTGCAAGGGGCTCCCTCGCCCCGATACTCACGGTCGCATCGACGTCGACCGCGCCCGTGGTCGCGGACGCAACCCTACGCAACTGCGCTCGCTACGCTCCCTCGGCCGACGGGGAACAAGCGAGCCCCAACTTCGCGCCCATGACAAAAACCAGCGGAAGAAGACGAACCGGCGAGCAGTCGGCTCCTGCAACTTGCATCTCACGGCTACCTTGGGCACGCGCGCCATAAAATTCATATTCTTACGATTAATAACGTTTACTTGCGATTGTCTCGGATTGTCAAGGGCAAAAAGCGGCGAACAGGAACGCCGCTTTCCGCCCGCCAGGGAAGACAGCGTACACTTATGCCGCGGGCCGCGCTCTTCACCGGCTGCTTGACAGCGCCGACTTAAGAAAGTAAAACGAGACCATTCGCAAGATATCGGAAGAATGGCGGGAACCCGCGGCCCGAGGCGCCGTCGTTATGAGCATGAGCGTCCGAACCTCAATGACCAAGCGCAGGCGAGCTATCGCGTGCTGTGTCCTTCTTTGTGTTGCCCTGCCTGCCTGGAACTCGGGGCGGAATCGATTGGACGCCCTTGCTCACCCCGCCCCTTCGGCCAACCTCGCGAGCGATCTTCAGATCCAGAGCAGCGTGATCCGCATCGAGTTCGATCACAATCTCCATAGCCGGGTGGTTGCCTTGTTCGGCTCAAAGGCGGAACGTCTGACTCCGTTTTCCGCGTCCGAGACGGTCACCACGCTTCGCACCTTAGGTGACTTTGCCCTGAGCTCGAGCCATCGGGAACAGGTCGCGGATGCATTCGGCGACGGCGAACGCATATCGCTGACCGGCAAGTCAGGCGTGCTGCGCAAGGACATTTCGGTCACCATCTATGCCGATTTCCCAGCGCTTGCGATCTTTGACGTCGCCTATACCAATGAAGGATCGGATCGACTCGTCACGCGCGGCTGGGCCAACCAGCACTATTCCATCGCCCCGCTTTCCCCGACCCGCGACCCCGCTTTCTGGTCCTACCAAAGTGGCTCCTACGAGAAGCGCCCGAATTGGGTGCTTCCATTACGGGTCGGATTCAAACAGGAGAACTATCTTGGCATGAATGCCAGTGACTATGGCGGTGGCACACCCGTTGTCGACGTGTGGCGCAAGGACGTTGGGCTGGCGGTCGGTCACCTGGAACCTGGCCCTCGCCTCATCTCGCTTCCCGTCTCCATGTCCGACACCGGTCATGCCCAGGTGGCGGTTCGCTCCACGCGGGAGCGAAGCCTCGAGCCGGGCGAGACCTTGCACACGCTCCGCACCTTTGTATCGGTGCATGAGGGAGACTATTTTCGCACCCTCACCGAATACCGCCGCCTCATGATGCGGCAGGGATTTCAAATGGCCTCCGCGCCGGAAAGCGCTTTTGGACCGATTTGGTGCGCCTGGGGCTACGGTCGGTCGGTGCGACTCCAGCAGGTCTACGACACGCTCCCCACCGTCAAGAAACTGGGTTTCTCCTGGGTCACTTTGGACGACGGCTGGCAGAACAACTACGGCGATTGGGAACTCGACCCCAAGAAGTTTCCCCACGGCGACGCCGACATGAAAACCCTGGTGGATCGCATTCATGCCGAGGGTTTCAAGGCCCAGCTGTGGTGGTCCCCGTTAAGCGCCGTCTCAGACTCCAAACTGCTCGAAGAACATCCCGACCTCGTTTTGCTGAATCAGGATGGATCGAAGCGAAAGATTTCCTGGTGGAATTCGTGGTATCTGTGCCCCGCCGATCAGGGGGTGGTGGAGCACCAGAAAGCGCTGGTTCGCAAGTTTTTGGGGGACTGGGGATTTGACGGCCTCAAGCTCGATGGCCAGCATATGAACGCCGTCCCTGCCTGCTACAATCCCGCCCACCACCACGCGCGTCCGGAAGACTCGGTTGAGGCGTTGCCCGATTTCTTTCGCCAGATCTACGAGACGGCTCGCAGCGTAAAACCCGACGCGCTCGTCGAGTTCTGTCCGTGCGGCACAACCTACTCGTTTTTCACCATGCCGCATTTCAATATGTCGGTGGCCTCCGATCCGGAGAGTTCCTTTCAGGTCCGCTCCAAGGGGAAAACCTTGAAAGCTCTCATGGGCGATAGCGTGCCCTATTTTGGGGACCACGTCGAGTTGAGCGACGGGGCGATCGATTTCGCATCCACCGTGGGTGTCGGCGGAGTTGTCGGTACCCAATTTGTACTTCCGAATCTTGTCAAGAAGCGCAGCTCATCGGACCTGACGCCCGAGCGCGAGAGAATCTTCGCTCAGTGGCTGCAGATCTACAAAGACAAGATGCTTTCCCGCGGCGAATATCTCGGAGGCCTTTACGATATCGGGTTTGACCGCCCGGAAGCGCACGTGATCCGCAAAGGCGAGGAAATGTACTATGCTTTTTTCGCCCGCAAATGGAGCGGGCCGATAGCGCTCCGCGGTCTCGGGGAGCGCTCGTATCACCTCCTTGATTATGTGAATCACAAAGATCTCGGAACCGTACGCGGACCGCAAGCTACATTTTCTGCTACGTTCGCCAGACATCTTCTGCTCGAGGCTCGGCCGGAATAGCGTTTCCGCCGGTCGCGCCGAACCCGCTCGATCGGAAGTTTTCGCTAGACACAGAAGCTCCTGCGCGATAAAAGAGAAGAGCCCAAAAGTAAATTCCACGGACGGGTGCCGGAAGCGGCCTAAAATCCCTGCATGCTAAGCGAAGAGCGGCAAAGAGCGATCCTCGAGATCGTGAATCGGGACGGTCGAGTCTTGGTCATCGACTTGGCCAAGCAATTCCATACCTCCCAGGTCACCATCCGCAAGGATCTGGAGATCCTCCATACCAAAGGCCGCGTTCATCGCACGCATGGAGGAGCTCTGCCCGCGCGCGACAGCGCCCTCGAAGACCCCACGTTACGGGAAAAAGAAAAGCTGCATCGCAAGGAGAAGTTGCGAATTGCCGCTGCCGCCGCACGCATGGTGACCGAAGGACAGGTGGTGATTCTGGATTCCGGAACGACCACGACTGCCATCGCCCGCGCCCTGAGGAATTTTCAGAACCTAACCATCATCACCAACGCCGTGAACATCGCCGCCGAACTCTCCGGATCGGCCCTGGAAGTGATTTTGACCGGCGGCAGCCTGCGAAAAAATTCGTTCTCGCTGGTGGGGCCGATTGCCGAGGAGACGCTCCACCGATTGCACGCCGATATCCTCTTTCTCGGGGTTGACGGATTCGACGTTGAGTACGGGCTGAGCACCCCCAATCTGTTGGAAGCAAAAGTGAATCGGGCCATGATCGAGATTTCCAAGACGTCGGTGGCGGTGGCTGACTCCAGCAAATTCGGCAAGCGCAGTCTCTCGCTGATTGCTCCGCCCTCTTCCCTGCAACACGTCATCACCGACTCCGGTATTCCACGGGCCGAACTGAACGCGCTCAAGAAAGCGGGCATCGACGTGACCGTGGTGTGACGCGCGCCCGGGTGAGCGTGCCGCTCTCAGCGCGGGCGCTCGAGCAGCCGCTTTGCGTTGTCCCGATAAACACGGCGCAAGACTTCCTCGGGGAGAAACAGTCCGTAAATATTCCACCGTCCCTGTCGCGACGCGTGGGAGGGATAGGCAAAATACTGGTCGTCAGTTTCGAGAAAGCGAAAGTGCAGGCGGTACATCTCGGTGTCGGGAACCAGATCCGTACCAAACAGAATGCGCTCGGAATATTTGAGGAAGAAATTCCGGGCGGTGTAGGGTTGACGGCCCAATTCGGCGCAACGGGCGCCGATGTCCACGAACACATTCGGGCACATCTCCAGCAAACGGCAGACGTAATCCAGATTCTCCGCCCGCTCGGCGACGTGCGCGGCCACGAACGTGGTGTTCGGATGCCGCAGGAAGATACGGTCCCGCTGGGCAAGCAGCTTCTGTTTGCTGCCGGGCGCCCGGTGAAAGCTCCATTCGGGATGTGCCGCCAGTTCCTCGTAACGCTCGTTCTGTGGGTCTACGGGCAGAAAGAAAGCGTCCGGGTCCGCCGTATGAAACATGATGGGCACGCCCAGCTCGGCCGCTTTGTCGAACAGCGGACCTAACCTTTCATCGTCGACCCGCAGCAGCCTGCCGTCCGCATCGGAAAGGCTGGTGCCCAGATCCTTCCATAATTTCAGACCGCAGGCGCCGTGCTCCACCAGTTCCTCCAGGCGGTCGACCGCCCGTGCGAAGAACCCGGGCGCTTCGAGATCGGACCAGTCCATCCATCCATACGTTGCAAAACGGTCCGGGGCGGCAGCACGGAACTTGCTCACCATTTCGAGCGCTTCCTGACCAACCCGCATGGTGATATTGACGATCTGTTCGATGCCGCATTCGTCCATGATTCGCAATACGGCCTGGGGATCCTGGGCATCGAGATGATTGTGGTAGTCAATGACCGGGTACTTGGGACGCAGGACTTCGTGCTCCGGAACGACGAGCATCGAGCGCGGATGGTAATCGCTCAGCCGCAGGTCCACCGATGCCCTGGCACTCACCATCTCGAGGAAAGGATCTTTGCGCGACCCGTTTGCACTCATGGTTATCTCCACCCCCGTTCTGTTTCGAGCGTGCCCCACCGGTCGGCCACTATAGCTTCCGCGCGAGGAAGCGCGACAAGCGTGCCCGGTCCGGCTGACCGCGTGTACCGCCAAGTTCGAGCGTCGACAGAGCGCCGCAAGCATTGCCTTCGACCAGGCAGCCGCGCAGGTCTCGTCCGGAGAGGAAGGCATGGACAAATCCCGCAGCGAACGAATCCCCCGCGCCCGTCGTGTCCACGGCAGAGACCTTAAACGCTGGCACCGACACGACCTGATCGCAAGCGGCGGCGATCGCCCCACGGTGTCCGAGCTTGATCACCACGCAGGGCGTCCTTTTGGCCAACTCCTCGAGCGCTGCCCGAACATTGTTCTTCCTCGTCAACTGCAGCGCCTCCTGTTGATTGATAAAGAGGATGGTGGTCTGATCCGCCACCCGCCAAACGTCCTCGCCCCACCGCGACTGGGGGTCCGAGTTCGGATCAAACGAAGTCGTGAGGCCCAATTTCCTGGCTTGCCGGAAAATGCGCGGAAATGACGGCCGCAAAGCGGTCTGGAGGAAGAAAGAAGTCATATGCAGATGGCTGTGCCCGCGCAAGGCTTTCATTTCCAGATCGGCGTAACACAACTCGGCGATGGCTCCGAGCATCGTCACCAGAGCGCGATCGGAACGCGTGCTCAGCGAAATGGTCAAGCCTGTCCTGGAGGCCTTATCGATGCGGACGTTCTTCGTGGAGATTCCGGCTTGGCAAACGAAGTTCAGGCAAGCGCGCCCGTATTCGTCATCGCCCACCTTGCTGAACAAACTCACACGATGCCCCAGCCGCGCCACCCCGCTGGCGAAAATCGCGGAGGCGCTGCCGAGAACGGTCTCGAGATTCTCCGCGATAACTTCGCGCCCCAGCGCGGGCGCCGAGTTCAATCCGCTGGCGATGAGGTCCAGGTTGAGTTCGCCGATAATGGCCACCCGTCGGCTGTGGGCGGTTTGCTGAAGTTTCGTTTGATTGCTATAGTGGTTTCTAAACATTTCTATATATTTCGTAGCTGGTTGGCAGTATATTGCAATCGGATAGAGATGGGAAGGAGGGACCGAGCCTTGATCGAAGGACATGCGATCGAAGGACTGCAGGCGCTGGTCGGTCCAAGCGAAAATGAGCGGCGCGCGCGCGGCACACTCTACACTCCGAGTGAAATCCTGCGTCAGCCCGCGACTTGGCAAACGACCTACAAGATTTGCGGGGAGCGACGGCCGGACCTGGTCCGGTTCCTGAGCACGGCAGGCATCGGTGGCGCCCACAGTTCCCGTCCTACGGTATTTCTTGTGGGCGCAGGCACATCCGACTACGTCGGACAGGCCCTCACCTACTTGCTGCGCCGCCTATGGGGTTGTGAAGTTTGGGCGGTTCCGAGCACTGACCTGCTGACCAATGTTGAGGATTTGGTGTTCCCGGACCGGCCCTACCTATGGGTTTCGTTCTCCCGCTCGGGCGACAGTTCCGAAGGATGGGCTGTACTCGAGGCCGCGATTGCGCGCTACCCCAAGGTGCGTCACCTGTTGATAACCTGCAATTCGAAAGGGCGGATGGCTGCCGTTTTCGAAAAAGCGCCTGAGCGCGCCTTCGTGCTTGCCCTCGACGATACGGCGAACGACCGCGGACTGGCGATGACCAGTTCTTATACCAACATGGTGGTCGCCGGTCATTGCCTGGCTCACGCATTTTCTCCCGATGAGTACAAGGATACGTTCTCGGTGTTGCACGCGGCGGGAGAGAGTTTCCTGGGGCATGCCCAGGAAGTTGCGGCTGCGATTGCCCAGGAAGATGTCTCCAGAGCATGTTTTGTCGGTTCTGGGGTGCTTCGAGCCGTAGCCCAGGAATCCGCTCTGAAGTTGCTGGAGTTGACCGCCGGCAAGATCCAGACCTTGTCGGAGTCCACCCTGGGGCTCCGCCACGGCCCGATGTCAGCCTTGGACGGAAACACCCTGTTTGTGGGCTTCCTCTCCCGCGACCTGCGGCGACGCAAGTATGAGGCGGATCTGATTGAAGAAGTCCACCGCAAACAACTGGGCAAGATTCGGGTGGTGGTAACTCCCGACACCGCGGACCGGCTGGAGCCGCTGACCGATCACGTCCTTGGCTTGAACGCGCCCGGCCTCGATGATCAATACCGGGCACCGGTGGACGTGATCCTGGCCCAGCTATTGGGCTTGTTCTGTTCGCTGCGGCTGGGGCTGATGCCGGATTGTCCGAGTCCGAACGGCGCCATCACGCGCGTGGTCTCCCATGTGAATATCTATTCCTGACGACCTATGCGAATTCCCTTCCCCGAAATCGTGTCTGGTTTCAGGGCGGTATGTCTTGTGGGTTGGTTGGCGAGCAGCGCCATGGCCGCCGGCGAGAGTGCAATTCTTTACCGAGTGTCGCCCGGACCCGCCCAGGCCGAGATCCGGAACCCCGTCCTCTCCTTATCGAACCATATGATCGAAACGCAGTGGTCAGTTGCCAAGGGCAAACTGACTGGATTGAAGCTGGTCGTTCGCAGCAACGGGACGCAACTGGTTCTTCCGCGCGATCCCTTCCGTTTTACCTTTCAGGACGGAACCTCAGTCGGCGCTTCGGACATGACGATCAGCGACGGGCCGCACCTGGATATACTGCCTGCCAATTCCGGGGCCGCGCGCGCCGCCGATCATTTCGCGGGCAAAGCCATTCGCCTGCGCCTGGAATACACCAGCCGGCAAGATCCGCGAAAGAAACTGCGTGTCGCCTGGAGCGCGCTGCTTCGCAATGAGTCCAACTATGTTCGCGAGGAGATTCGGCTCTCGGCGCCCGATGGCGATCAATCGCTCGGCGAGGTCTTCCTGTTCGATGGCAGTCTGCCCGGCGCGAAAGTAACTGGGAGTGTCCGAGGTTCTCCGGTCACGGTGGGAGATTTCTTTGTTGGTTTTGAGGATCCGCTGGCCCAATGCCAGGCGACGGAGATCGTAACCTGCAGCATGAAAAGAGAATTGCCGCTCCAAAAAGGGCAGGCGGTCACTTATTCGCTGGTCATCGGTGTTTCGCCTGCGGGACAAATGCGACGTGGATTTCTAAACTATCTCGAGCGAGAGCGGGCTCATCCCTACCGCACGTTTCTCCACTACAACTCTTGGTATGACATCGGCTACGGCAAGCCCTACGACGCCCCGGCGGTACTCGACGTCATCGGCGCCTTCGGAAGCGAACTCGTCGGCAAGCGGAGGGTGAAGTTGGACTCGTTTCTGCTCGATGACGGGTGGGACAATCCCCGTTCCATTTGGCATCTGAACCAGGGTTTCTCCGACGGCCTTGCTCCCCTGAACCGCGCTGCGAAACAGTATGGGTCGGCCATGGGAATTTGGCTGTCCCCATGGGGTGGCTATGACGAGGCCAAGCGGGAGAGGCTGGAGGTGGGCCAAAAGTACGGTTTTGAAACCAATGCAGGAGGGTTTGCGCTCTCCGGACCGAAGTACTACGCGAGATTCCGGCAGGTGTCGCTCGATTTCCTGGAAAAAGACGACGTCAACCAATTCAAAATCGACGGCACCGGCAACGTCGACAGCGTTTTTCCCGGCAGCAGTTTCGACAGCGACTTTGCCGCCGCCATTCGGCTAATCGAGGACTGGCGCGAACAGAAACCTGACCTTTTCGTCAATCTCACGACCGGAACTTATCCTTCGCCGTTTTGGCTGCGGTATGCGGACTCGATCTGGCGAGGGGGAGAGGACCACAGCTTTGCCGGAGTGGGAAGCTGGCGCGAGCAATGGATCACCTATCGCGACGCACAGACCTATCGGAATGTCGTCCAGGCGGGTCCGTTGTTTCCGCTGAATTCTCTGATGCTGCACGGGCTGATCTATGCCCGGGAGGCTGAGCATCTGGACAGCGACCCGGAAAATGATTTCAGCAACGAGGTGCACTCCTACTTTGGCAGCGGAACGCAACTCCAGGAGATGTACATTTCACACCGGCTACTTTCGGAAAACAACTGGGACACCCTCGCCGAGGCCGCCAACTGGTCACGGAGCAACGCACAAATCCTACGGGATACGCACTGGGTCGGTGGCGATCCAGGCAAACTCGAAATCTACGGTTGGGTTGCCTGGTCAAGCGCAAAAGCCATCCTCACTCTCCGCAACCCGAGCAACCAGAATCAAAGCTTCCTGATCGACGTGGGCCAGGCGTTTGAGCTGCCGCCGCCAGCGGCGCGCCACTTTCTGGCGCGCCGACCCTGGAAACACGACCGCGACGTGTCGGCGCTGTCGCTCGAGGCGGGCCAACCCCACACGTTCACCCTTGCGCCCTTCGAAGTGCTGACGCTCGAGGCGCAGCCCGTCCCGTAGCGGCAATGGCGGGGCCCGATTTCCTCTCTAAAATTCACGAACCGGCATCGCCGGTTCCTGCCGCTTGGTTGCGCAGCGTCCGCGGTGGCCTCGGCTGTGTCGCGCCTCCAGCCGACCGACTTCGTCCTCCCTGGCAAAAGGCCGAGAGCGAACAAAGCAGTCGACATGGTCTCCAGATTGCGGAAAACAATCCCGCCACCGTTCAGCCGGTACTAGGCGTGAACGAGCTCTTTGGCTTCGTGGGCGCGGGCTTTCGATGGCTCGGCCGTGCCGCAGTCGAAGACAACGCGCGCGGCAACATCGCCGTGCGCAAGCCGCTTGAAAATGTCGTTGATCGCCGACAGCGGCTGAAGCTTAATGTCGGCCTTGACGTTGCCCTGGACCGCGAAGTCGAGCGCTTCGGCCATGTCTTCCCGGGTTCCGACGAATGAACCTCGAATGGTGATGCAGTTGGCCACCACGTCGAACAGGGGGAAAGGAAACTCACCCCGTGGTAGTCCGACGAGGACGCAAGTGCCGCGCTTCCGGGTCATGCCGATTCCCTGCTTGAACGCGATGAGAGACGGAGCAGTAATCAGGACACCGTGAGTTCCGCCACCGGTGCCCTTCTTCACCGTCGGTCCCGGATCCTCGCGCTTCGCGTTGACGGTGAGATCGGCAGCCAATTTCTTCGCATGCGCCAATTTGCCGTCGTCAATGTCGACGGCCCAGACCAAAAGACCCATTCAACTCGACACGGCGTTCGTCAGGATCACTTTGAGCGCGCTGTCCCGCGCCGCATTGCCAAACGTGTCATACGCCTTCCTGATATCGCTCATCGGGAAGCGATGCGTCACAAGCTTATGCGGCTGCAGTTTGCCCGAGCGCACAACTCTCAGGAGCATGGGTGTCGTGACCGTGTCCACCAGACGTGTCGTGATCGATATGTTACGGTCCCAGAGTTTCTCCATGTGCAGTTCCACGGGCTTGCCATGGACGCCAACGTTCGCAATGCGTCCGCCGACAGCAACAATGGCCTGACAAATCCCGAACGTTATGGGAAGTCCGACGGCCTCGATCGCCACGTCAACCCCGGCCCCCTCGGTTAACTCCATCACGTGATGGGCCGCGTGTCCGTCGGCGCTGTTGACCAGATTGGTCGCGCCCAGCTCTTGGGCGACTGCCAGGCGCTTGTCGTCCAAGTCGATCATGATAATTTCCGCTGGTGAATAGAATTGCGCCGTGAGCAGAACGGCGATACCGACCGGTCCCGCACCCACGATGGCAATTGTGTCCCCGGGCTTCACTTGACCGTTCAGAACACCGCACTCAAAGCCGGTCGGCAAGATGTCGCTCAGCATCACCATCGATTCTTCATCGCTGCCGGCCGGGAGGTTGTAAAGACTCCCCTGCGCCTGCGGGATGCGCACGTACTCGGCCTGAGTTCCGTCGACGGTGTTGCCCAGAATCCAGCCGCCGTGTCGACAATGGGAATACATGCCTCGTTTGCAGAAGTCGCACTTCAGGCAGGCCGTGACGCAGGAGATGATGACTTTGTCGCCCACGTGAAAGTCCGAGACCTCGGACCCGATGTCCTCGATTATGCCAATGCCTTCGTGGCCGAGAATCCGTCCATCGGTCACCGCGGGCAGATCGCCCTTGAGAATATGCAAATCGGTTCCGCAAATCGTTGCGGTGGTGACGCGCACAATGGCATCGCCCGGATCTTGAATGGCAGGGCGCAGTTTATCCTCCCATGCATACTTGCCCGGACCGTGATAGACCAGAGCCTTCATGGTAGCGCCATCGCCTGGCGCGAAACCACTAGTCTTCGCCAGTTCAAGTTCAGCGGTTGTCATTCTTGTTTCCCTCTGGCTCGCATTAAAACTCAATGGAACCCGGCAAACTGTCCTGTTTTGCTCGTAGCTCACATGTATGTTCCAACCGTTATCCTCTCGACGGCTTTTGAACCTGATCGTCTGTCGAAGCCATGCCCACCGCACAAATTCTCCCGCGAGAACTCCGGCAGCGAACGCCGCCGCGTCATGGTAGTGTTGATTCGCTAGGGCTTGAAGCCTTTGTCCCGGCCATCCGAAGACAATGAAAGCCGCTATTTTCTCCTCAACTCGTACTTCGTCCTCCTCCTTCCTTCATGTCGAACAGGTTCCGCAGCCCCGACTCGAAGCCGGACATGTGTTGCTTCGGGTCGTCGCTTGCGGCGTGTGTCGGACGGATCTGCACATCGTGGAAGGAGATCTTCCGCCGGTTCGACCCCGTCTCATTCCCGGCCATCAGATTGTGGGAGAAGTGATCGAGGGGGCGACCCCGGAGTTGCCGCTGGGAACGCGTGTCGGTGTTTCCTGGATGGGCGGCGTCGACGGCGCTTGCTGGTTCTGCCATCACGGATTGGAAAATCTTTGCGACAGGCCCGCTTTCACCGGATACACGGTCGATGGCGGCTATGCCGAGTGTGTCCTGGTGCGCTCGGATTTCACCTTCCCGTTGCCCGCTGGACTGGACGACGCACATGTCGCGCCCTTGCTGTGCGCCGGCATCATTGGCTTTCGCAGCTTAAGGGTTGCGGGAGTCGAGCGCGGTGAACGAGTTGGACTTTTCGGTTTTGGCAGCTCCGCAAGTTTGGCGATCGCCATCTTGCAGTCCTGGAAATGCGACGTTTATGTCGTAACCAGAGGTGAATCCCACCGAAAAATGGCGGCCTCCCTGGGTGCGACCTGGGTCGGCAAAGAGGAGGAAAGGCCGCCCGTGGCGCTCGACCGCGCGATTACATTCGCGCCCAGCGGAAACGTAGTGGTGAGTGCCCTCGCAAGTCTGCGGAAGGGCGGAGTGGTAGCGATCAACGCCATCCATCTCGACCATATACCGGCTTTTGACTACGACACACTGCTCTGGGGAGAGCGTCAAATTCGCAGTGTGGCCAATATGACTCGGCAGGATGCGCGCGACTTTCTCCAGATCGCTCATGAGCTCCAGATCCGTCCGCGAGTGAAGGTATTCTCGCTCGAAGACGCAAATCAGGCGCTTGTGGCAGTGAAAGAAGAGACTGAACAGGGATCGGCAGTGCTTATTCCTTGAATCTGGTGCACGGCCTGCGCGGAACAATTGATGCGCTCGCGGCACAAATGGCCGGCTTGGCGGACCGACGAAATCGACTGGATCGCAACCTGCCCGCCTTTGCCCTCGATCAAATACCAAAAGGTGGGGTGAACATTGCGAAAAGAGCCGCGGCAGCATCGGCAACAGAAATAGACCTGACGATTCGTTTTCTCCGTTCGCCAACACCTCGCCATCAAGTGAAAGAGACCGCCAGCATATCGCGCTGGCGGCCTTCTACCTTCATGTTTTCAGGACGGCTCGATGGCCGACGCCCAGCCTTTGTCCCCAAACTGGAAACCTGCCCTCGACCCCAGACAGGGCTCGCCGAACCTCCCTGCTCTTTTCGTTTTTCAACCTGGACAACTCTTTTCACCTTTGCCCAGGATGGCGAAGCTTGGTCAGCCGCTAGTAGCCATCGCCCCGCCCACCCCGTGCCGGAGCTTGTTTGTCCTCTTCAGGAAGGTCCGCAACCAAGGCTTCGGTGGTAAGCATCAGGGAAGCGATCGAGCCCGCGTTGGTCAGGGCCGTGCGTACGACTTTTGTCGGGTCCAACACTCCGGCCTTTACCAGGTCTCCGTATTCGCCGGTCAGAGCATTGAAGCCGAAGTGCGGCTCCTTGGACTCGGTCACCCTGCCAAGAACAATCGCTCCCTCCTCTCCGGCATTCTCCGCGATCTGGCGGAGCGGTTCTTGCAAAGCACGCTTCACGATGTTGACACCAATCTGTTCATCGCCTTCGACTTTCAGCCGGTCAAGCGCGGGAATGCAGCGCGCCAGAGCCACGCCACCACCGGGCACGATACCTTGTTCGACCGCTGCACGGGTCGCGTGCATGGCGTCTTCCACCCGCGCCTTCTTCTCTTTCATTTCCGTTTCGGTCGCCGCGCCAACTTTAATGATGGCCACGCCACCGACCAGTTTCGCTAACCGCTCCTGCAGCTTCTCGCGGTCGTAGTCGCTGGTCGCCTTATCAATCTGGCCCCGAATCTCCTTCACTCGGCTTTCAACATCACCACGCTTGCCCTTGCCTTCGATGATGGTGGTGTTGTCCTTGTCGATGGTGACCTTCTTGGCCTGCCCCAGATCCTCGTTCTTCACGTTCTCGAGCTTGATGCCCAGATCCTCCGTGATTGCCTTCCCCCCCGTGAGGGTGGCGATGTCCTGCAACATGGCCTTGCGCCGATCGCCGAACCCCGGCGCCTTGACGGCAGCAATTTGCAACGTCCCGCGCAGCTTATTTACGACCAGGGTGGCTAGTGCTTCTCCCTCGATATCCTCGGCAATGATCAGCAGCGGCCTGCTGCTCTTGGATATCTGCTCCAGCAGGGGAACGATATCTTTCATGGAACTGATCTTCTTTTCGTGGATCAGAATGTAGGCATTCTCGAAGGCAACTTCCATGCGTTCAGGGTCGGTGACGAAATAGGGAGATAGATATCCGCGGTCGAACTGCATGCCCTCCACGACTTCGAGCTGGGTCTCCAGGGTCTTGGATTCCTCGACGGTGATCACGCCGTCTTTGCCTACCTTCTTCATCGCGTCGGCGATGATTTGACCGATCGTGTCGTCATTGTTGGCCGAGATGCTGCCCACCTGGGCGATCATGTCGCCGGTAACGGGCTTGGAGAATTTGTCGAGTTCGCCGTTGGCGCGCTCGCCGGTTTTGGGGTCGATTGCACCGCAAATCGCGCCGATGGCTTTCTCGATGCCCCGCTTCATCGCCATCGGATTTGCGCCAGCAGCAACGGTCTTTACTCCTTCGCGATAGATGGCCTGCGCCAGAACCGTCGCCGTGGTGGTGCCGTCGCCAGCAACGTCGCTCGTCTTCGAAGCGACCTCACGCACCATCTGTGCTCCCAGATTCTCGAGACCGTCCTGCAGTTCAATTTCTTTGGCGACTGTGACGCCGTCTTTGGTAATCGTCGGCGCTCCAAACTTCTTCTCAATCACAACGTTGCGGCCTTTGGGACCGAGGGTGACCTTGACGGCGTCTGCCAGCAGGTTGACGCCGCGCAAAATTGCCTGCCTTGACTCTTCTCCGTGCACGATTTGCTTTGCCATTATATTTTCCTCCTGAGACTGTGGGATCGATTGTCACCGCCCGGTGGCGGATATTCATCACCGACGCAAGATCGGCTGTCGCCGCGACGCGCAAACGAAGAACCAACCTTATTTTCTTGCTACTGCCGTTTCTTTCTTCGCGACTCCGGTAACGACTCCAAGAACATCCTCCTCTTTCATAATGAGGAAGTCCTCCCCGTCCAGCTTGATCTCCGTACCTGAATATTTGCCAAACAAGATGCCATCCCCTTCTTTCACGGCCACGGGAAACACCTTGCCTTCGTCGTTGATCCTGCCCTTGCCGACGGAGATCACTTCCCCCTCTTGTGGCTTGTCCTTGGCAGAATCCGGGATGATGAGGCCGCCCCGAGTGGTACCCGATTCTTCTGTACGCCGCACCAGAATGCGGTCGTGGAGTGGAGTAAATTTGGTAGCCATGTCTGTGAACTCCTTGTGTATGGTTTGCAAGTGGTTAGTGTGAACCCTGGAAACTGATTTTCTCGCCGCGCCAGGATGATCCAATTTCAGAGCTCGACCCTGGAGCCATGTTCGAAACGCCTACCGCAGGTTTGCGCCCGCCGGTTGCGCATTTGTTGTCGGCGCCTTCCTCGGTAAAACTGGCGATGGGATCCGATTCCGCTTCCTTTTGAGAGAGCGTCTTCCTCCTCCCGTTGGGAGTAGCCAGTTGCGTCATCCCCGCCAGGACTCTGGTTGGGACAATTGTCGACCGTCATGCGTGAAGAACCCTTATCATGCGGGGAACCCACCTTGGGCAACTCTGCAAGGCGCAGTAGGACATCCGGCAGCGGAGACACGTGCGCCAAAAGCGGACGATTGTGCCGAGGAACTTCAGCGTTCCAGCTTCCGAAACCGCGTGTGTCTGGCTGAACACTACCAGACCACGGCTGCCGTTTCTGATCAATAACGCACACATTGCGTCACGAATGCAGGTTGGCACTTAGGCATGGGCAGGTCCCTCGATTTCCGGCCGTGGCTCCCTGCAGCTTTCACGGCCCGAGCCTACCGGTCCGATCAAGGCAAAAAACGGGCTCGCCAGTTTCTGCCGGCCGGCCATAAGCATGCGAACTCTGGCTGGGATGCGTTGTCAACCATCAGAGAGCCGGCAGTTGAGTCGCCGAATCGCGACTCCCGAGTCCGTTAAGAGGGGAATCCTAATTGACGGTAGTCGACCCGACGACATGCTCGGCGCTCGTAAACACGTCCATGGCGTTCAGGAAATCTGATATTCGCATTCCGGAATTCAGCATCTGAACAAAATCGGCGGCACTGATGTTCTGGTGCTCGGCGATCTGCAACAGCCTGACGATGGCGCGCTCCACAAGCTGCCGGGCTGGATCTGCCTTTAGGTTGTGCTGCCGAATAATACTCATAATCCTCCTTGCAAGGTCCGCATTTCCCTGGAAAAGCCAAATCGTTCTGAATGCGCGCGGCGGAAGCTCACGGCGTGTCCTGAAGCGACCGTGGCTTCCGATCCAGCCGAGACGCGGCTTCAGGCCGTCTTTTGCTCGTCCACGTCTACGTACTCCGCATCCACGATACCTTCATCCCGCTTGGACTGGCTTCGACTGCCGGGAGGCGGAGTCTTTTGCGCCCCTGAACTGGCGCTGCCGACCGTTGCTTTCTTTGCCTCGGCCGACCTGTACATCTGTTCGGCTAGCTTATGCGACATGTGAGTCAGTCGCTCGCGGCTATGCTCCATCGTTCCCTTGTCGTTCGACTGCAAGGCGCTCTTAGCGTCGGCAAGCGCGTTCTCCACCTCACCTCGTTCGACGTCGCTAATCTGGTCGCCGTGCTCGCCCAGCACCTTCTCGACACTGTAGATCAAGGTGTCGAGCTGATTCTTGGACTCAATGGCCTCGCGCTGTACCTTGTCCTCACCGGCATGCGCTTCGGCCTCCATCGCCATACGCTCAACTTCCTCTTTGCTGAGGCCCGACGATGAAGTGATCGTGATTGTTTGGTCTCTGCTCGTGGCCAGATCCTTGGCATTCACATTGAGGATCCCGTTTGCGTCGATGTCGAAGGTAACCTCGATCTGGGGCACTCCCCGCGACGCCGCCGGAATGCCGGTCAATTGAAATTTTCCCAACGTGCGATTCTGATTTGCCAGCGGACGCTCACCCTGCAAGACATGGACCTCGACAGAACTCTGGTTCTCGGCAGCCGTCGAGAAGATTTCGGTCTTTCGCGTAGGAATGGTGGTGTTGCGCTGGATCATCGCGGTAGCCACCCCCCCGAGAGTTTCGATGGAGAGCGTTAGTGGAGTGACATCGAGCAGAATCATGTCCTTCACTTCACCCTTGAGGACACCGCCCTGGATCGCTGCGCCCACGGCCACGACTTCGTCCGGGTTTACTCCCTTGTTGCCCTCTTTGCCGAACAGTTCCTTTACCAATCGCTGAATGCGAGGCATGCGCGTCTGTCCGCCCACCAACACGACCTCGTTGATCTTGCTGAGATCAACTTCCGCGTCCTTCATGCATTGCTTGGAGGGAGGCACCGACCTCTGAATGAGATCCTCCACCATCGCCTCCAGTTTGGCCCGCGTCAGCTTCTTCACCAGGTGCTTCGGCCCGTTGGCATCGGCGGTAATGAATGGAAGATTGATCTCCGTCTCCATGGTGGTGGAGAGCTCAATTTTGGCGCGCTCGGCAGCATCGCGCAGACGCTGCAAGGCCATCTCGTTGCCCTTGGCGCGCAAATCGAGACCTTCGTCTTTCTTGAATTCGTCAATCAGCCAGTCGACCACCCGCTGGTCGAGGTTGTCGCCTCCGAGATGGGTGTCGCCGTTGGTCGACTTCACCTCAACCAGGCCGTCCCCCACCTCGAGAATCGAGATGTCGAAGGTGCCACCACCGAAGTCGTAGACGGCGATGGTCTCGTTTTTCTTCTTGTCGAGCCCATACGCCATGGCCGCCGCCGTGGGTTCGTTGATGATGCGCTTGACCTCGAGTCCGGCGATCTTGCCTGCATCCTTTGTTGCCTGTCGTTGCGCGTCGTTGAAATACGCTGGGACGGTGATGACCGCGTCCGTGACCTTTTCGCCCAAGTAATCTTCCGCCGCCTTTTTCAGCTTTTGCAGAATCAGGGCTGAGACTTCCGGTGGGGTGTATCGTTTGCCCTCCGCCAGGATCACGACATGGTCAGCTTCCGGGTCCACTTTGAAGGGCACCATCTTCAGTTCTTCTTTGACTTCATCGTAACGGCGGCCCATGAACCGCTTGATGGAAAATATGGTGTTTCCGGGATTGGTGATCGCCTGGCGCTTGGCAACCTGGCCGACCAGTCGCTCGCCCGAGTTCGTGTAAGCGACCACCGATGGCGTCGTGCGACCGCCTTCTTCATTCGGTATCACTTTAGCCTCACCCGCTTCAATGACAGCAACCACCGAGTTGGTGGTGCCGAGATCGATCCCTATAATCTTCGCCATTTTCCTTGGCCTCCCTTGATTGATGAAGCATGCCTCGCCTGATGACTGGTTGGTTTACTCTCGTGACCGGCCTAGGTGTTCTCTCGATTGCGTACGATCGCAAGTGCTCAGCATGCCTAACGCTACCGGGCGCACAGGCCTGTGTCTGATCATTAGTGCTCACAGAGTGGAAAGCGTCGCGCACAGCGACCGAGTCATTCTTGCTTGCCACCGGGGAGATCCTTGCCGCAGGCCTGGTAGCTCCTCAGGCCTCCGGGAGATAGTGGCGATCTGCTCCCTACGGCGCGGTCGGTTCACTGCTTGCCGTTCTCGCTCCGACTGAAATGTGTTCCATCTTGCACAGAACCTCCGTTTCCTGCTGTCTAAGATAGGGTGTTCGATCAAGCACCTGTTCCAGGCGAAAACCAAGGCGATCCGGGGGCACAGGATGGCGAGACTGACAGCAGATCGGTTTGAGAAACGGGACTCGGTTGACGAGACCATTCGCGATCTTGAGGACAGCGGCTACCCTGTGGATGGAGCAGTGACACAGGTCATCCCCGAAGCCGATGGTGCCTCCGCGACGACCCGCGGGCGGATTACGGACCCAGGGCCACTCGAGAAAGCGCACGGAAGCTGCGCTACTCCAAGCCAGGATAAAAAGCGCGAGCGCTGCCGGCGTAGCAAACCAACCAGTTAAATCCGCAGACATGGACCAGGCAGTGAAAGGCTCGAAGCTCCGGATTGGATTGCGGCCGGTCCCGATGGTCAAAAAAGAGGTTGGCTGGGTTGAAAATCCGGCTCGCTGCGTTCGCAATCTCGAGGCCTGGGCGTCCCCTGCGAAGCGCCTCCGCCCCTGGTTCGACGATCCACGGAAAACGGCGGGCAGAGTAACCCTAAAGGCCAACAGACAAAGCTGGCAGCTGGCCTGATTGGCGATGGCAAGGCTTTCGGAGTGAGCCAAGGGAACACGGAAGCTCACGCAGAACCGTCGGGTGGAGTCATGGTTTTCGTTGCGAATCCGCCCTGGGCACTGGCGCTGCGGACTGAATTGAACTTCGGATGCAAGTACGCGGAGCTTGCGTCTCCGCCCGAACGCGCTTGTTCCGGGGATCTCGCGTTCGTCGAACCCGACAGCGATCCTGCCTCGAGGGTTACTGCCCTCGCGTCAATCGCCGGCCTTGCTGCCCAGGTGCAGAACCTCATCCAACAGTCTCCGGAGCTCCTGGAAGCTGTGGATGACATAGTCTGCACCGCTGCTGATGAGGCGGGCCTCGTCAAACGAAGTGGTGATAGCAACGACATGGCACCCAGCGGCTTTGCCGGCAACCACTCCATGGAGGGAATCTTCAATGACGAGACACTCCTTCGAATCGGCCCCTAGCCCGCGCACCGCGTTCCGGAAAATCTCAGGGTCCGGCTTGGGACACGAGAATCCTGACGCATCCACGATGAAATCGAAGCTGTCGCTGAGACCAAGCAAGGCCATAGCCGCCTGCCGGTTTCTGGGCGTCGCAGAGGTGGCGAGTGCAATCGGAAACTTGCTCTTGGCCCATTTCACGAACTCCCCGGCCCCTGGTATGGGCACCGCAAGATGTTCCACGGCTTCAAACTCCAAATGCTTGCAGCGTAGCAGTTCGCCAACCTCGATATTCGCCTCAGAAATGGAAGGGACCACTTCGTTCATCATGGTCTCGTCTGGCCTTCCTTTGTACTTCTCATAGATCGCTTCGGGCAGCGTAACTCCATATCGGGCAAATGCGCGCTGCTTGGCAAGCTTGTGCGCCGGCTCCGAATCGATCAGTACACCATCCATGTCGAAAATGATGGCCGAGAGGTTCATACGGACTGAAGTTCGTCAACTCCCTGAATGCTGCAAATGTTCGGCGGACAGCGACGACGGCCAACCGGGATTCGGCGACTGGTTTGCCGAATGCCTAGAAGCGACTGCCCACAATCATGGCGACACATTGAGCTGGTTCGTGGCCGCGACGCGTCCGTACCAAAGACCGGAATCCTTCACCGTGCGCTTTTGGTCGCGGAAGTCGACATAAGTAAGACCGTAGCGTTGGCTGTAGCCGTCGGCCCACTCGAAATTGTCGAGCAGGCTCCAGGCGTGAAAGGCACGGACATTCGCTCCGTCCGCGATGGCGCGCGCCAGCTCCGCCAGTTCCTGTCGGAAGAAGTCGATCCGGCGTATGTCGGGAACGCGTCCACCATCCTTCTCGTAGGGAGCGTCCAGATAGCCGCACCCGCTCTCGGTGATTTCAATGATTGGCCGGTTATACTCACGCGTGATCTGCATCACGAGGTCGTAGATGCCGCGGGGCCATATCTCAAGGCCCCCATCGGTAAGCTGCCCTTCGGCAGGCATCACGGCACTGGTTTGAGTGTGGCGATCGGGACCGCCCGCCGTATCCTCGATCTCAGTGCCGAAACTGCCATTGTTGCCTGGAGGAAACGCGCTACTGGCGTCGGACACGATCCGGCGCGTGTAGTAGTGGAAGCCGATCCAGTCTAGCGGCACCTTCATAATCTGCTCATCGCCGGGACGGAACCCCATCTCCCCGTACGGGGTTTCGCCAGCAAATGCTTTCGGATAACTGCCGTGCATCGCGGTCTCCAGAAAATAAACATTGTGCATCGCGTGATAACGTGCGGCGGCGGCGCGATCTCGTTCACTGTCGGTTTTCGGGTAGGCAGGAGCCATGCCATAGGCACTGCCGACGCTGGCCTTTGAGGATGCGCCCTTGAGGGCGCGGAAGGCTTCACCCTGGGCGAGGTTGACCGTGTGCGCCGCCTTCAGAAAATCGCTGTAGTTAGCCCGGCCAGGAGGGAAAACACCGACTCCATAACCGAGATTCGTAAAAGACCAGGGCATATTGAAAGGTGCCCAGACGGTGATACGGTCCCCGAGGCTGCGGCCCAGGATTCCAGCGTAATCGGCGAAGTAACCGGCGAGGTCGCGATTGGGCCAGCCGCCGCGGTCCTCGAGTGCTTGCGGCAGGTCCCAGTGGTACAGCGTGCAGAAGGGACGAATGCCGGCTTCAAGAAGGGTATCGACGAGCCGACTGTAATGATCAAGACCTTTCTGGTTGGCCGCGCCTGTCCCGCTAGGCTGTATGCGCGGCCATGCGATCGAGAAGCGGTAACTTTTCTGGTTTAGGGTCTTCAAAATGGCGATGTCTTGTGAGTAGAGATGGTACTGATCGCAGGCAACGTCGCCAGTCGCGCCGCCTTTCACTTTGCCGACAGTGTGCGAAAAGCGGTCCCATATGGATTCTCCTTTTCCGTCCTCGCTCCATGCGCCCTCCACCTGGTACGAGGCCGTCGCCATACCCCAGAGGAATCCGTCAGGAAAGCGCGCACCCGATATATCGCGTTCGCGCGATCCGGGCAGCGATGACACCGACGGTGAGGGCAACGTGAAACCTCGCTGCGCGAGCAGCGACCTACTGCCCAACATGAGTGAGTTGGCAAGAAACCTGCGCCGATCCATCCGCCGCACCTCCATGGGTCAGAGACGGCGACGAAGGCGCAACCTGCATCCGCCGCCAACATTCACAGCGGAGTCACCGCCCTGTGGGTATCTAATAATACTTTAGCCCATGTTGCACAGCGCTTGCCCGGTTCTTCGGCCGCGGCCAGTAGCGTCGCATCGACTCCCGCAGACTCCATCCCAGTCCGATTACCGGCATTCCGGATGGCAAAACGGACCGTGTCCTTCGCCTCTGGGCGGGCGGGTTGGTTCAGTTCCCGCCACGGCAATTTCTTTGCTCATCCGGCGACGCAATAAATGAAGAAAATGAGCGCTTGGACGGATGTTGCGAACAGAAGAATTCAGCCAGGCAAAAATATCAGGGCCTGTCTGAGACCGTCCAGGATGGCTGGGGCGCCCTGCGCGAAAGAAGTATCGTGAACTCCGCCGCGCCGCTTCGATAGAAGCGCGCGTAGGATAAATCTACCAGGGACGCAGGAGGAGCGATGAAGACAGAAAGAGTTGATCGAGAGGACACCCAGCCTTTCACGCCGGGCTCGACGCCAATCACCCGTCGCAGTCTGCTTCAATCCGCCGCTGCGGTGGCGTGTGCCTCTGTCTTGCCTCCGGGATTCGCCGGCTTGGAATTCGCGGTGTCCCATCTCCCTGGGGCCAAGACCGATTCCTCGGAATCGCAAGCCGCCGCAAACAATCCACCCTGGTACGGGTTCAATCTGCTCGAGTATTTCTCAACCGATTCGGACTGGATGAAGTATTTTCCTTACAACAACGACGGGATGTTCCTCGAGGACGACTTTCGCTGGATACGGGACTGGGGTTTCAACTGGGTACGCTTGCCCATGGATTATCGATTCTGGACAGCTGCTGACCTGTTGACCATCCACGAAAAGCAGATCGAGCCGATCGATCGAGCCATCCACATGGGAGAGAAATACGGAATTCACGTCAACCTTTGTCTCCACCGCGCGCCGGGCCTATGCATTCTTGACACGATGGACGAAAAACTGACGGGCATTGCGATCACCAAGGAAAAGACGGACGTATTTACCGATCCGCAAACGCTCGCGGCCTTCGTCAAGCAGTGGACCTTTTTCGCCGACCGCTACCGAGGCATCGCGAACCGTCGGCTCAGTTTCAACCTCGTCAACGAGCCCATCGTTCTGCCCAATTCGGCCGAACGGGCAGAACTCCAGCATCGCGGTGCCGTTCAAACCGCGGACTTGTTCGAAACCGAGCGACTGCAACGCCACGCGACGGACTACACCCGTGTGGCCAAAGCGGCAGCGGATGCAATTCGAAAACAGGACCCGGAACGTATGGTGATCGCCGATGGCTATCCGGGAGCCGGCTCACCGATTCCGGATCTGGTCGGCACCGGCCTGATGCAAAGCGGTCACACCTACAGCCCGATTCAACTCACCCATCACCGATGCGAATGGGCACGGGGCATACTGACCGGCGCGGAGCCGGTGCCGGGCTGGCCGCTACAGGACGGCAAAGGCAATGTCATTTGCGACCGCCAGACGCTCGCCAAGCTCTTTCATCCCTGGGCCGAGCTTTCCGCCCGCGGGACTCCCATTCATTTCGGCGAGATGGGCTGCTACAAGCACACTCCGCCGGAGGTTGTGCTGGCATGGTTCAACGATACCTGCGACGTTCTCGGCGAATTGCATTCCGGCTGGGCGTTGTGGAACTTTCGCGGACCGTTTGGCGTGCTCGACACGGAACGCCCGGGGACGAAGTTCGAGAACTGGCAAGGACACCAGCTCGATCGCCCCCTGCTCACACTCTTGCAGAGGAAAATGAAGGCATAGTCGATTGCCTCCAACCCATCCGGCCCGTGCTGGTGTTACGAAGGGAGTCCGTCCGATGAAGCTGCGGTCTTGCTATTGCCTCTTCCCGGTGCTGTTTTGCGCTATCTCATTCGCCCAGGAGGCGACGAATCCGCAATTCCGCCTCCTGCATGTGGACGCCGGAAAGGTGACGGGTACGATCCGTTCGTTCCAGGGGCTGAACGGGCCGCCCAGTCCTCTGATGGCGGGGTTGCCTAGCCTTGTCCCGCAATACAAAAGCCTGCGCGTCAACCAGGTGCGGACCCATGATTTCATGGGTCCGACCGAAATCGACTCACAATTCGACGCCGGCAACGGGTCGCTCACCTGGCTCATTCCAGATTCCGTCGAGCGAGCCGGGGTGGTGAAGGCGGGCAACGCCAGCATCCTCTTTCCCAACCGGGGTGCCGACCCTGAACTACCGGAGAGCTACTCTTTTGGCCCCACCGACAGAGTTCTCGCTGCCATTCGCGCCAGCGGCGCGGAAATCTATTACCGCATCGGCCGCAGCTGGGGAGCCAATATCAATCCGCCGGAGGATTTTGCCAAGTTTTCGAGCGTGGTGAAACACATCGCCATGCATTACAACCAGGGATGGGCAAACGGCTTTGACTACGGCATCCGCTATTGGGAGTTCTGGAACGAGCCCGACGGCCTGTTCTGGTCTGGTACACCGGAACAATTTTACTCGTTGTATGAGAAGACAGCCCGGGCCTTGAAATCGGTGGACCCCGCACTTAAGGTGGGCGGCGATGGCAAGGCGTTCCCGTATGACGACGGACCGTATCGTGAAGGATTCATCGACTACTGTGCCAAGCACAAGCTGCCACTCGATTTTTACTCCTGGCACACCTATGCCGATTTTTCCGCCGATCCTTATGATGCGGTTCGCCTCGCCAAGCAGATTCGCGACATCCTCGATGCCCACGGTTTTCCCGGGGCGGAGAGCATTCTTTCCGAGTGGAACTTGAGCCCGGACTTTACGGACTACGCGAAGGCCACCCTTCAAGGTGTGGACAACGCCGCCTACATCGGCGCAGTGCTCAGCTATTTTCAGGATGCTCCCATTAATCACGCTCAGTTCTATCGCGGCGACGCAGCGTGGATGGGGCTATTCGACCGGCAAGGGCAGTATTTCAAGACGGCGCATGCGTTCGAGGCCATGGGAAAGATGTTGGACACGCCGCAGCGGCTTTCCGTCATCGGTACCGACACTTTTGGTTTCGCAGCGATTGCCGGCCGTTCCTCCGATGGCAACACTGTCCAGGTCCTCATCAGCAATTACGCGATTCCTGCCAACTTCAAGCCCCACATTATGCAAATGCCTCCGGAATTGGTGAAAGAGTCGCCCCCGCAACCTGACTTTTCGAAATTCAAGCTCCTGCCGCCCCGCACTGACATTCCTAACCGCAAGATCGCGGGCTACGATCTTACGATCGACAACCTGCCGTGGAGCAAGCAGGGATTCAGCGTGAAGCGCTACCGGATCAGCGAGACCGAAAATCTGGACCTGGTCGAGGAAAAGACCGGCAAGGGAAACCGGTTTACCCTATCGAATCCTCTCGCTCCCGACGCCGTCGAAATGATTGTTCTTCGGCGCCAGTGACCGGTCGGCAGAATCAACCACATTCGTCCCGCTGACCTTGCACTCGCTCGGGCACGATGCGGCCAGTGAAAGTCGAGTCAGGCCTCCGGCCTGCCGCTTGTTGGCTGCCTCCTTGATCGCTAACTCTGTGATCCCTAGGTCGCCATCGTGGGGACTGCGTAAACGCGTTGTACTCGCTGTTCGGGATGGGGCGGCACGACTACGGCGTAATGGCCGCACGCTACCCGATGGAATTCTTCCACGACCTGGTGGCGTATGTGGTGATGGTGAGTATTCTGTTCCTCTTCGACCGTCACGTGCGGGCCGTGCAACTCGAATCAAAGCCGGCCCAGGCGACTGGAGAATCTTGGTTGGGAGGATGCCTGATGAAATGGTTACCTCCCCCACAGCCGCCTCGATCGTAGCCGCCCCCCTGTGCCGAAGGCGAGAACCTGTATTGGGGCAGGCATCGGAACCCAGCCCGGAACGGAAGCCACTGGGCGCACCGGCCACCAACTTCTGTTCTGTGGTCGCCGGATGTGCAACGCGGGAAGTTCCTTGAGGCCGTGCTTTCCTGTTCAGCCCGTGGTGTACTCTGGTTTCTTGCGCCACACGTCTATGCATCAGCTTCCCAAGAGTCCGTGGCAGGAAGGCGATTCAAAAGCACGCTTCGAGGCTGAAGATATAAAGCCCGCGCACGTCTGGCTGATGGCTTTTGGCGTTGGGGCCATCGTGGCCAACATCTACTACATCCAGCCGCTGCTCTCCGCCATCGCAGCAACCTTCCACATGTCCGTGCCCCGGGTGGGAATCGTCGCCATGTTAACGCAGCTTGGCGCGGCGTTCGGAATGCTGTTTTTCGTTCCCTTGGGGGATACCAAAGAGCGGCGAAACCTGATTGTGAGCCTGATCCTCGGTGAGTCTGTGTGCTTGGCCCTGATGGCGGGCGCGCAGAATTTCGCGTGGCTCGCGCTCGCGAGCTTTGGCATAGGGCTTACGGCATCGACGGTTCACATCATCGTTCCCTTTGCCGCTCACCTTGCCTCCCCCATCCGTCGTGGAGCGGCTGTGGGAGCCGTTCTATCCGGATTGCTATTTGGGATTCTGTTGGCACGCATCTTCAGTGGCCTGCTTGGCGCGTGGATGGGGTGGCGAGCAATCTACTGGCTGGCGTCGGTGCTGATGCTGGCGCTCGCCGGCCTGATCCGCGCCGGCCTGCCTGCGAGCAAGCCAGACCTGAAGCTTTCCTGGCCCAGTCTGATCGCCTCGACTGCGGCTCTTATTCGCACGCAACCGGTGCTCCGAGACGCGGCCCTTCTCAGCGCCATCCTCTTCTGCGCTTTCAGCGCCTTCTGGACGACTCTGGTTTTCTTCTTGCAAACGCCACCGTATCATTATGGTAGCGGCGTTGCTGGTCTGTTCGGTCTGGTGGGGGTTGCCGGCGCCATTTGTGCCCCGTTTGTCGGTCGCTTCGCAGACCGCTATGGCGCTCGGCGGAACCTCCTTGTCTCGCTGTTGGTAACTCTGATTTCTTTCGTGGTCCTATACCTGTTCGGAAGAAACATCAGCGGGTTGATTGCTGGAGTTGTCCTGCTCGACATTGGCGTGCAGTCCGGACACGTCTCGAACCAGACGCGAATTTATGGCCTTCTGCCGGCAGCCCGAAGCCGGCTGAACATGGTCTACATGATCTGCTTTTTCATCGGCGGAGCCATGGGTTCATATGCCGCATCCGTGCTCTGGCAGCGCTTTGCCTGGGCCGGAGTCTGCGGCCTCGGATGCGTTCTTCTGATGTTGGGCTGCGTTGTTTATGTGACTGCTCGAGAGAAGGACCAGGCGCCCCATGCCAGGGGAGAGGCAGAGTTGTTGCAAGAATGGCCAGCGGGCCCGGAAAGCTGAACGCCCGCCCTCGGCATCCTCGGGAAAGACCCGCGAGCCGCCGGCCATTCCGCGCCCAATAGGAGCCGTGTTCGGTGCGCCATACCGCCTCGCAATTGGCCCGTCAGGCGTTCTGCACATGCGGCGGCCCACTGCTGGCGCATCTCTGTTTCGTGTTCCGATATAAAATCACGTGGTTCGCGAATGAATGTAAAGCGCGGATCCCGACACTCCGATGACCTGGCGATGGCCAATGATGTGCTGCCGGATCTTGCGCAACCAATCTGATCCTGCCTGAAGGAGTTTTCCATGCGCCCTATCGTGATGCTTGTCGGTTGTGCCGCGCTCAGCCTGACCGCGCTCAACGCGCAACCCGCGTTTGTTTTGCATAACGCCACCCTCATCGACGGTACAGGGGGCGCCGCTCGAGAGCACGTCGACATCGTAGTGCGCGGCCGCTTGATTGAGAGCGTTGCACCTGCCTCCACGGAAAAACACGTCGGCGAGCGGGTGATCGACTGCACTGGCGAGACCATCATCCCCGGTCTCATCAGCGCGCACTCACATCTGGGTGTGCTCGAGAATAACGCCCGGAATGCTAGCGACGCCTATAATCTGCCGAATATCACCGCGGCCTTAAACCAGTTCGAGCGTTACGGCGTGACGACGATTGTTTCGCTCGGCTTGAATCGGGATCTGGTGTATTCGCTCCGTGACCAGCAGCGGGCCGGAACGCTGGGCGGAGCGACCATTCTTACCGCCGGCCGGGGAATTGGGGTTCAAAATGGGGCGCCGGCGCTGCCTGCGGCGCCGGACCAGGTGGATCGCCCGGCAACAGCGGCCGAAGCTCGCCGTGAGGTTGATGCATTCGCAGCCCATCATGCCGACATCGTCAAAATCTGGGTTGACCCTCTGCATGGCAAGGCACCGGAGATGGACAACGCGATCTACACCGCGATCATCGACCAGGCGCACAAGGATCGACTGCCGGTTGCCGCACATATCTATACGCTGGACGATGCGCGCCAGCTAGTAAACGACGGTATCGATGTTCTCGCACATTCGGTTCGCGACAGGCCGGTTGACGAAGGTTTTGTGCAGTCTGTGCTTGAGCATCACACCTGGTACATTCCTACACTCGCGCTGGATGAGGCTTTCTACATCTATGCCACCGATCCCGCGATTATGAACAGCGATTTCTTTCGGCAAGCAGCCGGTTCGCAGCTGCTCGCCAATCTTCAGTCCTCTGATTATGCTGCGAAAGCTCGTGCCAGCGCCGACACGAAGCAGCATGAACAGGACGAGTCGATTGCTCGCCAGAATCTTAAGACTCTCTACGACGCCGGCGTACATATCGTCTCGGGCACAGATTCTGGCGCCTCGCCTGGTCGCATCCCCGGCTTTTCGGAGCATCGCGAACTTGAGGATCTGGTCGCCGCCGGCCTCACGCCGCTGCAAGCAATCACGGATGCGACCGGAAGCACGGGGCAGTTTATCCATACCCTTGAACCCAGCCTCAACGTCGGCCTTGTTGCCCCCGGCTACTCTGCCGATCTCATTGTTCTTGCGGCGGATCCGCTCGCAGACATCCGCAATACGCGCAAGATGGTGGCAATTTATCACCAAGGCAATCTTGTAAAAAACCCGGCGCCGCGGAACTAGAGCCACCCCGAGGGAATTACAGCCCTCGCCCCCTTTCCGCCTGTCGAAGGAGTGTGCGATGCGATGGTGAAACCTTCGTAACTTTCCTTCCCTGCCCCTTAGACGTTCCAATGGAATGGACTCTCCACATTGGACTCTACCGGTGAATACTCTGGGCTTGTGTTTGGTTGTCGAACTGGGGCTGGCCTTCGGACTCGCAGCCCTATTTTGGCCCATTAAATTCATGCCCATCTTTGAGATCCTGATGTTTCCTTGGACAGCAACCTGTCGCGGCATTCGGGCCAACGGAATTGCTGCGATTGGCTTGTCAGTACTGCTTCTCGTTATGCGACTCACTGGCAATCGCTGACAGATCGACTTTACCCGCGGCGTTTCTTGGCACAACGAAGGCATGTTGCTGTCTCGTTTTTCTCCACCCAATTTCGCCCGACGCACCCGAACGATGGCATGAGGTGCTGTCTCGAGCGCTTTGTGCTCATCGCCATCGAAAACTCAGGTGCCGTGGAGTTGGCTGGGAACTTGGTCGCCAAGGCCGGACCGAGGTCCGGGCCAGGGGCAGGAAGGGGAGTTCCTCGAAGAGGACTTGGACGAAGATGCCGACACTTACAGCGGACACTGCCGCCCCAAGTCTTTCTTGAGCGAAGCCTCGAGGGGAGGCCCGGCGTCTCGTTCCCGCAAAGTTGTACTTTCACTCGCTTGTGATCTCGAATAGCTTGCCCATGTCTTCCTAGATATATTGCGACGATTTGACAGTACTCGCGACCTTTTCCTAGACTGTGACGTTGGAAACGCGTCCCGGGGGCTGACGTGGAGATCGATACCGGTCAAGCAAGTTTGACCGCGGGGTCCCGGCATACGAATTGTGCGTCCATTTGCTGCTGCCTGTGTCGGTCAGCACAGTTCACAACCCATCGAAGTTCCGGAGAGAGGTTCCTGGGCCGTCTTCAATCTTAGCGCCCGGTCAAGATCAGCCAGAAGCTGAGCCAGACTCGGCAACGGCTCAGGAGTTCGCAGAGACCATGGCAGCCTGCTCGCAGCCCTTTTCCGCGCCCGATTTCCGCCTCTTGTTCGAGTCTGCTCCCGGGTTGTATCTGGTCCTTACTCCCGACTTGACCATCGTGGCCGTCAGCGAAGCCTATTTAACCGCCACCATGACGAGCCGGGAAAAGATTCTGGGCCGCCAACTCTTCGAAGTGTTCCCCGATAATCCGGACGATCCCGGCGCCAGCGGTGTTCGCAATCTTAGGGATTCGCTGAATCGAGTGCTGCGAAATCGTGCACAGGATTCGATGCCGATCCAGAAGTATGATATTCAACGGCCGCAGACAAAAGGAGGCGGATTCGAGGAAAGATACTGGAGCCCGGTCAATTCGCCAGTGCTTGGGCAGGATGGGCAGATCGTTTACATCATTCATCGGGTCGAGGACGTTACCGAGTTTATCCGCCTCAAGCAGTCGGGAAGCGAGGAGAAGAAACAAGCGGAACAGCTCCGCGCCCGTGCCGACACAATGGAAGCCGAGGTCTTTTGTCGTCGCCATCAACTGGAAGAAGCGAATCGCCAGAGGTTGGAGGCAGTTGGCAGGCTTGCGGGTGGAGTGGCTCACGACTTTAATAACCTTCTGGCCATCGTGAGCGCTTGCACGGAGCTGTTGGCGAGCCACGTGGATGCAAGACCCGGATCTGCGGATTGCCTGTCGAATATCCGCAAGGCCGTCGATCGCGGCGCCCAGTTGACCCGCCAACTGCTGGCCTTTACTCGGCAGCAGACCACTCAGCCATACGTCTTCGATTGGAACGAACGGTTGCGGGATATCGGCAAACTTCTCCGCCCCCTGATGGGCGACGAGGTGGAGATCGTTTTCATTCCCGTCTCCGGTTCCGCGCCCATCGAAGCCGACCCGGGCCAGATCGACCAGGTGATTGTGAACCTGGCGTTGAACGCACGCGACGCCATGCCCCGCGGTGGCAAATTCATTCTGGAAACCAGCGCAGCAGAACTGGACGAAAACTTCGCCGGCCTTCAGAAACCGATCAAGGCCGGGAGATATTTCGTTCTTGCGGTTAGCGACACCGGTATCGGCATGGATGGCGCAACGCTTTCCCGCATCTACGAGCCCTATTTCACGACCAAGGAATTCGGCAGAGGCACCGGTCTTGGGCTGGCCACCGTTTATGGCATAGTCAAGCAGAGTGAAGGGCATATCTGGGCCTATAGCGAGCCCGATCGCGGAACAACATTTAAGATCTATTTCCCCAGCGCCGAATACAAAACTGGTTTCATCCCCACACCGGAGGTAGAGATCGTCGCCCCCAAACGCCAGGGGACGACCATTCTCCTGGTGGAAGACGAAGAGACCATGCGTCAACTCACGCGCCAGTTGCTCGAAGCACATGGACATACGGTCATTGAGGCTCCGGACGGCAAGTCGGCGCTGCAGCGGGTGGAGGCTTATCCAGACCGCATTGATCTGCTGCTGACCGATGTGGTGATGCGCGGCCTGAGTGGACCGGAACTGGCTACACAATTGAACCAATCCCATCCCGGCCTAAGGGTCATTTACATGTCGGGCTACACCGCTGAACTAATCACCCAGCAGGAAATGATGAAACCGGGCTTTACTCTGCTGGAAAAGCCTTTCACCCGCAGCGCGCTGCTCAACACGATCCACAACGTCCTCGGATAACCCTGCAACCGGCTGGTACTCCGAACAGTTCTGCGCTACATAAGCCCCATGGTGATCCGCCACTGTGGGTGGTGCTGTAGAAGTAGGCCATTAGGCCAGAACCGTCCGCTTCCTAATTGTCTGCGAATATGGGCGGCTTCCCGCAAATTGAGTGCGAATGTTGGCACACTATTTGCGAATGGATTTTGGGATTGGAGAGAGCCCAGAGGTCATATATCACCTAAGAACATGTTTCCGAGTGAAGCGCAACGGCTCATTGCACTCCCGATTTCGAAGGTGGGTTGCCCTCGCACAATACTCGCTGCAATTTGCAGAGAATCATTCATGAGTTTCTGACATCGCAGGGATCACTTGACATCGAGAGCGTCTAAGGCGCGCTTCGCAACATCCAAGGGCAAGGGCGCATACCCTAAAGCGGAGCACTTCTTTTGGCCAGAGGTCAGCATCCAGCGTATGAGGTCCAGTAGGACCTCGCTCGTACTGTTGGTTTTCACCTGTTCAGGCAGCAGCAGCCATGTATAGGTTGCGATTGGATAGGCATCCTTGGAGGTCGGGTCGGTAATCGATACACGAAAATCCTGGGAACTGGCGCCGCTGGATGCGGCGGCGGTCACGCTCGAAATGCTCGCCCTGATAAACCGTCCGGCAGAGTTTCTGACCGCGCCAAACCTGAGTTCGTGTTGGATCGCATAGATGAATTCAACGTACCCGATGGAGTTTGGCGTTCGTTGCACGGTAGAAGCAACGCCCTCGTTACGTTCTGCTTCAACGCCTACGGGCCATTGAACGGTCGCGCCGGCGCCGACTGCGACTTTCCACTGGGGACTGATTTTCGACAAATACTCGGTCCAAACAAAGCTGGTGCCGCTTCCGTCAGACCGGTGAACCACTATGATCTCGGCATCTGGCAAGGCCGCTCCCCGGTTTGACATGGTGAGCTGCGGATCATTCCATTTCCTGATCTTTCCGAGGAAAATCCCGGACAGGGTTTCGGGCGTAAAGTTGAGGTTCTGGCGGAGACCCTTTACGTTGTAGATCGGAACAACCGCACCGAGGACCGATGGAACATGGATGTAGCGCTGATGTGCTTCCGACATGGCCTCGTCTGACAATGGCATCTCCGAAGCGGCAAAGTCTACCTTGCGTTCCCGCAACTGCTGGATTCCCTCCTCAGAGCCGACCGCATCGTAGCTGATGTGCACATCGGGGTGATCGTCCTGGAATAGCTCGAGCCACTGCTGATACAGAGGCGAGGGAAAAGTGGCACCGGCACCCCGCAAGGTTCCCTTGCTTTTCACTTCCATGCTTGAGCCAGGTGGCGCTAGCTGACCCTCCTCCTTTATGGCCCTGAGCAACCGATTCACAAGCTGATGGGCAAGATCATCTGCAACCCCGTTCCATGGGAACTTGCCGGGTGTAACGAGATACGACCACAGTGTTTCGTTCCTCTTGCCAATCACCTCCACTGACAAGTATCCCTCGAACACGGCCTGACCGAGACTATGGGAACGGGGACTAAGGGAAACATGACCTGTTACCCAGATCCGACCCGTTGCTCGGACCAGCGCGTCCGCATCCTTTAGGTCCGAGACGACCTGAACGTCGCGACTTCTTCGCAAGCGCCTGACCAACTGCTCACGTATTTGGGCCGCACCCGTGTCTGTCCCGAGCGAATTTATGTATAACCTGTTTACTTGGGAGAGCCGTTCGGCAGTTTGACCATAACTGCCTATAACGGCCGCCGGCACCAGCAATGACAGAGCACACAGCCTCGACCCGAACTTGAAAATCCAATTCAAAAGCGGATCCTTTCGCGAAGCGGAGTTCCATTCTATGTCACGATTATTACATTTTGGTTGCTAGACCTCTCGCCCTCTTGCCGGCTAGGGCTGATCGCGATGTTGTTGAAGACAAATGCGCACCAATTGACTGCGCGTCCGGACGCCCGTCTTCGAGAAGAGTTGCTGAAGTGTAGCTTGGAGCGAGCTCTCCGATACTCCGATTTGCGCCGCAATCTCTTTACTCGCAAGCCAATCTCGAACACACAGGAGAGTACCTACCTTTCTCGTTCGGTGAAGGGCCGTGTTCGATTTTCCTCTTGGGTTCCGACTGGAGTCCTGAGAGCGGTTTGCAGTTGGTCCTGGTTCCGACACACCTTGAAAGCCATCACGTCACGAATTGTCTGTGCCAGCAATCAGCGGGTGAAGCCCTTGGGCTTACGGCACATGCACGTTCACAGCTTGCCTCGTCCACGACCGTTGAGCTTTGTGCCTTCGCGAATTGCCTTCTCTCGTCACACTTTGCACAGAAGAAGGCAGATTCTGCTTTCGTTTTCCGGAACGAGTGTCGGACAGCCAAATTTGGCTGGCGCAGGGGGTCCGTCGCTGAGACGCCGTTTTTAGGAAATTGCCCGAACGAATAAGCTTTCACCCGAAAGGTTGCCCCTATCTAAGAAATAGGGAAATAGGGTTCACGGTTTGAGAAACGTCGTATGGGTAACCATCAGAGCCTTCGGACCCGGCGAAGACAGGAGTCAAAATGTCCGCCGCCTTCGTCAGCTTGATGGTCATCGTGGACGGAGCCTTGGTCGCGAGCGCGCCTTCCCCCCCTTTTGCCACGATAGCGCCCGCCGGTAACTGTAAGTAGACGAAGTGCCGGTGTGTTTTGTTGGTTGGAGTGCGTCAAGAAATCGGGGGTCGCCTTCCTGACGCACTCGCAGTACTGACAATGACGAACTCCTCCCGTCATAGTGTCAGCCGCTGTCCCGCTCACCAATCAAGCAGCCTTGATTTGCGTTCCATGCTCTTCAAGGTGTGCCTTGGCTGCTTCTGCAGCATGGTGAATTGCATGCTCGTGGTGGCCGCGGGCCAGGTGCGCATGATGCCCTGCCGCCTCGTACTTTCCAGCTTCGTGGTGCTTGGCGGCTTCCCTGTGATGACGGGCTGCCTGTTCGTGGTGCTCCGCTGCCTTGTGATGATGGTCGACTGCGTTCTTTGACATGGGAATCTCCTTCTGGGCTTCCAGAGCCGCTGCGGATGCTAGCAGGCGAATGTAACGGAATGATTAAACTTCAGGGACGGATTTAACCAAGCCGTAACGACACAATGCTAGATTCTTCGAACACTCGGGGAGTCGTACAAATCTTTCAACCCTTATTTGAGGAGAATCGCATGCTCGTCGAAGTTTCGAGAAGAGGCGAACTTTACAGTCCGCTGACAAAAGCCTTTATTGCAATCGCAATCGGCACACTCGTCGCTGCCATGCCAGCCACTGCGCAAAATTCGAAGGATGATCACGGCAGATTTCCCGTCTTCTTTCCCGGCAACCTCGTGGTAAGCCGCAGTGTGTACGACGACAATCCCAACAACGTTCAGGTTGGCGAAATCCTGCCTCCAAACTGCGCAGCCACCCAAGGTGGATGCGCCGGGCCAAGCGGCGCTCCTAACAACGGCACCTATCCCTACGTCTGGAACGACAACCTGTACGATGGCAGCTTCGGGATCACTTCGAAAATCTACCTCGATCAGATGTTTCCCTTCGGCTTTGTGATTAACAGCTTGGAGGTTCCCAACAGCTCGCAGCGCGGAATCCATGGCGGCAGCGATCAGATGGTCACGAGTTTCAGTTCAAAGTCTGAGCTAGCGCTGAACCTCTCGACCGACCATCAGTATTTAACCTTTTCCGGCTATGTCGCGCCCATCGATCAGATCGACGTATCGAATTCCAACACTCCAGGCGCGGTCGATCCGACCAATCCGGTTGGAGAAAACGTCTATCGTGCCGAGGCCCAGGTCGATCGCTTCGGTCGATTCCAGTTCACGGAAACCAATTCCTACAGCGGGAACAACGGACGCGCCGTCCTGTGGAATAACAGCAACGGCGCGGACTTCTTCTACACCTCGGGCAACGCGGGCAACGGCAGCAATCCGCAGCCGAATGGCGTCATCCTCGGTGCGGGCACGCAGATCATCAGTCCTGCGAATGAGCCCGAGAGCGAGCAGAATCCGGGGACGCCGACTCCGGTCGGCAGTTTCAACATTACTCAACTCGGGTACAGTGCGGACAAAATCGGCAAGGACGACAACTTCCGTGGCCTCTCCATATTCAACAACGTGCTGTATTACTCCAAGGGAAGTGGCGGCAACGGCGTCAACACCGTTTACTTCCTCGACACAACCGGCACCGCGTGTCCGAATGGCGTGGGCCTGCCTTCGACATCGGCCACACTGCCGACAACTCCGCTCGCCTACAACATCCAAAACCTGCAGGCTGATGGTTTGCCCAGCAACATCTGCATTCTGGCAGGCTTCCCATCCGTTCCCAACAAGGAAGCGACGGTCACGGCTTACCCATTCGGCATCTGGTTCGCCAACACCACTACCCTCTACATAGCGGACGAAGGCGACGGATACGCGGGCGGAACGGATCTGTACACCCATGCAGCGGCTCAGACCACCGCGGGATTGCAGAAGTGGGTCTTCAGTTCGTCAACCAATACCTGGAAGCTCGCATATACCTTGCAAACCGGGCTGGGCCTGGGCGTGCCCTACACCGTCTGGGGCTATCCCACCGGAAACAATGCAGCCACCGGCCTTCCGTGGGCGCCTGCAAGCGACGGCCTCCGCAACATTACAGGGGCGGTGGTTGGCCACTACGCTGCGATTTGGGGCATCACTTCCACCGTTAGCGGAAATGGTGACCAGGGCGCTGACCCCAATCAACTCGTGCTGGTGTTCGACTCTTTGGAGAACACAAACCCCGCAGTCGGCGCACAGGAAAGCTTCTTCAGCCTTCGGCAAGCTGGTTTCGGTGAGGTCTTGCGTGGAGTTTCTTTCGCGCCGGGAAGCTAATTTCGACTCGCAGCCAGAGCCACGGCGGGAGCAAGCTACCAACTCCCGCCGTTTTCCGGTTCCCGGAGGCCGCCAACCGAGGCGAGGTTGTCGAGCTGGTGGAAACGACGGAAGCTTGCATGGCCATTCCTACCCATATAACGCTCGAGCACCGAGGCGTCGGTGTGACGCAAATCGACGATCACCAGGCCATCGACCACGTCGGAAAATTTGCGGTCGAGATTGAAGCCGACCATCCTGCCTCCCACCTTCGCGTACTGCTTGAGCAAGATGGGCAAACCTTTGCCATCTTCTTCGACGTCTGAGATCGGTTCAGCCAGTTCGTCGAGATCGCGCAATAGACTGCAGAGAGCGTCGCAATCCCAGCGGCGCAGCTTGGGGAAACGGAACGGCGTGCGTGCCTGCACCAGATCGGCAAATTCGCGACCGTCTTCGCGCTGCTCAAAATAGCGGACAATCATCTCTCGTGACAAGCTGTTGTACTCGTTGCTGATGCTGACCGCTCCGAACAGCACCGGAGCCTCGGGATGCGCCGCCACGAAACGCGCGATGCCCTTCCACAGCAGAAGCAGTGGCGCGTACTGACGTTGATATTCGGGGCGTACAAACGAGCGGCCGAGTTCGAGGGCCGAACCAATCTTTAGGAAGAGCTGCTCGTTATAGCTGAATACCGTGTTCGTGTAGAGGCCTTTGATGCCATGGGCGCGAATGATCGCATCGGTCTCACCCGCTCGATACGCGCCGGCCAATTCCTGTTTCTCTTTGTTCCACAACAGAAGGTGCCAATAATAGGCGTCGAAGTGATCAAGATCGGCGCTTCGTCCGGTACCTTCACCGGCGGCGCGAAAGGTGATTTCACGGAGACGTCCGAGTTCATCGAGCGCGTGGGGTAACTCCGAAGCCCGCGCCGCGTAGACAGCCAATTCCGCGTTTTCGACCAGCCGTCGCTCGGCGGGCAGCGCCGCAATATCGTCGATCACGAATCGCGAGAGTACCTGCCGGGCGATCTCCTCCCGCGGCTTGCGCGGCAGCGCGGCACGCATCCTGGTAGGGAGCGAGAGCGGCTTCCTGCCGCGATAGGACAGCAGGTACGTTCGCAGCCGGAGATACTCAGTCGCCTCCTCGTCATTGGGGAGGCTGGTGATCGATTCCGATGGAATCGCGCTGCCGATACGAACCTCGACTTCTTTTCCGCGCTGGTGCAGAAACTCCTGCAGGAGAAAAAGCGTGCGGAGCCGGGGATGGATTAACCCGAGCAGGTGGAAGGTCACGCTGTTGCCGCCGCAGAAGTATACCGGGAGGGCGCGAGCCGCAGTCCGGCGCATGAGCCGAGCGGCTACGGAGTTCCACGCGGGATCGGCGACCTGTGCCTCGCGCACATTCCACTGCGAGACTTCGCCGGCGGGAAACACAGCCAACGCCCCACCCTGCCGCAACCATTCCATCGCTTGCTTCAAAGGTCTCACGTTCCTGTCCACCGATTTATACGACGAAGATGAAGTGTGAAAGGGATCCACAAAAATGCACTGCTCGTGAAGTTCGGGGATGCCCTCCAGCAGCGAATTGGTCAGGATCTTGACGTCGGGCCGAACGCGAGACAGAAGGACAGCCAGAACCGCGCCATCGAGTACACCGAACGGGTGGTTGGCCACCGCCACCAGGCCGCCCTTGACGGGAATGCGCTCGAGATCGGCGGTCCGGACGGAAAGTTTTATATTCATCTCCGCCAGCAGAGCTTCCAACCGGAAACCCTGGGACGCGGCGCGCAGGCGCTGGTACAATTCGCGCGCCTGTTCGACTGGGACAAATTTCTCGGCAAACCCCGAGAGCCCCGGGAGCCGAGGCGGTTCGCTCAGCACTTCTCGCTCGTCCCATGCGATCGGAAACTTAGGCATGGCTGATTGTTGCCTTGCCTTGTTTGCGCGTTTGTGAAGAGACAATTAACGGTTGGTAAATAGGAATTCCGTTAGTAACCCCCTGGTTGGACACGCTCCGGGCAACGATCGGACGACGTACCTACCGACGATGCGGGCTGGGCGGGCGGAACACACCTCAGGTCTTGGCTGCGGCGGCCTTTGGCAACTCTCCGGCTTTTCGGACGATCAGGCCCAATCCCCTCGCCTCGGCATCGTGCTTGAGGGCTGTGACCTGAGCCCGTCCGGCTGCGGTGTGTCCTGATTTCATCTCGATTTCGGCGAGCGCGAGACGAGTCTCGAATTGATCCGCAAGAAAGCCTTGCTTGATCTCGTCCTGCAAGATATCTCTGAGTTTCGACCTGGCCTCTGCAAGATTCCCGGATGCGGCCAGGGCCAAAGCGGAATCGTCGTTAAACTTGATGCTCACGGGCCGATTCTGGCTCTTCGCTGCGATCTCGGCTTCGGCATCAGCCGCCGTTTTGGCGTCCGCCGCTTTGCCTTGCGCCAGCAATGCCTCGATCAGGACCGCGGCTGCCGTCAGCTCATCATCGGTTTGGAGCTGGCCGCGAAATTCCAGCAAGGCCTCACGGGCCGACTTTTCCGCGTCGGCGGCATGGCCCTCTTCGATCGATTCTTCAGCGAGATAGGTTCGAGACTCAGCCGCCGTTTGTCTTTCGCCCAACTCGTTGCGGATGGCGAGCGACTGCTCGAAAGCTTTCCGCGCCCCCGCCAGGTCTCCCTGCTGCAGAAGGGGCTGACCGAGTCCGGCGAGCGCATATGCTATGGCGTGTCGATCATCGATGCGTTGCGCGAGTTCGAGGGCCTGCCTATAACTGGCAACAGCGACGCGCAAATCTGCCTGGTCGGTCTGCAGTTCGCCGAGATTGATCAGGGTTAGAGCTTCGCCCTCGCTATCCTCAACCTGGCGATAGCGGGAAAGCGCCTCGCGAAAAAGCTCTTTGGCTTTGGCGAGATTGCCCTGGACATAGACGACAGCGGCAAAATTGGCCAGGCTGGCGGCGACATTCTCGTCGTTGCCAACCTCGCGAAACGTCTGTGCCGCCTCCTGCCACAAATGCTCGGTTTCGGCAATGTTTCCCTGCTGAACCTGAGCATAGCCGATGTCGTTCAGCGCTTTCCCCTCTCCGTTGCGATCACCGGCCGCAGCATAGAGACGCTGAGCCTCCTGGCAGGCCGCGATACCCTCATTGATTCTGCCGATGGCGACGAGGTTGACACACTTGTTCCCATTGGCCCGGGCAACCAGCAATTTTGCACCGGAAGCCAGGCCTTTGTTGATGGCCTGCTCATCGGCAGCGAGCGCTTTGGCGTGGTCGGAATCTGACAAGGCTGAGGCCAGTCGCAAGTCGATTCCAGGGTCGGCACCTATCGGCGCAGGGAGTTTTTGCAAGCTTTCCAGTGTCCGGATCGAATCGGCCGGCTTGCCCGCTTGATCCTGCGCTTCGGCCAGGCTCAAGCCATAATCGAGACTGTCGGGAAACAGACTGGACAGAGTGCGATAAACCTCGATCGCTTTTGCATAGTCGAGAGTTGTGCTGCGATAACGCCCCTCGACCACCAGCCGCTCCTCGTATCTCAGCTTGCCCGACAACTGGAATGCCTTGGCGGCCTCCGCCTTCGCCTTGGCGTTATAGCCCAGAGCAGTCCATGCACTCGCCAGGGCGGCGTGCGACAAGGGATATTTCGGATCTACATCGACCGCTTGCTGCAGCAGATCGCACGCCGCCAGAAAGTCGAACGCCCGGAACTTCCCAAGACCTTCGGCATACAGGCGCGCGGCTTCCGGATTCTCGGGCAACGACGCTCGCACGCTCACGGCATCGGACGGGGACACCCCTTCCACACCCAGTTTCTCCCGCAGGCGCGTTCCAGCTTGCGAAACCAGATCGAACAGGTCATCTGTGGTACCGGTGGCCGCAACCTCGGCGATCGTCTCTCCGGCAGACGCATTTTGCACCCGGAGGTCAAGGCGAATGCTTGGCCGGGACTTCCCGCTGAGAAGCGTGTAGGAGCCGAGCACCACCAGGTCGCTCCCCATATGTTTACGCATACTTGCCAGCGTGGCTTTGGAAAAGGTTCCCGTGTCGGCGAGCGCGAGATCGGCCCGGGTGTGGGCGATGTCCTCGCCGGAGATCAGGCGAAGCTTTTCTCCGGCGGCAAGCTCGGTACTGACCATTTCCGCAAGCGCCGTGGACAGCCATGCATTGTCGGGGTTTCCGGAAAGATTGCGGAAGCCGAGAACGGCAACGGAAGGACGAGATTTCATACTCTGAACCGCGGAAAAGGAAACGACCTCTCGACGGGCACGCAAGGGGAGATTGCGGCCGCCGTAGTAGTAGAGGAGAAGGCCGACCAGACCCGCAAGCCCGATCGCCATCAGACTGAGCGCCAGGAGATTGCGGCGCGGCTTGCTCTCCTCAAAGGTCACCGTCTGGATGGACTGACTTTCGATGACCAGCCCGGCCGGTTCATCACTTACGTTCCGGACCTTTTCCGTGAAGCGGTAGCCCCTTCCCGGGACGGTCGCGATGTAGCGTGCGCCCTGCGCACTTTCTCCCAGGGCCTTCCTCAGGACAAAGATGTTTTGGGTAAGGTTTGACTCCTCGACAAAGCTATCGGGCCACAGAGCTTTCATCAAGTCGTCTTTCAGGACAACCTGCTCACCGCTTCGAATCAGGATCAAAAGCGTCTCAAAAGCCTTGGGAGTGAGCGGAATAGGGCTCTGCCCACGCCACAACTGCCTCTCCTCGGGGTCAATCCGGAAGGGGCCGAACTCGTAAAGGGTCTTATTTTTCTTACTCATAGCCGCGTTGAGGTGCTTTTGAGAACTTTTTGAACCATTCTTGAGGACTTTGATCCGTTCTCCAGGGCATCGTGCCGCATGTCGAGGCGGCTAGGCCAGACGCGCCGGCCAAGTGGCCCCGAATTTACCACGAGACCATAGACCAGACAAAGGACAGGCGATGTCAAAGTCGCGAAAAATCCAGATGACCATTCTGACCAGCCGGCGAGTGGAGATCCATGCTACCGGGATTGGCCGGACGTGGTGCCGCGAGTGCGATGCAGAGGTGGAGGTCGTCAGCCTGCAAACTGCGTCTCTGCTCGCCAACTCGCTGCGAATGGACTTGACCAATGGAGCGGCAGGATCGGACTTGCATATGCCGGCGTCCTCCGACGGCGCGCGGCGCATATGTCTTGATTCCTTGCTGCTGTTGCTCAGCAAGGCAAACAAGTTGTTGCCGGAGAGATGGTAGTCACGACCAGGGTATCGAGCTTAAAGATTCACCAAAAGACAAATCCTTAAGGAGTCAAAATGAAAACGACGATTACCAACCCGCAAAACGACAAACGTTCGATCGAATCTTCAGCGTTTCTGGGCGCTGATTGGCGATCGGTCAACAGCAACCGAAATCCTGTCCGAAATCCGGGTCGAGGTCGAGGTAAGATACGAAGACTCACAAGTTTGCCGGTGTTTCTCGCGGTCATTCTGAGTGTCTTTGCCCCCCGGCTCGGTTGGGCTACAACGGCCCTTCAGTACCATGGCGGGCCGTTCCTGCAAACGTTTCAAATTTACCCGCTGTACTACGGCAATTGGGCTGAATCAGACATCGCCACTCAGCAGGCATATGTCGTTAATCTCGCGGCATACCTTTCAGGGAACGACGCACCTGCCTCCGAACAGCCGATGATGAAACAGTACGGTGTGAACCAGGTCACAGTGGCAGCGGCGGCCACGGCGAGCCCGGACGCGAAGCCCGCAGCCCTGTCTCGTAGCGCCCTTCTCGGGATTATTCATAGCAACCAAAAGAGCGGAATCCTCCCGGCTTTCGGATCTCACACGCTGATCGTCGTTTTCCCCGCACACGGTTTCACCGTCACCGGGTGCAATGGATGCGGGGGGTACCACGCTTCGCAATCGACCTCGGCGTTCTGGGCGGTCATTCCCGAGGATCAGGAACAGGTAGTGATCGCTCACGAGGTGTTTGAGTCTTCCGCCGATCCGGCAGTCAACAATTTCCAGGGGTGGGACGAGGCGGTCGACCAATGTGACACCGCTAGCCCAATCAGTCTCTGGTTCGGCCCGATTCCCCCCGCCATCGACAATACCAACGGGGGTACCTGCTCGACCTCGGGATATACCAGCCTCGATGAGATCCAAGTCTACGGGTGGACGTATGCAGACTACAGGACCGAGTACAACGAGTTGTTCCCGCAAGGTTGGCGTCTGTACAGCCTTCAGTCGTACGTTTTGTCAAACGGCAATGTGCTTTACAACGCGGTGTGGAGGCCAACCGGAAATACTGGCGAAGAGCAGCTCTATGGAGTAACCTACGCGCAATTCCTGAGCACCTACGATACGCTGTTTCCACAAGGTTGGCGCCTGTACATTCTTCAAGCGTACGTCTTACCCAACGGCGATGTGCTTTATAACGCAGTGTTTCGGCCGGGGAATCTGGGGGAGCAGCAGCTCTATGGGGTAACCTACGCGCAATTCCGAAGCACCTATGACACGATCTACCCGAAGGGCTGGCGGCTGTCGATTCTGCAATCGTACGTGTTGCCCAATGGCGACGTTCTTTACAACGCGGTGTTTCGGCCGGGGGATAGCGGCGAAACCCAGGTCTACGGGTGGACACTCGCCGATTTCCAGACCGAATACAACCAGTTATGGACCGAGGGTTGGCGCCTATACATTCTCGATTCGTATGTCATCGCCGATGGGACGGTGCGCTACAACGCGGTTTGGCGACCGGCCACTCACGGAGAGATCCAGGTCTACGACTGGACGTTTCCCGACTTCCAGAGCGAGTACAACACGCTCTGGACGGAGGGTTGGCGGCTCTACATTCTCAATGCCTATGTGCTGCCGGGCGACCAAGTGCAGTACGACGCAGTCTGGCAGCAGGGCACGGTCGATCGACCCTTGTAGATATGGCGCGGCTCCCCCTCCTCGGGGGAGCCGCCATTTTTGCTGCCTTCGAGGTCCGGCGTTCCAGTCTTCTTGTGCCTGTCCTTCATTCAATTTAGCGTATTCCAGATTCTGCGATGGATTCCTTGCAGAGCAATCGGCATGGTTAGTGTGGCCTCTGCCCTCAACACGGCGTCCCGGCGCATGGGAAGCCTGTCGGAGGCGCAGCCGCGACCCACCGGTTCAGCATGTTGTTGGCCGAACAGGTCGCAACAACGCTGCCGGACGTGCAATCGCCTGCTCAACCGGCAGGACAGGCGGGTGAGCGGGTCGGCTACATTTGCGCCCGGCGGCGCCCGATGCCGTCATTCCTGCCATGGATCACGAAAAACCGGCTCCCACCACCTGCCCGGACAACTGGCGGCGTTCTCCCAGTAGTCGAAGCTCGTCGAAGTCGATGTCTCGAACAAAGAAATGCTCATCTTGTGCAGGTTGAACAGCGGCCTCAATAACCACAGAATTGGCGCCGACCTGCCGGGTGCGTGGAGCGGGCAGCGGGATCGCCGGCGACGAGATCGTTGTAATCGCTCGCGGGGTGTTGGGCCTCCATTCGTGCCTTTCAGCCGCCGGTGGAGTGAAAAAAACTGGGCAATGCGTCGGGTCCTCGCCGTAGAAGACCGGCGCAATCTGCTTGCGGTCATCCGATCGAGCAAGCAATATCCGAGGTCGATGATTTTTTCGTGATCAGCGAGTCATTCGTTCAGCCGCAGGGTTCTGATACATTGGAGATCGCAGGTGCATCGCGCCCTGTTTGAAGCCGCTCACCTCTCGTCCCGCCAATTCCAGTGCAAGGAGATCGTCATGAAATCCAGGCCCAAGGTTTGGTTAGCCCTCGCCGCCGCGCTCGTTTCTACCGCAGCCCACGCCCAGTACGGGAGCACTCCGATCAAACACGTGGTTGTAATCTTTCAGGAAAACCGCTCTCCCGACAATCTGTTTCAGGGATTATGCACCGCAAATGCTGGCGTACCGGGATGTAGCGCCTCCGGTGCCCGGGGAACATACGAGATCGTATCGACCTATGTGAACGCGGAGGGCCAGACCGTGCCCCTGACTCCTGTCGGACTAGCCACCAACTTTGATCTGGATCACAGCCACGGCGGACCGAAGCTCAATGGAACCATCAGCGGGTGGGAATTCGAGTTCAAGAACCAGGGAACCAGCGGGAAGCCGGCGGCCAACGTTCCGACCGACTGTGGGGCGAACGTCTTTGGCTGCGTCGTTCCAGCCAATAACTATTCTCAGTTCATGTACGTTTACAACACGCCGGTAACGAACAGCAACGGGAGCAAGGGGGGCGTTCTCGACCCCTACATCACGTTAGCCACGACCTACGGTTGGGGCAACCGGATGTTTCAGACCAACCAGGGGCCGAGTTATCCGGCGCATCAATTCATTTTCGGCGCCACCTCGGCCCCCACTGCGGAAGATGACCCGCTCGGTATCTTTGTCGCAGAGAACGGCCCGAATGCCAACTACGGCTGCGGTTCGGGAAACTCGGTGCAACTGATCAGACCAAACGGAAATGGGACGCCGCCATTTGGCACGGAAACCCCAGGCGATGAAATCGCGCAATGCTTCACCCGTAATGCCATGGATTTCCTGCTGAGTCAGCCTAGTCCCAAAATCACCTGGACCTACTATGCCGAAGGGCAGAGTAGTCTCTGGGTAGCGCCGAATTCGCTCTCGAACATCTGCATACCCTCGTCGGGCCTGTGCACGGGGCCCGATTGGACAAAAGGAGAGTCGAACGGCTACGTCGATACCACACCTCCCGATGTCTTGAACGACATCTCCAACTGCGCTCTCTCACAGGTAAGCTGGATAACGCCAGCCGGACAGTATTCGGACCACCCCATCAACAGCGGCCAGGGACCCTCGTGGGTGGCCGCCATTGTTAATGCCATTGGAACCAATACCACTTGCGACGACGGCACCGGCTACTGGAAGGACACCGCCATCTTCGTCACCTGGGACGACTGGGGAGGTTGGTACGACCACGTGCGACCCGTTTTCCAGAGCGGCGCAAACCAGAACGACTATCAACTCGGCTTCCGAGTTCCGCTGGTGGTAATTTCAGCCTACTCCACCAAACCCGGGTATATCAGCAACCTTGAATACGATTTTGGCAGCATCCTGAGGGCGGTCGAGGGTATTTTTGGCCTCGGCAATCTCGGTTTTGCCGACGCGCGAGCGACCAACGATCTCCACGACTTTTTCAACTTCCATCAGGTTCCATCGGCGTATAAAACGATACCGGCTCCGCTGCAGGGAACCTTCTTCACCAAGACCGCCAACACCGAGGTAGCTCCGCCCGATACTGACTAGAGCATGTTTCCATCAACGGAATCGCCGCACCAACCGGACTCACTCGGCGCGCTTCGCGAGACCTGAAGGCATCGCAGGAACCGATTGTCTTGCAACGAAAGGCGCGTTTGTCGAGTCCGCTGCCGCAGGTTTTCATGCTGTTCGCATCCGCGGGCCAGCGCGCCTTGATGAGCAGCGGTGGAAGAAGGGACGGTTGCTGTTTGTGACTGGACGGACGCAATACCGTCATGTCCTGCGGCTTCGTCACCGCCCCGAATTTTTCGGGGCTGCACGAGGCGAGGGCTCGGCGCGTTCGACCGGAAGCCGGATTATCCGACCTTTTCGCCTTCATTGGTCGCCGAGTCATAGAAAGCATAGATCGCGACCACCACGAATCCGCTCAGAGGAACCAGGTAGCCCGCCGCATAGCTACCTGTTTGTCGCGCGACATAGCCCAGCGCGGGAGGCATGACTGCCGCACCCGCCAGCGCCATCACGATCAGTGAGCCTCCAAGCTTGGTATTCGGGCCCAAGTCCATCACTCCTGTCGCGAAGATTGTGGGATACATGATCGACATGAAGAAACTGGTGGCCACGAGGGCGTATCCGCCGACCATGCCAGGGTGGAGGATTCCAACCAGCATCAGCACGACATTGAGGAGCGCATACACGCCCATCATCAGGATCGGACGAAACCAGCGCATCAACCAAGTGGAGATGATGCGCCCCAGGCTCAGCGCGACCAGATGTCCGGTGAGGAACAGCGCCGCCCTGCGCTCACCGACCCCGGTATATTGCTTCATGTAGAAGATGCAGGCACTCCAGGTACTTACCTGCGCACCGACATAGAAGAACTGCGCCGTCACGGCCAGCCAGAGCTGCGGATAGTGGAACAAGTCGGTGAAATGTCCACGGTCTTCACTATCTTCGTGCTCGCTGTGGATCGGCGGAAAGATGGTTCGTCCGATGGCCACCGCCAGCAGTAACACCAGGCGGCCGAGCACGACCTAAGTCGGCACCACACGCACCAGTTCACTGTGGAGATACACCGCATAGGTGCCCACTGTCTTCATCTCCGCGACGCGCGCGGCGGAATGTTCCACTCTGGAGAAGATGAAGAATGTCCCGACCAGCACACCGGCAATGGTGCCGGGCGGGTTGAAAGCCTGCGCGAAATTCAGGCGCCGCTCCGAGGTATCGGGGGCGCCAAAGTGGGCGATGAACGGATTGGCCGCGGTTTCGAGAATTGCGGAACCGCATCCGACGATGAAAAGCGCGATCAGGAACAGCGCATAGCGGCCGATCACGGCGGCCGGCCAAAAGAGCAGGGTTCCGGTCCCGAACATGCACAATCCGGCCAGGATGCCGGATTTCTAACCAAAGCGCCGCATCATCAGCGCCGACGGGATGGCCATTGTGAAGTAGCCAAAGAATACGGCAGTCTGCACCAATTGCGCCTGTAACGGCGAAAGCTCGAATGACTACTTGAACTTCTGCACCAGCATGTCGGTTAGGTTGTTGGACATCCCCCAAAGCAAGAACAGCGCGATCACCAGGACACAAGGCAGGATATGTTCAACGGGAAACAGCGGAGCGGGGCTGGCGCCCTCTCTGGTTGCGTTGCCGGAATCGCTGCAGGTGGAATAGTGCAAGAAGACCGCTATGGTTTTTTGTGACTGAAATACCCTTCGGCCACCATGTTACGTCAGAGTGAATCGCCACCGAAGAACCGCATTCCGGGCCACGACGCGGGGAAAGACAAAACCGCCAGCAGCACCCCCCTCGCTGGGAACGAAGACACCGAGTCCGAACCCGAACTCGTGTTGACTCGCATGCGTTGGCAGTGATCCAGGTAGCGGATGGTTCAACCCGCTTACTGTGCTATTACCTCGGTCACTTTCGAACCTGCATGGCACGCCGTTAGCATTCTATTTAGAACCTGGGCTGTTAGGGATGCCGCCGAATGGGAGCAAAATCAGGCGGGGAGAAGCTCCGGAAGTCGGAGTGGCCTGCGAGAATCCTTCGCTCGACCGGAAACAGCCCACTTCCCTTTCCGACTGCGGACGCATTCGCTTCGAATTCTATCGATCGCGTGCTCAACGCCCTTGCCCGATTGCGACAGTCATGCCGACTGCTCAACACCCTGTCCCTCACGCGGCGGGGTTCCTGCTGTTTAGTTCCGCGCGCGGCCGCTCAGATTGCGGTAAATGTGGGCCCACCACCGCTGTTGTGAGCATCATCAGCATGGGGGAAAATTGCACGATTGAGGCCCGGAATGCGATCGTGCTGGTCGATCCTGTCGGATCCGCGATCGTCGGAACCAAGATGCGTTTGATTCCGTACCCAAGCCGCCGGTGAGGACAACACCTCGTAGCGACTTTATCGATTCGCGGGTCCCAAGCTACGAGGTGCAGCATCGGGGTAACTCGCTTCCGTGACGCCCGGAGCGTTGGCCAGCAGGAACAAAACGAAACGCCAAGAGGCAGGCCGGAGTCGCTCCAGCCTGCCATGGTCTTCGGGTTTGCTACCCTGCTCGGCTACTTCTCTCCCTCTTACTTCGCGGCGGCCACCGCCGTGACGAAGCTCGGGCCGTTCGGCGTTCCGAGTCCGGTGACGTTGTCCCACCCCGGACCGGTGGTTAGCGAGCTGTCGGTGCCGAAGCTGATTGCGTACCACCGGGTCGAAGTTCCGTTGTACAGGGCACTCACGAAATCAGTGGAGTTTTGGACCGGAGCCACCAGGTCCGCTGGAGAATAGAAAACGGGAGGAGCCGGCGGGCTGTTCGTCGTGCCACTGACGTTGTTGGGCCCGTTCTGAGCAATCACGTCCGTGATCGCATCGGCGGGCAAACCGTAAAGAATCGGAGCCGCCTGGCCCAGCCATTTACCCGCAGCCTGGGTGGCAATGGCCCACACACCGGAAAACGTGGGGCTGGCCAGGCTGGTTCCACCGACGACGGTGATGAACTGCTGGCCGTTTTCGGTATCGATAACCTCGACCCCGGTGTAAGGATCCGCGAGGAATGCGATGTCGGGAAGGAGCCGCCATGCGCCGGACAAGCTCCCTTGGTAGGATGGCTTCGACCAGACAGCACTCGTGCCACCGCCAGCTCCAAAGTAAAAGCCTTCGAAATCCGGCGGAATAATGGGCGGATTGGGGGCATACGAGGCGATTCGGGATAGGTTGGTGCCCCAGCCCGTCTGCAACTTCATCGAGCGGTCGGGATTGAGAAATAAGCTGGTACCGCCCACGCTGGTCGCGTAGGGAGAAGATGCAGGCATGGAAACGGTAGTCGAACCATAGGCGAGCAGGAAGTCTCCGTCGTCCCCAGTGGAGAAATTGACCGAGATGCCGAGCGCCGCACCCGTCTCGTTGATGTTGTTCTCAACCACGAGTTCGTCCGGATCGTAAGTGGCGAGATAAGCCTCTTCGATCCCGTAGCTATTGGAGATCACCGGACCGAGCCCCTCATCGATGGCATACAGCCTAGCCAGGTCAAGATTGCTGCTCTGATTGTCGAGCGCGAGCACAAGGGCGATGCTGGCTCCCGGAGCTGCCGCGTGTGACCACTCCACATCGAGGCTGGTTTCCACATCCCAGCCACAGGTATTACCTCCGCAATTGGTGGGGCCCGTGGGGTAGTAGATCGTAAGGTTCTTCGAGGTCAACGCTGGTAGACCGTTGATTTCCGCGAAGGCATTGGCGTCGCCCGTGATCGTATCGGAACCGAAGGCATCCACGATAACCACGGTTTGGCCAGTACCATCGAGCCCCGCTTTGTACAGCGAAGTGAGGCCGTACGCCTTATCTACCTGCGGGGCGTCGTAGCCACAGGGGGGAAGATTGGGTGGGCCGGCTACGATGGGCCCGCCGTAGCGAACGCCGGAATAGATGGCGTAAGGGCCGCCCCCGGCGGTCCTGAAATCCTTCGCCTCGGTGTCGCGGAGGCAGTTGGCGTTAAAATACTGCTGGGCCGGCCCGACGTGAGACAGCGGAAACGCAGTCTCCGGCTTGCCCGTGTCCGGGTTGATCGGGCGCTTCACATGGCTCTTGTAGCGGGTGTCGGAGAGTCCTTGGACAGCGTATACCAGCTTGCCCGCAGCACCGGAAAGGACGGGCTTCGTGCTCGGTAGACGATGCACCACACCATCGATTAACACCCGGTTCAGTTGCACGCCGGTCGCGCGTTCCACATCCGCAACGGTACCGCGCGCAGTGATGGCATGATTCAATTTATCGGCGGCAATGACGTGGAGATTATTTGTGGCGAGATGCTGGCGCACAACGGCCATATCTCCGTCACGCGGTGCAAACCGCACCTGGTATTCCTTCAGCGTCAGCCAGTGATGGTAGTTGGGCGAACTTCTGTCGTACATCTGGCGCACCAGTTCGTCGAAGCTTGCCTTGTCGTGCTGGTTCAGCCAGAACGTAACCGTAATTTGCTGCGACGGATCCTCGGTGCCAAGAATTTGGGCGTTCGACAAAGTCCGGTTGCTCCGCGCCGACTGCGCGAATCCCGGAACAGCGATCAGCAAAACCGCCAGGCAGGCAAGCACCACAGCGGCGGGGGAGATCCTACGGGCGTCTTGAGACATAAGCGACTCTCCTGAAAAACAGCAAAGTTAGCAGCCACTGTGGGCCGTCGCAGCGCGACGTCAGCCGGACTGAGCGAAACAAGTTCAAAGGTGTTCCCGGGTTACGAACCGCCGGATCCGCGGCGCCTGGATCGCAAGGTCCACGCCAGCCCCGGAATTCATCGCCAAGAAATCACCGCCGGTGCAGAGGGGATCATACTAACCCTCTCAGCGTGCCGAGTGTCAACCGTTATTGACGCAAAAGATAATGATTTGCGGTAAGAGTGCAAATAAATGCTGCCGCTCCGAGCCCGTCGCCAGATGGTTGAACCTCTAAGCGATCGTCGGATCCTCTGCCGACACTCAGCGGATTGCAGGAGCTAACTAACCGGGCGCAGGAAGGTCAACGCCACGTTCACCTCGGAGGGATATTTTGAAACAGATCTGATTTCTGCCACGCCACTTCTTCCGCCTGACCTCGGTTTCTGCTCACAGATTCTCGAGGACCAGCTTAAGGTAGTCCCAGAAACTCTCCACAGACGAAATCTGCACTCGCTCGTTCGGACTGTGCGGATCCACAATCGTCGGCCCGAAAGAAACCATCTGCATGCCGGGATATTTCTCGCCAATGACGCCGCACTCCAGACCGGCGTGCATGGCGATCAGCTTTGCAGGTTCGCCGAAGAGTTTGCTGTGCACCTCCTGCAACTTGCGCACGATTTCACTGTTGGGTTCCGGCTTCCAGCCCGGATATTTGCCGGCGTGCTCCACTTCGAAGCCCGCCAGGCGGCACACCGTCGCAACCATACGGGCGGCGGCCATCATGCTGCTCTCGATCGCGCTGCGCTGACTGGTAACGATTTCCACCACGTCGCCCTTGGTGGTGACGGTCGCCAGGTTCGTGGAGGTCTGGACCAAGCCGGCAACATCGGGGCTCATCGCGATCACCCCATGATGCAAGCTTGCGAGCAGCGCCACTGCCTGTTTCGCGTCCGCCGCGTCCAGCACCTTTCCCGGGCGATCGCCTTTCTCGACCGTGATCTGTAGTCCGGAATCGAATGCTCCCAAGTCGGCTTTGTATCCGGCTTCAGCCGTGGCGACAAGCAATTTCAGTTCACTCTCGTGAGAAGAATCGGCCAGCAGCAAGGCCGCCGCTTCGCGCGGAATCGCATTCTGCGCGCTTCCACCATTGACCGCGGCGATTTCGATCGGCAAGCGATCCAGTAAGACCTGAAGCACCCGGCCCAAAACGCGCAGTGAATTGCCGCGACCTTGATGGATATCGACCCCGGAGTGGCCTCCTTTCAGCCCCGACACCTTGATCCGCCAGGCTGATCCCGCGCCGGCCGCAACGAGTTTGACTTTGCGCCGCGCCGTCGTCTTGACGCCGCCGGAACAACCGATGCAGAGGGTTCCCTTCTCTTCATTATCGAGATTGAGGAAATAGATGGACCTCAGCAACCCCCCTTTGAACTCCGAAGCCCCCGTGAGTCCCGTCTCCTCGTCAATGGTGAAGGCGAACTCCAGTGGACCATGGGCGATGTCACTGCTTTCCATCACAGCCAGTGACGCGGCCACTCCAATTCCGTTGTCGGCACCCAGGGTTGTACCATCCGCCCTCAGCCAATCCCCATCTTTGACCACCCGGATAGGATCGGTATCAAAGTTGTGAACGGTTCCCTCGTTCTTTTCACACACCATGTCAAGGTGGCCCTGTAACAGGGCCATAGGCGCTCGCTCGCGTCCCGGCCGTGCAGGTTTCCGGACCACGAGGTTGCCGGCAGTGTCCTGCGCGCACTCCAAGGCCAGTTTTGTGGCCAGCGTACGGACGTAGTCTCGCGCCGCGGCCTCCTTTGTAGAGGCGCGAGGAATGGCCGCCAACTTATCAAAATGCTTCCATAACGCTTCCGGTTCCAGGTTGGCGAGTGCGGGTATCATGACATGCTCCGGACGCAGCACTGGCGCGTCTACCGTAGGAAGTGTAATCCAAACACGGCCGGTGTCGCCCTGAATTGCCGTTTTCGCCCGTCGAATGTGGCGACTGTGGCCGGCTGACCTCCAGTTTGCTTGTGATCGGCTCCGAATGGCCCATTGGCGGCAACTCTCCGCGCTAAGTCATGGCCAAAGGCAACGACGACGCCGAGTTGTCGTACCAGTTGAGCACCCGCAGAGCGCGCAGCGTGTTCCAGCGGCTTGCCCTGCCGACACCAGTCTCCATCTGCAAGGGAATATGCTCGGGATGACGGAGGTTGAGCGGCCAGCGCCCGTTCTGGTGGCGGCGCCCGATGACAGTTTCTATGGCGTCTCGGACGCGGCTGTCAGGTTTGATTCCTGCACACCGCAAATATTCAAGTCCGCGCAAGACGTCGTAATACCAAAACGTCGGGAACGAGAAGCGGAGCCACCGTTTGTTGATGACTTCGCCGGTTCGAAGCGAGCGGAACATGCGGCGCTCGAGCAGATAGTTTTCGGCCTTCTTGCGGCATTTGGTGACGGAGGCTGATTTGCGCCCTGCTCGTTCGTATTCGAGCAGTCCTTCGAGCACGCAGATGGTGGTGTGGAACGAGGAGCGTCGGCTTTCGGGTGCTTCGCAGTTCCAGCCGCCATCCTCGAGCTGCTGGCCCAGGAGTTGATTGGCCAGGGCGTCGTTCGGTTCTTTGAAATACGAGCCGATGGCGAGGATTCTACCGTTGATGCACGGTTCCGTTTCGCCGTGAAGATAAGGCCGGTCGTTCAGCCGCTTAAACACGAGCCGATTGTCGACGCGGTCGATCATTTTCCGAGCCTTCTTGCTAGTGGGGTCGAGACCGAGGTCCTTCAAGACGACGAGAGTGTAGAGGGTGATAAGCAAGCCTCGGTCCTCCTTCGGCAAATCGTCTCTCCAACCGCGGGGACTCCCGCCCCAGTTGCCAGCGGGAGATTGCAAGGCGAGAAGTTGCGCTCCCCAGCCTTCGGTTGCAACGCGAGAACGTTCGGCTGCAATCGCGTCGGGATCCGCATCGGTGAGGTCCTTCATGACCTGCCAACGGATGGCCGGGTCAGAATCGAGGAGCCATTTCAGGTGCGCGGGCCGGGGCGCGTAATCCTGGATGCGCATTCGTATGTTATAGCAAGTGGCGCTCAAGTTTTCACCCGTGTGCTGACCCAGGTCAAGAGAATCTACTACTGTCGCGAGGAGTCGCGAAAGTGGATGTGCGCATTCACGCGGCCAAATTGGACACCGATGCCCGAGGTCTCCGGGGAAGGCGCAGCATCGAGAGCAACGGCGATTGAGGGGAGACGACAACGCTGTCGGCCAACCAACGGTTTCGCGTGCCTTCCTTTGGTGTGTGCGCCAAGCTCGGTTGGTTGGCCCTGCAGATCACTCCCCCGGTTTCTTGGCGCCTGACAAGGGTTCGAGCAAATGTCCTCGAGACCGGCGCTAGTCATTACCGAATTTCCACTCGGCTGCGGAAAATCAAGTCGGGATGGCGGCCAAACCCAGCCGTGAGAGAAGTTCAGGAGATCATCCCGCATTCGTCATCCGAGGCCCGCTGCGCGCGCGATCAGGACCAAGCCGGTGCCGGTGACGAGTACTCCTATGGCTCGCGCGACGCGCACACCGGCCGGTGCGAGCCGTTCGAGGGTAATCGCTGCCGTCACCACTGCCATTGCGCGCAGGTCCATGACCCCAATCACAAGGAGGATCGCGGTCAGATTGGCGCAACTGTTCCCGCAGTGCAGTCCGAAACGCACGCCCTGTCGCCAGGCCGTGCCGGCATCGGCCGGTAGTGATCGACCGTGCCCTGGTGCCTCTCGGCAACACGCCAGGTGATGCGCCTTCCACGCCGCGAACTGGAGCGTGCCAGCGACCACGACGACCACCCCGGCCAAGAACGGTACGGCACGGGCCAACGTTGCCTGCCGCATCTCGATCTGCGCCAGCGCGATGCCCAGCAGAAAAACGACCATTCCGCACGCTGTCCACACGATGAAGTACCCCGCGCAAACTAATGCGGTCAGCCGCCCCGTTCGTGCACCGCCGGTTCTGCAAATGGCTTGACGGTATCGCCACAACATCGGAACCAGCGATGGCAGCATCATCGCCGCCATCATCACGATCCACATGCCGAGAAACGAGGCTGCGGCGCTCGGCCATGTTTCTCCGGCCATCCGCATCCAGGCCATCGACATTGCCCAACCGCCCGGCATCGGCATCTCTCCCATCGCCGACATGGACCCGCACCAGGCGGTCGTTAGCGCTGCGCTCGCGACGAAGAGCAGCGCCGAGGTGGCAAAGAAGGCGTGCTGTGAAGCTCGCTCGGGAACCATAGTGGTGTAACCTCCGGTGCCAGAATTGCGTGACCAGAACCACATCACTTGCCGTACTCGTCGTGGCGCTTCCACCAGACACCCGTCTCGTTGCGCCCCTTAGGAGCGCGATCGAGCCACTGATACATACCCCACAGCCCGTCCACTCCGCGCGCATAGGCGGAATAGGTGTGGTAGATGACGCCGTCTTCGAGCGCGAATGCGCTCACGCCCGGTCTCTCGCGATGGTATGTGGGCGCGTCGGTTCCGCACATGGCCGCGAATTGGTTCCCCGGCGTCTGCCCGCCACCTTCCTGACCCGGACGCCACTGGAGTACTTTCTCGCGCCGGTAGTTGTACTCGACTCCCTTCTCGCGCTGCTCTTCCTCGGTGAACGACACATTGAAATCGAAGTTGAAGTCCCCGCCCACAGACGATGCCCATGGAAATGTCCATCCCATACGCTGCCGATAGGTCTGTAGCTTGGGGAGCGGCGCGCGCGATACGGCCCAAAGCATGACGTCGTGGTTGGACAGGTGTATGGCGATGCCGTTGAAGCCGTCCGCGATCGACGAGCAGGAGGGACATCCCGCCTTGTAGTCAGGACCAAACATGAAGTGATAGACCAGAAGCTGCGAACGCCCACCGAACAGGTCCGCCAGAGAGACGCTACCATCGTCGGTCTCGAACCGATACCCTTTGTTGACTGGCACCCACGGCAGGTCCTGCCGCTGGCGCGCCAGTTCGTCACCGCGCTGCGTGAATTCCTTCTCGGCCTTGAGCAACTCGATCCTTGCTTTCAGCCATTGCTCTCGTGTTCCAGTCCTGTGTGTCCTCATTGTCTTGTCTCCTTTTCCTGGGTGTCGTTGTGGTTCGTGTCGTTGTCGACTTGACCTCGTGGCCATGCGCTATATTTAGCGCGGGACATCGAAGAGGTGGGAGTGACAAGTGTGGCGGGATTCCGATGGACTCTTTGATCACGGCGGCAGCACGCGCACTTGCGGCCGGTGATCCCCTCGGCGCCTTAAAGCGAATCGCGCTGCGCGACGATGCCCCAGCTCTCGCGCTGCGCGGCATCGCAATGGCGCAGCTCGGCGATTTTCTGCGCGCCAAAGACCTCCTGAAACGTGCTCACCGTACATTTAGTTCCAAAGAAGGCGTGGCGCGCGCCAGGTGTATCGTCGCCGAGGCCGAGATCGCCCTTGCCTCGCGCGACCTTGGTTGGCCGCCGAGGATGCTCGACGCCGCGCGCGCAACGCTCGAAGCACACGGCGACCACTTGAACGCCGCTCATGCGCGCTATCTCGAGGTCCGGCGACTGCTGCTCATCGGACGTCTCAACGACGCGGAGCGTCTGCTCGCGGATCTCGACCCCAGGCTCTTCCCGCCAGCCTGGAGAACAGCCCACGAACTCGTGGTGGCCGCTATCGCGATACGGCGCCTGCGGACGAAACAGGCGCGCGCCGCCCTGGCCCGGGCCGAGCGCGCCGCGCGCGAAGCCCGTATTCCCGCGCTGATGGCCGAGGTCGAAAGCGCGTGCCGCACTCTGAATACGCCGGCGGCGCGCCTGATTGCACGTGGTGAAGAACGAGTTCTCCTGCTCGAAGACGTCGAAGCGCTGCACACATCGAGAGCCCTTGTCGTCGACGCATGCCGCCACGTTGTGCGTGGCGGAGATACGGTTGTTTCGCTCACAACACGTACGGTACTGTTTGCTCTCGCACGCACGCTGGCCGAAGGCTGGCCCGGAGATATGCCTCGGGACGTACTCCTGAGGCGAGCGTTCGGCGCGAGATTCGTGGACGAATCGCATCGCGCACGGTTGCGCGTCGAAATTGGGCGCCTACGAAGAATGCTCCGCACCTTGGCCGCCATCAACGCGACACCGCGAGGCTTTCGACTCGCACCGCACTGGCGACGAGAGGTCGTTGTGTTGGCGCGGCCCGTCGAAGAGGAGCATGGGTCCGTGCTCGCCTTCCTTGCCGATGGTGAGTCGTGGTCGAGTTCAGCCCTAGCACTTGCGCTCGGGACCAGCCAGCGCAGCGTGCAGCGGGCACTGGACTCGCTGGCAGCAGCGGGTAAGGTGCAGTCCTTTGGTCAGGGGCGAGCCCGTCGTTGGATCACTCCCCCCGTGCCGGGATTTACGACCATCTTGTTACTCCCCGCTCCAATGCCGGGGGACTAGGATGAGGGCATGAATCGATCAAAGGCTGAAATCGTCCACGAATATGGTCCCTTTCCGGGTGTGGACAGAGTGAATGGTGTCACGTACGACGGTCAGCACATCTGGTTTGCCTCCGGAGACAAGCTGAACGCCATCGACCCCTCGAGCGGCAAGATGCAGCGCACGATTGAGGTGGCCGCGCATGCGGGAACGGCCTTCGATGGCCAGCACCTGTTTCAGATTGCCGAGGATCGCATCCACAAAATCGACCCCAAGACCGGCCGGGTGCTCGCCACGATCCCGGCGCCCGGCGGCGGCGGGGATTCGGGACTCGCCTGGGCCGAAGGTACGCTATGGGTCGGAGAGTATCGGAACCGGAAGATCCATCAAATCGATCCTGACACAGGCGCCATTCTGCGCACCATCGAGTCCAACCGCTTCGTCACCGGCGTTACCTGGGTCGATGGCGAGTTATGGCACGCCACCGCGGAAGGCAACGAGAGTGATTTGAGACGACTGGATCCTCGAACCGGAGAGGTTCTTGAGAGCCTCGAAATGCCTCCGGGAGTCAACGTTTCCGGCCTCGAGTCCGATGGCCGAGATCAGTTCTTCTGCGGCGGAGGAAAGACCGGGAAGGTCCGGGCAGTGCGGCGGCTCCCGGCGAGGCACCGCGGGTAGCAGAGGATAGCGCGGATCGGAAAAGTCTGCGGAATTGCCGGACGTGAATCACACATGCCCGATTTCCCCCGGCAAACCGGTCAGTTGTCGTGGAGCGTGGGGGCGAGATTCTACCGTCGTTTTGCTATAGTTTACTTGGCAACTATTACCCTTCGTGACAAACTCCCAGGCACTCAACCCGACCGTCAGCGAGCTGAAAAAGCACGTTGGGTTCTGGCTCCGCTTCGTCTCCAATCACGTCTCGCACGCCTTTGCCCGCAAGCTCCTGGTCAGCGGAGTAACCGTGGCCGAGTGGGTGGTGATGCGGGAGATGTTCGACGACGAGGAGACCTCTCCAGGGGTTTTGGCGGCGCGCATTGGGATGACGCGCGGCGGCGTCTCCAAGCTGGTGGATCGGCTCGTGCGCAAGCAGCTGCTCACCCGCCGGGGACGCAGCGATGACCGTCGCTTCCAGTCGATTGCTCTGACGCCACTGGGGCGGCGGCTGATCCCGCAATTGGCAGCCCTGGCTGATCGGAACGACGAGGAGTTCTTTCATCCGCTGCTAGTCGGAGAGCGTGCTGCGCTGATTGCAACCATGAAGAAACTGGTACAGGCACATGGCCTGCAGACACTACCCACTGAGTAAAGGAGAACAGATGAGCCGGCAGGTAATTCACCAACTAGCGATCGCAACCCAGCGAGGCAAGATGACATTCCCTCAGGTCGTCAAAGGGCTGATCGAGGTCGGAGTGGAATCGTAGTTGTGGACTTCGCGGCAAAGCAGAAGACCCACTACCTAACGGATGAAACCACGCACACGGTGCCTATGATCCTGGATCCTGGTCCGATCGCAGCGGAGATCAGCAGCACCGACCTGGTGGCGGCAATTCGCGCCGCTCAGGCAGACACGGTGCGGTACCCGGAATTTGTCAAGCGGTCGACCGCGGCAGGCGTGATTGGCTATTGGGCGTTTCTGACCGGCAAGAAGGTGATCGACTTCGGCCGGAAAGGCGAACAACACCTCTGAGGAGTTCCCGAAGCCGGGGTCGTGAGCAGGGCCGGACCTTGCCCAGCCCTCAGATCTGAACCAACGACGGAAACGCATTGACGAACACCAGGCTACAGCTTCCCTGACCCGCTAGTTCAAACTGCCTGCCCTGCGCCGATCGGGTTCTTGCTAACCCAGCTGCGGGGCCCCGCGGAAGACTTCTCCAGGGCGGTGACGGGGTTGACTTCAATGCACGGGGATTATTCCCAGGGATTGGTTTCGAACTCCTGGCTGATCCTTTCACAATCCCGCACGATCCTCATTCGGCTTGGCCCACACAATTGTGGGCGGTGGATGACGGGTCGATCCGACCGTGAATCGGGAGCGTTCCAGCCTGGTAGCGAAACTTCCCGACCTTCGCACAAAACGCGCAAGCCCGGAGCCACCGGGACGCGGCCCAATTGTTTTTCGCTAGGTACACGCGAACAATGGTCCCCTCTATTCTCCCCTAATCTACCCAAGTCTTCCGGTTGGGAATGTGCGCTTCACGGCCGTCATTTCTCTCCGCGGTATTGTTCGTCACTGACGTGCTCCATCCAGTCCACCACCTTGCCATCCTTCTTTTCCTGGATGGCGATATGCGTCATCGCCGTCGTAAGCGTGGCCCCATGCCAGTGCTTCTCGCCGGGCGAGAAGCAGACGACATCACCGGGCCGGACGTACTCGACGGGTCCGCTTTCTCGCTGAACGCAGACGCACCCAGCCGTTACAATTATCGTCTGCCCGAGGGGATGCGTATGCCATGCCGTGCGTGCACCCGGCTCAAAAGTCACACTGGCACCGCTCACCCGTGCCGGATCGCTGACTGAAACAGGGGATCGACCCGGACGGTGCCGGTAAACCAGTCTGGCGATCCCTTGGCAGAAGGTTGCGAGCCAACTCGGTTAATATCCATCTTCTGACCTCCTTAAGATCGAACAACCTTCAGCGATATTCTTGCGGAAGGAAGTCTCGGCGCATTGAAGTCCAACGGTTTGAGTACTTCCGAGTCCGGGAACAGAAGCTTTTCTTCGCGATGGACCTTCATTACCACATCGTTGCCCAGTTGAGCGCTGACGCAGATCGTTGAGCAGTGCCTTTTCCGCGGGCCAGGGAGATAAACCTCCAGTTGCGGTATCCGGGAGCGACAGGCGTGGTTGTTTTCGCGTTGGGGCTGTTTCCGGCTGTTGTGTGCGTGTGGTCGCAAGCGATAGGAGACCCTGCGCAAGAGTGTTTTCATTAGCAGCGCGATTGCAAAGCGCGATATGGCTTCCAATTCGCGCCGCGGCCCGTCTTGTGGGCCACGGGGTCCCTGCAGGCACCGATTCCGGCAGACTGATCTGGAACGAGCCATCTTAGACTCCAGTCCGCAAGTCGTCGAAACCGGTGCCCGGCCGGACTCTCATTCCCCGGCAAACGTCACATCGTCAGCACGACGCGAAACTGGGCCTTGCCGCTCATCATTCGTGCATAAGCCTCGCCCGCTTTTTCGAGCGGATAGAGCTCAATCATGGGACGTACACCGGTTAGTTCGGCGAAGTGCAGTGTGTCCTCGGAATCTGCCGGTGTCCCCGTGATCCACCCCTGAAGGCTTTTACTTCCGCTGATGAGTTGAATCGGGGTGACCTCAATCGGATCGAATGTCGCTCCCACCACAATGAGCTTACCGTTCGGCCCCAGACCGTTGACCAGCTCAGACATCGCTTTCGAGCTTGGTGCGGTCGCGAGAATTGCTCGCGCCCCGCCCAGTTTTTGCAGCGCTTCGGACGCGGTCGTCTCTTGGCTGTCGATGTATATGCTCGCCCCCAGTTTCTGGGCGACCGCGGCGTTTTCGGATCCGCGCCCGATCGCCACGACATCGAAGCCAAACTTATGCGCGAATTGAATCCTGAGGTGTCCCAAACCGCCGATCCCCTGCACCGCAACCAGGTCGCCGGGCATCGCGCCGCTGTGGCGTAGCGAGTTGTAGGTGGTAATTCCAGCGCAGAGCAGCGGAGCTGCGTCGACGTCACTTAAAGCATCCGGGATCGCCGCCAGCGCCTCGACTGGCGCGAGCATGTACTCCTGGTAGCCGCCGTCATAGCTGATGCCCGGAACTTGCAGGTTTCGGCAGTTATTAAAATCTCCCCGCCGGCATTCGCGACAGGTGCCGTCGTGGCCACCGTGCCAGCCAACACCCACACGCTGCCCCTTCTTCCAGTCGGAAACGCCGTCTCCGACTTGATCAATGATGCCCGCCACTTCGTGTCCGGGAATACGCGGATACTGGATTCCAGGCCACAAACCTTCTTTGGTTAGCACGTCACTGTGGCAGACGCCACAGGCCTGCACCCGAATGCGCACATGACCAGCATCCGGTTCGGGGATCTCGCGCTCGACGATTTCGAAATCTCCTCCCGGCTTAGCAATCTGGGCCACCTTCATGGGCGATAACTACGGTTTGGCCGCAACTCTGAGCGTTGCCATATATCCTCCTACGATTCATTCGCGTTCATGGCGAAACTCCCTCTGCCACCAGTGCGAGTCCAAAGATCCTACTTGCCCATCGACGCCGCGATCTCGAAGATGACCTCCAGTTCGACCGGGGTGCCGAGCGGAAGGCTGGCGACGCCGTACACCAAGCGGCAAGGGTTCTTGTCTTTTCCGAACACATCCTGCAGCAACTCCGAAGCGCCATCAGCCACTTTCGGCTGATCGCGGACGTCTCCGGAAGTGGCCACCAATACGCCAAGCCGGACGACCCGCGTCACTCTGTCGAGAGATCCCAGATGCTCGCGTGCGACTGCGAGAGCATTGAGCGCCGACAATTTCGCGGCCTCTCGCCCTGCGTCTGCATCGAACTCAGCGCCGACGCGTCCAACAAATCTCGCCCCACGGTCTTCGGTCGGAAGCATCCCGCTCAGAAACAGCAGATTGCCTGTCTGCACTGCTTCTGCATAAATACCAAACGGCCGAGGCGGCGCCGGGAGCCTCATACCCAGGTCGTTCAATCGCTGCTCGGCCCCGGCTGGCCGAGTCTCGGTTACCAACTGCGGTTTCGAATTCGTAGACATTTGTCTTTCCCGATGGGATCGTTGTGGCGGCAATGAACGCATTACGCCAGAAGAGTTGAGCTGAAACAATTAGACGATGGTATTGGCGATACCTTCGTATCAGTCGCCCCGACGGGCGCAATGCGATGCAGCCCCGCGACCGTGATCCGATTTGCAAGTCTGGCCGAGCTGAGACCGGTCCACTAAACTCCCGTTGGTCGAGCCCGATCGCATCAACGGCAATTCCCGGACGCGTTCTTGGGTTTCTGGCGGATGACTGGGATCGACTCCGTCAGCGCAATGTTGTGTCGCGGACTACAATTTGGCGCGTCGGAGACGGTCGTATCGCTGTACGCTTAACGAGCCTTTCGCCGCGACAATCTGTAGCGCCCGCACCTGGAGCAATTATGTCTCCGGGGAAACGGGCGGCCGCTACTTGGCAGCAGCAGCCCTCCTTGGAGCAGCTTGATCCGACTCTTTGCGAATCTTTTTCCGGGCACGCTTTTGCGCCAAAGCCTGTTTCACTCGGCGTCTTTCGCCCGGTTTCAAATAGTAGGAGTGACGCTTCACATCCTTGATAATGTCTTCCGTCATCACCTTGCGTTTGAACCGTCGGAGCGCATTCTCCAATGATTCGCCTTCTTGCAATCGAACTTCTGCCATTGTCGTTACCCTCAGGTCAGCTCAATGAACCTGCCTTAAGCTTACACTCTTTTGTGTCCCGCTCAGGTTGAACTTGGCGCCCGACCGAACGCTCGTCAGAAAACAGGGGCGCGCTCACTCCGAGTAGCCATGGTCGGACTCGTCGTCATCCATCGTCATCTCCTTACCCTTTTTGCGGTCGTCTTCTTCTTCGTCCCCGTCGGGCTCTTGGCGAAGGCATCGGCGGCTCGGCTGCAATCCGGGGGCTCGCATTCGTGCCTGTCGAACTGCTCTTGAAGGTTCGCCTGCGCATCGGCAGTGTTCCTGAGGGCACCCAGTGGAACTTTGAATTCCCGGTTGCAGAGTGTGCACACCGCGAGCGCGGGAGTGGTACTCAGCCATTGGATAACTCGGAGACGGCGTTGGATCATGCGCTGCCTTTCCTCGGATCGAAGTGCGATTTTTCTCGGCAGAGCAAGTAGCTACCCTCTAACCCTTGTGCTTTGCCGATGCCGGGCTGCGGTTCGGGTTGCTGCATGGATTTATAGGCGTCAGCGTGCCCAGGCTTCGTCTGCCCATGCAAAGGTCCTTGTGGTGTCGTCACCTCCCATTGGAACGGCCAATTTTATCGCCTGCGAATGCAGGTTATATATCACCAGTCTAGCTCGGTTGAGATCGCAGCAGCCCCCTAAGCGCAATCACCGAAAACGCGAGAATCACAGCCCCCACGTAGTTCAGGGCGAGGGCACCAGTGGGTTGAGTAGTGGTCGGTTGCAACACGGAGAGGAAGAACCCGGAAAATATAATAATCGCGGCGAGTGGAACTCCTATTCGGTCCGCCCAAAGCAAGGGACTCGGCAGGATTGCTGTGTCCGCGAACATCTGGCATATCAGGGATCGAATCCCGATCACGCCCGCCTGGGTGCGCCCCGCCACGAAAGAAATTCTGGCCGCGGGTTATCCATGTACCCGCCCCCCCCGTTCATTAAAGAGGTAAGGAATCGTAGGCACGGTGATGAGGGTGATCCCGGACATTAATCTGGCTCGCGAGTCATAGCTTCTCCCTTTTCCAATATGAAAGGGACAGCAGAGTCTCGGCTGAGATTGCGGTCGATGATCTCGGTCTTGTGACCACTGATCCCGGTGGTTGGGAACGAAGCTGTGCGTTGTAGAAAGATAGAGACGGTGTCTCTGTTTTATCGAAGGCTGGGTCTCAGATCACGTACCGCATTCCCTTAATCCACGATGCATGGCTACCCTCGTATAATGTGGATCTATGAGCAGGACTTTGCCGCTGTTGTGCAGCTGTATCTTTATTGCAATTCCTCTGCTCTGCCAAGCGCAAGCGCCCAACGAGAAGGTTCCCGTCATACAAGGCGATGTTGGTCCCTGTTCGCTCGAACTCACAGTCTTGGGCGGGGACGGAAAACCCGTTTACGCTGCTACGGTGAAGGTTCATATCAAGTATGGCTTTGGTGGAATACGGAGGCTCGATCTCGAAGCCGGAACGAACTCCGAAGGGAAGGTGAGGTTCGCCGGACTTCCCGCGAGAGTGCAGCGACCTCCACTTGAGTTTCATGCATCGAAGGATGAGTTCATGGGTATCGCGGCATTCGATCCGTCAACCGAATGCGAAGCCAAAAGGGAGATCTCTTTGGCGAAGCCAAAAGCGCCGGACCTGCGTTAACGCGTGATCCTGAATTTACCGCTTCCCTGGATGCTTTCTTGACTTCAAACAAAAGCAGAACGTGGGCGCGCATAGGTTCTCGGCACCGATTAAACCTTGCATGCGCATCGCTGCTCATAAACGCGCACTTTGCGCGTCATCGCTCCCGGCTCAATGTCGGCTTCGATAGCTTTGAGCTTACCCTGGGCAAACTGGTACACACGTTCACAGGGAACCCCGCCGGCATCACGAACCTTTAGGACCTCTGCCAGTCCGCTAAAGTGAAGCCGATTCGACAAGGTACTCGCCTTAGAGAACTCCGACAGTTTCTCAGAAAAGCTGTATTGCGCCAACGGGGGTCGCCGTTGTGGCGTTGTTCGGAGCGATCGGCGGGAGCGACCGGACTCGAAGCCGCGACTTCCTGCATGACGGGCACGCGTTCTAACCAGCTGACCTACGCCCCCGACATTTTCGATCGTCGGATTCGGTCGCGTACCGCCCGACGCCCTCTAAACTATTATCGGTATGCGACAGCGAAGTTCGATAATGGGACATCCTTGATATTGAACCGGTTCCAGAAGTATCTTTTCACAACCGCTTATTGAGGCTGACCTTAGATGAGCACAAACCTTCAGTTGCTACGCGGACCCAAAGCCGGCCCACGCAGTGTATTGCTAGTTCGCATTGCTGTGGGGCTGATCTTCCTAACACAGGGCATTCTGAAGTACCTCGACCCGAATATGGGCGTGGTCCGCTTCACGAGGATCGGATTCCCGCATCCGTACTTCACCGCTCATTTTGTAGGTACCTTCGAGATTCTGTGCGGATTCCTGCTCTTAATAGGGCTGTGGACGAGACTTGTGTCCATTCCTCTGTTCGTTATCATCACGACGGCGATTGCGACAACCAAGATTCCAGAGCTGTTTCGTGCCAGCCAGGGTTTCTGGTATATGGTCAGCGACGCGCGCACTGATTTTGCCATGTTCTGCTGCTTGATTTTTCTCATCTCAGTTGGTGGCGGCCTCTGGTCTATCGATGCAAGGCTAGCAGGACCCGACCGAAATCGAGAATGAGGTGCCCCTGACTTTGGTCAGAATTATCAAGGAGACTCATGAACGAATTGTCGGCATCCAGGCGTCGGTTCCTAACAGCAGCGGGCCTGTCAGTCGGGGCGGCTCTTTTGCACTCGCGAACCGTCGTTGCGGAATCTAGGATTTCTCAAACCAACCACTCTCCTACTGTTTCGTCGGAATCCGCTTCTCCTGACTACACGCTGCGCATCAAAACGTCTGCCGTTGAGATCGCGCCCAAAAAGATCATCTCGGTGACCACGTACAACGGTCAATTTCCTGGCCCACTGCTTCGCTTCAAGGAAGGTCAGCAGGTCACGATCGACATATTCAACGACACCAATGTACCCGAACAACTGCATTGGCACGGCCAGATGGTCCCGGTTGATGTGGATGGAGCCGCGGAGGAGGGCACGCCATTTATCCCTGCACATGGCAAGCGCAGGATCGTATTCACTCCGCGTCCGGCCGGATTTCGTTTCTATCACACGCACAATCGAGCGCGAGCGGATCTTTACGCCGGACAGTACGGGGGGGAGGTCGGCCCGGTGTATATCGAGCCGAAGCATGAGCCCGGCGACTATGACCGGGAGGTCTTCCTCGTGCTGAAGGAGTTCGAGCCGACTTTCAGCCGGGGTGGAGACATGGCCCAGAACTTCCTGCCTCCAACCCAGGTCAAAGTGCTCGAAGAGCAAGGCGAGTCGGCCATGAGGGCTTCCCTCGCGAAAGGGATGCCGCACGGATACGAGGTGGGCTATGGCTCTTTCACGATCAACGGCCGGATGCTGCACCATGGGGAGCCTATCCGTGTGAAGCGGGGCGAACGAGTTCTATTCCATATATTGAATGGGAGCGCGACCGAGATTCGCAGTCTTGCCCTGCCCGGTCATTCATTTCACCTGGTGGCGCTCGACGGAAATCCGGTACCCAACCCGGCGACGGTTCCGGTGCTATGGCTAGGCACCGCAGAGCGTGTCTCTGCCGTTGTTGAAATGAAGCACCCTGGAGTCTGGATCCTGGGCGATCTTGCGGATGACGATCGTCAGCACGGCATGGGAATTGTCGTCGAATACGCAGGAGCCAAGGGCAGGGCGGAATGGATTGCTCCCCCGTCGTATCGCTGGAACTACGCGCTCTTTGCAAAGCCCGGCGCTAGCGCTGATCCACCCGACGAAACCTTCCAAATGATCTTTGCCAAAGACAATGCCGACGACGACGGCTTCAACCGGTGGACGATCAATGGCTTGGCATATCCGATGAGTACCGATATGGCTCCTGCCTCGTTTCACTTGAAAGAAGGCAAGCGGTATCGCATCCACATGCGAAATGCCAGTGACGATATCCACCCCATTCATCTGCACCGCCATAGCTTTGAACTCACGCGCGTGGCCAACAAGGCAACGGGCGGAATCTTAAAGGATGTGGTGATGCTCGGTGGCTACCAGGAAGCCGAAATCGACTTCGTCGCAAACAATCCAGGGCTGACGCTATTTCACTGTCACCAGCAGTTACACATGGACTTCGGTTTCATGACCCTTTTCGATTACGTGTGATCGATGAAGCAAGAGTCCTTGACCTCGTCTAAAGCTCTCAAATTCGTCGTCATCCGGGGGATCGCGAATCTTCTTTGCGGACATGACGTATGAGGGAGCGCGAAGCTTCTGCTCCCTCCGGCTCTGTTCCCAATTGCGATTGTGATTGTTGCTTATCTTCTTTTTTCCCTGTCGGGACCAACTCGAGACTGTCACTTCGGTGCAGACCCAAGAGTCCGCCAGGCGGGCCTTGCCGAGTTCTCTTTGACCGCCTATCAGCTTCAGAAGTCTGCAGTGTCGCGACATCGCTGATCCCGTTGCTTACGCTGTAGCGATGGCTATGCGCACCCTGCGCGTGTTCATCCGGAGAAAGGTTCGACCCGCTTGGAGTTCGAATGACCGTCATTGCTGTTGCGCTGCCGGCATAATCCGCCCCCTGGCTCCCTTTGGACAAGGCCGGCTAGCGCTACTGGGCATGCTGCTTTGGGCCGTCGGATCGGGGGCACAGGACTCGCTGTTTAAGGCAATTCCCGTCCCCGTCGTGCCTGCCGACAAGTGCAGCACGGCTTTCGGTCTGTTCGACTCCGGTGCCGGAATCGCCTGGTTCTTTTGGGTTGGCGAATGGGCATTCTCGACGCCAGGTCCATTTTGGTCCATAGCCTCTTGACGAAGAGGCGACCCTAAACTTGCTGCAGGTCCGTATCTGGAGCTGGATATCCGACAATTCGCAACATCGCGACAATCTGGCCTTTGTGGTGAAAGGCATGGGTTATGACATGCAACAGGATAAAAGCAGGGCTTCGGAGTTCACCACCCCAATCCGCCGGACGCTTTGCGAGCGTAGAGTTAAGTTGCTCTTCACTGAGACCGTTCAAGTAAGCGCGCGTTGCTTCGCTGATTCGACGCTTGGCAGCGAGCATTGCTGTGATCGTCGGGCAGTCTTTTTCGTGCCACCCCGTAAACGTCTTGTCCTGCAAATCGTGCACCCACCCTTCCTCACAGGTCAGGATGTGCACAAGTTGCTTCCATATCGAGGAGTGGCCGAATCCGGGAATCGGCTTGTGATTCAGGTCATCCGGCACGGCGGCGACGTGGCCCAGTAAAAGATCGAGTCGCTCGTGCATTGCACCGTGCAAATCCGCAATTGCGGCTTTGGTGAACATAACTCTCGACTCCGGGCTGCCGCGTTCGGCAGCTGGTCAAGCTGACCAGCGGATTTTTATTTTTCCACGGCATGGACCGGACACGCAAGCCGCATGAACGAGTCCGACTTCTGGAGCGTTTAATCGGTGCCAGCCGACACGCACGAGCATCCGCTAAGTCACTTCCAGCACTGACAGGATGTTTCCCGCCGGATCCTTGAACCACGCGATCGTCGGACCATTCCCGCGAGAAATCCCGCGCCCGTCGGTCTTCACGTTGGGTTCGTTGTAGATTTCAAATCGCACACCGCGTTGGCTCAGTTCATCGACAGTTTTTTCTACGCTGTCAACGGGAAAATTCAGAACCGTGAAAGTGGCAGGCTGGTGGTTGGGCTTGGGGTACATCAGAACTTTGGTGCCGCCGTACAGGGGCACAACCAGAGTGCCTTCCGGACCGCTGAGAAGTTCGAGGCCAAGCGTTTTGCCATAGAATTCCCTGGCCTTCTGAATATCGTTCACCGAAAAACTGCTGAATGCTTTGGTCGCATTGAGCATGGATACACTCCTAGAGTTTGCTCTTGCAAATTTCGATGCGGAATCGCCCTCTTGCTCTGTTTCCGTCTGCACGAGAGCTCTCCCATTCGTTCGCCTTGCTTTTTGACTACCAAAGGCCATCCTTCGCGTAGGGTCTCGACCACAGCGTGATGTGAAGCTGCACCGCTCTGGTCCATGCGTCTTCGAGTCTTCTCAGTTCGGTCCCTGTGATTCCTGCGTCAGCGAAGAACTTGCGCCCGCCAATGGTTACAACTGGAATGAAAGCGATTAGGTAGCGCGATGGGACGAGAGGTGGCGTCTGCCTCCCGTCGGTCTGGTTTTTCTTTTCCGGAGTATAGCGCAGTCCGATTTCCTCTTGATAATTGAGCCATTTTTGGTCATGAGGACGAAAGCAGGCATCGACTACCCATTGGACAAAACGCTTCTTAACCTTGGCCTTGTATGCGTCGTCCGGCTGTCCGTCGGGATCAAAAAACCACTTCGCCAAATGGGGCTGGGCACCAATGACCGATCGCCACGAATCCACCATCTTTTCCGCATGGGTCTTGAATATCTCGCCATGACGTTGCAAGACTTGAGCATCTTCCTCGCTCCATCCGACACTCTGTTCCAGTTGTCGCAATTCTTCGAGGGACAGCGGTGAGCGCGCACTCCCTGTTTTCCCGTAACCGTAACCCGATATACAATTTGTTCTGTCTGGTCCGCCAGAACCTCACCGGCGAGTCGCAGGTAGCGTTCGTCCTCTTCGGTAAATCCCGCGCTGATTTTCAGTTGCTCCAGATCCTTGATCGTTATCAAGGATGCCGCGACGTCTTTGTTGCCGTAGGAATACCCCGGGATGTTGCCGGCGATTTCCTTCATATCCTGCCTCCGCGATCACGATCATCGGATACGCATTTCGATCAAGAAAGCCAGTGTCTCAACATGCGGCGGCTAGCTGCCGGCATGCTTGCCTGCCCTTTGATAATGGGAGTCGGCCGCCAGGCGCGCGTGGATGCCATTAGTGCCGGGAAGCCGCAAGTCCATCGCTGTTCCATCCGGCCGGTGACGACGACACTCGGCGATTGCCTGGACGACATCTGCCGTTTGAGATCCCAGAGCCATGTCGGGCTGAGACCCGATGATTGTGCTCCAATCTTCGCGAACGACCGGATGGTCTTCAATGCTTAAGACGCGAATCGGCGTAGAAAGAGCCATCGCACTTCCCCGCTCCACGCGCACAATTGTGCCGAATCGGCGCGCTTCTCCTTACCAAGAGCACCGTAGTTATTGCTCTTGGAAAGCAACCAGACTGCCGACCGATGTCCCGGCCGACCAAGAACTCCACGAGCATCGCACGCTCGAAAACGCCAGCTTCGCAAGGCCACAGTCCCGACAAACGCTGGGGGTAATCATCTGCGCTCTCAACGTTGGGTTCTATGGCTGGCAAATCTGGTCTCTCGGCTCCGCTTGCGACGTGCACCGCCGCCGTCCTTGCTGTTTTTTGCCCACAATGCCCGCCGTAACTCCTGCCCCTTACAATGTGGGTATGAGGATTCTCATGTTCACGGGCAAGGGCGGTGTGGGAAAGACCAGCCTGGCCGCGGCCACCGGCGTCAAACTTGCCGCGCTCAACTACCGCACGTTAGTCATGAGCATCGACCCAGCGCACAGCCTGGGAGATTCCTTCGATTTGCAGACGGACCTTTTTCACCAGCAAACTTCCGACCCGTTGCCGGTCGGCGATCTTCTGTGGATCCAGGAGCTCAACATTCAAAAAGAGATCAAACGGCATTGGCAGGAAATCTCCTCTTACGTGACCTCGGTACTGCGCACTACCGGGATCAGCGGCGTCGAGGCCGAGGAGCTTGCCATCTTGCCCGGCATGGAAGAACTCAGCGCGATGATGTACGTCAACCAGTACCAGCGCGAGCAGCGTTATGACGTGATCGTGCTCGACGCCGCACCGACCGCCGAGTCCATGCGCTTCATTAGTATGCCCACCACGCTCGACTGGTACATGAAGCACATTTTCCCGTTTCAGCGGAATTTCCTAAAGGCCGTGCGACCGATCGCGAATCGCGTGGCGCCATTCGAACTCCCTACAGACCGATACTTTTTAAATATCCGCGACCTGTTTGGCAAGCTGGAAGGCGTGGATGACATCATGGAAGACCCGCATACCACCAGCGTCCGGCTGGTCACCAACCCGGAGAAAATGGTCCTGCGAGAAACGGAACGGGCGTTTGTATACTTCTCCCTGCACGGGCTGACGGTGGATTCGGTTATCGTCAACCGCCTGCTCCCGCATGAAGTCAGTGACGCTTGGTTCAACGAGTGGCACAGGTCACAGGACAAGATTCTGCACGAAATCGAAGAATACTTTGCGCCGGTTCCGGTGAAGCGTGTGCCCTTGTTCGCTCACGAGGTGCTGGGGAAACAACGACTGGAGGAGCTCGCCGGAGTGCTGTATCCTGCAGGGGAAGATCCGTCGGCGGTAACGCGGACAGAAAAGCCTTTCACTTTCGAGAAAGTGGACGGAGTGTACCAGGTTCGGGTGCTGCTGCCGTTTGCCACCAAGGGTGAAGTCGGACTATTCAAGAAAGGCGACGAGCTTGTGGTTGAGATCGGTACGCTTCGCCGCCACGTTGGCCTGCCACGATCAATGGTGGGATTGATGCCGGCCCGAGCGCGGTTGGAAAATCGTGTGTTGACCGTCGAAATGAAGGAGGCGCAATGAACGAGCCCCAGGAAGCTCAGTCAACAGTCAGGGAGCATGCCGCTCACGAGCCATGTCCATGCCGGGAGATCGTGGACACCGTTCGCGAATATCTAGGAGTTTCGCCGGCTGCCCGACAGCACTTAGCCAACTCACGCGTCGAGTTTCTTAAGGCACTCCGGGAGATGCTAGACGCGCGCATTGAGCATTTGTCGACTCATCCTCGGAAGGGCACGAAAGTAACAGTCGAATAACGCGCCTCTAGGGACCTGGCCCTGCACTTTATTGGGGGCGGACCTGGTTTTGTGATGCTCACATAAGACAGGAGATTTTCACCCTAATCGACACTCGCGTCTAGGGGGTGCTTGCGAATTTCCGCGAGACGCAGTTGAAGCACCTCCAGCCGGGTATGACTGCGGACGTCTACGTTATGTCCGACCCGGGACTGCGATTGGCGGGCGTTGTCGAGAGCATCGGACACGGTGTTACGCCCGATCCTTCAATCCTGTGCCGAACCACCTCGGGCCTGCCGGACGTACAACGCACTCTGGGCTGGGTACATCCGGCTAGCCGCTACCCCGTACGCATCCGGATTCAGTCACCGCCCTCCGATGCCATCCGCTTGGGGGAATCGGCAGTAGCTGTGAACCTCCGCATGGCGTCTCCCCCTAATGGATAACAATCAGCGCCGTCTGAGTGAGGATGCACCGCTCCGACCGCAATATCCAACCTATACCTTGGTATCGGTCGATACTTTGGTTCAATGGACCCGCCCCTCAATCTCTGGCTTAATCGGATGATCCCTGAAACGAAGCGGGTGCCGCAATCGAGCGAGAACTCAGCCCGGCACGCGACATCAAGCTGGCGATCATCACAAAGATTGCGCCGGTTGCATTTGCGGCGTGGACACTCAGAGCGAGAAAGTAGATGGAAGACAACACCCTAGTCAAGTCAAGCTATTCGGATCATCAATTCACCTATGCCCGCCGCCGCAGTCAGCGATTTCGTCAAACTGCCAGCTCGCGGATAGCGTGCTGCGTTCATCGCATCCGACGGGACCCCATGTACGCAACAAACACTACTCAAAAGAGGACATCATGACCCAAACACGCTCAACACAACAGGGCAGCAAGCAGACGGCTGACAGGAGTTCGATTCGTCCGTTTCATGTGAATGTTCCGGAGACCGAACTGACCGAATTGCGCAGGCGCATCAACGCGACAAAGTTTCCTGAACGAGAAACGGTAACCGACGCATCCCAAGGCGTACAGCTCGCAACGGTCGAGGCGCTCGCGCGCTATTGGGCGACAGATTATGACTGGCGCAAGATCGAGGCAAGAATGAACGTCCTGCCGCAGTTCATCACCGAGATCGATGGACTGGACATTCACTTTCTTCACGTCCGTTCAAAGCACGAAAATGCATTGCCGCTGATCGTCACCCACGGATGGCCCGGCTCGATCATCGAACAGATGAAGATCATCGATCCGCTGACCAATCCCACCGCACACGGCGGAAATGCATCCGATGCGTTCCACCTGGTGATCCCGTCAATGCCTGGCTACGGATACTCCGGAAAACCGACCACCACCGGGTGGGATCCCGCCCATATTGCACGCGCCTGGGTGGTGCTGATGAAGCGCCTCGGGTACACGAAATTCGTCGCGCAAGGCGGCGATTGGGGTGCAATCATCACCGAGCTAATGGGCGCGCAGGCGCCACCGGAATTGATGGCCATTCACACCAACATGCCTAACGTGATTCCACTCGACATCGACAAGCTGGCCTTTTCCGGCGCGCCAGCACCGGCAAATCTCTCGGCCGACGAGAAGTTCGCTTACGAGCGGCTGAGCTTCGTCTATGCGAAGGGCATCGGCTACGGCTTCCAGATGGGGTTGAGACCGCAGACATTATACGGAATCGCGGATTCACCCGTCGGCCTGGCGGCTTATTTCCTTGATCACGACGCACTCAGCTACGAACTCATCGCACGTGTCTTTGCCGGAGGGACCGAAGGGCTCACACGAGACGACGTCCTCGACAACATCACGCTCACCTGGTTGACGAATACGGCGATTTCAGGGGCCCGTCTCTATTGGGAGAACAAGGGGGCGTCGTTCTTCTCCGTCAAGAACGTCGTTGTCCCGACGGCCGTGAGCGTCTTCCCCGACGAACTCTATCCTGCTCCACGGAGCTGGACTGAGAAGGCGTATCCCAAACTGATCCATTACAACAAGCTCGACAAAGGCGGTCACTTCGCGGCATTTGAGCAGCCCCAACTTTTTTCAGAAGAGATTCGCGTGGGCTTCAGATCGCTGCGGTCGGCGAAGTCGGATGAAATGTTGGCTAAGGCAAGCTGATTGTTCGGAACACGGGAGAGCCTCGATGGTAGAGGCTCTCCTGTTTCGGCTCAGGACACTTCGCGGGAGCGACGGGACTCGAACGCGCGGACTCTGCCGTGACGGCGCTGCGCGAAAAGGTTTTACGATAAGTTACAAGAACGCGGGGGCTGCCAAACGCAGCGCGTGTGATCGACGGTTGCGCGTCGAACTGGCGGATGTGAGCCGACTCGTAGATGGGGCAGGACTTAGCGTTGTTGTCAAACCCCCGTTCCGTGAGCCGGCATGGCTTTTCCCGCAGTCTGCATCCGGCGAATATGTCGTCATCGAGATCGGCGATGCTCTCCGCTATGGGTTGATGTGTGTTGCCGTTGGGATAGAGTGGACGCCATAACCGTCGAGAAATGCGTCGATGCCATTCTGCCCGAGGAATGCAATCGTGTCGGGTATGGTCACCTCGAGCCGGTTGTTAAAGGATCGCGCCTTCGGAAGGCCAACGGCCAAGTCCGACCCTGAAATCACCCGCGTTTTTTGTTTCAGCCGCGAGTGATCAAGCATATCCTTGAGCGCGGCCATGACTTTTACGTAAATGCGATAACCGACTGGAGTCAGGAGCGCAACGGACGCAATGACCAGACCTGCCATGAACGCCGCTGAAAATGTGAAATCCCTTTACCACCGCCCAGCCACCTTGTGCTCAGTCGAGGATCGTGTTGCCGTGAAAACTCACCAATGCGTGATTCCAGTTGACCGGTTCTCCCAACGTGTGTTAACTCGTTGGCGACAACTGAAGTACTCTAGGCGATCCATCCCTAAAGACTGACGACATTTCAACACCTAATGCAGAATGACGTCCACCCTGTCACCGAAGAGGTCGTACAAGCCTTGGAAGTACGGAGTAGAACGTTTAAGTCGTTGTATTCGATGCCGGGGCGTAGTTCAGCTGGTTCGAACCTTTCTGTCACAGCCAACATCTAGACAAGCAAACTTTCCTTGAAACGTGCGGCGAAGCTTTTGGCGAAAGCGCAATTGGCCACCGCGCGCCGGATGGTCGATCATCCCTTCGTTAATAACATTGAATCCGAGATTCATTAGAGACGGTGCGCAGGCGGAATAGGTCACCTCGCCGATTAGAATGATGGGAGTGTTTTTGTCGACGGCGAACTCTTTCAATCGAACAATCAGACGGGGCACAGACGCCGGCAATAGGGCAAGCTTTTGGGAAGAGGATGCCCCGTCCGGCATCGGCTCCTCGCTGGCGTCAATGAGAAAGTATCCTTCGCGCATGAAACGCGCAAGAAGCTCGGACTTGCGGCTTCGTATTCCTGCAGCAGAACTCCCAGACGAGAAGCCATTCTCTGTGAACCCCAGCGCGGAACCGTAGAGAGTCTTCATCATCTCAAGGAATAGAGTGTCACCTTCCCTTAAATCCTCGAAGTAGAAAAGGCGGTTGAATCGAAACGCAGGTGGAGCCTCCGCGATGAAGAGTACCCGAATAGTTGTGGGTTTGTATCGAATGGTCGCTTTGGCGAATGCAGCCCTTGAACCAACCCTCCCATCTCCTCTGATTTCCCTGTAAGTATCGATCGTTTTCATATCCCTTTCACGACCAAACTCAGCGGTATGAACACATCGAGTTGCTGCTCGATCGGCCCAGGGAATGCTCGCCTGGGCTTCGTTGACGTCTCCTCGGATCTGCATTCGGGATGGTCCGCTATCGCAGCAGAGCCACTCGCTACATTTCAGGTGGCTCGGGTTCGTTGTGTCTCGGCCTTGACATCTGCATCTCGATGATCGCTGGTGATCAGAAATCGCAATGGAAGATCCGCTGCCTTCTGAATTCCAATCCTTGGCGTCACGACGACGCGCGATACATGGTAGCCGTCGTCCACCACTTGTAATATCGAGCCCTGCCGGGTGATGTCCACTCCGTTGTGACGCTCACGGGTGATCCCCAACGCCTGGCACAGTCGACCTGGACCACCGCTGATTCGGGATGCGCCCGACGGCTCGGGCAGACCTCTCAGCCTGGCCATCGTCTTCACCCCTTCTAGTGGCTCGATCGCGCGAAAGAGCACGCCACCGGGCTCGCCCGCCGGCAAACAGGAGACATTTAAGCAGTAGTACATGCCGTACACCAGGTACACATAGGCGACCCCGGGAGGTCCGAACAAGACCCTATTCCGCTCGGTCTGGCCGATGAAGGTGTGGGAAGCGGGATCGTTCAGACCCAGGTAAGCCTCAACCTCAACGATTCGGCCGCTTAGCCATATGCCCTTGTAATTGCGCCTCAGTACTTTTCCTAATAGCTGACGAGCGACCACCTCCGGAGTACGGTCAAAAAAAGCCCTTCCCATCCGCCTGCGATGGGCACGTACCTTAGCGGTCACCTCAAATCCTGTGCGATCACTCATCAAGGCAGCCTTTCGTAGCAGGTGGCGCGGCGTTGGTCACTTCAAACACCGCAGTGCCAATCCTGTACCTGTCCCCAATGCAAACCTCATCGTCGGGAAGAGCCCGACGGTGAAACTCTAAGCGAACTGTCCGTCCACGAAGTCATTTCCGCCGAGTTCGCGTTCCCAATACCGAGAGGTTTCGAGTTGATAATCCATTACGGCACGGTGTTCGCCGACATGGCCTTCGAGCGAGCACCGCGAAAGCGGAATGCACTAAATGCAATCAATGAAGAACATCTTCCTGAGAAGTCCCCGGACTGAAAAATCGGCCCCCGCACAGTGACCTAATTAATGAGATCAGAAACTGGAGCAAGAAACAATTGGACTATGGTATTGAGTCCCTGGTTTCGAATTCCTCTCTATTGTCAAAACCGCCTGCTTCGACTCGACAACGAATGGTGCTCATGTTCACGTTGTCAAAGCGTCAGGAACTTACGAACACGAAAATCATCTCGGAACTCACGGTAAAAGAAGAACCCATTCAAGGAATTCATCTCCGCATATGGCCCCGACGGAGATTGGGCAAAACTCTTTCGGCTTGCGGAAGGCGATCTGGCAACCGAACTGCTGCGCTCTTCCGCACGAGTCCAACGTCTACCTGACGATTGATCGATTGGATAGCGCCGCTTTGCTGCGAGATTGTTCAGGAGCGAGCGCGGAAGCGCCTCCGGAGAAATTGGGAAACCACCGGATCGAGGAAAGAGTCGTCGTTATTCGGACTTCAGGTTGTCGCATGCTAGCGATCAACCAGATTTTATACGGCGGCAGCCCACTCAGGGAATTGAAATTCGAACCCAGCTTTGACAGGGCGGCTGGGAAGTAGACTGGCAATGCATCTTCTGTCGTTGTGCGCATGGTCATCCAGCCGAGATAGGGCAGTGCCATCCAACGACAGAGAATTCTGATACGCTTCGCTTCAAGACGCTACAAGGAGGTTGAATGAAAACAAGGCTGGGATCGAGTCTCGCGATCGCGGTATGCGCATTGCTTACGGTCAACATCGCTCTAGCTCAGGAAACGCTAAAAAAGGACGGCACCACAAGTGTAAATATCGTCACAGCCGGTGATCTTTCGGTCACCAGAGCGACGGACGGCAAGACCATAGTGTCAATCACTTTTGTTCAGGGCAAGGCGAAATCAGGCCACACTCGAATTACGATTTCAGGCCCGTACTCCCTAGATGTGAACGGAGGCGTGAAGGAGGTGAAAGGCCCCGATGGCGTGGAGCTTCATGTGCTGACTCATGAAGAATTGCGATTCGAAGCTCCAGAAATCGCCGTGTGGGAACAATCACACAAATTTTCTCAAAACTCTGCCTGCATGAAGATTCCCAACTTTCCCGGATGTGGCAATCCGATTTGTGACCAACCTGACCATCCGGAAGATCAGTGCCGGTATAACAGTGATTCGGGCTGTTCATGCGTGACCCCTAGCGGCCGTCCATGCTCGGACACAACGAGCCCTCCGCCAGAGAGAAAGCAAAACTGAACTGAGTTTGCGCGACACAGCCCCGGAATACACAGGTAATTGCAGTCGGGTCGGAGGAGGCGCGCTTACGCGCTGGCCTCCGTCCGCCGCTCAAACTGCACGTGCAGGTTTGCTGCATGCAGCTTTCGCGAAGAGTCAGCGACGCCGGGATGACAGAGAAG